>Ga0247812_10000044_pt1 | contig 203871 bp, 189 predicted proteins | sample UWRJL149409B1_FD_178011 | JGI IMG/M metagenome (GOLD analysis project Ga0247812, IMG submission 178011) | Plant litter microbial communities from Arlington Agricultural Research Station in Wisconsin, United States - UWRJ-L149-409B-1 | ecosystem: Environmental > Terrestrial > Plant litter >... | reverse complement strand
GTCCACCTCTTCCCATTCCGAACAGAGAAGTTAAGCCCGCCAGAGCCGATGGTACTGCAGTAAAATGTGGGAGAGTAGGTCGGTGCCCAATCTTAAAGTTAAACCCTTCATCCATAAGATGAGGGGTTTCTTTGTTTATACATGGTTCATAGTTCATGGGGCATGGTTCATGGTAGCATACCAGCGGTGATAAATCACCTTAAAACTCTTCACTCCACATTCAATCCTCACTACTTCTTCACCGCAACTGCCACTCAAAAACCTGTCCGTCCGTCCGGCACTGCCCTTGCTTGTGGACAAATGCGGACAAGCTCCTAACCCAATAGCACATCTGCTATGTCAATACCACTTTTTCTTTCGGCTTCTATTATAATTTCGGCATCCTCTTTGCACTTATAGAATTCTAAAACTATTAAACATGGAAAGCAAGAACATATTTAATCTTAACAAGGATGAGCAGTCTAACTTATCCTCTAAACCCGAAGGGCAATTTGATAACCCACAGGATGAGTCGGCCATATCAGAATCTAACAGCCTGGCAGAGGATGCCGCGCCCCTTGCGGATGAACTGGTGGGCGGTGACGGTAAATTAACAGATGAAGATTCTTCGTTAACAAAGGACACGGATACCGATGCAACACCAACGGTAGAGGATGATTTGGATGAAGATGGTTTACATACGGAAGAGAAGCTATAAAGTAAATTGTCTTAAACTCGAATTAAACGAATATTTAGAATGTGCAAAATTTAGAAACGTAAGTTTAAGCACTAAGTTTTCTGTCAATTCAATAAATTTGTTTAATTCGCGTTCAGACCCATCTGCACATCTAACATCCCCCTTGCAAATCTGCGCGCGTACTCCTAACTTACCGGCATAAACTAATACTACACACATCATGAAAATTGCTATGCTTGGCTCGGGCTTTATTGCGCGTTTTTATGCAGATTCGTTAATAGGGCACCGCCGTTTAGATACTTTGCACGCTGTTTACGGCCGCAACCCGGATAGGGCCAAACAATTTGCCGATGATTACAAGCTGCCTGTTTACAGTACGAATATGAACGAGGTAATTGCTCGCCCCGAGATAGATGTGGTAGTGATTGCTTTGCCTAATGATCTTCACCTGGATGCTGTGCTGGCATGCGCCAAAGCAGGGAAACATGTGCTTTGCACAAAACCATTAGGCCGAACCGCTGCCGAAGCTAAGCAGATGCTTGATGCTGTGGAAGCTGCCGGCGTAATGGGCGGTTATCTGGAAGATCTATGCTACGGCCCCAAATTCTTAAAATCCCTGGCAAGTGTAAAGGCAGGTGCATTAGGCCGCATACTGTGGGCAAAAAGCCGCGAGGCACACCCCGGCCCGCACAGCAATTGGTTTTGGAACAAGGAGCAAAGCGGTGGCGGCGCTATTGTAGATCTCGGCTGCCACTGTATAGAAATTGCCCGCAATTATATTGGGAAGGGCGTTCGCCCAGTGGAGGTAATGTGCTGGGCGGCTACGCAGGTGCACCCTATAGATGCTGAGGATAACGCTATTGGCATGGTAAAATACGCCAATGGCGCTATTGGCCAGTTTGAGGTAAGCTGGTGTTTCCGTGGCGGTATGGATCTGCGCGACGAGGTAATGGGTACCGAGGGTACCATCTGGCTCAACAACTTCCTTCGCACGGGCTTTGATATGTTTAGCACGGGCAAGGGCGGTGGCTACATTGCCGAAAAAGCCGAAAGCAGCAGCGGCTGGCTCTTCCCGGTGGGCGATGAGGTAAACGAGCTGGGCTACAACCACATGTTTACAGATATGTTTGAGGCTATAGAGGGCAAGCGCGAACCTGCCGAAACCTTTTACGATGGCTATGTGGTGAACGCCATTATTGATGCCTGCTACGTATCCGCCAAAACCAGCCGATGGGAACCCGTACAACTGACCGACTGGCGCGGCAGCACCAACACCCACATCGTTACGGATTTTGCCGTGTTCGACGAGCAATACTACCTCATTAAAGAAGAAATTCTTCCCCACGGCGACCGGAAGCTCATCCTCAAAGACAAAGTTACCGGGGAGGTAATTGTGAGGGCCATTTTGTGAGAGGTGAATTAGTGAGGTGTGGGTAGTGAATGGTAATTAGTGTATGGGAGTAAATATAATTCAGTACTCTCATTTAATAAAGGCGTTGCCTTCGGCCCGTGATTTTTGTTGCAAATCCTAGCCCGGCCAGCGTATTGCCACCACGACTGTGGGTTTCCGCTGCAATCACTAACGTCAAGCGTATATAATCAACAAACAATACGTTTAATAGCTTGCATTACTTCTCGTGCCATTCTTGTACTTTAAATGATGTTATTATTAAATCTTTAGAATAGGTAAAATTCAAATACTTTGTATAGATTGGGTCAATCAACCCAAGTTTAAGCTCAAAGCATAACTTACTTCGGCGCTATCTTTAAAATTAGGAGGGCCTAACAGTTTCAACAATTGAGGATAAGTTAATCCAACCAATTTATAGTTCATTGTTAAATCCTTAAGCATTTTAGTACGGTCTGGAGGCGGGTAAAGCGGATTTGTATAATAAATCCACTTTATGGTTTTGAATTTCTTTTGCTCCTCACAACCGAACAATGTAAACATAAAAAGGACTATTACCCAACTTGTATCACTGAATTTATGTCCATGTTAAAGGAGGGATTATTTATACTGTGTCCCTTTGCTGAAAATACATCATTTATTAATATTCTTAAGCGTTACACCGCTACTTTTATCAATTATTTTATTCAATTGTGAACGTTTAAGGTAACCTCTGGGAGGTTAAAATCAATCAAAACATTAAAGGCCCGAAAAACATTCAAGCCGTTAATGTTTTTATATTGGTTATCTTGGACTTATCTATGGACGCATAATGGTATATCCGCTACAGTTCGCCGTAAACAGTTGCGTTATAAAATAGAGAAACCCGACAGAAATTAAATTTTAAACTCTTACCATTTCCTCAACCCTAATAACTTCTCGCCCAACTCACTTAATTCGGCTACCGGGTTTTGCTTTTCGCGTTCCATCGGGTCGCCGGGAAAGGCGTAGCCCTGCATAGCTTCGCGGCTTTGCCAACTGTTGATGCGCCATTGCCGCAGGTCTTCATCTTCTTCCTGTGCGGGCATCATGGCAACGTATTGGGCAATGCGCACTTTATCTGTGCTGGTGTTAGGCCTGATGCCATGCGGTTGCAGGCTGTTAAAGATGAGCAGATCGCCGGCTTCCAGCTTTACCTTTACCAATTCAAAACCGGTGGTATCGGGTTTATAGTGGTCGCGGTTGGCAGGTTGGGTAAGTTTCCAGGTATCGTAGGTGCGGTACAATTCGGGGATACATTGGAAACCACCCATATGCTCATCCGTTTGATCGGCCAGTGCTAAAACACCCTGTACATTTTGCGGTTTGGTTTCGGGGTCGTAATCCCAGTGGATAAACCCCTTGTATTCAAAACCAGGCCGCAGCGGGAAGTTAAGGTTAGCCCTGTCTATAGTAACCCAAAGCTTTTCGGTACCCCAAACATCGGCAAAGGCTTGGTGTACCTTTGGGTACTGGCGGTTATCCCACATAAACTGCTGGTTGTAAATTTCTACCATGCCGGTGTTGTTCAACTCGGTCATCTGCATTTGGGCGTTGGGCTTTTTGTACCAGGTTTCCGGGTCGCTGGCATCTTTGCCTTCGTATTGCCAAAGGTAGTCCGCCAGTTTAGCAACCTGTTCTTTGGGTACCGCGTTCTTGATGATCACATAGCCATTCTCTATCCAGAACTTCCAGTCGGCCTCGGTTAACAGGCGCAGCGGTTCATTATTTTTGCGTTCGTTCAACCGTTTTTGGCTGGATTTTGCTGTCGACGGGTTACCTGGGATTTCTTTATGGGCATTAGCCGGGCTCGGCTGCATGGTAGTTATGGCGTTTTCAATTGTCATAATTTGTATTGGTTTAATAATTCAAATGTAGGGCGACAGCAAAGCTTAGCGTTTCTGCACAATGACTATTATTTGCTCTGTATTGATCAAATAACTACCTTTAATAAACATTAAACAGCAATAGGGCATGGATAAGATCCAGTTGGAAAAAGTGGCGTTTGAGCCGGGGAAATCGTTTAAACTGTTCTCGCCACGCTTACGCAACACCTTTTTATGGCATTACCATCCCGAATATGAATTGGTTTATGTAGAAGCAGATGCCGGCATCAGGCATGTGGGCTCGCATATCTCCGGCTATACTCAAACCGACTTGGTGCTGATAGGCAGCAACCTCCCACATCTCAATTTCGATTACCGCCTCCGCAGCGAATACCACCAGATAGTAGTACAGTTGAAAGAGGATTTTATGGGCACTGCCGTAACCACCACGCCGGAGTTTGCCGCCATTAACCAGCTATTTAAAATAGCAGCCAACGGCTTAGCTTTTTATGGAGATACCAAAGCCAAAGCCGTAGAAAAGCTAAAACGGCTACCAGAGTTAAACTCCTTTAATCAACTGCTGGAACTGATGGAGATCTTCCAACTGCTGGCCAATTCAGAGGAACTTACCATTTTGAATGATGACGAGCTAAGCCTGCAATTCTTCCTGAAGGATAAGATAAGGATGGGGGCGGTTTATGAGTACATTGGCAGCCGCTACAACCAGCACCCGGATGTAAACGAAGTGGCTGCTAAAGTAAATTTTACCACGGCCGCCTTTTGCCGGTATTTTAAAAAGCAAACCAATATTACCTTTACCGATTTTGTGAACCATTACCGCATAGATGTAGCCAAAAACCTGCTGATGCAAGACCAAAACGTAACCGAAACCTGCTACGCCGTCGGCTTTGAGAGCTTATCCTATTTCAATAAACTGTTCAATAAAATAGTTGGCCAAAACCCTTCAGATTTTAAAAGGAAATGGACAATCCAACCTAAAGAAAAAGCATAGGTACACTGCATCCAAATCCTGATTAATCCTCAAATCTCTTAATCGTGTCTATTTTTCATTTATCAAACATAATTACCCAAAAAACCTTTTAGCTTTATGCTTTCAGCTATTAACTCTAAAAAATGAACAAACAGGTATTGTGTTTCGGTGAAGTTTTGTGGGATGCCTTTGGCGATGTAAAAAAAGCAGGCGGTGCGCCTATGAATGTGGCCCGCCACCTGGTGCAGCAGGGCAACGATGTTTTGTTTGCCAGCAGTGTGGGGATAGACCCTTCGGGCGTTGAACTAACCACATTTCTGAAAGAAAATGGCCTTTACAGCAATCTCATCCAGCGTGATGAAAAACTGCCTACCTGCGAGGTTACCGTTCAGTTGGACGCTGATAACCAGGCTACCTATATTATTCCGCAGCCGGTTTCCTGGGATAACATCGAGTTTACCCCCGAGTTGGAAGCTGCTTCTAAAAAAGTTGGAGCTATTGTATTCGGCAGCCTGGCCTGCCGCGACGAAGCTACTTTTGAAACCCTGCTAAATGTGCTCGACGAAAGTAATGCTCTCAAAATCTTCGACGTAAATCTGCGTCCGCCGCATTTTACGCTCAACAAAATTGAAACGCTGGCTGCCCGTGCCGATGTTATAAAAATGAACGAAGAAGAAGCTGAAATGCTAATCCACGGCAGCAGCGGCGACCTGAAACAAAAGATAACCGAGTTCCAAAAAAAATTCCACCCGCGTATTATCTGCGTAACCCGCGGTGCACACGGCGCCATCATCTGGAATGATTTTGAATTTTATGAACACCCCGGCTGCACGGTTAACGTGGTTGATACCGTTGGTGCCGGCGACTCGTTCCTGGCTACTTTTATAACCGGGTTATTGAATGATACACCTATGCAGCCCCTGTTGGAGAAAGCCTGTGCGGTGGGCGCTTATGTTACCACACAACGAGGCGCAAACCCTATTTATAACGTAGATGAGGTTGTAGCCCAGTTTTCCTGATTGTCATTTCAGCATAACAATTAGGCTTAATTGGGGTGCAGGTTAAACTTTTGACTGATTTTATGCGTTACTTTATACTAAGAAAGGGTACAACATGCGCGGTTATGGATTTTCTAAGTTTCAACCCAACCAGATCCCAAAAGGCGGATTTGAAGAATTACTAAAATTATTTCTGGAGCTGCTTAACTACACAGCCGGCGATGCGGCTGAGGCTTTGGCCTGGCTTAACGAGCTGGATAAGCAATATAATCTCACCAACGACGAGTACGGTATGGGCGATTTTATTGACGAACTGAAGCAAAAAGGCTATTTGGATGAAGATAAGCAAGGCGGCGGTTTTAACATCACCGCTAAAACGGAGCAAAGCATCCGCCAGTCGGCATTGGAGGAGATCTTCGGCAAGCTAAAAAAATCGGGCAAGGGTAATCACCGTTCGCCGCAAAGCGGGCAGGGCGATGAAAAGAATGCCGAGCGCCGCGAGTTTGAATTTGGCGACAGCCTCGACCAGATAGACATGACGCAATCTATCCAGAATGCGCAGGTAAACCACGGCATAGGCGGCGATTTTATGATGACCGAAAAGGACCTGGAAGTAGAGGAAATGGACTACAAAACCCTCACCTCTACCGTACTGATGATCGACATCTCACACTCCATGATCCTTTACGGCGAAGACAGGATAACCCCTGCCAAAAAAGTAGCCATGGCGCTGGCAGAACTCATCCGGACAAAGTATCCTAAAGATACGCTGGATATTGTAGTGTTTGGTAACGATGCCTGGCCTATTACTTTGCAGGATTTGCCTTATCTGCAAGTGGGCCCGTACCATACCAACACCTATGCGGGTTTAGAACTTGCTACCGATATGCTGCGCCGGCGCAAAACGCACAACAAGCAAATTTTTATGATAACTGATGGTAAACCAACCTGTTTAAAGGAAGGTAACAAATATTATAAAAACAGCATAGGGCTCGACAGGAAAGTGGTAAACAAAACCCTTAATATGGCGGCTCAATGTAAAAGGCTCAAAATCCCTATCACTACGTTTATGATAGCTAAGGACCCTTACCTGCAGCAGTTCGTCCGCAAATTCACCGAAACCAACGGCGGCAAAGCATTCTACAGCTCACTGAACAATTTGGGCGAGTACATTTTTGAGGATTACGCTAAGAACAGAAGGAAGAATGTGCGTTGAGTCGGGAGTGAGTAAGTCCGCAAAGTCGGAAAGACGCTGAATGAATTTAATCTTGAAAACAAAATAACATCTTTCGGACTTTCGGTCTTTACCGACTTCCGGACTACAAAAAACAAAGAATGAACAAAAATCTAAATATAAAAACACTTGGTCAGCTTAAGCAAACAGGCTATGTAAGCCGATCAGTTAAGGATGAGTTGCGGGCTAACTTAATTACCCAGTTACAAAAAAAAGAAGGCGGCTTTGAAGGCATTGTAGGTTTTGAGGATACTGTTATCCCCGATCTGCAAACGGCCATTCTATCGCGCCACAACATATTACTTTTAGGCTTACGCGGGCAGGCAAAAACCCGTATAGCGCGCTTGCTGGTAAATCTGCTTGATGAATACGTGCCCTACATTGAAGGATCTGAACTGTTTGATGATCCTTTGGCGCCTATCAGCTGGTTTGGCCACAGTATAATTGAAGCCAAGGGCGATGATACCCCGATTGCCTGGGTGCACCGCAGCGAACGCTATACCGAAAAGCTGGCTACCCCGGATGTTACCGTTGCCGATTTAATTGGCGATGTCGACCCGATAAAGGCGGCTACCATGAAGCTGACCTATTCTGATGAGCGCGTTATCCATTTCGGGTTGATCCCGCGTGCACACAGGGGTATTTTTGTGATCAACGAGCTGCCCGATCTGCAGGCCCGCATCCAGGTATCACTATTCAATATTTTACAGGAGCGCGATATCCAGATTCGTGGTTTTAAGCTTCGTTTACCTTTAGATCTTCAGTTTGTGTTCACTGCCAACCCGGAGGATTACACCAACCGTGGTTCTATCGTAACACCGCTGAAAGACCGTATCGAAAGCCAAATATTGACGCACTACCCGCGTTCGGTAGAAATTTCGCGCAAGATCACCCAGCAGGAAGCCTTGCTTACGCAAGAGCAACGCACTGCTGTAGAAGCTGATGGCCTGGTAAAAGACCTGGTAGAGCAAATTGCTTTTGAAGCCCGAGCTTCAGAATATATCGACAAAAAATCGGGGGTATCGGCACGTTTGACCATCTCGGCATACGAAAACCTCATCAGCAACGCCGAACGCCGGATGATCATCAATGGTGAAACGTCAACGTTCGTCCGCATATCAGATTTCCTGGGTGTTATCCCTGCCATTACGGGTAAAATTGAGCTCGTTTACGAAGGCGAACTGGAAGGCCCGGGTAAGGTGGCCAATATCCTTATCGGCAAAGCTATTAAAACCTTGCTGCTGCAGTTCTTCCCCGATCCGGAGAAGGCTAAAAAAGCAAAAGCGCCGAATCCATACGCATCTATCATCAACTGGTTTAGCGAAGGTAACAGCCTGTCTTTAGTAGATGATCTGCTACTGCAGGAATATAAAAAGCTCCTGAATGCCGTACCGGGGTTGAAAGACTTGGTTAAAAAGTTCCACCCGCGTTTGAGCGAAAATCAACAGCTGTTGCTAATGGAGTTCATCCTGCATGGCCTTGCAGAGTTCTCGCAACTGAACAAAGGATTTTTAGATAATGGGTTTGCTTTCTCGGATATGTTCAACAGCTTGTTTAACTTGCAGCCGGACGACGACGATATGGATATCGACGACGACCGCTACTAACCGGTTTATTTACAAGCTTTACCAATAATGCAGGGACCCGTTCTATCGATATTAGTTATCCTGATACTGTTAGCCGCCGATTATTACATTCTGCGGGGGCTGCAAACGGCGTTCAAAAAAACAAAATTTATACATAAAAGATGGTTCTCGATATTTTATTGGGGATCATCTTTGTTTTTAATAGGCACGCTGATCGTTAGCATTTATGTTAAAATGAGCGGCGTAGGCTTGCGCGGTGCATTGCTGCTCTTCTTCTTCCTGGTACTTATCTTCAAGGTATTTTATATCCTGTTTATCGCGATAGATGATTTGCGAAGGTTTTTTATTTACCTCATCCGAAAAACTAAAAAAACCGAAACACCGGCAACTATTCAGGCGGAAACCACACCAGTTCAGGAAGAAACCACTTTTAAATCCATCCCCCGATCGGAGTTTCTAATGAAGGCAGGCATCCTGGCCGGGGTTGTGCCGATGTACCTGATTAAGCATAACATGAGCAAAGGCTGCTACGATTACCAGGTGGAACATGTTACGCTATACCTGCCCAACTTGCCCAAAAAGTTTGATGGCATGCGCATAGGCCAGATCTCGGATATCCACTCAGGCAGTTTCCATAGCAAGTGGCAAATGCGTGCAGGTATAGAATTACTGCAGCGCCAAAAAACTGATATTACATTTTTTACCGGTGACCTCGTGAATGGCCAAACCCGCGAAGTGAAATATTATTACGATGTTTTTGAAAAAGTGCGGGCACCACTGGGCGTTTACTCTATCCTGGGTAACCACGATTATGGCGACTACGGCAAATGGCCAACCCCTGCTGATAAGATAAAAAACCATAAAGATATGCTGCAGGCCCACAAAGATCTCGGCTGGGACCTGCTGATTGATGAGCACCGCCGCATTAAAGTAGATGGCGAAGAGATAGGCCTGCTGGGTATTGGAAACTGGGGCGAAATGAGCCGTTTCCCTAAATACGGCCGGATGGACCTCGCCACAAAAAACACGGATGACCTGCCTGTTAAACTGCTGCTCTCCCACGATCCTTCTCATTGGCGGGCACAGGTATTGCCACAATATCCGCAGATAGATATGATGTTCTCGGGCCATACCCACGGGATGCAGTTTGGCGTGCGTACGCACGACTTTAAATGGAGCCCAATTGAATATGTTTACTCGGAATGGGCCGGTTTATATCGCGAAGCACACCAGCAAATTTATGTAAACGTAGGCTACGGCTTTTTAGGTTATCCCGGCAGAATAGGAATATTGCCGGAGATCACTATTTTTACACTGAAAGCCGCGGCAGACCCATCCCTAAAAGCCTAAAATAACCCGCGGATATACATGAAAAAAGCATTCCGGTCCGCATTTGATTTTTTGTTGTTCAGTAACCTGTTCATGTCGTTATGTACAGTAGCTCAGGCGTTGGTTACGTTTCACCTTATCAGCTGCAAACCCGTGCCGGCGGTATTAGCCTTGTTGTTTACTTCTACCCTGGGGATTTACAATTTTAGTATCCTGCTCAGCAAGCCTAAAAAGCCGGAGCTATCGCCTTACAGCCGGGTACGCTGGTTCTTTTCACATTACCGGCTGATGGTAACATTCACCATTGTATCATTGCTGTCGCTTATCCCATTGTTCTTTATGCTCTCGATGGAATCGCGCATCCTGTTGGTATTCCTTTCTATATTATCTTTCTGCTATAGCCTGCCGCTTTTCACCATCGGCGAACATAAATTTGGCCTGCGGAATATCCCCGGACTAAAGCCATTTCTCATTACCCTGGTGTGGACGCTAAGCTGTGTACTGCTCCCCATCCTTGAAGCCGAAGACCTGCACATAGCAGATGTATCTATGCGCGATACCATGATTCTCATTGCCAAACGTTTCTTACTGATAGGCGCGCTAACAGTACCCTTTGATATCCGCGACTTATTTCAGGATCGCCAGTCGGGTCTTAAAACTATTCCCGTAGCCTGGGGCGAAAAGAATGCTTACTTATTTTGCCAAGTGCTTCTGGCGGGTTATATAGCCTTGCTGTTTTTGTTCCGCAATAATGGGTTCAGCCTTGATTTCTTCGCTTTAACCTCAACTGCCATTTTAATGGGTTGGCTCATCTTCCGCTCCAAATGGGAGAAAAACGAATTCTATTACTTCTTTTATCTTGATGGCGTGCTGATTTTGCAATATGTAATGCTGGTGTTGTTTGAGCTTATAGGCCGTATCTGATGGGCGGTAACTACGACAACTCCGCATCTTTTTATGATTGCCTTTCGCGCCTTGTATTTGGGAAAGCTTTGGTGAATGCGCAGGTTTGCTTTTTGCCGCACATCCCGGCTGATGCAAGCATTTTAATTATTGGCGGTGGTACGGGTTGGATCCTGGAAGAGATTGCAAAGATACTTCCTAAAGGCCTGCATATTACTTATGTAGAGATCTCGGCCAAAATGATGACGATATCACGAAAAAGAAATGTGGGTAACAACCATGTTGAGTTTATAAATATGGCGATTGAGGAAGTTAAAGTAAGCAACTCTTTCGATGTAATTATAACCCCATTCCTGTTTGATAATTATACGGAGCCGGCATTACCGGTAACGTTTACGCATATCCACCAAATGCTTAAACCCGGCGGTATGTGGCTGAATACCGATTTTAGGCTTACCGGCAAATGGTGGCAGTTTGTAATGCTGAAAAGCATGCTGTTATTCTTTAAGCTATTATGCGGGGTAGAATCCTGGCGGTTACCTGATGTGGGTAAACAATTCAGCGGCGCAGGTTATCAATTAATTGAGCAAAAATCCTTTTACAAGGACTTTGTGGTGACGGGGATGTATAGGAAATAAACCTTGCAATCGCAGTTGCTCGGCTACGGCCGGGTAACGGATATAAAAGGCCTCCGGCCGCAGCGAAGACGCCTTGTAATAGTTGCCACTCGCCAAAGGCGAGCGGCGGAATCTCTTTTTAATACACAAACTTATAACCAATCCCTCTTACGGTTTGCAGGTAGGTTGGCGAATCGGGGTTGTTCTCTATTTTTTTGCGGAGGCGTACAATGTGCATATCCAATGTGCGGGTATTTACATCGGCGTTATAGCCCCAAACTTCCATCATCAGTTCTTCGCGGTTGATCACTTTATTTTTGTTCTTTAAAAAATACAGCAGGATGCGGTTCTCTAAAATAGTTAACTCTGTTTTGCGGCCATCGCGGATCAGCAGGTGAGTGTTAGGCAGGTGCTCCATGTTCCCAAACTTATGCGATTCGGGCTTCTCGCTGTTCAGCGAGAACTTTATTTTGCTATCTATCATCGCCACCAGCACATCCATATTAAACGGTTTGGTGATGTAATCGCTCACGCCAAAGTTGTACGCGCCAATTTTATCAATATCCTGTGCCTTCGCAGTCATCATAATCACCAGTTTATCAAACCCTTTTTCGCGCAGGTTGCTGCATACGTCGGAGCCTTGTTTGCCGGGGAGCATCCAGTCGAGCAGTACAATATCAGGCTGTTCTGTGAGTATCATTTCTTCCGCCTCAATACCATTGCCCGATTCTAAAACTTTATAACCTTCGCTCTGCAGGCGCTCGGCTACCAAAAACCTTAGGTTTTCGTCATCTTCAACAAGCGCTATTTTAATTTCTTTGTTCATTTTCCGTAATTCAATTTTAATAGTGCAGATGAGGACACCGGCACTGTAGGATACTGCTAAGGACACTTCCAGGCCCTTAAGGCCATGCATGCACCGCCGTTTTTACGTTTCCAAAGGCAATGTAACAATAAAGGTTGAACCTTCATTAATCTTACTGTGCACCGTAATACTGCCGTGCATAAAATTAACCAATTCCTTACAAAAAGCCAGGCCAAGACCTACACTCCCATTTTGGTTATACTGGTTCTCTATCCGGTAAAACTTTTTAAATACATCACCCTGCTCGTTTCTGGCCATGCCAATACCTTTATCTGCAAAAGATAATACAATATTACGTTTCTCGGGCTTTATCCCAATAAACAATTCCTTTTTACCCGGGTGCGAATACTTGTAGGCATTCTCCATCAGGTTTTGGAATACGCTGCCCAGCAGCACCGGGTCGCTATAGAATTTGGTTACGGCTTCCAATTGATAATCCAGTTTAAAATCGGGGTATTTAATTTTAAAGGTATCTATATAGCCTTTAATAAACTGCTGCAGGTTTATCTCTTCGCGGTTTACGCTGATGGAGCGATTCTCCAATTGGGTAAAGGAGAGCAGTTTGTTCATCAGTTCGTTCAGTTTATCGGCTTCCTCATCCAGTATTTTACCATAGTGCTTACGCTGGCGTTCACTTAATTCGGCATCTCCCTTAAGGTTGCTGCCTGCAATTTTTATTACGCTTACCGGGGTTTTAAACTCGTGGGTAAAGTTGTTAATAAAATCGTACTGCAGCTTAAACACCTTTAGGTTTACGTTAAGATTGCGGTAGATGAGGTAACTGATCAATACCAAAAAGAAGTAAATAAGCAGCAGAATGGCACCAATAGGCAGATACCGCCTGTCTATCTCCCTATCCAAATGTTTGCGTGCCGCGCTGAAGTATAATTTAAAGTTAGAGAAAGCTCCCGGTAAGGCGACCTCGGTAACTATACGACCACCTTCTACATCCAACGGATCGTACACTACGGGTTCTATGGTTACCTGCTGATAAAGCTCGGGGTGCGTGTTGCGTACTTTCAAAAAATGCGGATCCAGCGAAAATGTGAGCATGTTCTGCTTATAGAAAACTTTGGCATTTTTTCGCCTTATCAGCGAGCGGTAGTTTTTGATATCCTCCCGGCGGGGGATGTTGAGGTAGCTGATCTTATCCGGGTTAACGTTGTAAAACGTACGGAAGATCTCGTCCTGTGTAGGCAGGCGGGAGGTATCAGCCACGGTGATAAAGTTGTTCAGTTTGAGGGCCATCTGCTTAAAGTCGTCGTCGTTAGCGGCACTCATATCCCGGATGCCAATTACCTTATTGCGCTTAGGTTTATAGCGGTAAACGGCCTTTACAAAAATACCTGCTTCGTCGGGGCTGTTGGGTAGCGGTGCCCCTATCTGGATATCGTAAAACAAAACTTTGCGCACAAAGGGGTAGCTCCTGAAAACCGTATCTGAATAAGTTGCCGCTGATGCCGAATCTAAAAAGCCCTGGTAGGATGTTATCTCGGGGATAGTGATCTGAAAAAAATCGTAATAAGGCTTTGTCGTTTGCTCCAGCACCTCTATTTTTTTTCCGGCAAACTCGTTCTCCACATATTTGGAGGTAAGTTTATAGGATACAAAAATGGCGATGATTAGCGTTACGGTTATCAGCACCAAAAACGCGGTTATTAATGAAAAGTTAGTACGGTATATATTTTTAGGCGCCTGCTGCATGGCGGGTTATTGTTTAACCTGCATGTTGGTATTCAAAAACTTTTCTATTTCGGCGTACATTTCCATCCTGTTATGCTCACTCCTGAAGAATGCGCGTTCATTTTCTTTAAGGCGATAGGTAACGGGTACATTGTGCCGCTTCAGTTCGCGTACAAACTGGTTCAACTCGCTGATATTGGCCCGCGGATCTTTAGCCCCCTGGAATATCAATAACGGACTTTTTATCTTATCCGTATGAAAAACCGGCGAAATAGCTTTCAACTGCTCGGCATCCGTTTCGGGGTTACCAATCATTTCGTAGGTCATTTTTAAAAATGGCTTAAAAAACGGCGGCGCATCTTTTAAGTAAGTAAAGAAATTGATAACACCATACTTAACCACCGCGCAGTTATACAACTCCGGGTGAAAAGATACACCGTACAAGGCCGAGAAGCCGCCAAAGCCACCGCCAAAAATGGCTATCTTTTTAGGGTTAGCTATTTTTTGTTCAACCAGCCATTTTACACCATCGGTAATATCATCCTGTATCTCGCCGCCAACCTGTTTAAACCCAAGTTTACGGAACGCTTTGCCATAACCCGCCGAGCCACGGTAATTTACCTGGAACACAGCGTAGCCGCGATTGGCCAAAAACTGCACCTCGGCATCGTAACCCCAAGAATCGCGTCCCCAGATGCCATCATGCGGCATTACTACCACGGGTAGATTTTTTTGCTCTTTGTTATTAGGTACAGTTAAGTAACCATTTATCGTAATGCCGTCTGATGCTTTAAAGCTAACCGGCTGCATAGCGCAAAATTCTTCGGGATTAATGCCGGAGAAGATATCCGCCAGTTTGGTAAGCTTATCGCTATCGCGCTCGTATAGATAGTATGAGCCGGGGCTTTTATCAGTATAGGTATTAATGATAAACTTGTTCTCTAAACTGTCACGGTCCACAATGTTCATCTCATCGCCTTTTAGTTTTTCGCCAAGGCTTTTGTAGATCTTTTCTATCTCCGCATTCAGGAAATGCTTTTTAGGTTTGGCTTCGTCCCAGGCGGCCAGTTCTATGCGGCGTTTGTTTTTGGAATAGCCCAGGTTCATAATATCCGCATTAGGGCTGGCATAAACCACTTTTACCTCTTTACCGCTTTCGGCATCAATTTCTACCACGGCGGTTTTATCGCGGTTTACGTTAGAGAGTGCGTAGAAGTAATTCTTCTCCCCGCTAAAGGCTACCGGTTCTACCTTATCATTAAAATTACTTTTGATGATGGGTTTAAACTGCGCTTTTTCATTTGCCCGATAGAGGATAGTTTCGTTCACCCCATCGGATGCTTTGGCCAGGCGGATCTTACCATCAAAATCGGCATACCAGTTGGTTACGTTACCCGGGTTTTGCAGGTAAAGTTTAAGATCTCCGGTGGTAACGTTCAGCCGGTATACATCAAAATTACCTGCATCGCGCTTGTTCATGCTCACGGTTATTACATCGGGCTGATAGCGGTTGCGGTTCAGAATCTTCAGGCGAACTTTATCCAAATTGAGCAGCTTGGTTATTTTTAAGGTAGCCACATTCAGCGTAAAAACACGAAACTCGTCGCTGGAGATAATATCTTGGGTGAACACTATTTGGTTGTTGTAGGTCCAGGAGTAATCGCGCACGGAGTAATCGGTATAAGAGGTAGCCATTTGCTCGGCGCCCGTCTCTAACGATTTGATGTAGATATTTTGTTTATCTTTATAAGGCTTTAAATACGAAACGAATTTACCATCCGGCGAGATCTTAAAAAAGCTTTTCTCCGGCGTTCTGAAAAAATCGCTTACAGGGATCTGCCTCACCTGCTTTTGACCGCAGGCACAAAACAGCGCTGTTATAGCAATAAATAAAATTGACCTGAAACGAACGGGCATGTATATGGCTTATATTTTAATTAATGGTCAAATTACTTATTTTAGTTAATGCGAATGCGAATGTCACTACAATTTTACCCTGCTATTGCGTTATATACAACATATGCCGCGGTATAAATATATAAAAAGAATGAGGCCTTTATATCTGATCATTATATTAGTTTTCACACTGTGTACCAGCGCGTTTTCCCAGAATAACGAATTAATGCTGGCCAGGCAGTACGCTGCAAACGGCGAGCAGCAAAAGGCGCTGGATATTTATCAAAAATTGTACAAACAGGATAACGAAGTTTATTACCAGCAGTACGTCAACGCGTTACTTACGGCCAAAAAATTTGATGATGCAGAAGCTATCACCAAAAAATTAATGAAGAAACATCCCGGCGCTAATGAGTATATTATTACCATGGGGGCTATATATACCCAACAAGGCAATACCGATAAAGCCGACGCCATTTACAGCGACCTGATAAAGAACCTCCCTGCCGACCAGAACGAAATTGCAGGCATTGCCTCGCAGTTTTACCAGAACGCCAACGTGGAGTATGCTATCAAGATATTTTTACAGGGGCGCAAGATCCTGCATAACGATGCACTGTTTTCCTTTGAGTTGATAAACCTGTACCGCTACAAACGCGATAAGGTGGGCCTTACCGAAGAATACCTTAACTTTTTGCCCTCTAACCCGCCGTTTATAAACCAGGCGCAAACCATGCTTGCATCGCTGTATGAGGGCAGCCAGGATTATGATATGTTAAAGTTTGCCCTGTTGAAAAGGATCCAGAAAGATCCGCAGCAGGTGATTTATGTAAACCTGCTTACCTGGCAATACCTGCAGCAAAAAGATTTTGACCAGGCGCTTAACCAGGCGCTGGCGCTAAGCCGCCGTTTAAACGATGATGGCAGCAATGTTTATGAGCTTTGCGGCACCCTAAGCTCCAACGAAGCCTATGATGAAGCCATCCGTGGATACGAATTTATTATTGCTAAAGGCAAGGAAAATATTAACTATGTATCGGCCAAAATAGAACTCATTAATACCAAAAACCTTAAAATAACCAGTGGAAAATACACCCCGGAAGATTTGCTGGGCTTAGAACAGGATTATATGAACCTGCTTACCGAATTTGGCCGCAGCCGCAGCACCGTTTTTGCTATGCAGAAACTGGCTAACCTGCAGGCTTTTAAATTGCACAAACTTAAAGATGCGCAAATCCTGCTGGAAAGCGCAGTTGCCATCCCCGGCATCAGGCCTACGCTATTGGCCAGTTGCAAAATAGACCTGGGAGATATTTACCTGCTCAACAACCAGCCATGGGATGCTACCCTATTATATAGCCAGGTAGAAAAGGATAACCCATCAACGGCCGTTGGGCAGGATGCCCTTTTACGGAACGCGAAACTGGCTTACTACACCGGCGATTTTAACTGGGGCCGCCGCCAGCTGAACATTTTAAAAGCAGCAACAACACAACTGATTGCTAACGATGCGCTCAATCTATCGCTGCTGATCTCTGATAATTTACAGGCCGATAGCGCCGGCAACGCCCTTAAAATGTACGCCCGCGCCGATCTGCAGATCTTCGCAGAGCAGATTCCTAAAGCCATCCTTACTTTAGATAGCATCGATAAAAAATTCCCGGGTAATGCATTGAGTGCAGATATCCTGATGGCTAAAACCCGTATCCTCATTCAGCAGAAAGACTATACAGGTGCCGTAACCCTGCTTAAAAAAATAGCCGATGAACATAGCGATAACCTGTGGGCCGATGATGCTGTTTATATGATGGGTGATATCTATCAAAATAAACTCAATAACCCCGAGCTGGCTAAATCCTACTACCAAAAAATAATTAGTGACTACCCCAGCAGCCTCTGGATAAACGATGCCCGCAAACGGTTTAGATTGTTGCGAGGGGATAAAAATGAAGCGTCTTGAGTATCAAGTATCAAAAAATACGCCCGATAAAGGTTTGTTTTAAAATTCTAATTCGGACACATTATGCAAATTCTTTAATTCTGAAAATCCTAATTCAGACAAAAATCATTTGCTACTTTTGCCCCTATGATCATTTATAACGACACCTTTATACTGGAAGATACTGTTGAGCAAGAGTGGCTTGCCTGGATGAAAGAGGTACATATACCGGCTGTTATGGCTACAGGTTGTTTCTCGTCGCACCAGATCCTTACCATTATAGATTCGCCTAACGAGGGCGTTACCTACTGCGTACAATACATGGCCGATACGATGGAAAAATTCCAGGAGTATTACCGTATGCACCTGTTTAAGTTTCAGGATCTGCACCAGGAGCAGTTTAACGAGCGGTTTGTGATGTTTAACACCGTAATGAAAACTGTTGATTAAACTCATATCATGACCATTACAGAAACCATTATCCCCGGCGTAGTTATATTAGAGCCACGTTTATTTACGGATGACCGCGGTTACTTTTTCGAAAGCTACAGCAAACGCACCTTAGCCGAAGCTGGCATTGATGCTGATTTTGTGCAGGACAATCAATCCATGTCGCAAAAAGGCACCGTGAGGGGTTTACATGCCCAGGCCCATCCGTTTGCACAGGGTAAACTGGTACGCGTATTACAAGGCAGCGTTATGGATGTTGCTGTTGACGCACGCGTGGGCTCGCCAACCTACGGCAGGCACGTTGCTGTTGAACTTAGCGCAGCCAATAACCTGCAGCTATGGGTACCGCCCGGCTGCCTGCACGGCTTTGTTACTTTAGAAGATAACACCATTTTTACCTACAAAGTAACCAACTACTACGATAAAGCATCGGAAACCGGCGTGATATGGAACGACCCCGAACTGGCCATTGGCTGGGGTATTGCCGAAAAGGATGCAGTACTATCCGTTAAAGATCAGGAGCTGCCCGATTTTAAAACTTTCCAAAGTCCGTTTACCTTCTAAACGGTAAAAGTTTTATACATTTCATAATTAAGCGGTTACAACACACATTGTAGCCGCTTATTATTTATAGCTTTTAACCCTCCCGTTTACTACCTTATTTTGTGCAATATTTATTTACTTAACTGAGTAACATTATTGTGATTTTAACACTCTTACCGGTGTTTTTAACACTATTTAACATTGGGTTACAACTATTACTAAGTTTTTAGTTATAACTTAGCGCTACAATTTAGACCCCTCATGACAAAAACCTTTACAGCAATTCTATTGTTCTGTATGTGTTCTTTTGCAGCCTTTGCACAAAAAACCTATTCGGTAAAAGGCGCTGTGATCGATTCCGTATCGAACGTAAAACTCCTCAACAGTTCCATCAGTGTATTAAATGCAAAGGATTCTACCCTGCGCAAATTTACACGTGCCTCAGCTAACGGCTCTTTCAACATTGGTAACCTGAGCAGAGGTAAATTAATCCTGCTGATCACCTACCCCGGCTATGCCGATTACGTAGAAAATTTCAGCTTAGACTCCAACAAAACCGAGCACAACTTTGGCCGCATTGATATGCAGCTAAAATCAAGGTTGCTGAAAGAGGTAATTGTAAAAGGCACTGCCGCCGCTATTAAAATTAAAGGAGATACTACAGAATACAATGCCGCAGCATTTAAAATTGAGCCGAACTCTAAGGTGGAAGACCTTATCCGCCAACTACCCGGTATGCAGGTAGATAAAGACGGCAAGATAACCGCGCAGGGCCAGGCAGTACCCAAGGTACTGGTAGACGGCGAAGAGTTTTTTGGCGACGACCCTACGCTGGTAACCAAAAACCTGCGGGCCGATATGGTTGATAAAGTACAGCTTTACGATAAAAAAAGCGATCAGGCTACTTTTACCGGCATTGATGATGGCGAGAAAACCAAAACCATCAACATTAAGCTGAAAGAAGATAAAAAGAACGGCTATTTTGGCAAAGTTAATGGCGGCGTTGGTACCGATGGTTACTACGAAGGCCAGGCTTTGTTCAACAGGTTTAAAGGCAAGCAAAAGTTTTCGGCATACGGCACAGTGGGTAATACCGGTAAAACAGGCCTTGGCTGGGAGGATAATAATAAACTGGGCGCTTCATCAGACAACATGCAATTTGGCGACAGCGGCGAGATCTACTTCTTTGGCGGCGGCGGCGATGACCTCGACTCGTTCGACGGCAGGTACAGTGGCCGCGGGATCCCATTGGCTTATACCGGTGGTTTACACTACGATTCTAAATGGAACGCTGATAAAGAATCTATAAACACCAATTATAAAGCAGGCTCTTTAGCGGTTGATGGCACAAGCGACAATCTGAGCCGAAACGTATTACAGGAAAGGGTACTCGACAGCAAAAGCAACCAAACCTTTAATAATTATATGTTCAGGCAAAAGCTGGATGCAACGTACCAGGTAAAGCTGGATTCTACCTCAAACTTAAAAGTAACTGTTGATGGAACGCTAAAAAACTCGCGCACCCGCACTCATGATTTCTCTCAAAGTTTTGAAAACAACCAGGTGTTAAACCAGCAGGATAGGAACCTGAGCAATAACAGCGATGGCAAGATCTTTAACGCCACGGCCTTCTATAACAAAAAACTAAAGAAGGCTGGTCGTACCATTTCGGTTAACTTTAGCACTGGTATAAATGAAAGCGATGCGGATGGTTTCTTATATGCCAAAACGGATTATTACCAAAATGGTGCATTTGATAGCAGCCGCGTTACCGATCAGCGGAAGATCAATGATATTAAAAGCAGCAAGGTATTAACAAACCTTACCTATACCGAGCCTTTCAGCAAAACCTTCTCGGTAGTGCTTAACTATGGCATCAATGTAAACAACAGCAGTGCCGACAGGCAATCGTTTAATCAATCGCCATCCGGTGTTTATAACCAGTTGGTAGATTCATTGAGCAGTAACTACAAGTTCAACCAGTTCTCTAACCAGGGAGGCGCCATCTTTAACTATAAAAAGGGTAAGCATATCCTAAACTTTGGTACCAAGGTATCTGACGTGAAATTTAAACAGGTGGATTTGGTGAGCGATTCTACCTACAAACGTAACTTCACAAATTGGAGTCCGCAGGCTTCTTACCAGTACAGGATCTCGCAGCAGCAATCTTTCCGTTTCAATTATAACGGTAATGCAAGTCAGCCTTCTATAGATCAGATTCAACCGGTGCGTCAAAACAACGACCCGCTGAACCTTACCCTGGGTAACCCGGATCTGGGTCCTTCGTTTACACACCGTTTTAGCGGCGGGTACAATTCTTATAAGGTACTGAGCGGTCAATCTATCTGGATCAGTGGATCGTATTCCTTTACAACTAACCCTATTGTAAATAATGTAACCACTACCGACGCAGGTGGCCGTATTATCCAGTATCAAAATTTATCGGGTAAAAAACCGTCAAATTTTTACGCTAACGTTTACTTAGACCGTAAAATAAACAAGCCCGAGTTTAACGTTGGCTTAAACTTTAGCACTAACGGCAATACTTACTACAGCTTGCAGAACAGTGCGTTAAACATCACCAAATCCAACTCATACAACGGTGGTATCACCCTGAGCAAGTACGTACAGAAAAAGTATAATTTTTACGCTTCAGCAGGCCCAAGCTACAGCACAGGTACCTCATCTTTACAACCTGCGCTGAACAACAACGGCCGCGGTTTTAACGCAAGCGGGCGCTTTAACATTTACCTGCCGGGCAAATTCCAGATAGGTGCCGATGGCGATTACAATTACCAGGCCCCAACTCAGTCTTTCGCTACCGATTTTAAGCAATTCATTCTGAATGCTAACATCACCAAAACCTTCTTTAAGGACGAAACCCTTAAACTGGTTGCCGCAGGTAACGATTTGCTTAACCAAAACTCGGGCTTCAGCCGTAACTCTAACGGTTTAAGCTATAGCCAGAGCCAGTACACTACTATTAAGAGATACTTCCTGTTCTCTATCATTTGGGATTTTAACAAAGTTGGCGGGGGAGCAACTGCAAAAAAATAATAATGAATATGAAAACTACCATATTATCGCTATTGATCATCTGCCTGTTTAGCGGCAGCTTGCTGGCACAAAATGCGCACTTTACGGTATCGGGCACCGTAGAGTACGAAAAGAAAGTGAACATGTACGCCCTGATAAAAAAACGTATCAACAGTGACAACGAAGCCTTTTTAGGCCAGGCTTTTGAGCAGTACAAGAAAACACAGCCGCAATTTAAAACACTTAAAAGCACGCTGACTTTTACTAACAACAAAACATCTTTTAACCCTGCAGAAGCAGAAACGGCAAGCAACGGTTTCTTTGGTAACGAGCCGGCTGCAATGCAAAACAACATTATTTATACCGACCTTAATACACAGAGCAGCGTAACCAATAAAAAGGTTTTTGAAGAGCAGTTTTTGGTGAGAGACAGCGTACGCAAGATCAGCTGGAAAATTACCGATGAGGTACGTGAAATTGCCGGTTACAGCTGTCGCCGCGCTAATGCCGTGGTGATGGATTCCATTTATGTTGTAGCTTTCTACAGCGACGAGATCCCGGTATCCGGCGGCCCCGAATCATTTACCGGCCTGCCCGGAATGATTCTTGGCCTTGCCCTGCCGCACGAAAACATCACCTGGTTTGCCACCAAGGTAACCGATTTGCCAGTTACCGAAGCACAACTAAAAATACCAGCAAAAGGTAAGGCGGTAAACAACCAAACCCTTGCTACCACCCTAAAAACAGCCCTAAAAAGCTGGGGCGAATACGCGCAAATGTATTTTAAAATATTTTTGCTGTAGGAATTTAGGAACAAAAATCAAGAAATAAGAATTAAGACAGCTCTTAATTCTGTTTTAAATAATAAAGTCCCCTACATTGATGTAAGGGGCTTTGTTATTTCATTGACTTTTATTTATCACTTACTATTTACCATTTCCTAAAAAGGTTTCCCCTCAGCCAGTTCTTTCTCTGCCCATTTTACGGCCAGCTTTTCGCGGTATTGGGCGTAGTTTTGTTTAAACGCCATTTTCAACAGGCTGTCTACACCGCCTTTTATAGCCAGGTTATACAGGCTGGCGGCTTTACGGGTGATAGATGCATCCCAGGCACGCAGACTGAGGGAGTACGATCCGTCGATGTATTTCATCCAGTGCCAGTAGCCGGTTGGCATAAACAGGGTATCGCCATGCTCTAAAAACACTTCGGTTCCTTCCACGCCTTCCAGCGCCGGGAATTTTTTGGTATCCGGGTTCAATACATCATAATCCTCCAGCGCGTAGGTAGCGTTGGGGATACAGTATAAACGGCGTTTCCATTTGTTCTCAAATAAGATCACATGCTTACGACCGCCGAAATGTGTATGGAAAATATGCGGCAGATCTATATCGTAATGTAAAAACGTAACCGAGTTAGAACCACCAAAGAACATGGCCGGCATGCTTTCTAAAAAGCCACCCATCAGGTCCTTAGGCAAAACAACATCATCCAGCAGCTGCGGCGCTTGCTTAAATATGTTGAAGAAAAAAATGCGCAGCTCGGTAGGGGTAGAGCGGATCAGATCCATATACTCATCAAAGGGCATTTCCTTTGCTGATGAATTGATGGGTTTTGAAGGATCGGCCTTGGAGTTATCATACAAGGGCACCACCTTTTTGCCAACTACCTCTTTAAGGTATTCGGGCGTCCATTTCTCGCGGGCAGGCCAGCTTTTTGTAAGGCCTTTTATCACCAGCGGGCGGCGCGGTTTAAGGTAATTCTCCCTGAAATCTTCGGGGCTGATGTTCTCAACAGTATCAATAGGGCGTAGTTTAAAGCTCATATCTTGATGCATCGGTTCGGAAAAAGCAGGATTACTTATCCCCCGCCACCGAATATTCATCAAAATAACGAAATTATTACACACAAGTTGTAATGCCGCAACAACTATTTGAAGTTAAGGATTTGTTAAGGGATATGTGGGGGACGGGGGACGGTGTTGCGAGGAGCGATGTAACCGCAGAACCAGATTAAGCACCCTTCATAGACTAACGGCACCCTGTTGTAGAGACACAATATTTTGTGTCTCCTTTAGAACGGTAATGGTGTATGGTAGATTTGCATGCGGGAGACACAATATTTTGTGTCTCTACGTTAAAATTTATAGGATATGATTTGCACAGTGTAGACAGAAGCACCGTGTCTCTACAACAAAATTTATAGGTGCGTAGTTGACATGCATCCGCAAGATGCGAAGTATCGCGACTCTACAATTATGGCTTCCCTGCAGCTAATGCTTTATTGGCCCGTTTTATAGCCAGTTGTTCCTTCCAGTCCATATAACCTTTTTTAAAATTCCTTTTCATGATATCATCAAACTTGCGCTGTATGGTAAGGTTGTATAAACTCTTTGCTTTGATGCCCCAGCTGCTATCCCAGGCGCGCAGCGAGATGGAGAACGAGCCATCCAGGTACTTCATCCAATGCCAGTAGCCGGTGGGCATAAACAGGGTGTCGCCGTGCTCTAAAATGGTTTCCTGTCCTTCAATACCATCTAAAGCCGGGAATTTTTTAAAATCGGGGTTTTCTATGTCGTAATCTTCCAGGGCGTAGGTGGCGAAGGGGATGCAATAGAGGCGTTCGCTCCATTTCTGGTCAAACAGGATCACATGTTTACGGCCATTAAAATGGGTGTGGAAGATGTGTGCCAGGTCGATATCGTAATGCAAAAACGTAACCGAGCCTTTTCCACCGAAGAACATGTTGGGGTATTTATCTAAAAAGCCGCCCATCAGGTCGGTAGGCGAGCGGTAATCATCCAGTAGTTTTGGTGCATGTTTTATCGGATCGAACAAAAAGATGCGCAGATCGGTAGGTTGGGTTTGTATCAGGTCGATATAATCACCAAACTTCATTTCGGCGGCCGATGTGTTAATGGGTTTTGATGGATCGGCCTTAGAGCTGTCATACAAAGGCACCACCTGGTCGCCTACGGTTTGTTTCAGGTAATCAAAGGTCCATTTTTGCAGGGCTGGCCAGCTTTCGGTTGCTTTGCTGATCACTAACGGCTTGCGGGGCTTTAAATACTTGTTTATAAAATCCTCTTTGCTGATATGGTCAACTCTGTCAATTTGGGTTAATGACAAACTCATACTTAACAATTAAATAACTTCAAAATTAATTTAATTACATACGAGGGAATATGGAAAATTGTTTTTTGAAATTCTACTGACAGTTTTTAGGAGGTGCGAGGTATTGAGTGCGTGGAGCGGTAAGATATAGGTTAGAACAAGCAGAGTGATGACAGCAGGAGTTGTAATTAGGAAACCTTATAAAACAAAAGAGCCCTCATTACTGAAGGGCCTTTTGCATTATATTAATAGGGGATTTTACGAACAACTCACCATTCTTACTCACAATTCCCTGCTTAATTAGGCATTAACACAGTGCTTACTACGTGGATAACGCCGTTGCTTTGGTTAACATCGGCAATGGTTACCCAAGATTTTCCGCCTTTTTCGTCAACCAGATAAATCTTTTTGCCATCGGCCATTGCAGTTAAAACGCCGCCACTAACAGTGCTTAGTTCTGCTTTGCCGCCACCTGCTTTAATTTTAGCCATCAGTTCGGCAGCGCTTACTTTACCGGCTACTACATGGTAGGTTAAAATTTTGGTAAGTGTGGCTTTGTTCTCTGGCTTGGTTAGTGTTTCCACAGTACCGGCAGGCAGTTTATTAAAAGCTTCGTTGGTTGGTGCAAACACGGTAAACGGGCCTGCAGATTGCAGAGTTTCTACCAGTCCGGCTGCTTTAACAGCTGCAACCAAAGTGGTATGGTCCTTAGAATTTACGGCGTTTTCAACAATATTTTTAGTTGGATACATGGCCGCGCCACCAACCATTTTAGTTTGCGCGTAAGTGTTTGGGGCAATTGCAATAGTTGCTAAGGCAATTGCCGAGATGATCAATTTTTTCATAGATAGATGTTGTTTGGTTATGTAATAGCAGATACGCCATAAGGTTACGGGCAGTTTTATTTAGCCGCCAAATTGCAACAACCAAAGGGGATAAGGAGTTAAAAACCAATGGTAAACGAATACCGTATTACGCGAAGAAAAGCTCAGCCGCAATATTATCGGCGTACAACTTGCCATGCGGCGTAAGGGTGATAACGCTGCCGTTCTGCACAATGCTGCCATCCTCAAAGTGGGGGCGGGCGGCTTTTAAAAGCTCGGTAGAAGAGCCTGGAGCGATAGTATTTAGCCTGTCTATATCAAGCCCCCAGATGGTGCGCAGGGCAGTCATGATGTACTCATTCAGGCGGTTGGTTTCGGTTAGCTCTTCAATTTCGGCAGGCAGTTCACCGGTGCTTATGGATTGGATATATTTAGCATTGTTAGCAATGTTCCACTGGCGGGTAACGCCGTTAAAGGAATGTGCCGATGGGCCAACGCCAAGGTATTTTACGCCTTTCCAATAGTTAGAGTTATGGCGCGAGTAATGGCCCGGTTTGCAATAGTTAGAGATCTCGTACTGCTCAAAACCATGCTGCTGCATAGCATCCAGCATGTAGGTGAACTGCTCAGCGCTTTGCTGATCGTTCATGGGCGGCTGTTTCTTTTTGCTGATGAAGGCGGCCAGCGCGGTTTGGGGCTCCACCGTCATACTATAGGCGGAGATATGCGGAACATCCAGCTCAAATACCTTATTTAAATTGTGTTTCCATTTAACATCGGTAAGCAGGGGATAGCCATAAATCAGATCTACGGTAATGTTTTCAAAACCCGTGTCCTGTGCGCGTTTTACGGCAGCTTCGGCTTCGGTGGCGCGGTGTACGCGGTTCATCCATAGCAGATCCTCATCAAAAAAAGACTGGATGCCGATGCTGAAACGGTTCACCGGGGTGGCACGCAGTCCAGCCAGTTTCTGGCGGTCCAGGTCATCCGGGTTGGCCTCCATGGTGATCTCTGCACCGGGAGAAACCGTATGGATAGCGGTAATAGCATCTATTAACTGGTTGATCTCCTGCGGGGCAAGTACCGATGGCGTGCCGCCGCCAAAATAAATAGTTTCGATGGTTTCGCCGGCCAGGTAATGCCTTTGCAGGTTTATTTCTTTTAAAATAGCCTGCAGCATTTCCTCTTTATATTTTAGCGAGGTGCTGAAATGGAAATCGCAGTAATGGCAAGCTTGTTTGCAAAAAGGGATGTGGAGATAGATACCGGCCATGCGGCAAAAATCGGCATATTAATTTAAATTAACAGCAGGGGCATTGTCGGCATAACATAACATTATCAATAATTTATTGTGTGGCCCATAATTAATAAGGTAAATTTGCGCCATAATACAGGGTATACTATTGATGCGTAGGTTTATTTGTCTGCTTGTTTTTGTTTTTGCCGCATGCACAGCCGTTTTTGCGCAGCAGGATAGTACAGCCCAATATCCCGACACTACCGCCCGGCAGGTAATACGAGTAAGAAGGCCGCTTTCCCTGCTTGATTCTGTGGCGCTGGCCATTGCCAACGAGGAGCGTATGGTATCAGATTCTCTCTCTAAAGTTTACGTTAGTTTGCCCGATACGGCGCGCACCAACTTGTATATCGATAGTATATTAAAAGCCAACGCTTACAATGGCAACCACTATCTCGATCTTTCCATCAAAACCAAAAGAAGTTCACAAGGTTATGGCCACCTACGCCCCGCCCGCGACCCATGGGTGCTCATCGTTATAGTTGCCCTGCTGCTGTTTATAGCCGTACTTAATATTTATTCGGGCAAGGATATGAGTAACGTGTTCCTGGCATTTTATAATAAACGCAGCACGGCGCAGGCCGGTAAGGAAGACAGCCCCATCAACACCTGGACGTTCATCGGGCTGTTCCTGCTGTTCGGGTTCACCTTTGGCATATTTTTATATTTGCTTACTACAGGTTATTACAAGGTATATTATACTATTAGCGGTATCCAGTTGTTTTTAACCTTATCGGGTGTAATTATCGGGTTATTTGCTACAAAATTCCTGGTACTTAAGTTTTTGGGCTTTGTGTTTGATACCAATAAGTTGGTGAGCGAATATATATCTGCCTTATCATTAACATATTTTAATATCACATTTGTTTTTTTGCCAGTAGCGCTGTGTTTTAGCCTCATTTCGGATAAAATGATGCCTTATTTACTGGTAATTACGCTGTTGCTCACCATCGTTATTTTTGTATGGCAGTACCTGCGTAGCAGCGTCAGCATTATTTCAAATTTTCGATTTCATAAATTTTATTTATTTGTGTATCTTTGTGCCCTCGAAATTTGCCCCATTTTGATATTAATTAAGGCACTTAATATAGGTTTCAGATAGTTAGTTTTAACGTATAAGCATTGGAAGACAGAAAGAAAAAGGTTAAGAGTATTTTAGTTACTTTACCAAAACCTGAAAATGATAAAAATCCTTACGCTGAGCTGGCTAAAAAGCTTAATTTGAAGATCGATTTCCGGTCGTTCATTCATGTTGAAGGCGTACCGGCAAAAGATTTCCGTAAGGAAAAGATCAACCTGGCCGATTTTACAGCGGTAATTTTTACCAGCCGTAACTCTGCCGATCATTTTTTCCGCATTTGCGAAGAGATGCGCTTTGAGGTGCCCGTAGAAATGAAATATTTCTGCCTTTCTGAAACTATTGCCTTATACCTGCAAAAGTACATTCAGTACCGTAAGCGCAAGATCTTTTTTGGCAAGCAAACCGCAGCAGACCTGGCCGAAGTACTTAAAAAGCACTCTGGCGAGAAATTCCTGTACCCATGTTCTGATGTAGCTGCCGAAGAAACCCAGAAGTTTCTGTTGGATAATGGCTATAATTTTACCCCCGCTGTGCTTTTCCGCACCGTTTGCAGCGACCTGAGCGACCTGGCCGAAGTGTTTTACGATGTTATCGCATTCTTCAGCCCGTCCAGCATCCAGTCGTTATATCAAAACTTTCCCGATTTTAAGCAGAATAACACCCGTATAGCGGCATTTGGTGCCACTACACACAAGGCTGTGCTTACTGCAGGGTTAATTTTAGATATACCTGCGCCCACCCCGCCGGCCCCATCCATGACTATGGCTATTGAGCAATATGTAAAGCAGGTGAACAAATAATTGCAGCAAAGTAATTTTATTGCTGCAACTTTTTATAACCCCTTCCGTATAAGCAGAAAATTATTTAAGATTTAAGTAAACATTTATAATGTAAACTTATTTTAAGTAACAGGCAAACTATTGCCATATTGGTAGGCATATGTTATGTTTTTGATTTTAAAAACATTTTTTGCTGTTAAATTGCGGATATTTAATATATTCGGGGGTGCGTTGTGTTACAGTAAATTATAGCGTATAATTGATTTTTCGATACAAATGAAACAAATATACTTTCTGATAATAGTTATAGCTGGTGCGTTTTTAACGGGTTGCAGCACAGGCGGTGCCGGCAATGGCGAGGTAGTAGGGGTTAGGCAAGCTAACTTCAGGGCTACTACGCCGTTAAACATGGTATATATTAAAGGTGGTACGTTCTTAATGGGCCAAACAGATCAGGATGTAACCTTTGCACAAACATCGCAAACCAAGCAGGTTACTGTAGCGCCATTTTTTATGGATGAAACAGAGATATCTAACAGTAAGTACAAGCAATTTGTATTCTGGGTGCGTGATTCTATAGCCATTACCAGCTATCTTAACGATCAGAAATACTACATGCAGCCAAAGAAAGGCGCCCGCCCTGATCCTAACGGCAAAAAATATATTAACTGGAACTACGTAAGAACTAACCCTGTATTCAGCACACGCGGAAAGAATGCCGGTGCTAACGCACAGAAATTGCAGGATCTTTATTACCAGGGTGACGACCGCGTATTTGATCGTAATGAGATAGATGTACGTAAATTAAAATACAATTACGCCTTAATGGTACTGCGCGATGCGGCTAACTATAAGGATGATAAAACTAAAAAACGTTCGGATTTCATTATGCGTGATACCGTAACGGTTTACCCGGATACACTGGTTTGGCTGAGCGATTTTTCATACGCCGCTAATGAGCCAATGGTAGAAGGCTATTTTTCTCACCCGGCATACCGTAACTATCCTGTAGTGGGTGTCACCTGGCGCCAGGCAAGGGCATTCACTGTATGGCGTACCCGCTTAAGCGAAGGCGCCAAACATGCCCGTGGCTTACCTCCAAATCTTCCGTTCGATTTGCCTAACGATGCTGAATTTGAATACGCTGCACGTGGCGGCAGGATAGGTACCGATTACCCGTGGGGCGGCCCTTACATTAAAAATGCTAAAGGTTGTTTACTGGCCAACTTTAAACCCGGCCGTGGTAACTATACTGATGATGGCGGTGCTTACACCGTAAACGTTCGCTCTTATTTTCCAAATGATTTTGGTTTATATAACATGGCCGGTAACGTAGCCGAATGGACGATGTCTGCTTATGACGAGTCTGCTACTACCTTTGTTCATGATCTCTCCCCTACATTTAATTACGAAGCTAAAGCAAGCGATCCGGAAGTACTGAAAAGGAAAGTTGTACGCGGCGGTTCTTGGAAAGACATTGGTTATTTCCTGCAGAACTCTACTCGTACCTTTGAGTACCAGGATACTGCAAAATCTTACATCGGTTTCCGTTGCGTTACCCACTACCTGGGCCGCGATATCAGGGACAAACGCTAAACAAAACAAACTTTATAAAATTTATTAGTACTAAAATTTATGGCTGGGAAGAAAAAACCTTACGGAATTAATAATATAGTATCATGGGGTGCCGCCGTGGTTATTGTGGGTTTAATGTTTAAAATATTACACAAACCGGGCGCTACTTATTTTATTGCAGGTGGATTAACAGTTGAGGCATTATTATTTTTGTTACTTGGTTTTCAGCGTGAAGACAAAGAGATAGACTGGGTACGTGTATATCCCGAACTAGACGAAAGCTATACAGGCGAATTGCCAAAAGCATCCGCAAGGCCAGTAGTTGCTGCAAACACAGGTTTCTCTAATACTGCAGCTTTAGACAAAATGCTTACTGATGCCAAAATTGGCCCTGAACTGATCAGCAGCCTTGGTGATGGTTTAAGAAACTTTGGTGATAAGGTTAACGCTATTTCCAGAGTAACTGACGCAGGCGAGGCTACCATGGCTTTCACCCAAAAAGTAAAAGCAGCTACAGTAAGCTACGATAACCTGAGCATTTCTTTTGAAAAAGCATCTGCTAACTTATCAGAAATGGCAAACAGCAATGTAGATTCAAAAGCTTACCACGATCAGGTAAATAACCTGGCTAAAAACCTGTCGGCTTTAAACGCTGTTTACGAACTGGAACTGCAGGATTCAAGCGCGCACCTGAAAGCGATGAACAGCTTCTACAAAAACCTGTCGTTAACCATGAACAACTTTAACGAATCGTTAGATGATTCTAAACAGTTTAAAGATGAGGTTGGCCGCTTAGCTAAAAACCTGTCGTCGTTAAACGCGGTTTACGGAAACATGCTTACAGCAATGAATCAGCCAAGGGTTAACTAATTATATTTCATCAAACAAGAATAGCTAAATACAAAGGATGGCCGGAGGCAAAGAAACCCCAAGACAGCGAATGATAGGTATATTGTACCTTGTGCTGTTAGGGCTTGTAGCGATGAATGTTCCTGACAGTTTGCTGGATGCATTTAAAAATATCACAAACAGTTTAGATAAATCAAGAAATAACGTAACAACCGGTATTGATAATACCTACGCTGCATTTGAAGCAACAAAGCTTAAAGAGCAGCCAGAGCGTGCAAAACCGGTTTACGATAAAGCAAAGCGCGCAAGTTCAATTGCAGCGGAGCTTAACGGTTATATCGAATCGTTAAAAACCATTTTGGTTAAAGAAGGCGGCGGTGTAAATGAAGAAACCGGTGATGTTGACGCAAGGGACGACCTTGACATTTCGCCGCGTGTAATGGTGCAGGATAAACGTGCCGATAAACTGCGCGAATTGATTGATCAAACCCGTGATAAACTGATCGCTTTATTACCGGAGAAGGATAGAGGAGGCGTTAACTTTTCATTAAACGCTGTTGATCCTCCAAAAACCGGCGACGTTAAAAAAACATGGCAGGATGCCAATTTTGGTGATGGTATCCCATTGGGTGCAACATTAACCACACTGGCAAAAATACAGGCTGATGCAAAAAATGCTGAAAATGAGGTTGTTAAAAAGATCCTAGGTGAAGTAGACCAAGCAGTTGTTAACCTTGATAAATTCTCTGCGGTTGCTGTTGCGCCGTCGAGCTATGTTATCGCAGGCCAGCCATACACTGCAGAGGTATTCTTAACCGCGTCTGATTCAAAATCTAACCCGGCTATTACTGTTAATGGCTCTAATCTGGCTGTGGCAGACGGTAAAGGTAAATATACTGTAGGTACACAATCTGAAGGTGTTTTTACATGGGTAGGTACTATCCGCGTAAGGCAGAACGACGGTACATTTAAAGAATATAAAACAGCACCACAAACTTACCAGGTAGCAAGGCCATCAGCTGTTGTATCTCCTGATAAGATGAACGTGTTATACATAGGTGTACCTAACCCGGTTTCGATCTCGGCTCCCGGTATCGCTAAAGAAAAATTGAGGGTTAGTATCTCAAATGGTTCTATCAGCGGTTCAGCAGGTAAGTACACTGCAACAGTAAATAGCATTGGTGATGCAACCGTTACCGTATCAGGTGAAATAGCTGCCGGTAATACACAAAAATTAGGGTCAACCTTATTCCGGGTAAAACGTATACCAGATCCTAAGGCCATGTTTGCCGGTAAAAGTGGTGGCAGCACCAGTGCTGCAAACCTACGTGCGCAGGACAGGCTTTTTGCCAAATTGGATAACTTTGAGTTTGATGCTAAGTTTAACGTTACCAGGTTTACCCTGCTAATTGTTAAGCCACGCCAGGACGCTGTTATTTCATCGGGCACAGGCAGCGAACTATCAGGCACTATGCGTGCTGCTATGGCTACTATAACACCCGGTACTACTGTTGTGTTCAGAGATATTATTGCTGTAGGGCCGGATGGTTCACAGCGTGGGCTCGATCCAATTGTGTTATCGGCTAATTAAAAGTATAAGTTATGAAAGCAAGATTTTTAATTATTGTACTTTGCCTGCTTTGCGGTGCATCCTTTGCACAAAGGAAGAAAACAACTACAAAGAAAAAAGCACCGGTTAGGAAAACTACAACAACCAAAGCTAAACCTGCAAATATAGGGAATGCCGGTACTGCAGGCAGCGCCGAATTGCAGCCAAGCGTAATGGATACTACTAAGAAATTAGCTGGTTCATTAAAACCTTTTGACCGCCCTTTGGATGGTTACTACAAAAAGAAAAATATCTTAAGTGCAAAGGTTACACCTTATGCCAATCTGCGCGAAGCTGATGTGATGTTTGCGAAACGTATCTGGCGTGAGATTGATCTGCGCGAAAAGATGAACCAGTTTATGGGTTCGCCTAAACAACGTTTGATAGATATCCTGTTAACTGCTATTGATAACGGTGAGTTAACTGCTTACGATCCTACTGCTACTAAAGATGATCCTAACGGTGATGGTTTTTCTAAACCGTTAACTGCGGGCCAGGCTAAAAGCAAATTATCTGATAGCTCTGTAGTTGATAAGTTTGATAAAGACGGTAACAAAATAGGTTCTTCAATTGCTGCAGGTGAATTTAATCCAGATAGCTTAATTAAGTTCCGTATCAAAGAAGATTGGGTATTCGACAGACAGCGTTCTATTTTCGAGCCACGCATCATCGGTATCGCTCCGCTGATCAAACCTAAGGCAGCCGGTATCGATCTGGAGTATCAGCCAGCTTTCTGGATCTATTTCCCTGAGGCAAGGGCTGTACTGGCTACCAAAGAAGCCGTAAGCCGTAACAACGATGCAACCGGCTTAAGCTTTGATGATATCTTTATGAAACGCTTGTTTGCCAGCTACATCATTAAACAATCTAACGACAGGGATGAGCGTATCCGCGATTACGCACAAGGTATTGATAAGCTTTACGAATCTGACAGGATCAAGAAGAACCTGATGGATTGGGAGCTTGGATTGTGGCAGTACTAAGAAAATAGATGTTAGAGAATAGAGATTAGTTTTTAATGTCTGTAAAATATTAAGGCCCTTGCAGTTTTGCAAGGGCCTTCGTTTTTAAGATTGTTCGCCGGTTTCTATTTCAGGCTGTATTTCTGTTTGGGGCGGTGGGTTTTGATTGAAGATATCATCGTTAGCAAAGTAACTTAAAACTGCTTTTGCCTGTTTCATATTAATCACCTCCATCAGCGTTTCTTCATTAGCCTCCCTAATTTTTTTTACCGATTTAAAATACTTCAGCATCTTTTCGGCGGTGGTTTTGCCTATACCTTCTATCAGTTCCAGTTCGGTAGCCAGCGTGCCTTTATCGCGCTTTTTGCGGTGAAAGGTGATGCCGAAACGGTGAGCTTCATCGCGCAGCTGCTGGATTATCTTAAGCGTTTCAGATCGTTTATCCAGGTACATGGGGTACTGGTCGCCGGGATAGTAAAGCTCTTCCAGGCGTTTGGCGATGCCGATAACGGTTACCTGCTTTTCTATCCCCAATAGTTTTAAACTCTTCATAGCTGATGATAACTGCCCCTTACCACCATCAATAATGATAAGCTGGGGTAAGCCTGTGTCTTCATCCAGTACGCGGCGATAGCGGCGGAAAACAGCCTCTTCCATCGTTGCAAAATCATCCGGCCCCACTACGGTTTTTACGTTAAAGTGCCGGTAATCTTTCTTGGATGGTTTGCCATCCTTAAAAACCACAATGGCTGATACCGGGTACTTGCCCTGAAAGTTGGAGTTATCAAAACACTCAATATGGCGCGGCTGTGTATTCATACGCAGGTCTTTCATCATCAGCTCCATCAGCCTGTCGGTACGAACGTCGGGGTTCAGCTTTTCGTACTGGTCTATCTTTTCCTTTTTAAAGAACATCACGTTCTTTTGCGACAGATCGAGCAGTTTACGCTTTTCGCCCAGCTTAGGTACGGTGAATTTTATTGATGGGTCTTCCAGGTCGATATCAAACGGAACGATGATCTCCCGTGAATGACTATCATACCGCATCCTGAATTCGGTAATGGCAAGCGTAAGCAGTTCCTCATCGCTTTCATCCAAGCGCTTTTTAAGCTCTATAGTTTGTGTTTGGATGATGGTCCCGTTCATTACCTTTAAGTAGTTTACAAAGGCGTATTTCTCCTCAGAGGCTATGCTGAACACATCTACATCAGTAATAGAAGAGTTAACCACCGTAGATTTACTTTGGTAGTTCTCCAGCAGATCCTGTTTTCTTTTAAGACGATGCGCCAGCTCAAAATTTAACTCGCTCACTGCCTTCTCCAGATCACCTTTAAGGCCGCGAACAACAGCGCCAATTTTGCCGTTAAGCACATCGGTTATTTCGCTGATGTTATGATTGTAATCATCTTCAGATTGAAAATCCTGGCAGGGGCCTTTGCAGTTACCTAACTGGTATTCCAGGCAAACCTTAAACTTGCCTTTTTCAATGTTTTGCCTCGTAAGCGGCAGGCTGCAGGTACGCAGGGGATAGGTTTCTTTTATCAGCCCCAAAATGGTATGCATCATGCTGACAGATGCGTAGGGGCCGAGGTATTTAGAGCCATCCTTAATGATGCGGCGCGTCCAGTAAATGCGGGGGTAATTCTCGTTCTTAATGATGATCCACGGGTAAGTTTTATCATCTTTCAGCATTACATTGTAACGCGGCTGGTGCTTTTTAATCAGGCTATTTTCCAGCAGCCAGGCATCCACCTCGCTATCAACAATGGTGAAAGTAATATTGCGGATCTTGGATACCAGCACACGCGTTTTAGCATTAATATGCGCATCCTTATTAAAATACGACCCCACACGATTGCGCAGATCCTTGGCTTTACCTATGTATATAAGCTCCTTTTCAACATCCCAGTACTGGTACACGCCCGGTTTATGCGGTATGTTCTTTAAAGCTTCCCTGTAATCAAATTTTTCCATGTGGTAGTTCACTGGTTCATTGGTTCATTAGTTCATTGGTCGGCTTTATTACAAATTACCACGCCAATAACTCAACTTAATGATCTGACGTTTTATTGCCAGATTTACCAATGAATTTCATATATGCGTTAAGCTTAATGTGAATGCTTTGAAGTTTCTCAAAAAGTAATTCAAACCCCTCCTCACTTAACAAATCTCTAACCCTTGCTTTCTTAAGCCAGCTTTTTGTTTCCAAAATTGATCCCCGACTAAAGAAACAAAAGTTCCTGTTTTCTTTATAATGATAACGGCCATATCCTTCTGCGATATTCGCTCCTATAGAATCAGCAGATCGCGCCAATTGTTTGCCAATAGTGCCTTTAGCAAAATGGTCCCACTGAATTACTTTTAGCCAAATTTCGTTCCCAAAGCTATCAGCCAACTGATAAACTTCTAAATCATCCAGATGATAACTCATGATTAGATCAAATTATCCACCAATGAACTAATGAACCAGTGAACAAATGAACTAAAAGTCTAACTTCTTCTCCACTTCATTTGTTCCCTTTTGCTGCTGGCTGTAGGCGCCGCAATCGAGGGTTATGCTTACACCGCTTTTTGGCGGTACAAAATCTACATTCTTTTTAATGCCGAGGGCGTTGTTGGCGTAAACCCGTTTCATGTAACCGGCAAATATTGGCAGGGCTGTGTTGGCGCCTTCCCCTAAACGGGTACTGCGGAAGTGAATATCGCGGTCTTCGCAGCCTGTCCACACGCCGGTAACCAGTTGCGGGGTTATGCCGATGAACCAGCCATCCGAGTTATCATTAGTAGTACCTGTTTTACCGCCGATTGGGTTTTTAAAGCCGTAATCCCTGCGCAAGCGGTAACCCGTGCCTTCATCTATAACGCCTTTTAGCATATAGGTCATTACGTAGGCGGTTTGCGGGTTCAGTGCCTGCACCACCCTTGGCGAGTTGTTATATAATACGTTGCCGTTTTTGTCTTCAATCCGCATCAGGAAGGTAGGCTCCGTCCATACACCCTCGTTGGCAAATACCGAGTAAGCGCCCGTCATATCAAAAACGGATGCATCGAAAGTTCCCAGGCAAATAGAAGGGTAGGGCGGCACAGGGCTGGTAACGCCCATCTTTTTGATCAGATCGGCCACGGGCTGCGGTTTCACCTCGTTCATTACATAAGCGGTTACCCAGTTTTGCGAGCGCGCTAATGCCGTACGCAGAGTAATTACCCCCGGAACCGTTTCTGATGGCGATGAACGCGGTGACCAATCGGCACCATAGCCGGTAATGGTAATGGGCTCATTGGCAACCTGCTGGCATGGCGAAATACCATCATCAATTGCCACCGCATAAGTAAATGGCTTAGCGGTTGAACCTACCTGGCGGGTGCCGGTTTTAACCTGATCGTACTTAAAGTGCTCAAAATTGGTACCACCTACCCAGGCCTTAATATAGCCGGTTGTAGGGTCCATACTCATAAGTGCGTTACGCAGCATTAGCTTACAGTAAACTATGGAATCGATAGGTTTCATCACTGTATCGATATCGCCGTGCCAAGTGAAAATATTCATCTTAACCGGCGTGTTAAAGTTTTCTTTTATTTCGTCATCAGATTTTTCCTGCAGCTTTAAAGATGCATAACGGTCTGAACGATGCATGCCTTTATCCAGCAGGTTTTTAAACGTAGGGATAGATTTCCACAGGCTGATGCCTTTCCAATGCGAATTGAATTGTGCCTGCAGTTTGCGCATGTATTCCTGCTGGGCCTCCTCAGCATACTGCTGCATGGTAGCATCAATGGTGGTGTATATCTTCAGCCCGTCGCGGTCGAGGTCGTAAGGGGTTACGCCATCTGGTTTCAAAATGGCTTTATCAACTAGGATCTTCTGAACCTCTCTTTTAAGCACTGCCCTAAAATAGGTAGCTATACCGTCGTTATGATCGATAGGTTTAAAAACCAAGCCAAGAGGTTTTGCTTTAAATTCGACAGCCTGGCCATCGCTTAGGTAACCTTCCTCGTTCATACGGCGCAATACAAAATTACGGCGACGAAGGGCATTATCGGGGTGGTTAATTGGGTTGTAAATGCCGGGGCCGTTTATCATACCCATTAAAACTGCGGCCTGATCTGGCGTAAGTTTATCCGGTGTGGTATTAAAATAAGTACGTGAAGCAGAGCTGATGCCAAAAGTATTGTATGCACCAAAGTCTACCGTATTAAGATATAATGTAAGGATCTCTTCCTTGGTATAGTTGCGTTCCAGTTTAACGGCGGTGATCCATTCCTGCAGTTTCTGGATGATCCGCTTGAACGGGTTGTGCGACCGCTCGGAAAATAGGTTAAGCGCCAACTGCTGGGTTATGGTACTACCGCCCTGCTTTTTGCCAATAAGGTTGTAAGCGATGATGCTGAACGTACGCTGAAAGTCTATTCCGGAGTGCTCGTAGAAGCGGGCATCCTCTGTAGCAACCAATGCGTTTATTACGTTTGGCGAGAGTTGTTTGTAGGTTACGCTGCTGCGGTTTTTGATGTAATACTTGCCAATAACCTGCTTATCGGAGGAAATTACCTCAGATGCCTGGTCGCTTTTAGGGTTTTCTAATTCGCGGAAAGATGGCAGCTGGCCGAAAATACCAAAGGCCACTAACAGTATCATGATCATGAAAAATGCAAAGCAACCGATCACAAAGCGCCATATATACCAGTTGTAGTGCCTTACATCCTGCGAGTTAAGTGTATTCTTTTTATTACGATTGATCATTTTTCCTTTAGTAGTTTTGCTGATAGTACTCAATATAACTATCCAATGTTTTAGAATCGGCTAATTTATCCAGATTTTCCTTCGTAATGATAAAAAAGCTGTATTTATCCTTTGGTACCTTCATAATATCCGGCAAAAGGGGCACAATGGTGCGGGCATAATCCTTAGCATTGTTGAGGCTGTAGAAACTGCCGACGTAGATCAGCTGGTTTTCGCGGCCTACAGGTTTTACCAGGTGCCGTATCTCATCCCGCTCGAATTTAACCCGGTTAAACTGCCCGATACCAAAACGCGACGACGATAAATTAGTTGTACCCGAACTTACATTTACCACAAAATAGTAATGCGTACTATCGCGCATATTAAATATCGATGGCATTTTGATTACCGTGGGGGCAACCGTTATTACCGGGGCCTGTGCCGGTGGTGCCTGCGTTATTACTTCGGTTTTAACAGGTTCCTGTACCACCGGCGTTTGTACAACGGTATCCTTTTTAACCGGTGGCAGCGCTGCAACTTCCGGCTGCTTTACTGGCGGAGGTAAGGTTGGCTCTTTAGCCACCACAGGTGCCGGCTCGGGCTTTTTCTTCTCCGGCGCACGTACATCGGGTACTATTACAATAGGCCCGCCTGTATAAGGCCTGCGGTATTCGGTTTGCTGCTGATAAACAATCGGGATGGTAAACTGTGCGTTGTTATCATCTTTATCAGTTATCACCACAGTTCGGGCGGCCAGTTCGGCGGTGTTTACATCAATGTAAGTTAAATGTTGCTTTACCAATGGGGTGATCAATTCATCTTGCGGGTATTTAGCAACGATCTGCTCCAGGTCTGTTTTAAATGGTGCAAGCCTTTCCTGGTGGCCGGCGGCGAATGCCTTTAAGTAAGAAAGCTGCGCGGCATAACGGTTTTTAGGGTACTGTTGTATCAGCACATCTGCCTGGGTAATTACTTCCGGATAACGTTTGGTTGCGTACAGATCATACACCTTATTATATAAGGCGCTGAAACCAGTATCCTCCTCGTTAAGGCGCTTACCGTAATCCGGATCGAGAATGGTTTTTGCAAACGGCGAATCTGCATATTCTTTCAGTACTAAATTTTTATACTTTTCTGATAAGGCCACGTTGTCCTCGCTGTATAGACGATAAAGGTTATAATACACCACCGCCTTATTGCCGCTACCGGGAAAGAGGGTTAACAGGCGTTCATAAGCTTCGGCGGCTTCCTTTTTATCGTCGAGCACATCACGGTAAAAGTTGGCTATATCTAAATAGGCATCATAGCGGCGCATGTTAGATTGTACCAGCAGCGGCGGTGTAAGCGGCAGGTTTTGTACCAGATCTTGCCGGTAGTTGCTGGCGTTGATCTTATCAGGACTGCGTTGCAGGTTATCTGCCACAGCATCCGGGTCGTTATTTTGAGGGATATTTGATGGCGCTGTATTGGTGGTAATATCGCTGTTGGCCCTGTTGGCACGGCGCCAGTTATCCTCCAGCTTGCGGTTGCCCCATACCCGTTTAAATGCCGAGAAGCCCTGGCTTAGCGCATCCGTATTATAAAAGTAAAAGTTGCCGCCATTAGGTGTACTTGCCTGCGGCGAAGGTGTATCGTTACCAAAAGGATCGGCCAGGTTAGGGTTTGCTTCCGCATTGGTATTGCCCGGCAAAGCGGCGGCAGATTGCTGCAGGGTTTGGCGGTTTACCATTTCATCTATCTTTTTATTGCGGGTAGGCTCGTCCAGTGCGGCCAGCATCTGCAGGGTGTCCTCGCGGGCAATTACGCCAAGCCTGTCGGCCAGTAGCTGCAGATTATCTGCCTTCTTTTGGATGGTGGCATACCCCGGGTAATTGGGCGATAGGTTGAGCAAAGTGCTATCGTAATAATTTTTAGCGCTGGTATAGTCGGCTTTGTTTTTGAAATATATATCGGCCATTCGCAGATAGGAGAGGCCCTTTTGGTTCTGGTTGCGCTCGCTGTACTTTACCGATTGGCGGTAGCTTTTTAGCGCGTCGTCAATATTATTGGTGTTGTATTGCAGTTGGCCTATCTGGTAATAGATCTGGTCGGTAAATTCTTTATTATTCTCGTTCTTCAGCAAAGAGCGCAGCCTGGCAAGCCGGCTGATCTGAACGCCATCCTGGCTATCCTCAATCCTGATGCGGTTAAGATTGGCGTTAAAGGCCATATCAAAAGCCACGTTGCTTTTGGCTACACGGTTGTAGCTGGCAATGGCATCCACCTGGTGGCGGTTCATTTCCTGCAGCTGACCAAGGATGAACGTCCAGCGCATGCGTTGCAGATTGCTGTTGCTGTATTGCACAGCCTCACGAGCCATTTCTTCGCCATGGGCGTAATCCTGCGTGTTGATATCGTGCTGCAATCGCGTAGCATAAACATCTGCCGAAATGCTTTTTTTAAGGTTGATGTTTTGCAGGGCGGTATCTAATACCAGTTTGGCTTCTGCTGGCTTGTTAAGGTATAGTAAAGAGCGGGCCTTCCAAACCATAGCTTCCTGTTTCAGGTCGGTTTGTTTGGGGTTTACAGTAAGTACTACATAGTTAAAGTACTCTACCGCGTCGAAATAGTTTGCCTGTAAAAAATTGGCTTTGCCTAATAACAGGTATGCATCAGCTATATAATTGCTTTGTTCCTTTATACTGATGATGGTACCAGCGCGTTTCTTTACCGATTCGAGGTCTTTATCAGGTTCGTTGGTTGCTGCTGCGGTGTCCTGGTAAACCGATAATATTTCTGAGTAATTATCTACAAAGCCGCTGGCATAGGTTTCCTGCTTTTCGCGCAGGATCTCGCGGGCATTAAATACAATATTATAGTGGGCGGTAAGGTTTTGCAAGCCACGGTTAAGCGCGCTTTTCTTTTCGAGCGAGCAGCCCGCTATAATTAAAAGCGCAAACAGGGCCGGTATAATTTGTCTTGATAAGGAAAAGGTAAATATGCGCCTCAATGGTTTGGTATTATAATAGGTTAGTTTTTATTATCACTTTTAGAGTTGTTATATAGTTTGTAATTTCTCTAAAGATTGATTTTGCCTGTTTATAGTTGCCTAAAGCTAACTACCTTCTCGATTTTATCAGGAAATGATTTATTAAGCCATTTGTAATATTGATACCTTAAACGGGTAACTTCTTTCAAACGATCTGCAACAGGTTGTTTTAACCAATACTCTATGTATTGCATTTCCTCGTCATCCTGCTTAATAAAATTTACAACCTTTTCCATAGCAATTAATTATTACAACATTTGGTACAATTATTTATATGGCAATGTACGCCCGGTGTTGTACTTATATAGGTAATATAAAAAGCATCGCTAATTTACTAAATAGTATGCAATAGGATTAATAAATTTGCGCATGGCCGAAAATGAACAAAAAGATGTAAAACAGGTAACAAAAGAAGCAAGTTCCTATGCAAAGTATACCGGGCTCGCCTTTCAGATGATCATTATAATAGGTGTATTTACTTTTGCCGGTTATAAAATTGATGAGAGCGCCCAGCACGATACCAAATGGGTAACCGCCTTACTGGCGCTTATCGGCGTTTTTGCATCCCTGTACCTTGTTTTTAGATCTGTAAAAAATTGAAGCCTCTCCAGTCTGTTATCATAAATATTATTTTTGCGCTATTGCTGGCTGTGCCGCCTGTTTGCTTATTATTAACAGGGCATGCCAATATGTTAGTGCCGCATTTTTGGGTTATTTACACCTTTATTACGGGCCTCACTTTTATTTTGCTTACCGCTATGCTGGTTGTGCAAAAACTTAGCCCGGATATGTACGCCCAGGTGTTTTTAATTGTCACTATTTTTAAGATGCTGGGAAGCATGTTTTTGGCCCTGCTTTTTGTGATAAAAATACCAATAGACCGCACGGTTTTTATGGTTGATTTCTTTTATCTATATTTCTTAAATACCGGCTTTGAAATTTATGTTCTGTTGCGTAACTTGCGCAACCAAAATTGAAAGTAAAAAACACTCATTCAATGTATTTTAGCCACATTTTGAAAACAAAAAAAATAGCTCTCGGCCTTGTTTTAGGCGTTTTTTTAACATTTTGCACTTGTAAAACTTTTGCTATACAGCATGAAGAAGCCTCTGCGGAGGGTGCTCATGCCGAAACAGAAAAAGAATTTAACCCCAGCGAGGTTATCCTGGAACACATTGCAGATTCGCACGTATGGCACCTTTGGGGCCACACTTCTATCGCGCTGCCTGTTATTTTATATACCGATAAAGGTTTAGAAACATTTTCATCTGAAAAGTTTGAACATGGCCACGCCGACTATACCGGTAAATATTATACATACAGGTTAGTAAAGGATAAAGTAAATATTGTTGAAGGAAATGATACTTTGTTATCTGCCGCAACAGTGCTTAGCTTAAACAAAAAACTGATAGATTTTTCTATCACCCGCAACGTGGTGAGCATGTGGCTTTCTATGATCATTTTAGTGATCATCTTCTTAAGCGTATCATCTGCCTACAAAAAACGCGAAGGTAAAGCACCTAAAGGTTTGCAATCTTTTATGGAGCCTATCATCATGTTTGTAAGGGATGATATTGCCCGCCCAAATATTGGTTACAAATACCAGCGCTTTATGCCGCTGCTGTTAACCGTGTTCTTTTTCATCTGGATCAATAACCTGATTGGCCTGGTGCCTTTCTTCCCGGGTGGTGCAAACTTAACCGGTAACATCGCGGTAACTTTTGTATTATCATTAATTACCCTGGTTGTTGTAAACGTAAACGGTAACAAGTATTACTGGAAACACATTTTTGCACCTGATGTACCGGTATGGTTGTACCCAATTATGTGGCCGGTAGAGCTTGTGGGTATTATCTCTAAGCCTTTTGCATTGATGATACGTTTGTTTGCCAACATTACAGCCGGTCACATTATTGTATTAAGCTTAATATCTTTAATATTTGTATTCAAGAGCGCGGCTGTATCGGTAGTGTCGGTACCATTCGTAGTGTTTATGGATGTGCTGGAGCTGTTGGTAGCAGCGCTGCAGGCATTTATCTTTACGCTGTTAACTGCCTTATTTATAGGTACAGCCATTGAAGAGCACCACCACTAAACAATTGTAAATAACTATAATAACATATATTCACTTTAAATTTAAAACAATGATTGGAAGTATCGCTGCATTAGGTGCAGGTTTAGCAGTAATTGGTGCCGGTATCGGTATCGGTCAGGTAGGTGGAAAAGCCATGGAAGGTATTTCACGTCAGCCAGAAGCTGCTTCAAAAATCCAAACTGCAATGATCATCGCTGCCGCTCTTATTGAGGGTGCTGCTTTGTTCGGTGTGGTTGTATCATTCCTGGGCTTAAGATAATTATCTGCTCAGAAAAATCTTAACCGTATCTGCAGCGGTTGGCGGCAGATACGGTTATTTTAAATTGTACATTTTAACTCTTATATAGAAATGGAATTAGTTACTCCCGAAATTGGCTTAGTATTTTGGACCACGGTATCCTTCTTCATACTGCTTTTTATCCTTGCTAAATTTGCCTGGAAACCTATTATGGGTGCTATCGACGACAGAGAGCGTTCGATTGAAGAAGCTTTATTAAAAGCAGAAGCCGCTAAAGATGAGATGGCTCGTTTAACTACCGAGAATGATACGCTTTTAAAGCAGGCACGTGCCGAGCGCGACCTGATCTTAAAAGAGGCTAAACACCTTAAAGATCAAATCATCAACGAAGCTAAAGATGCAGCACACAAAGAAGGTGCACGTATGATTGAGCTTGCCCGCGTAGAAATTAACAACCAGAAAACCATCGCCATGGCTGATGTAAGAAACCAGGTTGCCTCTTTATCTTTAGAGATTGCAGAGAAAGTGTTACGCAAACAGTTTGAAGATCAGAGTAAGCAGGATGCATTAGTTGCTGATCTGTTAAAAGAAGTGAAATTATAGATAGAGAATAGTGAGCAGTAAGTAGTGAATTGAAAACTACTCACCACTCACCTTTACCATTAACTACAATATGTCTGAAGTAACAGTAGCATTAAGATACGCGAAAGCATTAATTGACCTTGCCCAGGAGCAGAACGCTGTTGAAGAGGTTAAGAATGATATGGTGCTTTTTTATAAAACTGTAAAAGGTAGTTCGGAGCTAAACACGGTGTTGGCTAACCCAATTATTTCACAAGGTAAAAAGATCAGCATTTTGGCCGAGATCTTTGCAGCACGCATGAGCAAAGTAAGCATTGCCTTACTTAACATTATGGTGAACAAAGGCCGCGCCGACATTCTGTTTGATACCGCGCACGAATTTATTGCCTTGTACGATGTTAAAAACAATATCACTTACGCAAAGGTGGTATCGGCTGCACCGTTGTCAGAAGCTAATAAGAAAGAAATACTTGATAGCGTACAGCAATCTGTTGGTGGTACAGTTAAACTGAACACCCAGGTAGATCCATCGCTTATTGGTGGTTTTGTACTTACAGTTGGCGACAGGCGCGTTGATACAAGTGTGGCCAGCAGCCTTAGGAAAATGAAAAAAGACTTTGCAGCGGTTGCAACCAAATAATATTAAATTAAAACTCTAAAATAATCTCAAAAAATGGTAGAGGTAAGACCAGACGAAGTATCAGCAATTTTGCGTCAGCAATTAGCCGGCTTCAAGTCAGAATCTGAATTAGAAGAAGTGGGTACCGTACTTCAGGTGGGTGACGGTATTGCACGTGTTTACGGACTAACTAAAGTACAATCAGGTGAGCTGGTTGAATTTGATAACGGTTTGCAAGGTATCGTACTAAACCTTGAAGAAGATAACGTGGGTGTGGTATTGTTAGGCCGTTCTGATAATATTAAAGAAGGCGACAACGTTAAACGTACCAACCGTATTGCATCTATCAACGTAGGTGAAGGTATGCTTGGCCGTGTTGTTGATACTTTAGGTAACCCTATTGACGGTAAAGGCCCAATTGCTGGCCAAACTTACGAGATGCCTCTGGAGCGTAAAGCACCGGGTGTTATTTATCGCCAGCCAGTAACCGAGCCATTGCAAACAGGTATCAAAGCTATTGATGCGATGATCCCGATTGGCCGTGGCCAGCGTGAGTTGGTAATTGGCGACAGGCAGACAGGTAAAACTGCTGTCTGTATAGATACCATCATCAACCAGAAAGAATTTTATGATGCCGGCCAACCGGTTATCTGTATATATGTAGCTTGCGGCCAAAAGGCTTCAACTGTTGCAAACATTGTGCGCACATTAGAAGAGAACGGTGCTATGCCTTACTCTATCGTTGTTGCTGCTAACGCGTCAGATTCTGCTACCATGCAGTTCTTCTCTCCGTTTGCAGGCGCTGCAATTGGCGAGTACTTCCGCGATACCGGTCGCCCTGCTTTGATCGTTTATGATGATCTTTCTAAACAGGCCGTTGCTTACCGCGAAGTATCATTATTACTGCGTCGCCCACCGGGCCGTGAGGCTTACCCTGGTGACGTGTTTTACCTGCACAGCCGTTTATTAGAGCGTGCCGCTAAGATCAACTCTAACGATAGCATTGCACAGGCAATGAATGATCTGCCGGAGTCTATCCGTGGTATCGTAAAAGGTGGTGGTTCATTAACCGCGTTGCCAATTATCGAAACACAAGCGGGTGACGTATCTGCATACATCCCAACCAACGTAATTTCTATTACCGATGGCCAGATCTTCTTAGAGTCTAACTTGTTCCTGGCGGGTATCCGTCCTGCAATTAACGTAGGTATCTCGGTATCACGTGTGGGTGGTAACGCGCAGATCAAATCAATGAAGAAAGTTGCCGGTACATTAAAGCTTGACCAGGCTCAATACCGCGAGTTAGAGGCTTTCTCTAAATTCGGTTCGGATTTAGATGCATCTACTAAAACGGTTATTGACAAAGGTGCACGTAACGTAGAGATCCTTAAACAAGGCCAGTACTCACCGGTAACGGTAGAAAAACAGGTAGCTATTATTTACCTGGGTACTAAAAACTTAATGCGTAACGTACCGGTTAACAAGATCCGCGAGTTTGAAGCAGAATACACCAGCCAGTTAGAACTGCGCCACCCAGAGGTGCTTGCAGCCCTTAAAGCAGGTAAATTTGACGACCAGCTAACCGGCGTACTGGAAACAGTAGCTAAAGAACTGGCAGCTAATTATTAATTTCAAATGTGAAGATTTCAGATGTGCAGATAACACTCGCATCTGAAATTCATACATAAATTATTAAATCGTGCGGTGCTGCAATTTGCACATCTGCACATCTGAAATTTGCACATCCATAAAGAATGGCTAATTTAAAAGAAGTAAGAAACAGGATATCATCGGTAAGCTCAACCCAGCAGATCACCAAGGCCATGAAAATGGTTTCGGCGGCTAAGCTGAAAAGGGCCACCAATGCTATTGTACAATTACGCCCGTATGCAAACAAGCTGAAAGACCTGTTAGCTAACCTATCGGCAAGTTTGGAGGATGGTGCTTCGGCATACCTGCAAGAGCGCGAGCCGGTGCGTGTGCTGATTGTGGTTGTATCATCAAACCGTGGTTTGGCAGGTGCTTTTAACGCTAACGTTATTAAAACCGCCAATAACCTTATAGCAGAGAAATACAGCGAGCAGTTAAAAGCCGGTAATGTATCTATCGTAGCTATTGGTAAAAAAGGCCAGGAGTATTATCAGCGCCGCAAGTATAATGTTATTGGCAACAATAATGATTTGTACCTGGATCTGAACTTTATCAATGCTTCTAAAATTACAGAAGCGATTATGCAGGGCTTTATTAATGGCGACTACGACCGCGTAGAGCTGGTGTATAACCATTTCCGTAACGCTGCGGTACAATACCTGGTAGCTGAGCAGTTATTGCCTGTACCTAAGCCGGAAGCTGCGCCAAAAGAGCAGTTAAAAGGTAAAGGTGCTGTTATAGAAGCACAGGTTGACTACATCCTTGAGCCATCGCAAAAAGAGATCGTAGAGCAGCTGATCCCTAAAAACATTAAAATTCAGTTATACCGTGCCGTATTAGATTCTAACGCATCTGAGCATGGCGCACGTATGACGGCAATGGATAAAGCAACCGAAAACGCCGGCGACTTGTTGAAAGCTCTTAAACTTTCTTACAACCAGGCCCGCCAGGCAGCTATCACAACCGAGCTTACCGAAATCGTGAGTGGTGCAGCAGCATTGGGTGGTTGATAATTACCATTAGATATAAAACAACAAAGGCTTTCCATTTTGGAGAGCCTTTGTTGTTTTAGACTTATCATTATTTAAGAATCCATAAACCCTGTGCAATTGTTTACTGGCTTTAATATAAAAACCTATATTGCCGGGTTGGCAGCGTATTCCTTCCACAGTTCATCAACGCTTTCGCCGGTTAGGTTTGTCCATGATGCATCGGTGTAGGTATGGTTGCGCATCAGGCCGTCTAATTTTTTTACGGTTCCTTTTTTTACTTTGGTTTCTACCCAGTAAAGGAAACGGGCTGTAGTGCGGTAAGCGTTATCGTAGTTCTGAGTAGACTTAAAATCCGGGAAGCGCCATTTTGCAGCCTCGTTTGCCACACCAAATTCGTTACGAACATAATCGGCAATGCCTTCGGTTAACCAGCCCGGGCCGTTGCTGTCGCCGTAAGCTTGTGCAATGTGCATTACTTCGTGGGTAACTACGTCGATATCGTTAGGGTGCTTAGTCATGTATGCCGCGCTGAACACTACTTTGCCGTCGCCGGTTGCAGCTACTCCCTTGTAGGCGGTATCAATAAAGAACACTACTTGTTTATCGGTTTTCTTGTTGTAAGCCTTGGCTATTTTAGGGTAAACGATAAAGAAGGTATTAATAAGTTTTTGGCGTAGGGTAGGGTCAAAGTTATCGTCGTTACCGGAGATGATAAGCGTATAGCCGCCTTTTTTCAGGGTATCGATCCCGGCAGAAAATCCCGATTGGCAAACAAAGCTCAGCAGGAGTATAGATAGTAATGCATATTTTTTCATGTAGCAAAAATAGGGGAATAGTTAGTTCCCCCAATTTTGGCACACAATTATTACACAGTAACAGTTATCCGTTTATTGCTCAGCTATTTTTTTTACAGCATCTAAAGCCTTTGGCCATGCTTCGTTAAAAAGCCCAGCATTTCATCAGGGAAGTCTGCACCGCTGAGTTCTATGTGGAGGTCGGTGCCGTTACCATTTGGGGTAAGCTTATAACTCTCTGTTCCGGAGCAGGCTTTGGCACCTTCGCTATCGTAAACTTCCTGGCCATCCTTTACTTTACCGACTCCTTTAATCAGCATGTATTTATTAGGTACAACCTTTTCCAAAATGCCGTGCATGCCCCTGCCTTTATCGTCTAAAAATAAAGCCTTGCTGCCTTCCTGCCAATCGGTAACGGCATGCGAGCCGCTGCAGAAAGCGGCTGTCCATTTAGGATAATTGGCATCGCTGAAGAGGGTATTCCATACTTTTTCTGGCGATGCGTTAATGTTGATGTTAAATGATAGATCTTCCATAAAACAGGTTTTTAATTTGATGATCAAATTTGGCAATTTTTATATTGAGAAAGAGGGGGCAATACGACACATAAAAGGCGAATTGAGACAAGTAGAAAGTATTCGTGTTTTCCGTTCTGTGCTAACCACACTATATTAGCACAGAAATTATAATAATGAGCATAGAAACCTCAATCCACTAATATCTAATCGCTAATGCTAATAGAATGTGTGCCTAATTTTAGTGAAGGCGTAAACCAGGAAATAATAGGGCAAATAGCTGATGCTATCAGATCAGTCCCCGGCATAAAACTTTTAAATGTAGACCCCGGCATGGCGGCCAACCGCACCGTAATAACCTTTGCCGGCGAACCATCTGCTGTGGTGGAGGCTGCTTTTTTAGCGATAAAAACGGCCGCTGAGCTGATTGATATGAGTAACCAGCAAGGCGAGCACCCCCGTATAGGCGCAACAGATGTTTGCCCACTGATACCTTTAAGCGGAATCTCCATTGAAGAAACCGCGCAATATGCCGAGCAGTTAGCCAAACGGGTGGGTGAGGAACTGGCTATCCCGGTTTACCTGTACGAGCATTCGCAGCTGGATAAAAAGCGCAGTAACCTTTCGGTGATCCGATCCGGTGAGTACGAAGGTTTTTTTGATAAGATAAAACACCCCGGCTGGCTACCCGATTATGGTCCGTTGGAAATGAATGCCAAAAGTGGCGCCACGGTAATTGGCGCCCGCGATTTCCTGATAGCCTACAACGTAAATCTGAACATATCCTCAGTTGATATCGCGAACTGGATTGCCGCCGATGTGCGCGAATCTGGCCGGAAGGTAATTGCTGCGGACGGCAATAAGCAAACTATTCCCGGTACTTTAAAAAGTGTAAAAGCGATAGGCTGGTATATTAAAGAATATAGCAAAGCACAGGTATCCATGAACCTTACCGCTATCAACGTAACGCCTATCCACATAGCTTTTGACGAGGTGCGGCGTAAAGCCAAAACACACGGTGTTGAAGTAACCGGCAGTGAATTGATAGGACTGATCCCACTAAAAGCCATGCTGGATGCCGGGCGTTATTTTTTAGAGAAGCAGGGCAATCCTGTTAATGTAAGTGATGCAGAATTGATACAAACTGCGGTTAAAGAAATGGGCCTGGATGAATTGGCTGCATTTGATCCGCAGAAAAGAATAATAGAATACCTGCTGTAATAAATCTGATGGCATGCTTTTTGGTTAAATGATTAATATAAAATTAATAAATTAACCATGAAAAACATCTTCAATTTTTTAATAGCTGCGTTTTTGATATCGGCAACAGCCTGTAATAACAACAGCGCAACATCATCAAACAGTACCGAAGCAGCGGTAGACAGCAACAAAAAAGAACTGGAAGCAAAGGATTCTACCCAGATGGAAGACGATGCCAAATTTGCAGTGACAGCAGCCAATGGTGGTTTACTGGAAGTGCAGTTAGGTAAACTTGCCAAAACTAAAGCAACTTCGCCGCAGGTGCTGGAGTTTGCATCGATGATGGTAGACGATCACTCGGCAGCTAATAAAGAACTAATGGACCTGGCCGGTAAAAAAGTAATTACCCTGCCTGCTATTTTAGATAATAAAACGCAAAAGGAGTACAACGACTTCGAGAAAATGGGGAAGAAAGATTTCGACAAAGCCTATATGGACTACATGGTAAAAGACCATAAAGAAGATATAGACGAGTTTAAAAAGGAAGCAGAAAATGGTAAGGATTCCGAACTGAAAGCCTTTGCGAATAAAACCATCCCCGTTTTGCAACATCATTTAGAAATGGCTGAGAAGGCAAACAGTGCTTTAAAAAAATAAAAAGCAATCCGGCAGAAAATGTGTTATTAAATAGCTCGCACAGTAAGTTACAACTTGCTGTATATAAAAGGCGTCCACAGCTACCTGTATGGTAAGTGTGGACGCTTTGTTTATTTGGATGGGTAAGACTTGTTAAAAATGATATCTCACAAAGGCCTCCATGGCAGCATATTCGGCCATGCCGAGCTTATCGTAGCAAACTGCAGTTTCGCGGTTGCGGTCCTCCGCACGTACCCAAAACTCTCTGGCATCATCACCCGGAAATACAGGGGTGTCCTTTTGCGACTGGTGTTTGAAAATAGCGCTGCGTTTGCGCAGTACCTCTGCAGGTGAAAGTGGTACCGCCATCTCAATCTCATGGGTTGGGAACTCCTGCCATGCACCACGGTACAGCCACATCCAGCAATCGTTCACCCAGTCTTCAGTTTCTCTTAAACGGCCTAAGGCAGCTATGATTATATTGAAGCAGACAATGTGTGTTCCGTTCGGGTCGGCGAAATCACCCGCGGCAAACACCTGGTGCGGTTTTATTTTTTGCAACAGCTCCATGGTTAACCTGATATCCTCCTCACCAACGGTATTCTTTTTGGTTTTGCCCGTTTCGTAAAAAGGCAACGCCTGGAAATGAATATTGCTATCGGAAACGCCCGCAAACCTGGCACCCGAAATAGCTTCCGTTTTGCGGATGAAGCCTTTTACGTTCAGGATCTCCTGGGTATCTATCTGGTTCGGCAGTTTGTTCTCGATGAAATGGCGCATCTCATCATACAGTTTTTTCAGTTCGGCTGTATCCTCGCCAACGCTTTCTTTAAAATCGATAGCGAACTCTACATAACGCAGTACGTCATCATCCCATACAGCAGTATTGCCCGATGTTTGATAAGCTACATGCACATCATGCCCCTGGTCTACCAAGCGGATGAAAGTACCACCCATCGAAATCACATCATCATCCGGGTGCGGAGAGAATACGATAGAGCGTTTCTTAGCCGGTTCGGCACGCTCCGGACGCTGGCTGTCATCGGCACCCGGTTTACCACCCGGCCAGCCGGTGATGGTATGCTGTACCTGGTTGAAAATGTCTATGTTGATGTTGTATACCGGCCCTTGCTCTACTGCCAGCTGTGCCATGCCATGGCTGTTGTAATCTTCTTCGGTTAGTTTTAAGATAGGTTTACCTACAGTGCCCGAAAGCCATATCACAGCTTTTTTCTTCAGGATATTATCCCATACGCAATCTTTTACCAGCCATGGAGTATCAAAGCGGGTAAGGTCTGATGCGGCCCCTTCGTCCAGTACAAATTCTACATGGTCGCTAAGCTGCAGGAAAGTAGCGGGTACTTCACCCGAGATCTCACCTTCTACCGCTTTGCGCACAATAGGGGCTTTCTTGGCGCTCCAGGCCATCAGGATGATCTCGCGTGCTTTAAAGATTGTGCCCACACCCATGGTGATGGCTTTTGTGGGTACATTCTCCTTACCGCCAAAATCGCGGCTGGCATCACGGCGGGTAAGGTCGTCGAGGGTTACCAGGCGGGTACCCGAATTGGGTGCCGAGCCGGGTTCGTTAAACCCGATGTGGCCGGTACGGCCTATGCCTAACAATTGCAGGTCGAGCCCGCCAAGTTCTGATAGTTGTCTTTCATAATCTAAACAGAAGGCAGCAACTTCCTCCATAGGTAAAGTACCATCGGGGATGTGCACTTTAGCTTTATCAATATCTACATGGTCGAAGAGATTCTCGTTCATGAAGGTAACGTAGCTTTGTACCGCGTCGGGCTTCATGGGATAGTATTCATCAAGGTTGAAAGTGATCACATCACGAAAGGACAAGCCTTCTTCCTTATGCAGGCGGATGAGTTCGGCATACACACCGATAGGGGTAACCCCTGTTGCCAGCCCAAGCACGGTTGGCTTGCCTGCCGCCTGTTTATCGCGGATTAGTTTGGCTATCCTTGCTGCTACCGCCAACGATGCCGACTTCTGGTCTGCATATACGCTTACCGGCAGTTTCTCGTAACGTGTTTCTTCCAGTAAATTTAATCTTGCCATAAAATATTGGTTATATATTGTTGATTGTATTTAAGTTGCAGGAACTTGGGGCAAAAAAAATCCTCACCGAAGCGAGGATTTACCAACCAATTAACTATAAAATTAATTCCCGCCCCACGGGAAAAAAAATGCATTTTATATAATGACCGTAAACTCATCATCTACACAAACTTAGGAAAGTGATTTTAATAAAGCAAATACTTTTTAAAATAATTTAAAAAGATTTTTGACTGTTTATATTGCGAACACTCAAATAATAGATCCCCAATCCCAAGGCATAAGCCGCCAGGCAAAATAAAGCTGCGTAAGGGTTTTCTTTGAAGGAGATAAATATATTCAGCGTTACAAACCAGTACGATAAAATAAAAACAGCAGGCACCAACGGGAACCATTTTATGGTATAAATGCCGGTAACATCCAGGTCTTTTGTTTTTTTGCGAAGAATAAAAATAGCTATAGCAGCTAAGGATACGCCGAGGGTTTCAAAAAACATTACGTATTTAAGCATCTCGCTGAATGTGCCTACAAAAAACAATATCACCAAAATAGCAGCTACAAAAAAGCTCATACCAAATTCCTGTACCTGTGTTTTAGGATTTAAGCGTTTAAATATAGGCGGCAGGATGCCATCTTCGGCCATGGCGTAATATACCCGCGGGCTGCTCATGATGTTTACGTTAACATAAGCCACTACCGATATAAACATTAAAATAGAAGTGATCTTAGCCCCCATTTCGCCAAATAGCACCCCGGCCATTTTAGCCGCCAGTGTATGTGTTTGCTGCAGACCGCCTAAGCCGAGCACACTAAAATAAACATAATTGATAACGAGGTACAAGGTGATCACTACGCCTATGCCAATAAAGATTGCTTTGGGGATATTCCTTTTGGCATCTACAATATCTCCACCAAAATTGATGGTTTGTGCGTAACCCGTATAAGTAAAAAATACCGCGACCAAACTGAGCCCGAACGCGGTTATTAAGTTGCCGGTGTGCGGGATCGCAGTTGTAATGCTGCCAGCCTGCGCATCGCTTTTAAAAATAGCGGTGCAGAGCAAAACAATCATCCCTACTTTAAAAATGGTTAAGATATTTTGCGTGCGGGCGCTTAACTTTATGCCTAAAAAGTTAATGCCGTATAAAACAAGCACTATTAATATGGTAGTTAGCTTGGTGCCTAAGCTGTTCTGTAATCTGGCCGGTAACAGTATGGGGTTAATATATTCTGCCCCCAATAAAGCCACAGCCGCTACCGATGCTGCGTTACTAATTACCAGTACCCAGTTCACCATAAATGCGAATGCTGGGTGGTAACAATAGGAAAATACTTTGTAAAAGCCACCGGTAGTTGGGTAGCGCGCGCCAATTTCAGCAAAGGTAAGTGCGCCGCAGAGTGTTACCAGGCCGCCGAAGATCCAGGCGCCGAAGAAGATCCAGGTGTTGCCTGCCATAAGGGCAACATCGCTCGGCGTGCCAAAAATACCCATGCCTATCACCAGGCTTATCACTATCATTGTAAGATCGAACCGGCTGAGGCGGGGTTTTATACTCATTTATCTAATCGTTTATTTTTTAAATCTATATTATAATTTAATTTTTAATAATGTTTTTAATCTTTTAAATTCGGGCAAAGATTTTTTAAAAACCGCTTATTAATAAGGCTATTTTGAAGCAAATTAAACAAATATTACTTACGGGGATATTGTTGTTTTGTATTGCGCCTGCAATTGCACAGGGTAAAAAGCACCCGGCAGTCAAAAAAAAATCAATTACTGCTGTAAATAAACCTGTGCCGCCTGCTGCGCCGGTTAGCCCGCAGTTAAAATATTTTCAGCAGATGAACGCCCAGGCCAACGCGGTATTTACCTTTCCGCAAGGTTTTAAAGAAATTCCTGCGCCAGATAACGAAGATCTGTCTTTTGATTACGCTATGCAGATCCCCGGTAAGGATTTTGAGATCTGGTTCCAGGTAAAATCGCAAAAAGAGAACTGGGCCGCATACCAGCGTACCATTGGTAATAAGGAAACAGCGCAGGCCAACCCCGATTCGCTTTACCTGGGGATGGGCACCGCACATGCCATTGCCTTCACCGGTGACCGCGACGGTTATTTTACCCGTAATATTCCACCGGCCTATTTAAAACGCTACAATGCCGATGCAGGCAAATCGTACCTGTTAACCCTGCAGGATCTGGCCGTTACCAAACACTACAAATATGGCCTGCTTATTACGCTGCAAAAAGATCATACCGGCACTATACTGGCGGTTTGTTTTGCCAACGAAAAAGGGCCGGAGTTTTTTAAGAATATAGATAAGGCCAGTAATTGCCTTAAGTTTAAACCGTAAACTTACAATGTTAATAAGTTAGCACATTTAAATACCAATTTAAGTGCTTGTAGCTTATTTTTGCAACCGGGGAGTTCCGCCCCAATTTTTGGATCGAAACATGGCAGAGAATATAAATTATAATGACGACAGTATCCGTTCGCTCGATTGGAAAGAACACATCCGTTTAAGGCCGGGTATGTATATTGGTAAGCTGGGCGATGGTTCCGCTTACGACGATGGAGTTTACGTGCTGCTTAAAGAGATAGTGGATAACTCTATTGATGAGTTTGTAATGGGCGCCGGTAAAACCATTGAGATAAACATGAGTGACCATAAAGTAGCTGTACGCGATTATGGCCGTGGCATCCCCCTGGGTAAAGTGATCGATTGCGTATCTAAAATAAACACCGGTGGTAAGTACGATAGCAAGGCCTTCCAAAAATCGGTAGGTTTAAATGGTGTGGGTACCAAGGCAGTTAACGCACTGTCTAACTCGTTTACTGTACAATCTTACCGCGACGGGCGTACCAAAATTGCCGAGTTTGCCAAAGGCGAGTTGATTCGCGAGGAGTCTGAAAAGGAAACCTCGCAGCGTAATGGCACGGCTATTAACTTTTTTCCTGATGATACCATCTTCAGGAATTACCGTTTTATACCGGAGTTTGTGCAGAATATGATCTGGAACTACGTGTTCCTGAACGCCGGGCTTACCGTAAACTTTAACGGCCAAAAATACATTTCGGAGCGGGGCCTGTACGATCTGCTGGTACGTAACGCCGATGCCGAAAACCTTCGGTATCCTATCATCCATATGAAGGGAGAGGATATTGAAATAGCCATGACACACGGCCAATCTTACGGGGAAGAATACTATTCCTTCGTAAACGGCCAGCACACTACGCAGGGCGGTACGCACCAGGCGGCCTTCCGCGAGGCGGTGGTGAAAACTATCCGGGAGTTTTATAAGAAAGAGTTTGATGCATCGGATGTGCGCGCCTCTATCGTAGCGGCTATTGCCATTAAGGTGCAGGAGCCGGTATTCGAATCGCAAACTAAAACTAAGCTGGGTTCGCAAAACGTTGGTCCGGAAGGGCCTTCGGTACGTGCCTTTATCGGCGATTTTGTGAAACGCGAACTGGATAACTATCTGCACAAGAATACTGCGGTGGCTAACGCCTTGCTGAGCCGCATCCTGCAATCGGAACGTGAACGCAAGGATATCGCCGGCATCAAAAAACTGGCTAACGACCGCGCCAAAAAAGCATCCTTACATAACCGTAAACTGCGCGATTGTAAACTGCACTTTGATGATAACCACGAACGCAAGCAAGATACTACCCTGTTTATTACCGAGGGGGATTCGGCGAGCGGAAGTATCACCAAATCGCGCGATGTGCAAACCCAGGCGGTATTCAGCTTAAAGGGTAAGCCGCTTAACTGTTTCGGGTTGACCAAAAAGGTTGTTTACGAGAACGAAGAATTTAACTTGCTGCAGCACGCGCTGAACATAGAGGACGGGATTGATAACCTGCGTTACAACAACATTGTAATAGCTACCGATGCCGATGTGGATGGGATGCATATCCGCCTGCTGCTGATGACCTTCTTTTTGCAATTTTTTCCGGATCTGGTGAAGGCCGGGCACGTATCTATCCTGCAAACGCCGTTGTTCCGGGTACGTAATAAAAAGGAAACCATTTATTGCTACAGCGACGAAGAACGCCGCAACGCCATCGCCAAATTGGGCAACAAGCCCGAGATTACCCGATTTAAAGGTTTGGGGGAGATCTCACCGGATGAGTTCGGTTTGTTCATTGGTAAAGATATCCGGCTCGACCCGGTGTTCCTGAAAGATGCCAACATTAAGGCCCTGCTGGAATACTTTATGGGTAAGAACACGCCAACCCGCCAGCAGCATATTGTAAATAACTTACGTGTAGAAAAAGACGACGAAACCGTAAACCCACTGATTGCCGAGAATTTGGATGAAGTGGAATTGCCGGTAGCTGTGTAATTAAGACGCGAAGTATCTTGACATTACTGTAGAGACGCGATATTTCGCGTCTCTTTTTGTATATACCCTTTAGTTGCTTTTTACGAAAATTACGCTTATCTTGTATCCCCCTCTTTTTCAGATGGGCTACTACGATGACAGAACACGAAATTAAAATAGCTTTTAAAGAATATGATAATGTTGAAGAACTCAACAGTGCCGACCAGGCCCTTTGCGCTGAAGCGGTAAAAGCGCTGCAATCCTCTCATTCGCCATATTCAAAATTCAGGGTAGGGGTAGCTTTATTATTGCAAAGCGGTAAAGTGCTGCGTGCCAGTAACCAGGAGAACGTTGCCTATCCATCCGGCTTATGCGCCGAACGGGTTGCCTTATTTAATTGGGGTGCCAACCACCAGCACGATCCTATTGTGAGCATGGCAGTAACCGCGCAAACAGACGAGTTCCCGCTGCATAAACCGGTAACCTCCTGCGGATCCTGCCTGCAGGTAATGGCCGAATGTGAAAAAAGGCAAACCGATCCGTTAAGGGTTTTGTTATATTGCATCGATGGGCCGGTATGGGTGGTAGATGGCGTGCACAGCATGATGCCCTTTATGTTTTCCGAAGAAAGATTAATACAACAACCATTATGAGATTAAAATTCCTGGTACTTTTCATTTTAGCCGCAACGGGCTTTACCGCTAATGCCCAGCAGGGTTTTCCATTTGATAACGAGATAAGAGAATTTAAAAAGCAGGACAGCCTGAAGTTTCCGCCTAAAAATGGCATCCTGTTTATCGGCAGTTCATCCATCCGCAAATGGACCGACCTGCCGCAACGTTTTAGTGATAAACCTATCATCCGCCGTGGCGTAGGTGGTTGTACATTAGAGCAATTGGCGGCTTATTATACGCCATACATCCTGTTCCCTTACCAACCGCGTAAAGTATTTGTTTATGCAGGCGAAAATGATATTGCGGGCGGTAAAAGCGGCGAATTTGTAGCCGGGGAATTTACCAAACTATGGGCAATGCTGAGTAAAGACCTGCCTAAAGCCGAGATCTACTTTATGTCGGTTAAGCCAAGCCCAAGCCGGGCAAAGTTTTTCCCCGAGGTGAAAATAGCTAACGACAAGATTCAGGCATTTTTAAAAGGTAAGAAACGCGGGCACTATATTGATGTAGCCACCGTGATATTAGATCCCGCAACCGGCCAGCCCGATCCATCGATATTTGAATCGGACCTGTTACACCTTAACGATAAAGGGTATGATAAGTGGCAGGCTATTTTGCAGCCCTATGTAAAATAAAAAAATCCCCGGTTGGGCCGGGGACTTTTTACACTTATAAACACTAAACTAAACTAATAAAAAACTATTTAAAAACGCTGTAAACGTTGGTGATCTTCCAGCCGCTACCGGTGTTGGCCAAAGTTAAATAGTTGCTGCGGGTGAAGCCGTCAAACTTCATATCTACTTTAATTACAGCTACATCGCCATTGCTTTCTACTACGCTGGTGCTGGTAACACAGCTTTGCTCAACATTTTTGCTTTTGCTTAAAAAAGTCATCATTTCCTTTTTATCAAAGCTTAGCATTTCTTTTCCGCGCAGCATGCTGAATTTAACCGATTGGTCAAGCACTTCGTTTAAACCATTCACACGGCCGCGGGTCATAGCATCAACGTAAGTGTTGATAGCGTGGGTAGCAGTAAGGTTTTCGTTGTCGATAGTTGGGTTAGCATTTACGGCTCCGCAAACTAATAATAGTGCTAAGCCCAGCATAATTGATTTTAAATTTTTCATGATATCTAAAGTTATTTGGTTGTTAATATATACTCATAAGATGCTGCCAGGTATCGATGTGTTACACCTAAAAACGTTAAACTAAACGATTTAACAAACTTTTAACGTTTGTAACATTCCTTTAACATTTGCGCAACCAACCGCGTATATTTGGCTATGGTTGATTTTAATACCATCATTTTACAATTTAACGAATACGGTGATAAAACCGGGTGGACATATATTGAGATCCCTGCTGATATTGCCCGGCAGCTAAAACCGAACGATAAGCGTTCTTTTAGGGTGCGCGGGTTTTTGGATGACTTTCCGGTAGCGGGAATGTCGTTAATGCCAATGGGCGAGGGGAAGCATATTATGGCGTTGCGGCAGGAGATCCGCAAAGGCATCCGCAAAAGCAGGGGCGCTATGCTAAGAGTACGACTGGAGTTTGATGTGGATTTTAAGATGGAGGTACCTGATGACCTGCAGGAGTGCTTCGATTTTGAACCGGAGGCTTACGCATATTTCAGCGGATTAACCAAATCGCACCAGGGCTACTTTATCAAATGGATAAACGATGCAAAAACCGAAGAAACACGGGCAAACCGCATCGCCTGTACGATTAACGCCACCCTGCGGCGGATGGATTATGGGGCGATGTTAAGGGAAAAGAAGAAGTTGAAGGAATAAAATGCCCGGTTGCCCGGGCCTGCATATTATTTATGAGGCGAAAAATGCCTGCTGTAGTCTACCATTTTTACCAGCTTACCGTTCTTCATTTGCATATCACTGAAAACCTACAGCGAGTCGGCTTTGCCTTTTTCATCGGTCCATTTTTGGGTGTACCAAAGGCTAACCCATTCCTGGGTTTTGTCCTTGTTGATCACCGATTGCCATGTATCCATTTCAATTGTAAGATCTTTATACATATCGCGTTCTTGCTTGGCAGAGGTTACAAAGTCGGCGTTTTTCGCCTTTATCTCACCGCCGTCATATTGCATCAGCACCGTATCGCCAACCAATTCACTCATAGCAGTAGTGTCATTTTTCTCAAAAGCTTTTAAAGCTCCCAGCGCGGTTTGCAAATTGTGCTGATCGGGGTTGTTTCCCATTGAGATTTGTCTTTTGGTGTGTAGGGTAAGGGTAATGCGGTGGTGTCTGTTTTAGCAATTGCGATATCACCGGCGGGTTTGGTTTGGCAGCTGGTGATAACAAACGGTGCCAGCAGTAATAGATAAGCTAATTTTTTCATTGTGTGCATGTTAAGGGTTTATAAGTACTAATGTAAATAAAAAACAACGGTGTTTGTATTAATAAAATTAAGCGCAGCAAGTTGGCAAACCGGTGTGCAAAAAACAGCCAATGTTTAATTTAATGTTAACATGTTTAAAACAAGCCGGCCATTTAAATGGAAAAATCTGCTCAGATACTTATCTTTACCAATCCAAATTTTTTTGCTGAAGAATGAGTGACGATTTGCACCCTGAAAACATCCCTGATAATTCTGAAGATAACAAGCTTCCTACTATAACTACCCTTAACGGGCTCTACGAGAACTGGTTCCTGGATTACGCTTCTTACGTAATTCTCGATCGTGCCGTACCCCACCTCAACGATGGTTTAAAACCCGTACAGCGCCGTATCCTGCACTCACTTAAGGAGATGGACGATGGGCGCTTTAATAAGGCTGCCAACGTTATTGGTAACACCATGAAGTACCACCCGCATGGCGATGCATCCATAGGTGATGCCATGGTACAGATAGGGCAGAAGAACCTGCTGATAGATTGCCAGGGTAACTGGGGCGACCCTGTAACCGGCGACTCGGCAGCGGCTCCCCGTTATATTGAAGCACGCCTTTCCAAATTCGCGCTGGATGTTGTTTTTAACCCCGATACCACCGTTTGGCAGGCCAGTTATGATGGCCGTAACCGTGAGCCAATCACGCTGCCTGTAAAGTTCCCGCTATTGTTAGCGCAGGGTGCTGAGGGTATTGCCGTAGGTTTGGCTACCAAAATTCTGCCGCACAATTTCATAGAACTGCTGGATGCTTCTGTAGCATCGCTGCAAGGGATCCGCCCTAACCTGTTACCAGATTTCCCTACGGGTGGTATGGCCGATGCATCTGCTTACAACGAAGGGCAGCGTGGTGGTAAAGTAAGGGTACGTGCTAAAATTGTCGAGCGCGATAAAAAAACGCTCACCATTACCGAAATTCCATTTACTACCACTACAGGTAGCTTAATAGATAGTGTTATCTCTGCCAATGATAAGGGCAAGATCAAGATCAAAAAGATAGAGGATAATACCGCGCAGAATGTAGAGGTAGTAATTCACCTGGCACCGGGTATTTCGCCAGATGTTACTATTGATGCGCTTTACGCATTTACCGATTGCGAGGTTTCTATATCGCCAAATACCTGCGTAATACAGGATGATAAGCCACGCTTTATGAGCGTGAATGATATGCTTATCGAGAGCACAAACTACACCCGCGACTTGCTGAGGCAAGAGCTGGAGATCCGCCTGAAGGAACTGATGGAGAAGATCTTCTTCAGTTCGTTGCTGAAGATCTTTATCCAGGAAGGGATGTATAAGCACCCCGACTATGAAGGTTCATCAGCCTTTGAGCTGGTGGTTGAAGTGCTGAACCGTTTGTTTACTCCTTTCTTCCCGCTGTTTTATCGCGAGATCTTACCGGAGGATTTTAAAAAGCTGATCGATAAACCGATGAGCAGCATCACCCGCTTCGACTTTAAAAAGACCGACGAACAGATCAAAAACCTGGAAGCGGAAATTAAACAGGTAAAACACCACCTTAAACACCTTACCGATTACACCATCGCCTGGTTTGAAAAACTACGTGATAAATACGGTAAAGATCGCGGCCGTAAAACCGAGCTGCGCACTTTTGATAAGGTAGAAGCTTCTCAGGTAGCTTTGGCCAACGCCAAGCTATACGTAAACCGTGTAGACGGCTTTATTGGCTCTGGTCTTAAAAAAGATGAGAACGTGGAGTTTGTTGGCGAATGCTCTGATATTGACGATATCATCGTGTTTCGTGCTGATGCCCGGTTCCTGGTGACCAAAATGCAGGATAAGGTATTTGTTGGGAAGGATATATTGCACGTTGCCGTATTTAAAAAGAACGACGAGCGCACCGTTTATAACATGATCTATAAAGACGGGCAAAGCGGCGTAAGCTATATCAAGCGTTTTTCGGTAACGGGTGTAACGCGCGATAAGGAGTACGATCTCACAAAGGGCAGCAAAGGCTCTAAAATGTTGTACTTCACAGCCAACCCTAACGGCGAGGCCGAGGTAGTAACCGTGCAATTGAAGCCGCATGCCAAGCTTAAAAAGCTGAATTTTGATGAAGATTTTGCAGCGCTGGCTATAAAAGGCCGTGCTTCTATGGGGAACATGGTTACTAAGTACCCGGTTAAAAAAGTATTGCTTAAAACCAAAGGGGTATCCACACTGGCAGGTCGTAAGATCTGGTATGATGAGATCCTGAAACGCCTGAATGCCGATAGTCGCGGTAAATACCTGGGCGAATTTGACGGCGACGACCGCGTACTTACCGTTTTAGCTAACGGTACCTACGAACTCACAAGTTTCGACCTCAATAATCACTTTGATGATAAAATGATCGTGATCGAAAAATACGACCCGGCTAAAGTATTTGCGGTGGTACATTACGATGGAAAATCGAAGAACTACATGGTTAAGCGCTTTGTGTTTGAAAATACCGTGATAGGCAAGCAAACCAGCATCATCAGCGATGAACCGGGATCAAAACTTATTATCATTAGCGGTGCAGCACAGGCTGTTGTAAAGGTAGAGCAGTTGAAAGGAAAGGCTTTAGTACCCGAAACGGCCGAGCTGAACCTGAGCGACCTGATAGATATAAAGGGCATGAAAGCTATGGGTAACCGCCTATCCGTTCACCAGGTAAAAACTGTAGAGCTGATAGCTGAACATGATGATGCGGAGGACGTACCAGACCCTGCACCAGACTCGGTAGAGGATACCGAAATTATCCTGACCGGGGAAGATAAGCAGGTAAACGATGCAGCACCAGCAGATGGTGAATTTGCGGAGGACGAATCGGTGAAACCGGCCCCTAAATCAGCGCCATTAAAAAGCATAGATTTTGAGATAACCAATCCCGGCGATATTGATATAGATAACAAAGACCCAAAAGAAGACAATGGCCAGCTTGGCTTATTTTAATTGGTGAAGAGAGAGATATGCTGAAGAAGATAATAATAGGTTGCGCGCTGTTCTTAAGTGCTGTATTACAAGGTATAGCCCAAAATGAAACCCATACTTTCACCCTGGGCGATAGCGATTTTTTGCTCGATGGCAAGCCGCTGCAGATGATCTCGGGCGAGATGCATTATACCCGCATCCCCCGCGAATACTGGCGCGAGCGTATGAAAATGGCCAAAGCCATGGGGCTTAATACCATAGGCACATATGTGTTTTGGAACGCCCACGAAATGGTGCAGGGCAAGTATGATTTTACCGGTAACAACGATATTGCAGAGTTTGTACGCACCGCCAAAGAAGAAGGCCTGTGGGTAGTACTGCGCCCAAGCCCATACGTGTGTGCCGAGTGGGAGTTTGGCGGTTACCCCTGGTGGCTGCTTAAGGATAAGAACATGAAAGTGCGCAGCAAGGAAGGTGCTTTTATAGAGGCCTACCGTAGCTATATGATGGAAGTGGGTAAGCAGCTTGCTCCATTGCAGATCAACCATGGTGGCAACATCCTGATGGTGCAGATAGAGAACGAGTACGGATCGTACAATAACGATAAGGAGTACCTGGCGCAGAACGAAAAGATCTTTCGCGAAGCGGGGTTTGATGGCTTGCTGTTTACCTGCGATGGCCCGTCGCAAATGCCTGCAGGTTATCTGCAGGGTTATTTGCCTGCCGTTAACGGCGAGGATGATCCCAAAAAAGTAAAAGAACTGATTAACAAATACCACAACGGCAAAGGGCCTTATTACATAGCCGAGTGGTACCCGGGCTGGTTTGATAGCTGGGGTAAACCGCATGCCGGCAGTAACGCTGATGCGGATGCCAAAAAGCTGGACGAGGTTTTAAGCGCGGGTATCTCCATCAATATGTATATGTTTCATGGCGGTACCACGCGCGATTTTATGAACGGCGCCAACATGAACAAAACAGAAGCTTATTCGCCGCAAACATCCAGCTATGATTATGATGCCCCTTTGGATGAAGCTGGCAACCCTACGCCAAAATTTATGAAGCTGAGGGCGGTAATAGCTAAACACTTGCCAGCCGGCGAACACCTGCCCGAAATTCCGGAGAAGAAAAAACTGACTTTCGCACTGGAGGTAATCAAGCTAACCGGCAAAGCAAATCTGTTCAGTAACTTAGGTAAACCGGTGGAAGCAGAGCATCCAATGAGTTTTGAAGACCTTGACCAGGGCTACGGTTTTGTACTTTATCGCACTACATTGAAAGATGCAGCCAGCGGTTTGCTGAAGATTAAAGAGCTGCGAGATTACGCCACCGTTTACCTTAATGGTAAACGCATCAGTGTTTTAGACCGCCGCCTGCGTAAAGATTCACTGCAGTTGAACAACGCTACAGCCAACAGCGTGCTGGATATTCTGGTAGAGAATAACGGCCGCATTAACTATGGCCCGTACCTTACCGATAACCGCCAGGGCATTACCGATAAAGTAACCCTGAACGGGCAGGAGCTGTTGGGTTGGAAGATGTACCAGTTTCCTTTTACATCGCTTGCGGGGATTAAATATTTACCGGTACAGGGCAGCGATGAATCAGAACTCCCTGCCTTATACCGCGGTACCTTTAACTTGCGCACCACAGGTGATACCTACCTGGATATGCATGGCTTTGGTAAAGGATTTGTATTTATCAACGGGCACAATCTGGGCAAATACTGGGAAATTGGCCCGCAGCAAACTTTGTATGTGCCTGCCGTTTTGTTAAAAAAGGGAGTTAACGAAGTAACGGTGTTCGACCAACTAAAAGGCAATCATGCCGAGCTTTCTACACTTGACCATCCTGTACTATCCGAAGTAGTGAAAGCAGAGCGCTAAGCACAAGTATTACCTTGTTTTAGTATCAAAAACATTGCATAAAAGATGCCGCTTAACCGCGGCATTTTTTTATTTTTGGTATAATATCACCAAAGCCATGTTTCCAGGTCACGACTACCTTTATTACATCTCGTTTGCGATGCAGGGTTTTTGCGCGTACCATTGTTTTAAACGTGGTACACAGCAAAAATGGATCTGGATGATCGTCTTCTTGCCCTATATTGGCAGCCTTATTTATATCTACCAAGAAATATTAAGCAACCGCCGCATCAGCACTACAAGTATAGATGTAAAGGGCCTTATTAACCCCGGCAGTAAATTAAAGAAACTGGAAGACGACCTGCGCTTTACCGATACCTTTACCAACCGCATCCGCCTGGCCGATGCTTACCTGGCCGCAGGCCAAACCGATAAAGCCGTTGAATTATATAAAGGCAGCCTAACCGGTGCATTTGCTGAGAATGAGCACGTACTTGCCCAATTAATAGTAGCTTACTATCAGCAGGAACGCTATGAAGAAATATTGCCCATAGCCAAAAAGTTATACAAGCTGCCGCAATTCGAACGCTCGCAGGCACATATCTTATATGCCATGGCACTGGAGCAAACCGGCAATACGGAACAGGCCGAAGCTGAATTTAAAGCCATGAAAGGCAAGTATTCCTATTTTGAGCAGCGATATCAATACGGTTTGTTTTTGGTGCGCCAGGGGCGGTATGATGATGCCGAAGACATCTTCTCGGTAATGCTGGAAGAACAGCCCCACCTGAGCCCAGTAGAGCGAAAAAGCAGCCGCCAGTGGTTTGCCAAGGCTAAGGATGAGATGAAGAAATTACAGTCTGTTTAAAAATTATGTATCAATAAAAAATGCCCCTCTTGCGAGGGACACTTTTTATATTTCGTGTTTTAATATTGTGCTGATTACAGGATCAGGATTAATACTAAAATGATGATGATGATAGCACCTACAGACAGGTAAACACCACCGCCACCCATTGCCTGGGCTTCGTGTTTAAGGCTTTTTAACTCAGATTTTAATTCTTTTTTCTCCTGCTTGTTCAACTCAGACTTATCCATAGCCTTGATCTCTTTAACACGACTTTTGATCTCTTCTATGCGAGCTTCTTTTTGCTCTTTGGTCATGTTGGCAGCAGCTTCTTTAAAGGCTTTTTTGTCGTCTGTAGCAGTTGCAGCGTTTACATTAAATGATGCTACCATCAATAGCATGGTTACGGCGAATAGATAAATTTTCCTTTTCATAGTATTTAAATGTTGAGTGTTTTAATGATAAGCACAAAACCAAATGGAATGTTTTAAGAAAATTAAAAAAACGTTAAGTTCTTATATGCTGATATAGTAAGATGCCTCAAAAACATGCCCTACGGCTACCTTTTGTATAGCCTCTTTTTCGGAGATATCTTTCGGCTCGGTACCGTTATCAGCGCAGCCCAGCCAAGGTTCAATGCACAGGAAATCGGCACCGGGTTTGGCCCACAAGCCTAAATAATTAAAATGCGGAAACTCTAGCGAAAGGGTACGGTTATGCTTATCGCTTTTGATAGTTACCATGCGCGACTGCAGATTTTTAAATACCAGCGCATCGGCGTTGAACAGTTCGCGGGTTAGGTAAAGCTTTTTATCAGGCGTAGCAACCGGGTGGGTTTCGCCGGTAAAAGTACCTTGGGCAGATAGCAGGTGGGTTTCTAAATTCTCCGGTGTTTCAAATTCAACGTAATAGTCCTCATAACTTTCGTCTGCGCTAAAAGGAACATTAAAGGCCGGGTGGCCGCCTACCGAAAAGTAAACGGGCTTTTTATCGCGGTTGATGAGTTTATAAGTAATGCGCAGGGCATTCTCTATCAGCGTATACATTACCTGGAAATCGAATTTGTAAGGGTATACCTCCAAAGTTTTCTCGCTGTTAGGCAGAGAAAAGGTAGCAGATTCCTCGGTACTCTCTAACAGTATAAATTCTGATTGCCGGGCAAACCCGTGTCTTTTTAAAGGGTACTTTTCGCCATCAACCAGTAATTCATCATTTATCAGCTGGCCTACAATGGGGAACAGGTTTGGCGCGTGCCACGGCCAAACACTGGCATCGGCCTGCCACATATGTTCGGTACCGGTTACTTTATTGCGCAGTGAGCTAAGCTGTGCGCCTTTGGCATCTATGGATACTTTTAAAAATTCGTTCTCAAGGATCGTCATAAGTTTGTGGTGTTTACAGTAAATATATCAACAAAACAGTCAGCATCCTGTTTCCGCACAAATAAAAAGCGCGGATAAACCGCGCTTAGTTACATTTAATTAGTTACTTGTAATTTCGTTTACTGCTTATCTACCTTCAGCTTAGCCCGCATTACCGAATCTTTTTGCGCGTTGGTAAGCTTGTAATTAAAATTTAGCAAAGCGCCTTCCCAATCGCCGTAAGATGGGTTGGGGATAACAATATAGCGGTTGCCAAACTCTTTCTTCAATTTTTCGGTGGTGGCCATGCGGCTTTGTTCCGATGGTTTGTTATCGTACAGTAGGTCAAAGTCGGGCAGGTTATCACCGCAGAGCAATACAATGTTGTAAGTGCTCAGTACACTTTGGCGGCGGCTCTCTTTGCTCGATGCTTTATCTCTCAGCAGCAAATGCCCTTCATCAGCGTTAGGCATACCATAAAGCTGCAGGTTTTTCAATGTGGCAGCCTTTTCATCCTCATCTCGGTTGGTAATGTAAAACACCGCTACACCTTTTGATGCCGCGTATTTAAAAAAGGATGGTGCACCGGGCACGGTATCGGCAATGGCTTTGCTTGTCCATGCTTTCCACGTAGCCGCATCGTATTCCTGGTTATTTGCGGCGCGCATGGCATCGTATGGGCTGTTATCTAAAACGGTTTCGTCAATATCCGTAACCACGGCATAGGGTTTTGATCCCTGCTCGCGGGTGGCCTCGTTTAGCCTGAGCCTGGCTAAGTTATACGCCTGAAAGCATAAGGCCTTATACTCTGCCGAGCGTTGCTGCCAAAGCGACGACCATACCTTGCCGCCGTTAGCGGTAGAAAGTGGCTGTGTTTTTTTAACAGTAGAGCAAGCGCTGATCAGGACAACGCCTGATAACAGGCCCGTGATGATTTTTTTCAAATTCGCCATATTACAAATATGCCGATTATAATAATTCCGGCTTTATTTTATCCGTAAATTCTTTGGCTAATTTATTAAGCTTCGGGTGGGTAAGTAAAGCGCAGTAATATTATCATGGCATTGCCTGCGGCCTGGGCTGTTCAGGGCTGCGCTTTGCTCCGGCCTCCTGCCCGGCTTATCCCATCCCGCTGCAGCTAAACCCCTACCATCCCTAATGCAGCAACCAATAAATTTATGTATTATAATTCCGTAGAGGATACCGCTATGTATTACCTAACGGCGCATGTATAAGTTTTGCACCTACGGCGCAAACATATTTCATCAACGGGTTGCTACAAAGCGTTAGCTCCTAACGGAGCATTTGGGCATATCATAATAACACACGCAAAGACCACTTTACACCCACCTCCTCAAAAACTGGCTGAAAGCTTCCTTATACTGATCGCCCACGGTGATGTTGATCTTGCCTATCTGCAGCGAGTTGCGGGTGATAGAGTTTATCTTATCCAGCGATACAATGTAGGAGCGGTGTACGCGCATAAAACGTTTGGCGGGCAGCTTTTCTTCCAGCGCTTTTAAGCTGCTAAGGGTAAGGATGGCTTTCTCCGCGTTCTGCAAGTACACTTTTACGTAGTCCTTAAGGCTTTCGAGGTACAGGATATCGCTTAGGGCAATGCGCACCAGCTGGTATTCTACTTTAATAAAAAGGTAATCGTCTTCTACCTGTTCGGTAACAGCAGGTGCTGTTTCCGGGGCAGGGGCGGCGTTGTTAGAGCGCTGCAGCAGTTCGGCATAGTTTAAAGCCTTATTGGCAGCGTGCAGAAACTCCTCGTAGTTAAAAGGTTTCAGCAGGTAATCCAGCGCATCTACCTTGTAGCCTTCCAGCGCAAACTGGTTATAGGCGGTGGTGAAAATAATCCGGGGCTTATTTGGTCCGCGGTTATCCAGCACGCGGGCAAGTTCAATGCCATTTAAGTTAGGCATCTGTATATCCAGGAATATCAGGTCCACCTTATGCTCCTGTAAGCCGCCAAGCGCTTCTACGGCGCTGCTGTAGCGGCCAACCAGGTTTAAAAACGGCGTTTGCTGTATAAACGCGCAGATTAGCCCCAGCGCAAGGGGTTCATCGTCAACGGCTATGCAATTAATGGTCATATAGGTTTACAAAGAGAGCGTTAGGTTAACGGTATAAGTGTTTTGCTGCACATCCTCATTCACATCAAGGGTGTGTTTACCTGGGTACAAAAGATCAAGCCGGCGGATGGTGTTGCTCAGCCCGATGCCTTTATTATCTTCCAGATCCACACCCTGTTTTTTAAAGATACCGTTTTTTACCAGTAAAGTAACCTGGTTACCTTCCTGTTTTATATGCACGGTAACGGTGCTGGGTTGTGTATCGCTTATGCCGTGTTTAAAGGCGTTCTCTACAAAAGGCAAAAACAACATTGGTGCCACCGGGAACTCCTGCAAAGCAGCGGGAGCAACGTAATCAACGGTTACTTTATCGGTAAGGCGCAGCTGCATCAGGCTAATGTAGTCCTTCACAAAAGCAACTTCCTGGCTTAGCAGGGCGGTGCTGTTTTGGGTATCGTATAACACGTAACGCATCATGCGCGAGAGCTGGTGCAAAGCCGTGCGCGATGTTTCTACATTAATAAGTGTAAGCGCATAAATATTATTCAGCGTATTGAAAAAGAAATGCGGGTTGATCTGCGCCTTCAGGAAAGATAGTTCCGAACTGATCTTTTCGGCCTCCATCTGCTGGTGTAGCTCTTTGTTTTTTTGCCAGTCCTGCGTAGTTTTTATACTGGTGCTGATGCCCAATACCAGGGAGGTAAGCGTAATCAGGAAGGTGTCGAAAAAGCCATGTCTGTCTCCCGGTTTACGCGGGCCGCGTTTATGAAATGCTTCTTCCAGTAACTGGCGGATATCCAGCAAGCGGTCGGCAAAATCGGTTAAGAATACAATTGCTACCATTATAGCAATAACGCTTACAAAATATAGCCCTGTACGCTTTTTAAGTAGAAAGGTAGGCACTAATATATGCGCATTTATATAGTAGGCTGCAATTAACATCGCAAAAACAAATGTTTGCTTTATCCAATACTGGTAAGGCACGGCAATGTCGCGCAGAAAAGGTTGGTAAAACAGCAGCACATTACCCAGCACTACCCATATTAGTATTTGGATAAGTACATTTATTAGTGTGCCTTTAGATTTTTGAAGGATCATTTTCCCTTGGGTTTATTAACAGGATATTACAATATTACAAAGGATAAAAGTATGCGCCAACCAAAATCGGCGGATGGGAGGCATTTACCGACGAGTGCCCAAAACCAAACCTTAAAGCCTACAGCAGTAATTTGCCTTTAGCGGTTAGAAACGGGTATTCGTCTATACTTGCAGCAGGTTGGTCTATTGCATTTTGTTATCAGCTAATAAAAATATTGCTTTGTGTATCATAATACAATAAACTACGTAAGTAGATGCAAAGAAATAGCGCTAACCGCATGGTTATCATTATAAAAAGCTTGGATAAGCATAACATGTTATCTGAGATTTAGTTGATCAGCATTATTTGAGAGATGATGTTGCAGGGCGTTCGGGGGTGAGATACCGAACGCCTTTCTTTTTGGGGGATTTCACCTATTGCACTTGAGGTGCTGCCGGCTCAAAGCCTGTTTCCAATTCATAATAATGGCATTTCCTTCCAACGGTTAAAAAAGGGTTTCCGTCTATGTTCAGGCTATCCCGGTCTATCGTGTTTTTTTATGCTGCGCAGATAATATTGCTTTGTATACCAAAATAAAAATATGAAGTTCAGATACTTATTAATTGCGGTTGCAATTCTCACCAGCATACAGGCAATTGCGCAAACCGGGCGTGATGTGCGCGGTACCGTGAAAGACTCTACCGGCCTTACCCTGCCGGGCACCACCGTTAAAATTTTAACAGGTAAGGATAGCTCGGCTATCACCACAGATGCCAATGGCAGCTTTACCTTTCGCGGGGTAACAGTAAACCAGTTTAGTTTGGTGGTGCAGTCTATCGGTTACCAGCCGCTTAAACGCCGCTATATATTGGATAACGCCACTACGCCCTTCACTATTCCGGCTATTATTTTAAAAGCAGATATCCGGATGCTGAACACCGTTACCATTACTGATGTAAACCCGGTTAAAATGAAGGAAGACACGGTAGAGTTTAACACAGCAGCCTACCCGGTGCGCGACGGTGCCCCTATAGAGGATGTGATTAAAAAGCTTCCCGGTGTGGATGTGGATAAAGACGGTAACGTTACTGCGCAGGGTAAAAGCGTAACCAAAGTACGTGTAAACGGTAAAGACTTTTTTGGCGGCGACCTTAAAACGGCCACCAAAAACCTGCCTGCCGACATTGTGCAAAATATACAGGTGATTGATGATTACGGCGACCAGGCCAACATCACCGGCGTAAAAACCGGCGAGCCCGAAAAGATCCTGAACATTACCATTAAGCCAAGCAAAAACTACGGCTACTTTGGACAGGCCAGCGTAGGCGAGGGGCAGGATATGATCCCCGGCGTGTCGAATGATAAAGAGGCTAACCGTTATGTGGCGCAGGCCAACCTGTTTAGCTTTAGCGGCAGCAGGCAGATAGCAGTACTGGGTAATTTAAATAATACCAACACCAACCTGTTCAGCTTTGGCGGCCCTCCGGGAGGTGGCGGCGGCCCACGCGGCGGCCCGGGCGGCAACAGCAATTCGGCAAACGGTATCACCACTGCGCGTAGCTTGGGTTTCAACTACCGCGATAGCTGGGGCAAAAAAACCACCGTTTATGGTAGCTACAGCTTTGCCAACAATACGGTGAATACCACCAGTACCACCATCCAGAATAATATTTCTACAACCAACCCAAGTACCAACAACCAAAGCAGCGTGCAACAGTATGATAACCTTAACCACCGCTTTCAGTTTAATATTGAGTACAAGCCCGATACTGTTAACTATTTAAAAATAACACCAACGTTTTCTTTTGCGGGTATTACTACTAACCAGAACGCAGCCAATAAACTCATCAATAATACCGAAACGGTATCCGATTATACTTTCACCTCATACCTGCATTCCACCGCGCCAAATTATGGTACAAATGTGTTGTATAATCACCGCTTTGCTAAAAAGGGCCGTAACTTCAGCGTAAACGTTGGTTTGGGTTCATACCATATCGACCAATATCAGAACCCGGTTTATACCTATATTGAAGGGGCGGCCAACGCACCGCTGAGCCAGTTTATCAACACCTCCAGCCGCACGGATAGTATCGGTACAAACCTGTCGTACCTGGAGCCTGTTGGTAAAAAGTCATTCCTGGAGCTTACTTATGGCTTTAAATACCAATCTACCTCGGCAGATAAAACAACCGATACTTTAACCACTGCCAGCGTTCGCGATAATTATGCCTTGTTAACCAACAGCTACGATTATACCTTCACCACCAATCGTTTCGGACTAAACTATCGCTTCATCGATAAAAAATACAATTATACATTGGGTGTTGTAGCACAGCCATCAGTGCTGGAGGGGAACTCGGTATTAACCGGCGTTAACCGGGTTACTGCCTTTAACGTAGCGCCTACAGCAAGGTTTATTTATAACTTTTCGCGTAACCAGTCGCTCAGTGTAAACTATAATGGTACCAGCCAGCAGCCAACCTATACACAACTGCAGCCCGTTACCGATTTCTCTAACGCATCGTACCCGGTTATGGGTAATGCCGATCTGAAACCGGAGTTTAACAACGTGCTTTCTATCCGTTACAATAAATTCGATTTTGCATCGGGTAACGTGTTCTTCAGTAACCTGTCGTTCACGCAAAGCAACGATAAGATAGTAGCCACTACGGTAACCTATCCAAAGGATTACGCACCGAACCCGAAACTGGCCGGTACAATCTTAACCACTTACCAGAATGCCGATGGTTATTACGCGGCAAACGGTTTCTATGTATTTGCCAAACCTTGGGCAAAGCGTAAGTACAACCTGTTTTTTACAGGTAATGTAAACTACAATAACAATATCTCCTACATAGGTAGTGCCGTTGCCGATGATCTGGACCTTACCACGCAAAAGAACATTGCCAAGAACCTGGTGTTATCTCAGGGCGTAAGGTTCAGGGTGAACGTGGTTGATGTAATTGATGCCGAAGCCAGCACCACCTACGCGGTTAACCGTACCAGTAACTCGCTGGAACAAGCCAATATAAACAACAAGTTCAGTACGCTAAATTTGGGTGTGAATGGTAAAAACTATTTCTTTAAAGACTGGACGCTGAGCTACGATTTTACCAAGCAGCTTTACTATGGTTACGTTGGTGCAACCAACCCCAACATCCTGAACACATACATAGAGCGCCGCTTTTTAAAAGGCAACGTTGGTACGCTGCGCTTTGCCGTAAACGATGTGTTTAACCAGAATACGGGCTATACCAGCACATCAAGCGGTAGCTACATTACCCAAACCAACGCCAACAGGCTGGGCCGATACTTTTTAGCAACCTTTACCCTGAGGCTGCAGAAATTTGCAGGTGCAAAACCATCCGGACAAGGTGGCCCCGGTGGCCCAATGGGTGGTGGTCCGGGCGGCCCGCCACCGTTTTAACAGAAGTTTTGTGATAGATATGAGGCACCGGGAACGGTGCCTTTTTTGTTAAGCCTCATCTTGCCATTTGCGTTTTCTTTAACCGAGAGAAAATTCTTAGAATCCTCTCCCCTGGAGAGAGCAGGGTGAGGCTTTTAACCAATGTATCCGGGCAATAAAAAGAGATGGGGGAATGTGCGATTCCTTCCCAGGGGAAGAAGGAGGTAGGGGTTAATGGACATTTCACTAATCACTTAGGCGGTTAAACCCCTCCCTGCCACTGCACAAGCCAACGCGCCTCTCCCGGTGGGAGGGAATAAAACATTTCAAACTTTATCCATCAAACCCTTAACAAAATACCGCCTAACAATTAACATTAACCACATTGAAGCAGGCTGCATAATTGTATATTTGACACTATACATTTTATTTATGACCCACGTTTACAAGACCGCCGTTAGGGCGCTCGTTCTGCTTGTGCTTTGCCTTGCCGGTGCACAGGCTGGTTACGCCCAAACAGGCAGAACCGTAGCCGACTTTGATAACGGCTGGAAATTTCATTTAGGTGATGTTAAAGGCGCCGAAAAGGCCTCCGCTGCAGATAAGGACTGGCGCAGTCTGAACCTGCCGCACGATTGGAGTATTGAAGGTACATTCAGCAAAGATAACCCCGCCACACCCGAAGGCGGCGCATTGCCGGGCGGCATAGGCTGGTACCGCAAAACCTTTACCGTTCCGCTAAGCTCGCAGGGTAAATTAACTTATATCGATTTCGACGGTGTTTATACGCACAGCGATGTTTGGATCAACGGGCATCACTTAGGTTTCAGGCCCAATGGCTACATCTCATTCCGTTACGATCTTACGCCTTACCTTAATTACGGCGGCGTGAATGTGATCTCTGTTAAAGTAGATAATTCCGAACAGCCCAATTCCCGCTGGTATTCCGGCTCGGGTATTTACCGGAATGTACGCCTGGTAACCACCAATAAAATAGCAGTAGACCAATGGGGGACTTACGTTACCACCCCGCAGGTAAGCGCGGCATTGGCAACGGTAGCTTTAAAGGTTAACGTTAAAAACATGGCTGATAAACAAGCCTATACCATAAAAGTATTTATTTATGATGCAGCCGGTAAGGTGGTTAGCATGGGTGGCTCCATTCCATCAGCTAAACAGCTGGATGAAACCGAAAGCACTTTTAATAATACATTTAAGATCAATAAACCGGTGCTATGGTCACCAGAGCGGCCGTATTTGTATAGGGTGGTTACGCAGGTGCTTACCGGCAAAACGGTTATAGATACCTACACCACATCTTTAGGCATCCGTTATTTTAATTTTGATGCCGATAAAGGCTTCTCGCTAAACGGCAAAGCCATGAAGATCCTGGGTGTTTGCGATCACCACGACTTGGGCAGCCTTGGCGCCGCCATCAACACCCGCGCATTGGAAAGGCAATTGGAAATCCTGAAAGGTATGGGCGTAAACGGTATCCGTGCCTCGCATAACCCGCCCGCACCAGAACTGCTCGATCTGTGCGACAAAATGGGTTTCATTGTAATGGACGAAGCTTTTGATATGTGGAAGATGCAGAAAAACAAGTACGATTACCATCTGTTTTGGGACGAATGGCACAAACGCGACCTGGAAGATCAAATCCTGCGCGACCGCAACCACCCATCGGTTTTCATCTGGAGCATTGGTAACGAAATTGGCGAGCAATACAGCAGAACTGATACCGTTGGCCGTAACATAGCCCGCGAATTGGCCGGCATTGTGCGCAGCCTGGATAACCGCCCCATCACCTCGGCAAATAATGACCCATCACCGCAAAGCAACATTATCGCATCGGGTGCGCTGGATCTGATCGGTTATAACTACCACGAGGGCGATTATGCCAAATTTCATGACCGCTATCCCGGTAAAAAATTCATCGCTACAGAAACCACATCCGGTTTAGAAACGCGCGGTTACTTCGAAATGCCATCAGACAGTATCCGCATCTGGCCGGAAAGCTGGGATAAAACCATGGAACGTGAGGGTAACAACGTATCTGCATATGATAATACAAGACCGCCATGGGGTTCTACACACGAAGCTACCTGGAAGGTAATGAAGAAACACCCAATGCTTTCGGGCATGTACATCTGGACCGGCTTTGATTACCTGGGTGAGCCAACTCCGTACACCTGGCCGTCGCGCAGTTCGTACTTCGGGGTGATAGACCTGGCAGGTTTCCCTAAGGATGTTTACTACATGTACAAAAGCGAGTGGACAAAGCAAAACGTGCTGCACATCTTCCCGCACTGGAACTGGACTGCCGGTAAAACTATTGACGTTTGGGCTTATTATAACAATGCCGACGAGGTGGAGCTTTACCTGAACGGTAAATCTGTAGGCATTAAAAAGAAAAAAGGCGACGACCTGCACGTGATGTGGCGTTTAAAATTTACACCGGGTACACTAAAAGCAGTATCACGCAAAAATGGTAAAGTGGTACTCACAAAAGAGATCCACACTGCAGGCGCCCCTGCCAAAATAGAATTAACCGCCGACCGCAGCAACATTAAAGCTGATGGAAAGGATCTGTCCTTCGTTACTGTAAAAATATTGGATAAAGACGGCAACTTAGTACCCGATGCCGCTAACCTGGTGAAGTTTAAACTTACCGGCGCAGCAACTATCGCTGGCGTAGATAACGGCGACCCGGTAAGCCACGATCCGTTCAAGGCAGATTACCGCAAAGCATTCCACGGCCTGGCATTAGCCATTATCCAAAGCCAGGAAAAAGCCGGTACGGTAACTTTAACTGCAACGTCGGAAGGGCTGCAGGAGGCTGCGGTTGTGATTAAGGTTAAGTAAGGAGGTTTAAAAAACCATGTCATTGCGATTTGCGACTTGGGTTGTGTAAGGGGCGACGTGGCAATCTCGTCACAAGCAAAGCGTTTATGCATAGCTACGAGATTGCCACAGCCCGCCATAGCTTTTCCCTGCGCAAGGGCTTCGCAATGACAATTAATCTATACGCAAGATAATTTACAACGCCTTTACCCCAAACCTTACCGCCAACTCATTCAGATCATTTGCAACGGCATCCACCAAAGGGATGCCGTTTTGCATTCTATCCTGCTCGGCTTCCAACTCGGGTTCGCCGGGGATGATGACTTTTTGGTTGGGATCAACGGTGGATGCGGATTTAAAGCGTTCTATCCAGTTATCCAGGTCGGCTTTAAACTCTGCCGCGGGGCGGAATCCATCCACCCGCATGGCACCTACAAAATGGCCTATGCCTTTACCGGGCGGGTTTGCAGGCGGTTCTAAAAAAGAAACAAAAGGTGGTACCCATGGGCCGTAGTTGGCACCGGATAATACACCTGATAGAATATCAACAATAGCGCTTAACCCGAAACCTTTGTGGCTGCCGTGATCGCGGTCGCTGCCTAAGGGGAGAAGTGAGCCGCCCGATTTTAAGGCATGCGGATCGGTAGTGTAATTGCCCTGCTGGTCCTGAATCCATCCTTCGGGTACCTGTTTGCTGCTGCGCTGGGCAATCTCCAGTTTGCCGTTGGCTGCAGCCGAGGTGGCCATATCTACAATAACCGGCGGATATTTCCCCGCCGGGAAAGCGTAGCACATTGGGTTGGTACCCAGCAGGCGCTCGTTAGAAAAGGTGGGCGCAACCAGCGGACTTGCGTTGGTCATGGCGAAGCCGATCATATCCTTTTCTACCGCCATCAGTGCATGGTAACCGGCAATACCAAAATGGTTAGAGTTACGTACCGATACCCATCCCGAGCCGTATGTTATGGCTTTTTCGATGGCTATCTGCATAGCAAAGGGCGCAACCACCAGGCCAAGGCCGGCATCGCCGTCTACGGTTGCCGTGGTAGGTGTTTCGTGTACTACTTGTATATTGGGGGTGGTATTAATGCGCTGTTTCTCCCACAGACGCACATAACCGCTTAAGCGGGCCACGCCGTGCGAATCTATCCCACGCAGATCTGATCTTAGCAGTACATCTGCAGCCAGTTGGGCGTGTGCATCGCTGCAGCCTATAGCCAGGAAAATGTTTTGGGTAAAGGTTCTTAAGGCGGGTTCGGAGATGAGCATATTGGTACAGCTTAGTTCAAACTATAATATCATATCCGGATTATTACAACGTACGCAACAACCCGGAAACGATATCACAAAGTTAATCTATCATCAGGCCAATATAGTAGTTAAAGGTATCTACTTCAATATTATCTTTTGTAGCGCCTTCCAGGTCAACAGGGCTGAAGCGTGTTTTTGGGTTGATGAATTTATATTCTCCTCCTTTTACACGCACTTTAACCGGCATGGCAAAGTCCGGGGCGTCGGCTATCCAGCGGCACATCAGTTTACCGTTTATGGTAACAAAGTTAAGTATCGGCGGGTGCGGATATTTTAAATACTGCGCAAACACCGGCGACAGGTTAATGCCGCTTTGCTGGTTAATATAATCAACCACCTGGTTGTACGTAACAGTTTGGTGATAGAACGTTTTATTAAGCCCGCGCAGGATGCCGCGCCATTTTTCATCGTCATTAATTATGGTGCGGATCATGTTCAGCATGTTGCCGCCTTTGTAGTACATATCGCCGCTGCCTTCTTTGTTTACGCCGTAAGCGCCCAAAATAGGTGCATCGTTTTGGATAGCCATGCGGGTGCCATGTACATATTCCTGCCCGGCCTGTTTGCCATAAAAGGTTTCGATGAATAACGATTCGCTGTAGTTGGTAAAGCTCTCATGGATCCACATATCGGCCAGATCCTTACTTGTGATGTTGTTGCCGAACCACTCGTGGCCACTCTCGTGCACTACAATAAAATCCCATTTCATTCCCCAGCCGGTGCCGGATAGGTCGCGGCCTAAGTAGCCGTTTTTGTAATGGTTACCGTAGGCAGTACCGCTTTGGTGTTCCATACCCAGGTGAGGGGTCTCTACCAGTTTATAGCCATCCTCGTAAAAAGGGTAGGGGCCAAACCAGTTCTCAAAGGCTTTAAGCATACGGGGCGCATCTAACCCCCATTGTTTTTTGGCTTTTTCTACATTGTAGCTCAACGGCCAAAAGTCCATTGTAAGTTTGCCTTTTTCGCCGGCATAGGTGCCGGTGTAATGGGCGTAATCGCCAATGTTGGCTTCTATGTTATAATTGTTGATGGGCAGGGATACAAACCAGTCGAACCGGGTGTAGCCGTTCTTCAGATCGGTAACCTTGCGCAGGCGTCCGTTAGATACATCCTTTAAGCCCTTTGGCACGCTGATGCTGATTAGAGCGCTGTCCACTTCATCATCCTGCACATCTTTGGTAGGCCACCATACACTGGCACCCATGCCCTGGCAGGCGGTTGCCACAAAAGGTTTACCTAACGAATCCGTTGCAAACTGTACACCGCCATCCCACGGCGCGCGCTTGGCAACAGTTGGGTTGCCCGAATAGTACACGGTAAATTCATCCTTAGTGCCCTGAGTAATGCTATTTGGGAAGGTTAAAAACACCGCGTTAAACTCGCGGGTAAATGGCAATTCCTGGCCTTTATAAACTACCTTCTCTAACTTCAGGTTATTCCACAGGTCGAACTGTAGCTTGGTAAAATCCTCCGCAGCGGTAAATTTAAACTGCACGTTTCCGCTGATAAATTTTTTATCGATATCAAACTTCACATCCAGGTGGTAGTAATTAATATCATAACAAGTACGCAACGGCGTGGTTAATGATCCGCGCAGGGTATCGGCACGGGTGAAAGCTTCCTTTTTTGTGCCGAGCTGGGCATGGGCGGCGAAGGAAAGACTGCAAAATGCAAGTGCTATTAATGAACTATATATACCTTTTATTTTCATGTGTTAATTACTATTATTTCGCTTTAAACCAATCATGCCATTGCGAGCAATGGCGTGGCAATCTCAATTACATATCCGAATATTCTGTGAGATTGCACATCGCACCTTGATTGTAGCCTGCGCTGTTCCTCGCAATAACATGGAGGTAAGAGTAATAGAGATATTTAAAACTGATCTCTATTCTCTAACCTCCGGCCTCTCATCTCTTACTTCAATACCTCTACATCAATAAAGCTGTCGTTATAAACGGTTTGGGTAGCTTTAATGTAATCGGCTTGGGTGGCTTTGTATGGGTTATCTACAAACTTTTGCGGGTTGCGGGCAAACAGCGGAAAAGCGGTGCTTTGTACCTGTATCATTACACGGTGGCCTTTTTTAAAGGTGTGCAGCACATCCTGCAGTTTAAAGTTTACAGCAGTTTTTTGGTTAGCAACCAGTGCCTCCGGTTTTTCGAAGCTGTTGCGGAAACGGGCCGGCATTATTTCCGAGCGTACCATTTGCTGGTAGTTGCTCATAATAATGCTTTTATTTACCGCGTATGGGTTGTTTGGCTCATCGCCTGGGTAAACGTCAATCAGTTTTACAAAAAAGTCGGCATCGGTACCGGTGGTTGCTATTTTTAGGTTAGCCATTATCTCGCCGCCCAGGGTGATATCTTCGGTTAATACATCCGTTTGGAAGGTCAGCACATCCGTACGGCGGCCGGCAAAACGCTGGTCCTCGCTCATGTAATTATGCGGGGTAAAGCCCATAGTGGTGCTGTTATCTTCGGTGTAAGGCACTGGTTTAAGCGGATCGCTCACATAGCTGGTTGAGCCGGTGCCTGCAGGGGCAGTGGTAGCCAGTTTACCATCTTTGTTTAAGTAAAACTTAACATGCGTAGCAGCAGGCGAAGGCCATTTATCAAATGTTTGCCATTCCTTTTTACCGGTGTTGTACATGTAAGCATCAGGCAGGCCCGAGTTTTTATCGCCATTGCCTTTAAGGAAGTGGTTAAAGAATTTTTGCTCTATCTGCGTTTGATAGAAAGTAGCAATGCTATCGCCAAAGTACACGTTGCTATGCTGCGTGTGCCCTGTCTCGCGCGACCAGCGGCCGTGCCCAAACGGCCCCATCACAATGGTGTTGTAGGCATTAGGATCTTTCTTTTCAATGGTTTTGTAAATGGCCAGCGGGCCGGTCAAATCCTCGGCATCAAACCAGCCGCCTACCAGCATCACCGCAGGTTTTACTTTATTGTAATGTTTCAGCAAGCCGCGTTTTTGCCAAAACTCATCATAGCTTGGGTGATTAACAGTTTCCTGCCAAAAAAAGTTGTCTTTGTAGTATTTATCGGCATTAGTAAGCGGGCCCATATCCAACAGAAACTGGTAGCCGTCTTTAGTGTCAGCCTTAATCATGGTATTACCGTACCATGCTTTAGATGTAGTATCAGTTTTCTGCACACCAAACACCGGGAAGGTGAAGAAGTAACTCTCTAAGAACGCACCGTTGTGATGGAAATCATCGAAAAAGAAATCGGAGATAGGCGCCTGTGGCGATGACGCCTTTAAAGCAGGGTGGTTAGACAGGATGCCCGCCGCAGTATAAAAACCGGGGTAGCTGATACCCCACTGGCCAACGCGGCCGTTGTTGCCGGTTACGTTTTTGATCAGCCAGTCGATAGTGTCATAAGTGTCAGAGCCTTCGTCCACGTCAGTCTTGCTTTTTTTATTGTCTATGGCCGGGGTCATGTTAGTCCAGGTGCCTTCGCTTTTGTATCGGCCGCGTACATCCTGGTAAACAAAAATATAACCTTCCTGCATCATATATTTTGAGGGGCCTAAAGCGCCGGGGTATTTAGTTTCGCCGTATGGAGCAATGCTGTAGCAGGTACGCTGCATCATAATAGGGTACTTGTTTTTTGCCGATGCATCATTAGGGATATAAATGGATGTGAACAGTTTCACCCCATCGCGCATGGTGATGTAAACATCTTTTTTAGTATAATGATCTTTAACGGCATAGCCTTGGGCAAATACCCCGCTGCAGGCGGTGGTTAACAATAATAAAATGGCGAAGATTTTTTTCATTCGTGGAGGCGTTTTTGATTAAAGAGCCTAATTTACTAAGTAAATAATAAATACACGAACGGTGATAACACTGTTACAAAACAGGGTAATTATTGGGTGTTTTAGGGTAAGATGCGGGCGTTGCCTCCGGCCCGGGTTATCCGCTCATACTGCACAAGGCCTTAGGCGCAGGCCGGTATCCGCTGCTACCCCTAACGCAAGGTGGAAGATTAGCGCTGTAATTACCGTTAATATGCTTATTGAAGAGGGTGGTGTTTTATCAACGTTAGCCTGCTCATAGCCGCAGCGGCCTATTTCTTTTTCTTGATAAAAAGAAACAAAAATCAAGACAGAAAAAAGCTTCCCCACTCAGGCCTTTACCCTTGGCCCGCTTTTCTGTCATCCCCGCGCTCGATTGACGGGACGGACTTGGAGAGCATATCTACAAAATAGCATTGTTAAAGTATACGTTTAAAAATTCATTAGGTAAAACCTTTTCCCGAGCATGCCAATATTACACTCCGCAATAAATTAAAAGGTGTTGCACTTTTTTCCACAGCTATAGTAACATCATAGTTAATTTGTCAGCCTCTAAACATTTATTTGAATATCAATCTCAAAATCGTATAAATCTGTTTCATCCCGGTTCAAAATCGTTAACTTTGCCAGCCATAAAATACACTACTATGCAATATGATGTTATCGTTATAGGTTCTGGTCCGGGTGGTTATGTAGCTGCTATACGCTGCGCCCAATTAGGGATGAAAACTGCCATTATTGAAAAATATAATACGCTGGGCGGTACCTGCCTCAACGTAGGCTGTATCCCGTCTAAAGCACTGCTGGATTCATCTGAGCATTACCATAACGCTGCCCATACCTTTGCCACCCACGGTATCAAGCTGGATAATTTAGGGATCGATTTCGGGCAGATGATCAAACGCAAGCAGGAAGTTGTTGATGCCAATACCAGCGGCATCACCTACCTGATGAAGAAGAATAAGATTGACGTACAAGTAGGTGTAGGTTCTTTTAAAGATAAAAACACCATTATTGTTACTAAAACAGATGGTAGTGTTACCGAGCTTACCACCGCCAAGGTGATCATTGCTACCGGTTCTAAACCATCGAGCCTGCCTTTCCTGAAGATTGACAAGAAACGCATTATTACTTCTACCGAAGCATTAACCTTAAGCGAAATTCCTAAGCACCTGATATTGATAGGTGGTGGTGTTATTGGTTTAGAGTTGGGTTCGGTTTATGCCCGTTTGGGTGCCAAAGTATCGGTAATTGAATTTATGGACAGCATTATCCCAACCATGGATAAAGGCCTGGGCCGCGAATTGCAAAAAGTACTTAAGAAACAGGGCATGGAGTTTTATACCGGGCATAAAGTTACCGGCGCATCTGTAAATGGCGAAGAAGTCACCGTTACCTTTGATAACCCTAAAGGCGAGCAGCAGGAACTTAAAGGCGATTACTGTATGGTAGCCGTTGGCCGTATAGCTTACACCGATGGTTTAGGCTTAGAAAAAATTGGCATCACTGTTGAAGAACGCGGCCGTAAAATACCGGTTGACGAGCATTTGGAAACCAGTGTTAAAGGTGTTTACGCCATTGGCGATGTAATTAAAGGTGCTATGCTTGCCCACAAGGCAGAAGACGAAGGTACATTTGTTGCTGAGCTGATTGCCGGACAGAAACCGCATATCAATTACAACCTTATCCCGGGTGTGGTTTACACTTGGCCGGAAGTTGCCGCGGTAGGTTATACCGAAGAGCAGCTGAAAGAGCAGGGCGCTAAATATAAAGTAGGTTCATTCCCATTCAAAGCAAGTGGCCGTGCACGTGCCAGCGGCGACCTGGATGGTTTTGTTAAAGTATTGGCAGATGCCACTACGGATGAAATACTTGGTGTACACATGATTGGCCCACGTGCTGCAGATATGATAGCGGAGGCGGTTATTGCCATGGAGTTCCGTGCTTCGGCAGAAGACGTAACCCGCGCCAGCCACGCCCACCCAACCTATACTGAAGCCATGCGCGAAGCATGTTTAGCAGCTACGGAGAACAGAGCGATACATATTTAAGAATTTCTGATCTCGGATTTTCGATTTCGGATTTATAGAATATAAAAAAGCAGAACAATTTAGGTTGTTTCTGCTTTTTACTTTTACAACAAAACTGAATGCAGGTATTGATAAATATTGCTATCGTAATAGCTACCATCGCGGTAATGGAGCTTGCTTCCTGGGCTATGCATAAATACCTGTTTCATGGCCCGTTGTGGTTTATACATAAAACGCACCACCAGCAGCGTCACGGTTGGTTCGAATTGAACGACCTGTTTAGTATCGGTTTTGCAGCGCTGGCCTTATGGTTGATGTGGCTGGGGCATTTTACTTTAGATTACCGCTTTTGGATAGGTGCCGGCATCAGCACTTACGGCACTATATACTTCATCTTCCACGATTGGTTTATTCATAACCGCTTCAAGGCTTTTAAGAGCAATAACCGTTATTTAACAGCCATCCGCCGGGCGCATAAGATCCACCATAAATCCACACAGAAAAACCCCTCGGAGGAGTTTGGGTTGTTGGTAGTAGGGAAGAAGTGGTTTAGGGGATAAGACTACATATCCTAAGCTACTGCGGCCTTCCCAGCTTTATAGCCTGTTATGGCATAATAAAGGATGAATAAATATATAGGCACCAGCATCCAGTAGGCTATTTGCGAGGCATCTGCCAAGCCATGCGCTGCTTTTAGCTGGTCAATTATTAAACCATAGATAGGTGGAAATACAGCGGCACCGGCTATACCCATAACCAATAGCGATGAACCTATTTTGGTAAACCTACCCAGCCCCGATAGTGCCAAAGGCCATATTGCTGGCCACATTAGCGAGTTTGCTAAACCTAAAAGTGCAATGCAGGCAATAGATACATATTTAGGCGTAAATAAAGCAAGTAAGGTTAAAACTACGCCTAAGATTGCAGAGTATACCAACGCTTTTTGCTGCGTAATAAAACGCGGTATGAAAGCTATACCGGCAATATAACCCAGTACCATGCAGATAAGTGTACCCGATGCAAAATATTTGGCTATAGATAACGGGATATCATGCGCGCCACCATAACTGATAATGGAATCGCCCGCGATAACTTCGGCACCTACATAAAAGAAAAGGGCTATTACACCTAATATTAAATGCGGAAACTGGCTGATGCTGGTTTTACCCAAGTTGGCTGCTGCCACAGTTTCGTCCTCATGGTCGGTATCAATTTCCGGCAGGCCCGAAAAGTATATGAGTACGGCTAATATAGCCAGTACAATAACTATAAGTACATAGGGTACAATAACGCGCGAGGCAAGTTCATTTAGTTCGGTTGTTTGCTGTACGGCATTAAGCGTGGCCAGTTTGGCGGTAAAGGCATCTATATCCTTTAATACCACAGCACCCAGCGCAAGCGGAGCCAGTACGCCGGCAAACTTGTTAAAAATACCCATTATACTAATCCGCTTAGCGGCACTTTCTGCGGGGCCTATTATAGTAATATATGGGTTAGAGGCCGACTGTAGTACAGCAAGGCCGCTGCCCTGTACGAACAAGCCTATCAGAAAGATGGCATAGGTGCGTGTAAGAGCTGCCGGTATAAATATTAATGCGCCTAATGCAATTATGCCAAGGCCCACTGCCATGCCATTTTTAAAGCCAAACAATTTAAGCAGCCAGGCCGAAGGTTTGGCCATCAACAGGTAGGCAATATAAAAGGCACTGGCCACCAGAAAAGATTCGATATTATTTAACTGGCAGGCTATCTTCAGATATGGGATCAATACCGAATTGAGCCAGGTTACAAACCCGAAAATGAAAAACAAAGCTCCGATGATAATAATGGGGTTCAACCCCGATTTCTTTACTTTAACACTTTCGATATTGGTAACGTTTGCCATATGGTTTTTAAACTATGTTAAAAAGTATTGTAGGTTACCAAAATAATTAAAAAAGACGATAGTTTTGTTGCATGGTTAATTTTAGCAAATATTATTATTTGTCCTTTGGCCACTGTTTTTTATGCAGTTGGTTAACTATTTGCTTAAAATCAGGATTGAAAACAGGTTCTGCAGGTTTCCCTGTTTTTAGATCATAAATATAAGGTGTCGTGTCGTCTTCCCCGTCAAACAACATATCGTGGTTTTTATCTGCTACCGTTTGGATAAGTACAGTGCCCGATTTCTCTATGATATGCCAACTGGTTACGCTTTTTCCATCGGGTGAGATCTGTTTTAAATTATTACCCTTTTTATCAGACATAAATAAGTACTCAGGATCGTGGTGGTTTAACTTACCATCTTTATTGAAGTCTGCCGAGATAATTGAATATAGGATACAGCCTTTAGCCTGGGTTACACCAATTGTTTCGTATCGGCTGTCTGATCCGTATCCATAAGATGAATCTCCCGAACTCTCCTGAATGTAGGAAATGATGGTCATTTTTCCTTTATCATTTAATAAATGGGCTTTCCTTGTTGCAGTATTATAGAAAATGATATTCCAGTAAGTTTGCGATCTGTCCGAATTAAACGAACCACCATCACCGTCTTTCCGTTCATTTGCAAGTGGATACATCACATATTCTGAACTGTCTATCGAAACGGGGTTTTCTGAACTCAGTTCTACAGAAAACGATTTACCCGGTACTGCGGCTGTATCTGGTATGGTTACTTCAGCATCGTTGTGAGTGTCCGCGCCGCAGGCAGAGAGAAGAATAGGGCATAAGGCTAAAACTTTAAACAGGTTGCGCATTGCTTAGGTTGTTAAATTTGTTGAATATAAACAAAGCCCGCTGCATAACAAGCAGCACTTTTCAATTTGCCAAATGCTTATAATATTCCGAAATTCGGCCCATGCTGCAAATTCAGGAAAACGTATCACTTAAAAATTTCAACACATTTGGTATTGATGCTAATGCCCGGTATTTTGCAGAAATAGCCCACGCCGATGAACTGGCCGAACTTTTTGCTGATGCGCAATGGCTGCAAGCGCCCCGCCTGGTTTTAGGCGGCGGCAGCAATATGCTCATGGTAAATAATTTTGATGGCCTGGTTATCCGCCTTAATATCCCTGGTATCGAACACCGCATCAGCCACGATGATGTTTTTGTAGAAGCCGGCGCGGGAGAGGTATGGAACGACCTGGTGAATTATTGTGTAGATCATGGTTACGCCGGCATGGAAAACCTCAGCCTTATCCCCGGGTCGGTTGGTGCATCACCCATACAAAACATAGGCGCTTATGGTGTAGAACTTAAAGATGTATTTGAAAGCTGCCAGGCTTTTGAGATAGCCACAGGCAATATTAAAACTTTTACCAAAGCCGATTGCAAATTCGGTTACCGGGAAAGTGTGTTCAAATCAGAGTTAGCAGGGCTGTATATTATCGTATCGGTAAAGTTCCATTTGTCGCTTACGCCTCATTTCAATTTAAAATACGGCGCAATAGAGCAGGAATTGGCCGCACGCGGCATTACGCAACCAACACTTAAAGATGTATCACAGGTGGTATCGCATATCCGTGTATCTAAACTTCCGGATCCGTCTACCATAGGCAACGCGGGCAGTTTCTTTAAAAACCCGGTGATCAGCGCAGCAGAGTTTCAACCGGTAATAACACAATTTCCTGATGTAGTGAACTACCCTGCAGGTGAGGGGCAGGTAAAATTGGCTGCCGGCTGGCTGATAGAACAGTGCGGCTGGAAGGGAAAAACTGTTGGCAACACAGGCACCTGGAAGAACCAGGCGCTGGTATTAGTGAATCACGGCGGCGCAACAGGCGAAGAAGTGTACAGTTTTTCGTCGCAAATCATAGACAGTGTGTACACTAAATTTGGCGTTACACTACAGCGCGAAGTAAATATCATTGGTTAATATCCTTTCTTAAAAAGATAATTCTTCAACTTCCTCTGCTGTAAGGGATTAAAAACACAACTATTTTAATTCCTTTTAGTTTGTTTTAAATAACTGCAATTAGCTCTTGTTTATGACATTTGGCTGATTTATAGCTATTTAAGGCTGTTTGCGCTGCGTTGTTACTGTTTACGCATTGTATTGCTGCGCTTTGGCACTGCTCCACAATTTCATACAGTTTTTATTATTGGTACTATGTTTGAATAAATCTCAATACAAAACATTAACAGAATGACAAAGATTGAGTTTAACACCCTGGTACTACGTCAAGCAAGTTCATTAAGGTCATACGCCTTACACTTCACACACGACGCAGATGATGCTAACGACCTTGTTCAGGATACAATGTTGAAAGCCATAACTTACTACAATAAGTTTAAAGAAGGTACAAATTTAAAAGGTTGGTTATACACCATCATGAAAAACACCTTCATCAACAACTACCGCCGTTTTGTTAAAATGAGCACATTTGTTACCAAGAGCGATGAAATCTCTTCGCCAAACCTGGTATTCAGTTCAACAAAAAACCAAGGCGAAGCTAAATTCGTGATGGACGATATCAAACGCGCTTTAGACCGCCTGCCTGCAGATTATTATGTACCCTTCACTATGTATTTTGAAGGCCACAAATACCACGAGATTGCGGATCATTTAACTATCCCTATCGGTACTGTAAAAACCCGCATCCACGTTGCACGTAAGTTGCTTAAGAAAAACCTTAAAGCATACGATAACGGTGTTGCAAAACCTGTTTACGCAGAAAACTAAGCAAATAAACTCAACATATATATAATAAAACCTGCCCTACAAGGCGGGTTTTTTTGTGGAGTGTGTTCACGGCAATTAAACTGCGTTATTGAGGTGGGTTAGTATGAGTAGTTTTTAACCCAATCGCCCCACAACTTTAAACTTCTCAAACACTGTCTCCGTATGCGGGGCATCGGCCAGTTCTTCTGTCAGATCTTGCCCGGCCCAGTGCTCATAATGCTTGCCGTTGCGCCAGAGGCGACTTTCGGTAACATCGTATATAATGCCTTTAAGGGCAACCCAGATCTGGGGCTTATCCTGCCCGTTGCGCAGAGCCAGCTGGGATTTGGTATAAACAGGCAATTCGTTGGTCATGCGGTGGCGGTTTTACGGGTTCTGAAATATTCTAACAAAGCCACGTTCATCAGCAGTAAAGCCATGCTGTAAAAATGATCTTCAAAGGGGATAGTGCCAATGCGGATACCCATGTTCTGCGCATTATTATACATCACCACTGGCCACGCGGTTAAAATGCCGTTTACAATATAAAAGGGGAGAAGCGATACTACAAAAGCCATGTAAAACCGGCCGAGCCATTGAGCTTTTAATACGTAAACCAAAACGATCAACAGAACAGCAAGTAAGCCGAATGTAACTGCCGAGTATAACTTAGTATAATTTACAGCAAACAACGCCACCGATAGCCCGATAAGCAGGTTTGATATGCTTTTGGATACACTCCAGTTCATTTGCCATTTTATATAATAATTTAAGCAGGCATATATAAACACGCAGGAAAAAGGAACGGTTAAAAAGAACAGGATCTCTTCCAACGGCAACCCCATGAATTTTATGCCGGTGATATATTGATCGTTAAAACTCCAAACGCCGTATATAGTGAACAGTACATCCCAAAACAGGAATACCAAACCCGTTATAGCCAGGGCAGGGAAAAGATACTTCCAGCTTTTGTAAAATGCCACACGCTTATCAAACGATAGTAACACCGGGAACAAAATGGTAAGTAGGTTAATGAGCAGGTAGGTGTACTTCACGATAGAGCTGCTAAATGTTGGGTGAGGTTTTTATGTTCGGCAGGGGTACACCTTTTAGATTCTATCAGAAAATTGATAATGGTTTTTACCAGCTGTTTATCTGCCGAAGCGTAGTTTTTACTGTCTATCTGTTTGATCATCTCCATCCTGTCGGTTTCTAGGTTTTTGGTGTAACCCAGAAATTTAGGCACGTTGTGCTCTATAGAAAAGCGCATGAACCTGATCTCGATATTATGCGGATCGTTCGTCACAGCGCCTTTAAATGTTTTCTCAGAATCGTTCAGGTACTTTATTTTAAAGTAAGGGTTCCATGCATGTTTGGCTTTCAGGGCCTGCAATGTACCCATGTAACCGTTGATGAGGGATGACCGGTTTTTTAGCGCCCCAAGGCTGTTGTACAAAGAATCGGTAACTTTTTTACTGTCCAGAGCGGTGATCAGCAACTTGCGGATCACATGTATATCTGGATGCACTTCGTCGTCAGTTTTAACTTTAGCATCAGAAAACCCGGGCATAGCAATAAATATAGCCGTTATGCTGAGCAGCAGGATTTTAAAAAAAGTATGTTTAATAGTAATGAGCATCGGAAAAGTGATTTCGTTTCTTTAAATTATATTCAATTTACGGTGCATCCTTGCTTTAAGATACAGACTCAGTTTGCGCGAATCGGAGATCCTGATCCTTTTTTGCATAATGGTATCCGCAGGGGTACGTTTTATCTTTTTAAACAGCTGCAGATAATAAACATAAGCCACGTATACACCCAGTCGGCTGCTTTTAGGCAATTTTTTTATCCCGTCGAGTGCGTCATCAAAATCTTTTTTAATGTCGGCTTCAATATTGCTTTTATCCTGCGTAGTAAAGTTTGTAAAATCAACTTCCGGGAAATAGGTGCGCCCACGGTCTTCATAGTCCGACTTGATATCCCGCAGAAAGTTTATTTTCTGAAATGCAGAACCCAAACTTTTGGCCTTTGGCACCAATTGATCATACAAAGCTATATTATTCTCGCAAAATACCCGCAAACACATCAGCCCAACCACTTCGGCAGAGCCGTAAATATAAACCTTGTAGCCGCTTTCATCATACTCTGTTTTATACAGGTCCATTTTCATGGAGGTGAGGAAGGCGTCTATCAGTTCGGTTTCTATATGGTATTGATTAACCACTAACTGAAACGAATGCAGCACCGGGTTGGTACTGATGCCGCTTTCAATAGCCTTAAACGTTTCGTCGCGGAAACTGTTGATAAGCTGCCGCTGATCGTACCCGTAAAAGGTATCTACAATCTCATCGGCATACCGTACAAAACCATAAATGGCGTAAACCGGGTAACGCAGCTTTTGTTCAAACGCTTTAATGCCCGTGCTGAACGAGGTACTGTACTTTTTGGTGATCAGTTTACTGCATTCAAAGCACGTTTCGTCAAACAAAGTCATTTATAATTGTTATTACACCAAAAGTACAAAATGATTGCGGGATTGTTTTTTGGCAGGCGCAATGTTTACTTTTGAAATGGATGGATAAAAAACACATTATAGTTATTGGGGCGGGTTTTGCAGGTTTGGCATCGGCATGCGTGCTGGCAAAAGAGGGACATAAAGTAACCGTATTGGAGAAAAACGACCAGCCCGGTGGCCGTGCCCGTATTTGGGAGCAGGGCGGGTTCAAATTTGATATGGGCCCAAGCTGGTATTGGATGCCCGATGTATTCGAAAACTTCTTCGCCCTTTTTGGCAAAAAGCCATCTGATTTTTATGAACTTAAACGCCTCGACCCCGGCTACCGTGTTTATTACGGTAAAAATGATGTGCTGGATGTTCCGGCAGATATGGGCGAGTTGGAAGCGCTTTTTGAAAGTATAGAACCGGGCAGCAGCAGAGGCTTAAAGTTATTTTTAGAGCAGGCCGCCTACAAATATAAGGTAGGCATGGGCGAGTATGTTTTTCGCCCTTCGCATTCTATTACCGAGTTTATCGATCTTAACCTCATCCTCAAAAGCTTCAGCATGCAACTGCTCACCAGTATGAGCAGCCACGTGCGCAAATATTTTAAAAATCCCAAGCTGATCAAACTGCTGGAGTTCCCGGTTTTGTTCTTAGGGGCGAAACCACAGGACACGCCCGCAATGTACAGCATGATGAACCATGCCGACCTGGCCCTGGGTACCTGGTACCCTATTGGCGGCATGAATGAGATTGTAAAAGCGATGGTGAAAGTAGCCGAAAGCTACGGCGTAGAAATAAAACTAAATACCGAAGTTGTTAAGATTGATGTTGCCAATAAAAAGGTGAGCAGCATCCAAACCAGCCAGGGTGATCTTACGGCTGATTTTGTAATTACCGGCGCTGATTATGAACATATTGATCAGCGCCTTTTAGATAAGCCGCATCGCAATTACACAGAAAAGTATTGGGATACGCGCACCATGTCGCCATCCAGTCTGTTATTTTATATTGGCACTAATAAAAAGATAGCGGGCATTCAGCATCATAACCTGTTTTTTGATGAGGATTTTGAGCAGCACGCCAAAGAGATCTATACCGATCCGCAATGGCCGAGCAAGCCTTTATTCTACGTTTGCTGTACCTCCAAAACAGACCCCGAAGCTGCGCCAGAAGGTTGCGAAAACCTCTTTTTCCTGATGCCTATAGCACCCGGACTGGAAGATTCCGAAGCCATGCGCGAGAAATATTTTGATGTAATGATCTCCAGGTTCGAGCAGATCACCGGTCAGCAGATCCGCGATAGCATTATCCTCAAACGCAGCTACGCCATGAACGATTTTAAAGCCGATTATCATTCCTTTAAGGGGAACGCCTATGGCTTAGCCAACACATTGAGCCAAACAGCATTTTTTAAACCGGCTATGCGGGCTAAGCATGTTAAAAATATGCTTTATACCGGTCAGTTAACCGTCCCTGGTCCGGGCGTGCCGCCGGCATTGATCTCCGGGCAAATAGCGGCTAAGGAAGCGATGAAGATGATGGAAAAGTAGTGTGTTGCTTTATCATTGTCGCTTAAAACAAAATAGGTGCAATGTAATCGCAGAACCAAGTTAAGAACTCATTAAAAACGAGCGTAAGGTCAATGCCGATTGAACTGTATAAACAATAACGTAAAGTTCGGCATCGGCCTGTTCGGTGAGCACTAAATTTGCCTAACCATAAACTTTCATAGAACAGGGCGCAGCCGAGAGTTTTTTCTTTGGTTCGTTTCTTTTTTGCGGAAAAAAAGAAATGAACATCCACAGGCTTGCCCAAACTACTGCCTCGGCCTAACGAAGCACTAAAAGCCGCCAAACAAAAAAGACGCGAAGTATCGCGTCTCTACAATGTTTTATTATTGATTATCACACCAGGTATTCAAACAGGGTTTCGTCTTTGTTTAGTTCTATTACCTCAAAACGCTCCTCGGCCATACGCTTCACTAATGCAGCGTAATCACCTGCATTCTTTAGTTCTATACCAACCAGTGCAGGGCCGTTTTCTTTGGAGTTTTTCTTGATGAACTCAAAACGGGTAATATCATCACCGGGGCCTAATACATTATTTACAAATAGTTTTAGCGCTCCTGGGCGTTGCGGAAAGCGAACAATGAAGTAATGTTTCAACCCCTCGTACAGCAGTGATTTCTCTTTGATCTCCTGCATACGGTCGATATCGTTATTGCCACCGCTGATTACGCAAACTACGTTTTTGCCTTTTATCTGATCTTTTACAGCATCCAACGCGGTTACCGATAATGCACCGGCGGGTTCAACCACAATAGCATCTTCGTTATAAAGCTTAAGTATGGTAGTACAAACCTTTCCTTCGGGAACAGTAAGCATATCATCCAACACATCGCGGCAAAGGAGAAAGGTTTTTTCGCCTACACGTTTAACGGCGGCACCATCTACAAAGCGGTCAATTTTATTCAGGGTTACGGGTTCGCCTTTTTCAATGGCGGTCCACATGCTTGGGGCGCCATCGGGCTCAACGCCTATCAGTAATATATCAGGATTTTGCTGCCGCAGGAAAGTGCCTGTACCTGCTGCTAAACCACCACCGCCAACAGGCATAATTACGGCATCAACCTCGGGCAGGTCTTCAAAGATCTCTACGCCTACGGTTCCCTGCCCTTCAATAATTTGCTCATTATCAAAAGGGGGGATAAACGTCATGCCGTGGGCTTTGGTGTAAATCAAGGCTTCACGAAGGCAATCATCAAAAGTGTCGCCTACCAAAACCAGCTCTACATTGCCATTGCCAAACATCTCTGTTTGTTTAACTTTTTGCTTCGGGGTAATCTCGGGCATGAAAATTACACCTTTAGTACCCAGTTTTTTGCAGGAGAAGGCAACGCCCTGTGCATGGTTACCAGCACTGGCGCAAACCACACCGCGGCTCAGTTGCTCGGTGTTCAACCTGCTGATCATGTTATAAGCACCTCTTAATTTGTAAGAGCGTACAATTTGCAGGTCCTCGCGTTTTAAATAAATTTCGCACTCGTATTTTTCCGAAAGGCGGGCATTGTGTTCTAAAGGGGTATGCCTTACCACACCTTTAAGCCGCTCGTAAGCCGCCTCAAAATCCAAATGATCTTGCGTTACTGTATCCATTAATTAATTCTTTACCAGTCTGTCGGCCATTATGCCGTTCAGGTCATCGTCGTTTATATCCAGCTTTATATCGGCAAGCGTTAAAAAGCGTTTGTAAGCCTCGTAAAGCTCGTCTTTATCCAGCTTATGGCCAAGTCTTTCTAAATGGAATTTAAGCGCATGGCGGCCGCTGCGTGCGGTTAAAACAATGCTGGCGCTTGGGAAGCCCACATCTTCCGGGCGAATGATCTCGTAGTTCTCGCGATTTTTTAAGAAACCGTCCTGGTGAATGCCCGAGCTGTGTGCAAAGGCGTTTGCACCAACAATAGCTTTGTTAGGCTGCACCGGCATGCGCATTTGCGTGCTCACCATGCGGCTCATCTCAAAAAAGTTTTTGCTGTTGATGTTGGTATGCAGGCCAAGCACCTGGTGCGTTTTCAGGATCATTACCACCTCTTCAATAGATGTGTTGCCTGCACGCTCGCCAATACCGTTAATGGTACCCTCAATCTGGCGGGCGCCGTTCTGTAAACCGGCAATAGAGTTGGCTGTAGCCAGGCCCAGATCGTTATGACAGTGTACCGAGATGATAGCTTTATCAATATTCTTTACGTTCTCTTTCAGGAACCTGATCTTGCTTCCGTATTGATCAGGCAAGCAGTAACCATTGGTATCGGGAATGTTCACTACGGTTGCACCTGCGGCAATAACAGCTTCTACCATTTGTGCTAAGTAAACTACATCGGCACGGCCGGCATCTTCGGCATAAAACTCAATATCTTCTACCGATTTTTTGGCGTATTTAACGGCTTCAACAGCGCGCTCCAATATCTCTTCGCGGGTACTGTTGAACTTGTTTTTGATGTGCATATCCGAAGCACCAATACCAGTATGAATGCGCGGGTGTTTAGCGTATTTTAACGATTCTACCGCTACATCAATATCCATTTTGTTGGCGCGGGTAAGGGCGCAAACGGTAGGCTCCTTTACGGCTTTGGAAATTTCTACAACACTCATAAAGTCGCCCGGGCTCGACACCGGGAAACCTGCTTCTATAACATCAACGCCCAGTACTTCCAGTTCGCGGGCTATATCAATCTTCTCAGGGGTGGTCAGCTGGCAACCCGGTACCTGCTCGCCATCGCGAAGCGTGGTATCAAAAACATAAACGCGGTTGGGATCGTGTAACATAATTTGCTTGTTTTTTAAATTTTAGTATCAAGTAGTTAGTATCAGGTATCAAGATCTTTTTCGTTTGGAATCGATATCAAAAACTTTTTATGCCTGGTCTTGATACCTGATACTAACTACTTGATACTTTTCAGAACTACTCTTTTATGGCTATAAATCTTAATCTCTTATAATCGGCATACCATTGGCCGTTTTCGTTGTAAATGGGTTCCAGCAGGGCGGTAACCTCCTCCAGTATCTGTTGTTTTTCTTCTTTGGCGATGCCAACCAAATATAACGGCGCAAACATGCTGATCCATTTAGATACACCCTGGTCGCCATCCTGAAGCGGCGTTTTACGGTCGAAATGCGAGGCATAAGTTACCCGGAAGCCTGCTGCTTCTAAGCGCGTGGTATATTCACTTAACGACGGGAAATACCAGATTTCGGTTTCAGCTTGTTTGGCATGCCCATGCTTACGCAGTACCTGCTTTGTTGCATTGATGAGGTGTTGTACGTTTCCCTTGCCACCCATCTCTGCCACAAAACGGCCACCGGGTTTAAGCGAATCGTAAACGCATTTAATGGCAGCATCAGCTTTTTTTATCCAATGCAGCGTGGCATTAGAAAACACCGCGTCGAACTTATCGTCAAAATGGAATTTGGCGCCATCTGCTACCACAAAATCTACATCCGGGTAAGTTATATGTGCCTTTTTGATCATATCCGGCGAAGCATCAGCACCGGTAACCACTGCGCCCTGCTGTTGGATCTGGCTGGTTAAGTAACCCGTACCACAACCCAGATCGAGGATGCGCTCACCCGGTTGCGCGGCCAGCAATTCCAGCACGTTTTCACCAAACTGGTAAACAAATGCGTGCTTTTGATCATATAATTCAGCGTTCCATTTCATGTTAGTTCATTTGTTCAGTGGTTCATTAGTTCATTGGGCCATTTTTTTGACTTTGAACTTTTGACTTTTTACTTTCAACTCAAGTAGCTCAACACTTTTTCGCCCATGGCTTTAGTGCCTAAGATCTTGCTCTTATCGGTATTTACATCGGCAATATCGCCGGTGCGGTAACCGTCTTTTAAAGTTTTATCAATGGCAGATGTAATGGCTTTGGCTTCATCTTTCAGGCCGAAGCTGATCTCCAGCATTAGGGCTACCGAGAGGATAGAGGCCAGCGGATTGGCTTTATCCTGCCCGGCAATATCATGCGCCGAACCGTGAATAGGCTCAAAAAATCCTGTGCCATCACCAATAGAAGCCGATGCCAGCATCCCCATAGAGCCTGCAATCTGCGAAGCTTCATCAGTAAGGATATCGCCAAAAAGGTTCGCGGTTAATACCACATCAAACTTTTTAGGGTTTTTTACCAACTGCATGGCGGCGTTATCAATAAACATATGCTCGGTTTCTACCTCAGGGTATTTCTTAGCCAGGTCCTGTACAACTTCGCGCCACAGGCGAGATGATTCCAGCACGTTGGCTTTATCTACCGAACATAATCTTTTACCACGCACCATGGCAGCTTCGTAGGCTTTGGTAGCGATCCGTTCTACCTCGTAGCGGCTGTAGATCATCAGATCAGACGCGGTGTTGCCGTCGTCACTGCGTTTCTTCTCACCAAAGTAAACATCACCGGTTAATTCACGGAAGAACAGGATGTCTGTTCCTTTCAGAATCTCCGGCTTTAAGCTTGATGCATCCAGCAGTTCATCAAAAAGCATTATAGGGCGCAGGTTGGCATAGAGGCCCAGTTCCTTACGGATCTTTAATAAACCCTGCTCCGGGCGCACCTTTGCAGATGGATCGTTATCATATTTAATGTGGCCGATGGCGCCGAATAAAATGGCGTCGCTGGCTTTTGCTTTTTCTAATGTTTCATCAGGTAACGGATTACCGGTTGCTTCTATGCCGGCGTGGCCCATCAGCGCCTCGTCGAACGTAAATTCATGGCCGTATTGCGCGCCGATTTTCTCCAGCACCGCTTTTCCCCAGGTTGTTACTTCCGGGCCGATACCGTCGCCGGGTATTACTAATATGTGTTTTTGAATGCTCATAAGCCCCATACCCCTAAAGGGGAGTTTTATTTGTTAATTATTTACTCCGCGCACTTCCTTCAACTTCATCGTCATTTGTTCCGCGTCGGTTTTTATCCAGTTATTATATTCTTCTATGGCCTGCAGGCGGTCTTCATTGCTGATGTAACCTTCCTCTACCATTTGTGTCATCTGCGCTACCGACGACCAGATACCTACTTTGTGTTCAAAATTTGCCTCGCCTTTTTTGTAGACTTCGTTAGCCCCAAGCACTTCTACAGACGATAAACCAGCTTCGGCAAAATATTCCGGCAAATCTTCGGCAATGTGGTTGTTCATGCCGGCATCACCACGCCATCTTAAAAAGGTAGCGTAAAACCGCAGCATACTTGCCGGTGGTTGTGGCTGCCATTCTAAAGCCTCGTGGTTATAATCCAAAATGGATAATATGCCACCCGGCTTCAGCATCGACTTTAGTTTTGCAACCGCTTCTTGCGGATTGCTGAGCCATTGCAATGTTCTGGCAGCAGTGATCAGATCTAACTTTGCTGCCGGTTCGTAAGCAAACAGATCGGTATGGATCAGTTCGAGGTTTTCTATATCCGCGTAGGTTTCTTTACCGCTTTGGATAAAGTACGCCGTGTTATCAATCCCTGTTACGTGCCCTGCCGAACCAACTTTTAAAGCAACATCTTTAGAGATAGCACCCGTACCGCAGCCAACATCCAGCACCCGCCAGCCTGTTTGTAACAGGGGAGGCAGGGTAGCATAGTCGGCCTCTAAACTGCGCTCATCGAACAATTTTGCTGTGCCTTTGCCTTCTCTTTTTATCTCTTTATTCATTAGTTCAATGGTTCATTTGTGCATATTTGGCTATACCTTATGCAAGGCACAACTATTCATCTCTCACTACAATCCATTCACTATGCTCTACTTCGCTTCCTCAAATTCCTGTATCAGCTCTTTTTTGCTGAGAATGTAGTCGATATCATCGTAGCCATTGGTCATGCAGGCCTTTTTGTATGGGTTAACTTCAAAGCTTTCGGTTTCGCCGGTGGCTACTATTTTAATGAATTGGTCTACCAGGTTAATTTCTATAACAGCATGCGGATCGGCATAAATGGCATCGAAGATCTTCTTTAGAAAATCATCGCTTACCTGTACCGGCAGCAAGCCGTTGTTTAAAGCGTTGCCTTTGAAAATGTCAGCAAAAAAGCTGCTTACTACAGCATCAAAGCCGTAGTCGGCAATGGCCCATGCAGCGTGCTCGCGGCTGCTTCCGCAACCAAAGTTTTTGCCGGCTACCAGGATTTTGCCGCTATAAACAGGCTCGTTTAGTACAAAGTCTTGTTTAGGGTTGCCGTCGTTATCAAAACGCCAATCGCGAAACAGGTTATTGCCAAAACCATCGCGGGTAGTGGCCTTTAAAAACCTCGCCGGGATGATCTGGTCTGTATCGATGTTCTCGATAGGCAGAGGCACCGCGCTGGTTTGGATATGTTTAAATATTTTGGTACTCATTGTCTTCTTTTTTCTTCGTCTGAACTCGAATTTTAAGAATTTATAGGATTGACGAATTTTTTTAAATCCTTGAGTGAACATTCTTTGTCTCTCTAATTCTTATTCAAACTATATTTTCTATTTAACAATCTTTTAAACTGCAGGCTTATGCCACCGAAATTTATCAGCAGACCAACCTTGATATTGTAAGCCTCTAAATATTGATGCCTTGAGCTAAATGTACATTCTCTAACATCATTAATGCTTTTAGCTCAACCATCATTTCACCTTCAACAAAGAAATCAACACGGCGTGTACCTATCTGTTCGTCTTTGTAAAAGATTGGCATTTCCATCTCCCGTATAAAAGTGAGACCTTCTAAGGTCATCTCAATCTCTAACGCTCTTTGGTAAATTACTTCCTGAAAGCCGTTGCCCAAAATTGCATGAACTTTCATTGCACAACCAATTATCTTGCTTGTACAATCCTTAAATTCTTCGGGCGACTTTTTCTGACTTTCCATTAATGAGTTGCTGTCTTTAATTCTATTAATTCGAAAAATTCGTTTAATTCGAGTTCAGACACGGGAGCTTATACTAATTCCTCTTCCTTCAAAAATTCCCTTATATCCGTAACTACACCCGTAATTGCACTTGCAGCTGCCGTTAGCGGGCTTGCCAGGAATGTACGTGAGTTTGGCCCTTGCCTGCCTTCGAAGTTACGGTTGGAGGTAGATACACAATATTTTCCTGCGGGGATCTTGTCCTCATTCATCCCGAGGCATGCGCTGCAGCCCGGTTCGCGCAGTGGGAAGCCTGCGGCATCAAATACCTTATCCAGCCCCTCGCGGATGGCTTGTTCCTGCACTTGTTTAGAGCCGGGTACTACCCAAACGGTTACGTTATCTGCCTTGTGTTTGCCTTTTACAAACTGGGCAACCTCGCGCAGATCTTCTATGCGGGAGTTGGTACAACTGCCTATAAATACATAATCAATTGGCTTGCCCAACAATGTTTCATCATCGTGCAGGCCCATATAATCGAGGGCTTTTTTGTACGAGCCCTGTTCTTTCTGCTCAAAAGATGCCGTTTCCGGCACGTGTTGTGTAATGCCTATGCCCATCCCCGGGTTGGTTCCGTAGGTGATCATCGGCTCAATATCTTCGGCTCTAAAGCTTAATACACTGTCGAAATCTGCATCTTCATCAGAATACAAAGTTTGCCAGTAAGCTACTGCCTTGTCCCACTCTTCGCCTTTAGGGGCAAATTGGCGGCCTTTTACATAATTGATGGTAGTTTCATCCGGGGCTATCAGGCCGCAACGGGCACCCATCTCAATGCTCATGTTACAGATGGTCATTCGGCCTTCCATGCTTAGTGAGCGGATGGTATCACCGGCATATTCTACTGCGTAGCCTGTACCACCGGCCGCAGAGATCTGCGAGATGATGTACAGAATAATATCTTTAGCGCCAACGCCTTTTTGAAGTTCGCCGTTCACTTCAATCTTCATGCGCTTAGGGCGTTGCTGCAATAAACACTGGGTAGCCATAACCTGCTCTACCTGCGAGGTGCCTATACCAAACGCAATAGCACCGAAAGCGCCGTGGGTTGATGTATGGCTATCGCCGCAAACATAGGTGCCGCCCGGGCGGGTGATGCCCAGCTCAGGGCCAATAACATGCACTATTCCCTGGTAGGGGTGGCCTAAACCGTAAAGCTCGATACCGAACTCTGCACAGTTTTTGGTGAGCATATCAACCTGGTAGCGGGAAAGTTCTTCTTTAATGGGGAGGTGCTGGTCCCAGGTGGGGACGTTATGATCGGCCGTGGCAACTGTTTGTTTTGGCCTGAAAACCGGTAACCCCCGTGCGCGCAAACCATCAAATGCCTGCGGACTGGTTACCTCGTGTATAAAATGTGTATCGATGTATAAAATATCCGGGAAACCCTCGTTGCTACTGACGACGTGTGCATCCCAAATCTTGTCGAATAATGTCTGTCCCATTTAGTATAAAGTATTTAGTATCAGGTATCAATTACCTGATACTGCATTGGTATTTATACAAATAGTTAGTATCAGCAGCAAATCAAAAATCTTGCTACCTGATACTAACTACTTGCTACTTATTTATGCTTCTACAGCCTGGTTCTCCGGGCGTAAACTGCGTACAGTTTTGCCTGCCTGCCATAATTCGCTGTCGCGTAGTTCTGCTAATTCGGCATCCAGTTTTTCGCGGTAATCTGGCTTGCTGTTACTGTCGATAGATTTTTGTGATTCAACACCGGTTGCAACGCTGTTGTACAGGTCTTCAAATACCGGTTTGGTAGCATCACGGAATTTTTTCCACCAGTCTAACGCGCCGCGTTGTGCAGTAGTAGAACAGTTGGCGTACATCCAGTCCATACCGTTTTCAGCAACTAATGGCATTAACGATTGGGTTAACTCTTCAACAGTTTCGTTGAACGACTCAGAAGGAGAGTGACCATTAGAACGCAATACTTCATACTGAGCAGCAAAGATACCCTGGATACAGCCCATCAGCGTACCACGCTCGCCTGTTAAATCGCTGAATACTTCTTTACGGAAATCTGTTTCGAACAGGTAACCGCTGCCTACAGCAATACCTAATGCGATAACGCGCTCAAACGCTTTACCGGTAGCATCCTGGAAGATGGCGTAGCTTGAATTTAAGCCACGACCCTGCAGGAACATACGGCGTAACGAAGTACCCGATCCTTTAGGTGCAACTAAAAAAACATCTACATCAGCAGGAGGTATAATGCCGGTTTGCTCGTTAAAAGTAATACCGAAACCGTGAGAGAAATATAATGCTTTGCCGGGAGTTAAATGTTTTTTAACAGTTGGCCATAAAGCTATCTGTGCTGCATCGCTTAATAAATAGCAAATAACAGTTCCTTTTTCTAAAGCCTCTTCAATTTCAAAAAGGGTTTCGCCGGGTACAAAGCCATCGTTAATTGCTTTATCCCAGGTTTTGGTGCCTTTACGCTGGCCAACAATTACGTTAATGCCGTTGTCTTTTTGGTTGAGCGCCTGGCCCGGACCCTGAACACCGTAGCCAATTACCGCTACAACTTCGTCTTTTAATACATCCTGAGCTTTTGATAAAGGGAACTCTTCGCGGGTTACTACATTTTCTTCACTACCGCCAAAATTTAGTTTTGCCATTGTATTGTTTTTTGGTTTTGATGATCTCACCGATTTTTATGTGATCTCACCGATTTTTATTGTGATTTATAATTTATAACTGATTTCAATTTTTTGTTATTCTGAACTCGAATTTTAAGAATTTATTGAACTGCTTAGTATTCTGTCAATTCAATAAAATTCGTTTAATTCTGGTTCAAACAAGTGCTTACATCGTAAAAACCTTTTGTCCTTTGTTGAGGTACTCATTTTCTACAACATCTTCACCCGGTTCAAGGCGTTCAAACTCGCGCAGTTTGGAGTTGAAGCCTTCGCTATCTTTAATAATAGCTACACGTGCGCTGCGTACAAACTCTATCAGGCCATAAGGCTGCAGAATGCTGATGAGGTTATCAGTTTCCTCGCGGTGGCCGGTGGTTTCAAACACGGTGTAATCCTTACGGATAACTACAGCACGGGCACCATTCTCGCGCAATAAACGCTCAACGCTCACCTTCTCGGCAATTACATCTGTAGATACTTTGTAAAGGGCCAGTTCCTGCCATATTACATCGGCATTAGTGTGGTAATATACCTTAAGTACCTCTACTTGTTTTTCTATCTGGCGGGTAAGCTTGCGCACCACCTCTTCGGATTCTGTGATCACGATATTAAAGCGGTGAATACTCTCAATCTCGGATGGAGAAGTGTTCAGGCTATCAATATTGATCTTCCTGCGGGTAAATATAATAGCAATACGGTTTAGTAAACCTATCTGGTTCTCGGTGTAAACCGTTATGTTGTATTCCTGCTTTTGGTTATCCTGGGTTTCCATTGTGTCTTGTTCTTTATACTCCTCTCCTGAGGCTGTCTTATTTTAACCTGATCTCGCTTACACTGCATCCCTGCGGTACCATCGGGAATACGTTATTCTCTTTGGTAACCATTACTTCCAGCAGGAAGGACCCCGGGTGCGCCAGCATTTCCTGCAGAGAAGATGCAAGGTCGTCGCGTTCGGAGATGGTTTTGCCTGCGATGCCGTATCCCTTGGCTACCATTACAAAATCGGGGCTTTGAATATCTACGAAAGAGTAGCGGCGTTCGTTAAACAATTCCTGCCACTGGCGTACCATACCCAGGAAACGGTTGTTTAAGATGATGATCTTTACATCTACTTTGCTTTGCATAATGGTGCCCAACTCCTGTAAGGTCATCTGGAAACCACCATCGCCAATAATAGCAACTACTGTGCGGTCTTGTGCACCAAACTTAGCGCCTATGGCAGCCGGCAGGGCAAAGCCCATAGTGCCTAAGCCACCGCTGGTAACATTGCTGCGGGTATTATTTAATTTAGCATAACGGCAGGCTACCATCTGGTGCTGGCCTACATCGGTAACAATAACTGCTTCGCCCTTGGTGATGTCATTCAGTTGTTTGATCACCTCGCCCATGGTCATTTCGCCGGTGGCGGGGTTCAACTCATCAAATATTACGGCTTCAACTTCTTTTTCGGTGTATTCGTTAAAAAGTTTCAGCCAGTCTGTATGTTGTTTTTGCTCAATCAATGCGGTTAGTAACGGCAGGGTTTCTTTGCAATCGCCCCATACAGGTACGGTAGATTTTACGTTCTTGTCGATCTCGGCAGGGTCGATATCCAGATGGATAACCTGTGCCTGTTTGGCGTATTTATCTAAACGGCCCGTTACGCGGTCGTCAAAACGCATGCCGATGGCTATCAGTACATCGCACTCGTTGGTTAAAACGTTAGGACCGTAGTTGCCGTGCATGCCCAGCATACCCACGTTTTGCGGGTGATCTGTTGATATAGCGCCTGCACCTAAAATGGTCCATGCAGCGGGGATACCGCTTTTTTCTACAAAGTTTTTAAATTCCTGCTCGGCTTTACCTAAGATTACGCCTTGTCCCCACAAGATGAATGGTTTTTTTGCGGCATTAATTAACTCGGCAGCCTGCTGAATATACTGCGGGCGTACAATAGGTTTTGGCCTGTAGCTACGGATATGATTGCATTTGGTATAGCCTTCGTAGCTGAACTTCTGAATTTGTGCATTCTTGGTGATATCGATCAATACCGGTCCTGGCCTGCCGCTTTTAGCAATGTAAAATGCCTTGGCAATAACCTCGGGGATCTCGGTAGCATCAGTTACCTGGTAGTTCCATTTGGTAACCGGGGTGGTGATATTAATAACATCTGTTTCCTGGAAAGCATCGGTACCTAAAAGGTGCGCGAAAACCTGGCCGGTGATACATACCAATGGTGTGCTGTCTATCTGCGCATCGGCTAAACCGGTTACCAAATTGGTAGCACCAGGGCCGCTGGTAGCAAATACTACACCCACTTTGCCCGAGGTACGTGCATAACCCTGACCAGCATGAATACCGCCCTGCTCATGACGAACCAAAATGTGATTCAGTTTTTCTTTATAATCGTACAGCGCATCATAAATTGGCATAATAGCGCCGCCGGGGTAACCAAAAATGGTTTCCACACCCTCCACAATCAGCGCTTCCAGTAACGCTACTGATCCGGATACTTCTATCGCCTGTGCTTTAGCAGGCTTCGCTGCTATTTCACTGATTTCCTGTGTGATTGTTTGTGTTTCCATTTTAGCCCCCCAACCCCCTAAAGGGGGAGTTTTTTGATTAATATTTTGTTATTTATTTATGCTCCTTTGTTCCCCCTTTAGGGGGTTAGGGGCTTTTACATTTCGTCTGTTACGCAGCCTTCTGCAGCGTTGCTTACTGTTTTGGCGTACCTGTATAGTAAACCTTTTTTAACTTTTAAAGCCGGTTGTACCCAGGCTGCTTTGCGGGCTGCCATTTCTTCGTCGCTAAGGATTACGTTGATGGTGTTCTTGGTAGCATCAATAATGATCTTGTCCTCATCCTTAATTAAGGCAATAGCGCCACCGTCAAAAGCTTCTGGTGTAATATGTCCTACCACAAAACCATGTGTACCGCCGCTGAAACGGCCATCGGTAATTAACGCTACCGAACTACCCAAACCTGCGCCAAAAATGGCCGATGTTGGTTTAAGCATTTCCGGCATGCCCGGCGCACCCTTAGGGCCTACGTTACGAATAACCACTACATCGCCTTTTTGCACGCGGCCACTCTGGATGCCAGCTATCAGTTCAAATTCGCCGTCAAATACGCGGGCGGGGCCTTCAAAATGGGTGCCTTCTTTACCGCTGATCTTGGCTACGCTGCCACCCTCCGCAATATTGCCATAAAGGATCTGTAAGTGGCCGGTGGCTTTAACCGGTTTTTCAACCGGCCATATAATATTCTGGTCGTCAAATTTTAATTCAGGTACATCTGCTAAGTTCTCGGCAATAGTTTTACCGGTTACGGTTAAGCAATCGCCGTGTAGCCAGCCTTGTGCCAGGCAATATTTCATCACCGCAGGCACACCACCAATGTTGTGCAGGTCTTCCATCATGTATTTACCGCTTGGCTTCATATCGGCCAATACCGGGATACGGTTGCTGATGGTTTGGAAATCATCCTGCGTTACTTTAACGTCAACGCTTTTTGCCATGGCTATCATGTGCAATACCGCGTTGGTGCTTCCGCCCAATACCATAATTATCACCATAGCATTCTCAAATGCCTTGCGGGTCATGATATCGCTTGGTTTAATATCTTTCTCCAGTAAGATCTTAATGGCTTTACCTGCCGCTAAGCATTCTTCTTTTTTATCGTCGCTCAGTGCCGGGTTAGAAGACGAGTAAGGCAAGCTCATGCCCAATGCTTCAATAGCTGCCGCCATAGTGTTGGCTGTGTAAATACCACCGCAGGCGCCCGCGCTCGGACAAGCATTCTTAATTACGCCCATAAAATCCTCCGGCGTAATTTGCCCTGCTATCTTTTTGCCCAAAGCCTCAAATGCCGATACAATATTAAGGTCTTCACCTTTCCAGTGGCCTGGTTTTATAGTACCACCATATACCATTATTGATGGGCGGTTTAACCTGCCCATAGCCATAATAGAGCCAGGCATGTTCTTATCACATCCCGGCAGGGTAATTAGTCCATCGTAATATTGTGCGCCGGTTACAGCTTCAATAGAATCTGCAATTATATCGCGGCTCATTAACGAGTAACGCATCCCTTCGGTACCGTTGCTCATGCCGTCGCTCACACCAATGGTGTGGAATATTAAGCCTACCAAATCTTCTTTCCAGATACCTTGTTTAACAATCTTAGCCAAATCGTTAAGGTGCATGTTGCAGGTATTGCCATCATAGCCCATACTTGCCACACCAACCTGTGCTTTTCTCATATCATCGTCTGTTAAGCCAATGCCGTAAAGCATGGCCTGGGCAGCCGGTTGAGTAGGATCCTGCGTAAAAGTTTTGCTATACTTATTTAACTCTATAGCCTCTGTAGTATCTGATGGACTCATTTTCTAAATTTTACGATTAACGTAACCAATAAATTTGTTAATAGATTTTTAGGTTGCAATCTGTTTATGTAAGGTAGATATAGCTATTGCGAACAGCAATACTTTGAAAAAATATTTTTAAAAAGTATTTAATTCTGTTTTTTTATTTATTTCGATATTAAAATCTGTCAAACATATTAAATAAAGAATATAAAATTTTATAAACTATACCAAAGTTTAAAACGGTATTCGGTATGCTTTTTATGCATGCATAATAAAAAGCTGAAATTCTGCCTGAAATAGGGTGGAGGGGCAAGTGAAGTTGTTTTTTTAAACGAATAAAGGTTATATAAATGTGGTTGAAACCGGCTTATTACAGCAATACTGTAATGAGATAGACAATGGTTTATTGCATGTATGTAAAATCTGCAATTGAAGGTCATCCATTATTTGCAATGTTAAGTAAAATATCGTTTCATTACTTATACGCATCAGCATGATACCTATTATAAAAATATCAGGTTGATGGGATTGGAGTATGAAGAGCTGGATTATTCTAAAGCAATGCCATTTTTGAAAATGCTGTCAGAATCGTTGATTGCTGGAGAGGAGAACTAAATATTTGTTAATAATTCTCCACAAAAAAAGGTCCGAACTACAAGCCCGGACCTTTTTTAATATCAGTAGGAATGTTTTACTTCTGTGTAATACCTTCTGCTAAAACAGTTACTTTATTATTTAAAGCTTCAACAACGCCTCCTTTAACAAAAAATATGGTTTCGTCTTTTGCCGAAATTCTTATTGTAAGCTTACCATCGTTTAAAGTAGAGATGATAGGCGCGTGGTTGTTCAGGATCTCAAAAGAGCCCAAAGTACCGGGCAGGGTAACTGAAACAGCTTCGCCTTCGAAAACTTTTTTATCAGGAGTAAGGATTTCTAATGTCATTTTTTGGGTATCAAGTATTTAGTATCAAGCACCAAGTAAATATTAATAGTATCAGGTAAGTAAGCGATATTCATCTTGCTACCTGATACTTTGTACTTGCTACTAATTATTAGCTTCTGCTATTAATTTTTTACCTTTTTCAATAGCATCTTCAATGCTGCCTACAAGGTTAAATGCTGCTTCAGGGTACTCATCAACTTCACCATCCATAATCATGTTAAAGCCTTTGATAGTTTCTTTAATATCAACCAATACACCTTTTAAGCCGGTAAATTGCTCAGCTACGTGGAAAGGTTGTGATAAGAAACGCTGCACACGGCGTGCGCGTGATACAACCAGCTTATCTTCTTCAGAAAGCTCATCCATACCTAAGATAGCGATAATATCCTGAAGTTCTTTGTAGCGTTGCAGGGTTTCTTTAACGCGTTGTGCTGTATTGTAGTGCTCATCACCTAAAATAGCAGGGCTAAGGATACGTGAGGTAGAATCCAATGGATCCACCGCAGGGTAAATACCAAGCTCGGCAATTTTACGTGAAAGTACGGTTGTTGCATCTAAGTGGGCAAATGTAGTTGCCGGTGCAGGGTCGGTCAAGTCATCCGCAGGTACGTAAACGGCCTGTACAGATGTAATTGAACCACGTTTTGTAGACGTGATACGCTCTTGCATGGTACCCATCTCTGTTGCCAGTGTTGGCTGGTAACCTACCGCAGATGGCATACGGCCTAATAACGCCGATACCTCAGAACCTGCTTGTGTAAAGCGGAAGATGTTATCAATAAAGAATAAGATATCGCGGCCTTTACCTTCAGCATCACCATCGCGGAAATACTCAGCAATAGTTAAGCCCGATAATGCCACACGTGCACGTGCACCTGGAGGCTCATTCATCTGGCCGAATACGAAGGTTGCTTTTGATTCTTTTAAAGCTTCAGGGTCTATCTTGGATAGATCCCATCCGCCTTCTTCCATAGAATGCATAAATGCATCACCATATTTTATAATGCCCGATTCAAGCATCTCGCGCAGTAAGTCGTTACCTTCACGGGTACGCTCACCTACACCTGCAAATACCGATAAACCGGCATAAGCTTTCGCGATGTTATTGATCAGCTCTTGAATTAATACTGTTTTACCTACACCGGCACCACCAAACAAACCAATTTTACCACCTTTTACATAAGGCTCTAATAAATCAATTACTTTGATACCTGTAAATAATACTTCCGACTCGGTAGAAAGGTCTTCAAAGCGGGGAGGAGTAGCGTGGATAGAACGACCGTTAGTTTTGTCCAGATCGGCAATACCATCAATAGCATCGCCAACAACGTTAAATACACGGCCTTTAATATTATCACCAACCGGCATCTTAATATTCGCTTCGGTATCTAAAACTTTCATACCGCGCAGTAAACCGTCGGTAGAGTCCATGGCTATTGCACGCACACGGTCTTCACCTAAATGCTGCTGAACTTCTAAAATAATTTTTTGTCCGTTGTCTTTTGTGATCTCAAGCGCATCATAGATCTTAGGAAGATGTGCATCATCAGCGAAACTTACGTCAACTACCGGACCAATGATCCGTGATATTTTTCCAATGTTTGGCATATATAACCTGGTGTTTTAAAGAATTTTAAATGAAACAGATACACTTTAAACAAAACGGTACTATTTCAGAGGCGCAAAGTTAAGGTTTATAACCAAATATTTAAACAGTTACGGCAATAAACTTGCAGGTTTTTTATTCAATAATTTTTAGTACGTTTGAAACCCAATTTTAAACAATAAATTATTTTACGTAACCTTTAATTAATGAAAAAACTTTTACTGCTAATGCTTTGGCTGTCGCCTGCGCTTGCCTTTGCACAGGGGTTTCAGGTAAATTTACTTGGCCAAAAGCAAATTGGTATGGGCCACACGGGTACCGGCCTGGTTCAGGATGGCTCCTCAATTGCCTTTAACCCCGGCGCCGTAGCCATGCTGAGCGATAATTATATACAGGCGGGTATCAGCCCGTTATGGTTTAAATCGGGCTTTCAGCCTATAGGCAGTAACACCACTTATTTTACAAAAGATAAAGTAGCCACACCATTGGCAGGCTATGCGGTATGGGGGCCAAAATCATCTTTCTGGAAATTTGGCATCGGCGTTTATACCCCTTTTGGCGGCCTTACCGATTGGGGTAACAACTGGCAGGGCAAGTATGTATTAGAAAGCCTTGACCTTAAAGCCATATTTATACAGCCAACAATAAGTATTAAACTGGCCGATTTTTTAAGCATTGGCGGTGGGTTTATATACAACCACGCCACGGTAGATCTGCAGCGCGCCATCCCTGTAGCAGATGCTAATGGGCAGCCCGGCCAGGCACGTTTAACCGGCAGCGGCAGGGGCTACGGCTGGAACGCGGGGATCTTCATGAAAACAGAGGCCAATATCACCGTAGGGATCAGCTACCGGTCGAGAGTAAACACTACTATTAATAAAGGCGATGCCATGTTTAGTGTAGCACAATCGCTGCAAGGTAGTTTCCCGCAGCCAAATACTTTTACGGCGGGCATCCCATTGCCGCCAACCGTATCGTTGGGATTGGGTTTCTACCCTTCAGCAAAATGGACGCTGGCCTTTGATGCTAACTTGCTTGGATGGAGCACCTACAAAGTGCTTGCATTTGATTATGCTACAAATACATCTGCCTTACAGGATACCTACTCGCCACGTTTTTATAAAGATGCTTATGCATTGCGCGGCGGTGCCGAATATAAAACTACAGATAAGTTAGCGCTGCGCTTAGGCGGTGGCTACGCAAGTACCGCGGTAAAGGATGGTTTTGTGACCCCGGAGGTGCCTGATGCAAACCGTTACTATTTAACAGGTGGGCTGGGTTATAAAATTACCCCTAAGTTAGATGTAGACCTTTCTTTTGAGTACGAGCATTTGTTTAGTCGTACCCATGTTAATTACGAAAGCAATCTATCGGGTACGTACAAAAGCAACGTATATATCCCGGGTATTTCATTAGCTTATCACTGGTAGTATTTAATATCGAAAACATATGAAGACGTTAAAACAATACATATATATTTCTGCAGGGCTGCTCTCACTGGCATCCTGCAAGCCTTCTTTTGAAACCCCAACGGGTACTAAAGGCAGTGCCGATTTTACCCGGTACATATCGGTTGGTAACTCCTTAACCGCCGGTTATGCCGACGGTGGTTTATACCTCGAAGGGCAGCTTAACTCGTACCCCAGCATTATTGCCAAACAAATGGAGGCAGTTGGTGGCGGTACTTTTGCGCAGCCACTGTTTAATGCAGATCAGCCGGATGGTTCGGGCTATCTTAAATTAAGCGGCTTTAATCCGGACGGTACGCCAATAACAACCACTGTAAAAGATAAACATGCGGTACGCGGCACGGCAGATATACCAGGCTTTGGCACTGTTACCCTGTACACTAAATACACAGGTGATATTAACAACTACGGTGTGCCGGGCATTAAGCTGCAGCAAATTACTTATGCGCCTTATGGTAACCTCAACGGGTTTTTCGAGCGCATGCTTCCGGGTAACCCGCCTACTAACACCACCACTTATCTGGATTTTGTAACCGCCAAGCCTTTTACCTTTTTTACTAACTGGCTGGGTAATAACGATGTGCTGGGTTACGCAACAAGCGGCGGTGCAGGAGATGTGCTTACTGATAAAACGCAATTTAACCAGTTATATAACTTAGCAGTTGCAAAACTAACGGCCGCAGGGCAAAAAGGTGCCGTAGCTACCATTCCGGATGTAAGTACTATCCCGTATTTTAACACTATTACGGTTGATGCTATTGTTGCGGGTGTAAAGAAAGCCAACCCAACAGTGGCAGGTATTTACATTAGTGCCCGTACGAGCAGTGTATTGGCTACCACTACCTATGCACCGCGTTTAGCTACATCTATCGACAGGATTATTTTAACCTTTGATACCAAGAAGATAGGCCAGTTAGTAACAACGCCTTTTGGTAACCTGCCTTATGGCTTAACACCATACAGCCCGGTTGATAACCAGTACGTGCTGGATGTAAATGAAATAGCTTTAACTAAAGAATACGTAACCGCCTACAATACTACCATTAAAGCTGTGGCAGCATCAAAAGGCCTTGCTGTGTTTGATGCCTATACTTTTCTGAATGACCTTAAAACAACAGGTAAGGTTATAGATGGTGTAAGCCTTAACTCCAACTACATAAGCGGTGGTGTGTTTTCTTTAGATGGCATCCATTTAACCCCTCGCGGTTACGCTATTGTAGCCAATGAATTTATAAAAGCTATAAACGCACAATACAGTTCATCTATCCCGCAGGTAAATATTTCTGCCTATAACGGGGTTAAGTTTCCGTAACGGCGTTTAATTTATAGATGATGGTTCATAGTTCATGCCAGTTTCTGCCTGAATTATGAACCATTTTGTTTTTGACTAATTCAGATACGGCTCTTATAATGAACCATCAACCATTATCTATGAAATAAACTCTAAAACTATTTTGCCCATATGTTCGCTGCTTTCCATTAACGTGTGGGCTTGGGCGGCTTCATCTGCCGGGAAGGTTTTGTAGATAACGGGTTTTATTCTGCCTGCAGCCATGAGCGGCCAGATGTGTTCCTCCAGCTTTTGGGCAATGGCGCTTTTAAATGCTACATCCCGCGATCGCAGCATCGATCCGGTGATCACTAAGCGTTTCCGCATTATGGCGGCAAGGTCTACCTGTACATCTTTACCCTTCATGGTATTGATCACCACCAGCCGGCCATCATCAGCCAGGCATTGGATGTTTAGTGGTGTGTAATTGCCGCCTATCATATCCAGTATCACATCAATGCCTTTGCCGTTGGTGAGCTCGTTAATGGCTTCGTTGAATTTTTCTTCTTTATAGTTGATGGCTTTATCGGCTCCCAAAGCTTCACAGAATTTGCATTTATCGGCAGAACCTGCGGTAACATATACAATGCTGCCTAATGCTTTTGCTATTTGTATGGCCGTTACACCAATACCGCTGCTGCCGCCATGTACCAGCAAGCTTTCGCCCGGCTGCAGGTTTACCCTGTCGAACACATTGCTCCAAACCGTAAAAAATGTTTCGGGCAGGGATGCTGCTTCTGCAAAAGATAAATTATCCGGCACGGGCAGGCACTGGCCTTCGGGTACATTACAGTATTCGGCATAAGCACCACCAATCACCAGGGCACAAACCTTATCGCCGGTTTTCCAGCGGGTAACGTCTGTGCCAACTTCGGTTACTATGCCGGCAAGTTCCAGTCCGGGAATGTCTTTTGGTGCACCTTCCGGCGGCGGGTAGTTCCCTTTGCGCTGCGCCACATCCGGGCGGTTAACACCGGCTGCCATTACTTTTACTAATACTTCGTTGGCTGCATAAGCAGGTACAGGCTTTTCTGCCGATTGTAAAACTTCCGGCCCGCCGGGTTGGGTAATAATGATTGCCTTCATGTTGCTATACTAACATTAGTAAAGCTGCAAAGTTGGCAAATTCTCATCTTTTATTCACTCCTCAAACTCTCTACCGGATTCACCAGCGCTGCTTTTATTGATTGAAAACTAACGGTAATAAAAGCAATAACCAGCGCGCCTGCGCCTGCTGCTGCAAACACCCACCACTGGATGTTTTGGCGATAAGCAAAGCCCTGCAGCCATTTTTGCATCACCAGCCAGGCCAGCGGCGCGGCAATAACAATGGCAATGATCACCAGCCTGATAAAGTCCTTGGATAACATGGCTACCAATTTAGATACCCCCGCACCCAATACTTTGCGGATGCCCAGTTCGCGGTTGCGCTGCTCGGTAGCATAAGCGGCGAGGCCAAATAAGCCCAAGCAGGCAATAATGATGGCCAGCGTGGTGAAGATGATGAACAACTGGCCTATACGCTGTTCGGAACGGTACATGGCGTTAAAATCCTCATCCATAAAAGAATAGTTGAATGGCTCGTTGGGGGCAATGCTTTTCCATTTGCCTTCTATCTGCTTCAACAAAGCAGGCAGGTTACTGGTACTTGCTTTTGCGTTTAAGCTTGCCATCCAGTCGTTAGCCATTACCATTACCAGCGGGGTAACATTATCCCTTAACGAACTGAAGTTAAAATCCTTCACTACACCTATTACATGATACTTTCTGGCATGTTCGCCCTGGCCGTTATAAATACTTTGATTGATAGGATTGTTAGCGAAGCCCAGCATGCTGGCAGCAGTTTGATTGATTATGATGCCTAACGAATCTGTAGAAAGCTGACTGGAAAAGTTGCGGCCTTTTACCAGGCTCATGCCCATAGTGCTTATATAATCTTCATCAACCGGCCAGTACTCGGCAAACATGCCGCCTTTGTGCTCTTTGGAGATGGAGTTTGTCCAGCGGTTTGTGCCGGTGGGCAGGTAGCTGCTTAAGGTAGCATTACTGATGCCCGACAGTTGTTTCAGCTCGTTCTTCAAGATTTTGGGATCGTGCAGAACCTGCGCGTTCTTAATAACAATTACCCTATCGCGTTCAAATCCGAGGTTTTTATTCTGGATATAATTGAGTTGATTATAGATAACCAGCGTGCCGATGATCAAAAATATGGAAATGGCAAACTGCGTAACCACTAAAAAGCTGCGCAATGCACCGCCTTTAAACCCGGTAGATATTTTACCTTTTAATACATGGATAGGCTGAAATGCCGAGAGAAAGAAAGCAGGGTAGGAGCCTGCCAGTACACTCACCACAACAGTTATCAGCAGCAGCATTGGAAGGAGCCAAACGAAGGTTTGCAGTCTGATAACTATCTGCTTGCCGGCAATATCATTAAAAAGCGGCAGCAAGGCCCATGCCGCCAGTGCGGCAATAACAATAGCTGTAAACGTAACCAATACAGATTCCGACAAGAACTGGGCAATAAGATACTTACGGCTTGACCCCAATACTTTACGTACACCAACTTCCCTTGCGCGGTTTGCGGAGCGGGCTGTAGATAAATTCATAAAGTTGATACAGGCCAGCAGCAAGATAAACAGCGCAATTGCAGAGAAAATATAAACGTATTCAATATTGCCATTGGGAGCCAGTTCACGCTGACGGTTAGATTTGAGGTGAATATCTGTTAACGGGGTTAAGTTCATGCGGATATAGTTGCCCTTGGAGGAGAACTTATCGTAATCAAAATCTGCCGTGTTGATATTGCGGCGCATCAGGCCATCAAACTTGGCTTCCAGTTTCTTGTGATCTGCGCCGGGTTTAAGCAATATGTAGGTGTTGGTGTTAAAATGCGACCAGCTATGATCGGTATTCAGCGCAAGCGGGATCAGGAAATCTGCCCGGAAATGTGATTGTGAAGGCATATCACGCATTACCCCGGTAACATTGTGTACCGAACTATCACCAACCATCATCAGCGTTTGCCCTACAGCAGCGGTGTTGCCAAAATACCTTTTTGCGGCAGACTGGCTGATAACAATAGAGGTTGGGTCATTTAAAGCCGTATGGGTATCACCCGCGAGCATGGGCATGGTGAAGATCTCAAGGATGCTTTTATCGCAGTACAGCACTTTATCTTCCACCAGGTTTTCGTTGCCTTTTTTAAAGCGGATGTTCATGGCAACAGATAAGCGGGCTGTTTTTAATACCTCCGGAAAATTGCATACCAGGGCATCGCCAACGGGCGGGGCAGCCAGCGCAAATGACGAAACGGTTTCGCCATATTTAAGATCGGTATTGATGCGGTAGATCCTGTCGTATTTAGTGTTGTACCTGTCGTAGCTTAGTTCATCAACCACATAAAATACAATGAGCAGGCAGGTAGCTAAGCCCAGTGCGAGGCCCAATATATTAATAAATGTAAAGCCCTTGTTTTTTAGCAGGCTGCGGAATGCCGTTTTAATAAAATTCCTGATCATGATTATAATGGTTTAAATTGCATTATCGTGCTGCTGATAAGCAAAGTAAATCTATAACTAAATATTTAGTTATTTAAATAAATCTGTCAGAAAAATATTTTATTCGCTCTTCAAGCTCTTTGCGGGATTAGCCATTGCCGCTTTAAACGATTGCGAACTGATGGTAACAAAAGCAATAACTACCGCGCCCAAACCCGCCAGGGCTACTATCCACCATTGTATGTTTTGCCGGTAGGCAAAGCCCTGCAGCCATTGCTGCATGCTAAACCAGGCAAGCGGTGCGGCAATGATAAACGAGATGAGCACCAGTTTAATAAAATCTTTAGAGAGCATGCTTACAATGTTGGTAATGCTTGCGCCCAGCACCTTGCGAATACCAATCTCTTTATTGCGCTGTTCGGCAGCGTAGGCGGCAAGGCTGAATAAGCCCAGGCAGGCAATAACCACAGCCAGCGTAGTAAAGCAAAGAAACAGCGTGCCGGTATGCTGCTCGGTACGGTAAGCGGCATTAAAATCTTCGTCCATAAAGGAGTATTCAAAATGCTGGTTGGGGGAGAGGGCGTTCCATTTACGTTCGGCTTGTGCTATGAACGAGGTTAAGTTAGCGCTATTTACCTTGATGCTTAGCGCGCCTTTATCTTCGCCCAGTAGCATCACCACGGGTGTAATATTATCCCGCAGCGAGCTAAAATTAAAATCTTTCACCACGCCTATAACATGGTACTCCTTCATTGTGGGTTGATTAGGAACACCTACTGCCCGGTATAGCTTTTTATCCAGCGGGTCATTAGTATAACCCAGCATGCGGGCCGCGGTTTCGTTAATAATTATTGCTAAGGAATCATTAGCTAATTGTTTTGAAAAATTCCGGCCCTTAGCCAGGCTCATACCCATGGTATTGAGGTAATCTTCATCAACCGGCCAAAGTTCGGTAAACAACGCGTTTTTAGGATCGGGCGTTTTATCGCGGAATACCCCATCGGGTGCGCGTACCACCCCAGTAGGTAAAAAGCCGCTCAGCGAGGCATTCTCCACGCCGGTTAGTTGCTTGATTTCCTGCTTCAGCACTTTGGCGTTTGATGCTTCGTTTACGTTTTTGATCACCATTACCTGGTTGCGTTTATAGCCAAGGTCTTTATGCTGAATGTAATTTAACTGGTTGTAGATCACCAGCGTGCCGATGATCAGAAATATAGAGATAGCAAACTGAAACACCACTAAAAAATTGCGGAAGTTGCCGCCCTTAAAACCGCTGGCCACTGTGCCTTTTAACACGCTGATAGGCTGAAACGCCGAAAGGTAAAACGCAGGGTAGGAACCGGCCAATACGCCGACAACCAATACAATTACAACAACAGATGGAAGTAGCCACAGCAGGGTTTGCGCGTTAATCACCATCTCTTTACCTGCCATCTGGTTAAACAAAGGCAACAAGGCCCATGCAGCCAATACCGCTATAATGGCCGCGCCGACTGTAACTAAAACAGATTCTGATAAAAACTGTGCGATAAGATAACTGCGTGATGATCCTAACACTTTACGCACCCCCACTTCCCTGGCGCGGTTGGCCGAACGGGCGGTGCTCATGTTCATAAAATTAATGCAGGCAATAAGCAATACAAACATTGCAATAGCCGAAAAAATGTATACATAAGATGCACTGCTGTTGGCGCCAAGTTCGTACTGGCGGTTAGAATACAGGTGCACATCGGTGAGCGGAGTGACGCTCAGCCGCATGTAATTGCCGCTTTTCTCCATACGTTCGTAATCTGTACCCATTTGTTTCTTCATCAGGCCGGCAAGCTTGGTTTCAGACGTTGCTATAGACGTACCGGGCTTAAACAAGATATAAGTAGTGTAACTGATGTTGTTCCAATCGTTGCTTTTGGCATCTGTACGCCCGGCAATCGACAGGAAAAAATCATAGTTAAAATGCGATTGAGCGGGTACATCTTTAATTACCCCGGTTATTTTATAGTTGGTATTGTTGCTGGTGATTAAGGTTTGCCCAACAGCATTGGCGTTATTAAAATATCTTTTGGCGGTGCTTTCGGTAATAACCGCCGTGTAGGGATCGGACAGCGCAGTTCGGGCATCGCCATTAATAAATGGCAGCGTAAACACACTAAACATCTCCGAATCGGCATACAGCACTTTATCTTCCTGGATAAACTCGCCGCCCTTCTTCAGTCGTACGCCCTGGTCGTGTATCAATCTCGCCGCATGTTCAACCTCAGGGAAGTTGTTTTTTAAAAATGCGGCAAGCGGCGGCGGCGATATGGCAAAAGATGAGGTATTACCGCCGTATTTCAGATCGGTATTAACACGGTAGATCCTTTGGGCATTGGTGTTGTACTTGTCGTAACTTAATTCATCAACCACATAAAAAACAATCAGCAGGGAGGTAGCCAGGCCCAATGCCAGCCCTGCGATATTGATTGTGGTAAACCCTTTGTTTTTTAACAGGCTGCGGAAAGCGGTTTTGATGAAGTTTTTAAACATATTAAAATTGTGTAAGGTTTAGGCTCTCTCTATTATAGATGGCTTAAACCGTTTGGTAATTATTAGGTGCCGCTAAGTTATTTAATAGGCTGATACGCAACTGTTAAATAAAGTTAAACCTTGCCGGTGTAAAAAATTGACACAGTAATTATTGCAGCTGTTATAAACTTTGCTTTAAATAGTATTCATTTGTAAAAACAAAAACACTATGTCGTTACAAGCTGGCCAGCCGGCCCCACAGTTTAAATTAACATCATCAGATCTGAAAGAAGTTTCTCTGGCCGATTTTAAAGGGAAGAAAGTAGTTATCCACTTTTTCCCGTTGGCATTTACAGGTGTTTGCACTACGCAGCTTTGCACTATGCGCGATAGCTTTGGTTATTATGACGGGCTTAATGCGCAGATATTGGGTATTTCGGTTGATTCGCCATTCACACTGGCAAAGTTTAGAGAAGAGAACGCCTACCAGTTCCCGCTTTTATCAGATTTTAATAAAGATGTATCATCTGCCTACGGCGCTTTATATGCAGATTTCGCTTTCGGTATGAAGGGAGTATCTAAACGCGCAGCTTTTGTAATTGATGAGGAACAGAACATTATTTACGCAGAAGTGCTTGAAAACGCAGGTGAACTGCCATATTTTGAAGCTATAGCTGCTGTTGTTAAATAAAGGCGATATTTTTTTTATTGAATATTTTCCGTTCATTATCAGCGGGTTGTTGGGTATAATTTAATCTGACTGAAAGATATTTTAAAAAAGTTTGCAAGGGATACATAAATATTCTATTTTTGCAGTCCTTTAAAAACGCACTCGTAGCTCAATTGGATAGAGCGTCTGACTACGGATCAGAAGGTTAGGGGTTCGACTCCCTTCGAGTGCACATTAATAAAATCACTTAGGAGTTTAAATCCCTTCAAGTGCATACTAACCGCTTATCAAATACTAATTCATAAGCGTAAAAATTTAAGCCTTTGTGTAATGTTCCCAAAGGCTTTTTTAATTTTAAATATAAGGGATGCTTAACTTAGTACTGTTTGGTCCCCCCGGAGCAGGGAAGGGTACTCAATCACAAAATCTTATCGAGAAGTTCGGGTTAATTCATCTTTCAACAGGTGACTTGCTGCGTAGCGAAATTGCCAACGGTACTGAGCTTGGCCTCGAAGCAAAAAAACTGATGGATGAAGGGCAGTTAGTGCCCGATGCGGTTGTGATAGGGATGATCAGTAATAAGCTTGACGCTAACAAAGAAGCTAAAGGCTTTATTTTTGACGGTTTTCCGCGTACGGTGGCACAAGCTGAAGCACTGGACGAACTGCTTACCTCTAAAGAATCGGCCATATCTGGCATGATTGCTTTAGAAGTTAACGACGATGAGCTGGAAAGCCGCCTGTTACTACGTGGTAAAAGCTCGGGCAGACCAGATGATGCCAACCCGGAAGTTATCCGCAAACGCATTGTTGAATATAATACTAAAACTGCACCGGTTGCAGGGTTTTATAAAAACCAAAATAAATTTACAAGTATAAACGGCATAGGATCCGTAGAAGAAATATTTGCTTCTATCCTTGCTGTTATAAATACATACTAAGGATTTTGGATTTCGAATTTTCAATTTCGGATTTATTTCTGGATTAAATTCGAAATCCAAAATCCGACATTCGAAATCTTCCAATTATGTCCCAGGGTTCAAATTTTGTTGATTATGTAAAGATCTGTTGCCGCTCCGGTCACGGTGGGGCGGGTTCTTCGCATTTACACAGAGATATTTTAACCTCGATGGGCGGCCCCGATGGCGGCGACGGTGGCCGAGGCGGGCACGTTATTGTAAAAGGTAACGCCCAGTTGTGGACATTGCTGCACCTTAAGTTCCGTAAGCACGTTATTGCCGGCGACGGTGATCCGGGCGGCAGTTCACAAAGATCAGGTAAAACCGGCCGTGACGAAATCCTGGAAGTACCGCTGGGTACTATTGCCAAAAATGCCGAAACTGGTGAGATCTTATTCGAGATCAGCACCGATGGCGAAACCAAAATACTTTCTAACGGCGGCCGTGGCGGTTTAGGTAACTGGCACTTTAAAACGGCTACCAGGCAAACCCCGCGTTTTGCACAGCCCGGCGAAGAAGGCCAGGAAGACTGGAACATCCTCGAACTAAAAATACTGGCCGATGTTGGTTTGGTAGGTTTCCCTAATGCGGGTAAATCAACCCTGTTGTCGGTAGTATCTGCAGCCAAGCCGGAAATAGCTGATTACGCTTTTACAACGCTTGTGCCTAATTTGGGTATTGTAGGTTATCGGAACAACAAATCGTTTGTTATGGCCGATATTCCGGGCATTATAGAGGGTGCATCGCAAGGCAAGGGCCTGGGCATCCGTTTCCTTCGCCATATCGAGCGTAACTCGGTGCTGCTATTTATGGTCCCTGCTGATACGGCAAGAACGATTACCGAAGAATACGAGATCCTGCTGAGAGAATTAAACGAGTACAACCCCGAACTGATGCACAAGCCCCGCGTGCTGGCTATTACCAAAAGTGATATGTTGGATGAAGAGCTGCAGGCAGAAATGGAAAAGGACGTCCCTGCGGACATCCCTTATGTGTTCATCTCCTCGGTAGCACAAAAGAACATTACCGAGCTGAAAGATCTGCTTTGGAAAGAGATAAACAGGTAAGCCTGTTTACCGGGCCTTATCGGCAAAGTAGAGTACGTAATCGTCGCTTAGTTCTTTAAGTGAAAACCCCTTATATCCCGGGAAGCTTTTTAAATACATGGTAGCCCGTATACCAATGTAGCTGGATGGCAGCAGGATATATATTGGCCCTGCATGGCCCTTGTGCAGGTAATCTTCCTTAAAATTTATTTTTAATTCCGGCGTGAGCGCATTTAGCGTGATCACCCTGTTTTGTTTTATTTCTAAAGCGAGATCTACGCTGGTGAATACAAATATGGCGTTGTGGTGCAGCTTATCAAGCTGTGTAATATAATCTAAAGAAGGCTGATCTATAAACTGCTGCGAGATACCCGAGGTGCCGCGTGCGCATTCATCTTTTAAAACCTGGTAGGCTGTGGCATAATAGGCAATGCTCATGCCGCCGATAAATAGCACTACACACCCAAACGCCCACTTATACGGCGGTTTTATATGGCTGAAGATAAACAGCGTACCCGGAACGATCAGTAAGCCTATCACACGGAAATGCCTGCTTTCATAAGAGATATTCATTTGGCGCAGGTAAGCATAGCTAAAGAATAGTATTGATACGATGTAGAATGTAGTAAGTAATAGCCTGTAATCCGAATTAGGTACATGCCTGCGAATAGCTGAGATCAACGCAATACTTAAAGCCGCCATTAAAACAATGAGGACAATAGCCCATGCATAGCTAAAGATCACTACATCGTTATGTAGGATCAGCCCGTTTGCTAGGTCATCTACCGAGAATCCCGAAAGCAGCGGTGAGGCCAGTGGAAAGGTAAATGTTTCCCATTTGAGAGCCAAGCCGATGGTTTCCGTAGCAGGGCTTTTACCTTTGGAGAGATATAGGAAATAGATAGTTACTAATGAGATTACTGCAGGTATGCCTATCCAAACACCCTTTACAAGCCAGGTTTTAACCGGTTGCTGCCTGCCGCAGATGCGGATCCATATAAACAACAGCCCAGCCCCGTACATCCACAAGAACGAGGATTTGCACAGGAAACCTATCCAGCCGGATAACAATACAAATGCAACCAACTTAACGCCGGGCTTATCTATTGCTACACATCCGTATAAAAACCAGCCCAGGTATGCAAAAAGCAGCGACTCGCCGCCCGTGTAAAATATGTAGGGCATAAAAAAGGCCTGCTGGCAAATAATAAACACCAGGCTTAACGCCGAGATGAGTTTACTAAAGCCTATCTTTTTAAAGAATATATAGAAACCGGCCAAACCCGTAAACTGGCAAAATATTGTGGTAAGCCCTGCGGCCTGCCCCAGGTTTAAGCCAAACAATATCTTAAACAAATAAGGCAAAAGGTATTGCCCCGGCGACCACCAGCTTAAAAACTGCCCGTAATTTAAAGCAATATCATCCTGATCGGGACTGGTTATGATATTGAAACCACTGCCTGCCTGCATAGATTGTAAAACCCTGAAACCCCAACTGGGATCGGGAAAAATAGCAGATGGGGTGATGAACAGTAATACCGCCAATACACTTAGCAGTATGCCGATGGCTAATAAGATGATCCTGTGAAAAGAGTTGGTTGGTAACATTTAGGTAGAAGTAGGGGAAAGAGATATTATTCGATAGTACGCGGGCGGACTTTTACAGCCGGGTTGCCCTGGTAAATAAAGTAGGGCTCCAGGTTTTTAGTGGCTACAGAGCCGCTGGTAAGCACCGCATGTGAGCCAACAACTACGCCCTGGTTAACAACAGCAGCGCAGCCTATCCAGGCGCCATCTTCTAAAATGATGCTGCCGGTTATCAGGTTGAATGTTCTTTTTTTATAGTTGTGGCTACCGGTTTCTAAAATGGCTCCCTGAGAAATACATACATTGTTGCCAATAGTAACCAGTACCAGGTTGTCTATCCATGCGCCTTCTCCAATCCAGCTGTGGTTACCCATTTTTAGCAGCCAGGGATATTTAATATTAACACGGGGCTTTATCACCACGCCCTTGCCTAATTTTGCACCGAATAATTTTAGTAGTGAAACTTTCAGTCCGTTGACAGGAAACAGCATCGATTTAAAGAAGACAGCATTTACATAATACCAAAGTAACCGTTTAAGCGCATTACCGCCGGGATTGTAAGGATGGTTATTGTATATCGATAGGTCTGTTTGCTGCATTTTGGTTGGTTGAGGTATTGTTTACCCAGCGATATAAAGCAATAACAATAACAATGTAAATGAATACATCAAATATTAGGTGATGATCTACTATCCGTGCGCGGCTTCTATTCCAGTAAAGGGCCAGTACCATTAAACGGAGGATATTAAGGGCTTGGATACCCAGTAAACCTGCCAATAAGAACCACAATTTTGGCTTTAACTTTTTAGGATAAGCAATAACAAATGCTGCGAAAAAGCTCATTACCCCAAGGCCCAGGCAGCTATAGATCAGCTGGATTTTATTATGGCTTACCACAAGCAGCTCTGTAGTGCTTACAATAGAAATAAACCCAATATGGTTAAGTATAAAGGATGAAGTATGCAGCAATCCCCAGCGCAGCCAGGCAACGTAATTTAAATGTTCATCTAAAAAAGCATTGTAATTATTACCCGGCGAGGTTAAGCCGAAGAACATGATATTGAAATAATAAAACAGCAAAAACAGCACAAGAAATTTTATGCTGAACATGAATGCCGAATTATTTTTTAAGTTATTTAACACTTTCCCGTTCTTTTATTATCTCGTCAATTTTAATATCCACCACCAGCCTGAACCAAAAGCCCTGCAAAAAGTGGAATATGATACCGGTTCGCCCATCTAAGATCCCCAGCTTAAAAACCATCCGGTAGCTGAAATACAGCATTGGCCTTACATAACGCGGCAACCGCCACCATAATTGTTTAAGCCATGCGGTACGCTCATCCGGCGAACCCCAAAAGCGGGGTTTAAGGGTTTGGTTGCGCAGCCCCAATACGCGTTCGGTTTCTTCCAGTGCAAGCAGGTCGCTGTATTTGTTATGCTTATCAATCCAAAAGCGGATGTTGTTCTCCTTTAAATTTTCCTCTAAAATAAAACCCTTTTTCCAGATTGCAGTATTGCCCGGCACAATAAAACGGTGGTCCATGTTCTCGTTCAAATCAGAATAGCCAACCCCGTACCTGATCATCTTTAGCAAATAAAACGGATAATAGCCACCATATTTTATCCAGCTACCCTTAAAATAATTTTTACGGCTAAAATAAATGCCATTAAGATGCTGATAATCGGCATTTTTAAAGTCAAGTAACTGCTGCTGCAACTCAGGTGTAACCTGCTGATCGGCATCCAGACAAATTATCCAGGGGGTTTTTATTTGGAATTTCTTAAGCGCAAAATCCCATTGCCTGGGGTGGTTTTCAAACGGATTTTGAAGCACCGTTGCGCCGGCAGCTTCGGCAATGGCCAAAGTACTGTCGGTACTGTAGGAATCTAAAATAAAGGTTTCCGCATTAAGCTTCTGCGTTGAGGCAAGCAGCCGCGGCAAATGAATTTCTTCATTATAGGTAAGGATAATTATAGAAAACTCGGTATTCAATTCAGGCGTGCTTTAATAATCATGCTCATCCAAAGGTAGGGCATCCGGCCGCAGCCTGCAAAATCTGTTACAGTAAACCCTTTATCTGTTAAAAGCCCGCCCAATGTTTTGGCCGACCACATTTTGATATGTCCGCCCAGCCAGGTAGGGCTCAGGTGCTTATCCCATTTGTTGGTTAAGCTAAGCACCAGGTTTTTTAAATAACCATGATAAGGGGTAGATAAGATGATCTCCCCGTTTTTGCTGAGCGATTGTTTACAAAAATCTATAAAGCCGGCCGGGTCATACAGGTGTTCAATAACCTCGGTAGAAATAATGGTATCAAAGCTAAGGTGTTGCAGTTGTGTCGGTAATTCACCGGTAGACAGGTCCTGCACAAAGAAGCGGTCGGCATTGGCTTGGCGGGCAATGGCTACACCCTCTGCTGAAGCATCGGTACCATAAGCATTGTATCCTAACGAAATAAGATGGTTAACCAGGTAACCATTACCGCAACCAAGATCTAAAATGCACTGGTTTTTATCTTTGCTCAGCATCTTAAGCAAAGGGCCCAGCATATAGTTGAAATTGTGCATTATCTCGTTATTGCTGTAGCCATAGTCTTTATAATCGCTCATTTGCCTGCAACTTGTTGGTAAAGGGCAATATATTTTTTTACTAAAGCATCACCTGTAAAGTCATTCCGCACTATTGCCGGGGCGGTTTGCCGTATTTTATTAAGGTCTTCGCGGTGGTTTTGGCTTATGTTTACTATGGCATCAGCAACCGAACGGACATTAGTTTTACAGATCCAGCCTAAGTGGTTATCGCTAACGTAATCTGCCAGGCCAACATGCTCGCTTATTAATACGGCTGTGCCCATGCTCAGGCTTTCTATCACCACGTTACCAAAATTCTCATCATGGGAGGGAAGCACTAACAAGTCGTGCTGTTTTATCAGATCAAATTTATCATCACCGTAAAACCCGGCCCAGGTTATTTTGTGAGCTATACTTATGCTCAGCTCTTTTAAATGTTTGATATAGGCCGCATCCCCGTCGCCGGCAATGGTTAAGTGATAAGAAGCCTCTACCAGTTTAAGCGCTTCCAGCAGGATATCAAGGCCCTTTTTTTCTTCTATCCGCGAGAAGAAAAGCAGTTTTAGCTGAGGGTAGGTTATTGTATCCACTTGCTGTTTTGGTTCACTTAGTTTAACAAAGTTGGGCAGTGCTGTAATGCTTAGCGGCTTAATTAATTTGAGGATGGCATCCGTTTCGTGCCGGGATGTGGTATGGATATGGCTTTTATTTAAATAAGGCTCGCCAAAAAACTGGTGAATAAGCTTTTTAGGACCTGTATTACGGTTGCTGAAAGAATAAGGACTAAGCGTGCCGCGTGGAGATACCAGTACCGGTACTTTTTTAAAGATGGCTATCATACAGGCAAACACTGATACCAGGTTCCACCAGGCGTGGATATGAACCACATCAAAAGAGCTTACATTTTTCCAGAAGCTTCTGAGCAAGGCGGGCGAGAAATGGGTATGATCTTTAGTGATGCGTTTGAAATAGTTTACGGTAACGCCGTCGATATGCTGTGGTTGCGAAGTGTTCACAGGTAATTCGGCTGTGCCGTTGGCGGTTGTGGCATATACATTTACAGTTACGCCGGCGCGGGTCAACTCTTCGCACAGCATAGCTGCCGACATGGTAGGGCCGCCATAAATGACGGCCGGTTTATAAGCAGCTATAACATGCAGTACTCTCAAGCCTCTTTTAATATATTTTTAGACCGCATTACCCGGAACACGGCAAACATGCTAACATAGCTCCAAAATACGGAGTTGATCAAAAATTCAAAACTTAAGCCCCGCCAGAATAACTGGAACAGGCCGCTAAATATAAGCGCTGTACCTAAAATGTAGCCCCCAAACAGGTGTTCGGCTTTGTTGGAAATTAACTGTGCAACCGCGCCGTAAACAAACATGCAGATAAAAATAGCAGGGGTGCCGCCGGATAAATAAGCATCTACAATAACCGCGGGTTTTGCCGATACGTTAGACATGCGGTTTACCACCCCGGCATCATACACCCGCTCCATCACCAAAGCCTCGGTTACCGGTTTAGATGGCCAGAAAACACGCGGAACGATAGCTATGGCCGATTGTTTTAATAATAGTGTACCGTAAAAATCAACATTAGCCGGAGTAGATTGCACAAACATAGTGAACATATCTATCTCGCTAAGCCTGTACACTAAAAAGCCCCAGTTAGAGTTATCGGTTTCGCTTAAAGCTGCATCCAATGCTATCTGGGCAGATTCTTCATTATCAGCTTCGCCGGATGATGCAACGTTGCGGAAAGCACCAATGTAAGTAGGCAACACCATGAACAACAGAAGCAGAGCAGGGATAAACACTACCGTTACCAGCTTTTTATAATTTGGATAAAGAAATATCCCCAGCACCAACACGCTTATAATAATAGGCTCTTTATACCCGGATGTTAACGCGTTATAAAAGTTAAATATATAAAGCACACTACATACCAAGGTGTTAACACTCTTTTTTAAGGGGATGGCAAAGGCTAAAGCTAAGGTGCCCGCTATGAAGCTTAACGAGCTGAACTGAAAGTAAAACTGCGACAGCCCCGGGAGTTTAAGAAACGCTATTGATACCGGGAAAGTGATGAGCGCAAGCTGCATTAATAAGTTAGCAAGCGTATTTTTTTCGATATAGTATTTTTGCTTTTGCGGATACTTCATGCAGATAAGTATGCCCGATACAAATGCAGCGTGCCCAAGGCAGTAATAGCGCTGGCATTGTGCTGTAAGCAACAGTTTATCGGTATTTACTACACCTACCAGCGTTTTCTTAAAATCATCATAACCAAGTACATTGTAAAAGTAAAAGATAGAGGTAGTGCACATGTACCCGGCAAAGATGATATGCATGATAAATAAGGGCCGCATGATTTGTTCGCTCACGTGCCTGTCTGATGGTATAGGCCTAACCCAGCCGGTTAAGGTTATGGCAAATATAAAGAATGAACCGGCCCAGGCGATAAAATAAGACAGCACCGGATCGCCCTGGAAAAGGAGGGACAGGATCCAGGGAATGTACAATGCTATATATCTTTCTATTCCCTGGTTACCCATTTAGTTCGTTTTCAATTGCTTTTACAATGCTGGTAAAGTTCCATTGCTGTATCATACGGGCAGCGTTTTCTCCAAATGTATCTAATGTTTCTTTTGATTGTGTAAGTGTGGTAAGATAGGAAATAAGATCGTTCAGATCACCGTTTTTAAAAACGTAACCGTTATGCCCGGGCTGCACCAGATCGGCCGCGCAGCCAACTTTATCAGAAACCAGAATGGCTTTACCACAGGCCATCGCCTCGTTAACCACCAGCCCCCAGCTTTCGCCCGGCCCGCGGGACGGCAGGCAGAACAGGTTGCAGGCCTGGTACACTACCGGCATATATAATTGATTCTGAAACTCCATAAAATGGATGTTATTACTTGTTGCCGCCGCATTTTTTAATTCAATTTCCATATTGCCGTTCCCAACAAATAATAAATGGCAATTAGGTGTATTTAATTGCAAGAACGCGTTGAGCAGCAGCAATGGGTCTTTCTTTGCTTCAAACTTCCCGGCAAATAAAATAAGGATCTCATTTGGTTTGATTTTTAAACTTTCCCTCAGCATATTCACCTCACTCATTCTACTGATGGCAAAACGTTGGTTATCTACCGCGTGGGGGGCAAATACCAGTTGTTTTTCTTTTACACCGTACTTTTTAAAGTAGGCCTTATTGCTTAACCCTGTGTAAAAGGCAACATCTATATGCTTGTAAACCCAATTTAATAACAACCATTTCAGGGCGCTTTTTACGCCGGGTTTTTCATCAAGCAGGGTAGAATCGCCGCGGAAATAAACCGGTATTTTGTTTTTGAAAAACCGCAGCGCTTTTAAATGGCTTTGATAAGCCCAGCCAAATACCAAAACGGCATCAGCTTGCCATACCTGGATCAGCTCTGTAATATCGGGGTTAATAATTCCTATAAAATGATGCGAGCCCGGATCTGTAGATATGTTTTTAAGCCATGCATACTTGTAACCATCCAGCAGGTTAATATCCCATGTAACGGTTTTACCAAAGCCGGGATCATTCTTTACCAGCGATTGCTCGCCCCAGGTATAGAACACACATAGATCTATGTGCTGGGCCATCAGCTTAAACACCGGCGCATAGTATTGAATAGGGTGCGTAGTAATAATGGCGAGTTTCTTCATTTTATCTGCCATTAAAATTATCTATTGCCTGTTCAAATAACGCAACCTGCCGGGCGGTTAAATTGCGGGCGTTAAACTCTTCAATATTATCTGTCAGCTCCGTACCTGTAAATTCACGGTTGGCCCATTTATAAAGTATTTGATAAATGGTGTCTTCCTGCTGCACCTGCTCATCTGCCAGGGTTAACACAATCGCGTTTTTGGTGCAGTTATTTAAAACATCAACCGCAGTGCTGTTTGAATGGAATATGGCCATTAGCGGTTTCCGGGTAAGCAGGTAGGGGTATATTTTTGATGCCGTGTATTTTGGGTCGTCAGATCCTGGTACAAACAACGCATCGGCTTGATGCAGTGTGCTTAGGGCGTGGTAAAAGCTAATACGGTCGGTTATTTCAACCACATTGTTTTGTACGCCATACTCCGCAGCTAATGGCAAAATGGTTGGTTTGCCTTGGCCGGCAGGAGCGTAGCTGGTACCTATAAAGTAAACTTTAAGCCGAACGAAAACTTCAGGCTGTTCTGTTAGCCCCTTTTTTAATGAGGCAAATAAGGGTTTAAGGGCTTTGTTCATATCGGCACCGCCACGGCCAATATAAACGATGTTAACACTATTAGCATCCAGAATATTTTCAAATCGTTGGATGTTCTTTACAGCGATAGGCAGGTCTGGCTCAAAGAAACCGAAGGTAATGGTGGCTGCCGGAATGTTTTTGATAACCGGGTAACGCACCTTAAGATCGCTGATATAGCTTTCGGATACGCTGATGAGGCCGTTGGCTTCCTTTAGCGCTATGGGTTCCAGCCATTTGTTAAGGCGGTAACTGAACCAGTACTTTTTAGGCCGTTCGGCTTTGGGCTTGTTTTGGTAATATTCAGAATGCCAGGGGTCCTGCATATCAATTACGTAGGGGATACCAAATTTCTTTTTCCAGTGCGCACCCAACACTAATACCGGGAACTGCGTGGTAGAGAGGTAGATAAGGTCGAAATGCTTGTTGGCCAAAAGCTTATCTACATAATGTTTATAAAACCATAACGAACGCAGGGCAATACTGCCCAGGCCCATTTTGCTAGTCCATTTTTTATCAAAGGCATTTACTTTGTGGATTGTTATATCTGGGGGAACGTTTTGCAAAAGCAGTTCGTCCTGCGCAACATCGGTATAATCGCGGGCAACCATTACAACCTCTGCTTCCCAGCCTAAAGCTTTAAAGTAGGGCAGACTGGTGCGCACCCTATGCATATCAGCGGCGTTGGCAGGAGGAAAGTATGGGGAGATGATGAGTACGCGTTTCAACCCGTTATAATGTTTTTGATCAGGCTTAAGAATTTTTGGCTTTCATGTTCCCAGTTTAATTCTTCTTTAGCGATGGCAGAGCTTTTGGCCCGCGAAGATAGCAGCTGAGCCCTATTTTGGTTGTAATAGCTTATCGCATCAGCCAGCGATTGTATATTACCTTTTTGATAGATGCTGCCGATGCCCGGGTATTTATTTAACAGCTGTGATTGTGCCGAAGTGTTGCTTGCTATAATGGCTAAGCCAGCCTGTACGCAGGTAAATATTTTGTTGGTGAGGCAGATATCCCGGTTAAAGGGCACACCGGCTTCCATTGCCAGGCCGATATCAAACTGCGATGCAAAAGCGATGATCTCATCTGATGGGATAGGCTCGTGGAAAAACAAAGCCACCTTGCTACCTGCAGCATCGTTCAATTGCTGTTTAATGTTATCTGATGCATAACCCAGTAAATGCAGCTCAATGCCGGGTTTATCTATCATCTGCAAAGCTCTAATGCAATCTGCAACCCCCCGGTCTGATGAAACGGTTTGCGAGAACCAGAACAGTTTTAGCTTTTCATCTTCCTTTAGGCGAGCAGTTTCAACTGATTTCTCTGCCGGAAAGGTATTCAAAACCGTAAGGGGCAAAAGCGCGTACAACTTCTGATAAGCATCGCTAATGAGCGGACTGCTGGTAGTAAGGTAATTTACGTGCGGGAGGTATTTATCTTCTATATAAGTTTTCAACCGCACATCCAATTCTGCATTATTATCACTCACCTCATAGCGGTGAAAATCCTCTGCATCAAAACCGCATTTGCTTTTATTTTTTTTTGCTGCTTTAACTGCCGCCGGCAGTGCCGCTAAATTGTGAGCAATATATAAGTCGGCGTTGTGTTTAGATGCTTCTTGTATCAATAGGTTGGTACAGCGGCCTATGGCCATTTCTGCAAAGGGCGATTTAACGCCGAATACCCCTGTTATCTTTTGACCAAGCTTATGCCTAAGCCTGCTATACCAGTAAACGCGCTTGTTTTCGTCCGGGCTGCCACCAACACGGATAGCTTTCCATTTTTTACCGGCCAATAGTTTTTTATCTAACTGGGTTCCCCAATGGTTCCAATACTGATAAATAACCATAAGCTGGTAACCTGCATCTGCAAGGCTATCCGCCTCTTTTACCAACCTTGGGTTTAGCGAAGGCTGCCCGGAACTAACCAATACAATGTTATACATCCACCTGGATCCAGTCGGTAGGATAAATGCCTACGGGGTATTCTTGCTTTAAAATAAAACCTAAATAGTATTTGGGGCAGTAGATCAGCTTATGCGGGTTCTTGTTTAAATAGGCTGCCCACCAGGTAAAGGTGCTGTTGGCAACTACACATACATCCGCGTAAAGCATATGCTGAAAATCGTTTATCACGCTATCGTTAGAAACATGCTTCCGCTCCAGATAATCAAATTCTTTAGCAATTATCTCTGGCATATCTGAGATAAACAGGTAGAAATTATCATCACTATGGATCTTACTGATAAGGTGGTGATAATAAGATAAAGGCAAGGAAAGATCCGGCCCACCAAGGTTGTAATGGCTGAGATCTAAAAAATCTGATTTGCGCACATGCACTGTGACAGTTTTACGCTCTTGTTTTAAAAAAGCATATTTCTGTTGATAAGCACTAACAACGCTGTCTTTCAACTCAAAATATTTAACCACTTCAGCCTTATGATCCTCAAAATAAATGGGCGACTGATAATAGCCGTTGAACAAAGCATCATCATGAACATCATTTAAAGTATAAGGCGAATCGGTACCCTTGGGGCTGCTTACATAATTCCTGATAAAGAGCTTATGGATAAGGGTGTAGAATGGTTTGCGCAAGTAGTGACTAAAGAACAGCTTAAAACCGCTATGATTGAAAAATACGATATCAATATAATAGAACAGATTTTTTTGAAGCTTAAAGTATTGATACAGATCTATCGGTGCGCCTGTTTTCTCCAGGTAAAAAGTGCATTTTTTTCTTAGGGATGAAGCTGATACAAATGCGTACTGAAACATTTGATTACCTAATCCCCCGGAAATTCTCATTCCTATCATTAAAAGTATTTGTTAATTATGGGCGTTACCAATTGCTTTAATTAAATAACGATAAATATTTTTTTGCAATGGTTTGTACATCAAACCGGTCTTCGGCGTATGCGCGGCAGGCTGCTCTATCAATAGTATTTAAAGCTGGTATGGCTGCTGTCATTTCATCGGCGTTGGTTACAATATAACCGTTAATACCATTTTTTACCACCTCTGGTACCGAACCGCGCTTAAAGGCGATAACCGGTGTGCCGCAGGCCATGGCTTCTACCATTACCATCCCAAAAGGCTCGTCCCACTCAATAGGGAAAAGTAAGGCCTTCGCCTGCCCGAGATACAAATTCTTTTGCTCGTCGTTCAAGGCGCCTTTGTACATTATCTGCTCGCCATCTATCAATGGCTCTATTGCTTGTTTATAATACTGCAGGTTATCAGCAGTATGCGGAATGTTACCGCCGATAATGAGTTTATTACCCGTAGCCTTTGCCACTTGTATGGCTGTGTGTACGCCTTTTATTTTATCCAGCCTGCCCAGAAACATCAGCGGGGCATCATCTGCCACGGTTTCGCGCAGGTAGTATTTGGAAAAATCGATGGCGTTGTAAACGGTTTTCCAGGTGCCGGCTACATCGCCGCCCGCAACGCAGTAATTGCTGCATGCGGTAAACACCATATTTTGGTTGGGCAGCGAGTTAATGATTTTGATACCCTTCTGGCTCACCGGCCTGCCATAGGTCATGATTTTTTTTACCTTGCAATTGAGTATGGGCAGCAGGTACAACAACCGCCCGAAGTTGTGAATAAGATCGTACTTGTTGCGGTTGTTATACAGGAACGCCCAGGCTTTCACCAGTTCTTTGCTTCTTTGCGTTTTGGAGCGTTGCAGATCATTTATTCCAAAGGTATGCACCGTGCCCATAATATCAGAATCCGGCCCGGCAAGCAGACTTACTTCGTGGCCCAGCCTTCGGTATTCCATGGCAAACATGTACACCAACCGCTCGTGCCCACCGTATAGTGGTGGCGGTATCGGTATCCCGGGGTCCATTATCAGTAGTATCCTCATTTAAGTTCTTCCTCCACCTGGCGGTATATGGCCAGGTATTTTTCTGCGCAATGCGCTAAGGTAAGGTTCTCGGTAATATAATCGCGCGGTTTAAACGTATGCAGTTTATCCATAAAAGCATTTAAACCGACTTCAAAATCTGCCGCACCGGTAAATTTAATGCCGCACCGTTCATCCCAGTACGGTACAGAGCTTACCGGCTGGTACTTTACCTTATGCGGATAGTAGAATGGATCCTGCCAGTAGCCGCCGCGGTCCCAGGCTAAAATTGGCGTGTTGGTAGCCAGTACCTGCTGGTAGGCAAGGCCCTGCGTTTCGTGCTCGCATAAAAATATAACCGCCCTGGAGTTTTTTAGTTTGCTGATCAATTCATCGTGCCCATAGCTGCCGTAACGGATAAAATGGTAGCTGAGGCCCTTGGCATCAAGCGTGGCAGTAATAGGGTTTATCAGTTCTGTTTGGTATTTATCGTGCTCCCAGCGTACTTTGTCGTAAATCAAAAAGTCGTATTCTTTAGGCAGCCCGTCCACCGGCAACCACTGATCTGTATCAATCCCTACCGGCCATGCGGTCACTTTATCGCCGTAGTAGGGCTTAAACATCTCACACATCCAATCGCCGGGGACCAATACCTTTTTGATGGTGGGATGCCTGGTTAACAGGTCGGCATCCTCAATAGGGTGTGAAAAGATGCCTGCGCCAAAAATGATGGGGTTACCCCATTTTCTTTCGATAAGTAAATGCGGTTTGCCAACCACACAGGCAATTTCCTGCGGATGATTTTTGATGTACCGGTAATCGTTAAAACGATAGGGGATTCCAAGCCGTTTAAGCCCTTCTATCAGGTTAAGCGCCACCATCATTACGCCGCCGGGTTTGGCCTTGCCCCTTACAATGCGCCGGATGATGCGGCGGGGGTAGCGGTCCATCGGCAGCCACCTGTCGGGGTCGGGTTCGCTGTAAAATATATTCAGGGGCTTCAATGTGATGTTATTCTGAAAATGGGGTAGGGGTTGATGCCGATGCCTCGGCACCTTCAATGTGCATTTTATCTAACAGCTGATAGTTGTTATTCTGTTTAAGAATGCGCGCAAAGCTTTGTTCTATAGAAAGCTGGTAAGGCGTGCCGGGCTTAGGCTCAAATATTTCCTTTACAGCAGTTAAGCCGCTTTTGATACCATGAATGCCTTTAGCGTAGGAGATCATATCCTCCACTGAGCTTACCACGGTTGATGTAAGCACTTCGGCGTTTTTCACAAAGTATGCCTTAGTGCTAAAATCGGCAATCTTGTTTTTAAAGTTGTAGCCTACGCCAACAAAATCTTTACCGACGTATGCATCATAAATATCCTTTTTAAATTCTGCTGATGGGTAATACCTGCCGCTGATCTTAAAAATAGGTGTATTTGCAGGCAGGTGATGGATGTTATTCAAGAGCAGCAAGGCCTCGTTCAGCCCTTTATTTTTAAAGGTGTATTGCGGCGTGTGGTGAATCTGTACCTTGGGACAGGCCTTTGCCAGTTCCTTGACCCCGGCGTTACTGAGCGAATTGTCGAACAACCAGATCTGGCTAAACCCGGCTCCCTGCAATTTTTCAATTGTATTGATGGTTTGCGAGAGCCGCTCTACCGGGCTAAACACGGAGTAGAAACGGGTAGGTATTAATGTGGATGTTACTATCGCTATCAATATCTTAACTATTAACGTGCACTAATTTATCACCGTTCTCAAACTGGTCCTGCGCAATAATGGGGCTGAATTGTTTTAAATGCAGCGCTTCATTATCATATTTAATAAACCTCAGAGGCACCTTACCATAATAGGATGCCCACATAGAAAAAGTGCTTGGTACACCCAGTATATAATCGCATTTGCTTAGCAGCAGCATGTCCTCCACGCTTGCGGCGTTTTGTAATTGAAATACGTTATAAGGTGCAAATGTTTTTGGATAGATACTTTCGTTAGAACTCAGCACGAAAGATACGCTTTTGCCGCCAGCCTCTATTTCTTCTGCTATCTGCTGCATGTATGCCATATAAACGGCATCCTCAAAGTAATAAACACCACCTAAAAACTCTTTGTAATCACCACGACGGATGTGTACGCCTATTACTATGCCGGCGTTTTGCCGTATGGCATGCATAAACCGATCTACACGGTCGGCATATTGCTTTTTTGGGGCGAAGATGGTGGTAATTGCTTTGTGGTGCTTTGCTAATAACTTATGGCTATCCGGGTAGGCGGTACCGCCTGCAAATACGGTGTTACTTTTTTTTGCAAGGATCTCTACCGGCCATCTTTCATTGCGCCAGCTGGCTTTATCTACAAACAGGTTAAGGCTTTTTAATAACGCTGCAGGCATTTTGGTAACCAGCCTGAGCGAGATTTTCCTGAGATAGATATCTGCAGTTTTACCCACTAATCCAAATTTGATATTTTTATAAACGTTTAAATCCTCAAACAACTGGTAGTTGTTTTCGAAGTAAAGATTTAAATATAGCAGATCATGTTCCAGGCAAAGGGCAATAAACGGGGCGTTCAGCCAAAGTTGGTTACCTAACTGGCCGGGCCGGTTGTTAATAACGATCATGCTTTGTTTGCGGTAAATTGTGATATCAGCTGTCGCAATTTTAAAGCCGCCCGCCAGCCGAAAAGCTTTTTAACCAGTTCTATTTGCTTGCCGCCCAATTGGGGTACGTAACTGGTGCCGCCCATTTCTTTAACGAAGTTCAGCAGTTGGGTAGTTAATGGTTTATCGGTAAGGTAGGTTTCCATCAGCAACCCCATAGCGCCATTTGCGAGGGCATTCTTTGCGGCTGGGGAATCGGTGGCTTTTAATAGGGATTCCTTTTTCAATTGCAGCGACCGGAATTTCCCCTGCAAGCCTTTTGAACTTTTATTCCCCGCTAAACTTTGATTGCCCGGATGCTTACGGTAATAATTATAGCTACCTGTAGAATAAATAATGCCCTTACTGGCCAGGATCACCCTGCAAAAAAACTCCCCGTCATCATCCGGCGAGTAAAATTCCGACCAGTGCCCTGCTTTTTTAATGACCTCTGCAGGGGTTAGCCATGCGTTGGTTTGTATCATGGAGCCGCGGTTATCATAACCGCCATAAAGTTTGATCAGGAAACCAACCGGGTTATCTGTGTCATACAAAAAGCTTTCTTCATAAGCAGATACGGTGCCTTCCTGCGGTTTTTTATCGCCTGGGAAATGCATGGTTTTGCATACCGAAATTTTACCGGGATGCTGTAAAAGTAGCTCAACCTGTTCTTTTATTTTATCAGGGCTCAGCAGATCGTCGGCATCCAAAAACTGGATGTATTGGCCTTTGGCCTCTTTTAAACCGTAGTTGCGGGCAACACTTGCGCCGCTGTTGGGTTGGGTAAATATTTTAACGTTACCGGCAGTAAATTGATTAGCCACAGCCAGAGAGTTATCTGCAGAACTATCGTTCACAATAATAATTTCTTTGTTTAGCCAGGTTTGGTTAAGCGCAGATTGGATAGTATCCCCGATATACGCCTCCGCATTGTAAAGCGGGATGATAATGGAAACAAGGGGGGGTGAACTAACAGGCATTAACGCTTTCGTCAAAAATTTCTATCCACCGCTCCCGTAATGAGTGCGCGGGGGAAGGTTTGTTATTATTTAACCAGGGCTGTTTTAGGTAAGAGATATAGAGCTCGGGGTTTTTATCCAGCAGGATGATCTGATCTATCAGCTCGCTAAAATCGAGTTTGTTAAACTGTAGTTTCATTTTTAGCTCCCGGCCCAGGGCTTTCAGCTTTCGCTGCACCCTATCCTTCGGTGATTTGTAAAACTGCGGCCTGATATCTACAAAGTTTAACTGCGATTTGCTTTCTAAAAACTTTAGCGTGCCCGAGTTATTGGGTTTGATATAATCGGCGGCGTTTAAAAAGCTTTTGGTGTTGAAGATCTCGCCCACGTATGGGTCGCCGCTGTAGATGGGGATGCTTTTGCAAAGCATGGCATCATATAGTTTTTCGGTTTGGTAGCCGGGGTAAACATAGTTCTCAAATGCAATGGTAAACTTATATTCAGATAAAAACTGGTGCTTAACCGCCCAGCGGTCGCCTTTATACAGGTTATCAACCGATGGCATATTGTTCATGCTTTTGCCCGGTGCATCCACCTTTTTATATTTAGATAGCTGCCGGAAGAACTCCTCCCGATAAGGCACCGTATGCGAATAGAAAAAATTGCAGAATTTGGTTTTAGAGGCAGCTATCTGTTCATAATCCCAGCCGGTTTTGATGAGGTCATCCGGGTTTAAATTATGCCATTGGATGCGCTTGTAACGCGGATTGTTTATTTCCCGTTCTGTTGGGATGCCAAATGCCCATTCGCAACTATTCAGGTCGGGCGTAATGTTTTCGCAGAAATAACCTATACGAGTATATGTTCCGACAGCAGGAACATCATTGCCATATGGGCCGAACAGAATATAATCCGGCTGATCGCTTTCGATGAAATCAAATTCATCAAGCACCACATTCAGGATATCTTTAAGGGCCTCATTAAAGCTCAAGCCGTTCTGCACCTTAATTTTTACCTGCTTCTTCAATAGGAAATAATGGTAAAATTCTGTTGCTGATTATATTCTTCAATTACCTTGTACAGGTTATCATAAATAGCGGACAGCTCTTCATCTCCCGGTATGAGGGCGGCTGTGTTTTGCGTTGGCGCTTGTTTGCTTTTATAATTAATAGCCTTGCCAATAGCTATTTTAAGTTCCGAGTATAAAGAGATATCGGCCCTGTCGCCTTTGTAATTATATTTTGCGCGACCTATCTCACTTTCTTTTTTTAATCGGGCTTGGGTGGTTATTGAGGTAACGTTCCCCGGCGTATGTACCGACATGGCATTGTACCCCATGTAATAAGCAATATTAGTTTTAAGGTACGAGCAGCGTAACGAGTATTCCCAATCCATCATGGTAAACTGGGTATCATATAGCCCCAGGTAGCTTAATGAACTTTTACGGATCAGCAGGTAAACATCGCCAAAGGTAAAGCAAGGGGTTTCGCCTTTTCGCCAGGCTTCATAATATGCTAACCGGCTGGCTGTGCGGATCTCCTTGGGGGCACTCAGATCAGTACCCAGCGCGTTGGAGATGCAAAGATCTACCTGCGGGTTTTGCAGCATGAAATTACTGCACTTGCGGATGGCGGAGAAACAGGGTACATCATCATCAATTATTTTTTTGATGATTGTGCCGCGGGCCATCAGCATGGCTTTATTCCAGCCGTGGGCCTGGTTATGGTCGGGCTCGCTGATAAACTGGTGGATCCTACCATCTGCAAACAGTTGCTGCAGGTATTCTTTGGCGCCGTCGGTGCTGTTACCGTCTACCACTACAATTTCTTCGCCCGGCTGTAAATTGCTTATCAGCCTGCCTAAAGTTGTTTTGAGGAAAGGCAAACGGTTGCGCGTTGCAATGACGTATGACAGGTTATAAGCGCTCATTTTGATTTGACTAACCGGCGCAGCCAATGATATGTTTTAAAAGGAAAATGGATAAATACGGCCACTATGGCGCTGGATAACACGACAGGTAGCCCCATTTTGTGTAAACGAATAAGCACACTCTGCGAAATATATGGATACGTATTGATGTTGCTGCCGCCAAAATGTAACACAATGGGCGAATATATTTCCGGATACCAGCTACGGTGCTGGTTTGCAGGTTGGGTTGGGTTACGTAATACGCACTCGCCCGTTAAAACATTTAATAGCTGCGGGCGACGGTCGGTAGAGAAATCGGTCATAAGGGTGGCATCGTCTGCAATGGGGTGCTGTTTGTTGGCCACCATGGCTATCGAGAGCAACTCCTCCTCGTTCTTCCACTTATTTTGGATGCGGGCGAGGCCGTATTCATCGTACCTAGTGGAGATCTGCCGTGCCCTTTCAAAAATGCGATGCGTTAAAGCCGACTTTTTGATATAGTAAAAGGCCCCGGTAAAAATAATAGATTTATCTATTGAAAACTCCTCCCTTGCAAAGCCCGCCTCGTGGCGCCAGTAATCTTCCAGCGGTACCGGGCGGCCAATTACCGTAACATCCATGCCGCTGCAGGCGTTAAATAACGGAGTTAAATTGCCGTAGCAGATGCAATCGGAATCTATAAATAAAGTTTCTTCTGTTTGCAAAAAAGTATCGAGGTATAGCTTGGCTTCTATAAAAAGCCCGGCAATGTCTTCGCTTACCTGCAGGAACGTTATGCCGGCAAATTCTTTACCGGGGATAATATTGGTAGCAATATAAACCGGCAGCCCCGGGTTGTGCAGCAGGATAGATTCGGCACAATTTAAAGCGAACTTTAAATATTGGGGCTTGTTGGTGGCTAACAATAAAACAGAACGTGTTGCCATGCGGTTAGCTTGCAGGTTTTAAAGAAACAATTTTTTGGTAGATATCCACCGTTTTAAAGTTGGTATCAAAATAACTTTGGGCAATGGTTTTCCAGGTTATGTGGTTCAGCTCTTCGGGTGTGCCTTCTTTTACTTCATAAGCTTTGCGATGTTTTGGCCAGTATTTTATATAAATACCCGAGTAATACAGCGCTTTTTTAAGCCAGTAAAAGCGGGGTAAATTCCGCTCGGTGCTGTTTAAAGCTTTGTTATACAGATTTATCACCACATAACTTTTTGCGAAACCAATATGCAGTTTTTTAAGATACGCCCAGTTGAGCCTGTTTACAGGCAGGTAATGTTTAAATTTAAGAGCGGGTGAGTAGAGCACTTCGTAACCGGAGAGTTTTGCGCTCAGGCAAATCTCTTCATCACCGCCAGCTAACAGGTTGTTTGCTTTACGGTCGTTTAAAAAGAGCTGATGCCTGCTCAGGATCTCTGCAATAACCGGTTTACGGAGGGCCATACCTGCACCATATACGCTGTTAACACTGGCTTCGGCACCCGGTTGCAAGCTTACCGCGTAAGAACTATGGAAAGTATCAAACCAATTGGGTTTAGCGCTTTCATCCTCAAATACAGCAGTACCAAATCCGCCTAAAATGGCAGCCTTTGGGTGGTTATTGAACAGGTTAAACACCGTGCTGATGTAATCAGTAGCCAGCCAGTTATCATCATCACAAAAAACCATGTAATTATACCGGGCTTGGGCAATACCTTTTTCACGGGCAAAGCTGAGGCCGGGGGTGGGTTGGTTAACTATCAGCAGATCGATCTCCGTATGGGCGTTTTTTGCCCATACTCCTTTTACTGTTTGCTGCGTATTATCTGTTGACGCATTGTCGACAATGATGATCTCGCAATTAATATTATTGGTTACCTGTGCCGCTAAATGTTGTAGCGTTGCGGTAATGCGTGATGCACTGTTGTAACAACAAACAATTACAGATACGCCTTCTTTCAGCATTCAAAATCTATTTGGTTCCAGTTTGCAGGGTAAATATTCTGCGGAACCTGTTGTTTTAAATGGAAGCCCATGTAATACTTAGGGCAACACACTTTTTTGTTGGCCTTGTTATTAAGCCATGCTGCCCACCAGCTGAATGTACTGTTGGAAGTGATACAGATATCGGCATTCAGCATATGCTGAAAATCTGTGATCTCCGATTCGCGCGAGATAGTTTTCGGGTTTATATCGCCAAAGTTTTGTTCTACAAACTCCGGAGCATCGCTTATGAAAATGTAATGCGTGTTGGTGTCTTTTGACACTGCCGCCAATGAATTTCTATAATAGCTCAGAGGTAAGGAGAGATCATCCGCACCTAAATTTAAATGCCCCAATGCCTTGAAATCCGTTTGCCTGATGTGTATGGTAACGATGTTTTTGTCGCGGTAAAGGGTGTTGAACTTTTTGTTAAAGTTATCAGTATAATTCTTTTTAAGCGATAGCTTTTTACGCAGCAATTGCTCAATGGCACCTGCAAAGTAGGCTGATTGAAAGTAGCCGATGTATAAGGTGTTATCCTCAAGATCAAATTCAGGATCGGTATTGGCAAATGGGTATTCCTTTATTTTTAAGCCGTAATAGTTATTTACAGCCCGGTTAAAAAACCTTCTGCCCCTGAAATTAAAGATGTTCCTGAAACCGCTGATACTACTGAGGTACAAACTAAAAGCTTCTGCCTTATTTGTGTCAACATCAAAATACTGATGAATGGAGGAGCGCTCCATATACTGATCGAGGTAGAAAGGAGTATTGAGCTGCTCTGCCACATATAATGCAAACGCATACTGAAACAACTGATTCCCTAAACGCCCTTGTAGCCTTACTGCTATCATTCTTTAGTGAACCAAAAGCAGCCGCAACCCCAGCTTTGGCTGTTTACCAGTTCCGCAGGTGGGTTAGTAACGTAACCAACATTGGCAAAATCATCGGGTATAAGGCTGAACTCTTTTATTTTTAACCCGCTGAACATTTCAATAATGCTTTCATAGGAATAAACCCTGTGCGCGTTAAACTCTACCCGTGGTATGCCTATTGGGGTTACAAAAAGCAGGTTGCCGCCTACTTTTAATACGCGGGCAAGTTCTTTCATGGCGGTTACATCGCCGTAGTAATCAATAGGGTCGCCGTAGCGGCCCAGGCCTATGTGTTCTACCGTGTGCATGCACGATAAACTTTCGATAGAGTTGGTTTCAAAGTGCAGGTTAGACAGATCGGCCTTGCCTGTTGCATAGTTGGGGAGTATGATATGCGCCGGGCGGTAATCATAAAATTCCACAGGTATAAATGCAGAAACGATAGTTCCAAAATGAGTTATGGAAGATATATCGATATGTTTAGCCGGTTTTATCTGCGCCAAAACACGTGCCGCCCATGCCGGGTGATAAGTATAGTGGGGCTCTACATATGTGGTGCCGGTATTGTCATACAGGTACGCATTTTGCGAAATGGGGATACCGGTATCGCCATGCGCCTGGGCTTTAAATTCTTCCATTTGCTGCCTTAAAACCGCAAGTTTTTTATTGTATGCGATTTTATTATCAACTATTCTTTTAAAGCTTTTGATGTAAGAAATTATTTTGGCAGCCATTTGCTTATTGTGTTAGTGTTTGTTTTTGATGTTAGTTATACGCTATTTAAACAGCTTAAATAAACGCGACTTATAATAGCCGGCCTTAAACCGTAACCTCCGAAAAAAAGGCATTCGTAATTCGTGCTCATTCCAGATGGCCTCGTGTTTTATGTTGCCTATCAACCGTATGGGCCTTTTACTTAAGTTATCGTACCAACTGTACCGCCCTTTTTTGCTGAAGATGTAATTTACATCCTCAGGGTGTAGCAGGTCAGTATAATCTATTACAAGTTTAATTAGGCGGTAAGATACCGATCTCCTTTTGTTCCAGGCATCGCGCAGGTAGTAAGATTGGTGCCCGCGCCTGTGGAAATAATAGCTCTGCGGCATAATAACCATTTTGCAATTTTCTATTAATTGCTTAAAACCAAAGGCCCAGGTATCCAAAGCGCCAAGGTCTTCGGCATAGCCCTTTGCCTTTTGCCAGCTGTTTTTAGTAAACAGGTAGTTACCGCTTGCCCCGGGCGAAAGCTTCCCCGATAACAGGTCTTCGATAGTGAAAACAAAGGGCTCAAAAAACCATGTTTCGTTAATTTCGGCAGTGGTTTCGGCAAAGTATTTTAACTGGTGAAAGCAGGCTATCTCGGCATTTTGCTGCAGCATGTAATTCAGCAAGGGGCGGATGCTTGCCCGTTCCAGCACGTTATCTGAATCGAGGCAGAAAAGAAACGGGTTGACGGCATTTTCTACCGCTGTATTCCTGGCCGCCGCCCCGCCTTTATTGCGCAAGTGGGTAACGATGTTGATCTGCGGGTACTTCTTTTTCAATGCCTGTAGTACTTCGGCTGTATTATCTGTAGAAAAATCATTTACAATGATGAGTTCGTCGCCATCGGCAAAGTTGGTTTCTATGATAGAATCAACGCTTTCCGCAATGGTTACTGCGCAATTGTATGCGGGAATAAAGAAACTGATCCTTTGCATTTGAATTATTAAATCTATTTTATCAGATCGGCAAATACATTACCATCCGGTGCATGCCGGTCATTTGGGTCGGGCCTGTATTCCGGGGGTAGTGTATTTGCCGCAATGCTGTTATCTTTTGAGTTGAATATTATATCTGTATAACCCACTATTTTGGCCATTTCCTTTAAAATTGCAGGTGATATAATGTTATGATGATGCCAGTTATCCCATTCGGCAGTGTAAACCCCGCTTTTGCCTTTGCTAAAGAGAGAGTTGTCGCGCATTGCTGCAATTATATTGGGCGTGTTAATGCGGTGTACGGCGCCGGGCTTCATCACCCGCAGGGTTTCTGCTAAAAATACGAATTGCTCTTTTTGGGATAAATGTTCAAAAAAATCCTCGTGAAATATAACGTCTACGCTACTGTCTGCAAGAGGTAGCCCGTCATTTATAATATTAATAATAAACAGATCATCTTTGCTGCCACGTAGCTCAGCAGGATAATGTTTATCTGTATAATATTGCAGGTATGCCCCAAAGGGTTCGTAAGAAAGATCAATATTTATCCAACCCTTAAGTATACGTGGGCCGCAACCAAAATGAAGTTTAAGTTTATCCGTTTTTGCAGAAAGCTTTTTTAACCTGTCGAGATCTGCCGGCAAAGTTTTATCTGCCGGTAATTTGCTAATGGCACAATTAAATGTACGAAAAGCTTTACTGATGATTTTTTTTGTAATGCCTTTTAACCCCATTTAATAAACTGTTGTGAAAGGTTTTATAGCTGTTTCAATTCTTCAATAACGTACTTACACCATTTTTGATAGTAAAGTTCGTTATTAAAATACCAAAGAGCCTTTTTACTTTTTGCAATGGCTTCTTCTTTGGTGACGGTATTTAATAAGTTTTCCAGTTCATCAACCGTTGAAGCGTAATAGCTGATCTCATCCCAGGGGATAAAGCTTTTAAAGGGGCGTACATCTACATCACCTACAAGGCAAGGCGCCACACCCAGTTGCATAGCTTCAAAAAAGCGAAAGGAATTACAGCTGGTCCCCCTTGGGCATAAGGCAATGTACGATGCCATGGTGTTAAGATTGTAATCCATAATACCAAGCCAGCGTTTATAAAAACGGGTAGGTACGTTACCGGCAACCATAACATCGGGGTTGTTTTTAAACCGCTCTACCATTTGCGTGCGGATAGGGTGGGTATTAAAAGAACCGTTAAAACTTGCCACATATTTTTTCTTTACACCCCAAAACGGTTTCGGATGCCTGCTGCATAAAATGGGGATATCTATACCGCTATTGTTAGTGCGGGCGGCCGTAAATTCAATAAGTTTATGTGTTCGTAACAATGTTCCGCCGTCGAACTGGGTGATAGTGAATGTTTTTGTTTCGTCCAACAGGGCTTTTGCAACCTCGTGATCCATCTCATCCAGGCCTTCGCTATTTACGGCAAAATTATGATTGATGTGCCAGCGCGTCCAGTACACAGGCAGGAAATGAAAATCTGCCTCTGCCGGGTTAGCGGTAAGCAGGTCTGTTTGTTTCTTCAACCAGATCAAAAAATCCTGTTCGATGCCGTAATCTTTATTATGGGCAGGGTATTTTAAACCTTGCTTTAGGGGTTGCAGTATTGCTGGCACATCCAATATAAAGACCTTCATTATTAGCAGCTATTTGTTGAATATCATTTTAACATGATACAGCAGCGTTTCTAATTTAAACCTGATGTACGAATGGTGGTGCCATTTGTAGCTAAAGTAAAACCGCGGCAGTTGGGTTAGCTTTTTGTGTTCGCTGCTATCTACTTTGGTTATCGATTCGCTGCCGAGGTGTGTTACTACCGATGCCGGTACAAGACAGTTTTTTACCTTAAATTTTTCGAGGGTGTTAGAGTAATCGTAATCGCAATACCAAAATACCAGGTTTTCATCCAGCATGCCTATGGTATTAAATATTTCGCGCTTAACAAAAATGCACCAGCCTATCAGCACACCGAAGTAACCTTCCAGCGGCGGGCCATTGGGGTCGAAGCCTTCTTTTTTGTGAAAATTTGGGCAGTATGGTACGGCGCTCAGCATGGCCGGATCGTTATCCATAGCCTTTAATATTTCGGTAGCCCAGCCTTTATGAAATATCAGGTCGTTGTTGCAAAGGCATACGTATGGGCTATTCGTCTGTTTAATTCCTATATTCAAGTACTTATGAAACCCGAATTTTTCTGTTGGATATACCGTTGTAGCATTTGCAAACTGGTAAGGGGCCAACTCTTTATTAGACTCCATCACCAGTACGTTAAAGTGGATCTTGTCCGTGTCTTCAGAGGCCATCAGCGTATCAATGGTTTGAATGGTGAGCGCTTTTAGCTCCTCGCTTTTGGCGAAGCTAAGGATAATGATATCTATGTTGGTTTTAGCAGTCATTTATAAAAAGCTGTAGAATGGATGCCCTTTTTTGAACAGGTATTTAAAAATAAATTTAATAAGATACCCGGGTGTTTTAGCATAAGCATAGCCCTGTTTAAACTGTAAAAGGTATTTTAATGCAAACGCATAAATCCTCTTATTGGAATACCCAACGCCATGGCAGGACCATATAAACCCATTGAGCGTTTTGTATTCGTAAGCAAAAACGGGTTTGTTGTTTTGCGCAAGGCAATTTGCAGGTAAATTATTTGCCCATTTCTTTTGAAATGCAAATGCGCTGTTTATCCAGTCGTTATTAATGTTACCCATGGACGCATGGTAGATCAAAACATCGGCAATGGCATAGGTTTTATAACCGGCGGTGTAGAGCTGCATACTTATATCCGCATCATAAAAATGATAACCGGGGAAGTTCTTTTCATCAAACTCAACCTTATTGAAAGCAGCTTTTTTAATACAAAACCAGCTGCCGTCTACCACTACAACCTGGCGCTGGTTTTCTGAGCCGGCATTAGATTTTAATGCGGGAGTTGTTTCCGGGTTATTGGCCTGTAAGATATGCTCGTAAATAAGACCGCTTCCCCACCAGGGGCCGGGCATAAAGGTGCAATAGGGCGAACCTACAATACCTATCGCGCTCACTTCAGGGGTTTTAAAATGGTTAAGCACATTTAACCCCCAGTTTTTGCTATGGTAAAAAATATCATCGTGCATAAAGCAAAGTACATCGTATTTGCTTTGCTGTACGCCTATATTGTAAGCCTGGCATATGCCGTATGTATTGGCGGAGTTATCTAACAGTACAATTTCGTAAGGTACACCAATGGTTTCAGCTATATTATTTGCCAGCTTCTGGCTTAATGCAGGGGTGCGCGAACAAATAATCAGGGAGATCATTATCCGTTAACCAGGTTTAAGATCTCATTATAAATACCCGGCGAAACTTTTTCGGTATTGTAGTTAGCCAATATTAATGCGGCTGCTTTTGCGCCTGTTTCTTTTAGCAAGGTTGCATCTTTACTCAGCGTATAAATAACATCTGCTGCTTTATCAATTGCCAGGTAAGGTACAGTAAAACCTGCGCCTTGTTTAAGCAGTTCGGGGATGCCGCCGCTGTTTTCAAAGGCAATGACCGGTTTTTGTAAAAAGGCAGCTTCCAGCGCTATCAGCGGAAAGGGATCTTCACGGGAGAGGGAAATAAAAACATCAAACAGGTTAATTACCTCCAGCGGCTTATCTGTGTTTTTTATGAAGGTGATCTTATCTGTTATCCCGCATTTTTCAATATCATACAGTAATTGTTTAACTGTGCTGTTGTCTTCACCGGCACCCAGCCAGGCTATTTTGAACTTAAAGTTTGGATAGTTTTCAGTTAGTTTTAACGCCAGCGGAATTAGCAGATCTACACCTTTGCGCCATTCGGGGGTTCCGCCTGCACCTATAATAAATGTATCAGTGGATATATTTATTAATGCCTTCTGCGCTGCTATATTAGTCTCAAATTGTTTTGTGGTATCAATAAACTCGTAATGAAGGGATAGTTTTTCCTGCGGGATGTTATAACTCTTCATCAAATTAGCACGAACTGCTTCTGATACTGCTATGATCTTGTCTGTTTGATTAAGCGTTTCGGTAAGGTATTCCGCACTGAAGCAATAATTAAGTGCAAAGGAAAGCTCGTGAATGCAGCACAGGGTTTTAATGCAGTGATCTTGCCCGAACATTTTCAACCAGGGCATACTTAGTACCGTGTTACCGTACACCAAGTCGTACTTGTTTTTAGCCATTTTAGCCGCTACCTTTTTTAGCTTTTTGCCGGAGTCGGTACGGAATATTTTTTTTTGTATCCGGCTACTGTAGCTGTGCGGGTTTACAAAACTGGTGAGTACGTAAGTGTTGCCAAGCTGTTTAAATTCTGTTATCAGCGGGCCGTTATTCAGCAGTAAAATATCAAACTGCAAATTGGTGTTTTGCTTTAACCACTTCAGTAAGTGCAGTAAAACAATAGGGGCACCGCTTCTGGATGCCTCATTACTTATAAACAAAATTTTAGCGGAAGCTGATTTTATCAATTGCTAAGATTTTCAGTAGTATAATCTGCCTTAGCTTTTACAATAGTATTAGCGCTTACCGATTGATAGATGAGGTTATTTGCCCCAATGACAACATTATTGCCAATGGTTACCCCTTTAAGTATGGTTACGTTGCTGCCTATCCAGCAATTGGCGCCAATTATAACAGGCGCTGTTTTAAACGAAGCTTTATCAACAACCAGCTTACCATCTATATAACTATGGGCGTGGTTATGATCATAAATTTTCACTCCTTCACCAAATAGGGTGTTATCACCAATCTCAATTTTATCAAGGCAATTAATAGAACAGTAATTGTTAAAGAAAACACTGTTACCGATATAGAGTTGCCCGTTGTTAAATACCAGCAGGTGGCAGTACTTTTTAAAGTGAACGTTTTCCCCAAATTGAATGGTGTAGTTGCTGTGCGTCAAGTTTAAGGTAAAGTATTCTTCTATCCTTAGGCCCGGCGAAATGCTTACGTTGGGATTATTATACAAAACCTTTAGCTTGCTTTGTTCATACGCAAACATCAGTTTGCTAAATAGGGATACCAGCAGTTTTTTAAGCATTACCCGGATGATTGTAAAGCAATCTGTTCATTTTAAATACCGATCTTACCAAATAGTACGATTGCCGTTTAAATGTATTGATCAGAAAAGAGGAGAGTCGGGTTAAGCCGCTATTAGATATTGTACGGAGGCCTTTGCTTAGCAACAAAGCTTCGCTGATTTTTCCTGAATGTATAAGACGGCAAATGGTAATAGCTATAGCGTTAACCAATGCTGCAATCTGCGGCCTGTTAAAAAACTGCGGCCTGAAGTTTTTAATCAGCACGTTTGCCTCTGCATACAGCATTAAAACCTGGTTGTTAGATACATTGGTGTTATGCCGCCTGTAGTAGAAAAGCTTGTCGGGCATGCCGTAAAAAGTTACCCCGGCCAACGCCAGCCTGATCCAGTAATCCCAATCCTCACATCCGGCTACAGATGAACTTTCATCCTGCAAGCCAACGGTATCAACATGTGTTTTCTTTACAATTACCGATAGGATAGGGATATAATTACCCTGGTATTCCAGCGTATACATATCTGCAGCAGATGACAGCCCTTCTATTATAAGGTATGGAAGGTTTAATTTATCGGCTTGGTAGTAAGAATATCCGGCAGTAAAAACCACACCTATATTAGGGTTACTAAAGGCTAATTGCAGCTGCTTTTCCAGCTTGTTATCAACCCACAGATCGTCTGCATCTAAAAACGCTATCCACTCGCCTTTGGCATGGGCTATACCTGTGTTACGAGCGGCGGCAGCTTTTTTATTGCTTTGTTTTATGACAATTATACGCTCATCTGCCGCTGCAAATTTGCCAGCAATGGCTTGCGTATTATCAATAGATCCATCATTGATAATGATCAGCTCCCAGTTGGTATAGGTTTGGCTGATAAGTGAATTGATAGATTCTTCTATAAACCGATCTGCATTATAGGCAGGCATTATTACAGATACCAATGGGCTATGCATTCGTTAGATGGTGGTCCAGTTTTCGGGTATAATATCGGCAGCATTAAAGTACTCCGATGTGGCGTTGAACCAGTTTTTGGGCGCTATAACCATTTTGTTTTGATAGGGGTTTAACCATGCGCCCCACCAGCTAAAACTGCTATTGGCAATAATATGATGCCGGCATTTGCTCATGAGGGCCATATCCTGCCAGCTATCGTTACCGTGGTTATGCTGAATAAGTGTTGCTTTTGGTACAACCGGTAAAAGGTTTTGCGCCACCCATTCCGTATCGTCAGAGAATAAATAGAACATTGGGTTTTCTACATGTTGTTTAATGCGATCAATGGCAGTTTGATAGTAACTAAGCGAACAGGTGCCATGTATTTGATTTGTTGATGCCGAACTCACATAATCGCCGCGGCGGATGTGTAGGCTTACTGCGTTTTGCTGTTGCTGAATTATATTTGCCAGATGCATGCTTTCGGTACTGAGCGGGGCTTTAAAGGTAAAGCCATTTCTCACCAGCTGTTGATACCCGGCAAAATAAAGTTCGCTTGGCCAGAAACCTTCGAGATAAGCGGGCGGCTTTACACTGAATACATCAGCGTGATAATTTAACGAGCTTTCAGTATAAGCGGTGGTTTCTCCCACACCTGTTTTATTTTTTAACCGTTGCAGCTTACCGGGGCTTATGAATTTGCCAATCAACTTATCACCGGCTATGTTAATTTTTGCATTAAAAATATCTAACTCGTATTTGCGTGGAGTAAGATTATGCTCCTGATTAAAAAACGTGGTATCGAAATACAAACGGCTTTTGAGCTTTTGTGCTATCGATAGGCCAAACGCGTACTGAAACATTTGGTTACCCAAGCCGCCCTGCATTTTAACTATTATCATGCCCGGTAACTGCTCAATTAAACCCTAACTTCTTAATGATCTTTTTAACAAGCGAGGGCTCATTGGCATTAAACGCCTTCTGCAGTTGTTTGTACTGCGGGAAAAAAGCCTTGGAAATATATAGCTGATCGCCTTGTACATCGTCCAGGCAGTTTTTGGCCAATACAAAATTGTTGTCGGCCATAAACCGGGTGATATCGTTCACAAGTGGCTGGTTTTTATATAAGGCAATTTTAGCAACCTCAAGCCATATCACTTTTATCTGGCTGATGAATTTGCCTGCGCCTTGTAATACCATCAGTTCTGCCCCCTGCACATCCATGTGGATGTAATCAATTGAAGCAATGCCGTGTTCCCTGCAAAAGGTTTCCAGGGAGATAGTTTCCACTTCAATTTTCCTGTTGAACTTAATAAACGGTGCCATCTCTACATGCTTATCAGGCGGCAGCAGCGAGCTTGATTTATTGCCGTAATCCCAATCACTTTCGGGGGCGGTTTCGGGCCTGCCATCAGATATGTAAAACTCGGCCCTGCCCTCGCTTAATGATAGCGCCTTGTTATAAAGCACCACGTTTTGCGCGTTATGATCCAGTATATTATTTTGTGCCATTGCCACATTTTGCGGCAACGGTTCAAAGGCGTAAATTTTAGCGTTGGTAAATAACCGCGCGTACTTTATACTGTCTTCGCCCTCGCAGGCGCCAATTTCAAAAATGGTTAAAGCGTCTGTTGTGTTAAATAAAGCTTTAAGCTCCTTTTCAATGGCTATGGGTTGTTTTAAATATGCTTCCCTGTCAAACATGCGGGTGGGTTATTATATTGCATTTATACTGATGTCCATCGGGTTTAAAAACACCCCGACATCGGTTACTTTAAGGATAGATTTTGGCAGCAGCGGGTCTATTACATCCGATACAGTAAAGGTTGCCACATTCTCCAGGTACTGTATAGATCGCTCGTAGTTGGTTAGGCCCAGGATAAGATTGTAACTGCCAGGTGCAAAAATAAGCTGGTTTTCGGTGAATACCGCTTCGTATTCCCCTTCTGCCAGGTCGGCGTGGCTGCTCCAGGTGGTGCGTAAGTTTACATCCAGCATGTTATTGATGCCCATGCCGATGATAAAGTGCTCGGCACGTTTGTTTATTTTAAAAGCAACCCGCACCTGCCATGGGCTGCCCACCGGGATTTCTTTTATTACGTTGGAGTTAAGATCTTCTATCTGCAATTTGGTTGCATAACCAAGGGTTTCCGCTGCGTTTTTAGGTTCAGGGATCTCAACAACAGTGGTTTTAAGTTCGGAGTTAAGCAGATAGCTATCAATAATTTCGCTGGTGTTACCTACCGATACCAATTTGCCATAGTTTAACAGCATCCCCATATTGCAAAGCTTTTTAATAGCGCTCATGTTATGGCTCACAAATAATACTGTCCGGCCTTCGCCTTTGCTTACATCGCCCATTTTACCGAGGCATTTTTTCTGAAACTCGGCATCGCCAACAGAAAGTACCTCATCTACTATCAGGATCTCGCTTTCCAGGTGGGCCGCAACGGCAAATGCCAACCGCACGTACATCCCGCTCGAATACCTTTTTACTGGCGTATCTATATACCTCTCCACGCCTGAGAAATCTACTATTTCATCAAACTTGCGTTTTATTTCGTGTTTGCGCATTCCCAATACGGCACCGTTCAGGAAGATATTCTCACGCCCGGTAAGCTCGGGGTGGAAACCTGTACCTACTTCAAGCAAGCTGGCTATGCGCCCTTTTACTTTTAACGAGCCTGTGGTAGGGGAGGTAATACGGCTTAAGATCTTAAGCAATGTACTTTTGCCAGCACCGTTACGGCCAATTACGCCTACTGCAGCGCCTTGTTCTATCTCAAAATTTATATCTTTTAAGCTCCATACCACTTTGCTTTCGCCTTTGGTGGTGCGGTTGTTCTCTTCACCTATCTTCAGGAAAGGATCTTCTTTTCCACGCATGCGGGCCCAGTAACGCTCCAGGTCGCGCGAGATGGTGCCGGTACCAAAAGTGCCCAGCTGGTAAGCTTTCGACAAATTTTCAACCTGTATTACTTTTGGCATTTATTTGGTAAAATTAAATAAGTATGCATTGTTTGGGGCTAATTATTCAGCAAAGCTTGTATGTTGCGGATGTAGCTATCTTCGTTAAAATACTGCAGGCATTTCTGCTGCAGAAACTTTCGTTTTTCTAATGTTAAGGGGTGGGCTAACTGTTCGGCAACCTGTTCTTCCAGTTCCTGGCTGCTATCAGGGTCAATAGCTGTACCCAGTTCGCCGTTATGGATAGCATCCACGCTGCCATCGGCATTGCCGCAAATTACCGGCAGGCCGCAGGCTAAAGCCTCTATAAAGACTATCCCGAAACCTTCTTTTTTGCTGGGCAGCACAAATAGGTCGGCCAGTAAAAAATGGTCGGCCAGTTCGGCTTCGTCAACAAAACCGGTAAGTATCACCTGCTCTGCTACATTGTGTTTAACAATAAGTGCCTTTACACGCTGTTCTTCAAAAACATCGTACTTGCCTGATAGGATATATTTAATATGCGGAAACTGTAGCTTAAGCTTACCAATAGCCGCTATCACATTATCATAACCTTTATATTTTTCTGACGATGCCAGGCGGGTAAGCGTAAATACAACCAGGTTTTCTTCGGTAAGCGAATACCGGTTAAGCAGCTTTTGCGGTTTGGCAAAGTTAACCGGCGGCGCTATAAAAGGATCAAGTGCGTTGTTCAATATAAAACACTTCCCGGCATCGGTATTATGGCGGATAACCATCTGCTGTTTGGTGTAATCGCTTACACACAATATTTTGTCGCAGTAGTTTAAAAGCAGTTTCTTTTGAAAATTAAGCGGGCGCCAAACCTCAATGCCATGCGCAATTAACCACACATTGCATTTTGGATGCAGCAGTTTAACCAGCACACCTATTACCGCAAAGTTTATGTGGCTTAAAACCAAAGTATCGTTTTTACCAACGCTAAACAGGGTATTTAAAATAAACTTACCGCGGTTTTTGTTAAAGCCTTTAAAGTTTTGGGCGGGGATGTATTGGCCTGCCAGATCGTTGTCGGCATCGTATAAAGAAAGCAGGCTAAAGCCCCAATTGCTTTTTTTGCAGATGTAATGCAATGAATGGGCCAGCGTGCGCGCCATTTTTTGGATGCCGCCAGTGGCACTAAAAGTTTGTAAAGTTAACAGTACAATTTTTTTAGACATGCTGTTGAACCTGGTAAAGTGCAAACGCCCGCGACCAGTGGGTTTGCCCGTTTTTAAATTGTTTAATTATTGTTTTTGCAGCCGGGCCTTTGTAATGGCTTTCGTTTGCAATGAGGCTGTTGTTTTTCATCCATTGCTGTAATGGAAAAGTGAACCCCATTTTAGGCCTGTTCCAAACCTCCTGTGGTAAAATAGGCTTAAAACTATCTATTAATATTTTTTTTGGCCGGGCGGTATCAAAGCGCAGGCCGGGATGGATCTGTTGTGCAAATTGCTTAAAATCCTCATCCAAAAACGGAACCCGCACCTCCAAACTGTGGCACATGCCCATTACGTCGGTATCGCGCAGTAGCTGGTTTTGCATGTACATGTTGGTTTCAAACCAAGATGCGTGCAGTTCATCGTAATTTCCCGTTGGTGTAACGGTATCACTGCTGAACAGGATCTCGCTTAACTCACGTTCGCTGATGCCTGCAATCTGCGAGATCTCCGAAGGGGAGTAAAGGCCACGCAGAAAAAGGTAATCGGCAGCGGGGTGTTCATTTACAAGGTATGTTAGCCGCTTGTAACTGTCTTTAGCCATATGGCCAACTTTGTTCAACACAGATGCGGGGAGTTTCCTCAGATATTTCAGATACTTTATCCTACTGAAGGATGGGTACCCGCCAAACAACTCATCAGCACCCACACCGGAGAGTACGGCTTTTAAACCGTCCTCATGAGCGTATTTGCTGATAAACCAAGAGTTAATGCCATCGGTAGTAGGCATATCCATGGCTGCAAGTATTTGGGGCAGGTGTTCATCTAAATCCTGCTTTTTTACCAGGTGGGTAATATTGGCAGCATTAATTTTATTCAGAACTGCTTGCTGGTACGTGCGTTCATCATACTCTTTTTCATCGAAAAATATCGATACCGTTTTAAGCTGATGCTCGTTCTGTGCATCGGCCAGCAGGGTAATAACAGATGAATCGATGCCACCGCTGAGGAATACACCGATAGGGGCATCAGCTATCAGCTGCCTTTTTATGGCATTTTCAAAATGACTGTACAGGCCCTCGTGCGCGGTTTTAATATCAGTTATATAAGCGCTTTGGGTAGGGGGCGTATTGTAGTTATTTAAACTATGGCTACCATTTTTATCCCATTGTAAAAAGTGCCCTTTAGGCAAGCTCAGTACATTTTTTAAAGTAGTAAATGGTTCGGGGATATGCCCGTATGCTAATAACCACACCGGCCATCTTTGTTCGGTAGCGGTAATATTGGCTGATTTAAATGCCCTTATTTCTGATGCGAAGGTTAGCTGGCCGTTCTCGGCAGAATAATATAGCGGCTTAATCCCGTTGGTATCGCGCACCAGATAGGTTAGTCCTTTTGCATTGTCGTGCAGCGCAAAGGCAAACATTCCCCTTAGTTTTGCAAAAGATGCGGTGCCCCAGTACAGGTAGGCCTGTAAAATAACTTCGGTATCGGTAGCAGTATTAAATACGGCGCCAAGCGATTGAAGTGTATGCTTTAACTCCCGGTAATTATAGATCTCCCCGTTAAAAGTTACCATGGCTTTTTGCTGTACATCGGCCATAGGCTGGTGCCCCTTAGCGCTCAGGTCAATAATGGAGAGCCTCCTGTGCCCGAAGGATAATTGGGCCTGTTCGTTATCGGCAACGCCTCCATCATCCGGGCCGCCATGCTGCATGGTATCGCACATGGCTTTTACCATGGCGTTCATTTGCCTGGCCGGTAACCGTTCAGAAACGAGTCCCGCTATTCTGCACATATCTTTCCATTATCCATAGCTTCGCCCGGTAAGTCACAGATTTTATTTGTAACTTATTGATATATAGCAATATAATAAAAGCGTTATACTAATGCATTACGCCGGAAATAACAATTATTAAAACCTGTTAATAAGGGCTGCCTGTACATTTACAATAATAGAGCAGCCGAGGCTTTCTAAACGCAGCAATAGTTGTTTTTGCGACCGGTATGCTATCATTTCGCCGGTTAAACCCTTTAATGGCCCGGCTTTAATTTTTACTTTTTCGCCGGGCTGCAAATTCTCTTCTGTTACCTCAAGTTCTAACGAGTTTGCCAGCAACAGCTTCAGTTCTTCTATCTGCTTATCGGGCATAGCGGCCACACTGCCCGAAAAGTAAATAAAACGGGCAACGCCCTTGGTCATTAATACTTCGGCCTGCGCGTTATCAGCAATACGTACAAATATGTATGATTTTATGAGGGGCTCTTCTACCCATTTTTTCCTGTCGCTCCATTGCTTTAAACGTTTTTGAAGTGGCAAGTAGGCCTCAATACCTTTATTAATCAGGGTGGTATAAGCTTTTTTTTCGGCACGCGGATGAGTGTATACCGGGTACCATTTAAGCAGCCCTGCATCTTTATTTAAAGCCATGCCCGTCAAAACAAAAAATATTATTTAAACCACCGTTTCAAGTTCCACCAGCTTTTCTTCTCGTCATCTACATAATATCCCGATGATTCATAGCCACCGCTATAATCGGAATAATAATAATACCGTGCACTATAATCACCCGTAAATTTGGTTGTATAATATCTGGAGTGCAGCAGGTCTTCCGCAAAAGCGTTAAGCACAATAACCGTGTTATCTAAATGATATTCCTGGGCAATACGCTGAGGTACGGTGGCCGAGTAATACTTGGATTTACCGGAGCGGATAACAAATATATTAATATCACTCATACGGATAAGCGGTATAGCATCAGATACCAGCCCTATAGGTGCGGTATCAATCATAATAATATCATACCGTAAATGCAGATCGGCTATTAGCTCCTTCATTCGCTCGGTATGCAGCAGTTCCGAAGGGTTCGGCGGAACCGGCCCCGATACTATAAAGTCGAGGTTTTCTTGCTGCGAACGTAAAATAATATCATCCAGCGAAGTTTGATGGGCAAGGTAGGTGCTCAGGCCTTTATCGTTAGGTACGTTAAACGTTTTATGCAGTTTAGAGCGCCGTAGATCCGCACCTATCAGTACTACCTTTTTATCAATAAGAGAAAGCGTGCTTGATAAGTTTACCGCAACAAACGATTTACCCTCGCCTGCAACTTCTGAGGTGATGCAGATAATCTTGCTGGCCTTTTCTGCTGCTATAAAGTTTAAGTTGGTACGAACCGAGCGCACCGACTCTGCAAATATAGATTTGGGTTTACTTATGGCCAGTACCTGGGTGTTATCCTCGTCAATTTTCTCAGGGAATTTTCTGATAACACCAATGATAGGTATAGTGGTAAGGCTTTCGATGGTTTCCTTATCGTAGATGTAAGGGTTTAAGATCCTGATGAGGATGATAAGGCCAAGGCCTACAGCCAGGCCAAAAATAATGGCCGAGCGGTGTATATCGTGCTCGTTTGGTGATACCGGCGAGTAGTTAGGCTGCGCCTGCTCAATAATTGTAGCTCCCGGCAATATACCCGAGCGGCTGATCTGCGCTTCCAGTTTTTTCTCTGATAAAAATGAGTACACCTTTTCATTGATCTCAAAATCGCGCCGCAGGCTAATCAGGTCGCGCTCTGCAACCGGTAGAACCGAGATCTGGTTATTTACCTCTGATAATTGTTTATTAAGGTAATCTAAATTTCGTTTAACCGTAATATAGGTTGAGTTTAAACTGGTAAGCGCGTTGTTTTTTAACTGTAAAATAGATCTGTTGATGTCCTGTATCGGTTGCGAATTGTAGTTGTAGGTTTTTAACAATTCTGTGCGCTGGTTTAATAGAATATCCAGCTTGCTGATTAAAATCGGCAGGGCAGGATCAACCTGGCCGCCTCCTGCATCAAAATTCAGGTTTACATTATTCTTTTCTTTGCTTATTTGCTCTTTTAGCTGATCTATTGCCAGCAGCTGCAGTTTTAAGATAGATTGCTGTGATTCTAAATCCCCGGCTTTGCTTATAGCTGCGTCAGCTGCAGAGCTAACTTCCATCAGCCTGTTCTTCTGCTTAAAGTTTTGGATCGATTTTTCTGAGCCTTTTACCTCGTTTGATAAAAATTTCAGCTGATCATCAATAAAGTTGATCATTTGCGTGGCCGATTGCGTTTTGCGGTTCCTGTCGTATATCAAATACTCCTTCATCACCGCGTTTAATACATCTGCAGCAAATTGCGGGTTGGCGTCAGTTATTTGCAGCGACAGGATATTAGAATTTTTAGCTGTTTCGCTTGCGCGTAAACCGCCGCGTACCCTGCCTACAAAATCCTCCGGAGTATTAAATTTAAACAGAAGTACCGCGTTGCTGTTCATCCCTTCCGGGTATCTTATAATAAAGGTGGTGGGCCCTAAATTTACAGGGTTATTGTAAATGTAGTTTTTAGAGATTTCCTTACCGCCCAGCTTGTAGCTAAGGTTAAAGGTTTGCCTGTTTATCGGTTTAAAGGTTATTATATCACGGTAAAAGTTAAGGCTGTCAAACTGCAGTTTCTCAATATTCAGCGGCTTTTGAGGGTAAAGTTCGCTGGTGCGTACACGGCCTTCCACATAAAAGCTAATAGGATAGTTTAAATCGGTAATGGCGTTTAAAACTACGGTATGGCTTTGTAATACGGTTGTTTCGCTCTGGATCCTTGCAGGGCCGCGCTCCGAGGTGTTTAATATGGAGATATCAGCTATTTCTGATTTCTTTTCTTCGAGCTTTAATACGCCCGATGTGGCATAAGTTTTTGGTGTGTACCAAAGAAAAACGTAAGACCATATCATGAAAACAGCAAGGGAACCCGCCACCCAGTACCACCGGCTTATTAATATTTTGCCGATCTTGAAATAGTCGAGCTCCTGATTGGGTAATTTCTTCTGGATATTCTCTGTTTCTTCCATTTATTGCCGGCTAAGCGTAAGTATCAGCAGCGCTGTGTTAAGTATAACTAATGCAGGCTGAACGATAGTATTAAAGTTTTGAAGTTTATTGGTGCGAATGGCTTGCTTGTTTTGTGATACATAAATAATATCGCCATTCTGCAGGATAGCCCTGGGATCAGATATGGAGTTTATATCGCCCATATCAATCTCCGTTACCGTTTTATTTGCACCGCTGCCGCGTATAATTTTAACATTTTTTTCGTTTGCAGCAGCTGTTAAGCCACCGGCCTGCCCTATCATTTCAACCAGTGTGGTATTATCTTTTAACAGGGGGAGGTTACCCTGGTTACCAACTTCGCCAAATAAGGTAACCTTAAGGTTTACTATTTTTAGTTCAATAATGGGGTCTTTTAAAAGTTCTTTACGGTAAAGCCCTTCAATTTTTTTAGTAGCTTCAATGCGCGTTAATCCGCTAATGGGCACATGGCCTAAGGCAGGCAGGGCAACAGAGCCATCCTCATCTACCTCATACGTTTGCCCCTGGGAAGCCGAACCGCCGGCCCCGCCGCCTGTTGGGCTTTGCGGTACCTCATCAACAATATATTTAATATTTTGAAGGTTCCTTATCTGCAATATATCCCTCGGCTGAATATGGTAGGTGCTTTTAACAATACCGTTAGTTTGAACGGAACTATCGCCAACCGTGTGCACTGCGTTCTTTTTTTCAAAAAGAACCTGGTTCTGCCTGTAAGAGCACGAGCTAACAAAAATGGCTATAGCAATAGCAAAAATAAAATGTATAACACGCATACCAACTTGCTGCAAATGATGTTAAATATTAGGCAGCGATTTCAAAAATACATATTTTGCGACTAAAAAAATGTATTTTTAAAAAGTGCACGAACTAAAAATCTCTGTAATTACGGTTTGTTATAATGCCGAATCTACCATCGGGCGCTGCATCCGGTCGGTTATTGATCAGGATCATGATAATGTTGAATATATCATAATCGACGGCCATTCACAGGATGGTACCCTAAGCATTATTAATAACTACAACAGCCAAATAAATATTATTGTTTCGGAACCCGATAGGGGGATATACGATGCCATGAATAAAGGTATTGCCCTGGCTACCGGCAATGTAGTAGGCATCCTCAACGCCGATGATTTTTTTGCTGATAACACTATCCTAAGCGCCGTTGCAAATGCTTTTGTAACATCGGGCGCCGATATTTTATACGGCGATCTTGATTATGTAAGCCCTTCAGGTAAGATTATACGTAATTGGATGTCAGGCGATTATAAACATGGTTTGTTTGGCAAAGGCTGGATGCCGCCGCACCCTACATTTTATTGTAAACGGGAGCTGTTTAAAACATTTGGCAATTACAGCCTTGAGTTTGGCACCGCGGCAGATTATGAGCTGATGGCGCGGTTTATACACCTTAACCGCCCGCAAATTTTTTACCTGAAACAAAAAATGGTTAAAATGGCTACAGGCGGGGCCAGTAATAAGAGCTATCTTACGCTTATTAAAGTATTATACTTTGATTTAAAAGCGATGTATAAAAACAACGTGGATTTTCCCCTTATCGCGTTGGTATTTAAACGATTGACTAAAGTGAAGCAATTTTTTTAGTTTGTAATAAAATAGGTTACATTTGCTGAATGCATATATAACTGCCCCTATTCAATTATATACATGCCAGATCATTTAAATATTTATTATTTATACTATTTTTTAATTGTAGTGTTTTCAATTCTGATCACACTGCTTTGTATCCCCTCAATTTTACACGTGGCCCGTACCAGGCACCTGTACGATGACGTTGGCCATTTTCGTAAACAGCACGATCACGGTATCCCGCGTTTAGGCGGTGTCGCTATCTTTGCCAGCTTTACCATAACATTACTCTTGTTCAGCATGGTTGATAAGAAGCTCCCGGTAAGCTACCTGTTAATATCCAGCATGATACTGTTTGCCATGGGGCTTAAGGATGATCTTTCGGGTGTACACTCCAGCACTAAATTTATCATACAGTTTTTTGTTGCCGTAATACTGGTAATATTGGGCGATATCCGCCTCACCAGCATGTATGGTGTTTTTGGCATTTACGATATCAGCTACGTCCTTAGCTGCATGATCTCCATCCTGTTTATCATGCTCATTGTAAACGCCTTTAACCTGATAGACGGGATAGACGGCCTTGCAGGTATCACCTGTATAATTGTTAACGGCAGCTTTGCGGCGCTGTTCATCTACATTAAGCATTACGAATTTGCTGCCATATCATTAGCAATAGTTGGTGCGGTAATAGGCTTTTTAAAATTTAATCTCACGCCCGCAAAAATATTTATGGGCGATACCGGCTCCCTGCTAATCGGCCTTATTTCGGCGCTTATGGCTGTGGAGTTTATAGAGGCTAATAAGCTTACACATAATTCTTCGCCGGCTATATACTCGGCACCGGCACTGGCATTTGCCATTTTGGTAGGGCCAATTTTTGATACCTTAAGGGTGTTTACCCTGCGTATCTCAAAGGGTATTTCGCCATTCATGGCAGATCGTAACCACATCCATCATCGCGTGCTCAGGCTTGGCTTTAACCATCTGCAAACCACGCTAATACTGGCAGGGCTAAATATTATGACTATTGTGATGGTGCTTGTTTTTAGCGAACTGGGTAACTTTGTGTTAATGGGCGTTATCTTTGCTAATTCGCTGTTGTTTAACTGGGTGGTTACCTTTTGTCTGCGCTCTAAAGAACGCGAGAACTTTGCATTGCGTAACCTGTTTGCATAAACAGACATTAGGTAAACCATCTCAATTTTAATTTTCCTTAATTTTGCATCCTTAAATTCTATTGTAATGAGGATAGCAATAAATGGGTTCGGCCGTATCGGGCGTATTTTTCTGAGAACTATACTGGCAAAAAATAATATAGAAGTTGTTGCCATTAACGACTTGGCCGATACCCAAACCATGGCTCACCTTTTTAAGTACGATTCGGTACACCGGGGCTTTAAAGGAACTGTTACCTCAGATGATGCCAGCCTGTTTGTAGACGGTAAGCAGATAAAAACCTACCAGGAGAAAGACCCCGCTAACCTGCCCTGGAAAGAACTGAAAATTGACCTGGTGATAGAATCTACCGGTAAATTCATCTCTGCAGAAGGCGCTGGCAAGCATCTTGAAGCAGGGGCAAAGCAGGTTATTATATCTGCACCGCCCGCAGATAAAAGTGTCCCCACAGTAGTTTTAGGCGTAAACGACGAACTGATTGATCTGCGTTCGCCCATTCTTTCAAACGCATCGTGCACCACCAACAACGTGGCCGCTATGGTGAAAATTCTGGATGATAACTGGGGCATAACCGATGGCTATATTACCACTGTACACTCTATGACGGGCGACCAGAACCTGCACGATGCCCCGCATAAAGATCTGCGCCGCGCCAGGGCCGCATCGGCATCCATTATCCCAACAACAACAGGGGCGGCTAAGGCTATTACCGCTATCTTTCCGCACCTCGAAGGAAAATTAGGCGGGGCCGGCATCCGTGTGCCGGTATTAAATGGCTCGCTTACTGATTTTACCTGCAGCCTGAAGAAAATGCCAACTGTTGCCGAGATCAATGCTGCATTTAAAGCCGCCGCTAATGGCCCCATGAAAACCATATTAGAGTACACCGAAGATCCCATTGTATCAACCGATATACTGGATAACCCGCACAGCTGTATCTTTGATGCGCAGCTTACCTCAGTTGTTGGCGGGCTGGTAAAAGTGGTGGGCTGGTACGATAACGAAATGGGATATTCCAGCCGCCTTGCAGACCTGGTTGAAAAAATAAGCTTACTACAATAATGATAAAATTCATTTCTGCGGATGATGTATTATACATCCGTAACGAGGTTTTACGCGAAGGCAAACTAACGCTTGATGAATGCCGTTTCCCTAACGATGATGCAGAAGGAGCCTTCCACCTTGGGCATTTTGCCGGCGAAGAACTGGCATGTATTGCATCCTTCCATCCGCAGGGTTACGAAGGTTACACCGGCAAAGCCTATCAACTGCGTGGCATGGCCACTACAGCGCAATACCGCGGCAAAGGCTTTGGTAATATGCTGGTGAATTTTGCCATTACTTACCTGCGGGGGCAAAAAGTAAATTATTTGTGGTGCAACGCCCGTAAAAAGGCTGTCCCGTTTTATATGAGTACTGGTTTCGAGATCATTTCCAAGGAGTTTGAAGTGCCCGGCATAGGCCCGCATCATGTAATGTATGTTAAGATACAATGAAGTTTTAAGCTAAATTGCACACCTTTTTAACTTTTGGGTTGGCTATTAGAATAAATTTGCTCAATTTGCCCCAATTCATCAATCATACTTTAACAATATGAAAACAATAGATCAGATCAGCTTCAACGGTAAGAAAGCCTTAATCCGTGTGGATTTTAACGTACCACTGGATGAAGCATACAACATTACCGATGATAACCGGATGACCGCGGCTTTGCCAACCATCAAAAAGATATTAAAAGATGGCGGCGCCGTGATATTGATGTCGCACCTGGGCAGACCAAAAGATGGCCCAACCGAAAAATACTCATTAAAACACATTGTACCCCACCTGGCCGACCTGCTGGGTCAGCAAGTAGAATTTGCCAATGATTGCATTGGCGCCGAAGCAATTGATAAAGCAAAAGCCTTAGATAAAGGCGAAGTTTTATTATTAGAGAACCTGCGTTTTTATAAAGAAGAAGAAAAAGGCGATAAAGACTTTGCAGAAAAACTATCTAAATTAGGTGATATTTACGTAAACGATGCATTTGGTACGGCTCACCGTGCGCATGCTTCTACAGCTGTAATTGCACAGTTTTTCCCGGATGCTAAATTTTTCGGTTACCTGATGGCTGCCGAATTAACCAATGCTGAGAAAATCCTTAACGGCGCTGCAAAACCTTTTACCGCAATTATGGGCGGCTCTAAAGTATCTGATAAGATAGAACTGATAGAAAAACTGCTTGATAAAGTAGATAACCTGATTATCGGTGGTGGTATGGCTTACACTTTTGCCAAAGCAGATGGCGGTACTATTGGTACTTCGCTGGTAGAAGCAGATAAATTAGACCTGGCACTTAGCCTTGTTAAAAAAGCAAAAGAAAAAGGCGTTAATTTATTACTGCCTGTAGATAACGTTATTGCCGATGCTTTCAGCAATGATGCTAATACTGATATCGCTAAAACCGGCCAAATTCCTGATAGCTGGATGGGACTGGATATCGGCCCTGAAACTGTAGCACTGTTCAGCAAAGTAGTTGAAGAATCAAAAACTATTCTGTGGAACGGCCCGATGGGTGTATTCGAAATGGAAAAATTCCTGGTAGGTACCAAAGCAGTAGCCGAAGCAGTAGCTAAAGCAACCGATAACGGTGCGTTCTCGCTAATTGGCGGTGGCGACTCTGCCGCAGCAGTAGCCAAGTTTGATATGGTAGACGATGTTAGCTACGTATCAACAGGCGGTGGCGCCTTGCTTGAATATATGGAAGGCAAAGAATTGCCGGGCGTTAAAGCGATAAACGAATAATAATTTGTGTAAAATATTTATGAAAGCCTCGGTTTACCGGGGCCTTTTTTGTTGTAAAAAGTTTTAACTTTATATAAAAAATAAAAGCGATGCCTCAAGTTATTATTGATTACGAAAAGCCTGAAACGCTAAAGCTTTTAAAGGGCTTGGCCAAAGATTGGAATTTTAAGATAACCACAGCTTTACAAAAAGGCTCATCTCCTGATGATATTCTTGTTAAGGGTGACTCATCCATTGTGCCGGATGATCTGTCGGATATTTTTTTAGGGCGGGGGCTCGACGCGAAAAAGTTAAGAGAAACGGCGTGGCAAAGAAAAAGGTAATTTGCGATACTGATGTAATCATTGATTACTGGAATATTAATAATTCACGCTATGCTTATACAAAGAATATACTGGAAGATACTATAGAAATTGATAATGTAGTTCTTTTGGGTATTACAAAAATGGAGTTAATAGTAGGAGCGACAAATAAGCTTGAATTAGCACGAATAAATAAGAATTTACATCAGTTTACTATAGCATTTTTGAATAACGACATAGCGCAGATAGCGATGCAGTTATTACAGGATTATAATCTTAGCCACGGTTTAGCTTTACCGGATGCATTTATTGCAGCGACTTCGTTATATACGCAGTTTGAATTATTTACTTACAATACTAAAGACTATAAGTTTATCAACGGTCTTCATTTATATCAACCTTCAACAATATTTACCGCGTAACATATTTGTATCAGCTCCGAAATTTCGGGGCTTTTTTATTTTATTACGTATTTTTAAAGCATCAATCAATTCTTCATGAAAAGACCTTTTTTATTAGTCTTCTGTTTTATCCTTTTTGCCTTCAGCGCGTTTGCGCAGGGCGATGCGGCATACGTTAAAGATAACTTCACCAAGTTTGAGTACCAGATTCCCATGCGGGATGGTAAAAAGCTGTTTACCTCGGTTTACGTGCCGAAGGATCAAACTAAAAAATATCCCATTATGATGGACCGTACCTGCTACAGCGTTGGCCCGTATGGTACAGATAAGTATAAAACCAGCCTTGGCCCGTCGCCGCAGTTTATGCGCGATGGCTACATTTTTGTTTACCAGGATGTACGCGGCCGCTGGATGAGCGAAGGCATCTACGAAGAAATGACACCCGAACTGGAAGTGCACAAAACCAATAAAGATGTGGATGAAGGCACCGATACCTACGATACCATCGACTGGCTGATCAAAAACTTGCCTAACAACAGCGGCAAGGTAGGGGTGTGGGGTATTTCTTATCCAGGCTTTTATACTACAACTGCATTGCTTAGCCGCCATCCTGCGCTTGTTGCTGCATCGCCGCAGGCCCCCATTGCCGATTTATGGCGCGATGACGGCTGGCACAACGGCGCGTTCTTTTTAGTGGCTAACTTTGGTTTTTACCCCGGCTTTACCAACAGGCAGGATGATAAACCTACACAGCGCCGCGGCGGCCGTTTCGACCCGGGAACTAACGACGGCTATAAGTTTTTTATGGAGATGGGTTCGATGAAGAACACCAACGATAAGTATTTTAAAGATACCATCCGCCTGTGGAATGAAATGATGGATCACCCCAATTACGATCAGCACTGGAAAGACCGCAACGTACTTACCCACCTGCACGATATAAAAACCGCTACGCTGGTTACCGGCGGCTGGTACGATGCCGAGGACTTATACGGTGCTATTAACACTTATAAAACCCTGGCTAAAAAAAATCCTAACACCCCGGTTTATTTTGCTATGGGCCCATGGGTACACGGTGGCTGGGCACGTGGCACAGGCGACCATCTGGGTGATGTAAGCTTTGGCGACCCAACTGGTCCGTTCTATCGTGAGAAGATAGAATTTGCCTTCTTTAGCCATTACTTAAAAGGCACCCCGCTTGATCTGCCGAAGGTATCAACCTTTGAAACCGGCGCTAACCAATGGAAAAAATATAATACCTGGCCGCCAAAAGAAGCGCAGGAAAAGAACCTCTACCTGCTGCCGGGCGGCAAACTGGCATTCACTGCGCCAGCCACGGCTAAGGATGATTACAAGGAATTTGTATCTGACCCGATGAACCCGGTACCTTTTATTGATGGTACCGATTTCGACATGAAGCGCGAGTACATGACCGCCGACCAGCGCTTTGCCGAAAAACGCCCGGACGTGTTAACTTATAAAACAGAAGTGCTTACAGAGGATATTACTATTGCCGGTAACATTTGGGCCAATCTTAAAGTAAGCACCACAGGTACCGATGCCGACTGGATTGTAAAAGTATTGGATGTTTACCCGGATACGGCCTCTAATAATAAATTTACAGGCAAAGATGTAAGCATGGCCGGCTATGAGCAAATGGTGCGCAGCGAAGCCATGCGCGGCAAATATCGCAACAGCACCGAAAAACCCGAACCGTTTATACCCGGCAAAGTAACCCCGGTAAATTTTGAGCTGCAGGATGTGCTGCACACCTTTAAAAAAGGACACCGCATAATGGTGCAGATCCAAAGCACTTGGTTCCCGCTGATTGACAGGAACACCCAGCAGTTTCAGGATATTATGAAAGCCAAAGATACCGACTTTAAAAAAGCCACCCATAGGGTGTACAGCTCAAAAGCACAGCCGAGCTTTTTAAAAGTGAGGGTGTTGTAAAAAGTATGAAAAATTGCCTGTTATTAGTTTTGATGCTGATATGTATAAAGGTATCGGCCCAAACCAAAGTAGAGAACGATACCCGGTACAAAGCAGTATCGCTTGAAAAGAACGACGCTATGTTTTTGGCGTTAAAAGATACTGCTCAGAAACATATGGGCGAGTTTGTTGCCGCCTTTGTTAAAAGCAAGGAAAGCAACGATCTGCGGTTTGTCATAAAAACTGATTTTGCAGAAGGCGATACGCACGAACATATGTGGTCGCAGGTGTACGCTTATAAGGATGGGGTTTTCAAAACCATTTTTGTGGATTCGCCTTTCAATATTAAAAATGTAAAAGCTAATGATAAGCTTACCATCCAGTCGGCAGATATTGAAGACTGGGTGATATTGAATGCAAACAACGAAACGGTTGCAGGGGCCTTTTCTGACAGGTACCTGAAAAATAAGGAATAATATGCAAAACGCTACCAATCTTCAAATAAACGCCATCCAGCATATTGGCATCCCGGTAACCGATCTTAAAAACTCTGTGCTCTTTTACACAAGGCTTGGCTTTACCAACGTAATGCAGGCTGCCTTTGATGAAAAGGGCGAGCCTGGTATCTGTGTAATGATGCAGCGCGGCAACATGATCATGGAATTGTACCAGCTGCCGGAAAGCGGGCTGAGCGAGATCCGCAGCCGGAAGAACGGCCACATCGACCACGTAGCTTTCGACGTGCCGGATATTGACGAGGCCTATAAGATCATACAAGAGGCCGGCTTTAATATTTTAGAGCCCCAGCCGGTGTTTCTGCAATTTTGGGAGCGCGGCTGCAAGTACTTCAACATCACCGGCCCCGATGGTGAAAGGCTGGAATTTAACCAGGTGCTATAAACCAATATGTTGTAAAAAAAACACATTTTGTGGATGAATGTTAAGGTAATTACTATGTTTGCATAGTAATTATATAACTGCATGAAACGCGTTTGGTTAAAGTATTTGGTGGTATTTATCTGTGTTTTCTCCGTGCTGGAGAAAACGGGTATATCAGTAAGTGCTATCTTTCACGTTATCAATTCCTACAAAGCAGAATGTATTTATAACTGCCCCAGCGATGAAGATGCCGCCGAAAGAAACGGCGCTAAAGAAACCAGTTTAAAAGAATACTGGGATATTCATCAGCAGTTTATTCTTGCGCCGCTAATGGGTTTCTACAAACCTGTTTGTTTCCCAGGCGAAAATAGCAGCAGTCACTTAGCGTGGGTGCCGCCTGTGCCAACGCCTCCTCCAAATTTTAGTTAACGTTATTTCTTAGGTCTGTTTATAAAACCTTGCTGCTATATGCGGTATAGGATAGTATTGTTAATTAAATAAAAAATCATCATGAAGATCACCGTTCAAAAAATAGCATCCCTTACAATAGTTATAGCCGCTTTTATAGTAAGCGCCCCGGCAAATGCCCAGCAAATAGCCGAAAGCAGTTTACAAAAGGACACTGCGCCTGTAGCAAATTCCTTATCTCTAATTAATCGTTTAGAGCCGGTTAGTTACCGTTATAACCAGGAGGAGTTTAAGCAGTTTAACCTGCCCGCAGGCGAGCAATTTGGCTTTGCCAATAACAATTTAAAACAGGTGCTGCCGGCTGCCATAAAAAGCCAGAGTTACTGGTACACTGCAGGCAAAAACTATCAGCGAACTGTAATTACAGCCAAAGCAGACGTTGAAGCGCTGGTACCATTGCTGGTAGCAGCCATTAAAGAACAGCAGGCACAAATAGAACTGCTGAAGCAGGAAGTACAACTGCTGAAACAGCGAAAGTAAAATCCAATAAGCCGGGCTGCAGTAAAATAAAATACTGTGGCCCAGCTTTTAAGGTGATTGTGTTTTAAATAATACTTCTTGCTGTATCACAATTATGTTATTGTGCGTAATGGTTGTATATCTAAATCGTTATGTACAAAAAAATATCTTTTCTGCTTCTGGTCCTTATTGGTTTATCAGCCTGTAATAAAGATAAAACAGCAGGTTGTGGTATGGTAGCCTGTACCTCTGAATATGTATTTGCCTATTACGGCATTGTGTTTAATAATGCAAATGGCCAGCCGGTAGAGGTTAAAAACGTGTCGGCTATTAACCTGCGTACACATAAGCAGGTTGCGCTGCCGCCAACACCGCCTACAGTAGATTTTGTTGCCGGGTTTTACCTGGTAGCGTCAAATGAGAATAAACAGGAGTTTTCTACAGGTGGCGACGATATCGAGATCACCGCCACAAGTGTAACAACTAACCAAACCAAAATGGCTACCATCAATATTTCTGGCGGATGTAACTGTAGCGTTATTAAAAAATCAGGCCCGGATAAGCTGATATTTGATTAAAACAACATTTTATCGCACATAATTATATAACAGTGCTTAAGCGCTATGAAACTAACACCTATGTTTAAAAGATCAATCGTTGTTTTATTTGTAATGGCCGGGTTATTGGCATGCAGTAAAAAAAATTATGACACAAAGGGCTGTCCGCCAGATCAGATTTGTACCGAAGAGTTTGCTTCCATCGGTGTGCAGTTTGTAAATAAAGCCTTTAATACCGTGAAGATAAAGGATCTTACGGTAACCAACATGCGTACCAATGCTGCCATTGTTGCCAAAAATGTAATTGACCCCGGTTTTGCGCCCGATATTTATTTTATAGCTACAGATAGCAATAAATCAGAGTTTTCTACCCAAGGGGATGATATCAGGATCACCGCCACAGATGCCGCAACGGGCAAAACAGCTACGGCCATACTCAAGATTTCGGGCGGGTGCAATTGCCATATTTTAAATCTATCCGGCAATAATAAGATTGTATTTGATGAATAGATATTGAAGCAGAAAAGAGTGTTTACTTAAAAATGGGCATTGAAATAGAACACGTGTTCAAGTATTAAGAAGCGCTAACTTCACTTACTATTAACAACTCACTATTCTCCATTTAACAACTCACCACTTCATTAAAATAGCCGTTTCCTACTCCAAAACTACCGTTTTGTTTTTGTAAACAAACACGCGGTCGTCAAACACCAGTTTAAGGGCTTTGGCCAGTACAGCGGTTTCAATTTCCTTGCCGGCCCTCACCATATCCTGCACGGTATGGGAGTGGTTGGCGGGGATTATTTGTTGCGCAATAATCGGCCCTTCATCCAGTTGATTGGTTACATAATGGGCGGTTGCACCAATCAGTTTTACGCCCCGTTCGTGGGCTTGCCGGTAGGGGCTTGCACCTGCAAAAGCAGGCAAAAATGAGTGGTGAATATTGATGATCTTCATAGGTATTTTACCCACAAAACTGGCCGATAGGATCCGCATGAACTTGGCCAGTATCACATAGTCTAAATTGTATTGGTTGATGATCTCTAAAAGCTGTTTTTCTGATGCTGCATTGTCGCCGCTAAACTCCACAGAGTAGAAGGGCACATCAAAGCGGTTGCAGATATCCTGCAGGGTGTTGTGGTTGCCAATTACCGCTAAAACCGTTGCGCCAAGTGTTTTAAAATAATTGCGCACCAGTATATCTGCCAGGCAATGGTACTCTTTGGTTACCAGTACAATAACTTTCTTTTCGGCGTTGGGGTTCACTTTAATTATTGCGCCTTCGGGGAGTATCTCCCGCAGGTGGTTTTCCAGTTCGGGCGCACCTGTTGCCTTATCAACTTCCAGCCGCATAAAAAACAGGTTCTCTGTATTATCCACGTGCTCCTGCATTGAAATGATATTGAAATGCTGCCGCGAAAGCAAGCCCGAAATGGCGGCTACCAGTCCTATCCTATCAGCGCATTGTATAACTATTATCATCCTGAAAACCTGCCCGTAAGGGGTTTAAATACGGTTTTCAAAGCTATAATTAATCAGCATTTATCACAGGGGCATACACCATAAAATTGTTGAAAACTTTTTGGTGGTAAATTGTGTTAAAAAGTGGTAAAAGTAATCTACTTTTACATTACAAATACTGTAAGCTATTTAGAATGTCCTATTTAACGGGAGAATACGAATGTAAACTGGATGCCAAGGGGCGGATGATGATCCCTGCGGGCCTCAAAAAGCAGCTTCCTGAAGCTGATGCTGAGGGTCTTGTGATCAATCGCGGCCTCGAGAATTACCTCGTTATCTACACCAAAAAAGAATGGGACAAAAAGCTTGATGAATTGAGCAAACTTAACGAATACGATAGAAAAGCGATACAATTTGTAAGATATTTTACCGGTGGGGCAACAACTTTGATGCCCGATGGCGCCGGGAGAATCAATCTTCCAAAGAATTTGCTGGAGCATGCGGGTATCAGCAGCGATGTGGTGCTTACCTGTATGTTAAATAAAATAGAGGTTTGGGATCAGAAGGCGCACAAGGCTATGATAGCCAATGAGCCGGAGAACTTTGCAGAACTGGCCGAAGAAGTAATGAGCAATAAAATGAGATTGATTTAATGAGTACATACCATACCCCGGTTATGCTGCAGGAGTGTATTGAGGCTTTAAATATAAAGCCCAACGGCACTTATGTAGATGTAACATTTGGCGGTGGCGGGCACTCGCGCGAGATTATGAAACATTTGGGCGAGGGTGGGCAACTGCTTGCTTTTGATCAGGATGCTGATGCGCAGCAGAATAAGATTGACGATGAGCGCTTTACTTTTATCGATCAGAACTTCCGTTACCTCAAAAACTTTGCACGCCTGCATGGTGCGCTTCCGGTTGATGGGATCCTGGCGGATCTGGGCGTTTCATCCTACCAGTTTGACCAGGCCGAACGCGGGTTTTCTATCCGTTTTGATGCCGAGCTGGATATGCGCATGAACCAGGCTTCGGAGCTTAGCGCTAAGGAAGTGGTAAACACCTATTCTGAAGCAGATCTGCACCGCATCTTTGGGATGTACGGTGAAATTCAGAATGCCAAATCGTTGGCTAATACAATTGTAACGGCAAGGCTTAACGGCCCTATAGTTACCGTGGCCGATCTGAAGAATGCAATTAGCAACCGCATCCCCAAAGGGAAAGAGAATAAATACCTGGCGCAGGTTTTTCAGGCGCTGCGGATTGAAGTTAACCAGGAGCTGGAAGCCCTAAAGGATTTTTTAACCCAAACGGCTGATGTGCTGGCTGTTGGTGGCAGGCTGGTGGTAATGTCTTACCACTCGCTGGAAGACAGGCTGGTGAAAAACTTCATCGCCAAAGGCAAGTTCAGCGGCGAGGTAGAGAAGGATTTTTACGGTAACGATAATAAACCGTTTGATGCCGTGAGCCGTGGTGCCATCACCGCATCGGCAGAAGAGATAGTAAATAACAACAGGGCGCGCAGCGCAAAATTAAGAATAGCTGTAAAAAAATGACCAATCGTTTACGTACAGAAATTCAGGAAGAAGAATTAGCCGAACAAGAGCTAATTGTTGAGGAAAAGCCAGCCAAGGGCCTCCCCGATAATTTTGTAACGCAATTCTTAAAGAACGGGGTGATCACCACAGAGGATGCTACCCGTGCTTTGCCGTTTTTTTTGTACCTGGCGTTTTTGGGCATGTTATACATTGCCAACAGGCATATATCTGATAACACCGTACGCGATATTGATAAAATAGGGAAAGAGGTAAAGGAACTGAGCTGGGAATATAAAAGCACCAAAGCCGAGCTGGCTTTCAGGAGCACGTTAACACAGGTTGCAGAACAAGTTAAGGCCGATTCGATGGAGATAAAACCATCGGAGCAGCCGCCACAAAAAATAACAGTAAAGGAGGATGCACAGTAAATGAGCATAAGAACTAACATATTGCTAAGGGTTTACCTTGCGTTTGGGTTGATCCTGCTGTTTGCCGGCGCGGTAATTTTCCAGCTGTGCCGTGTACAGTTGGCACAGGGCGAAAAATGGAAATCAATGGCGCAGGAAATGTCTACCCGCTACCGTAACGTAGAAGCGGCAAGGGGTAACATATTTTCTTCAGATGGCAGCCTGCTGGCTACCTCGGTGCCGGAGTATGATCTGCACCTGGATATGCTGGCGGCCGGTATTGCCGATGATAAGGTATTTGATGAAAAAATAGATTCGTTATCGCTGGTGATGTCTAAATATTTTAAGGACAGGCCTGCCCGCGATTATTCGCGCATTTTCCGAGAGGGGCGTAAAGAAGGTTCGCGTTACCAACTGGTGAGGCGCAGGGTGAGCTATAAAGAACTGAAGGATATCCGCAGGTTCCCGGTGTTTAACCTGGGCAAGTACAAAGGCGGGCTCATCATCGAACCACAGAATAAACGCATTATGCCATTCCGCGCGTTGGCTATGCGTACCATTGGTTACAAAAATGAAAACGTAAAAAATGCGGTTGGTTTAGAGGGGGCGTATGCCAGCTATATTAATGGCGAAAGCGGTAAACGTTTAGAGCAGCGCCTTGCAGGCGGTGTGTGGATGCCGGTTAACGAGGATGATGATATTGCGCCTAAAGAGGGTGCGGATATTATCTCTACCATCAATATCAATTTTCAGGATGTGGCGCAAAACGCCCTGGAGAAACAACTTATAAAAAGCAATGCCGACCACGGTGCGGTTATTTTGATGGAAGTAGCTACGGGCGAAATTCGCGCGCTGGCTAATTTTAACAAAATGCCCGATGGTACTTTTAAAGAGAAGTTCAACTACGCTATAGCGGGTAACCAGGATCCGGGTTCTACTTTCAAAGTGGCATCGTATATGGCCCTGTTAGAGGATAAAATGGTTGATACCAGCACAAGGGTGGCAACAGGTAACTACAAAATTCCGCATAATAGCCATACTATAAAAGATTCGCATGGCAGTATTGGTGTGGTATCGGTAAAAAGAGCGTTTGAAGAATCGTCTAACGCGGCGATTGCCTCATTGGTGAATAGATATTACACCGATAACCAGAGCAGGTTTACTAACCACTTGTACAAATGGCACCTGAACGAAAAGATGGGCCTGCAAATTCCGGGTGAGGCACAGCCGGTGGTGAAAAATCCGAAGAACGCCAGCTGGAACAAATACATGACCCTGCCGCAAATGGCTTACGGTTACGAAATGCAGCTGACGCCTTTAAAAATGTTGTCGTTCTACAATGCTATTGCTAACAACGGTAAATACATAGCACCAATTTTTGTAAAAGAGATAAGACGTTTAGGTAACACGGTAGAACGTTTTGATGCCCGTGTTATTGAAGATAAGATTTGCTCGGATGTTACCCTGAAAAAAATGCAGGATATGCTGGAAGCAGTGGTTAGCGAAGGTACCGGCCGGCAGTATGTATTTAACCCGTTATATAAAATAGCAGGTAAAACAGGTACCGCGCAGGTGGCAGATAACCGCAATGGTTATAAAGCCAAAAAGCAATACCAGGCATCGTTTTGCGGTTACTTCCCGGCAGATAAGCCAAAGTATTCGCTTATTGTGGTGGTGAACGACCCTAAGAACGGTTACTACGCGGCTTCGGTTGCCGGCCCGGTATTTAAAGAAATTGCCGATAAGGTTTACGCCAGCGATAACGCGATGGACCGCGCCCCGGTGCGTTACATTGGTAACACCACGCTGCCGCAAACTAAGCATGGCAATTTTAAAGCGCTTAAACAGGTATATGGCAAGCTGGGTGTAAAACCGCTGTATGCATCAACCAATATAAACAGCATTGATACCAGTAACGGTATCGCTTACGAAGAGAATAAAGTAAAAGCAGGTACCGTGCCCGATGTTACGGGTATGGGCTTAAGCGATGCCTTGTATGTAATGGGCAACGCAGGTTATAAAGTAACAGTACATGGCAGCGGATCGGTTAGCACGCAATCGGTAACAGGTGGCAGCCAGATACCAAAGGGATCAAAAATAACAATAGAACTGCAATGAGATATTTGAGTGACATATTGGATGGCGTAGCATTTACCGAATTACAGGGGAGTGCTGATGTAGAGATCTCTGCTGTGGTTTTCGATTCGCGCAAAGTTGTGCCGGGTTGTTTATTTGTAGCACTGAAAGGCACCGTTGTAGACGGGCACGATTATATAGAGCAGGCTGTTAAAGATGGCGCAATTGCTATTATCTGCGAAGAACTGCCCGCCCACGTAACCGGCGAGGTTGATTTTTTAATGGTGAACAATTCTGCCAAAGCATTGGGTACGCTTGCCGCTAATTTTTACGAGAACCCGTCATCCAACTTAAAACTGGTTGGGGTTACCGGTACAAATGGCAAAACTACTATAGCTACGCTGTTGTACAAATTGTTCAGGGATCTGGGTTATAAGTGTGGCTTATTATCGACAGTAGAGAACCAGGTGAATGGCCGCATTGTGCCATCTACCCATACCACGCCAGATCCGGTTGCATTGAACGAACTGCTGGCACAAATGGTTGATGAAGGCTGCGATTACTGCTTTATGGAAGTAAGCTCGCATGCCATTGCACAGCACAGGATAGAGGGCTTAAAGTTTTCGGGAGGGATATTCTCTAACTTAACACACGATCACCTCGATTATCATAAAACCTTCGACAGTTATTTAAAAGCCAAGAAAACGTTTTTTGATACGCTGCCTAAAAGCGCTTTTGCTTTAACCAACAGCGATGATAAAAACGGCAATGTAATGCTGCAGAATACATCAGCACATAAAAAATCTTACGGCTTAAAAAGTATGGCCGATTACAAAGCCCGTATTATTGAGAACCAGTTTGGCGGTTTGCTTTTAAATATAGATAGCGAAGAGGTTTGGTTTAAACTGGTAGGCACCTTTAACGCCTATAACCTGCTGGCTGTTTACGCCGCGGCTTTATTGCTGGAGCAGGACAAAGCCAAAGTGCTGGTAAGCCTGAGCAAATTAACCGGTGCCGAAGGAAGGTTTGAATATATTACCGCGCCAAATAAGGTGATAGGTATTGTAGATTATGCCCACACCCCGGATGCTGTACAGAACGTGCTTAGCACTATTCATGATATCCGTAAGGGGAAAGAAAAGGTGATCACCGTGATAGGCTGTGGCGGCGACAGGGATAAAACCAAGCGCCCTGTAATGGCAAAAGTAGCCAGCGAGTGGAGCGATAAAGTGATCCTTACATCAGATAACCCGCGGAGCGAAGACCCCGGCCAGATCATTAAAGATATGGAAGCAGGAATAGACCCGGCCTTTAAACGCCACGCCGTAAGTATTGTTGACAGGCGCGAAGCCATTAAAACTGCCTGTATGCTTGCCCAGCCCGGGGACATCATCCTACTGGCAGGTAAAGGCCACGAAAAATACCAGGAGATTAACGGTGTGAAAAACCACTTTGATGATATGGAAGAGTTGCTTGCGCAGTTTAACTTAATGAGCTAAATATTAGATGTGCAGATTTCAGATGTGCAGATATGCAGATGGGAAAAGAGAATGAATAGGTTTTAGATGTTCAGGTAAGAGACATATAGATGAGTGAAAGGCCTAATTTGATAGTTGATATGACTTTTAGCTTTTCTTTAAAGATAATTGATTTTACAGAGAAGCTCGAAAACCAAAAAAAGTTCAATATGGCTAATCAATTGTTTAGAAGTGGGACATCAATCGGTGCTAATGTTTGTGAAGCACAGGGAGCTCAGAGCAAGAGTGATTTTAAACATAAGTGTAAGATAGCATACAAAGAAGCTGAAGAAACAAGATACTGGTTAAGGTTATGTCAAAAAGCAGAAAGCTATCCTTTTGAATCGCAAATGCTGGATGATATAGAATCGATAGTTAAGATTTTAGGAAAAATAATTTCATCGACAAACTAAGCAGATGTGCAGATTTCAGATGTGCAGGTATGCAAATGAGAAGGCAATTAACACACATATATAATTAATAAAGTAAAGAATATTAACTAAACATAAACCGCAATCTGCAAATCTAAAATCTGCATATCTGGAATCTAACTCCTCATCTGCACATCTGAAATCTGCACATTTGCACATTTAATAACCAATGTTATATTACCTGTTTAGCTACTTAAATAAAAATTACAGTATCCCGGGCACGGGGGTATTCCAGTACCTTACGTTCCGCATGGCTATGGCGGTAATTGTATCGTTATTGGTAACTACGGTTTATGGCCGCAGGTTGATAGATTACCTACGCTTTAAACAGGTAGGCGAAACGGTGCGTAACCTGGGTTTAGAGGGCCAGATGCAAAAATCGGGTACGCCTACAATGGGTGGTATTATTATTCTGCTGGGTATACTTATCCCTACATTACTGTTTGCAAAGCTGGATAACATTTACATCATCATGATGCTGGTTACCACCGTTTGGTTAGGTGCTATCGGTTTTTTAGATGATTACATTAAAGTATTTAAAAAGAATAAGGAAGGTTTAGCGGGTAAGTTTAAAATAACGGGGCAGGTCGGCTTGGCGCTGTTCATCGGGTGGACAATGTACTTCAATAGCAACATTACCATGCGCCAGGAAGTAAAGCTGCCTGTTAAATACGACAGGCCGGTAGATTTTCATATGCGCGGCGATAAACCTATTTACACGCAGGATATTAAATCTACCAAAACAACCATGCCGTTCTACAAGAACAATGAGTTTGATTATGGCAAGGTGTTAAAATTTATCGGCCCCGGCTATGAGCAGTATGCGCTGCTGGTTTTCATGTTCTTTGTTATCGGTATTATCACTTTTATCTCCAACGGTGCCAACCTTACAGATGGTATCGACGGACTGGCAACAGGTACTTCGGCTATTATTGGCCTTACGCTGGCTATACTGGCCTATGTATCGGGTAATATTATGATAGCCGATTACCTCAGCATTATGTATATCCCCAACTCGGGCGAGCTGGTAATTTTTGCAGGTGCGTTTGTTGGGGCATGTGTGGGCTTTTTATGGTACAATGCCTACCCTGCCCAGGTATTTATGGGTGATACAGGCAGTTTGGCCATCGGTGGTATTATAGCCGTGTTTGCCATTGTAATCCGTAAGGAACTGCTGATCCCCGTTTTGTGCGGAATATTTGTGGTAGAGAACATGTCGGTAATTATACAGGTAGGCTGGTTTAAGTTTACCAAAAAACGTTTTGGCGAAGGCCGCAGGGTGTTTTTAATGGCACCGCTGCACCACCATTACCAAAAGAAAGGCTTCCATGAATCGAAGATCGTAACCAGGTTTTACATCATCTGTATTATGCTGGCCATTATAACGGTGATAACATTGAAGTTGAGATAGAAGGGAGCCCCCCAGCCCCCTGAAGGGGAGTAGGAGTTTACATAAATTAAGGTACAAGAACTAGTAAGACATAAACAACAATTGGCAACGCAGAGTAACATACCCAATCAAAAGTTCCCCCTTCAGGGGGCGGAGGGGGCTATACGCCCGACCGGGGCTGCACACCTTGCCATTTTGGGCGGCGGCGAAAGCGGTGTTGGTGCGGCGTACCTTGCCCAACAGCAGGGGTACGATGTGTTTGTTTCTGACTTTGGGCCTATTGCCGATCATTATAAAAAACAGCTGCAAGATTGGAATATCCGTTTTGAGGAGAACGGACATACCTACGAGGAGATCCTGAAAGCTGCCGAGGTGGTAAAAAGCCCCGGCATACCGGATAAGGCGCCGATAATAAAGGCATTGGTAGAAAAGAACATCCCGGTAATCTCAGAGATTGAATTTGCAGGCAGGTACACTGATGCAAAGATGATCTGCATAACCGGCTCTAACGGTAAAACAACCACCGCAAGCTTAACCTACTACCTGCTGAAGAACGGCGGGCTTAACGTTGGGCTGGCAGGTAACATAGGCAAAAGCTTTGCCTACCAGGTGGCTACCGAAAAGTACGATTATTATGTGCTGGAGATAAGCAGCTTTATGCTGGATAACATGTACGAGTTTAAGGCGGATATAGCGGTGTTATTAAACATAACACCCGACCACTTAGACCGGTACGATTACAAACTGGAGAACTACGCGGCATCCAAATTTAGGATTACGCAGAACCAGACCAGGGCAGATTATTTTATATACTGCGCCGACGACGAGGAAACATTAAAAGTAATGCAAGATAAAACGATAGCTGCGCAGCAACTGCCGTTTTCCATTATAAAAAAGATTGAACCGGGAGCATATCTCGATAAGGACAATATTGTCATCAACACACATCAAGAACATTTTCAAATGTCGATCAACGAACTGGCCCTGCAGGGTAAGCACAACATCTACAATTCTATGGCATCGGGCATCGTGTCAAAAGTGCTGGAACTGCGCAACGAAACAATGAGAGAGAGCATGGGCAGCTTCCGCAGTATTGAGCACAGGCTGGAGTTTGTGGCCAAGATCTCCGGGATCAATTTTATTAATGATTCCAAGGCTACCAACGTAAATTCTACCTGGTACGCTTTAGAAAGCATGCCTGCAGGTGTAGTACTGATATTGGGCGGTGTTGATAAAGGCAACGATTACAGCATGCTTACCGAACTGGTAAAGCAAAAGGTAAAAGCCATTGTGTGTTTAGGTAAAGATAACAAACGCATCCATGATGCTTTTGATGATGATGTAGAACTGATTGTAAACACTTCATCTGCATCAGAGGCTACACAGGTAGCCTATCACCTGGCATCAAAAGGAGATACGGTATTGTTATCGCCGGCATGCGCAAGCTTCGATCTGTTCAAGAACTACGAAGACAGGGGCAGGCAGTTTAAAGATGCGGTGAAGGAACTTTAGCGTTAGCCCATGGTCAATAGTCCATAGACCATGGTAGTATTAATGGACAAGTATTAACAAACCACTATGGGCTATGGTCCATGGACTATCGACAAAAGAATGAACCAGGTATTCGGTAATGTACTTAGCAACGTAAAGGGAGATCGCTGGATCTGGCTTATCGTTATCCTGCTGTCGGTTATATCATTACTGGCAGTATACAGTTCTACAGGTACTATTGCCTATAAGCATAATACCGGGGCGGAATCGTACCTGATGAAGCACATGGCTATGCTGTTTGGCGGTTTGGCGCTGATGTATATTTCGCACCGGCTTGATTACAGGTGGTACGCGGGTATCTCCAAGCTGTTAATGATCATTACCATCCCGTTGCTGTTATACACACTGGTATTTGGTAACCACGTGAATGATGCAAGCCGATGGATAGCTATCCCCGGTACAGGTTTAACCTTCCAGACTTCGGATTTGGCTAAGCTGGCTTTAATCACTTACCTGGCACGTACTTTATCGCGCAAGCAGGAGAATATTAAGGATGTTAAGCAATCGTTCATCCCTATCATGGGGTCGGTTTGTGTGGTGTTTATACTAATTGCACTGGCCAATTTATCAACCGCGCTGATGCTGTTTGGAGTGAGTATTTTGTTGCTCATCATCGGCCGTATCAGTATCAAGCAGATCGCGGTGGTTTGTTTGGCAGGGGCAGTATTGCTATCGGGCGTAGTGTTCTTAGGGCCAAGGCGTGCTACTTACATTTCCCGTATCCATGCGTTTATGCACCCGGAGACGGCAGATAAAGATAAATCGTTCCAGTCAGATCACTCTAAAATTGCTATTGCAACAGGGGGTATTATGGGCAAAGGCCCGGGTAACAGTACCGAGCGCAACTATCTGCCGCACCCGTATTCAGATTTTATATATGCAACTATCGTAGAAGAATATGGTTTGATAGGCGGCTTCGCCCTCGCAGCAATTTACCTGTTCCTGCTGTATCGATGCATTAAGATAGTAACCAAAGCGCCCAAGGCCTTTGGTGCATTGCTTGCAGCCGGGTTAAGTTTCAGCTTAACCATACAGGCATTTGCCAACATGGCGGTAGCAGTAGGTTTGGGCCCTGTAACAGGTGTGCCATTGCCGCTGGTAAGTATGGGTGGTACATCCATATTGTTTACAAGTGTGGCCTTCGGTATTATACTATCGGTAAGCCGCGATATTGATGAGCCAAGGAAAGTAGTGGTGGGCGAGATAAGGGAAGCGTAGCCCCCTAACCCCCTGAAGGGGGAACAGAATTTGAATATAACTAAGATATAATAATCGATAAACAAGATTAAAGAGTAACGATAATGAAAACGCAAAGCAACCAGGCTAATCAAAAGCTTCCCCTTCAGGGGGCGGGGGGGGCTTCGCCACGTCGCATCATTATCAGCGGCGGCGGCACGGGCGGGCATATCTTCCCGGCAATTGCTATTGCCAATGCTTTAAAAAAGCTCAATCCGGCTACCGAGATACTGTTTGTAGGCGCCAGCGGCCGCATGGAGATGGAAAAAGTTCCGGCGGCAGGATATAAAATTATAGGTTTAGACATCCAGGGTATCCAGCGGAAATCTATCCTTAAAAACCTCATGTTCCCCATTAAATTATTGGGAAGCGTACGCAAGGCGGTTAAGATCATTAAAGAATTTAAACCCGATGCTGCAGTAGGTGTAGGAGGTTATGCTTCTGGTCCGCTATTGTATGCGGCCTCGGTAATGGGGGTGCCTACTTTGATACAGGAGCAAAACTCTTATGCGGGCATTACCAATAAATGGCTGGGTAAAAAGGCCAGAAAGATTTGTGTAGCGTTTGATGGGATGGATAAATTTTTCCCGGCGGCCAACATCATCAAAACAGGTAACCCTATCCGTAAGGAGTCGGTAGATATCGCCGGTAAGCACATGCAGGCGCTGGAATTATATAAGTTATCCAACTTTAAAAAAACGATCCTGATCACCGGTGGCAGCCTGGGCGCACGTACGTTGAACAACAGCATACTGGCCGGTTTAGATAAACTGATAAAAGCCGATGTGCAGGTGATATGGCAAACCGGCAAGTTCTACTATAAAACCATTAAAGAGCAATTGGGCGATAACCTTCACCCGAACATCTGCGTGGTAGAGTTTTTAAACAGGATGGATCTGGCTTATGCCGCGGCAGATGTAATTATCTCGCGTGCGGGGGCAGGCACCATAGCCGAGCTTTGCGTAATTAAAAAGCCGGTAATACTGGTGCCATCGCCAAACGTGGCGGAGGATCACCAAACAAAGAATGCTTTGGCCCTGATGCAGGAAGATGCGGCAGTATTTGTTGCCGATCGCGATGCCGAAGCCAAGTTGGTTGATAAAGCGATAGAGCTGTTAAATGATAAAAAGTTACAAACGAAATTAAGCAACAACATTGGCAAACTGGCTATGCCCGATGCCGATGAGGTTATTGCAAAAGAAGTTATCCAAATAACAAACAACAATTAGATCTGGCTAATCCCCGCTGTATGCGGGGATAGCCTTTTTTATAATTAGTTATTGGTTAAGCAGAGAGTAGTTATAAAAGAATAAGGTTGATTAAGTTGATTAGGTGAGTGGTTGAACCAGTAGCCTGATGATCCATTTAACCGCTCACATAAAAAAAGCAATGGAATTAAAAAACATACAACGCGTTTACCTGGTAGGCATTGGCGGCATAGGCATGAGCGGCCTTGCCCGCTATTTCCATCACCTGGGTTTGGTTGTATGTGGATACGATAAAACCAGCACGCCGCTGACCGATGCGCTGCATAACGAGGGGATCGCGGTGATTTTTGAGGATCGTACAGACTGGATCCCGATGAGCTTTCAGCAGCCTTGTGATGGTACGCTAATAATTTACACCCCGGCTATTCCTAAGGACTCTGCCGTATTTAATTATTTTAAAAATAAAGGGTTCGATCTGCAGAAGCGCTCGCAGGTGCTGGGCATTATCAGCAGGGGCATGTTCACTATAGCAGTGGCTGGCACGCATGGTAAAACCACAACATCGGGCATGATAGCGCATATCCTTAAAGATTCGGGTAAAGATTGCTCGGCATTTTTAGGGGGCATCTCGTCTAATTACAACACCAATGTGCTGTATGGCGATAATGATATTGTAGTGGTGGAGGCCGATGAGTACGATCGCTCGTTCTTAACCCTTAACCCGGATACGGCCATTATCACCTCTATGGATGCCGATCACCTGGATATCTACGGCGATCATTCGCAACTGGAAGAATCGTTCAGGCTGTTTGCCTCGCAGATAAAGCAGGGTGGTATCCTCATTTATAAAAAGGGCTTACCATTGGCAGAGGGCTTTACCTACGGTGTAAATACCGAAGCAGGTGCAATGGGCAGCAACATACGGATAGAAGATGGTAACTTCCATTTCGATTTTGATAACGGCACAACCGCTATACACAATATCCGTATGGGCATTGCAGGCCTGCATAACATTGAGAACGCGGTGGCGGCAATAGAGGCATCCTTACGGCTGGAGATTTCCGGCGATGCTATCCGCGAAGCGCTGGGTTCTTTTAAAGGTATCAAACGCCGTTTTGAATACATTGTAAGGAACGGGGAGCATATTTATATTGATGATTACGCGCATCACCCCGAAGAATTAAGGGCGGCAATAACATCTGTAAAAAGGCTGTTCCCGGATAAAAAGCTGACGGTTATTTTTCAGCCGCATCTGTTCACCCGCACGCGCGATTTTGCCAACGGCTTTGCCGAAGTGCTCGATCTGGCCGACGAACTTTTGATGTTAGAGATCTACCCGGCCCGCGAGTTGCCGATAGAAGGTGTAAACAGCAATATGCTGCTGAGCAGAATGAAGTTAGAAAATAAACAAATTGTAGGAAAACAGGAAGCTGTTGACCTGATCCGTGAGAAAAGCCCGGAACTGTTGCTAACCGTAGGGGCCGGAGATATAGATACATTGGTGCAACCTTTAAAACAAGTATTAACACATGTTTAAGAAACGCATATGGAAACCACTGCTGATTGCTTTAGGCTGGACTATAAGCCTGGCCGGCCTTGTGGTGCTTATGAGTTTCATTGAGGTGAAGAAGGCCGAGATGGTTTGCAAGGCCATTAAAGTTTACATCCCCGGTAACCAGTATTTTATAGACAGGCAGGAGGTTGATAATATTTTGCAGATGAGCAGCCATACGCTTATTGGTAGCCGGATTGAAAATATTGATATACATGCACTTGAAAACAAATTGAAGGCAAATCCCTTTATAGAGTTTGCAAAGGTATACGCTGATATGGATGGGGTGATACAGGTGGAAGTAAGCCAGCGCCAGCCTATTCTACGTATCATGAACCGGTTCGACCAGGATTTTTATGTAGACCAGCACGGCCTTAAAATGCCGCTCTCGCAAAACTTTACCGCAAGGGTATTGGTAGCCAATGGTTTTATTGATGAACTGTTTGCCAACAAAGTAGATTCAGTACACACAGCACTGGCAAAGGATATTTTTAAAACGGCCGATTTTATCAGGAAAGATTCGCTTTGGGATGCCCAGATAGCACAGATTTACGTAAATAAAGATCATGAGATTGAGTTGATCCCAAGGGTAGGCAACCAGCGTATTTTGCTGGGCGATGCCGATTCGTTGGAACAACGCTTTAGCAACCTGGAGGCTTTCTACAAAAAGGCGCTGCCAATGGTAGGCTGGGATGCTTACAGGATCATCAACATTAAATACGCCAACCAGGTAATAGGGGTTAAGAACCAAACCCTAGTAGATTCGTTAAAAGCGGCGGAGCTGAAAGCAAAAGCCGTGGCAGCAGACTCGGCACTGGCATTGGCCGCTGCCCGTAATAAAAGCGATGCACTGGCCGCCGCGCAGTTAAAGGCCGAAATGAGGGATGCCGCCGCAACAGATGACGATACCGAACCTGTTGCAGATCAACCCGAGCCGGTAACAACGGCTGCCAAACCAACTGAAGTTAAAGCAAAGGCCAGCAAACCGGCCGCAACTAAGCCGGTTGCCAAAAAAGCGGTTAGCAAGCCCGCAGAAAAAAAGGCTGTTGCCAGTAAACCTGCCGTTAAACCGGCATCGGTTAAGCCTGTTAAAAAGCCGGATGCAAACAAGGCGGTGATTGATGAGCGGGCACTATACAAAGCGCCTGTAAAAAAACAGGCAGACAAAAAGCCGGCTGCAAAACCGGCCGGTAAAAAGCCCGCGACTACCAAGCCCGCGGCAAAAAAAACTGAAAAGAAGACATCTATTTAAAGTACGAGTAATATGGACAAAAGTTCAACACAAGAAAAAAGTTCGCCAATTGTAGTAGGGCTGGATATCGGCACTACTAAAATTTGCGCAATTGTTGGCCGTCGCAGCAAGAACGGCAAGATTGAGGTATTGGGGATCGGGAAGGCGGAGTCGGCAGGTGTCACGCGTGGGATGGTGTCCAATATTGATAAAACAGTGCAAGGCATTACCCTGGCAGTAGATGTAGCGGGGGCACAATCTAACGTTGAGATTAGAATTGTGAATGTGGGTATTGCCGGCCAGCACATCAAAAGTTTACAGCACCGCGGCTTAATAACCCGCAAGGAATTACATAACGAGATCAGCCGTAAGGATATTGACAAGCTGGTTGAGGATATGTACAACCTGGTGATGCCTCCGGGCGAGGAGATTATCCATGTGCTGCCGCAGGAATTTACGGTAGATAACGAACCGGGCGTAAAAGACCCTATTGGTATGGCAGGCGTGCGTTTAGAGGCCAACTTCCATATTATATCGGGCCAGGTTACGGCCATTAAAAATATTGTTAAGTGCGTTACCAAAGCTAACCTGGAAAGCCAGGAGCTGATACTGGAGCCGCTTGCATCTTCAGAATCGGTTTTGAGCGACGAGGAAAAAGAAGCAGGTGTGGTACTGGTAGATATTGGTGGCGGTACAACCGATGTGGCTATATTCCACGAAGGGATCATCCGCCATACAGCGGTTATTCCCTTTGGTGGAAACAGCGTAACCGAGGATATCCGCGAGGGCTGCTCGGTAATGCGCAACATAGCAGAGCAGCTGAAGGTGAGGTTCGGTTCGGCATTGGCTGAGGAAAACAAAGAGAACGAAATTGTTTGTGTACCGGGTTTACGCGGCCGCGAACCAAAAGAGATCTCGGTTAAAAACCTTGCCTTTGTGATACAGGCCCGTATGGAAGAGATCATAGAGCATGTTTACTATGAAATTAAATCATCCGGCTACGAAAAGAAACTGATTGCCGGTATAGTAGTAACAGGCGGTGGCGCACAGTTAAAACATCTAACGCAGCTGATAGAGTATGTAACCGGCTTAGATTGCCGCGTAGGTTACCCTAACGAGCACCTGGCCAAAAACGAAGTATTGCCAAAAAGCACCTACGAGGATTTACAGAGCCCAACGTTTGCAACTGGTATAGGCCTGCTGATAAAAGGGATCCAAAAGATGGAAACCTCTACAGTGGTACAAGCCCCGGCAGCCGTTAAGGTAGAAAAAACAAAATACACCGACGACAGGAAGTTCGGCCTCTTGGGCAAGATCCTGGAATCGGGCAAAAAGTTTATTAAGGATGATATAAAAGATGAAGACTTTTTGAAATAGGCGGTGATGCCTCACCGCAATCCTCTTCATAAGAGAGGGCTATAACTCAAAAAAAGAGAAATTAAAACCCTCTTCTCTTGAGAGGGCAGGGAGGCTTTTAAACCTAACCTACACAAGATCAGTTAATAATTATTCACAATAATTAATTTATCCACATTGTGAACAAATGTTAATAAACCTTGTGGAAAAAGTTATAATATTACATTAAGAAAATCTATCTAATCATCAGTCCACAAATAGCTGAAAAACAAGGATTATGCAGTTTGAGATGTTAAAGGAAAAATCGTCAATCATCAAAGTAATTGGTGTTGGCGGTGGCGGCGGTAACGCAGTAAATCACATGTACAGGCAGGGAATTACCGGTGTTGACTTTATTATATGTAACACCGATGCCCAGGCGCTGGAGCTAAGCCCCATCCCTAACAAGGTACAACTGGGTGCAAGTTTAACCGAAGGAATGGGCGCAGGCTCTATCCCCGAGGTAGGTAAAAACTCGGCAATAGAAAATATCGACGATATAAAGCAGATGCTTGGCTCTAATACCAAAATGTTGTTTATAACAGCAGGTATGGGCGGCGGTACAGGTACCGGTGCAAGCCCTATTATAGCCAAAGCAGCGCGCGAGCTGGATATATTAACCGTAGGCATTATTACCACCCCGTTCTCATTTGAAGGCAAGCGCCGTAAAATGCAGGCCGAAGAAGGTATGGAAGAGCTGAAGAAGTATGTGGATTCGTTCCTGGTGATCTCAAACGACAGGCTACGCCAGATCTTCGGTAACTTAACCATGAGCTCGGCATTTGGCCAGGCCGATGATATCTTAACAACTGCCGCAAAGGGCATTGCTGAGATTATCACACTGCCGGGTTACATAAACGTGGATTTTAAAGATGTGCGCACCGTTATGAAAGATAGCGGCGTATCTATCATGGGTAGCTGTTCTGCCGACGGTGAAAACCGCGCTTTAAAAGCAGTGGAAGGTGCATTATCATCCCCGTTATTAAAAGATAACGAGATTGAAGGTGCCCGCTACATCCTGTTAAACATCACCTCTGGTGAGCAGGAAGTAACCATGGATGAGGTTAGCATTATTACCGATTACATACAGGAAGAAGCCGGTTTGGCTGCCGACCTGATATGGGGTAACTGTAAGGATGATAATTTGGGCGATAAGCTATCGGTAACCATTATTGCTACCGGTTTCCAAACCAAGGATGAGCGCGAGAAAGAACACAGCAACAAAAAGGTAGTATCTATGCTGATGCCGGAAGCGGCGCCATTGGTAAAACCGGTTAACGAGTTTATTAACCACGTTAAACCCGCTGATGCTGAAGAAGCTTTTTCTACGCCATACATGAAAGCTAAGGACGCGCCTAAGCAAACCGGCTTGTTTGATCTGTTTGCAAAAGCAGAAGAGCAGGACCGTGCCGAGCAGAACGAAATTGTACGCTTTAACCTGGTTGAAGAAGAGCCAGCGCAGCAATCGCATGAAGAGCCGGATGCTGCCGAGTTTACCTTTAAGGTAACCGAAAGCGTTATGAACTTTACGCCGCCGGTAGTAGAGCAAAGGCAACCAGAGCCTGAGCCCGAACCAGAGCCGGTTAACGTTGTAGAAACTAAAACCGACGAATCGATAGAAGAGCAGCTGCGTAAATCGCGCGAGCGTATCATGCGCTTAAAAGATCTGAGCATGAAATTGCGTAACGGCAACATTCAGGAGATGGAGAACATCCCGGCCTACAAACGCAAGGAAATAGCCTTGCAGCAAACCCCGGCGTCTGACGAAAGCCAGATCTCCCGCTTCTCCCTGATGCCTGATAGCGATGGTAAAGTAGAGATCAAGAACAACAACTCGTTCTTACACGGAAACGTAGATTGATTTGAGTCCATAGTCAATGGTCGATAGTCCATAGATAATTAGATACAGGGGTGCGGTAATCGTGCCCCTTTTTTGTTTTTAATTAGTTAAATTATGAAAATCCCCCATAGTTAACGGGTAGCCTTTTATAGCTCGGAGTTTATAATCTATCGTCTATAGTCCATCGTCTATTGTCTTCTTGTTATAAACCATTATAAAAAGTTATAACGCTTGATACAGGGTGTTTTAACGGCTATATTTGCAATATCATTTACATTAAAAGATTTGTGTTTTGGATCTGTTTGATAAAATAAATAAAAACATGGGCGGCCCGATAGGGCAGCATCAGAAATGGTCGCACGGGTATTTTTCTTTCCCTCGTTTAGAAGGGGAGATCCACCCGCATATGATGTTTAATGGCAAAGAGCATTTGGTTTGGAGCCTTAACAATTACCTGGGGCTGGCAAACCATCCCGAAGTGCGCCAGGCTGATGCACAGGCTGCTGCAGATTACGGTATGGCTTACCCAATGGGCGCCAGGATGATGAGTGGCAACACCAAACACCACGAAGAACTGGAGAACGGCCTGGCTGAATTTGTAGGCAAAGAAGCTGCTTTTTTATTAAACTATGGTTACCAGGGCATGGTATCTATTATAGATGCACTGGTAGATCGTAACGATGTAATTGTTTACGATGCCGAATCGCACGCCTGTATTGTAGATGGCGTACGCCTGCACATGGGCAAACGTTTTGTTTACCAGCATAACGATATCGAAAGCTGCGAAAAACAGCTGGAGCGTGCCGCACGCTTAACCGAGCAAACCGGTGGCGGCATCCTGCTAATCACCGAAGGGGTTTTTGGTATGTCGGGTGCACAGGGTAAATTGAAAGAGATCATAGCGCTGAAAGAAAAATATAACTTCCGTTTACTGATTGATGATGCGCATGGTTTTGGTACTATGGGCCCAACCGGTGCCGGTACGCACGAGGAGCAGGATTGTATTGAAGGCGTAGATGTATACTTTGGTACCTTTGCCAAATCAATGGCCGGTATCGGCGCATTTGTGGCATCAGGCAGCGAAATTATCAACTACCTGCGTTATAATATGCGCTCGCAAACCTTTGCCAAAGCGCTGCCTATGCCAATGGTATTAGGCCTTAAAAAACGCTTCGAACTGTTAAAAACAAACCCAGCATTGCGCCAGCAGTTATGGGTAATAGCCAAAGCCCTGCAAAACGGTTTAGTGGAGCACGGTTTTGATATTGGCATCACTAACACTATGGTAACCCCTGTTTTCCTGAAGGGTGAACTGAACGAGGCTACCAGCTTAACTATGGACCTGCGCGAGAACTATAGCATCTTTTGCTCTATAGTGGTTTACCCGGTTATCCCTAAGGGGCTGATAGAACTGCGTTTGATCCCTACGGCTATGCATACCCTGGAAGATGTACAGCGTACGCTGGATGCCTTCAGCGAAGTTGCCGGTAAGCTGAAAGCAGGCTACTACAAAGAAAATAAAATGGCCATAGCTTAATTTAAAGCTGTTTTTAAATAAAAGTACAAAAGCCCTGCGGTAACCGCGGGGCTTTTGTGCTTAAGGCCCTTTTAAACTCTCAAAGCAAAATACACACATTCAATTATTTAATACTTTTATTAAGGGGTTTGGGTATACTTTTGGCTAAATAAATTTCCTGCATGTTAAGGTAAGGGCCGGGCCTTTTTAAATTATTGGCTGTGTTAATATTTTTAATTCGGCGTAAGCGCCATTTTACCACGTTTTGGGATGCGAATGTGGAAAAAAACCGCATTTAAGCTACTGTTTTTGAGGTTTAAAAATTTTTATTTTAAAAAAAAGAATTTAGATTAGCTTTAATTAAAACAATAAACCTCAAAATTAAAGGAGTTTCACAATGAAAAAATTTACTGAAGTAAAAGAACTGGTTGCATCACTGGAAGCAGATGCCGACAAATTTTATAACAAGGGTAACAGTGCAGCAGGTACCCGCGTTCGTAAAGGTATGCAGGACCTTAAAAATTTAGCGCAGGCAATTCGTTTAGAGGTTCAGGAAGCTAAGAACAAAGAGTAATCGCCCTCAAAAAGAGATTATTTACTTCATAAAAAAGTCCGGTTAAACTAACCGGACTTTTTTATTATTTTATTATCAATTGCAAGGAGCGGCAGAGGGAGTGCGGCCGCGCGACGCGGCAATCTCGTCGCCCATGCCTAATCGCTTTGCATATTTACTACTGCATAAAGATATTGCCACAGCCCGCCATCGCTTTCGCCCCCGCTGGGGCTTCGCAATGACACAGTTGGAATAAGAGTTAACTTACCCAATAACCCCTATCTGTTCTTTTATCTTCTCTACGGCAGTATCACTCACCGGCACCAGTGGTAAACGCAAAGTATCGCCGCAAACACCCAAAGTTTTTAATGCCGATTTTACACCAGCAGGGCTGCCTTCGGCAAACATCAGGCGGGTAAACTCTATCATACTGTAATGCGCAGGCTGGGCGGCTTTAAAATCGCCGGCAAGGCAAAGCCTGATCATATCCGAAAACTGCTTGGGTAACGCATTGCCCACAACCGAAATTACACCAACCGCGCCCATAGCTATCATAGGCAGGCTGATAGGATCATCGCCGGATATCAGCAGGAAATCTTCCGGTTTATCGCGCATCAGCTGGTTCATCAGTTCAAAATTGCCCGATGCCTCCTTAATACCTATAATATTTTTAAATTCGTTAGCCAGGCGCACGGTAGTTTCGGCACTTACGCTGCTGCCGGTACGGCTGGGTACATTGTATAAAATAACCGGCAGGGGCGATGCCTCCGCTATGGCTTTATAATGCTGGTAAATACCTTCCTGTGTAGGTTTATTATAATGCGGGCTTGCAGACAGTATTGCATCGTACCCGGTAGTATCAAAATCCTTTATTTCGGCAACGGTTTCCAGCGTGTTGTTACCAGCAATGCCAGCAACTAAAAGTACGCGCTTATTAACAAATTCGGCCGTGAATTTCCAGATCTGCTTCTTCTCTTCCTTATTCAAAGTGGCGCTTTCGCCGGTTGTACCTAACGATACTAAATATTCTACACCACCCTCAATCAGGTGGTTAATAAGCCTGCCAAGTGCATCGTAATCCACCTGCCCATCAGCCCGAAAAGGAGTAACCATTGCTACCCCCGTCCCATAAAATCTGTTCATGTCTGTTATTAAAAGGATGCTAAGATAGGTAAATGTGCAGATATGCAGATGTGCAAATTTCAGATGGGTGGATGGCCGGTTAGTTTGTCTTCCCGAGCGATAGCGAAGGATCTGTTTAACGCCATGCAATTCGCCAATAAGCTTTATAATCTCACCGTTAAATATGGCGATGCCTGCGGCCCGGGCTTTCCGTTGCAACTCCTCATTCCGCGCCGCTGATAGAAGCGGGCTTCATTCCGGGGTTTCCACTGCAATCCCTATCGCAAAAATAATCTGAACCGTTGATTTTGAATACGCAGATTGCGCTGATGATACACACATTACAAAATATGATTTATATCAATAACCGTATTCAAAACCAAAGACGATTTTTTATAAATCGGTGAAATCAATCTTCAATCGGTGAAATCCCAATTATATAATCCCATGCAGCACCCCGCCTTTAGCGCCCATGGCATCCACTAACTTCTCCGCTGCAGGGTCTTTCACCAGTTCCGGTGCATGATGCGGTTTTATGCGGGCATCTATCATCAACGGGCCGTGGCAACCCCAGTGTTTGTGCTCGGTAAAGCTGTTGATGCCGTAAATATCGTGCGATGGGTTGCTGCGGGTAAAGGTTACCCATACAAAATTATTGATGTTCTGCGCCGTAAACGCGGCGTTATCGCAAAGCACCATCAGCAGCAGACCGGGCAGGTCGGCTTCGGCTAAATGTTCTTGCAAAAGTTCCAGTATCAGTGGCATATCGCTGGTGCGGATGTTTTTGGGCACCTCAACAGCCAGCACGCCGGGTATAACCATTTTATAGTTAAGCAATGGCCTTGGCAGGCTAAACGAAGCGGGGAGTTCGGTCCATAACTCACGTTTAATATCACCGGCTACGGTAACGGCCACCTTACTGCCGCTATTGAGGCCTTCGCCGCTGTAATCCAGGGTATCTATAGAAGTTTTGGTCTGAAAATGGAGGTCGCGGGTAAGGTCAACCCTTTGCAGAATGTGTTTCAGGAAACCGCCTATATCGTTCACATTTAAGCCCGGGTCATCTTCCTTAGCGGCAATAAACAGGTATTTGGCCAAACTAAGCTGCCCTTTGCCAAAAATGTGGTTGGCAATGGTGATGATCTCCTGCGGGTGGCGCTCTTTAACATACGGCGTATAGCGTTCGCTGCCAATGGCAAATAACAAAGGGTGCACCCCGGCGGCATCTACCGCGTTCACCGCATGTAAACCGGGAATTTCCTTAGGTATAGCGTTGCCCGTGATCTCATGGATAAGCGCCCCAAAGCTGGTATCCTCCTGCGGCGGGCGCCCCACTACCGTGAACGACCAGATGGCATCTTTTTTATGGTACACATTATGCACCTTCATCAGCGGGAAAGGGTGGGCCAGGCTATAATAACCCAGGTGATCGCCAAATGGGCCTTCGGGTTTATTCTCCATGGGCATCACCGTGCCGGTAATTACAAAATCGGCATCGGCAGAAATACAGAAACCTTCCGCATCATAAAAATAACGGAAACGGCGGTTCCCCAATGCCCCGGCGAAAGTCATTTCAGATAAACCCTCGGGCAGCGGCATTACGGCAGCAACCGGGTGCGCCGGCGGGCCACCTACAAATATGCTCACCTTTAAGGGCTGCCCTTTGGCATTCGCCTTGGTTTGGTGCACGCCAATACCACGGTGCAGCTGGTAATGCAGGCCAATTTCTTTATCCTGCACGTAATCGTTACCGCCCAATTGGATGCGGTACATGCCCAGGTTGGCATTCATAATGCCCGGTGTATCGGCATCTTCGGTGTAAACCTGCGGCATAGTAACAAACGGGCCGCCGTCCATAGGCCAGTTTACAATTTGCGGCAACTCGCTAACGGCGGTGCGGCCAAAGTTAATTGGGGCGCCTTTGCCAACCTTCATGGGCAATGCTGAGAGGGCGGTTAACGCCGTGTTGGCATATTTAAAAGGATGCTTAACGGCCTTTATCGGGTCGTTCTTAATGTCTACCAGGGTTTTGATCTTATCCAGCGTGTCTCTGAAAATAAACCTCGACCTATCCAGCGTACCAAACAAATTAGATACCGCCGGGAACTTGCTGCCCTTTACATTTTCAAACAAAATAGCAGGCCCTTCGTGCTCAAAAACACGCAGGTGTATGGCTGCCATTTGCAGGTAGGGGTCTACCTCTTCCTTAATACGGATGAGGTGATTGTTCTTTTCCAAATCAGTAATGCAGGCTTGTAAGCTTTTGTAACCCATGTGCGTTTTAAAAAGCCCAAAGATATTACACATTTAATGATTTTGCCGATATTTAGGGAATGAAACCGCTTGTGCTTCTATTAGTAGTATTTGCGTCGGCCTCGCTGGCCTCGTTTATTTCCGGCAAGGCCGATTATTTCTTCTGCGGCAGGCTGGCCATGGCAGTAATGCTGATGTTTACTTTCATCAGCAAAGCGTATTTTGATAAAATAAATGCGCCCAAAAGCAATTTATATTAATTCCAAAAGCGGTGCATGGCTTTAATTAAGTTATTGTAAGAGAGATGTTTAGGTTGTTTGAATTGATAAACTGGTTAAAAAGTTCAGTAAACAGGTAGGGTTACTTCTTTTAAATCATTGTAAAAACTTATATTACTTTTACCGGCTCAACCAGTTGTTAAAGTCCTATGTCGGTAATTGTATTTACCATAATTATACTCGCCGGTGCCTATTTTGCAGGCTTGCTGGGCTCGCTTACGGGTTTAGGCGGCGGGGTGGTTATCATTCCTTTACTCACACTTTTACTTGGGGTTGATATCCATTACGCTATCGGCGCTTCGCTGGTATCGGTTATTGCCACATCATCGGGTTCGGCGGCGGCGTATGTTAAAGAGGGGATCACCAATATCCGGCTGGGCATGTTTTTAGAGATTGCCACAACCATAGGTGCACTGGCCGGGGCAATGCTGGCCATTTATATCCCTACGCAATATATAGCAGTGCTGTTTGGCGTAATCCTCATCTTCTCGGCCCTGATGTCGTTAAGAAAAAAGGCGGAACAGGTGGTTTTACAACCCAGCTACCTGGCCGAAAAGCTGAAGCTAAAAGGCAGCTACCCGGATGGGAATGGCAATATGATCAACTACGGCGTTACGCGGGTAGGCGGCGGTTTTTTTATGATGCTTTTCGCGGGGATCATCTCCGGTTTGCTGGGCATTGGCTCGGGCGCGTTAAAGGTAATAGCCATGGATACCATCATGAAGATTCCCTTCAAAGTATCAACTACCACCAGTAATTTTATGATAGGCGTAACCGCGGCAGCCAGCGCAGTAGTTTACCTGCAACGCGGTTACATCGACCCGGGGATCTCCATGCCTGTGGTTATCGGCGTACTATTGGGCGCCATGACGGGCTCTAAAATACTGGTGCATACCAAATCATCCGGCTGGCTGCGCTGGGTGTTTGCCATTGTGGTAACCTTTTTGGCAAGCCAGATGATCTACAACGGCATTACTGGAAAGATATAATTGGTGTTACCGTAGAGGCGCAAAGTATTGCATCTCTGCAATTCAAATCCTTCACAGCATCTTATAATTATAACCAATATTGCCGTATATTGTGAGGCAATAAGTAACCCTTCTGTGGGGGAGGTGCAATTGTTGCGTCTTTACAAATCACTACCTTAAATTATATATGAAATACCTTTTCCTTTTTGCTGTGCTTTTAACGGCTCAATTGGTATGCGGGCAAACCGCTTTGCCGGTAATTAAGGCTACCTCCGGCAAGGTTGCCATTAAAGATGATGGTTTTTTAGATAAGGATGCGTGGTCGCTCTCGCCAAAAACAAGGCCCGATGTTTATACCGCCGAGCGCAGCCGCAAAACCAAGTGGGTTACTTTTTATACGGATATCGATTCTATTAAAGTAAAGGTAACACCGGGATCTAAGTTTGATTTTGTAGTGCTGCTGAACGGCAAAGATTCCTGCTACACCCGGATAGCCAGCGCTATCACTGCCGAAAGCATGGCTGCAAGTAGCATAGTAATACACGATACCATTCCCTTTACGCTTACCGCTGTTAACGCTATTGCTGTAAAAGCCGTGCTCAATAATACAGATACGCTGAACCTGCATTTTGATATGAGCTCTTTTGATGTGCATTTAACGCGGGATGCTATCCTGAAAAGAACCAGCCTGCTTGCCAACCAGCCCGATGCTGTAGCCGGTAAGGTAAAGCCCAACTATAACAACCTTGCCAAAGCATTTAAACTGCAGATGGGCAGCCTGGTGTTAACTGATCCGCCTATACTAACCACCAACCAAACTGCGCGTGAGATGGACGGCCGCTTCGGCTGGAACCTGTTTGAAGGCAAACAGGTAGAAGTAGATTACGACCGTAACCTCATCATCATCCACTCAAAACTCCCCGCCAAATTAAAAGGCTATACAAAGGCCAAAATGGAATTTGTCCGTTCTTTTCCTGTCATAAAAGGGACTTTTGTAATAGGTGAGAAAAAATACACCGGCAATTTTTCTATGGATACCGGCTCCGAACTGGCCATTATCCTCGATAGCGGCTGGGGCGCTAAACAAGGTTTTCCTACTGATCTGAAGCTCATCAAAACTTCCGTACTGAGCGACCCGCGGGGCGTGAAGTACGAAATGAAGATAGTAGAAGCACCTGTATTTACGTTGAACGGTTTCGGCACCAATAATATCCCCACCGTTATTTTAAGCGGCAGATTAAACCCGGTAGGTTTTGAGATGAACTACCTGGGCAATGGTCTGCTGAAGCGCTTTAACATGGTGCTCGATTTTAAGAAAGACGAGCTCTACCTTAAACCCAACAAACTGATAGCAGTACCTTACCCTACAAGTTCCTGATAGCTAATGCCAACTAACCATTAACCACTCTCTATTTAACAATGAAACGTGTACTAAGCAACCTTACTTTTCAGGTTATACTGGCCATTACACTGGGTGTGCTGGTGGGCCTGTATTTTAAAGGCTTTGCACCAACCGCCCAACTGATCAGTAAAACATTTATCAGCTTAATTACCATGCTGATAGCGCCTATTATATTTTTCACTATTGTGCTGGGCATTGCCGGTATGAGTGATATGAAAAAGGTAGGCAGGGTAGGCGGCAAGGCATTGCTTTACTTTGAGCTGGTAACCACACTGGCGCTTATTATAGGCGTTACAATAGCCAACCTGGTAAAGCCGGGCGCTAACTTCATCAATACGCACCACGCGGTTGATACCACCAAACTGGCCGCCTACGAAAAGGCAGCATCCGAAATGAAATGGGGCGATTTTATTGCGCACATTGTGCCCGGTAACGTATTTGAGGCTTTTGCCAAAGGGGATATCCTGCAGATCCTGTTCTTTGCCATTCTTTTCGGGTTTGGGCTCAGCAAGATGGGGGAGGCGGGGCAATCCGTTATCAATACCTTTGATAAGCTTTCCAAGGTGTTCTTCAATATCATGAAGATTGTAATGCGGGCGGCACCCTTAGGCGCGTTCGGCGGTATGGCATACACCATTAGTACCTACGGACTGGCAACCCTTAAACCCCTTGCGCTGCTGATGGCATCGGTGTACATCACCATGATCCTGTTCATTTTTGTGGTGCTTAACCTTATCGCATACTTTTTTAAGTTCAGCCTGTGGCAATATTTAAAACACATTAAAGAGGAGATACTGATTGTGCTGGGCACCTCGTCATCAGAATCGGCCCTGCCGGGGATGATGGAGAAACTGCAAAAGTTTGGCTGCTCCAAATCGGTAGTAGGGCTGGTGATCCCGGCTGGATATTCTTTTAACCTGGATGGCACTACCATCTACCTATCCATGTGTACCATATTTTTAGCGCAGGTATTTAAGATAGATCTTTCGATAGAGCAGCAGCTCACCATCATCGGTATCCTCATGATCACGTCCAAAGGCGCGGCAGGCGTAACCGGAAGCGGTTTTATTGTACTTACCTCCACACTGGCCGCCATAAAAGTTATCCCGGTAGAAGGTGTGGCGATACTGTTAGGGGTAGACAGGTTTATGTCTGAAGCGCGGGCCATAACCAACGTAATAGGAAATGGCGTGGCTACGATAGTGGTTGCAAAGAGCGAAGGAGAGTTTAGTCCACAAGGCTCTATAAAAAATTAAATAGTTAACAATGTATATAGCGCTAACTATATTAAAAGTACTCGTTATATTATCCGGATTTGGATTTGCTGCTAAATTCTTTTTTCCTTCAATTAAACATTTCAATAAAGAGGGTCTAAGAAAAGCAGGCATAATTTTTTTAACTACATTTCTGTTAGTCATTGTTATCACAGCTATAGAGTTTTTGATAGCCCTAAACTAATGTCCACTGGTCTAAGTTTAGCGAAGCGTAACTTCGACCAGTTATTTAGATTGCCTGTTGTTCTTACGTTGTGCTTTTACAGACTTAATGAATTCTTCGAAAGCTTTGTGCTTTTCTACTTTCATTGAGTAATCTAATACACTCTTTTCATGTGATTTCAGCTCTGGAAACGTTTCAAACTTCTTTACCGATTTCATGATGATGCCTTTCTATATTACAAACATAAATATACATTATTTTGATAGCCATCAATTCTCTACAGTCTCTCAACTGGTCTAAGTTTAGCGGAGCGTAACTTAGACCTTAAATGAAGTAAGCTTCCAGCTTACGCAAGAAGGATTCTTGCTACATTTTGGGTCGAAGTCTTAAACTTCAACCAGTCATAAGTAATTTTTACTCGTCGCCATTGATCCTTTTTAGGTTTTGGATGTCTTCCAAGTCTTTCTTTCGGGCAGTGGCTTCTTTGTCTTTGATTAAATCAAAGTAATTTAAAAAATGAATTTTAGTTCCTTCAAACTGAACAGTTTCTTTATTTCTGCTTGCTTCGGCGAATCTGATAACTGCTTTAATTTCAGGCAACATATCAAGGCTAAACTCGTCAAACTCTAACTTGAAAAATGATTTTTTAGGATTTGGGTTTTGCTCGCTGGTAAACTCGTTGATATCTTTACCCAAATCTTTTATTACTTTTAAAACATTAAAATAATTTTCGTAAGTCGGATTATACCAAATATCTATATCGGGTTTGTCTGCAAGTTCTCCTTCAGCATTTACAGAGTATCTAAAATAACCATTTAGAGCGACAGCAGTACCCCCAACAAGTAAATACTGTACCGTGTGTTTTTCCAACAGTTTACAAACAGCTAATAAGCCATTGTTCAAATCTTCTCTCACGTTGGATTATTTAGATTGCCTGTTCTTACGTTGTACTTTTACAGACTTAATGAATTCTTCGAAAGCGTTGTGCTTTTCTACTTTCAAAGAATAATCTGATACACTTTTTTCATGTGATTTCAGCTCTTGGAACGTTTCAAACTTCTTTACCGATTTCATGATGATGCCTTTCTATATTACAAACATAAATATACATTATTTTTGATAGCCATCAATTCTCTACAGTCTCCGCTGGTCTAAGTTTAACGAATCATGATTTAGACCCAAAAGGCAAGCTTCCAGATTGCGCGGAAAGCTTACCTTTTTATTGTATAATTTTATGGGTTACAAGCTGTGGTTAACTTTTTGGTGTAATCGGGGTTAAGCGGCTCGTTGGTTTGTGCCAGGCGTTGCGCGCCCACATTGGCCGGGCATGCTATCCCGTTCGGTGCATCGTAAATAAGGCCGGGTTTGGCGCTGATCAGTTCTTTTGGTACATAGATCTGCACGCGGGTAACCGAATAGCCGCTTGGAATATATCGTACATAATAACCATCCGGGTGTAACGACCAGATGCCCGATGGTACTTCCGGGTCTGGCTGTGGTGCAAGCCCTGCCAGTATTGCGTATTTCTCCATTTCCTCGTAAGATGAATTGCCCGAGGCCGCCAACCGGCGAATGTTGTTTTCAGCTTCAAACACACTTTGCAAAGCAGGCGGCAGCTGGTCTTTAGCCTTATCCATTACGCTTGCAGGTAACACACCCAACGCACCACCCTCCAGTAAAAGCAGTTCCTGCGTTGATAGTAAGGTGCTTGCCGTTAATTTAATATTGGTACCCATATCTGCAAATTTGGTGCGGGCAATAATGGCCCACAGCAACACCTGTATATCGTGCTGTTTCACATTAGGATGTTTTTCGGCATGCTTTAGTATTAGTTTTACTACATCTGCTTTGGGGCCTAAAACGGGGGCAAGCATATAGCCATCACCGCTGCTGGGGCCGCGGGTACCGGCATGCAGGCAGTAGCTTTTGTTGGTCATTTCGTAAAAGCCTGCGCAAAGTAAAAAGCCGCCCGTTGTTGCCTTTGGTAACAGGTATAAGGGCTGCGGGTGTTGCCCTTCCATAAAAGTGGGTGGTTTAGAGCCCGTTTTATCAACGTCTTTAAAACTGGTGGTAATGGCCTGCGGCTGTTTTAACAGTTTATTTAACCCGCCGCCCGATACCATATCGGTGCCTTTGTCTAAAAGTTTTTTGCCCAGTCCGCCAAATTGGGCCTGCGCCGCGGGACATAATAAAATGAGCATAAGCATGGCGCTCAATACCGGTAAGAAATGTTTTTTCATTGTGTAGATGGTTGATGTGGAGGCTAAATTAACCAAAAGATATTAAATTGGCGTTAAGATTAAAAATTGCGCCGAATACGGATTTATTGCTCAGCCAAAGATTGGCCCGGCTTTAGCAGGGTTGGCAACAGGTTGGGTTTGCTGCCGTTTAGCTTAAATTTTTCCAGGTTGGTTTTTACGTACTGTATCAGGTCGTAATCGCTCATCCTGTCTATTAGTGTGGCGGTAGGGCGGCAGCTGCTCATGAAATTTTCAAGCGAATCGCCGCGCAGGCTGGTAAGGTTGCTTACAATTGTTTTGTTGAACCGGTTGCTAACGTGGTTCTCGCGCTCATCGCGCAGCAAAATTTGCTGCAGTTTATAATCAGGGTTGTGTTTTTTGGTGAGCGCTTTATACAGGTTCCCCACATCTATGGTAATACCGGCAAAGGGCATACTGGCGGATGGCATGCGAACGATCTCGTTAAACCGAGGCCCCCTGAAATTGAACTGTTTAGTATACTCCTGCCGCAGGCTTACCGAATCTTTATGGTAGTTTCGGCGCGCCGTTATCTTTACCTCGTTAAGCTCGGTAAGCTTTATTTCAAGCTCTATCAGCCTGCTAAAGCTGCCCCATTTGTGTGCTGCCAGCTCAAAAGGTTTACAACCCATGCTATTTATGCGGATAGTATCAACAGGATTAGTTATCTTTAGCTGGAAGTTACCGGCATCATCAGTGAAAGCACTGCCCGAGGAACAGGCTACCAGTATGTACCTCAATGGTACGCCGGTTTGCTTGTCTATCAGTTTTCCGGTAATGGTTTGTGCATAGGATGCTGCCCGTAAAAATATCAGTACAACAATAACCAACAGGTATTTCATCTGCTGCTAATTTAGCGGCCGGGTTTTTATCCTTAAAATGTTTAACAAAGTTTAACAATGTGCGGTATAAAAAATTAATATGTAATAAACAATTTGCGCAACTGTTAGTTGTTTAAAAAGCTAACTATCTGTAATCTAAGTATACCCCTACTGAAATGAATAACACTTCTACTAACTCCCCCGGCTTAAAAAGAGTGCTAAGCTGCATTGTTTATATAATAATGTGCCTGGTTTTATTTGTGGTATTTATTGTGCCATTTATAGTTTTGCTGATATTTAATTTTAACACCAGGCCGGCGTTATTTGCATCCCGCCCGGAAATTGAAAATAATCCGCCACTATACCGCCTCAGGCTTAAAATTTAATTTGACTTTAACGGCAATAACTTTAGCTTTGCCATACAAAAATCAAAAGCCGATGAGCGTTCTCGTAAATAAAGATTCTAAAGTTATAGTGCAAGGTTTTACCGGTAACGAAGGTACTTACCATGCTACGCAGATGATTGAATATGGTACCCAGTTAGTTGGCGGTGTTACGCCGGGTAAAGGCGGACAAAAACACCTGGACAGGCCCGTTTTTAATACCGTTAAAGATGCGGTTACCGAAACCGGCGCAGATGTATCTATCATATTTGTACCGCCGGCTTTTGCTGCCGATGCCATTATGGAAGCTGCCGAAGCAGGCATTAAAGTTATTGTTTGTATTACCGAAGGTATCCCTACAAAGGATATGATTATGGTGAAAGAATACCTAACAGATAAAGATACCCGCCTTATTGGCCCTAACTGCCCGGGTGTTATCACCGCAGGCGAAAGCAAAATTGGTATTATGCCGGGCTTTATCTTCAAAAAAGGTAACGTAGGTGTGGTTTCAAAATCTGGTACCTTAACTTACGAGGCGGTTGACCAGGTGGTTAAAGCCGGTTTAGGTATCACTACCGCAATTGGTATTGGTGGCGACCCGATTATTGGTACCCCAACCAAAGAAGCTGTTGAATTATTAATGAACGACCCTGATACCCACGGTATCATTATGATAGGCGAAATTGGCGGTGGCATGGAAGCCGACGCTGCCCGCTGGATCAAAGAAAATGGTACTAAACCGGTAGTTGGTTTTATTGCCGGCCAAACAGCGCCTCCGGGCCGCCGTATGGGCCACGCAGGTGCAATTGTTGGCGGTGCCGATGATACAGCTGCTGCAAAAATGAAGATCATGCGCGAGTGCGGTATCCGCGTAGTAGAATCACCAGCCGAAATTGGTGCTGCTATGGCAGAAGAACTGGCTAAATTAGCATAAAGCTGAAAGGCTAAAGCTTTTAAGATATATTTAAGATCCCGGCCCTTTGGCCGGGATTTTTTTGTTTAACAGCCTTACGAACATTAAATTTAAACAGCCGATACAGGTGTTTAAAAGTGTAAACTTACCACAGGATCAATCAACATAAGTGTAAACTTTTTTCAGGATGATACAGCCGATACAGGTGTTCAAAAGTGTTCAAGGTGTTCAAAAGTGTTCAACCAAATAAAAATGAACACCTGTTGAACACTTGCACAAGTCTACTAATACCGCGCTTGTCATGCCGAGGAACGAAGCATCTGCCCGCCGATTGTCAGGGTCGCCCGTAAGTATGTTATACAATAGATCCTTTGTTCCTCAGAATGACAAAAAAGAGGAATATCCCATTAGTACGCTCTTTATTTATTAAACCCTATTCCTAAAATTATTAAATTCGGTAAACTCAAAGCAAAGCTATGTGCAAACTTTTCTATCTCCTGCTTTTTACCCCGGCAATCGCCCTGGCCCAATACAAACCGGCCACGTTTACAGAAGCCGACCGGCTAAAGAAAATTGAAGCGACCTACCCGGTGATAGATCAGCTTTATAAAGATTATGCGGAGAAAAACCACTGGCCCGGGCTGGCTTATGGTATTGTGGTAGATGGTAAGCTGGTGCATAGCGGAGGAATGGGATATACTGATATTGCCAATAAAACGGTTGCCGATGCCCAATCAGATTTCCGCATTGCCAGCATGACAAAGAGTTTGGCAGCTATGGCTATTTTAAAACTGCGCGACGAAGGCAAGCTGAAGCTGGATGATCCGGCATACCTGTACATCCCCGAAATGAAGGGTACTAAGTACCTCACCAAAGATGCTACACCGGTTACCCTGCGCAATCTGCTCACCCATACCGCCGGCTATCCCGAAGATAACCCCTGGGGCGACCGCCAACTGGCCGCTTCCGATGAGCAACTGATAGCTATTTATAAAAAGGGTGTGTCATTTTCCACCAACCCGGGTTTGGGGTATGAGTACAGCAATCTTGGTTTTGCAACACTGGGTTACATCATTAAAAAAGTAAGCGGCAAAACCTACCAGGCCTACATTACCGATAATATTTTAAAACCACTGGGCATGGCGCATACCTACTGGGAATACGATAAAGTCCCCGCCGGTAAACTGGCGCATGGCTACCGCTGGATTGATGGCCAATGGGTAGAACAACCGCTGTTGCACGATGGTGCTTACGGTGCTATGGGCGGCCTCATTACTACGATAGAAGATTTTAGCAAATACATGGCTGTGCATCTGGATGCCTGGCCGCCGCGCGATGATGCGGATAAAGGGCCGGTTAAACGGAGCTCGGTGCGCGAGATGCAATACCCTTGGGATGTGAACTATTTAACCCCAAATGCCAAATCACCCACAGGTAAGCCATGCCCCAATGTTACTGCCTATGCCTACGGGTTGCGGTGGATGAAAGATTGCGAGAACCGTATTTACATAGGCCACACCGGCGGGCTGCCAGGTTTCGGCAGCCAGTGGAACGTAATGCCCGATTATGGTGTAGGCGTAGTAGTATTTGCCAACCTAACCTATGCCCGCGCCGCAGTAATTAACAACCAGGTGTTGGATACCATGCTGGTGCTCTCAGGCATTAAACCGCGCACGCTGCCTGCATCGGCTATATTGAACCAGCGCAAGGCCGAACTACTGAAAGTTATTGGCGATTGGGATACCGGCAAAGCCAGCGGCATCTTCGCGGATAATTTCTTTTTGGATTATTTTCCCGATAAACTAAAAGCAGAGGTTGCTGCCGCATTTGCTAAAGCAGGCAAAACCTTAAGTGTAGGCGATATAGTTGCAGATAACCAGTTACGCGGCTATTTTATCATTAAAGGCGAGCAAGCCAACATTCGCGTAAGCTTTACGCTAACACCCGAAAACCCGCCGCTGATACAGGAGTATCATTTGGATGTAGTGCCGTAGGATTTCGGATTTAGAATGTTCGATTTCGGATTTTTTTAACACACAAACTATATCTTTTTAACATTGCCCTCGTTTTAACGAGTGCTTAACATGGGCTTGCGATTACATCGCTCTAAATGAGTATATGCTTTAACTTGATCCATTCACCTTAAATTCATAAGCCACACCCGTGCTGAGGTTGATCTTGATATTAAAAAAGCAGGGGCCGCCATCCAGTATCATAATGATGCCTTTGCGCCAATAGCGTTTTTCGTATGCGGTGCAGAAGCAGTTTACCCAAACTTCTTTTTGTCCGTTAGTGTTGGTTATAGCGATGATCTGCTTATAGTATTTGCCGGGGTTGTTAACCTTATGGTTGCTGTTGGCTTTATTGTACCCTGTTACATTCTCATTAATTATCTGCTCTATCTGGCTTACCTCTTTAGCAGATAGGTTTGCTGCTTTAGATTCTTTTGGGAATATAAAACCATCCCGGCCGGCATTAAATGGCAGTACCGAGTAGCGGGTAGTATCTATCCTGGTGGTGTCGGCAGCCAACAGACGG
>Ga0247812_10000043_pt1 | contig 205325 bp, 196 predicted proteins | sample UWRJL149409B1_FD_178011 | JGI IMG/M metagenome (GOLD analysis project Ga0247812, IMG submission 178011) | Plant litter microbial communities from Arlington Agricultural Research Station in Wisconsin, United States - UWRJ-L149-409B-1 | ecosystem: Environmental > Terrestrial > Plant litter >... | reverse complement strand
CGGTCGCCCATGAGGTAGGTGACCTGGTGGGCCGACTCGGGCGAGAGGGTCCAGAAGTCCCACTGCATGTCGGCGTCGCGCAGGCCGGAGCCCGGCAGGCGCTTCTGCGAGTGGATGAAGTCGGGGAACTTGATGCCGTCGCGGATGAAGAAGACGGGGGTGTTGTTGCCGACGATGTCGTAGTTGCCCTCTTCGGTGTAGAACTTCACCGAGTAGCCGCGTACGTCGCGCCAGGTGTCGGGCGAGCCCTGTTCGCCCGCGACGGACGAGAACCGCGTGAGGGTGGGGGTAGATGCACCGGGCTGGAAGACGGCCGCACGGGTGTACGCCGAGACGTCGCCGGTCACGACGAACTCGCCGTGCGCTCCGCCGCCCTTGGCGTGCACAACACGCTCCGGGATGCGCTCACGGTTGAACTGCGCCAGTTTCTCGACGAGGTAGCGGTCGTGCAGCGCGGTGACGCCGTCGGCGCCCGCGGTGAGGGAGTGGGCGTCGCTGGGGACAGCGGAACCCGTCTGGCTCGTCGTGTACTGGTCGTCAGTCATGGATCTCCTTTGTTGTTTCGTGCAGCTGGTTCTTCTGGAAGGGGGCGCCCTGGCAATCAGCGCAGAGGCCCCAGAAAGTCACTTCGGCCGTCGCGACGGTGAATCCGGCGGGGTCCGACGGGGTCAGGCAGGGCGCGTGGCCGACGGCGCACTCGACGTCGGCGACCGCGCCGCACGAGGTGCAGACGATGTGGTGGTGGTTGTCGTCGACGCGCAGTTCGTAGCGCGCAGCGGAGTTGGCCGGCTCGATGCGGCGCAGCAGGCCCGCGTTCGTCAGGTCGCCGAGCACGTTGTGCACGCTCTGGATGGAGGTGCTGGCGTCGGCGTCGACGAGCAACCGGTGCAGAGTGGTCGCGTCGCTGTGCGGCGCACCCTCGAGGGCGTCGAGCAGTGCGAGACGCCCCGCCGTGACCCGCAGACCGGCCTCGTGCAGTTCGTGTTCGAAGCTCGTCGGCATCCGACAACCGTAGTCGTTATCGTGAACGACTAAAAATAAGGCGACCCTTGCCTCGCCGTGCGATCAGCCGGCCACGAGCTTCGTGGCGCCGGCCTCGAACTCGTCGATGTCGCCCGTCTGACCCGCCCGGAACGCGCGGCCGCCGAGCACCCACTGGTAGGCGAGGAACGCGCCGAGCGCGACGGTGCCGATGCCGATCTTGATGACCCACGGCCACTCCTGCCGGGTGACGAAGCCCTCGATCAGGCCGGAGAGCAGGAGGGCGAGGATGAGGCCGATGGCCACGGTGAACAGCGCGCGGCCGTCTTCGGCGATCGCCTGCGCGCGCGAGCGGGCCCCCGGAGCGATCCACGCCCAGGCGATGCGGATGCCCGCCGCCCCCGCCACGAAGATGGCGTAGAGCTCGAGCTGGCCGTGCGGGGCGATGTACAGGAAGAAGACGTCGAGGCGGTCGTACTCGTGCATGATCGCGGCGGTCATCCCCAGCTGCTGCGCGTTGCTGAACATGATGTACGGCGTGTAGAAGCCGACGATTCCGTAGGCCACGGCCTGCGCGGCGATCCAGGCGTTGTTCGTCCAGACGAAGCTCGTGAACGAGGTGCCCGAGTTGTCGGAGTAGTAGTCGACGAAGTCTTCCCTGGCGTACCGTTCGAGCGCCGTGGGGTCGCCCTGGGTGGCGAGCACCTGCGGGTTCGAGATCGCCCACCAGGCGTAGAGCACACCGACCGCGAGCGAGCCGGCGGTCACCGCGAGGCAGAGCCAGCGGATGCGGTAGAGCGCGGCCGGCAGCTGCAGCACGAAGAAGCCGAGCAGCTGCTGCAGCACGTTCGCCTGCACCCCGGTGAACTTCTGGCGCGCCCGGGAGAGCGCGAGCGAGAGCCGGTCGCCGTGCAACGACTCGCCCGTGGTGGTCTTGATCACCGAGAGCTGCGTCGCGCCCGACTGGTAGCGGTCGATCAGCTCGTCGGCCTCGGCGCCCGAGAAACTGCGCTTTTTGCCCAACTGGGCAAGCCGATCCCATTCTTCGCGGTGAGCGGCGGCGTAGGCGTCGAGGTCCATCTGCTTAAATGATGTCATGCCGCGACCATCCGCGAACGACCATCTCGACCACGTCGAGATCGACGAGACCATCATGACCGGCGAAGCGGTCGCGCTCGACCTGCGACCGGCGAGCTTCGTGCTGCGCGCGGCCGGCGCGATCATCGACGCACTGGCGTACATCGCGCTCTTCCTCGTGTTGCTGCTCGTGGTCTTCCCCGTGCTCGAGACCGCCGCGGGCGGTTTCGACGACGCCATCCGCACCGCGCTCGTCGTCGCCGGCCTGGTCGTCTCGATCGTGGTCGCCCCTGTCGCGGTCGAACTGCTCAGCCACGGGCGCTCGCTCGGCAAACTGGCGATCGGGGCGCGCATCGTGCGCGACGACGGCGGCGCGATCGGGTTTCGCCATGCGTTCATCCGTGGGCTCACCGGCGCGGTCGAGGTCTACCTGACCTTCGGCGGCTTCGCGGTCGTGGTGTCGCTGCTCAACTCGCGCGCGAAGCGTCTCGGCGACCTGCTCGCAGGCACCTACAGCCAGTACGAGCGCATCCCGAAGACCGACAAGCCGGTGTACGGCGTTCCGGCCCCGCTCGAGCAGTGGGCGCTCACCGCCGACGTCGCGCGTATGCCCGACCGTCTCGCCCGGCGCGTCAGCCAGTTTCTCGCCCAGGCGGCGAAACTCACGCCGCAGACCCGCACCCGGCTGGGACACGAGCTGGCCGCCGAGGTCTCCCCCTACGTCTCGCCCGTGCCCGCGATCGACGCCGAGCTGTTTCTCGCCGGGGTAACGGCGGTGCGGCGCGACCGCGAGTACGCCGCGCTGCAGCTCGAGGCGCGCGCGCTCGACCGGTTGAAGCCCGTGCTCGGCGGGCTGCCGAACTCGTTCCCCGAGCGCTAGGCAGCGCCGCCGGGCGCCGGGCAGCGGCGCACCGAGCGGTGCGACCTAGTAGCGGTAGTGGTCGACCTTGTAGGGGCCGTCGGGGCTGACGCCGATGTAGGCGGCCTGCTCGTCGGTGAGGCGTGTCAGCTTCACACCGAGCGCGTCGAGGTGCAGTCGTGCGACCTTCTCGTCGAGACGCTTCGGCAGCACGTGCACGTCGACACCGTAGTTCTCGCCGTGCACGAAGAGCTCGATCTGGGCGAGCACCTGGTTGGTGAAGGACGCGCTCATCACGAACGACGGATGCCCCGTGGCATTTCCGAGGTTCATCAGGCGGCCCTCGGAGAGCACCAGTACAGAACGGCCCGACGGCAGGCGCCACTCGTGCACCTGAGGCTTGATCTCGATCTTCTCGGCGCCGGCCAGCTTCTCGAGACCGGCGATGTCGATCTCGTTGTCGAAGTGGCCGACGTTGGAGACGATCGCGAGGTGCTTCATACCGAGCAGGTGGTCGACGGTGATGACGTTCTCGTTGCCTGTTCCGGTGACGAAGATGTCGACCTGGTCGAGCACGCTCTCGATCGTGGTGACCTGGAACCCGTCCATCGCGGCCTGCAGGGCGTTGATCGGGTCGACCTCGCTCACGATGACGCGGGCACCCTGGCCCTTGAGCGCCTCGGCGGCACCCTTGCCCACGTCGCCGTAACCGACGACGAAGACGACCTTGCCGCCGATGAGCACGTCGGTCGCGCGGTTGAGGCCGTCGGGCAGCGAGTGGCGGATGCCGTACTTGTTGTCGAACTTGCTCTTGGTGACCGAGTCGTTCACGTTGATGGCCGGGAACTGCAGCTCGCCCGACTTCGCGAGCTCGTACAGGCGGTGCACGCCGGTCGTGGTCTCCTCGGTGACGCCCTGGATCTCGGCGGCGATGGTGGTCCAGCGGTCGGGCGACGACTCGAGCGACGCGCGGAGGGTGTCGAGGATGACCGTCCACTCGTGGGAATCGTTCGCCGTGGCATCCGGAACCGCGCCGGCCTTTTCGAACTCGCGGCCCTTGTGCACGAGGATCGTGGCGTCTCCGCCGTCGTCGAGGATCATGTTCGGGCCCGTCCAGCTCTCGCCGGCGAGGGCGCCCTCGGCGCTCCAGTCGAAGATCTGGCTCGTGCACCACCAGTACTCTTCGAGGGTCTCGCCCTTCCAGGCGAAGACGGGCACACCCGCCGGGTTCTCGACCGTGCCGTGCGGGCCGACGGCGACCGCGGCGGCCGCCTCGTTCTGGGTGGAGAAGATGTTGCAGCTCGCCCAGCGCACCTGCGCGCCGAGCGCGACGAGGGTCTCGATGAGCACGCCGGTCTGCACAGTCATGTGCAGGCTGCCGGCGATGCGGGCGCCCTTGAGCGGCTGGCTCGCGCCGAACTCTTCGCGCAGGGCCATCAGGCCGGGCATCTCGTTCTCGGCGAGCCGGAACTGGTGGCGGCCGGCCTCGGCGAGCGAGAGGTCGGCGACCTTGAATGGCAGCACTGCTGTGGACGGGGCGGTGGTGGCGGGCGCGATCGACATGCGTCTATTCTCACACCCGCCCCACAGCATTACCCGAGATGTCTTCTCGGGGCCGTACGGGGTATAGCGCTACTCGCGGATGAGGGCGAGGACGGCGTCGCGCACCGACTCCATCTTCTCTTTCGTACCGGCTTCGACGTTGAGACGCAGCAGCGGCTCGGTGTTCGAGGGGCGCACGTTGAACCACCAGAACGCGTCGTCCGACGCGGGTCCGGTGACCGTCAGTCCGTCGAGCTCGTCGAACTCGCCGACACCCGCGTACGCGGTGACGATGCGGTCGTAGGCCGAGGGGACGTCGGTGACGGTCGAGTTGATCTCGCCGCTGAGGAAGTAGGGGTCGTACTGCGCGGCGAACTCGCTGAGCGGCTTGTCCTGGTGGCCGAACTCGGCGAGCAGGTGCATCGCGGCGAGCATGCCGTTGTCGGCGCCCCAGAAGTCGCGGAAGTAGTAGTGCGCCGAGTGCTCGCCGCCGAAGATGGCGCCGGTGGCCTTCATCTGGTCTTTGATCAGCGAGTGGCCGACGTTGGTGCGGATCGCCGTGGCGCCCGCCTTCTCGATGGTCTCGGGAACGATGAGCGAGGTGATCAGGTTGTGCAGCACGACGATGTCGAGGTCGGGCTCGATGCCGCGCACGCGGGTGATCTCGCGCAGGGCGACGATCGCGGCGACGGCCGACGGGGTGACCGCGTCGCCCTTCTCGTCGACGACGAAGCAGCGGTCGGCGTCGCCGTCGAAGGCGAGTCCGAGGTCGGCGCCGTGTTCGACGACGGCCTTTTGCAGGTCGACGATGTTGGCGGGCTCGAGCGGGTTGGCCTCGTGGTTCGGGAAGGTGCCGTCGAGCTCGAAGTACATCGGGATGATCTCGATCGGCAGGCCGGCGAGACCGGCCGCTTCGCCGAGCACGGCGGGGACGGTCAGTCCGCCCATGCCGTTGCCCGCGTCGACGACGACGCGGATCGGGCGGATGCCGCTGAGGTCGACCAGCTTGCGCAGGTACGCGGCGTAGTCGGCGAGCACGTCGACCTCGCGGAACGTTCCGGGCGTCTCGGTGGCGGTGATGCCGTCGGCGAGGTAGGCGGTGGCGCGGTCGCGGATGGCGGCGAGGCCCGTGTTGAGGCTGATGCCCTGGGCGCCGGCACGGCTGAACTTGATGCCGTTGTAGGTGGCCGGGTTGTGGCTCGCGGTGAACATCGCGGCGGGGGCGTCGAACGATCCGGACGCGAAGTAGGTCTCGTCGGTCGAGCAGAGGCCGATGGAGACGACGTTGGCGCCGCGGGCCTGGGCGCCGCGCGCGAAGGCGGAGGCGAACTCGGGCGACGAGTCGCGCATGTCGTGGCCGACGACGACGTCGGACCCTGCGGCACCGATTTCGTCGACGAACCCTGCGGCGAGGGCGCTGACGACCTCGCTGGTGAGCTGGCTGCCGACGAGGCCGCGCACGTCGTACGTCTTTACAAACTGGGTCAGATCAATCGGGGAAGAATTCACGACCCCAAAACTACATGACGGATGACCTGCCATCCCTGAGGCACCGACATCCGCTCGGCGTGTTTGGTGCACAGGTCATAGCTGTGCGGCTCGGCCTTCTGGCTGAGCGGGCCGAGCACGGCCATCGAATCGGCGTACACGTAGGTGAGGGTCGCCACGGCGTCGTGGTTACAGGCCACCTTGCTGCAGGGTCTTCCGCTCATCGTTCCCCCAGCCTAGAACCACGAGGCACCGGATCCCGCACCGCGCACCGGCCGGTGGCGACCGTGCCGCCGCAATACACTGGATGGATGGTCAGATCGCGAAGGAGCAACACCCCCGCTTCGGCGCGGGGCCGTTCGCGTGACCGGCACGGTCGCGGCATCCGCGCGGCGGTCACCGGCCCGCACCTGCCTCCCCTGAGCAACCGCTCGGAGATCTTCGACATGACGATCGCCTCGACCGCCGAATACCTCAAAGACATCTGGCCGAGCGAGCTCGCGAGCGTCGTCTTCGAGGTCGCCGCGATGCCGGCCGAACTGGGCAGCTCTCCCGGCGTCGACCGCTGGAGGGTCTTCCCCGCGCAGAACCGCGTGGTGCTCTACCGGCTGCCGATCGAGCGCCTGTCGCACCTGCACCGCCACGACGAGCTGCACCGCCGCATGATGGTGGAGACCTGCGTCTTCCGCGCCGTCGCCGAACTGCTCGGCAAAGACCCGTGGGATCTCGCCCCCGACCGCTACCGCAACCACTGACCTACGGGATGATCGTGATCGCCCCGGCGCTCGCGGCCGGCGGCTGCACGGCATAGCCGGCGATCAGCGCGTCGCCCGAGTAGCTCACCGCCGCGTAGAGGCTGTCGAAACCCTCGATCTGGTAGGTCTCGTTCTCGACGACGTCGGTGTACGCCGACCCGCCCGCGGGGACGGTGACGGTCACGTCGTCGCCGTCGGACGCCGCCAGGGTGACCTCGGCCTCGGCGTCGGTCGGGTTGACGAGGTGCACTCGGGCGCTCGGCCCCGGCGCGATCGTCGCGATCGCCCGGTCGGAGACCGGATCGGCGCTCGCGAGCCAGGCGAAGTCGCTGCCGGGCGATTCGCCCTCGGGCGCCGACGGGGCGACGGTCGACACACGCACTCCCGCGACGAGCGGGTGCGATGCCGTGACCTGCACCGTGTAGCTGCCGTCGACGAGTCCGTCGAGCGCGAGGTCTTCGACGACACCCGGTTCGAGGTCGACCGAGAAGGAGCTGCCGGCCGCGGTGCCGTCGTCCGAGGTGACGCTGATCTCTGCCATGGTCTCTTCGTCGCCCGGCACGAACACGCGCAGCACGGGGGCGAGGTCGGCGTAGCCCTCCTCGCCGAGCCGCGCCTGCAGGGCCTCGGTGTTCGAGATCCGCAGCCCGGGCACGACCTGCGTGGTCGACGGCGCGTGGGCCGCGCCCACGATGTCGACTCCGCCCGGCTCGATGCCGCGCACGGTCGTCTGCTGCACGTTCGCGACGATCTGGCCGCCGCGGCTCGTGACGTGCACGACGGGCGACTCCACGTCGGGGGCGAACCCGGCAAGGGGCAACACCCGCTGGCCGTGCGGCTGCACGACGATGCCCGTGACGCCGGGAGCGGTGATCCTGCCGTCCTCGGTGCTGAGCGCGAGGGCGACGGTGGAGACGGTGTCGCTCGGGTTCGCCAGGGTGATGAGGCTGGTGCGGCCGACCGCGGTCGATCCTCCGACGAGCCAGGTCTCCGAGGCGACGCCCGCGCAGTCGGCGGCCGCGAGGCCCTCGAACTCGCCGGGGTCGGGCACCTGGCCTTGGGCGCCCGAGACGAGCACGTCGTCGCTGCCCGTGTCGGGGCTGAGCTGGATCGGCGCGCTCTCGGTCGCGCCGGTACCGGCGTCGGACTGCGCGAGCGGCGTCGCGGTCAGGTCGTCTCCGCCCTCCGACGAGCCGTACCGCACGGCGGGCGCTCCGATCGACGACGCGGTGGTCGCGGCCTGGCCCGACTCGTCGCCGAGGCGCAGGAGGGCTCCGGGGCAGACCAGCTGCTGGGCGGTCGGCACGGGCGTGACGCTCACCGTGGCGGGTGCGGTCGAGACGCTGGGGATCGGAAGGAACGTCGCGCCGGCGATGGCCGCGAGGGCGACGGCGATGCCGACCGTTCCCGCGACGACCCGCACACCGACGATCGCGGCGCCGCGGGCGGTGATCTTGGACTTGGCGGCCGGCGTCTCGTTCTCGTCGACGGGGTAGTCGTCGCCGACCGGCTCGATGGCGTTGTGCGCCCCGGCGATGCGGTCCATGTCGTCACTGGTCATTGTCGTCCTCCTCGAAGGTCGAGGCGGGCTCGGTCGGGTGGCTCGGGGCGGTGCGCGGGCGACGGCGCGATCCTGTGGGCACGGCGAGCAGCAGCGTGATCAGCAGCACGATGCCCTGCCCGATCGTGACGATGAGGCCGAGGGGCGACCCGAGCGGACCGGGACCGACCTCCGGCACGGTGTCGCCGAGCTCCTCGAAGCGCCAGAGGAACCCGGTCGAGGTCTCGCCGATCGCGGTGAGGGCCGGGTTGCCGTCGAGGGCCTCGCCGGCGCGCTTGCGCGTCTCGACCGCGGCCTCCCCCGTGGCATCCGGAGACAGCACAAAACCGATGTGGAGGTCTTCCAGCTCGCTCGCGATGTCGAACCCGCTCTCCGACGCGAGGTTTCCCGCGAGGGTCGCGATGCGCTCCTGGGCCTCGGTCGTCGTGCGGCTGGTCGCCGCGAGGGTGGACTGCGAATCGAGGCTCGAGCCGGTGCCGCGGTAGAGCACCGCGGCGAGGGCGCCGCTCGGCTGCGCGGTGAGTTCGAGCGTGCCGAGCGTGTCGTCTTCCGCGGCCTCGGCGGAGACGAACGCGGGCAGGGTGCGTCCGGTGCTCGCCTGCACCGCGCTGTCGCCGACGAGCGGCGCCGCGAGAAGAGGGCCGGCGAGGACCACGGATGCTGCGCCGACGAGCAACGCCGGAAGAACCGCGGCCTTCGCGAGCACCTCGATGGTCACCACCACCGCTCCGATGAGCCCGAGCCAGAACAGGCTGAGCCCGGCGGCCGGCCAGATGGCGGCGACGCTCTCGCCGACGGCCGACACGTGCACGTGGGCGGCGGTCACCGCGGTGGCGAATCCGAGCAGAGCGATCACCATCGACGGCACGGCGCGGCGCGAACCGGGGAGGAAGAGCGCGAGAAGGGCGAGCACGGCGAGCGGGGCGAGCAGCGCGGCGACGATGATCGGCGCGGCGAGCTCGTGCAGGTCGAGGGCGGCCGCGACGGCGCTCCAGCCGCTGTAGCCGTTGACGGGCGACCCGAGCGCGAGCTGCCAGCCCGAGGTGGTGCTGCCGAGCACCGGCACCCCGGGGTCGGCGGCGAGACCGAGCCAGTTGCCACGCACGGCCTGCTGCACGACGATCGGGGCGAACATCGCCGCGCTCGGGATCACGATGCCGATCAGGCGGTGGATGCTCTTCGGGTGGGTGAACATCCAGGCGAGCCAGCCGAGGAGAAGGGCGGGCGCGAGGGACGGCGCCGCCGCGATGGTCGCCGCGAGGAGGAGGGCGGATGCCGCGCTGGCCGACCAGCTGCGTGCCGCGTTGACCGTGGTGAGCACCAGCCATGGCAGGAGCAGGTGGGCGACGACGGCCCCGAGGTGACCGCCCCCGAGGGAAGAGAGGAACGGCGGCGCGAGCGCCCAGAGCACGGCCGCGATCGCGGGGGCCCAGCCGCGTTCGGAGAACCGAGCGGCGCACCACCAGGCTCCGAGCGCGGCGAGCGGGAGGGCGGCGAAGTAGAGCACGACGACGCTCTGCGACGGCGCCCAGAACGTGAGCGTTCCGAGCAGCGCGAGCACGAACGAGAACGGATCGGCCGCGCCCTCGAAGCCGCCGCCGATCTCGCGCCAGCCGAAGCCGACGTTCGCCCAGAGTTCGGTGACAGTGACGCTGAGCGGGGCGAGGGCTCCGCCCGACACGGCGGCCGCTCCGAAGAGCGAGGCGAACGAGACGGCGCCGATGGCCGCGGCGAGCAGCACCACCCAGGCTCCGCCCTGGGAGAGGAAGCTCGGGCGGGTGATCTCCGGCCCCTGCGGGGTTCCGGTGGCCGGCACCGCGGCTATCGCTCTCTGGTTGGCGCGCAGTTCGCGCACCTCGCGCGACGGCATCCGGAGTTTGGCTATCGACGCCCAGCCGAGCACGCGGCCCTTGCGCAGCCGGCGGCGCGCCGGGATCACCGACGTGCTGACCGCGGCGGCGAATGCGGCGGCGAACTCGCCGGGGATGAACCCGGGGCGCTTGCCGATCAGGTGCCATACCGAGCGGAGGAAGGCGAGGGGCACGAGCGAGAGCCAGTGCAGCGGCACGGCGGGCGCCGGGGCGTAGGCGAGCCGGCGGTGCAGCTGCGCGCGGCGGCGCAGCGAGTGGGTGGCGCGCGGCGAGACGGCGGGGCGGCCGAAGTTCTCGGGGCCGCCGGCGCTGGCAACTTTCGCGTCGGGCACGCCGACGATGCGGTGGCCGGCCAGGCGCACACGGATGCAGAAATCGAGCGCGGCGTCGACGGTCGGCAGCGCGGGGTCGAATCCGCCGAGGGCGTGCCAGACGCTCTCGCGCACGAGCATGCCGCCGGCGGCGACGGCCAGCATGTCGTTGTGCCTGTCGTGCTGGGCCTGGTCGAGTTCGCCCGTGACGAGCGAGACCGAGGCGCCGAGGGTGGTGATCGTCTCGCCGTACGACTCGATGACGTCGCCGGTCTGCCAACGCATGAGCTTGGGGCCCGCTACGGCGACGGAGGGGGCGATCTCGACGGCGGCGAGCATCGCCGCGAGCGCGCCGGGTGTCGGCGCGTTGTCGTGGGCGAGCAGCCACAGCCAGGTGTCGTTGTCGTCGTGGCTGCCCGCGACGTGCAGCGCGTTCGCCACCGCGGAGCCGAAGCTGCGCGCGTTCGGCGAAGGCACGAAGACCGTCGCGTCGCCGTGGGCGAGCATCGAATCCGAACCATCGGTCGACCCGTCGTCGGTGAAGACCGTCGAGTCGGGTCGTCGGGTCTGGCCCGCGAGCGCCGCGAGGGTTCGCTCGAGATAGCCGGACCCGTTTCGGGCGACAAGTATCGCTGTGACTCTCGGTTGCATCGGAGTGAGCCTAAATCGGTCGGCGCGATGCGGAGGGGTGACACGCACGTGCCGTCACAACTGCCAGCTTCACCAGGAAGGGCGTGACGACGGGATGCGCGTCGGACAGCGGGGCGTCGCAGCGACGACGGGCGAGCCTAGGCGCGCTTGCGCAGTTTGCGGCGTTCGCGCTCGGAGAGGCCGCCCCAGATGCCGAAACGCTCGTCGTTCTCGAGGGCGTACTCCAGGCAGCTGTTGCGCACTTCGCACGAACCGCAGATCTTCTTGGCCTCGCGGGTCGATCCGCCCTTTTCGGGGAAAAAAGCCTCGGGGTCGGTCTGCGCGCAGAGCGAGTCGGTCTGCCACGCGAGCGGGTTCTCTTCGACGTCGGGCTTGCGCACCCCCGGCACGCCGAGGCGTACGGGATCGACGAACCAGTCGTCTGGAACATTGGCGCGGTATTCGCTGTTCGCCATTGCTCTACCCCTTGCCGCTCGACCCGGATGACCGTAATGCGTTAGAGATAATTACACCCGTGTAGTTCGCGAGAGTCAAGTCGGTGATCATAAAACCTTCGACCCCCGTTAGAGGGTTACGACGCGCGGCGAGTTGCCTCCCACGCGCTGGAGACCATTTCGCGCAGCGTGTGACGCATCTTCCAGTCGAGGTCGCGGGCGGCGAGCTCGCCGGCCGCGACGATGCGCGCGGGGTCGCCGGGTCGGCGCGGTGCGATGACCGGCTCGAACGGGATCCCGGTGACCTCGGCGACGGCGCGCATGATGTCGCCGACCGAGCTTCCGTCGCCGCTGCCGAGGTTGTAGGCCTGCTCGAGGGGCTCGCCCGCGTCGAGGCGCAGTGCGGCCGCCACGTGCGACGTGGCGAGGTCGGCGACGTGCACGTAGTCGCGCACGTTCGTGCCGTCGGGGGTGTCGTAGTCGTCGCCGTTGATGCGCGGCGTCTTTCCGTCTTTGAGCGCCTGGAAGACGAGCGGGAAGAGGTTGTGCGGGCTCGCGTCGTAGAGCGAGGGGTCGCCGGATCCGACGACGTTGAAGTAGCGCAGGCTGGTGTGACGGAGGCCGGCGGCGACGCCCTGGTCGCGCAGCAGCCACTCGCCGATGAGCTTCGACTCGCCGTAGGGCGACTGCGGGTCCTTCGGGGTGTCTTCGGTCACGAGCTCGGTGGGCGGCGCGCCGTAGACGGCCGCGCTCGACGAGAACACGATGCGGTCGACGCCGTTCTCGGCCATCGCGGCGAGCAGCACAGCGGTGCCGGTGACGTTCTGCTCGTAGGTGTGCAGCGGGCGCTGCACGCTCACCCCGGCGTACTTGTAGCCGGCGACGTGGATGACGCCGGTGACGTCGAGGTCGGCCATCGTCTTCGTGAGCAGCTCGCCGTCGAGGATCGAGCCGTGCACGAAGGGCACGTCGGGGGCGACGAAGTCACGGAAGCCGCTCGAGAGGTCGTCGACGACCACCGTGGACAGCCCGGCGTGCGCCAACGCCTTCACGACGTGCGACCCGATATATCCTGCTCCACCCGTTACCAGCCATGTCATGCCCCAACGCTATCGCGCGTCGCGCGGTTGCGAGTTCCTTCGATATCGCAAGCCGGCACGGCACGGTAGCCGTCGCGGAGCGTGACGACGAGGCTCGCGACGACGGCCCAGACGACCAGTGCGCTGAATACCACGATGATGATCCACATGGCAGTAAATCTAGGAGTGGCGACTTCCTGCCGTAAGTGGCACACTTGCCAGCGATCGGTCCATTCCTGCCTCGTGAGGACGCCATGCTCAAGAAGGTCGTGCTGCTTGCCATCCCCGGCGTCGCCCCGTTCGAATTCGGTGTGGTCTGCGAGGTCTTCGGCATCGACCGCAGCGACACCGGCGGGGCGAAGTTCGACTTCACCATCGCCACCGCCGAGCCGGGCCCCGTGCCCACCAGCCTCGGCTACGACATGTCGATCGCCGCCGATCTCTCGGTCGCCGCCGACGCCGACCTCGTCGCCGTGTCGGCACACCGGTTCGACGAGATCGACGAGCGCTTCCTCGAGGTGATCCGCGCGGCCGAGGCCCGCGGTGCCTGGGTGCTCAGCCTGTGCAGCGGCGCGTTCGTGCTGGCGCAGGCCGGCATCCTCGACGGTCGACGGTCGACGACGCACTGGATGTACACCGACCGGCTCGCCGCCGAGTATCCAGCGACCACGGTCGACCCCGACGTGCTCTTCGTCGAAGACCGCAACGTCGTCACCGGTGCCGGAACGGCCGCGGGCATCGACGCCGCCCTGCACATCGTGCGCAGCGAGCTCGGCGCCTCGGTCGCGAACGTCATCGCGCGCCGCATGGTCGTGCCGCCGCAGCGCGACGGCGGGCAGTCGCAGTACATCCAGTCGCCGGTCTCCCCCGTCTGCGCCGACTCGTTCGCGTCGGTCACCGCGTGGATGCTCGAGAACCTCGACAAAGACCTCCCGGTCGACCAGCTCGCACGCAAGGCGCTGATGTCGAGCCGCACTTTCGCCCGCCGCTTCCGCGCCGACATGGGAACGACGCCCTCGGCGTGGCTGAACCGCCAACGCATCATCCGGGCCCAGCAGCTCCTGGAAGAGACGGATGCCACGCTCGAATCCATCGCGCAGCAGACGGGCTTCGGCTCCGCCCAGGTCATGCGGCACCACTTCGTGAAGGTGCTGCAGACGACGCCCACGCTCTACCGCCGCACGTTCGCCGTGCGGCAGTCGGCGTAGCCCGGCGTGCTGCGTCGACTGCGCACGCGGGGGCTCGCCCTGCTCGCCGACGAACGTGTGCGCTTCGTGCTCGTCGGCGGGGTGAACACCGTGCTCGGTTACGGCCTGTTCGCCCTGTTCTGGCTGACCCTCGGCGAGCGCATCGGCTACCTCGGCAGTCTCTACGCCTCGTACGCCGTCGCGATCGTCGCCGCGTTCGTGCTGCACCGGCGGTTCACCTTCCGGGTGCACGGCACGGGCAGCGTCGCGGTCGACTTCGTGCGGTTCGCGGGCGTGCACGTCGTGGCGCTGGTGATCAACACGGTAGCGCTACCGCTGCTGGTGGAGGCCGGCGGGCTCTACCCGCTCGTCGCCCAGGCGATCGTCGTCGTCGTGACCACGCTCGTGAGCTACTTCGGGCACAAGCTGTTCTCGTTCCGGCGGGCGGCAGCCTAACCCGCGTCGAGTTCGGCGGCGATCGACGCCGCGGCCGCGAAGAAGTCGGGAAGGGTCAGCGCCGTGCCCTTCGGGTCGAGCGTCAGGTCGAGACGGTTCACCGAGGTGAAGGCGTACAGGGTGTCGCCGACGACGACCGCGGCCTCGAAGCCGGGGATGTCGACGGTCTCGGCTCCGGCAAGCGCCTCGATGTCGGCCTGGCGCCATGCGCCGCCCGGCATCAGGTCGACCGCGACCGTCGCACCGTCGCCCGGGAACGACACCCAGTCGCAGTGCGTCAGTCCCGCGGCGGCGAGCGCGACGTAATAGCCGCGGTTGGGTTCGGCGTCTCCCCCGTAGGCGTAGCCCTCGAGAGCCGGATCGCCGAGGACCGTCGCGATGGCGTGACCCTCGTCGAGCGACGCACACTCGACGGCGGCGGCCCACGAGCCCGCCGGCTCGTACGGCGCCGGGAGCGGCGCATCGGCGAGCGACGCCGCCATCCGGGCGGTGAGCGAGTCGGCCACGGGCTGCAGGGCGGCGGGGTCGGCACCGGTCTCGATGACGATTCCGAACAGTTGGAAGCCCGACTCGATCACGCCGAACGTGCAGTTGGCGCCCGGCTCGCACTCGGTACCGGTCGGCCGCGCCTCGCCGATCGAACGCGACGGGAGCACAACAGCCGACACCGAGGGGCCGCTGTCGTCGGCGCTGTCCCAGACACAGTGGATCCCGCCGACCTGCGGGAACGTCGAGTAGCTCACGTCCTCCACCCAGAGCTCGTCGAGGAGCGTCAACGGTGCGCCGACGTCGGCGGACACGTCGGCAGCAGAGACGAGCCCGTCGCAATCGCCGTCGAACACGCGCTCCGGACCGACGACGGCCTCGGCAGTCGGCTCGACCGTGGGCTCCGTCGTCGGCGCCGTGGCCGGCTCGTCGGTCGGCGCACACGCGGACAGTGCGAGAACGGCGATTGCGGCGACGACGACCCACTGTTTTCTCATGGTCGAGAATTTATCGCGAAGGCGGAGTGTGGCCAAGCAGGGAAGCCCGGTCGTTACTCAAGCGGAATGCGTGCCCGCCGGGCCCGCGACGAACAGCGCGCCGTCGCCCGAGATCGTCAGCGTGCTCTCCTCTGCGGTGACGAAGACCGATTCGCCGCGCGTCAGGGTGACCGAGCCCTTCTCCCCCGCCAGGGCGAACTCCCCCGCGGTGCACAGCACGATGCTGTCGCCGGCGAGCGCGTACCGGGTGCCGTCGACCGGCTCGGTGACGACGGCCAGCTCGAAGTCGGGCACGCCCGGCTGGTAGAGCGCGACGCCGCCGGGCAGCGGGATGGGCTCGAGGTAGGGAACGGGAACGGGGGTGAAGTCGAGCACCGACAGCAGCTCGGGCACGTCGACGTGTTTCGGGGTGAGACCGCCGCGCAGCACGTTGTCCGACGCCGCCATGAGCTCGATGCCCAGGCCCTCGACGTAGGCGTGGATGTTGCCGGCCGGCAGGTAGAGCACCTCGCCTGGCTTCAGCGTGACCAGGTTGAGCATCAACGAGACGACGATGCCGGGGTCGCCCGGGTAGGCGGCGGCGAGCTCGCCGACGAGGGTGAAGTTGTCGCCCTCGAGTTTCGCCGCGGCTTCGACGACCGCCGCGACGAGCTCGTCGACGTCGTCGCCGCCGGTCACGAGCCACTCGAACGCGGAGCGCAGGTCGTCGTCGGAGGTCAGCCGGTCGGAGAAGCCGTTGAGGGCCGGGTCGCCGGGCAGGGCGCCGATCATGCGCTCCACCGTGGAGGCGGTCGCGTGTGCGGGGCGGAACCCGCAGAGTGCGCGGAAGCTCTCGCTCAGCGCGAAGATCAGCTCGGGCTTGTGGAACGCGTCCTTGTAGTTGCGGTCCGGTGCGTCGAGCGGGATGCCGAGCGCGTTCTCCCGCTCGAATCCGACGGCCGCCTGGGCCATGGTCGGGTGGGCCTGCAGCGACAGCGGCGACGCGGCGGCGAGCACCTTGAGCAGGAAGGGCAGGCGCCCCTCGAGGATGTCGACGAGCGTGTCATCCGAGCCCTCGACGCGGCTGGGAGAACCGGGGTGGGCACCCAACCAGAGTTCTGCCTCAGGGCCGCCCGACGGCGTCGTTCCCAGCAGGTCGGCGATCGCCGACGTCGATCCCCAGGCGTAGTCGCGCGGGGTATTGGTGATGCCTACAAACATGGGGGCCGTCCTTGTCGCTCGGTTAGACCAAAGTACCAAGCGCCTAGGAGGGGCGAGACCGCCGGCCGTACTCTTTCGGAGGATTCCGACAAGCAATGGAGCAATCACATGTCATTCGAGTCACTCACTAGCGACTTCTACGGCTACGAGAACGGCCTCTCCGACCAGGAGAAAGACCTCATCGTGCGTCTTCGTGCCTTCCTCGAGGCCGAGGTGCGCCCCATCGTCAACGACCTCTGGGCGAACGCCGAGTTCGTGCCGCGCACGATCGTCAAAGGTCTCGCCGACCTCGGACTCTTCGGCCAGCCGTGGAAGGAGACGCAGGAGTTCGAGAACTCCGCCGTCTTCCGCGGCTGGGTCGCCCTCGAACTCGCCCGCGTCGACGCGAGCGTCGCGACCCTCGTCGGTATGCAGAACGGTCTCGTGATGGGTTCGATCGCCGTCGCCGGCAGCCAGGAGCAGCGCGACGAGTGGCTGCCCCGGTTCGCCAGCGGCGAGCTGCTCGGCGCCTTCGGTCTCACCGAGCCGCTCTCGGGCTCCGACTCCGCGCAGGGGCTGCGCACGATCGCCAAGCGCGACGGCGACAACTGGGTCATCAACGGGGCCAAGCGCTGGATCGGCAACGGCTCGATCAGCGACGTCACCATCATCTGGGCGAAAGATGCGGATGACGGTCAGGTGAAGGGTTTCATCGTGCCGACCTCCACCCCCGGGTACTCCGCGAAGCGCATCGAGGGCAAGCAGGCCCTCCGCATCGTGCAGAACGCCGACATCGTGCTCACCGACCTCGTCGTGCCCGAGGCGAACCGCCTGCAGAAGTCGACCTCGTTCCGCGAGACCGCCGCCGTGCTGCGCCTCACCCGCGCCGAGGTCGCCTGGGCCGCGGTCGGCAACTCGATCGGCGCCTACGACGCGGCCGTGAAGTACGCGGCGGAGCGAGTGCAGTTCGGCAAGGAGATCGGCGGACACCAGCTCGTGCAAGACCTGCTCGCCCGCAGCCTCGGCAACATCACCGCGTCGATCGGCATGGTCACCCGGGTCTCGCAGATGCTCGACGAGGGCACCCAGCGCGACGAGCACTCCTCGCTCGCGAAGGCCTTCACCACGAGCCGCATGCGCGAGACCGTCGCCTGGTGCCGCGAGATCTTCGGCGGCAACGGCATCGTGCTCGACTACGACGTCATCCGCTTCTTCGCCGATTCCGAGGCGATCTACTCGTACGAGGGCACCCGCGAGATGAACACCCTCATCGTCGGCCGCGCCATCACCGGCAAGGCGGCGTTCGTCTGACCCGGCGCGGCGACCCCACGATCGGCCGGGCGCACGCCCGGCCGATCGTGCGTTCGCAGCCCAGTCGTCTAGCCTTACGACCATGACCCTTCTCGAGCGGCCCGGCTTCCGACACGGGTTGCTCACTGTCGCTCTCTTCACGATCCTCGCGGGCGACGCCTGGCGCTACTCGATCACCTGGTACGGATTCGCGGTCGTCGTCGTCGTCGTCAGCGTGTTCTCGGCGATGTTGCTCGTGCGCGAACGCACGCGCTGGCGGCTCGCCACGCTGCCCTACCCGCTGCTCGGTTTCGTCGTGCTCACCACCGTCTCGATCGCCTGGTCGGCGTACCCGAGCTCGTCGGCGGTCGGCATCGTCGCCACGCTGCTCACGGTGCTCTCCGCCGTCGCATTCGCCGTCGCGTACTCGTGGGCGGAGATCATCCGCGCGCTCGGACTCGCACTGCGGGTCATCCTGAGCATCTCGATCGTCTTCGAACTGTTCGTCTCGATCGTCATCCGGCGCCCGGTGCTTCCGCTCTGGTCGCCGTACGTCGACGACGGCACACTCCCCAAGTCGCTGTACTGGTCGCGTGACGTGCTGTTCGACGACGGCAAGATCCAGGGCATCGTCGGCAACTCGGCGCTGCTCGGCTTCGTCGCCCTGCTCGCCGTCATCGTGTTCGCGGTGCAGCTGGCCTCCGGCGCAACGAAGCGTTGGCGCACCGTCGGCTGGCTCGCCCTCGCGCTCGGCACCGTCTACCTCACCCGCTCGGCCACCATCACGCTCGCGCTCGTCGCCGTGATCGCCGTCGCCGCCGCCGTGCTGCTGATCCGCAGCGCCCGCACCCCGCGCGCCCGCACCGGCTACTACGCGCTCATCGTCGCCGCGGTCGTCGGTCTCGTCGTCGCCGCGCTCACCCTGCGCGAGACCCTGCTCTCGGCGATGGGCAAGTCGTCCGACCTCACCGGCCGCTCCGACATCTGGGACGCGGTGATCGGCCTCGCCACCCAGCGTCCCGTCTTCGGCTGGGGCTGGGTGAGCTACTGGACGCCGTGGGGCGCTCCCCTGAACACACTCGCCTTCGAGGGCGGGGTGCAGCAGTACCAGGCGCACAACGCGTGGCTCGACGTGTGGCTGCAGGTCGGCATCGTCGGACTCGTCGTGTTCGGCGCCCTCGCGATCTCGACGGCGGTGCGCGCCTGGTCGTTCGCCACCGACCGCGCCATCACCCGGCCGGGAACCGCCGGCTCGTTCTCGGTCGAGTCGATGCTGCCGATGCTCGTGCTCACCGCCTTGCTCGTGCAGAGCCTCGCCGAGAGCCGGCTCATCATCGAGTACGGCCTGCTGCTACTCGTGATCGTCGCGGTCAAGACGAAGCGTAACGACCCCGTCGCACTGCCGTAACGTGGACTCCCGATGAGCCGATCCCCGCACGAGCACCCCATGCTGCACACCGCCGTGGCGTACCTGCAGACGCCGCGGCTCGCGAAGGCGCTCGCCACCGTCTCGATCGCCGTCTCGATCCTCGCGACACCGATCCACACGCTCATCGGCTGGCCGGGGCTCATCGCCGTGATCACCGGCCTCGTCGTCTTCGCCGTCGCGTCGCTCATCGCGCGCCGCGACGAGCTCGAGTGGTCGGGGCTCGTGCCGTTCTCGCTGCTCGTCTTCCTCGGCTGGGCGGGCATCAGCGTCTTCTGGAGCCAGTACCAGTGGGCGACGGTGGGCGGCCTCGCCTACCTCGCCGCCTACACCGCGCTCGGCCTCTACATCGCGCTGATGCGCGACACCATCCAGATCGTGCGCGCCTTCGGCGACGTGCTGCGTTTTGTGCTCGTGGCGTCGCTCGCCCTCGAGGTGTTCTCGGGGCTGCTGATCGACCTGCCCATCCCGTTCCTCGGCATCCAGGGCAACCTCGCGGAGGGCGGCCCGATCCAGGGCCTCGCCGGCACCCGCAACCAGCTCGGCATCATCGCGATGCTCGCGGCCGTGACGTTCGGCACCGAGCTGCGCACGAAGTCGATCCAGCCGCCGCTCGCGATCGCCTCCCTCGTGCTCGCCGGCATCACCATGCTGTTCTCGCGCTCGCCGCTCATCGGCGGCGACATCGTGATCCTCGCCGCCGCGATCGTCGCGCTGTACCTGATCCGGCGGGTCTCGCCGGCGCGCCGCACCATCGCGCAGATCGCCCTGCTCGTGATCGCGGCGGTCGTCGCCCTGCTCACCTGGGGGTTCCGCGCGCGCATCGTCGACCTCACCAACGCGGGCGGCGAACTCGACTTCCGCCTCGCGCTCTGGAACCAGATCCTCGACCTCATCGCGCTCAACTCGCTCGAGGGCTGGGGCTGGCTGGGGTACTGGCACGCCGAGATCTCGCCGTTCCAGGCATTCACCGCGATCGAGCGGGTACCCTACTCTGGCCTCAACGCGTACCTCGACGTCTGGTTCCAGCTCGGGCTCGTCGGGCTCGTCGTCTTCGTCGGCCTCGTCGGCCTCGCGTTCGTGCGCTCCTGGCTGCTCGCCGGCCAGAAGCGCAGCATCGTCTACGCCTGGCCCGCGCTCGTGCTGCTCGTGCTGCTCACCAGCGGCCTGTTCGAGAGCTCGCTGCTCGTCGAGTACGGCTGGCTCACCTTCGTGGTCTGCTGCGTGAAGGCCGCCCACGAGCTCAGCTGGCGGCGCGCCTTCGCGTCGACGGCGCTCTCCGACCCGCGCGCGCTCTGAACCGCGGCCCGCGCGCCGGGCCGCGGCGAACGAACGACTAGGCCGTCTTGATGATGCGGCCGGTCACCTCGGCGCTGATGACGCCGACGTTGCGCGACTCCTCGCTCACCGAGAAGGTCGCGGCCTGCGGGATGCGCGAGGCCTCGCCGCCCTTGAGCGTGCCGTACGAGGCGTGCACGAAGTACTGGCCGTCGCCGAGCGGCAACGAGTCGAACTCGAAGCGGAACACCGTCGCGCCGTTCGCCCGGATCGGCTCGCTGTCGAGACGCTCGGAGTTCGTGCCGAAGATGACCTGGCCGATGGCGGTCTCGATGCCCATGCCGACGACCCACTGGTCGGTCGGGCCGGGCAGAGCGATCTCGACCTCGATCGCGAGGCCTTCGCCCGAGGCGATCATGTCGATCTCGCGGTCGTCGGTGAGCGACTTGATCGCCACGTGCGAGATCGAGACGTTGGTGATCTCGATTCCCTCGTCGTCGGTCTCCGCCGCGGCATCCCGGATTCGGATCTCTTCGAAGTCTTTGCGCAGTTCGCGGATGGCGGGGCCCGGCTTGCCGTCGAAGACGACGGTGCCCGACTCGAGCACGATGGCGCGGTCGCAGAACTCGGCGACCTGGTCGAGCGAATGGGTGACGAGCACGATCGTCTTGCCCTGGCGTTGCAGGTCGCGGATGCGGTCCATGCACTTGCGCTGGAACGGCTCGTCGCCGACGGCGAGTACCTCGTCGATGATGAGGATGTCGGGGTCGACGTGCACGGCGACCGCGAAGGCCAGCCGCACGTACATGCCCGAGGAGTAGAACTTCACCTGGGTGTCGATGAACTGCCCGATGCCCGAGAACTCGAGGATCTCGTCGAAGTTCGCGTCGGTCTCCTGCGTGGTGAAGCCGAGGATCGCCGAGTTGAGGTAGACGTTCTCACGGCCGGTGAGGTCGGGGTGGAATCCGGCGCCGAGCTCGAGCAGGGCCGCGACGCGGCCGCGGTGCTGCACCGATCCGCTCGAGGGCTGGATGATGCCGCCGATGGTCTTGAGCAGTGTGCTCTTGCCCGAACCGTTCGGCCCGATGAGGCCGATCGTCTGGCCCTTCTCGATGTCGATCGAGACGTGGTTCAGCGCGAGGAAGTCGTCTTTGTGCAGGTTCGACCGGCCGAAGTTGACGAGGCGTTCCTTGAGCGACTTCTCTTTGCGGATGACGAATCGTTTGGAAACGTCGGTGACGCGGATGGCGACATCAGACTCATTCAACGCAGTGGATCTCCGGAATCTCCATGAATACGCCGACCGAATGGACTCTGGCGTTCCCCTAGAATAGTCTGCAATCGAATGGCACCCGGCACCTTTGCCGATGCGCACGGCAATGCACCACCCGAAGGGTTTGCAGTACTAGATGACACTTCACAGCCCGGAGGCGGAAACACCGCTCGTAACGGCAGGGCCCCCTCGTGGACTGCTGGCAGGCACCGCCTACTCGGTCTCGGCGATCTGGAACCACCGCCAGCTCCTCGGCCTGTTAGTTCGCCGTGAGATCAAGTCGCGTTACAAAGACTCGTCGCTCGGCGTGCTCTGGAGCCTGCTGCGCCCGATCACTCAGTTCCTCATCTACTACCTGGCCGTCGGACGCATCCTCGGCGCCGACCGCCAGATTCCCGAGTACGCGATCTTCGTCTTCTCCGGTCTCACCATCTGGACGCTGTTCTCCGAGGTGTTGCTCAGCTCGACGACCTCGATCATCGCCAACTCCGGCCTGATCAAGAAGGTGTACCTGCCGCGCGAGATCTTCCCGCTCGCGAGCGTGGGCTCCGCCCTGTTCAACTTCGGTGTGCAGTTCGTCATCCTGGTCGTCGCGACCATCGTGATCGGCAGCCCGCCGCTGCACGGCGACCTGCTCTACCTGCCGCTCTCGATCGTCGTGGTCGTGCTGTTCAGCTTCGCGCTCGGCCTGCTGCTGTCTGCGGTGACCGTGTACCTGCGCGACTTCCAGCACCTCATCGAGGTCATGCTGCTCGTGCTGTTCTGGGCGTCGCCGATCGTCTACTCGTACAAGCTCGTGCACCAGGCGCTCCAGGGCAACTGGCTCGAGCAGATCTACCTGTGGAACCCGATCACCATCGTCGTGATGGGCTTCCAGCGCGCGATGTGGGTATCGGGAGCCGACGAGCCGTGGCCAGCCGACCTCACGCTGCGCCTGATCGTCATCGGTGTGCTGAGCGTCGTGCTGCTCTGGATCTCGCAGCGCGTCTTCGCCCGCCTCGAGGGAAACTTCGCCCAGGAACTGTAGCCGGCACGGCAGCCGGAGGGCGTCCGCCCCCGGCCGCCGGCCGTTCGCACTCAGTCGACGAAGTAGTCCCAGAGGTCGCTCGCGTAGGCGTCCCACGGACGCACGGTGTAGGCGGATGCCTCGGCCCGCAGTCTCTCGTAGAGCGCGGGGTCGGCGATCATCGAGCGCATCCCGCGCAGCAGGTCGTGGTCGTCGCGCGGGTCGACCACGACGGTTCCGCCGGCGAGACCGATTTGGTTCGTGCTGCCGTACCGCGACGTGATCACCGGGGTGCCGGAGGCGAGCGACTCGGCGACGGGGAGGCCGAAGCCCTCGTTGATCGACGGGAAGATGGTGAAGCGCGACAGCCGGTAGGCCGCCCAGAGCAGGCGGTCGGGCAGGGCCGAGACCGTGGCGACGTTGCGGTCGTTCTTCTTCAGCGCCGCGAGGGTGTCGGTGAAGCCGAAGCTGTTCCACGAGTTGCCGCCGACGAAGACGAGCTGGAAGGCGAGGCCTTCGCGCCAGGCGAGTTCTGCGGCCTGCAGCACGGCGAGGTGGTTCTTGCGCGGTTCGTGGCTGCCGACGACGAGCACGAGGGGGTCGTCGCCCAGGCCGACGAGGTCGGCGAATTCGCGCGCGTCGGCGTCGGTGGACGAACCCGCTTCGGCGGCGAGCAGCACGCTCGCGACATCCGGCCCCTTCACTCCCGAGCCGGAGAGCATACGACGCCAGCCGGCGTATTCTTCGGCCGCGGCGTCGGAGATCGCGCCGACGCGGTCCATGCGCGACACGGCGACGAGGTTGCGGGCGAAGGCGCCGGGCATTCCTTCGCCGACGGTCTCGGCGGTGGTGAGGGGAACGCAGTCGAAGCCGATCACTCCGGTCGTCAGCCCGCCGTACTCGGCGAGGGCGGCGACCCGCTCGGTGCGCCACGGTTCGGCCGCGAGCTCGGGCAGCAGGTAGGTGCCGCCGACGGGCACGACGATCACGGCGTCGGCCGCGGCCGTCGATCCGTGGATCGGTGCGGCGGCGTGCAGCGCCGTCGCCTGCTCGTCGGGAAGCAGGCGGCGCATCGATCGGCCGTCGGCGGTCCAGGTGACGAGCACGATGTCGTGGTGTGCGTGCCAGCGCTTCACGGTCTCGCGGGCTACCCGCTGGATGCCGGTGGCGAGGTCGGTCTCGGCCGTGTGGCGCACGTCGACCACGACGGCGGAACGCACGAGGTCGACCCGGGAATGGCGGCGACGGGCGGATGCCGCGTCGGTGGCGAGCTGCGCGACGAGCGCCGCGGAACCCCGGCCCCCGAGCACGCGGTGCGCGCTGCGCACCTCGGCGTCGGTCGGCAGGCCGCGTTCGAGCACGCTCAGCGTCAGCCAGACGGCGGCCAGCGACCGGTCGGCGTCGAGAGCGGCGACGAGGGCCGCTGTCGCCCCGTCGGAGTCGACGAGCTCGCTCGCGGCCCACGGTTCGAGGGCGTCGGCGACGGAGGCCGGTGCGGCCGTTGTTTCGGGGGTCACGGGGTCTTCTCCCACTGGTTGACGGTCGTCCACAGGTGGTCGGCGTACTCGTCCCACGTGCGGAGGGTGCGGCCACGGGCTTCGACGCGCAGCTCGGCGAGCTTCGCGTCGTCGGTGAGCAGCTCGCGCATGGCCTCGGCGATCGCCAGGTCGTCGCGGGGGTCGACCAGCAGGCAGCCTCCGCCGACCGCGATCTCGGCCATGCTGCCGTAGTTCGTGGCGACGACGGGCGTGCCTGCGGCGAGCGACTCGCCGATCGGCAGACCGTAGCCCTCGTTGAGCGAGACGAAGACCGAGAACCGGGCGTCGCGGTAGGCGCTCTCGAGGATCGCGTCGCTCGCGGTGCGTTCGACGGTGACCGCGCGGCCGTCGGCCCGCAGGCGTTCGACCTCGAGGTCGAACGGGATGGTGAGCGGCATCGCGGCGCCGCCGATGAAACGCAGCTCGAACTCGAGACCCTGCTGCCAGAGCAGTTCGCTCGCGGCGAGTACGGCGAGCTGGTTCTTGCGCGGCTCCTGGGTGCCGACGCAGAGCACGACGGGGACGCCGGCCGCGGCCGGTGCGGCTGCGGGCTGCGTGGCCGAGGCGAGGGCGACGGGCAGCGGGACGCTCTGCACGAGCGGCCCGGCGAGACCCTGGGCGTGCAGCGCGCCCGCGAAGCCGGAGAACTCTTCGGCGGTCGAGTCGCTGATCGCGGCGACCAGATCGGCGTGCTTCACGACCGACAGGTAGCGCACGAAGCGGTCGACCTCGCTGGCGACGACGTGGTCGGCACCGGTGACGGGGATCGAGTCGTAGCCGATGAGCGCGACCCGGTTCGACGAGAATTCGGCGAGGCAGGCGAGGCGGTCCCAGGCGCGGTGCGGCGAGACTTCGGGAAGCACGAGGGTGCTGTTCCACGGCACGACGAGGGTAGACGACTTCTCGTCGGCTTCGACGGAGTGCTCGAGCCGGCGCTCGCTGGTCCAGTCGACGACGCGCTGCGTCTCATCCGGAATCAACGACCGCATGCTGCGGCCGGTCGCCGTCCACGCGACGAGGGTGATGTCGTGGTCGCGGTGCCAACGGCCGAGGGTCTCGCGGGTCACCCGCTGGATGCCCGTGTTGTGGCCGTGTCGGGCGCAGAAGTCGACGTCGGCGACGACGCCGCCGTCGACGATCGTGATCGACTCGGCGAACCGCTCGTTGCTCGCGGCCATCCCCGCGCAGCCCTCGAGCAGCGCGTGGTGCTCTGCGCCGGGGCGGGAGAGCTCGAGCAGCCGGCGCACGCGCAGGAACTGTTCGCGGTTCGGCATGGCGCCCGCGACGCTGGTCTGCAGCAGCCAGAGAGTGGCGGCGTCGCCGGTGGCTCGCACGGCGGCCGAGAGCTCGGCGAGCAGGCGGTGGGTGGGCAGGTCGTGGCCCGTGAACTCCGTGCCGAGGATGTGCGGCGCGGCGGAGACCAGCCGACGCCGGAGGGCTTTCGCCGCGGCGTCGATCGTGGGCGAGCTAGCCACGCTTGCGCGCCTGCCTGATCTGCGCGAGTCGCACCCGCACCACGGTGACGGCCTCGCGCACCCCGGAACGGCGGGCCTGCCCGTAGACGATGCGCACGGCGCGCAGCGGGCGGGTGATGCGCCACGACAGCGTGCCCTTGAGCTCTTCGACCGTCGAAGCGCCGGCGACGCTCGACGTCACGGCTTCGAGCCAGAATTCGAGCGACCGCGCTTCGGCCTCGTCGAGCCGCACCAGCAGCTCGTCTCGGGTGGCGGCGGACACCGGGGTCTCAGGTGACGACGTCGGTCGCTTCTCGGGCTCAGGCATTGGGCAATCGTACCGGAACGGCCGCGGCCGGCCGTCGGCCGGACCGCGGCGCGGGGGTCACTCGTCGAGCAGGATGTCGGCGCTGTCGGCGATGCGGTCGGTGAGGATGTCTTCGCCCTCGGTGCCCGCGTAGTCCCAGATCTCGTATCCCGAGCAGGCGACGACCTCGGCCGGGTCGCCGAGGACGGCGAGCGATTCACGCGGCACGAGGCCGGTCTCGTCGACGATCACGTAGGAGAAGGTCTTGTCGTCGTAGGCGCCGACGTTGTTCAGCCAGTCGTAGACGCCGAGCTCGCCGTCGGCCTGCAGGATGTCGCCTTCGGCGGAACCGTACAGGTCGAGCTGGCGCACCGTCCAGAACGATCCGACGCCGTTTACGTCGGAGTCGCCGACGAACTCGTCGAAACAGTCGGCCGTCGTGTAGTCGACGCCGCTGACCGAGCGGGCGACCGGCGGGATGTTGATGATGCCGACGATCACGATGAGCACCGATGCGGCAGCGGCCACACCGAGGCTGAACCGGCTGAGGTTGCGGCGCAGTTCGGCGCTCTCGACCTCGACGAGCAGGCGACGCAGCACGTAGACGCCGACGAAGACGACGGTGAGCAGCGGGAAGACGTAGAGCGGTGTCAGGTAGCGCGTCGTGATCGCGCCGGTGACGACGTGGCCCGCGAGCAGCGAGACCGACGAGACCGACACGAATGTGACGATGAAGTATTCGACGGTCGAGATCTTGAGGGCGGCCTTCGCGTCGAAACGGCTGTACAGGGCGAACGCCATGATCGAGAAGGTCAGCAGCATGACGCCGGTGATGATGATGAGCTTGAGCGAACCCTGGGCCGAGCTGCTCATCTCGAGCAGGCTCTCGTAGAGGATGTGGATCGCGGTCGGGATCTGGCTGAGCTGCACGTAGGAGTCGAGTTCGGATGCGAACAGGCCGCGGAAGAGGTAGCGCAGACCGAAGGCGAGCACCGAGCCGACGACGCCGGGCGCGACGAGGATCCAGGCGTTGCGCCAGGAGAGCCGCCTCGCCCAGACGAGCACGAGCAGACCGACGGCGAGCGGCGCGAGGACCTGCGCGAGGTAGAGCGGGTCGGAGAATACGACCAGCGTCGTGAGCACCCCGACGACGGCCCAGTAGATCAGCACGCGGCGACGGTCGAACTCGGCCGCGAAGGAGCGGGTGACCCAGAGCGTGAGCGAGACGACCACGAGCCCGGTGATGATGACGCCGTAGTAGTAGGTCGTCATCAGGTAGGTGGTCGCGGTGCCGCTGCGGTTGACCGAGGCGGTCGGTTCGAGCAGCACGAAGACGAGGAAGAGCACGGTGGCGCCGAGGGCGATCGTGATCTCGACGAAACGGTGCCGCGAGCGGTGGGCGAGCTGGCGCGCGATGATGCGCAGCACCACGTAGAGCGCGACGAGGTTGAGCACCGCGTTCGTGTAGAGCGCGACCCGGGGAGAGTCGGTGAAGAGCGTGCTCAGGAAGAAGAACAGCCCCTCGGGGAAAAAGAAGTTCTGCGACGAGAACACCCAGTGCAACGGTTCGCCGCGCAGGATCGAGTCTTCGATCAGCGGCAGCACGAGCGAGTCGCCGTTGTAGAGGAACGTGCCCTCCCACGCCGACTGCGACAGCTTGCCGATCGCGATGAGGCCGCCGAAGACGACGACCACGACCGGCCAGATCTCGAACGCGATGATCGCGAGGCGCCAGCGCAGCCCCTCGCGTTTCGTCCGTGTGACCGGAAGGTCAGCGGCCACGGCGGAACTTGATCTGGGGCACGAGGATGAAGTTCGCGAGCAACGTGTTGCGCGGGATCTTCGAGGTGCCGTGGGTGCGGTCGAGGAACACGATGGGCAGCTCGGCGAGCGACTTCGCGTTCAGCAGTGCACGGTACTTGAGCACGAGGAGGAAGCCGTAGCCCGAGGCCTGGATGCTCTTCACGTCGATGCGCTTGAGCAGGGCGGCCGAGTACATGTTGAACCCGCCCGTGTAGTCGGAGATGCGGCGGCTGAGCACCGTGCGGGCGTAGAAGTTGCCACCGCGGCTGAGGAACCGGCGGTCCCAGGTCCAGTCGGGGGTTCCGCCCCCGGGGATGTAGCGCGACGCGACGACGAAGTCGACACCGGCCTTCGCCTGATGGATGAAGCCCGTGATGTAGCGCGGGTCGTGCGAGAGATCGGCGTCCATCTGCAGGAAGTAGTCGAAGCCCTGGTCTTCGAGCTGCGAGAACCCGTAGATGTAGGCGGCGCCGAGGCCGTTCTTCGTGGGCTTGTTGATGACGCGCACGGTCAGGTTGTCGGTCTTCCACCCCGGTGCGAGGCTCTCGACGAGGGCCGCGGTTCCGTCGGGCGAGGAGTCGTCGATCACCACTACAGTGATTTCGGTATCCGAGTTCACTACGCTAACTTCCGCGATTGCGTCAATTAGGTTTTGAACGTTCGTGACCTCATTGTAGGTAGGGACGACGACAGCTAGTCGTAACATATCGGAAGAAACCTCGGAGACGTGAGAAAACTACTTGCGAAACAACAAGTCCGTTTTCTGATCGCGGGGTGCTTCAACACCGCGTTGGACTTCTTGATCTTGAACGTGTTGACCTTAGCATTGGGCCTCCCCGTGCTGGCTGCCAACACCATCTCCGTGCTCTTCGGCATCAGCATCTCGTACGCTCTCAACCACTTCTTCGTCTTCCGTTACCCGTACCGCATCAGCGTGCGCAAGTTCTTCGAGTTCTTCCTCATCACCGGGGTCTCGTCGCTGGGTATCCAGACGCTCATCATCTGGCTGTTCGAGCTGCTCTTCGCGACCAGCTTCGGCAACTCGCTGCTGCTCGTCCCCGACGAAGAGGGCCGCCACTTCATCGCCATCAACGTGGCGAAATTCACCGCCGTGCTCGTGGGGCTCGTCTGGAACTTCACCATGTACCGCTTCGTGGTTTTCCGCGTCCCCGCTGCCAAGACGGATGCCGCCGAGCCCGCTGAATAACCATCGCGAGCCGCATTGACGTTAGAATCATCGCTGGCGACCGACACCGATCGTGTGCTCGCGCACCCTCCACCGGAAAACCGCACAACTCAAGGACTTCAGATGCCCCGCGCTCTTATTACAGGAATCACCGGCCAAGACGGCCTCTACCTCGCCGAGCTGCTGCTCGGTAAGGGATACGAGGTCTACGGCCTGGTTCGAGGCCAGAACAACCCGAAGATCGCCCTCGTGCAGTCGACGGTCCCCGAGGTCAAGATCCTGACCGGTGACCTCACCGACATCTCGAGCCTGATCCGCGCCTTCTCGGTCGCACAGCCCGACGAGGTCTACAACCTCGGCGCCATCTCGTTCGTCGCCTACTCGTGGGAGAACGCGAGCCTCACCTCCGACGTCACCGGCAAGGGTGTACTGAACATCCTCGAGGCGACCCGCCTCTACGCCGGCAAGGACATCGACAAGGTCAAGTTCTACCAGGCCTCCTCCAGCGAGATGTACGGCAAGGTGCAGCAGGTTCCGCAGAGCGAGAACACGCTGCTCTGGCCGCGCTCGCCCTACGGCGTCGCGAAGGTCTTCGGTCACTACATGACCATCAACTACCGCGAGTCGTACGGAATGCACGCCTCGAGCGGCATCCTGTTCAACCACGAGTCGCCCCGCCGCGGCCCGGAGTTCGTCACCCGCAAGGTCAGCCAGGCCGTCGCCCGCATCTCGCTCGGCCTGCAGGACGACATCACCCTCGGAAACCTCGACGCCAAGCGCGACTGGGGCTTCGCCGGCGACTACGTCGACGCCATGTGGCGCATGCTGCAGCAGCCGGAGGGTGACGACTACGTCGTCGCCACCGGCGAGACCCACTCGATCGAGACCCTCCTCGACGTGGCCTTCAAGGCCGTCGGCATCGACGACTGGGCACCGCTCGTCAAGCAGAACCCCGCATTCATGCGTCCGGCCGAGGTCGACCTGCTCATCGGCGACCCGTCGAAGGCGAAAGACGTGCTCGGCTGGGAGCCGACCGTCAAGTTCGAGCAGCTCGTGCAGATGATGGTCGAGAACGACATCGCCGAGCAGAAGGCACAACTGCGCTAAGCAGACCGATGTCCTCAGCACTGATTACCGGCATCACCGGCCAAGACGGTTCCTACCTCGCGGAGCAGTTGCACGCGCGCGGTATAGACGTGCACGCCCTGGTGCGCGCCGAATCCAGTGCTCAGGAGCAGTCCGTCGCCGAGTGGGTCACCCTTCACGAGGGTGACCTGCTCAGCCCGGAAAGCCTGCGGCGCACGGTCGTCGACTCCGCGCCCGACTACGTGTTCAACCTGGCCGGCATCAGTTCGGTCGCCCAGTCGTGGAAAGAGCCAGAGCTCACCTCACGGGTGACCGCCCTCGCCGTCGGCTCGATGCTCGACGCCGCCTGGAACCTGCAGGAGACGACCGGCAAGCCGGTGCGGTTCGTGCAGGCCTCGAGCTCCGAGATCTTCGGTGCCGCCGAACAGGTTCCGCAGAACGAGTCGACTCCGATTCATCCGGTCTCCCCCTACGGCGCGGCCAAGGCCTACGCGCACCACCTCGTCGGCGTCTACCGCTCACGCGGGCTGTTCGCCGCGACCGGCATCCTCTACAACCACGAGTCGCCCCGGCGCCCCGAGGCCTTCGTCACCCGCAAGATCACCGCGGGGGTCGCCCGGATCGCCGCAGGGAAGTCGAGCGAGCTGCTGCTCGGAAACCTCGACGCCCAACGCGACTGGGGCTGGGCCCCCGACTACGTCGACGCGTTGGTACGCATCGTCGAGGCGGATGTCGCGGACGATTTCGTCATCGCGACGGGCGAATCGCACACCGTGCGCGAATTCGTCGGTGCGGCGTTCACCGCCGCGGGCATCGACGACTGGCAGCACCTCGTCGCCGTCGACGAGCGCTTCAACCGCCCGGTCGACGCCCCGCTCATGCGCGGCGACAACACGAAGATCCGCGAGACGCTCGGCTGGAAGCCGACCAAGCGCTTCGACGAGATCGTGAGTGCGATGGTCCATCACGACCTCGAGCTGCTCTCGGCCTGACCGTGGCAGCGAACCGAGCCGTGCGCGCCGCGGCGACCGTCGAAGCGCGCCCTGAGCGGGTGCTCGTCGACGCGACCGCGATCCCCGCCGACCGCGGGGGTGTCGGCCGCTACCTCGACGAGCTCGTCGCGCAACTCGACGGACCGTTCGTCATCGCCTGCCAGGCCCGCGACGAACGGTACTACCGCGAACTCGCCCCGTCGGCATTGGTGCTGCCGCAGCATCCGCGCATCGCCTCCGTCGCCCGACGCCTGGTCTGGGAACAGCTCACCCTGCCCCGCATCGCCCGCGCGGCCGGCGTCGACGTGGTCTTCTCGCCGCACTACACGGTTCCGGTGCTGAGCCGCAAGAAGCGCGTCGTCACCTTCCACGACGCCACCTTCTTCAGCGACCCCGCCGTGCACACCGCTCTCAAGGGGCTGTTCTTCCGCACCTGGATCCGCCTGTCGTCCCGCCTGGCCGACGCCGTCGTCGTGCCGAGCGTCGCCACCGCGTCGGAGCTCGCCCGGTACATCCCGCGCCCGGTCGAGGGTTTCGACGTGGCGTACCACGGCGTCGACCGCGACCGCTTCCACGAGCCGACCGGCGACGAGATCGCGCACGCGGCCTCCTCCCTCGGGCTCGACGGCGCACCGTGGATCGCGTTCCTCGGCACCGTCGAGCCGCGCAAGAACGTTCCGGCGCTCGTCGTCGCCTACCGCGCGCTCGTCGCCGACTGGCACCAGGCGTGGGGGCCCGTGCCCGCCCTCGCGATCGCCGGAGGCATCGGCTGGGAGACCGGGCTCGACGCCGAGGTCGCTGCGGTCGAGGCGCCCGCCGCCGTGCACGTGCTCGGCTTCATCGATCTCGAGATCATGCGCGGGTTCCTCGGCGGCGCGACCGTGGTGAGCTACCCGAGTCTCGGCGAGGGCTTCGGCCTGCCCGTTCTCGAGGCGATGGCCTGCGGCGCCCCCGTTCTCACCACGCGTCGGCTCGCGCTTCCCGAGGTCGGCGGCGACGCCGTGGCATACTCGGAACCGGACTCCCCCTCGATCACCGGCGCCCTGCGCACGCTCATGGCAGACGCCTCCCTGCGTGCCCGGTTGGCCGCGCAGGGGATCGAGCGCTCGAAACGCTTCTCCTGGCGGGAGAGCGCTATTACGCACCAGGCCGTGTTCGCACGCGTGGCCGACGGAAAGGCTTGACCATCCCATGAGGGTTACATCGGCAATCGCGGCGTTCGCCCCGTGGCGCACAGTGCTGCGTGAGCTCGTCTGGGCGACCGCAACCGGCATCGTCAGCCTCATCGCGGGCGCGGTGACCCTCGGCATCAACCTCACGACCCTGGGCCAGCGCTGGCAGACCAACATCGCCGACGACCAGACGCAGCACTACATGGTCGCCAAGGCGATCACCGACGTGCCGCTGCTCGGTCCGAACGACCGGATGGGCTTCCCGACCTACCAGAACCTGTTCTTCGCCCCGAACTACGACCCGGCCTCCGCCGTGTTCATGCTGTTCGAGAGCCTGTTCACGAAGAACCCCGTTCTCATCCTCAACGTCTACCACCTGCTCGGGTTCTTCACGGTGGCGTTCGCCGGCTACTTCCTGTTCAAGGCCCTCCGGGTGCGCCGGTTCATCGCGATCTTCTTCGCGCTCGTCTTCGCCCTCGCGCCGTACCACTTCCAGCGCGTGAGCTTCGGGCACGGTTTCGTGGCGAACTACTGGGCCGTGGCGCTCCTCGGCATCCTGATCCTGATGATCGCCGGAGCCAAGACCAACCCGTTCGAAGGCTGGGTGAACACGGCGCAGTCCCGGTCGATGCGGGCCTGGCGCCGCTGGCTGCCGATCGTCACGATCACCCTGCTGCTCTCGCTGTCGCTGTCGTACTACTTCGTCTTCGCCGCGATCATCCTCGCCGCGTTGCTCGCGGTGCGCCTCGTGATCGCCCTCGCCGAGCGGGAGAAACTGCGCACGCTGCTCTGGCCGTTCGTGACGGTCGGGGCCCTGTTGCTGTTCGTCGGCGTGCAGCTCGCGATCCTCTCGCTCGACTTCGGCGACCGCTACGCCCAGTACTTCGGCGAACGCTCCGCCTTCGACTCCGAGGTGCACGCCGGCAAGATCACCACCCTGGTGCTGCCGTGGGTCGGTTCGGGCTTCACCGCGCTCGGTGACATCACCCGCGTCTACATCGGCGGATCCGACGTGTCGATCTACGCCGAACCGCCCGGAACGCCCATCGTCGCAGCCGGCGGGATGATCCTCATCGTCGTCTTCGTGCTCGTGCGCCTCATGCACACCCGCACCGAGCTGTCTCCCACGGCGCTCGGCCGGTTCATCACGGACGACCGCGCGAACGTGTTCGCCGCGGCCTTCTTCTGGGGGCTGCTCTTCTTCACCGTCGCCGGCCTCGGTGCGATCTTCTCGTTCGTGGTCAGCCCCGAGATCCGCGCCTGGGTGCGTATGTCGATCGTGCTCATCATGCTCGCGCTCGGCTTCTTCGCCGTGCTGATCGACCGGGTGCTCACCCCGCTCAGATTCGCGGTGCCCGTGGTCGCACTGCTCGCCGTCATCGCCGTCGTCGACCAGCTGGGCGGCGTCTCCTCGGAGATCGACCTGCAGCCCACCGACGACGCCAGCCTGCGCGCCTTCGTCTCCGACGCCGAGCAACTCCTCGACGACGATTGCGGAGTGGTGCAGTTGCCGCTGCACTCCTACCCCGCGTCGGGCCCCGTGGGCGCGATGAGCGACTACAACCAGTCGCTGCCCTACACTCTCGCGACCGACAACTCGCTGCGCTGGAGCTACGGCGCCATCGTCGGTTCGATCGCGGGCGACTACTGGGAGAACGTGACGACCCCGGCCGAGTTCGAGGCGAAGATCGCCGACTCGGGCGCCTGCGCTATCGAGGTCGACACGGCGGCCTACGGCGACGACGATGCGACCTGGCGCGAGCTGGTCGAGACGGTCTCCGATGCGGATGACCCGGCCGTCGTCTCCTCCGACGACGCGAACCGCTACCTGCTGTTCACGGTGGAGGCACGATGACCGCCCCGCATCGCGCCGCCGTGTCGCTCGTCACCGTGTCGTACTACTCGGGCGACTACCTGCCCGGGTTCTTCGAATCGGTGACGGCCGCGAGTTCCGCACCCATCGCATCCGCCGTCGTGAACAACGCGGGCGACGATGCCGACCTCGGCGCGGTGATGAGCGCCATCCCGAACACGACCATCGTCGACCCCGGCGCCAACCTCGGCTACGGCAAGGCGATGAACCTCGGCGCGACGCGGGTGCCCGACTCCGACTGGCTGCTGCTCAGCAACCCCGACCTCACGCTGTCGCCCGGCGCGATCGACGAGCTGGTGCGTGTCGGCGACTCCGACCCGAGCATCGGCGTCGTCGGGCCGCTGATCCACACGCCGTCGGGCGAGATCTACCCGTCGGCACGCCGCCTGCCGTCGCTGCGTCACGGCATCGGCCACGCCCTCTTCGGACAGGTCTGGAAGACCAACCCGTGGACCCGCGCCTACACGGCCGACCGCGAGAACCCGCCGCGCGAACGCGACGCCGGGTGGCTCTCGGGCGCCTGCCTGCTGGTGCGCCGCGAAGCGTTCGACCAGGTCGACGGATTCGACGACAAGTTCTTCATGTACCTCGAAGACGTCGACCTGTGCGCCCGCATCGGCCGCGCCGGCTGGCGCATCGTCTACGCTCCGTCGGCCGAGCTCATGCACGTCGGCGGACACTCCACCGACAAGGTGAACCGGGTCATGATCCGGGCGCACCACGAGAGCATGTACAAGTACCTCGCGGCCCGGTACACCGGCTGGTATCTGGCCCCGCTGCGGCTCGCATTGCGCGTCGGATTGCGGCTGCGCGCCGCCATCACACGCCGATAGGGCGCGCCGTCCGCATAAAAGTGGTGGTTTTTCGCGGGATCGCGGCTACTCTGAGACAAACAACGGGCTCACTTCTTCTTTTTCCGAGCCCCCTACATCCGTCGTGGTTCGGGCCGCGGCACCGCAAGCGGGGGTTTGCCATGCGAAAAAAACTGACAACGTTCATCACGGGAATCGCGACGGCGGCACTGCTCGGCGGAGTTCTCGCCGGCGCTTCCGTGCCGGCACCGGTACAGGCAGAGACGCCTAACGCGCAGAACTTCGACCCGGGCCGCATCATCGACGACGGGGTCTTCTACAACCCGAATACGATGGGGCCGGCCGAGATCCAGGCCTTCATCGACTGGAAAGAGAACTGCGCGCCGACCGCCGGAAACCCCGGATGTCTCGAAACCTACCGCGCCGACACCCCGTACAAACCGGCGAACGCCAACTGCAGCGAGTTCGCCGCGGGCACCGCCGAGCTCGCCTCGTCGATCATCTTCCGCGCCGCGCAGGCGTGCGGGGTCAACCCGCAGGTCATCCTCGCGACGCTCGAGAAGGAGCAGGGCCTCGTCACCTCGAGCAACCCGAACGCGGGCAAGTACCGCATCGCGATGGGCTACGGCTGCCCCGACAACACACCCCCGGGCCAGCCCGCCTGCGACGCCAACTTCTACGGCTTCGGCAACCAGGTCGTCGCCGCCGCCCGCCAGTTCCAGCGCTACGTCGCGCCGGGCAACACGTTCCGCTACAAGGCCGGCCAGGTCAACGCGATCCAGTGGCACCCGAACGCCGCCTGCGGTGCGAGCGAGGTCTACATCGTGAACAACGCGACGGCCGCGCTCTACAACTACACGCCGTACCGCCCGAACCAGGCCGCGCTGAACAATCTCGGCGGCACGGGCGACGCGTGCTCGTCGTACGGCAACCGCAACTTCTGGAAGTTCTTCACCGACTGGTTCGGATCGACCACGGTTCCCAAGGCCGCGTCGGCGTTCGTCAAGGCGCTGTACAACGACGTTCTCGGCCGCGAGGCCGGAGCGACCGAGGTGCACGGCTGGGGCATGCTCGTCACGAACGGCCGCGCGCCGGTCGACGTGGCGGCCGGATTCGTCGACAGCGACGAGTACCGCAACATCCGCATCAACTCCGCGTACCAGACCATCCTCGGCCGCGCGGCCGAAGACGGAGGCACGTACGGCTGGCTCGTCAACATGAAGAACGGCCTGCTCACGACCGACGACGTCGACAAGGTCTTCCTCGCTACCGAGGAGTACCTCGTCAACACCGGCGGCACGAACGAGTCGTTCGTCGCGGCGCTCTACCAGCGCCTCATCGGCCGCGCCGCCGCTCCCGAAGAGGTCTCGGGCTGGGCGGCGATCGCCGCCGGGCAGGGCCGCCACGTGGTCGTCAACTCCATCTGGAGCTCGGTCGAGACCGCCCAGTCGCGCGTCTCGCTGATGTACGCGAGCTACCTCGGCCGGGCCCCCGAGCCCGCCGGTGTCGCCGGTTGGGCGCAGATCGCCATCGAACGAGGCGACGCGGGTGTGCGCTGGGCCATCATCGGCAGCGCCGAGTACTGGGGCCGTGCGTCGGCCCGCTTCCCTAACGGCTAGCGAAGAGCATAGGAAAAGGGCGGTCGACTTCGGTCGACCGCCCTTTTGCCGTGTGCCCCGCTAATCGGTGAAGACGAGGTAGTCCCACAGTTCGGCGGCGTAGTCGTCCCAGCCGCGCGTCGGGTGGTTCAGCGCCTCGACCCGCAGTTCGGCGATGAGCAGGTCGTTGTCGATGAGCGAGCGCATGCCCGCGGCGATGCTGTCGTCGTCGTACGGGTTCACGAGCACCGCTCCCCCGGCGAGCTCGGCGATCTCGCGCATGCTGCCGTGCTGGGAGGTGACGACGGGCGTTCCCGCCGAGAGCGATTCGCCGACCGGGAGGCCGAAGCCCTCGTTGACCGACGGGAAGACCGTGAACCGGGCGAGCCGGTAGGCGGCCCAGAGCAGCGGGTCGGCGATGCCCGAGACCGAGAGAACCTTGCGGTCGAGCGAGTGCAAACGGGTGATCTGTGCGGTGAAGGCGCGGCTGTTCCACGAGTTGCCGCCGATGAACACGAGCTGGAACCGGTGCCCCTCGTTCCACAGCGTCTCCGCCGCAGAGAGAACGGCCATGTGGTTCTTGCGCGGTTCGTGGCTGCCGACGACGAGCACGAGCGGGTCGCTCTCGTCGTAGTCGATGAGCTTCTTGAATTCGACGAGGCCGGCGTCGGTGGCGTCCTCGGCCTCCGACGGCAGGAACACGGTCTCGATGCGCGGCCCCGGAATACCCGTCGGCGCGAGCATCCGACGCCATCCGCCGTATTCGATACCGGCGGCCTTCGAGATCGACGCCACCCTGTCCATGTGCGCCACGGCACCGAGGTTCCAGGCGAAGTGCGAGGCCATGCCGTCGGCGACGGTTTCGACGCTCGTGAGCGGCACACAGTCGAATCCGATCACGCCCGAGCGGGTGCGGGCGAAACGGGCGATCGACGCGATGCGTTCGGTGCGCCACGGCTCGGCCGCGAGTTCCGGAAGCAGGAAGTGCCCCTGCCAGGGCACGACGATCGGCATCCGGCCGACGTGCTTGTCGCGCGTCGTGGCGTGCGTGCCGTAGAGCGCCCGCGCGTGCTCGCTCGCGGTGAGCCGGCGCAGCGACCGGCGGTCGTCGCGCCAGGTGACGAAGACGACGTCGTGGTCGGTGTTCCAGCGGCGCACGGTCTCGCGCGCCACCCGCTGGATGCCGGTGGCGAGCTCGGTCTCCGCCGTGTGCATGATGTCGATGACCACGGCGTTGCGCAGCACCTCGACGGCGTTCGGGGCTCGCAGGGCGCCGAGACCTCGGGGGGCCGCGGCGATCGACTCGATGACCGAGCGCACACCGTTGAGCTCCATCGTGCGGTGGGCGGTCTGCACCTCGTGCTCGGTGGGCAGGTGTCCGCTGATGACCGACAGCGCGAGCCAGGTGCTCTCTTCGCCGGGCGCCCGCTCGACAGCCGCGACGGCCTGCTCGAGGGTCGCGGTCGGGATCGTCGTGCCGTCGGACGCCGAGCCCTCGAGAGCATCGACGAGTGCGCCGTAGCGCCGGGAGAGCCAGTCGCCGCTCACAGGGTGTTCTCCAGAATTTCGGATGTCGCGGCGAGCCACAACTCGTCTGCGTAGTCTTCCCAGGTGCGCGGAACCCGCGCGCCCAACTCGACCAGCAGCGTCTCGATCAGGGTGTCGTCGTCGAGCATGCGACGGAGGCCCGCCAACACGGCCTCGTCGTCGCGCGGGTCGACCGAGTAGCAGCCGCCGTCGCGGGCGATCTCTTCGATGCTGCCGTAGTCGCTCGTGAGCACGGGGGTGCCGTAGGCCAGCGACTCGCCGACCGGGAGGCCGAAGCCTTCGTGCAGCGAGATGAACGCCGAGAAGCGGGCGCGCGCGTAGGCGGCCTGCAACAGTTCGTCGGTGGCGTGGCGGTGCACGGTGAGGGTGCGGCCGGCCGCTTTGAGCCGTTCGACGAGCAGGTCGAAGTCGCGCGCGAGCACGGCGTCGGCGCCGCCGATGAACATCAGCTCGAAGGCGTAGCCCTCGCGCCAGAGCTGTTCCGCCGCGTAGAGCAGCGAGACCTGGTTCTTGCGCGGCTCCTGGGTGCCCACGCTCAGCACGAGCGGCAGCGCCGTCGTGTCGTTCTGCGCGGTGAAGCTCGCCCCGACCGTGTCGATCGGCAGGGGAACGGCCGAGATCTTCGGTCCGACGAGCCCCTGCGCCGCGAGGGCGTCGGCGAAGCCGGCGAACTCCTCGCCGGCCGAGCGGCTGATCGAGAGCACACGGTCCATGTGCTTGACCGCCCAGAGGTATTTCGCGAACCGGTTGGCCTCGGAGTACGGCACGTCTTGCGCGCTGACGATCGGGATGGTGTCGTAGCCGACCGCGCTCACCCGGTTGCCCGAGAACTGCGCGAGGGCGGCCAGGCGCGAGCAGATGTGCTCGCGCGCGACCTCGGGGAGGATGACGTCGGTGTTGAACGGCACCACGAGCACGGCGCCGTCGTCGTAGCTCTCGGGCGACGCCTGGGCGCGCTTCGCGCTGGTCCACTCGAGCACGCGGCCCTCTTCGTCGGGGCGGAGTTCGCGCATGGCCGAACCGCGGTTGGTCCAGGCGACGAGTTCGAAACTCTTGTCGGCGTCGGCCGCCCAGCGGGCGAGCGTCTCGCGCACGACACGCTGGATTCCGCTGTTGTGGCCGTGGCGCGCGCAGAAGTCGACGTCGACGACCGGGCGGTCGGCGACGATGCGGATGGCGCTTCCGCCGAATCCGTCGGCACTCGCCGGGCGCACGGCGCTCGACAGCAGCACGGCCATGGCTTCACTGCGGGTGCCGGCGCGCAGGCTGCGTCGCAGGCGGTGCACATCGGAGGCCTCGGGAAAGGACCCGGTCATCACGACGAGTGCCAGCCAGAGCCGGTCGTAGGTGGGAGTGGCCCAGAGCGAGCGGCCGATCTCCGACGCGAGCGCGCCGACCGAGAGCGAGTCGCTGTCGGTGTGGCCGAGAAGGTGCGGGGCACCCTGCCGCAGTCGGGCGAGCAGGGGCTCGGCGGCCTCAGCCACGTCGTCTCGCTGCGATTCGGTTCTTGACGTAGCCGCCCGACATGCGGACCGACCGGGCGATACCGACGCGCTTGACCTTGAGGCGGATCGCCTGCACGGCGCGCAGCGGCTTGGTCACGCGCCACGACACGCTGTTGCGCAGTGCCACGATGATCGTCGACTCGGCGTACTCCGACTGCACGGCCGACAACCAGTGCTCGGCCTCGCGGTCGCGCAGCACGGCGAGTTCGGCGGAGAGTTCCTCGACCTGCGCGCGCAGCTCGTCTCGCTCGGCGGCTATCGCCTCGATGTCTTCGTTCTGGTGCGGCACGACGGTTCCCAAGAAAGCTTGTGTGAATTCGGGCACGATGGCGCCCGACATGCAATCTTAACGGTGAAGCTGGAAGGCTTCTAAACGGTTGTGATCCTCAGCTTATGAGCGGTCGAGGATGCGCGCGAGGTAGCGTCCGTAGCCGCTCTTGATGAGCGGCTGCGCGAGTGCGCGCAACTGGTCGTCGGAGATCCACCCGGCGCGCCACGCGATCTCTTCGATGCATCCGATCTTGAAATCTTGGCGGTCTTCGATGACGCGCACGTACTCGCTCGCTTGCATCATCGACTCGAATGTGCCGGTGTCGAGCCAGGCCGTTCCGCGGTCGAGCACCTGCACGTTCAGTGCGTTCCGCTGCAGGTAGTGGTCGTTGACGGCCGTGATCTCGAGTTCGCCGCGGGCGCTCGGCGTGATGCCCTTCGCCACCTCGACGACGCTGTTGTCGTAGAAGTAGAGCCCCGGAACGGCGAAGTTGCTCTTCGGGTTCTCGGGCTTCTCTTCGATCGAGACGGCGGTGAAGTCGGCGTCGAACTCGACGACGCCGTAGGCCCGCGGTTCGGACACGTGGTACGCGAAGATCAGCGCGCCCTCGATGTCGGCGTGTTTCTGCAGCGCGGTGCCGAGGCCCGCCCCGTGGAAGATGTTGTCGCCGAGCACGAGTGCGACACTCTCGTCGCCGATGAAGTCGGCGCCGATGATGAACGCCTGGGCGAGTCCGTCGGGAGACGGCTGCGTCGCGTACTGGATCGAGATGCCGAGCGACGAACCGTCTCCGAGCAGGCGCTCGAACTGCGGCTGGTCGTCGGGCGTCGAGATCACGAGCACCTCGTCGATGCCCGCCATCATCAGGGTCGACAAGGGGTAGTAGATCATCGGCTTGTCGTAGATGGGCATGAGCTGCTTCGAGATGCCCTTGGTGATCGGGTACAGCCGGGTTCCGGAGCCTCCCGCGAGAATGATGCCGCGCATGTCAGACCGTTCCGTCGAGTGCCGTGTACAGGTCGCGCGACTGCTCGTACGTCGGAAGCAGCCCGTCGCGGAGCGCGTCGGCGAGGCTCGGCGCGTCGTGGTCTTTCGGCGACACCCGCAGTTCGCCGAGTCCGTCGGGGAAGACGAGGCCGATGTCTGGGTCGAAGACGTCGATGCCGAGTTCGCGCTGCGGGTTGAAGACCTCGGAGACGAGGTAGCTCACGGTCGCGTCGTCGGTGAGCGAGACGATCGCGTGACCGAGCCCCTCGGAGAGATAGACGGTGCGGCGGTCGACGTCGTCGATGACCACGGAATCCCACTCGCCGAAGGTCGGCGATCCGACGCGCAGGTCGATGATGTAATCCACGAACGCGCCACGCACGGCGGTCACGTATTTCGCCTGACCGGGAGGCACGAGGGCGTAGTGGATGCCACGCGCCACACCCTTGGCGGAGACGGACATGTTGCCCTGGCGGAGCGTCAGCGGGTGGCCCGCTGCCTCGGCGAGGGCTTCGTGGCGGTAGAACTCGAAGAAGGCGCCGCGCTCGTCGCGATGCTGCACGGGAGTGAACTCCCAAGCGTCGGAAATCGAAAGCTCACGAATCTTCACGTGCAGGAGTCTACCGGCCGAGGTGTCGCTAGTATTCGAATGAAAACTAGCCCGGAAAGTTTGTGACAGACCATGAAAATTCTGGTAACCGGCGGCGCCGGGTTCATCGGGTCGAACTTCGTTCGACGCACCCTCCACGACGCGTACCCCGGCCTGGAGGGCGCCGACGTCGTCGTACTCGACGCCCTCACCTACTCGGGCAACCTCGAGAACCTGGCCTCCGTCGCCGATTCGCCGCGCTTCACCTTCGTGCACGGAGACATCCGCGACGCGGCCCTGCTCGACACCCTCTTCCCCACGGTCGACGCCGTCGTGCACTTCGCCGCCGAGAGCCACGTCGACCGGTCGGTGCGCGACGCGTCGATCTTCGTCGAGACGAACGTGCTCGGCACGCAGAAGCTGCTCGACGCGGCGCTGCGTTCCGGGCTGAAGCGCTTCGTGCACGTCTCGACCGACGAGGTCTACGGCTCGATCGCCGAGGGATCGTGGGACGAAGAGCGACCTCTCGAGCCGAACTCGCCGTACTCCGCGTCGAAGGCCGGCAGCGACCTGCTCGCCCGCAGCTACTTCCGCACCCACGGTCTCGACGTGTCGATCACCCGCTGCTCGAACAACTACGGCCCGTACCACTTCCCCGAGAAGGTCATCCCGCTCTTCGTCACGAACCTCATCGACGACGCGCACGTGCCGCTCTACGGCGAGGGAGACAACATCCGCGACTGGCTGCACGTCGACGACCACACCCGCGGCATCGCTATGGTGCTCGTCGGCGGCCGTGCCGGCGAGATCTACAACATCGGCGGCGGCACCGAGCTCACGAACAAGGAGCTCACCCAGCTGCTGCTCGACGCGACGGGCAAAGACTGGTCGTACGTCGACCGCGTGCAAGACCGTCTCGGCCACGACCTGCGCTACAGCGTCGACATCTCGAAGATCCGTGACGAACTCGGCTACGAGCCGCTCGTGCCGTTCGAGACAGGGCTCGCCGAGGTCGTGCAGTGGTACCGCGACAACCGCGCGTGGTGGCAGCCGCTCAAGAGCCGCGCCGAGCTGGCCTGATGCGCTACCTCGTCGTCGGCGCGGGCGGCATGCTCGGCACCGACCTGCAGACCGCGCTCGCCGGCCGCGAGGTCACGGCCCTCACCCGGTCGCGACTCGATGTGACGGATGCGTCCGCGGTCGCCGCGGCCGTCGCCGGGCACGGAGTCGTGATCAACGCCTCGGCGTACACGAAGGTCGACGACGCCGAGAGCCACGAGTCCGACGCCTTCGCGGTGAACGCCGTCGGGGCCGGAAACCTCGCGACGGCCGCAGCGGCCGCCGGCGCGAAGCTCGTGCAGGTGTCGACCGACTACGTCTTCGACGGCGGGGCGACCACCCCCTACGCGGAATCGACGCCCACCGCGCCGGTCTCCGCCTACGGGCGCAGCAAGGCCGAGGGCGAACGGCTCGTGATCGCCGCCCACCCCGACGGCAGCTACATCGTGCGCACCGCCTGGCTCTACGGCGAGAACGGCGGCAATTTCGCCCGCACCATGCTCTCGCTCGCCGCCTCGCGTCCGACCGTCTCGGTCGTCGACGACCAGCTGGGCCAGCCGACCTGGACCCTCGACTTAGCGACTCAGATCGTCGCGCTGCTCGACAACGACGCCCCCGCCGGGGTCTATCACGGCACGAACTCCGGCTCGACGAGCTGGTTCGGATTCGCGCGGGCCGTCTTCGCCGAGAGCGGCCTCGATCCCGACCGTGTTCTGCCGACGACGAGCGCCGACTTCGTGCGGCCCGCCCCGCGCCCCGCGTACTCCGTGCTCGGCCACGACGCGTGGACCGCCGCGGGCATCGCGCCGATGCGCCCCTGGCGCGAGGCACTCGCAGCGGCGGTCGCCGCCGGCGCCGTGCGGTAGCCACACCACGTGACCCCGGCCCCGGTGCAATACGCTGGGATCAGCCGATCGACAGTTCCTTCAGCCGGAACCGGAAAGCCCCATGACAACACTGCGCATCATCATCGACCAGATTCTCGCGCCCGTGCCCGGCGGCATCGGCCGCTACGCCGAGGAGATCACGCGGGCGCTCATCGAGACCGCCCCCGACGGAGTCGCGGTGCAGGGAATCGTCTCGTCGTCGACCGACGCCCAGTACGCGATGCTCGAGCAGAAGCTGCCGGGCCTCGACAGCGTCTACAAGACCGCGCTCGCCCGCCGTGAGCTCTCGGCCGCCTGGCAGCACGGTTTCACCCGCCTGCCCGGCAAGGGCATGGTGCACGCGACCAGCCTGCTCGCCCCGCTCTCCCGTCACGACCGGCTGAACGGCGGAGACCAGATCGCCGTCACCATCCACGACGCCGTGCCGTGGACGCACCCCGAGACCCTCACCGCGCACGGGGCCTCGTGGCACCGGGCGATGGCCAAGCGTGCACACCGCTACGCCGACGCGATCGTCGTGCCGACCCACGCGGTCGGCGACCAGCTGAACGAGATCTTCGACTTCGGCGAACGCGTGCGCGTCATCGGCAGCGCCGTCAGTTCGAAGCTCGCCCTGCCCGACGACGCCGAGGAGCGCGCCGAGCGCCTCGAGCTGCCCGAGCGCTACATCCTCGCCGTCGGCACCCTCGAACCGCGCAAGGCGCTCGAACCGCTCATCCGTTCGCTCGGGTCCGGCGCATCCGCCGACCTGCCGTTGCTCATCGTCGGCCCGGCGGGCTGGGGCGACGTCGACGTCGCCGCGGTCGCCGCCGACGCGGGCCTCGCCCCCGACCGGGTGCGCCCGCTCGGCCACCTCGACGACGCCGACCTCTCGGTCGCGCTCGACCGCGCGACCGTGTTCGTGATGCCGAGTCTCGCCGAGGGCTTCGGCATCCCGGTGATCGAGGCGTTCCACTTCGGTACCCCCGTCGTGCACTCCGACGACCCGGCACTCGTCGAGGTCGGCGGCGACGCAGGCCTCGTGGTCGCGCGCGCCGACGCGGAGGGCTACCCCGAGCGCCTCGCCGAGGCCATCGCCACGGTCGCCCACGACGACGCGCTCGCGGCGCGAATGGGCCAGGCCGGGCTCGACCGCTCGAACCTGTTCAGCTGGCGCAATTCGGCCGAGAAGGTCTGGCAGCTGCACGCCGACCTGTAGCGCCGCGTCCCCGTAGCGCCGCAGACCTCTGACGCCGCGGCTACGGCGCGGGCGTCTCGGTCGTCGGCGCCAGCGCGGTCTCGACCATCGAGTGGATCTTCGCGAAGTCGGGGTCGACCACGTTCACGCCGTTCGCGGGAACCAGTTCGAGCGACCCGATGGGAAGCGTGCGCGTCTTTTCGGCGAGCTCGACGAAATAGGGCAGGGTGACGGATGGCACGTCGGTGGTCACCACTTGCGCGCCGGCCTCGGCGATCGCCTGGAACTTGCCGAGCACGTTGGCCGGCACGAACTGGGCGAGGATCGCCTCCTGCACCTGCCGCTGGCGGGCCATGCGGTCGTAGTCGCTCGTTCCGTGGCGCGCACGGGCGTACCAGAGCGCGGTGTAGCCGTTCATCTGCTGCACGCCCGGCTCGATCCAGCCTTCGACGTTGATCGGCTGGCTGTTGCGGTCTTCGCCGCCGCCGATCGGGTAGCGCCCCGTCGACTCGATCTGCACGCCGCCGAGCGCGTCGATGAGGTCGCTGAACCCCTGCATGTCGATGAGCACGTAGTACTGCAGCGTGATTCCGAGCACACCGCCGACGGCGTCGCGCATCGCCTCGACACCCGGGTTGCTGCCGTTCGCCGCGGCGTCGGGGTAGAGGTCGGGATGTTCGATGCCGTAGGTGTACAGGTAGCTGATGAGGCAGTCGTCGCCGCAGTCGTAGCCGTCGGGGAACGGCCCGTAGAGCGGCGATCCCTCGACGAACGGCGCGAACTCGAGGTTGCGCGGAATGCCGATCATCGTGGCCTTGCCCGTCGCGGCCTCGATGCTCATGACCGAGATGCTGTCGGGGCGGAGGCCCTGGCGGTCGGGCCCGGCGTCGCCGCCGAGCAGCAGGATGTTGTACCGGCCGTCGACGGCTTCCGCCGCCTGGCCCGCGACGAACACCCGGTTGATCGCGTCGCGGGTGGCCCCGGTGACCACGACGCCGTAGTTCGCGGTCGCACTGACACCGACGAGAACGAGCACCGCGAGCGCCGCGACGAGCGGGCGCGCGCCCGGCGCGACCTTGATCAGCCGGGCGAGCCGCAGCGTGTCGACGGTGAGGGCGATCCAGAGCGCGACGTAGAACACGATCACGACCTGGATGACGGTGAGCGCGATCACGTTCGTGAACAGCGTGTAGAGAACCGGGCGCGCCACGAAGAAGAAGACGAGCGCGAGGATGGCGATGATCCAGAGCGCGAAGGTCGCGAGAACGCCGAACCGGCCGAGCTTGCGGTTGCCGGCGAGCAGCTGGGCGCTGCCGGGCAGGAGGATGTTGAAACCGACGAGCCACCAGGCCCGGCGGGTCATCGTGGTCCGTGAGCTCGTGTCCGGGAAGCGGACAGGGCTGGCGATCGTCACAGTTTCGAGGCGAGAGCCGCGTTTTTATCGGCGACGAGCTGTTCGAGGCCGCGCGCGAAAATGGCGAGCTTCTCGGCGAGCTCGGGGTCGGACGTGGAGAGGATGCGGGCGGCGAGGAGTCCCGCGTTGCGCGCACCACCGATCGACACGGTGGCCACCGGCACCCCGGCGGGCATCTGCACGATGGAGAGGAGGGAGTCGAGGCCGTCGAGCTTGGCGAGCGCCACGGGCACGCCGATGACCGGGAGGGTCGTGACGGCGGCGAGCATGCCGGGCAGGTGGGCCGCTCCGCCGGCGCCGGCGATGATCACCTTGAGCCCGCGCGACACGGCGGTGCGCCCGAACTCGATCATGCGCTCGGGGGTGCGGTGGGCCGACACGATCTCGACCTCGTGGTCGATACCGAACTCGGCGAGCGCCGCGGCGGCGGCCTCCATCACCGTCCAGTCGGAGTCTGATCCCATGACGACGGCTACGAGTGGTGTGGACACGGTGACAATCGTAAGGGTCAGGCGTCGAAGAACGCGGCTGCGGCACGCGCACGGTAGACCACGTCGTCGAGGTCGTCGCCGCCCGCGTTCACGTGCCCGACCTTGCGGCCCGGGCGCGGTGTCTTGTCGTAGAAGTGGAACTTCACGGTCGACTGGTCGGCGAACGCGGCCGGGTAGCGGTCGGCGATCGTCGCCGTCGTCGGCCCGCCCAGCACGTTGACCATCACGCTCCACTCGTCGCGGCAGCCGGTGGCGCCGAGCGGCAGGTCGAGCACGGCACGCAGGTGCTGTTCGAACTGGCTCGTGGTCGATCCGTCGAGCGACCAGTGGCCGGTGTTGTGCGGGCGCATCGCGAGTTCGTTCACGAGCAGGCGGTCGTCGGTGGTCTCGAACAGCTCGACGGCGAGCACGCCGGTCACGCCGAGCGCCTCGGCGACCGTCGTGGCGATGTCGGCGGCGACGTCGGCGACGCGGCCCGCCGAGCCGGGGGCTGGCGCGATGACCTCGGCGCAGACACCGTCGCGCTGCACCGACTCGACGACGGGCCAGAGGGCGAGTTCTCCGCCCGGTCGACGCGCGACGAGCTGCGCCAACTCGCGACGGAACTCGACGAGCTCTTCGACGAGCAGCGGCTCGCCGGCCTCGAGCCAGTCGGCCGCCTCGTCCGCGTCGCGCACGATCCTCACGCCCTTGCCGTCGTATCCGCCGGTGGCCGTCTTGAGCACGGCCTTTCCGCCGTGGTCGGCGAGGAAGTCGGCGAGCTGCGCGACGTTCTCGATGCGCGCCCAGTCGGGCACGGGGATACCGAGGTCTGCGAGCCGCTGACGCATCTCGAGCTTGTTCTGCGCGAACCGGAGCGCATCCGGTCCTGGCTGCACGTTCACTCCGCGCGCGACCAGCTCGCGCAGGATCGCCTGCGGAACGTGCTCGTGGTCGAAGGTGACGACGTCGACGGTCGCGGCGAAGGCGAGCACGGCCTCGAGGTCGAGGTGGCTGCCGTAGGCGGTGACGGCGAGGGCCGCGGGCTCCCCCGGCTTCTCGGCGAGCACGCGGATCGGGATGCCCAGGTTGACCGCCGCCGGGATCATCATGCGGGCGAGCTGCCCGCCACCGATTACTCCGACGATCTGCGACATGCGGGTGCTCCTGCGGTTCTGTGGGCCCGGAAGGCCTCCGGGCGGGTGACACATCTATCTTCGCGCAGTTCCCCGCTAGCGCACGCCCCACGCCGTGGTCTCGTCGGGGGCGGCGGACTGTTCCTGTTGGCGCCGCGCGGCGACGGGGTTCTGGCTGAGCTCCATCAGGTCGTGCAGCGCCGCCTGCACAAGGTCGGCCGAGGGCACGTCGCGCAGCACGACCGGCTTGTCGAGGCCGGTGTTGACGAGAACGTCGCCGCTGCGGAACACGCTCTGCAGCAGGTTCTTGCGGATCGTCACATCGTAGCCGCGGCTGTGCAGCAGCTCCTGCCGCACGCGCACGAAGAACCCGCTGCGCAACACGATGCGGCGGGTGGTGATCGTGTAGTGCCGCCCGAGCCAGTGCAGCAGCGGCAGCAGCCAGAGCAGGATGCCGAGCAGGAGGGCGCCCGCGAGCACGGCGATGTTCTGCCACGGTTCGGCGAACGTGCCGTAGAAGTAGCCGGTGGCCCCGAGGATCAGGATGAGCGCGAGGCTCGGCCAGAACAGGGCGCGCCCGTGCGGCCGGAGCCGCGCGACGACGGCTTCGGGCACCCTGCTCTCAGTCGACATGTCTCATTCATACCGCAGATGTGTCACGTCGCCCGCGGCGACAGCCGTAACGCGGCCATCCAGCGAACCGCGCACCAGGAGGCGGCCGCTGCCGTCGATGCCGACGGCCGAGCCGAGGAGATCGGATGCACCGGGCAGCTCGACTTTCACCTGCCGGCCGATCGTGGTGCAGAGTTCGTCGAGCTGCGGCGACAGCCCGCTCGCGACCGGGTCGGCGCCGAGACGCACGAACTCGGTGTACAGCTCGCGCAGGGTGACGAGGTAGGCGCTGAGCGCGGCATCGGCGAGCTCGTCGCCGGTCGCGGTCGCCCCGACGAGCGCGAGCGAGGTCGAGACCGGGGTGGGCAGCTGCTCGCGGGTGAGCGAGAGGTTGAGCCCCGCGCCCATCACCACGGCGTCGCCGCCCGGAAGCAGTTCGGCGAGCAGTCCGGAGATCTTCAGTCCGTCGACCTGCACGTCGTTCGGCCACTTGAGCCCGACCCGCTGCGGCTCGACGAGCGACTGCACGGCCCGGGTCATCGCGACACCCGCGATGAGCGGCAGCCAGCCGAAGTGCGCGAGCTCGAGCGGCTGGCCGGCCGGCAGCACGGGACGCAGCAGCACGGTGACGGCGAGGCTCGCCCCCGGGGGCGCCACCCAGACCCGGCCGAGCCGACCGCGGCCGGCGGTCTGGCTGCCGGTGACGATGACCGAGAAGTCGGGAAGGCCCGCGGCCTTCGCCACCATCTCGTCGTTCGTCGAGCCGGCCTCCGGCAGGATCTCGAGGTGCGGCACGAGGGCCGCGCTGCGGGGAAGCTTCATCGGTCAAGGCTACCGGGTGCCGCTACTGCCGCTCCCAGACGTGCGCGTGCCCGCGCCCGTTCGCGCGCCGCAGCCTGCGCGCCCGCAGCAGCGCGGCGCGGGCCGGTGTGCCGACGGCGAGCGCCACCGCGCCGAGCGCCGAACGGTCGTGTTCGCCGAAGGCCTGCTTGCGCTCCCACGCGCGGCGCAGCAGGCCGCCGAGGGTGCCGCGCAGCGAGGGCCGCTCCGGCAACGGTGCCGACGCCCGGAGCGCGAGCAGGTCGTCGAGGGCGCGTGTCCAGTCGACGTCGGCCTCGTCGTGGAAGTAGTTGTCGTCGAGCCAGTCGGCGTCGGGCCGCGCGAACCGCAGCGCAGCGACAGCTTCACCGTCGCCGAAGAGCCCGCTGCCGAGGAAGACCGGGTTGATCAGGTCGTCGCTCACCCCGAACTCGTCGAGCACGACGAGCGGCACGCCGCGCGCGATCGCCTCGATCGACGCGGTGGAACTCACCGTGACGAAGCCGAGCGCTCCGTCGAGCGCCGCGGACATCGGGCCGGAGGCGACCACGAGGTTCGCCGGCGCCTCCGTGCGCGCGGCCAACAGGTCGGGGTAGCTGTGTTCCTCGTCGTGGGTCTGCTGCTCGCCGCCGACGGCGCGCACCTTGATCACCACGCGGTTCGCGGGGTTGCGCCGCGCGGTCTCGACGAGGATGTCGAGCACCCGCTCGCGCTCCGGCCGCTCGCGCGGCACGATCGACTGCACGGCGAACACCACGTCGCCGCCGCCGGGGGCCGGCCGCCGGTCGATGAACGGCAGTGTCGCGAGGGCGAGCCGGTGCGTCCAGCCGCGCTTGCCCGCGACGACCCGGAACTCGCGGATCTCCCGCTTGCTGTGCAGCACCATCAGGTCGGCCTGGGCGCGGTAGAACAGCGCCTTCCAGGTGGCGGGGATCGAGATGCCGGGGAGCCCGCTGACCAGCACCGGACGGTTCGGCACGAGCGAGAGCACGCGCAGCACGACGGATGCCGCGGGGCCCCGCATCGCGACGATGACGACGTCCGGCCGCTCGATCCGCACCCGGTCGAGCAGCGCGTCGAGGGTCACCGCCCGCGCCGAGCCCTCGAAACCGCTGCCCGCGAGCGCGGCACCGAGCTGGTCGGCACTCGGGGCGCCAGGGGTCGCCACGACCGCGACCTCGCGCACCCACGTGTCGGGGAGCTGCGCGAGCAGCGCGGCCCCCCACTTCACGTAGGAGTCGGTGTCGACGAGGGCGAGGGCGCGCACGGGCCGTCTGCTCTAGGCCTGCACGCGGCGCAGCTTCGCCAGCGGCGCGAGCTCGCCGGGGAAGACGCGCTTGACGCCGTCGCCGAGCGCCTCGGAGACGACGCGGATGTCGGCGACGAGCTGCGTGAAGTCGGCCGGCTCGAGCGACGCCGAGTGGTCGGAGCCCCACATGGCGCGGTCGAGCGTGAGGTGGCGTTCGACGACGGTCGCGCCGAGCGCGACGGCGGCGAGGCTGATCTGCAGTTCGCGCTCGTGGCCCGAGTAGCCGATGGGCAGGTCGGGGAAGCGCGCGGCGAGCGCGGGGATCATGCGCAGGTTGGCCTCCTCGGTCGGCATCGGGTACGACGACGTGGCGTGCAGCATCACGAGGCGTTCGCGGTCGAGCACGTTCACGGCCGCGTCGATCTGGTCCATCGTCGACATGCCGGTGGAGAGGATGATCGGCTTGCCGGTCGCGGCGAGCGCCTGCAGCATGCCGATGTCGGTGACCGACGCCGAGGCGACCTTGTGCGCGACGACGCCGAGGTCTTCGAGGAACGCGACCGCGGGCTCGTCCCACGGCGACGCGAACCAGTCGAGTCCGCGCAGCAGCGCGTGGTCGCCGACCTCGATGTACTGCTCGCGGTCGAACTCGACGCGGTAGCGGTAGTCGAGGTAGGTCATGGTGCCCCACGGCGTCTCGCGCATGACGCTCTTCATGTGCTCGGGCGTCGAGACGTCGGGCGTGCGCTTCTGGAACTTGACCGCCTGCGCGCCGGCGTCGGCCGCGACGTCGATCATCTGCTTGGCGAGCTCGACGCTGCCGTTGTGGTTGAGGCCGATCTCCGCGATGACGTACACGGGCTCGCCGGCGCCAATGGAATGGGATCCGATGGTGATGCTCATGCGTGGGTTTCCTTATCGGTTGGCATAGCGAGCTCGGCGAGTTCGCGAACGGCGCCGTCGCCGCCGCGACGGGTGAGAACCACCCGGGCTGCTGCGATGACGAGGGGGTGGGCGTCGGCGACCGCGATGGGCCAGCCGACGAGATCGAGGCACGCGAGGTCGTTCACGTCGTTGCCGAGGTAGGCGACCCGCTCGAGGTCGAGCCCCCGCGCCTCGACCCACTCGACGAGCGCGCTCGCCTTGTCGGTGAGCCCGTGGCGCACATCGACGTCGAGCTTGCGGGCACGGGCGGAGACCACGGGGTTGACCTCGGTGGAGAGGATGAGCATCGGCACGCCGGCCTCGCGCAGCAGGCGCACGCCCATGCCGTCGGAGCGGTTGGCCACGATGAACTCGCTGCCGTCTTCGGCGACGAGCACGCGGTCGTCGGTGTGCACCCCGTCGAAGTCGGTGACGACGGCGTCGACGTCGACGGCCGTCGGCGCGGCGGGCTTCTCGGGCGCGACGTCGGCGGGCGCATCCGGATCGAAAGCGGAGGCGAGAACGGATGCCACGGCCAACTGTTCGACCGTGTCGATCTCGATCGCGTGCCGTTCGTCGACCGTCACGACCCCGACGGTGCCGAAGAAGCGGTATCCCGCCGCGCGGAACCCGGCCGCGCGCATGACGTAGAACGCGCCCGTCTCCTGGAACTGCGCGTCGCGGTCTTGGCGGCGCGGGCGGAACGAGTGGTCGTGGTTCACCCCGACCGCCCCGGTCTCGGCGACCCGCCAGAGGAAGGCGTGGGTCTCGACGGCCGAGAAGACCACGTCGGCGTCGGTCTCGACGCGGTCGATCGCCTCGTCGAGTCCGGCCGGGTCGATGAAGGGGCTGGTGGCCTGGATGAAGACGAGGATGCGCGTGTCGATGCCGCGTTCGTCGAGGGCGTCGAGGGCCTGCAGCAGCGCCGCCTCCGAACTCGCCTCGTCGCCCGCGAGCTCGGCCGGACGGTCGACCACGTCGGCTCCCGCGGCGAACGCGACGGCGGCGATCTCCGCGTCGTCGGTCGAGACGACGACCCGGTCGATGGCCGCGACCGCCTGGGCGCTGCGGATGGCGCGCACGATGAGCGGAACACCGCCCACCTCGCGCAGGTTCTTCCGGGGCACACCTTTCGACCCACCACGCGCCGGGATGACGGCGACGATCTCGGGCGAAAGCTGCAACTCGGTTCTCCGTATCCGGCGACCGGGCGGCTGCCAATGTGGCGACGTTACGGCGGCGAAATGACCGGGGAGGAGACGACCGGGTTAACGGCACATGACCGGTTCGCGACATCCGTGCAAGCGAACGCGGGCGTTTCTGTACGTTTCGTCAGACGGTCGCGCCGAATGGGCACCAGTAGAGTGAAACCGTGAATCTTGAAGACGCTGATCCCGACCTCTTTACCACCGCGGGCAAACTCGCCGACCTCAAGGTGCGGTATCACGAGGCCGTGACGGCGAGCGGCGAGGCCGCCATCGAGAAGCAGCACGCCCGCGGCAAGAAGACCGCCCGCGAGCGCATCGACGAGCTGCTCGACCACGGATCGTTCGTCGAGCTCGACGAATTCGTGCGCCACCGCACCCACGCCTTCGGCATGGAGAAGAAGCGTCCCTACGGCGACGCGGTCGTCACCGGACTCGGCACCATCCACGGTCGCCAGGTCGCCGTGTACGCGCAGGACTTCACCATCTTCGGTGGTTCGCTCGGCGAGGTCGCCGGCGAGAAGATCATCAAGGTCATGGACCACGCCATCAAGACCGGCGTTCCGATCATCGGCATGCTCGACTCCGGCGGGGCGCGCATCCAGGAGGGCGTCGTCGCGCTCGGCAAGTACGGCGAGATCTTCCGCCGCAACACCCAGGCCTCTGGCGTCATCCCGCAGATCTCGATCATCATGGGCCCGGCGGCCGGCGGCGCCGTCTACTCCCCCGCCCTCACCGACTTCGTCATCATGGTCGACAAGACCAGCCAGATGTTCGTCACCGGTCCCGACGTGATCAAGACCGTCACGGGCGAAGACGTCGGCATGGAAGAGCTCGGCGGAGCCCTCACCCACAACAGCATCTCCGGTGTCGCGCACTACCTCGCGAGCGACGAGAGCGACGCGCTCGACTACGCACGCGCGCTCATCAGCTTCCTGCCCGACAACAACCTCGCAGAACTGCCGGTCTACGACGGCGCCGTCGAGCTCGAGATCACCGACGACGACCGCAAGCTCAACTCGCTCATCCCCGACAGCCCGAACCAGCCGTACGACGTGAAGACCGTCATCGAGCACATCGTCGACAACGGCGACTTCCTCGAGACCCAGCCGCTGTTCGCACCGAACATCGTGGTCGGCTTCGGCAGGGTCGAGGGCCGCTCGGTCGGCATCGTCGCCAACCAGCCGAACGCCATGGCCGGCACCCTGAACATCGAGGCGGGCGAGAAGGCCGCGCGCTTCGTGCGATTCTGCGACGCGTTCTCGATCCCGATCATCACGCTCGTCGACGTTCCCGGCTACCTGCCGGGCACCGACCAGGAGTGGACCGGCGTCATCCGCCGAGGCGCGAAGCTGCTCTACGCGTACGCCGAGGCGACCGTGCCGCTCGTCACCGTCATCACGCGCAAGGCCTACGGCGGGGCGTACATCGTGATGGGCTCGAAGCAGCTCGGCGCCGACCTGAACTACGCCTGGCCCACGGCCGAGATCGCCGTGATGGGCGGCCAGGGCGCCGTCAACATCCTCTACCGCAACGAGATCAAGGCGGCGGAGGCGGCCGGCGAAGACGTCGCCGCCGTGCGCACCAAGCTCGCGAACGAGTACACCTACAACGTGGCGAGCCCGTTCCTCGCCGCCGAACGCGGCGAGCTCGACGGCATCATCGAACCGGCGGCCACACGCGTCGCGATCATCAAGGCGCTGCGCGCCCTGCGCACCAAGCGCGCGACCCTCCCGCCCAAGAAGCACGGGAACATCCCGCTGTGAGCGACGGCACACCCGGCTCGGAAGCGGCCGCGACGTCGTTCACGATCGTCGCGGGCGACCCGACGGCGGCGGAGGTCGCCGCGGTGACCGCCGTGCTCGGGGCCGCCCTCGAGGAGCTCGCGAGCGAGAGCGAGCGGCACGTGGCATCCGCCCCCAGCGCCTGGCAGCGCAGCCAGCGCGCCATCCGCACCCCGATCGTGCGTGGACAGGACTCCTGGCGCGGCTTTTCGCGCTGACCGGCTTCCGATCCGCCCCTCCGACTACCGATTTCTCGATTTCCGCGACTACCCACCCCACTACCGACGATCGTGCGCGGGTGCGGCGTGATGGGTACCCGGATGCGCCGGTTTCGTCAGGATTGTGAACAAACTCGGCAGAAATCGGCCGTGAATCGCCCGATGTACCCCGGTTTTTTGTGGCCGAATCCGCGTAATCCCGGTAAATTACTGGCATCGCACTACCCGGGGTGCAAAACTGTACCCCTGCTGTCCCCCTAAATGACGACTGTGGAGGGGTAGACGAGACGGCATTATTACTAGTGCTAGGTGTCTCTCATCGAGTTACACCACCATTTGTTAGCCGACTAGGGTAAGCGGGCTAACTCATGGAGGCGAGTCAGGGTGCTATTCGGGTTAGCATCCTGACTCGGATTTTGACACAGGGTCGGAGCTTCGTCTCCGGCCCTGTAGTCAGTTAACCGGGTCTTTCTGTCAGGCCTATGCGCGCGGGATGGCCGCGCGGGATGCCGCGACTACGCGCGCGGGATCTCGAGCCAGAGGTCGACTTCGTCGTCTTCGTCGTCGTCGAGGTCGATACCGGCAGACTCGGCGCCGTCGGCGCCCGAACTGCGCAGGCCCACCACGGTGATCGCGATCTCCGACCCCTCGTTGGCCGTGCGCACGATGATCTTGTCGGCCGTGCTGCCGCGCATCGCCTCGGCGAGCTGCGTGAGCACACGGTCGCGGGCGGGCTCGACCACGGTGTCCATGCCGCCCTCGTCGAGCAGCGTGACGATGGCGCCCCGCCGACGGGCGAGCATCACCTGCTCGCGCACGGCGTCGTTGAGCAGGTTGCGTCCCCGGATCTCGTCGCGGATGGCGCCCTCGAGGTAGAGGCACTCCTGCCGCTCGGCCTCGCTCAGGTCGCCCGCCGTCGATTCGATGCGCCGCAGCATGGGCAGCGCCATCGAGCTGGTCTGCCCGAGCCGGAACTGCCGCTCGAACACGTGCGCCTCCTGGGCGGCCTGCCAGTCGGCGGCCTCGCGTTCGGCGTAGGCGAACCGGCGCGCATCCTTGGTCGCCTTCGCGATCGAGCGGCTGAGCACGTGCGAGATGACGACCCACGACACGCTGCCGATGACGCCGAGCTCGACGAGCGTTCCGGGGCCGCCCCAGACGATGGACTGCAGCACGAGGAAGGCGATGCCGACCCACGCGAACAGGTGGCGCCTGCGGGTCGACGTGATGGCCATCAGGGTGCCGACCGCGGCGATGTACCAGGTGGCGTAGCCGTTGCCGCCCTCGCGCTGCGGGTCGAGTTCGCTCGTCACCAGCAGGGGCACGGTGATCACGACGGCGACGTTGAACGCGGCCATCCAGATCGGCATACGCGGCGGGCCGAAGCGCAGCAGGCTGAGCACGGTGGCGGCGAGGTAGAGCACCATGGCGGCGACGACCGGCGCGGGCTCCGCGGGGATGCCGAGCGTGAGCACGCCGAGGATGACGTGGTAGACCGAGAACGACGCGGCGATGCCGACGATGATGAACCGCGGGATTCCGATGATCATGCGAATCTCCCGTCGGCCGACGGACTCGTCGCGCGGTCGTCGCGCCGGCCGGGGAGCTCGGGGCGCGGCCAGCGTATGGCGATCACGGTGCCCTCGTCGACCGCGGAGTCGATCTCGACCGCGCCGCCGGCGTTGGTGACCCGCTCCACGATCGAGACGCGCAGGCCCATGCGCTCGGCGGGCAGGTCGACGAAGGAGAACCCGGCGCCGGTGTCGCCCACCTCGACCTCGATGCCCGACGGGAGGGCGCTGCGGATGGTGACCCAGCGGCTCACCCGAGGGTCTTGGCCGGCGTGCTGCAGGCTGTTGACCATCGCCTGCACCGCGGCCGAATAGACGGCCTCGGCGGCCTGCAACGGCATCGTGTGGGCCGAGACGTCGCGTGTGCGCAGCTCGAACGGGGCGCTCATGCTCGACGCCGCCTCGGAGATGCGGCGGGAGACGGCCGAGAGCCGCACGGTGCCGCCGTCGTCGGGGTTCACCATCGCCGCCTCGCGCAGGTGCCCGATCGCGTTCGACGCCATGGTCGAGGCGATGCGCCTGGCCTCGGGCGAGTAGGCCCGGGCGGCGGAGAGCAGGGTGGTCAGCACGCTGTCGTGCACGATCGAGTCGACCTGCACACGCTCGATCTCGGTGGCGTGCGCGTGCACCGCGAGGGAGTACCGGTCGAGGGCGGCCGACTGCGCGACGTCGACGGCCGCGGCCGCCTGCCGCAGCAGGGTGATGATGAGCACGACCGCTCCGCCGATGAGGATGGAGTAGACGGTCTCGAGTGTGGCCTCGAGCACCGTCGCGTTGCCGCCCTGCGGGGTGATGCGGATGAACCCGTAGATGATGGGCGCCGCGAACAGGTAGCTCGTGGCGATCGGCAGGGAGAAGCCGACCGTCGCCGCGGCCGTCGCGTAGGTGATGAGGAAGTAGATCCAGTAGCGGTCGAGCTGGCTGTCGCTCGGCGCGACGATCACGAGCGGCCAGGTGGCGAGAGCGACGAGATAGACGGTCGCGACCACGATGTTCGTGCCGACCACCCAGCGCTGAGCCATCGCGGCGACGAACGCGACCACGATGCTGCCGTAGAGCGCCGGTACGACGATCCAGGCCCACACGGGCTGCGAGGTGTGGATCTGCGCGAGCAGCACCGGCAGCGTCTGCAGGCCGAACACGATGCCGAACACCGCGACGAGGCGCGACGCGAGCCCTTCGATCTGGAGGCGGCTGATCGGGCTGCGTTTGCCCGCGGGGACGATGCGGGGAGGCGCCGGCCTAGTGGCCATCTCCGCCGTCCGAGTCGAGTCCCGGGAGGATGCCGTCTTCGACGGCCCTGCGCAGGAGGTCGACCTTGGTCGGCGCCGGCCGACCCACTTCGACGTACTTGACTCGGATGCGGTCGAGGTACTCCCGCGCGGTGGAATAGCTGATGCCGAGCTGCTGCGCGGCGAGCTTGAGCGGCAGACCCGAGGCGTAGAGGTGGAGGATCTCGCGTTCGCGGCGACCGAGCTCGGCGCGTGCGAAGTCGCCGTCGGCGTCGATCGCGGTCGCCCACTCGAGGTTGTTCAGCACCTCGCCGCGGGCGACGCTGGCCGCCGCCGCGATCACGGTGCGGGTGGCCGACGATTTGGGGATGACGCCGGCAGCGCCAGCGGCGAGCGCCTCGCGCACGTAGGCGACGCGGTCGGCGATCGAGTGCACGAGCACGGCCGACCCGAGGGCCTGCACACGCTTGACGTTCTCGGTGACGCTCGACCCGTCGCCGAGCGAGAGGTCGAGCACGACGACGTCGCACTCACGGCCGTCGAGGCCGTCGACGAGTTCGTTGACGTTGGCAGCGGCGATCAGAAACTGGTAGCCCTCGTCGATGAATGCGGCCTTGAGACCGAGACGCACGGATTCGTGGTCGTCGACGACGGCGACGCGCACGGCGGCAATCGTTGCCGACTCACCCGCTGAGGTAGCCATTGGCTGCTCCATGTCGATCCTGTCTGCTGCGTGTGACAACCGCCTGGACACGGGTCGTCACAGCAATAGTCTCATGGCGACAAACTCTCGCGCACGCCGACACAGCGGGCGCTGGGAGATAAGACCGTTAGCGACGCGTGAGGGTCGCGACGGCCTCGACGTGGTGCGTGTGCGGGAACAGGTCGAACGCGCGCAGACCGGTCAGATCGTAGCCCCGCTCGGCGAACAGGCCGATGTCGCGGGCGAGCGCCACGGGGTCGCACGCGACGTAGACGATCTGCGCGGGCTGCAGTCCGCCGATCGACTGCACGACCTGCTTGCCCGCGCCGGAGCGGGGCGGGTCGAGCACGATCGTGGAGGCACGCAGGCGTGCCCGGTCGTGCGCGTTGGCGGTGGCGGCGAGCTGCGCGATCCAGCGCTCGACCCGTCCCGTCGCGGCATCCGCCCCGATCCATTCCGCGAGGTTGCGCGAGGCGAAGCCGGTGGCCGTCGCGTCGCTCTCGACGCTGGTGATCTTGGTGCCGGAGCCGAAGCGGTCGGCGACGGCGGCGGCGAGCAGGCCGACCCCGCCGTAGAGGTCGAGGTTGTGCGCCTTGGGGTCGAACAGCGCGGGGTCGATGGCCTCCTGCACGGCGGTCGTGAGGGTCTGCGCGGCGTGCGTGTGCACCTGCCAGAATCCGGTGTCGGCGAGGCGGAACTCGCGGTCGCCCACGACCTCGGTGATCGTCGACGGCTTCTGCGCGCCGATGACGAGTCGGGCGACGCCGTCGGAGGCCTGCACGATGTCGACGTTCTCTTCGCCGACGAACTTGGCGGCGAGAGGCGCGGCCTCCTGCACGGCCGCGGTGGCAAGAGGCAGCTCGGTGACGGCGATGACCTTGTGCGAGCGGGCGGCGTAGGGGCCGGGGCGACCGGTGGCGTCGACGTGCAGGCGCACGCGGGTGCGCCAGCCGGTGCCGTCGTCGGCGCCGGGGATGGCCTCGACGGTGACGTCGTCCGCGATCGGCGAGTCGATCTTGGCGAAGCGCTGCAACGAGTCGACGACGACCTGGCGCTTCAGCTCGCGCTGGTGGGAGATCTCGATGTGGCCGAACTCGGCGCCGCCCGCGCGGTTCTCGGGAGCGCGCGCGACGCTCGCCGACGACCAGACGTGCATCTGGCGGTGCTCGCTCGGCTCGATGACCTTCACGGTCTCGGCGCGCCAGAACGACTTCTTCGAGTCTTCGGTGATGCGCGCGAGAACGCGCTCCCCGGGGATCGCGTCGCTCACGAAGATCACCCGGCCGTCGTGGCGGGCGACGGAGATTCCGCCGTGCGCGATGTTGGTAACGTCGAGCTCTAGTTCTTTTGCGTGCGATTCAGCCATTACACGAGTTTAGGAGTCAGCGTGCGTCTCTACCTCGCGTCTACGTCACCGGCCAGGCTCGCGACGCTGCGCGCGGTCGGGGTCGAGCCGGTCCTGTTGGCCTCGGATGTCGACGAGGATGCCGCGGTGGCGGCCGCGGGCCCCCTCACCGCCGCAGAGATGGTGCTGTTCCTCGCGCGGCTCAAGGCCGAGGCGGTCGTGGGCCGCACGGTCGACGGCGCACCGATCGACGGATTCATCCTGGGCGGCGACTCGGCCTTCGAGCTCGACGGCGTCGTGTACGGCAAACCGCACGAGCCGGCCGTGGCCCGCGAGCGCTGGCTGCTGCAGCGGGGCCGCGAGGGCGAGCTGCACTCCGGGCACTGGCTCATCGACCACCGCGGCGGCGTGGTGGCGGGCGCGACCGGAGGGGTCTCCACGTCGAGCGTGCGGTTCGCCGCCGACATCGGCGACGACGAGATCGACGCCTACGTGGCGACCGGCGAGCCGCTGCAGGTCGCGGGGGCCTTCACGATCGACAGCCTCGGCGCCCCGTTCATCAGCGAGGTGCGGGGCGACCCGCACGCCGTGGTCGGCCTCTCGGTCGCCCTGCTGCGCGAACTGCTTCTCGAATTCGGAGTGCGCTGGCACACCCTCTGGAACCGCGCGTTGTAGGGCTCCTCAGGGTGGCATCCGTCATTCTTGTAGACAGCGACCAAATTGAGAGCCCTCGCAGCCCCATAAGCTAGGGGACTATGGCTCGCATCTCCAAGGTTCTCATCGCTAACCGCGGAGAGATCGCAGTACGCGTTATCCGCGCCGCTAAAGACAGCGGCATCACCTCGGTGGCGGTGTACGCCGACCAAGACAGGGACGCGCGGCACGTCAAGCTCGCCGACGAGGCCTACGCCCTCGACGGTGCGACGAGCGCCGACACCTACCTGGTGATCGAGAAGATCCTCTCGGTGGCGCGCCGCTCCGGCGCCGACGCCATCCACCCCGGCTACGGCTTCCTCGCCGAGAACGCCGACTTCGCGCGCGCCGTCATCGACGCGGGCATCATCTGGATCGGCCCCTCCCCCGAGGCGATCGAGCAGCTCGGCGACAAGGTCTCCGCGCGCCACATCGCCGAGAAGGTGGGCGCACCGCTCGCCCCCGGCACCCTCAACCCCGTCTCGGGCGCGCAGGAGGTGCTCGACTTCGTCGACATCCACGGCCTTCCGGTCGCGATCAAGGCGGCCTTCGGCGGCGGCGGACGCGGCCTCAAGGTCGCCCGCACCCGCGAAGAGATCCCCGAACTGTTCGAGTCGGCGACCCGCGAGGCCATCGCCGCCTTCGGCCGCGGCGAGTGCTTCGTCGAGAAGTACCTCGACCAGCCGCGCCACGTCGAGACCCAGTGCCTCGCCGACGCGCACGGCAACGTCGTGGTCATCTCGACCCGCGACTGCTCGCTGCAGCGCCGCCACCAGAAGCTCGTCGAGGAGGCGCCCGCGCCGTTCCTCACCGTCGCGCAGAACGCCGAGCTCTACTCGTCGTCGAAGGCCATCCTCAAGGAGGTCGGCTACATCGGCGCCGGCACCTGCGAGTTCCTGGTCGCGAAAGACGGCACCATCTCGTTCCTCGAGGTCAACACCCGCCTGCAGGTCGAGCACCCGGTCTCCGAAGAGGTGACCGGCATCGACCTCGTGCGCGAGCAGTTCCGCATCGCCGAGGGCGGCGTGCTCGACTACGAAGACCCCATCCCGCAGGGCCACTCGTTCGAGTTCCGCATCAATGGCGAAGACCCAGGGCTGAACTTCATGCCGGCTCCCGGCCCCGTCAACGTGCTGCGTTTCCCGGGCGGCCCCGGCGTGCGCGTCGACAGCGGCGTGACCACCGGCGACGTGATCAGCGGGGCGTTCGACTCGCTGCTCGCGAAGCTCATCGTCACGGGCGCCACCCGCGAGGACGCCCTCGAGCGATCGCGCCGCGCGCTCGACGAGTTCGAGGTCGCGGGTCTGCCGACCGTGCTGCCCTTCCACCGCAGGATCGTGCGCGACCCGGCCTTCACGTCGAACCCGTTCTCGATCTACACCCGCTGGATCGAGACCGACTTCGACAACGACATCGAGCCGTGGAGCGGGTCGTTGCAGGACTCGGCCGCCGCGACCGCCCGTCACAACGTGGTCGTCGAGGTCGACGGCAAGCGCATCGAAGTCTCGCTGCCCTCCAAGCTGCTGCCCTCCACGGGCGGCGGCGTGAGCAACGCGGTCGCGCCCAAGCGCCGCGGCAGCGGATCGGTCTCCAGCGCGACCGGCGACAGCGTCAAGGCGCCGATGCAGGCCACGATCGTGAAGATCGCGGTGGCCGACGGCGACGTGGTCGTCAAGGGCGACCTCATCCTCGTGCTCGAGGCGATGAAGATGGAGCAGCCGATCACCGCCCACAAAGACGGAACCGTCTCCGGCGTGAACGCGACCGTCGGCACCACGGTGTCGTCGGGGCACGTGCTGCTCGCGATCGGCTAGCGCGGCGCGCCGGCGCGCTCTGCCCGCCGACTGCGGTGGTTTGGCGCGAGTGCGCCCGTTCGAACGCCCGCACTCGAGCCGAACCACCGCTGTCGCCGGGACGGCCGGGTCACCAGCTCAGCGCAGCCCGGCCGCGGCGAGTTGATCGCGCAATCGCGGCGGAGCCATGGCCGTGCTCCATCCCCAGCGAGTCACCCCGTTGCCGAGCGCGCGCAACCGGTCTTCGCGACGCTTCTCGTCGTGCAACGCCTCCTGCGGCGAGCGGCCGGCGAGGAACGCCGGGTCGTCGTACTTGACTTCCCCGTCGAATTCGCCGATCAGCCTGAACTCCGGCCACCAGAAATCGACGACGCCGATGGTTCCGAAACGGTCGCTGAATCGTGCCTGCAACATCGGCGCCGGAAGCCCGAGCAGATGGAAACCCACGCGGCTCACCGACTCCCCCACGGATTCGGCCGCGCCGTCTGCCAACTCGATCGCCACCCGGGCTTTGACCACGCCTTTGCCCGACCGCGCATCACCGAGCTCGTCGAGCAGTTCCTGTTTGGTGATGGGCGCTCGGATGACCCGGCCTGTACGGTCGCGAAGACCGTGCAGCGCGGCGTCGGCCATGGCGACGGCCGCCCGCAGCGAGGAGGTACGGGCGATATCGACGACTGTGCGCGCGACCGTCGTGACACGCAGACCGGCCACATCGAGCGACTCGACCGTCCCGACCGTGTGGCGCGTGAGCGACGCCGTCGACCGACCTCCGCCGGCGGCATCCGCGACGACATGGGTCGTTGCGGGCCATCCGTCCACTGTCGGGAGCCCCCAGACGACGGCCGCGGAGTGCCGGGCGAAGACGAGCGCGTCGACGGCAGTGAGCTGCGCCGCCTGCACGCGGTGCAGATAGCGCAGATCGCGGGCCGGTCCGGGACGGATCGTCGCGGGAACCGGCGGGTGGTAGACACCGCGCGCGACCCGCTCCAGTTCGCCTGACTCGATGCGCCGACGCAGGTCGCCCCGGGTACCGAGAGCACGATGTGTGCTGTCGAGTTCGAAGTCGTCGCGCCATCGGTCGGTTGCAGTCATGGCGATAGCGTGGCGGTGTGACGGGCGCCGCAGCCTCCGTCGTTCCCGTTCTGTGTGTGACCGCACGGCGTTCATGGCTGGGGAGGACGCCCGCGACTGCGGCGGTTCGGCTCGAGTGCGCCCGTTCGAACGGCAGCACCCGGCCCAAGGGGCCGCGGTCGGCGCCGCGCGTCGCCGCGCGCCCCGCGCCGCCCCTACTTCAGGCCCGACGAGGCCAGGCCGTCGATCACGCGGCGCTGCAGCACGACGAACAGCACGAGCACCGGCGCCATGGCCATCAGGCTCGCGGCCATCATCAGGGGGTAGTCGGTGTTCTTGTCGCCGACGAGGGTGGCGAGTCCGGCCGAGAGTGGCATCGTCTCCGAGTAGGTCGAGACGACGAGCGGCCAGAGCAGCTCGTTCCACGACCACAGGGTCGTCGTGATGGCGAGCACGCTGATCGAGGGGCGCGCGAGCGGCAGCATGATCTTCCAGAAGATCTGGAAGGGGTTGGCGCCGTCGAGCCGTGCCGCCTCCTCGAGCTCGAGCGGCATGTTGAGGAACGCCGTGCGCATGAGGAACGTGCCGAACGCGCTGAACAGCCCGGGCGCGACGATTCCGACCAGGGTGTCGAGCCAGCCGAAGTTCTGCACGATCTGGTACTGCGAGATCAGGTAGACCTGCGAGGGCACCATCAGGATCGACAGCGTGATGCCGAGCAGGACCGCCCGGCCGCTGAAGCGCATGCGCGCGAACGCGTACCCGGCCATCGTGCAGAGCACGATCTGAGCGAGCACCCGGATCACCGTCAGCCAGATCGACGTGTTCAGCTGCGACAGGAACGGCATGCGGTCGAACACGTCGGCGTAGTTCTGCCACTGCAGCTCGGCCGGCCAGAACGTGGGCACGACGCTCTGCACCTCGGCGTTCGTCGACAGCGACATGATGATCTGCCAGACGAACGGGAACGCCATGAGCAGCCCGCCGCCGCCGAGCACGATGTGGGCGACGACGTGCGATCCGCCGCGGCGGGCGGGTCTGCGCGTCGCCGGGGCGGAGGCGGGCGGCGACACGGGCGCCGGGGTTCTGATCAGCGTGTCAGTCATTGTTGACCCATCTCTTCTGGAAACGGAACTGCAGCACGGTCACGACACCGATGATGAGGAAGATCACCATGGCGATGGCAGCCGCGTATCCCTTGTCGTTGCTCACGAAGCCCTGGCTGTAGAAGAAGTAGACGAGCGACATGCTCTTCGGCAGCACGGGGTTGCTGCTGCCGAGCAGCGCGTACAGCAGGTCGAACAGCTGGAAGCTCGAGATGGTGGTGATGATCAGCACGAAGAAGATGCTCGGCGTCAGCAGCGGCACCGTGACCGAGGTGAAGCGCCGCCAGGGTGTGGCCCCGTCGAGCTCGGCCGCCTCGTACAGCTCGGGCGGGATGTTCTTGAGCCCCGCGGCGAGGATGATCATCGAGAACCCGAGCGACGACCAGAGTCCGACGATCGCCACGGCGAGCATGGCGAATCCGGGGGTGCTCGTCCAGTACGGGCCGTCGATGCCGACGAGCGACAGCACGTAGTTCAGGATGCCGAAGTCGCCGTTGAAGATGATGCGCCACACCATCGCGACGGCGGTGGGCATCGCGACGTAGGGCAGGAAGAACAGCACACGGTAGAAGCCCGCGAACCGCAGGCCGGGCGTGTTCAGCAGGCTCGCGAGGTAGACCGCGATCGGGATGCCGACGAGCACGATCGCGGTGTAGAGCAGGGTGTTGCCGAGGGCCGAGTACAGCTGCGGGTCGGCGAAGAGCCGCACGTAGTTGTCGAGACCGGTGAACGTGTTGCCGCCGAACACTCCCCACTCGGTGAAGGAGAAATAGAAGGTCTGGATGATCGGCCAGAGGTAGAACAGGCCGATACCGCCGAGCAGCGGCAGCACGAAGAGCCACGGCCAGAAGCCGTCGCGGCGGGCGGCCGCCCGGCCGGGATTCAGGCGCGGAGCCTTCCTCCCGACCGCGCGGACGCGGGTGGAACTCGTCGTCATTATTTCGCCAGTACCGAATTCATCTTCTCGGCCAACGATGCCGCGGCCTCGTCCACCGCCACGTCGCCCGAGAAGGCGTCGGGCAGCAGCTCGGTCTCGAACGCGTTCCACTCGGCCGTGTTGGCAGACACCGGGTAGGGGCGCGCGTACTCGGTCGCGTCGACGAACACCTGCAGGTTCACGTTCGGCGCGGAGTCGACGAATGCCTGCTGGGTTCCGGTGAACGCGGGGATGACCGCGCCCATGTCGCCCTGCTGCTGCTGCGCGGCCTCGCTCGCCAGGAACACCTGCAGCGCCTGCGCCGCCTGCTTGTTCTTGCCGCTCGCGGCGACGACGTTCGAGACGCCGTGGATGACGGTGGCCTGCTCTTCGCCCTGCGGCAGCGGCGCGACGTCGATCACGTCGGCGAACGCCGATTCGGCGACCGCGGTGCGCGACCAGCTGCCCGACCAGAGCATGCCGAGCTTGCCCGAGGTGAACCATTGGATGGCGGGGGTGTCGCTGAGCTGCTGGATCGAGGGCGAACCGCCGCTCTCGATCAGGTCGGTCCAGAACTGCAGGCCGGCCTCGGTCTCCGCGCTGTCGTATCCCGACTCGGTTCCGTCGTCGGAGATGACCTCGCCGCCGGCCTGGAAGATCGTGTTGTAGTAGCTGGTCTGGCCGTCCATTCCTCCCGCGGCCCCGTAGATCCCCTCGCCCGAGAGCGAGGCGGAGATGGCGGATGCCGCGGAGTCGAAGTCTTCCCACGTCCAGTCGTCCGCCGGAACGTCGACCCCGGCGCGCTCGAAGATCTCCGTGTTGTACCAGAGCCCGATCGTGTCGTAGTCCTTCGGCACCCCGTACTGCACGCCGTCGATCGCGTAGAGGTCGATGAGCGCCTCGGGGTAGTCCGCCGGGTCGATGGCGTCGGCCTCGACCGCTCCGGTGATGGGCTCGATCTTTCCTGCGCCGCCGTAGGTCTGGAAGTTCGGTCCGTTCATCCAGAACAGGTCGGGCAGGGTGTCGCTCGACGCCTGGGTCTGCAGCTTCGGCCAGTAGGAGTCCCACGGCGTGACGTTGACGTTCACGTCGATGTTCGGATACTCCTTGTTGAACTCGGCGATGTTCGCGTCGATCGCGTCGACCTGGGTCTGGTCCCAGACCCCGTAGGTGATCTCGGCGGCGAGGTCTTTCGGCGCGGCCTCGTAGTCGCCGGCCGGGGCGGCCGTCGAGCCCGAGCTGCAGCCGGCGACGAGGGCTGCCACACCGAGTGCTGCGACGAGGCCGAGGCCGGTGCGCGTGAGGGATTTCTTCATGTGCTGTTTCCTTTCACAGGGCGCTGCGCGAGGCAGCGCCGGAGGGCGAAGCGAAATAGTGCGTGAGTGACGGGTCGAGCTGTGGGACATCGAAGGGGACGGAACCCGATCGAAGCGAGGTGGTCGCGAGAACACCGGCCGCCACCGACTCGCGGGCCGCGACCGGCGAGAGGGTGGTGGGTGTGCCGTGGGCGACGTGGGAGAGGAACTCGGTCATGGTCAGCAGGTCGGCGTCGGAGTGTCCGCTCGTGACGCCTTCGATCTCGTATTCGGCGTCGCCGGCGACCTGCCATCCGTGGCGCCGGTTCCAGACCTTGACGAGGCCGCCGGCGGTGTCGCCGACGTTCTCGAGTCGGCCCTCGGTGCCGATGACCGTGTAGTTGCGCCAGTAGTCGGGGGTGAAGTGCGACTGCTGGTAGCTGGCCTGCACGCCGTTGTCGAGCGTCATCATCATCATCGACAGGTCTTCGACGTCGACGACGGGGTTGAGTCCGGTCTGGCTGGCCGGCGGCCAGTTCTCGAACGAGAACCAGTCGTCCACCGTCTCGCCCACGCGCTCGCGCCGGTCGGTGACGTCGCCGTAGACCATGAGGTCGCCCATACCGACGACGCGGCGGGTGTAGCCGCCGCCGAGCATGTGGATGATGTCGATGTCGTGGCTCGCCTTCTGCAGCAGCAGCGACGTGACGTTGGCGCGGTCGGCGTGCCAGTCTTTGAAGTAGTAGTCGCCGCCGTTTCCCACGAAGTGGCGCACCCAGATCGACTTCACCTCGCCGATGTCGCCGCGGCGCACGATCTCGCTCATCAGCCGCACGACAGCCGCGTGTCGGAAGTTGTGTGCGACATACAGCGGCGTCTTCGTCTCGTACGCGACGGCGAGCACCGCGTCGGCGTCTTCGACCGTCGTCGCGATCGGCTTCTCGAGGTAGACGGCGACGCCCGCGCGCAGCAGCTCGATCGCGATGGCCGCGTGGGTGAAGTCGGGGGTGGTGACGATCGCGGCGTCGATGCCGCCCGCCGCCACGAGCTGCGAGAGGTCGGAATAGACGGCCACGTCGGTGCCGAACTGCGCCGCAGCGCGTTCGCGTCCGGCCTCCGTGACGTCGACCGCGGCCACGATACGGGCGGCGATCTCGGAGGCGCCGACGTGCTCGGCGATGGCGGCGCGCTGGCCGACACCGATCACCGCGACGCGGAGTGCGTCTCCTGCTCGACGGTCTGTCGTCATCACTGCCTCGCTTCTTTGCGTGAACTTGATTTATATGGTGCCATATCGATCATGAATTGACACTATGGGTTCACAACAGTGAGCGAAAGCCCAGACGGCGATCCGCCGGATCCTTTTACACAGACGAAACATCGCTCACCGACAGTGAGCGATAATGCCGGTCGAGGAGCGCCGTCCACGGCGCGTATCGAGACCCCGCACCGGTTTCGATACGGCCGCGGTCGGCCTGCTCGACCGGCGGCAGGAGCTACTCGGCGACGACGACGCTCACGCCCGCCGCCGCGAGGGCGTCGGCGAGCGGGGTGTCGACGGGCGCATCCGTCACCAGGATGTCGATCTGGTCGAGCGGGCAGATGCGCGCGAACGTCGCTTTGCCCATCTTGGTCGAGTCGGCGACCACGATCACACGCTTGGCGACGCGGGCGAACTGCTGGCTGACGTCGGCCTCGCCCTCGTGCAGGGTGGTGGCGCCGAACTCCGCGCTCAGCCCGTCGACGCCGAGGATCACGGTGTCGAGCGCGAGGTCGCCGAGCGTGTTCGAGACGAGCGGGCCGACGAGCTCGTAGCTCTGGCCACGGGCCACTCCCCCGGTGACGACGATCTTCACGTGCGAGCGCACCGAGAGTTCGTAGGCGATGTTGAGCGCGTTGGTCACGATGGTCACGCCGACGTTGCCGTCGACGCGGGCGAGCCGGTCGCTGCGGCCGAGCACACGGGCGACCTCGCTCGTGGTCGTTCCGCCGTTGATGCCGATCGAGTCGCCGACACCGACGAGCGACGCGGCGGTGCGCGCGATGGCGAGCTTCGCCTCCGCCTGCCGGGCGATCTTGTACTGCAGGGGCAGTTCGTATCCGCTGCCGAGCGCCGACGCCCCGCCGTGCGTGCGGGTCACGAGGCGCTGCTCGGCGAGCGCGGTGAGGTCGCGGCGCGCCGTCGCGGCCGAGACGGTGAGCGCGTCGCTGATCTCGGCGATCGACACCGTGCCGCGTTCGCTGATGAGCTCGAGCAGGGTGTTGAGGCGCTGTTGCTGCGTCATCGGTCGTGCTCGCGTTTCTCGTGCGGGTGGGCGTCTGATCATCTTACGGCCGCGACCGCCCACGACCGCTGAGCGAGTTTGACGTTTTGCGCTAGCTTCGCTCATAACCAATCGCCTATAGTGGGCAATGCCGGCGTCCGGCGATGCGAACCGTCCTCGCAGACGCACATCGAAAGGGAACCATGACCGATACATTCGTCGAAGCAGAGCTCGCTTCGCAGCCGTCGACCTGGCGCGAAGTCGCCGCTCTCGCTCCCTCGTTCGCTCACGCCCTGCCCAAGAAGGGCGAGCGGGTCGCCGTGGTCGGCTGCGGCACGAGCTGGTTCATCGCCATGAGCTACGCCGTCTTGCGCGAGCAGGCGGGCGAGGGAATCACCGACGCCTTCGCCGGCAGCGAGTACCCGCTGGCCCGCGAGTACGACCGCGTCATCGCGATCTCGCGCTCGGGCACCACGACCGAGATCATCACGCTGCTCGCGGCCCTCGGAGACGCCGAGACCGTGCTCATCACCGCCGTCGCCGACTCTCCCGCGACCGTCGACGCGACGCACGTGATCGCCCTCCCCTTCGCCGACGAGCAGTCGGTCGTGCAGACCCGCTTCGCCACCACGGCGCTCAGCCTGCTGCGCGCCGACCTCGGACACGACATCGAAGCGCTCGCGGTCGAGGCCGAACGCGCACTGCAGGTGCCGATCGACCACCTGCTCGACGCCGAACAGGTCACCTTCATCGGCCGCGGCGCCGCCATCGGCCTGACCTTCGAGGCCGCGCTGAAGACGCGCGAGGCCGCGCAGTTCTGGGCAGAGTCGTACCCGGCCATGGACTACCGTCACGGTCCGATCGCGATCGCCCAGCCCGGCCGCCTGGTCTGGTCGCTCGGTCAGGCCCCCGAGGGGCTCGTCGACGACGTCGCCGCCACCGGCGCCACCTACGTCGAGCACGACCTCGACCCGCAGGCCGGCCTCGTCGTGGTGCACCGCTTCGCCGTCGCGAAGGCGCTGTCGCTCGGCCTCGACCCCGACCACCCGCGCTCGCTCACCCGCTCGGTCATCCTCACGCCGTGACGTCCGACCCGGCTGCGAGCATGTCCCGTGTGCTCGGCATCGATGTCGGTGGCACGAGCATAAAGGCGCGGCTCGTCGACCCGGATGACACGGTCGTCGCCGAATGGCGCGAGCCGACGCCGACCGGCGACGCCGACGCCGCGCAGACCGTCGCCCTCATCGCCGAGCTCGTCGACCGCGCCCGCGCGTTCGGCCCGGTCGCCGCGGTCGGCCTCGCGATCCCCGGAATCGTCGACGAGACGACCGGCACCTCGGTGCACGCCGTCAACCTCGGCTGGCACGGCCTGCCGGTGCGCGACCTCGTCGCCGCCGCCGTCGGCCTCCCCCTCGCGTTCGGCCAGGACGTGCGGGTCGGGGCACTCGCCGAGAGCACGACCGGCGCCGCGGCGGGCGCGCGCGGTACCGTCGCGTTCGTGCCCGTCGGTACAGGGCTCGCGGCGGCGATCGTCGTCGACGGGGTACCGCTCGTCGCGGGCGGCTGGGCCGGAGAGACCGGGCAGGTGGTGATCGCGCACGGTGCGCACTCCGGTCGCCGGGTCGAGGAGATCGCCTCGGCCGGGGCCATCGCGCGGCGGCTGGGCGTGCCCGACGCGAGGAGCGCGGCCGCGCTCGTGCGCGGCGGCGACCCCGTGGCATCCGTCGTCTGGCAGGAGGCGGTCGACCATCTCGCCGACTCGCTCGTCTGGATCGCGGCGGTCGCGGCCCCCGCGACCATCGTCGTCGGCGGCGGGCTCGCCGAGGCGGGACCGCTGCTCTTCGACCCGCTGAACGCGGCCGTCGACGCCCGCATCGGGCTGATGCGCCGCCCGGCGATCGTCCGTGCGTCGCACGGCGAGGCCGCGGCCGTCATCGGCGCCACCTACCTCGCCCGGACGGCCCTGTCATGATCGTCTCCGCGCTCCGCCTGGTCACCCTGGGCCACGACGGTCCCGGCTGGCTCGAGATCGAGGACGGCGTCGTGGTGGCGCGCGGCGCAGGCGCCCGCGCCGATGCGCTCGGCACGGTGGTCCCCGGCTTCGTCGACATCCACGCGCACGGTGCGCTCGGCCACGACGTCGGGTCGGCCGACGCGGCAGGCCTCGCCGCGGTGATCGGATACCACGCGGCCCGCGGCACCACCTCGCTCGTGGCCTCGGTCGCGACGGCTCCCCTCGACGACCTCGCCGCCGCGATCACGACGCTGCGGCCCCTCGTCGAGAACGGCGACCTCGCCGGCACCCACCTCGAGGGCCCGTACCTGTCGCCGCTGCGCCGCGGCGCGCACAACCCCGCCCTGCTGCGGGCGCCCGCGGTCGACGAGATCCGCGCGCTCGTCGCGGCGGGCGGCGGCACCGTGCGTATGATCACGATCGCCCCCGAACTCGAGGGCGCCGAGGAGTCGGTGCGCTGGCTCGCGGCGCACGGCGTGACCGTCGCCGTCGGCCACTCCGACGCCGATGCCGCGACCGCCCGCGCCGCGTTCGGCTGGGGCGCCACCGTCGTCACCCACCTCTTCAACGGCATGCGCCCGCTGCACCACCGCGAGCCCGGCATCGTCGGCGCGGCCCTCACCGACGAACGGGTGACGGTCGAGCTGATCCTTGACGGACACCACGTCGCCGCCGAGACCGCCGAGATCGTGCGCCGTTCGGCACCCGCGCGCCTCGCGTTGGTCTCCGACTCGATGTCGGCGACCGGATGCGGCGACGGCGACTACGACCTCGCCGGATCGGCCGTGCGCGTGTCGCGCGGCGTCGCCACCCTCGTCGAGGGCGACTCGCTGGCCGGGAGCACCGCGACCGTGTCCACCGGCTTCGGAATCCTGCTCGGCCTCGGCACCCCGCTCGTCGAGGCCGTGGCGATCACGAGCACCACCCCGGCCCGCGCGCTCGGCCTCGCCGTGCCGCTCGCCGTCGGCAGCCCGGCCGACCTGCTCGTGGTCGACGGGTCCACCGTGACCGCCGTGATGAGGAGGGGCCGATGGCTCGCGTCGTCGTAGTCACCCCGAATCCCGCGGTCGACGTCACCTACGGCGTCGCCGACCAGACGCCCGGCGAATCGCACCGCGTCGACTCGGTCGAGCGCCGGCCCGGCGGCAAGGGCATCAACGTCGCTCGCGCCCTCGCCGCCCTCGGCCACGACCCGGTGAACGTTCTGCCGCTCGGCGGCGGTTCCGGCGCCTGGATCGCGGCCGAGCTCGCCGCCCTCGGCCTCGCCGCGAGCGTCACGCCGATCACGGGGCTCACCCGCACCTGCGTCGCAGTCACCGATCGGCACGGCCACCCCACCGTCTACAACGAGCCCGGCCCGGTCGTCGCCCCCGCCGAGTGGCGCACGCTGCTCGCCGACACCGCCCGCCTGCTCGCTGACGCCGAGATGCTCGTCGTCTCGGGTTCGCTGCCGCGGGGAACGGATGCCACGGTGATCACCGACCTCGTCGCCGTCGCCCGGGCGGCCGACGTCCCTGTGCTGCTCGACGTCTCGGGCGCCTCGCTCACGGCCGCGGCCCGCGCCGGAGCCGACGTCCTCAAACCGAACGCGCACGAACTGCTCGAGGCGACCGGCGCGAGCGACCTCGACGCGGCGATCGCGGCGATCCGCGCGCTCGGCGCCGGTCTCGTCGTCGTTTCACGCGGCACCGACGGCCTCGTCGCCGTCGACGACCACGGCCACTACTCCGTACCCGCCGTCGCGGGCGTCGCCGGAAACCCGACCGGGGCGGGCGACGCCGCCACCGCCGGCCTCGCCGCCGCCCTGCTCGACCACGCGCCGATCACCGAGGCCTTGCGGCAGGCCGCTGCCCTCGGCGCCGCCGCCGTGCTGCGCCCCGTCGCGGGCGAGGTCGACCTCGACGCGTTCCACTCGTTCCTCCAGAGATAGAGACCCGATGACCTTCGCCACCCTTCCCTCCCTGCTCGGCACCGAGTTCGGTCTCGGCGCCTTCAACGTCGTGCTGCTCGAGCACGCCGAGGCCATCGTCTCCGGTGCCGAGCGCGCCGGAGCGCCCGTCGTGCTGCAGATCAGCGAGAACTGCATCCGCTACCACGGCGGACTCGCACCGATCACGGCCGCATCGCTCGCCATCGCGCGCGCCGCGAGCGTCGACGTGGTCGTGCACCTCGACCACATCGAAGACGTCGGTCTCGTGCGCGAGGGCGTCGCCCTTGGCGTGCAGAGCGTGATGTTCGACGCCTCCAAGCTCGACTACGCCGCCAACGTCGCCGCCACCCGCGAGGTCGTCGAGTTCTGCCACGCGGCAGGGGTCGCGGTCGAGGCCGAACTCGGAGAGGTGGGCGGCAAGGACGGCGTGCACGCCGCCGGTGCGAGAACCGTCCCGGCCGAGGCCGCCGCGTTCGTCGCGGCGACCGGCGTCGACGCCCTCGCGGTCGCCGTCGGCACCTCGCACGCCATGCAGAACCGGGTCGCGGCGGTCGACCACGCCCTCATCGCCGAGTTGCGTCGGGCGGTGCCTGTGCCGTTGGTGCTGCACGGGTCATCCGGACTCCCCGACCACGAACTGCGCGCCTCGATCGCGAGCGGCATGACGAAGATCAACATCTCCACCCACCTCAACGGGCTCTTCACCGCGGCGGTGCGCACGGCGCTCGACGCCGACGACCGGCTGACCGACCCGCGCAGGTACGTCAGGCCCGGCCGCGACGCGGTCGCGACCGAGGTGGCCCGCCTGCTGGAGCTGCTCACCCGTGCGTGAGACCCTGCTCGCGGTCGCTGCCCAACTCGGGGTGCCGCGCACCCTGGTGACCGAGGCCGTGCACTACCTCACGGCCGAGACCGCGCCGCTGGTGCGCGCCCAGACGGCGGCACTCGAGGCCGCTGTCGGCACGGGTCGAGAGGTGCCGTGGCCGAGCGCCGACGAGCGGTTCCAGCTGCTCGCGCTGCTCGGCACCGTCCCCGCCGCGCGCGCCTGGTTCGCGGCCGAGGGCGTCGACGACGACATCGCGCGTGATTCGCTCGCCGACCTCACCCCGAAGCTGCGCGACTACGGTGTCGCGGCGACCGGCGTCGACTGGCTGGCGAAGGTGGTGACCTGCGGCGTCTTCGTGCTCGGCCGCCTGCAGTTCGAACCCGCGCGCGCGGGCGGCGCCTGGAACACCCACATCCCCGAGTCGGGTCCGCTCGACCCGGCCGCGTGCGACGCCTCGTTCGCCCGCGCGGTCGCGTTCTTCCGCGCCCGCGGCGACACGACGACGACCGCGTTCGAGTGCCACTCCTGGCTGCTCGACCCGCAGCTCGCCGGGTATCTGCCGGCGCACAGCAACATCCTGAAGTTCCAGCGGCGCTTCACCCTCACCGACACCGAGGAGACGGATGCGCCCGCGGCACGAACCGCCGGGGGCGACGACGCGACCGAGGGCGACCACGCGGTGGCGAAGTTCGTCTTCCGCCGCCCGCTCGCCGAGCTGCCGACGATCGTGGGGGCGACGACGCTCGAGCGCGCCGTGCTCGCCCACCTCGCCGCTGGCGGTCACTGGCGCGAGCGCGCCGGCGTTATGCGCCTGCCCTGAGCCGTGCGCCTAGTTGACGATGTGCATCGCGCGGGCGGCGTCGGTGATGCTGCCGGTGAGCGACGGGTAGACCGAGAAGGCGCTCGCGAGCTGGTCGACGGTGAGGCGGTGCTCCACGGCGAGCGAGAGCGACGCGATGAGCTCTGAGGCGTGCGGTGCGACGATGACGCCGCCGATCACGGTGCCCGATCCGGTGCGCGCGAACAGCTTCACGAAGCCGTCTTTGATGCCCATCATCTTCGCGCGCGGGTTCGACGCGAGCGGCAGCTTGTAGATCTCGCCCTGCGCGATGCCGTCTTCGATCTGCTTCTGCGTCCAGCCGACGGTCGCGATCTCGGGCTGCGTGAAGATGTTCGAGGCCACGTTGCGCAGCTCGGTCGGGTTGACCGCGTCGCCCATCGAGTGGAAGACCGCGGTGCGGCCCTGCATCGAGGCGACGGATGCGAGGGGCAGCGAATTGCTGCAGTCGCCGGCCGCGTAGATGCTCGGCACGCTCGTGCGTGCCACGCGGTTGACCCGGATGTGACCGCTCTCGGTGAGCTGCACCCCCGCCTCGGACAGGCCGAGGCCGGCCGTGTTCGGAATCGAGCCGACCGCCATCAGGCAGTGGCTGCCCTCGACGACGCGGCCGTCGGAGAGCGTGGCGACGACGCCGGTCGCGGTGGCGACCACCGAGTCGGCGCGGCTCTTCGACAGCACGGTCATGCCGTTGCGGGTGAAGACGTCTTCGATCACGCGGGCGGCATCGGCGTCCTCGCCGGGCAGCACCTGGTCGCGGCTCGAGATGAGCGTGACCTTCGAGCCGAGGGCGCGGTAAGCAGAGGCGAACTCCGCACCGGTGACACCCGAGCCGACCACGATGAGGTGCTCGGGGATCTCGTCGAGCGAGTAGACCTGCGTCCAGGTGAAGATGCGCTTGCCGTCGGGCATCGCGCTCTCGAGCAGGCGCGGCGACGCACCGACCGAGACGACGAGCGTGTCGGCTTCGATCTCGTCGAAATCGGTGCGGCTCTTGCCGCGGCCGTTGGAGACCACGACGCGGTTCGGGCCGTCGAGGCGCCCCTCGCCTTGGATCACGGTGACGCCGGCCTTGATCAGCTGGCTCTTCATGTCTTCGCTCTGCTGGCGCGCGAGCCGCAGCAGGCGGGCGTTCACGGCGGCGAGGTTCACGGCGATCTCGGGGCGCACCGGTCGGCCGCTCTCGTTGCGGGTGAAGAACTGCACACCGAGGTCGGCGGCCTCGCCGATCGCGTTGGTGGCCTCGGCGGTCGCGATGAGCGTCTTCGACGGAACGACGTCGGTGAGCACGGCCGATCCGCCGACGCCGGTGCGTTCGATCAGGGTGACCTCGGCGCCGAGCTGCGCACCCGCGAGGGCGGCTTCGTAACCGCCGGGCCCTCCGCCGAGTACCGCGATGCGCTGCTTGCGTTCGAATTCGTAGGCCATGCCTGCAATTCTCCCCCGCCCGGGTGCCCGCGCCCAAACCGACGGACACCCCCAGTTCGTGAACACACGGATGCCGCGGCGCCCGCAATAGAGTGGGACTCATGTCGAACCACCCCCTTGATGACCCAGCAACCGACCCGTTCGCCGTCGCCGCCACCGCGGCCGCCGAGATCGCCGAGAAGACCGGCGTCGAGAAGCACGACATCGCGCTGACCCTCGGCAGCGGCTGGGGCCGCGCGGCCGACCTCATCGGCGAGACCACCGCGACCATCCCCGCCGAAGAGATCACCGGTTTCTCCAAGCCCGCTCTCGTCGGGCACTCGGGCACCCTGCGCTCGATCCTGCTGCCGAGCGGCAAGCGCGCCCTCGTCATCGGCGCCCGCACGCACTACTACGAGAACCACGGCGTGCGCCGCGTCGTGCATTCGGTGCGCACCGCGGCCGCCACGGGTGCGACGACCATGATCCTCACGAACGGGGCCGGCGGCATCCGCGAATCGTGGAAGCCGGGAACCCCGGTGCTGATCAGCGACCACATCAACCTCACCGCCGATTCGCCGCTCGAAGGCGCCACGTTCATCGACCTCACCGACCTCTACAGCTCGCGCCTGCGCGACCTGGCCCGCGGCATCGAACCGGGCCTCGACGAGGGCGTCTACACGCAGTTCCGCGGACCGCACTACGAGACCCCGGCCGAGGTGCAGATGGCCAAGGCGATCGGCGGCCACATCGTGGGCATGTCGACCGCGCTCGAGGCCATCGCGGCACGCCAGGCCGGCATGGAGATCCTGGGCATGTCGCTCATCACGAACCTCGCGGCCGGCATCTCGCCGACCCCGCTCAGCCACGCCGAGGTCATCGAGGCCGGCGCCGAGGCCGAGCCCGTGATCAGCGCGCTGCTCGCCCGCATCGTGGCGGCGATCTGATGTCGCTGATCGAGACCGCGCAGGCCTGGCACGACCAGGACCCCGACGAAGCCACCCGCGCCGAACTCGCGACCCTGATCCGCGCCGCCGAGACCGGAGACGCCCAGGGAACGGTCGAACTCGGCCGCCGTTTCGACGCCCGCCTCGAGTTCGGCACCGCGGGCCTGCGCGGCGAGCTCGGCGCCGGCTCCAACCGCATGAACCGCGTGCTCGTGGCGCAGGCGGCCGCCGGTTTCGCGGCCCACCTGCTCGAGCAGCACGACGGCCCCGGGGTGCCGAGCGTCGTCGTCGGGTACGACGGCCGGCAGAACTCCGAGGTCTTCGCGCGCGACACCGCCGAGCTCATGGCCGGCGCCGGCGTGCGCGCGATCCTGCTGCCGCGCCTGCTGCCCACCCCCGTGCTCGCCTTCGCGGTGCGCCACCTCGACGTGAGCGCGGGTGTGATGGTCACCGCGAGCCACAACCCGGCCCGCGACAACGGCTACAAGGTCTACCTGGGCGGCCTGCACCACGGCTCGCAGATCGTCTCGCCCGCCGACGCCGACATCGCGGCGCACATCGCCCGCGTCGCCGCCGAGGCCAACGTGCTCGAGCTGCCGCGCTCGGCCGGGTTCGAGACCGCCGGAGAAGACGTCGTCGACGAGTACGTGCGCCGCACGGCCGAGCTCGGCACCGCCGTCACCGCCCCGGTGAAGGTCGTCTACACGGCGATGCACGGCGTGGGCTGGGAGGTCGCGCAGCGCGTCTTCGCCGCCGCCGGTTTCGCCGAACCGACCGTCGTCGCCGCGCAGATCGTGCCCGACGCGGCGTTCCCCACCGTCGACTTCCCCAATCCCGAAGAGCCGGGCGCCCTCGACCTCGCCTTCGCCACCGCGACCGAGGTCGGTGCCGACCTCGTGATCGCGAACGACCCCGACGCCGACCGGCTGGCCATCGCCGTGCCCGACGCCGACGGAGGCTGGCGACGCCTCAGCGGCAACGACGTCGGTTCGCTGCTCGGTTGGCGCGCCGCCGAACGCCTCGCGCAGACCGACACCGGCGGAACCCTCGCCTCGTCGCTCGTCTCCTCCCCCGCCCTCGCGGCGATCGCCGACGAGTACCGGCTCGACTACGTCGAGACCCTCACCGGTTTCAAGTGGATCTCCCGCGCCGGCGGCCTCGCCTACGGCTACGAGGAGGCCCTCGGCTACCTCGTCGACCCGCAGAAGGTGCGCGACAAAGACGGCATCTCGGCCGCGGTCGATTTCCTCTCCCTGGTCTCCGAGCTCGCCGAACGCGGGCAGACCCTCGCCGACCACGAGCTCGCCTTCGCCGAGAGATTCGGGGCGTTCGCGTCGTCGCAGATCTCGCTGCGCGTCGACGACCTGAGCGACATCGGCCGGTTGATGGCCCGCCTGCGCGACCAGCCGCCCTCCACCATCGGCTCGCTGCGCGTCGACCACGTCGACGACTTCTCCGGCGGGTTCGGGGCGTTCCCACCCGGCGACATCCTGCGGTACGTCCTCGACGGCGGCGCGCGCGTCATCGTGCGGCCGAGCGGAACCGAGCCGAAGCTGAAGGTCTACATCGACGCGTCGTCGACGGATGGCACGCCGGGCGAACGTCGCGCGGCCGCCGATTCCGTGGTCGCCGAACTCGACGCGGCGCTGCGCGCGCTGCTCGCCTAGCGTGCCCACACCCGTCGGGTTCCTCCGGTCGCGCACCGACCTGCAGCTCGCGGGCACCTCGGTCGTGCTCTCGGTGGCCTGGCTGGTGTCGCTCGTGCTCGTCGGCGAGGCCCCGGCGCCTGTCGAGACCGTGCGGGTGCTGCTGGGCGCCGTCCTGGCCCCGTTGCTCGCGATCGTCGTGTTCGTGCGTCTCGTGGCGGGGCCGCTCGCACTCAGCCACCGGCAGCGGCGCCTGCTGCAGGCGACCGCGGCCGTCGGCGTCATCGCGCTCGCCCTCACCGCGAATTCGTTCGTCGCGGGGGTAGCCGATTCCGAAGCCGACCGGCCGGCCGGCCTCTTCGTGGGTCTCGCCGTCGTCTACGTCCTGTCGAGCATCGCCGGGTTCGCGGTCGCCATCGCCGTCGTGTTCTTCGTGCTGATCCGTCGCCGCCTGTCGACGCTGCAGAGCCTCGCCATCGCCGCACCGCTCGCCGCGATCGCGGCACCGTTCGTCGCGGTGACCCTGCTCGTGCCCGGGTCGGTGATCGCGGCGTCGCTGGTCGCGCTGGCCTACACCCTGCTCCCCGTGCTTTCGCGCACCTTCACCCTGCCACCGGGCGAGAGCCCGACCGTCGCGATCGAACCGGTGCGCGCGCGGGTGATCCTGTTCGCGGGCGTCTCGCTCGCGATCACGCTCGCGGTCTGGGCGGGCGGTATAGCGCTGAGCGTCGCGAACACGGGAACGGATGTCGCGACCAGCAGTCTCGGCTACGCCTCCGCCGCGGGGCAGCTCGCCGCGATCCCCCTGCTCTGGGCCGTCTCGCTCCTCGTGGGCCTGCGCCGGCCGGCCACCACGGCGACCGCGCGACTCGGGGTGGCGGTCGCCAGCGCGACCGTCGCCGGCGCGGCGATCGCGATGATCGTCGGATACTCCACCGACGGCGACCGCTTCATCCTGCTCGCCGGGGTGATCGGCCTCGGCGTCGGGTTCTGGGCGGCGACGGTGGTCTGGGCGCTGTACCCCGCGTTCTCCACGCCCGCGCGGCTCGCCGTCGGCGCCGTGGTCGCGATCGGCGGCGCGATGGCCTACGCGATGGTCGTGGCGCTGACCGGCGGCATCGTGCTGGCGATCGCGAGCGGGTTCCTCGCGTTCGGCGGCACCCGGGTGCTGCTTCGCCCACACGAACCCGCGACCGGCGGGGGCCGACCGGGCGATAGCTAGCCCAGCGCTAGCCCAGCGAGGCCTCGAGCTTCGTCGTGAGCTCGTTGGTGTCGAAGAAGTTCTCGATCACGATGACGTCGGCGAAGGTCTTGCCGATCGCGTCGACGAACTCGGCGGAGGTGAGGATCACCTGGGCGTCGCGCGCCATCTCGAGCGAATCGAGGTGCACCGCCGTGACATCCGCCTCGATATCGAGCTTCTTCAGAACGCGCTCGGCGTTCACCTTCAGGATTCCGGAGCTTCCGATTCCCGCCCCGCAGATCGCCACGATTTTCATTCGGAGCCTCCGGCCATGATTGCCTGCACTTCGGCGACACTGGTGGCCGCCGCGAGCGCCTGGATGGCGTTCGAGTCGTTGAAGATGTTCGCGAGGTTCGCGACCGTCTTGAGGTGGGCGTCGGCCGACCTGATCGAGAGACCGAGCACGACGCTCACGGGGTCGTTGTGCGGGTGGCCGAAGTTCACCGGTTCTGCCAGTGTCACGATCGCGAGACCGTCGGCGAGAACCGCCGGGCCCGGCCGGGCGTGCGCGAGGGCCAGCCCCGGCGCGATCACGACGTACGGGCCGTGCTCCTCGATCATGCGGATCATCTCGCCCGCGTAGTCGGGGGTCGCGGCACCCGAGCGCACCAGCACGAGGCCGGCGAGGTTCACTGCGGCGCGCCAGTCGGGCGCCGTCGCGTGGATCTCGACGGCCTCGTCCGGCACAGCGGGAAGCGGCATCGCTAGGCCTGCTCGTATCCGGTGAGGATCGTCTCGATCAGGTCGTCGCGCTCGTCGAGCGAGAGGAACGACGCCGCCGCGGCGTTCAGCTGGAACTGGGCGAGGTCGTCGAGCGTGTAGCCGAACTCCTCGGCGAGCAGGTACAGCTCCTTCGACAGGCTCGTGTTGCTCATCAGCCGGTTGTCGACGTTCACGGTCACGCGGAAGCCGAGCTGGTAGAGCAGGTCGAACGGGTGGTCGGCGAGCTCGGAGCCCCAGGCGTTGGTCTGCAGGTTCGACGACGGCGCGAGCTCGAGGGCGATCTGGCGGTCTTTGATCCACTGGGCGACCGGACCGAGGGCGACGTAGCGGCCCTCGTCGTCTTCGCTCGTGGTGGTGATGTCTTCGGCGACGCGCACGCCGTGGCCGATGCGCAGGGCGCGGCCGTCGAACAGCGCGCTCTTGATCGACTCGAGGCTGTCGGCCTCGCCGGCGTGCACGGTGACGGGGAGGAAGTTCTGGGCGAGGTAGTCGAAGGCGTCGGCGAGCTTGCTGGCCGGGAAGCCCGCCTCGGCACCCGCGATGTCGAAACCGGTCACGCCGTTGTCGCGCTGGCGCACGGCGAGGTGGGCGATCTCGAGACCGCGGTCGGCGTGGCGCATGGCGCTGACGAGCTGGCCGACGCGGATCGAACCGCCGGTCTCCGCGACGTCGGCGACGCCCTGTTCGAGCCCCTCCTGCACGGCTTCGACGACCTCGTCGAGGCTGAGGCCCTGGGTCAGGTGCTGCTCGGGAGCCCAGCGCACCTCGCCGTAGACGACGCCGTCGGCGGCGAGGTCTTGCACGAACTCCCGGGCGACCCGGAACAGGCCGCCGCGCGTCTGCATCACCGCGATGGTGATGTCGAAGGTCTTCAGGTACTCGACGAGCGAGCCGCTGCCCGACTGCGACTCGAACCACGTCGCGAGCTCCGTCGCATCCGTCGTCGGCAATTCGTACCCGATCTCGGCGGCCAGCTCGATGATCGTCTGCGGGCGCAGGCCACCGTCGAGGTGGTCGTGGAGGGAGATCTTGGGCAGCGCCGAGATCGAAGCGCCACCACCCGGAAGAATGTAGGTTTCGGCAGCGGAGTTCATACCGACAAATCTACCCTGCTGTTGCTGCGGGGCGGGTGGCCGGAGTCAGCCGATGCGCCCCGCGATGAGCGGTCCGCCGGTTTCGACGGGGTCGCCGACGTCGCCGATGCGGTAGGCGCCCTCGAGCGCCTCGAGCGCGCGCTCGAACCGCTGCGGCTCGTCGGCGCTGAGCGTGAACAGCGGCTGTCCGGCCGTAACCGTGTCACCGGGTTTCGCGTGCAGGTCGACACCGGCCGAGTGCTGCACCGGGTCTTGCTTGCGCGCGCGACCGGCGCCGAGACGCCAGGCCGCGATGCCGAACGGCAGCGCCTGCTGTTCGACGAGCACTCCGTCGCGTTCGGCGACGACCACGTGGGTCTCGCGCGCGACCGGCAGCGCGGCCGTCGGGTCGCCGCCCTGGGCGCGGATCATCGCGTTCCAGGTGTCCATCGCGCGGCCGTCGGTCAGGGCGACCTCGACGTCGGCGTCGGGCCGGCCGGCGAGGGCGAGCATCTCGCGGGCGAGGGCGACGGTGAGCGCGACCACGTCGGCGGGCCCGCCGCCGGCGAGCACCTCGACCGATTCACGTACCTCGTTGGCGTTGCCGATCGCGAGGCCGAGCGGAACGTTCATGTTCGTGAGCAGCGCGGTCGTCGCGACGCCCGCGTCTGTACCGAGCGCGACCATGGTCTCGGCGAGCAGCCGAGACTGCTCGATGTCTTTGAGGAACGCGCCGGAGCCGAACTTCACGTCGAGCACGAGCGCGCTCGTTCCCTCGGCGATCTTCTTGCTCATGATCGACGACGCGATGAGCGGGATCGACTCGACGGTGCCGGTGATGTCGCGCAGCGCGTAGAGCTTGCCGTCGGCGGGCGCGAGTCCGGAGCCCGCGGCGCAGACGACCGCACCGACGTCGCGCAGCTGCCGGTGGAACTCGTCGTTCGTGAGCGACGCGCGCCAGCCGGGGATCGACTCGAGCTTGTCGAGGGTGCCGCCGGTGTGGCCGAGGCCGCGTCCGGAGAGTTGCGGGACCGCGACGCCGAAGGATGCCACGAGCGGAGCCAACGGCAACGTGATCTTGTCGCCCACGCCACCCGTCGAGTGCTTGTCGGTGGTGTTCTTGCCCAGACCGTCGAACGACAGGGTCTCGCCGCTCGCGATCATGGCGAGGGTGAGGTCGCGGATCTCCTCGCGGGCCATGCCGTTGAGGAAGATCGCCATGGTCATGGCGGCCATCTGCTCGTCGGCGACGTAGCCGCGCGTGTAGGCGTCGACGAGCCAGTCGATCTGCGCGGTGGTCAGCGCACCCCGGTCGCGCTTGGTGTGGATGAGGTCGACGACATCGAACTGCTCGACCATGATCAGTCGGCCCGCGCGTACTCGACGAGCTGGCGCGGGCCGAACGCGTCGGGCAGCACCTCGTCCATGGTCTTGATGCCCGAGACGGTCTCGAGCAGCATGCCCTCGGCCGAGAACTCGTTGAGCAGCTGCCGGCAGCGGCCGCACGGCATCAGGATGTTGCCGTGTCCGTCGACGCAGGTGAACGCGACGAGCTCGCCGCCTCCCGACATGTGCAGGGCGGAGACGAGGGCGCATTCGGCGCAGAGCCCGACACCGTAGGAGGCGTTCTCCACGTTGCATCCGGAGATGATGCGCCCGTCGGAAACGAGCGCCGCGGCTCCCACCGGGAACTTCGAATACGGCGAGTACGACTTCTGCATCGCTTCGTTGGCGGCGACGCGCAGGGCGTCCCAGTCGATCTCGACCATCGGGGTTCCTTACTACTGCTTGACGTACGGCTTGCCGGCGGCTGCCGGGCCCACGACGCGGCCGACGAGTCCGGCGACGGCGACGAGGGTGACGAGGTAGGGCACCATCGCGATGAGGTCGGGCGGGATGTCGGCGCCGGTCTGCCCCGCGAAGATGCGGAAGTTCTTCGAGAATCCGAAGAGCAGCGCGGCGAGGGCGGCGAGCCACGGGTTCCAGCGGCCGAGGATGACGCAGGCGAGGGCGATGAAGCCCTGGCCGGCCGACATCTCGCGCACGAACGCGCCGACCGAGCCGAGCGTGAGCGCGGCGCCGCCGAGGCCGGCGATGGTGCCGGCGATCGAGACGGTCCAGAAGCGGGTGCGGTTGACGTTGATGCCCACCGTGTCGGCGGCGAGGGGGTGCTCGCCGACGGCGCGGATGCGCAGGCCGATCTTCGTTTTGAACAGGATGAACCAGACCAGCGGAACCAGCACGAACATGAGGTACGTGGTGATGCGCTGGTCGAAGAGCACCGCGCCGATGACGGGGATGTCGGAGAGCAGCGGGATCGGCAGGAACGGGAGGGTGCCCGGGAAGTTCGTCTCCTGCGAGTTGTCGTTGAGCACGGCCGCGTAGAAGAAGTTCGTGAGACCGATGACCAGGGCGTTGAGGACGACACCCACGATGATCTGGTCGACGAGGTACTTGATCGAGAACGCGGCGAGCACCATCGAGACGAGCGCTCCGCCGATGAGGGCGGCGACGAGGCCGAGGGTGAGGCTGCCGGTGATGCTGGCGACCACGGCGGAGACGAAGGCGCCGGCGAGCAGCTGGCCCTCGATCGCGATGTTCACGATGCCGACCCGCTCGCCGATGACACCGGCGAGAGCGCCGAACACCACGGGGGTGGCCAGGGCGATCGAGCCGCTGATCAGGAAGACCACGGGCACCTTCGAGCCGGCGCCGGTGAAGACGACCAACGCGGTGAGGAACAGCACGGTGAAGACGATGACGAGCCAGATCGGCACCTTGCGGCGGCCGAGCGTGTACCAGACCGAGATCGCGGCGATCACGAGCAGCAGCACACCCACGACGAGGCAGAGCACCTGCGAGGTGACGGGCACGTTCGGGATCACGATCGCGTCGGTCGTCTCGGAGAAGACGATGAGCGAGGTGCGGTCGTCGCCGAACAGGCCGAAGACGAAGAATGCGACGACGGCGAGGACGCTGAGGACGCTCGCGATCTTCCACTTGCGCGGAATCTCGGTGACCGTGTGCACGACGGGGGTGGAGACTGTCGTCGTCACTTCACGCCACCCTTCTTTGCCGAGCGGCGCGCTGCGCGTTTCTGGGCGATCTGAGCCGATGGAGACGGCAGTCGGAAAATGGCCCGCACGAGCGGGGGCGCCGCGATGAGCAGCACGATGAGTCCCTGCACGACGCCGAGCAGCTCGGGCGGCACGTCGGCGATCTGCATCGACGGGCCTCCCGCCTTCATGGCGCCAAAGAGGAGTCCGGCGAGGAAGACGCCGCCCGCGGTCGAGCCGCCGAGCAGCGCCACGGTGATCGCGTCGAAGCCGATTCCGGCGTCGACCGTGGGGGTGAAGCCGGCCGTGCGGCCGAGCGCCTGGGTGACGCCGGCGACGCCGACGAAACCGGCGGAGAGCGCCATGGCCACGATGTAGATGCGGTTCACGTTGATGCCGGCTGTGAGGGCGGCGCTCGGGTTGAGGCCGACCGCGCGGAAGCGGTAACCGAGGGTCGAGCGCTCCATGAGCCACCAGAACAGCACGGTCGCGCCGATGACGAGGATGAAGCCCCAGTGCAGGGCCGAGCCGCCGCCGAACAGCGACGGGAGCTGGGCGCTCACGTCGGGGGCGGGGGTCTTCGGCGTTCCGCCGGCACCCGGGTCCTGCAGCACGGGCGTGCGCATCAGGTAGGTGATGAGGTAGAACGCGATGTAGTTGAGCATGATCGTGACGATCACCTCGTTGGCGCCGGTGCGGGCCTTGAGGAACCCGACGAGGGCGCCGTAGGCGGCGGCGCCGAGGATGCCCGCGATGATCGCGACCAGCAGGTGCAGCGGGAACGGCAGGTGCAGGTTGAAGCTGACGAAACCGGCGAATCCGGCACCGAACAGCAGCTGGCCCTGGCCGCCGATGTTGAACATACCGACGCGGAAGCTGAGCGCGATGCCGAGTCCGGCGGCGATGAGCGGTGTCGCCAGTCGCAGGGTCTCGGTGAACGGACGCACGACCTCGGCGAACGTGTCGCCCTGCAGGTTGAGGATGGAGCCGCGGAACAGCGCTCCGTACCCGTCGACGACCGCGTTCACGGCCGCCTCGACGGCGTCGCTGGGGCGGGAGAAGATGTAGCCGACCGACTCGAGGAAGTCTTCGTTGGTGAGCACGATGAGCACGGCTCCCACGACGAACGCGAGGACGATCGCGAGGAACGTGCGCAGCGGGCTGCCCGCGACGATGTCGCGCCAGGCGACGGCCCAGCGCGAGGGCGGGGTCTCCGGCTCGAGGTTCGGCGTCACCATGGTCGGTGTCGGTGCCTGATCGGTCATGCTGCGATTCCTGCCATCATCTCGCCGAGGGTCGCCCGGCTGGTGTCTGCGTCGACGATGCCCACGATCTTGCCGCGGTACATCACGGCGATGCGGTCGGCGAGGCCGATCACTTCGTCGAGCTCGGTCGACACGATGAGCACGGGGATTCCCGAGTCGCGCGTCGCCACGATGCGGTCGTGCACGAACTCGATCGATCCGACGTCGAGGCCGCGGGTGGGCTGCGACGCGATGAGCAGCCGCAGGTCGCGCGACAGCTCGCGCGCGAGCACGACCTTCTGCTGGTTTCCGCCGGAGAGGCGGCCGGCGAGGGTGTCGGTGCCCTGCGTGCGGATATCGAACTCCTTGATCGACTTCTGGGCGAAGTCTTCGCGGTAGTCGAACTGGATGTTCATACCCTTGGCGAACGGCTGGCCGACGCTGCGGTCGAGCATGAGGTTCTCGGCGACCGAGAACTCGGCGACGAGCCCGTCTTTTTTGCGGTCTTCGGGCACGAAGCCGATGCCGGCGTCGAGCGTCTGGCGCACGGACGCGCCCACGATCTCGTTGCCGTCGAGCATGACCGAGCCTTTGACTCCGCTGCGCAGCCCCAGGATCGCCTCGGTGAGTTCGGTCTGGCCGTTGCCCTGAACACCGGCGACCGCGAGGATCTCGCCCTCGCGGATGGTGAACGACACGTCGTCGAGCAGGCGCTGCCCGTTCGCGTCGAGCACCGTGAGACCGGCGACGACGAACGACTCGCCCCCGAGGGTCGGCGGGTTCTTGTCGACGGTGAGGTCGACGGCGCGGCCCACCATGAGGGAGGCCAGTTCGGTGGTCGACGCGGATGGCGAGGCCGTCGCGACGATTTTTCCCAGCCGCATGACGGTGATGCGGTCGGCGACCTCTTTCACCTCGCGCAGCTTGTGGGTGATGAAGACGATGGATGTTCCGCCGGCGGCGAGCTGCTTCATGATGATCATGAGCTCGTCGGTCTCCTGCGGGGTGAGCACCGCTGTGGGCTCGTCGAGCACGAGCACCTGGGCGTCGCGGGCGAGCGCCTTGATGATCTCGACCCGCTGTTGGGCGCCGACGGGCAGATCGCCGACGACGTCGTCGGGGTCGATGTCGAAGCCGAAACGCTTGGAGATGTCGGCGACGAGCGCGCGGGCCGCGGGGAGGTCGAGCACGACCCCGCCCTTGACCGGCTCGTGGCCGAGCATCACGTTCTCGGCGACGGTGAAGACCGGGATGAGCATGAAGTGCTGGTGCACCATGCCGATGCCCGCGGCCAGGGCGTCGCCGGGGCTGAGGAAACGCACCGGCTCGTCGTCGAGCAGGATCTCGCCCTCGTCGGCCTTGTACAGGCCGTAGAGCACGTTCATCAGCGTGGACTTGCCTGCGCCGTTCTCGCCGAGAAGACAGTGGATCTCGCCGGGCTCGACGGTGAGATTGATGCGGTCATTGGCGACGAGGGCACCAAAGCGCTTGGTGATGCCGCGGAGTTCGAGTTTCATCGTGTCAAGATTCTGCCAGTAAAACGGCCGGGTAAGAGTATCGGGCGGCGAACGCAGAACGCCGGGGTGGCACTCGGCCACCCCGGCGTTGCTGTTCGCTGTGTAAAAGAAGCGAGACCTACTTGAGCGGGTCGATGCTTCCGTCGATGATTCCTGCCTTGAGCTCGTCGAGCTTGGCCTTGATGTCGGCGTCGATCTTGTCGTCGAAGGTGCCGAACTCGGCGAGGCCGGTTCCTTCGTTCTCGAGCGTTCCGACGTACGGGGTGGCGTCGAACTCGGCGCCTCCGACCTGCTCCTCGATGACGTCGTAGACGGCGTCGGTCATCTTCTTGAGGACCGAGGTGAGGACCTGGTCGGCGTACTCGGGGCTGGTGACGGCGATGTCCTTGTCGACACCGATGAAGGTGACGTCCTTGCCGGACTCGTTGATGGCCTCGGAGGTGGCGCTGAACAGGCCGCCCGCGACGGGGAAGAGAACGTCGGCGTCGCTGGCGATCTGGCCGACGCTGATGTTCTTCGCACCTTCGGAGTCACCGAAGCCGTCGGTGAACTGGCCGGTCGCTGCTGCCGGGTCCCAGCCGAGCACGGTCACGGCGGTGCCGGTCTCGGTCTCGTAGGCCTTCGCACCGTTGTAGAAGCCGGTCATGAAGTCGGTGACGGCGTCGATCTGCAGTCCGCCGTAGGTGCCGACGACCTTGGTGGTCGAGTATGCGGCGGCGAGGTAGCCGGCGAGGTAGCTCGACTCGTTCATCGAGTAGATGATCGGCTTGAGGTTGGTGGTGCTCTCCTCGGCGACGTAGCCGTCGATGGTGACGTAGTGGCTGTCGGGGTTGGCGACCGCTGCGGCGTTGACCGCGTCGATGAGGTTGAAGCCGACGGCGAAGATGATGTCGCAGTTCGCGGTGACCATGGCCTCGAGGTTGGGCTCGAAGTCGTCGATCGACTGGCTCTCGGCATCGTCGGTCTCTACACCGAGCTCGTCTGCTGCCTTGGTGAGTCCGCCGTAGGCCGCCTCGTTGAACGACTTGTCGTTCCAGCTGCCCTCGTCGGAGACGGCGCAGGCCTTGAAGTCGCTGGCGCCTTCGACGGCGTCGCCCTCTTCGGGTGCTGCGGCACAGCCGGCCAAAATGAAGCTCGCTGCGCCGACGAGCGCCAGACCAGCGAGACCACGCTTGCGGGTGATTACGTTCACTAGATTTCCTCCAGATGCATGCCTTGGCGATACCAGGGCGGATGCCACCCAGATTACCGATTGTGTCAATCGGGGCGGACGAAAATCGGCCAGTGTGCCTCAGACGTTACAAAGCTGGGATGCTGCCGAAATATCTTGGAAATGCTCGCGCGGGTCTGCTCAGGAAAAAGGCCGGTCGGGCACGGTCGGCGTCGACAGCAATCCGACCAGGTATTCGGAGAACGCGGCCGCATCGACGCTCTCCACGACGGTCGCGTTCGCCGCCAGCCCGTGCGCTCCCCACGACATCGCCGCGTAGCCGCGGGTGAGGGTCGACCCGGTCTCGATGTCGACCGCGTACTCGCCGCTCGCCGTGACGAGCTCGGGATGCAACAGCACCGCGGCGGTGAGCGAGTCGGGGTGGGTCGAACCCGCGATGCCGACGCTCTCGTTGAAGCCGAGCGTGGTCGCGGTGATCGCCGTGTAGAAGCGGGCGAGCGGGGTGTCGATCGCGGCGATGCGGTCGAGCTGCTCGCGCGGGAAGACCCCGTCGCGCAGGGTGACCGGCGCCCAGGGCAGCACCGTGATCGAGGCGAACCCGGCCTCGAAGACGGTCTTGGCGGCCTCGGGGTCGACGTAGAAGTTGTATTCGGCCGCCGCCGTGATGTTGCCGCGCGCGTTGTTCGAGCCGCCCATGATCACGAGGGCCTTCACGTTCGCCACGAACGACGGGTCTTTGATCGCCGCCATCGCGATGTTGGTCAGGGGGCCGATGCAGACGACGGTGATCTCCCCGGGAGCGGCGGCGGCGTGCGCGATGAGCGCGTCGACGCCGTGCACGGTCTCGGGCTCTAACCCGTCGAAGTCCATCGAGAGCCCGCCCGCGCCGTCGCCGTGCACGTACTCGGCAGACACCCACTCGCGAACCAGCGGGCGACGGCAGCCGAGATACACCGGCACCTGGCCGAGCCGGCCCGCGACGCTCAGCGTCATATGGGCGTTGAGGATCTGCCGCTCGAACCCGACGTTGCCCGCGACCATGGTGATGGCACGCAGGTCGGCCGCGGGGTCGAGCAGCCCGACGAGCAGCGCGACACAGTCGTCTTGTGCCGTGTCGGTGTCGATGATCAACGGCACGCGGGCGGTCATGTCGCGTGTTCCGGTCGGCACTTACAGGACGTCGTTGCGGCCGGACAGCTTGAGCGCGTCGACGACAGACTTCACGCGCTGGGCGTTCGCGGTCGTGGTCACGAGCAGCGCGTCCGACGTGTCGACCACCACGATGTCGTTGACACCGATGAGCGAGATGAGACGGCCCGTCTGGCTGATGACGACGCCGCTCGACGAGTCGGCGAGCACACGCGCGTTCTCACCGAGGATCGCGAGGTCTTTCTTGCGTCCGCCGGAGTGCAGCTTGCCGATCGCGGCGAAGTCGCCCACGTCGTCCCAGTCGAAGTCGCCGGGAACGACGGCGAGGCGGCCGGCCGCTGCCGCGGGCTCGGCCACGGTGTAGTCGATCGCGATCTTGGCGAGGCCGGGCCACACCTTGTCGACGACGGCGCCGCGCTGCGGGGTGTCCCAGGCGTCGGCGAGCTCGTTGAGGCCGGCGAGCAGCTCGGGCTGCTCCTGGCCGAGCTGCTCGAGCAGCACGTCGGCGCGCGAGATGAACATGCCGGCGTTCCACAGGTAGTTGCCGTCTTTGAGGTACGACTTCGCGGTGGCGAGGTCGGGCTTCTCGACGAACTTGTCGACGTAGAGCGCGCTCGGCGCCCCGGGGATCTCGAGCGCCTTGCCGCAGTGGATGTAGCCGAAGCCGATGGCGGGCTCGGTGGGGTTCATGCCGATGGTGGCGATGTAGCCGGCGTCGGCGAGGGCGACGGCCTCGACGACCGAGCGGCGGAACCCACGCTGGTCTTTGATGACGTTGTCGGCGGCGAACGAGCCGATGATCACGTCGGGCTCGCGGCGCACGAGGATCGCGGCGGCGAGACCGATGGCGGCCGACGACTCCTTCGGCTCGCTCTCGAGCACGACGTTCTTGTCGGCGAGCTCGGGCAGCTGCTGCTCGACGGCGGCCCGGTGGGCGCGGCCCGTGACGACCATCACCCGCTGCTCGCCGGAGAGGGGGACGAGGCGGTCCCAGGTGTCGCGCAGCAGGGTCTGGCCGCTGCCGGTGAGGTCGTGCAGAAACTTGGGGGCGTCGGCTCGCGACAGCGGCCACAGGCGGGATCCGATGCCGCCGGCGGGGATCACGCTGTAAAAACGCTCGAGGGGTTTGGTGTTGGCGCTCATCCGACCAACCTAATACCTCCCGCCTGCACACGAGCTTCACCCCGCATTCATCCCCGCGACATACCGCGCTCCTAGCCTTGGGTCAGGCCACGAAGCGGGGTATCTCGAATGCGTATAGCGATCGTCACCGAAAGTTTCCTCCCTACTGTTAACGGCGTCACGAACAGCGTCTGCAAAGTGCTCGACCATCTGCGCTCCGAGGGGCACGACGCGATCGTTATCGTGCCGGCCGCGGGCAGCCCGCGCGAGTACGCCGGGTTCCCGGTGCACCAGGTTCCGGCGCTCGCCTACCGGCAGTTTCCGGTCGGCCTGCCCAGCCCGCACGTGCAGCGCCTGATCGCCGCGTTCGCGCCCGACGTCGTGCACGCCGCCTCCCCCTTCCTGCTCGGCGCGCAGGCCATCGCCGCCGGCGGCCGGCTCGGCATCCCCTCGGTCGCGATCTTCCAGACGGATGTCGCCGGCTACGCGCGCCGCAACCACCTGGGTGCGGCGACCGCCTTCGCCTGGCGGGTGGTGCGCTGGATCCACGAGGGCGCCGCACTCACCCTCGTGCCGTCGAGCGCGTCGATGGCCGACCTGACCGCGGCGGGCATCCGCCGGCTCGCACGCTGGGGTCGCGGCGTCGACCTGGTGCGCTACCACCCGTCGAACCGCAGCGACCCCGCGACGGTGGCCCTGCGGGACCAGCTCGCCCCGAACGGAGAGGTCGTGGTCGGCTACGTCGGCCGCATCGCGCCCGAGAAGCAGGTCGAGCGCTTCCGGGCGCTGCGCGGGCTGCCCGGTGTGCGCATCGCCATCGTCGGCGACGGCCCGTCGGTTCCGTCGGTCACGCGCGCCCTCGCCGGTATGCCCGTCACCTGGCTGGGCCGGCTCGGCGGCGCCGAACTCGCCGCCGCCTACGCGAGCTTCGACGTCTTCCTGCACACCGGCACCGAGGAGACCTTCGGCCAGACCCTGCAGGAGGCGTTCGCCAGCGGAGTACCGGTCGTCGCGCCGCGTTCGGGCGGTCCGATCGACCTCGTCGAGCACGGCGTCAACGGATTCCTGTTCGATGCGGCGGATGACACGGGGATGCGTGAATTCGTCGCGGGGCTGTCCGTCGACCGGGCCGCCCGGCTGCGGATGGGCGAGGCCGGCCGCCGCTCGGTGATCGGCCGTTCGTGGCACTCGGTGTGCGCCGAACTCGTCACGCACTACGAGGCGGTCGTCGCGTCATCCGCCCCTAAAACCGTCAAAGTCTCTCGAAGCCGAGCTATTTAGGGTTGCCTGACAAGCGAGTGTCGGATCCTCGACATAGGATGAATACGTTCGACGACCGAACATCCACCGGTCTCGCTGACCAAGTGCGCAGCGTGGCCGCTCATCCGCAAGGAGGGTTACGTGCCACAGGAATCGGCGGCAACCCTGGCTGAAAAGCGCGCGGTCCCCACGATCAAGTCTCCGAGACGACCGGCGGGCACTCTGTACCGCGGTCGCGAGGGCATGTGGTCTTGGGTTCTGCACCGCATCACCGGGGTCGCGATCTACTTCTTCCTACTCGTCCACATTCTGGACACGGCTCTCGTGCGCGTGAGCCCCGAGGCCTACAACGCCGTCATCAACACCTACAAGACGCCCATCATGGGTCTGGGTGAGATCGCGCTCGTCGCCGCCATCGGGCTGCACGGCCTCAACGGCCTGCGCATCATCCTCATCGACTTCTGGGGTTGGGGCACCAAGCACCAGAAGCTCATGTTCTACATCGTGATCGGCCTCTGGGTAGTGCTGCTCATCGGCTTCATCCCCCGCCAGCTCATGCACGTCTTCGGAGGCTGAGAATGACGACGATCAACGAACCCCGCACCTCGGCCACCGTCGTCAGACGACGCGGCATCAACTGGGAGAAGTGGGGCTGGATCTACATGCGCGCCAGCGGCATCGTGCTGCTCGTGCTCATCTTCGGCCACCTCTTCGTGAACCTCGTCGCCGGCGAAGGCGTCAAGGCCATCGACTTCGCGTTCGTCGCCGGCAAGCTCGCCGACCCGTTCTGGGTCGTCTGGGACACCCTGCTGCTCTGGCTCGCGCTCATCCACGGCGCGAACGGCATGCGCACGATCGTGAACGACTACGCGAACAACCCGACGGTGCGCCGCATCCTGCTCGGCGCGATCTTCGCGTCGACCGCGGTGCTGCTGCTTCTCGGCACCCTCGTGATCTACACGTTCGACCCGTGCCCGGCCGTGTCCGCCGAGCAGCTCGAACTGCTCCCCAGCTTCTGCCCCGTGCCGTAACCGGCCTCGCGCCGAAGAAAGACGTAATCCCAACACTATGAGTGACACCGCGAACGCCAGTGGCGCAGCCTTCAACAAATACGCCGACGGCAGCGTCGTCGACGGCATCCACTACCACCAGCACGACATCGTGATCGTGGGTGCCGGCGGTGCCGGCATGCGCGCGGCGATCGAGGCGGGCCCGCACGCCAACACCGCGGTGATCTCGAAGCTGTACCCGACGCGTTCGCACACCGGTGCGGCGCAGGGCGGCATGGCCGCGGCCCTCGCCAACGTCGAGGAAGACAACTGGGAGTGGCACACCTTCGACACCGTGAAGGGCGGCGACTACCTGGTCGACCAGGATGCCGCCGAGATCCTCGCGAAGGAAGCCATCGAGGCGGTCTTCGACCTCGAGAACATGGGCCTGCCGTTCAACCGCACGCCCGACGGCAAGATCGACCAGCGCCGCTTCGGCGGGCACACCGCCGACCACGGCAAGACCCCCGTGCGCCGCGCCTGCTACGCCGCCGACCGCACCGGCCACATGATCCTGCAGACGCTGTACCAGAACTGCGTCAAGCTCGGCATCAACTTCTACAACGAGTTCTACGTGCTCGACCTCGTGATGACCCAGGTCGACGGCGTCGACCAGCCCTCGGGTGTCGTCGCCTACGAGCTCGCGACCGGCGAACTGCACGTCTTCCAGGGCAAGGCGATCATCTTCGCCACCGGCGGGTTCGGCAAGATCTACAAGACCACGTCGAACGCGCACACCCTCACCGGCGACGGCGTGGGCATCATCTGGCGCAAGGGCCTCCCGCTCGAAGACATGGAGTTCTTCCAGTTCCACCCGACCGGCCTCGCCGGCCTCGGCATCCTGCTCTCCGAAGCCGCCCGCGGCGAGGGCGCGATCCTGCGCAACAGCGAGGGCGAGCGCTTTATGGAGCGTTACGCGCCCACCATCAAAGACCTCGCGCCCCGCGACATCGTCGCGCGCTGCATGGCGACCGAGATCCGCGAGGGCCGCGGCGGCGGACCGAACAAGGACTACGTCTACCTCGACATCACCCACCTCTCCAAAGAGGTGATCGACGCCAAGCTGCCCGACATCACCGAGTTCGCCCGCACCTACCTCGGAGTCGAGCCGTACACCGAGCCGGTTCCGGTGCTGCCGACCGCGCACTACGCGATGGGCGGCATCCCCACCAACGTGGCGGCCGAGGTGCTGCGCGACAACACGACCGTCGTCCCCGGGCTGTACGCCGCCGGCGAGTGCGCCTGCGTGTCGGTGCACGGCTCCAACCGCCTCGGCACCAACTCGCTGCTCGACATCAACGTGTTCGGCAAGCGGGCGGGCAAGAACGCCGTGGAATACGTCAAGACCGCCGAGTTCGTGCCGTTGCCCGAAGACCCGGCACGCGACATCCGCACCATGCTCCAGACGCTTTCCAACTCGAACGGAACCGAGCGCATCGCCGCGATCCGCAAAGAGCTGCAGGACTCGATGGACCGCAACGCGCAGGTGTTCCGCACCGAGGAGACGCTCATCGAGGTCACCCACGTGATCGAGGGACTGCGCGAGCGTTACAAGAACATCGCCGTGCAAGACAAGGGCAAGCGTTTCAATACCGATCTGCTCGAGGCGGTCGAGCTCGGCTTCCTGCTCGACCTCGCCGAGGTCGTCGTCTACTCGGCGCTGTCGCGCAAGGAGAGCCGCGGCGGCCACTTCCGCGAGGACTACCCGCTGCGCGACGACGCGAACTTCCTCGTGCACACCATGGCGTACCTCACCGGCGACGCCCACTCGGCCGACGCGGTCGACCACATCAAACTCGACACCAAACCCGTCGTGATCACGCGCTACCAGCCGATGGAGAGGAAGTACTAGTGAGTACTGCAGTCCTGGAGAACAAGCCGAACGTACCCGAGGTCGTTCCGACCTTCACGGCGACCCTCATCATCCGTCGTTTCGACCCGGACGTCGACACCGAGCCGCGCTGGGAAGACTTCGACGTCGAGGTCTTCGGCACCGACCGCATCCTCGACGCGCTGCACAAGATCAAGTGGGAACAGGACGGCTCGCTCACCTTCCGTCGCAGCTGCGCCCACGGCATCTGCGGCTCCGACGCGATGCGCATCAACGGCCGCAACCGCCTCGCCTGCAAGACGCTGATCAAAGACCTCGACATCTCGAAGCCGATCTACGTCGAGGCGATCAAGGGCCTGCCGCTCGAGAAAGACCTCATCGTCGACATGGAGCCGTTCTTCGAGTCGTACCGCCAGATCAACCCGTTCCTGATGGCATCCTCCGGCACCAAAGACGGCAAGGAGCGCAAGCAGAGCCCGGTCGAGCGTGCCCGTTTCGACGACACCACCAAGTGCATCCTCTGCGCCGCGTGCACGTCGAGCTGCCCCGTGTTCTGGACCGACGGCCAGTACTTCGGCCCCGCCGCCATCGTCAACGCCCACCGCTTCATCTTCGACTCGCGCGACGAGGGCTCGCAGGTGCGCCTCGACATCCTCAACGACAAAGAGGGCGTCTGGCGTTGCCGCACGACCTTCAACTGCTCCGAGGCGTGCCCCCGCGGCATCCAGGTGACGCAGGCGATCGCCGAGGTCAAGCAGGCCATCATGAGGGGCAAGGCGTAAGCATGCACGCCGATTGAGTAGGTCGCGCAGCGACCGTATCGAAATCCGGTTTCGATACGTCGCTGGCGCTCCTACTCAACCAGCAGCAGTACCAGACCGGGCGGGCTTTGTCATCGCCCGGCCTTCCAGCCCCGCTCTCGTTATCGTGAAACGACCATCCGTTCCCGATAAACGAGGTCTCCCATGCTCGGTACATCCCCCGTCGGCGTCGTCCTGCTCTCCACCGATCTGCAGAAATCGCGCGCGTTCTACGCCGACGCGCTGCAGCTTTCCATCATCGAAGAGAGCGACTCGGCGATCGCCTACGCCTCCGGCGGCGAAACCCGCATCACCGTGACATCCAGCACCACCGGCTCCGCCGACGAACAGACCAAGGCGGCCTGGCGCGTCGACGACCTGCGCGCCGAGCTCGACTGGCTGAAGACCCGCGGCGTGACGCCCGAAGACTACGACTCCGACGAGCTGAAGACCGTCGACGGCGTGGCCGACCGCGGCACCGTGTGGGCGGCCTGGATCCTCGACCCCGACAGCAACGCGCTGGGCATCGAACAGGAGAAGTAGCGGTTGTCAAGGCGCGGCCGCGAATCGGCGAACCGGCGGCGCGCGCATAGTGTGGGGCTGGTGACCTCTCCCACTGAGCCCGGCTTTGTGCGCGTGCGCGGCGCCCGCGAGAACAACCTGCGCGACGTCGATGTCGACGTGCCCCGCGATTCGATCGTCGCCTTCACCGGCGTCTCGGGTTCGGGCAAGTCGTCGCTCGCGTTCGGCACCATCTTCGCCGAGGCGCAGCGCCGCTTCTTCGAGTCGGTCGCGCCGTACGCCCGCCGGCTCATCGCCCAGGGCCACACCCCGCACGTCGACGAGATCACCGGACTGCCGCCCGCCGTCGCGCTGCAGCAGCGTCGCGGTTCGCCCAGCTCGCGCTCGACCGTCGGCACGCTCACCACGCTGTCGAACTCGACCCGCATGCTCTACTCGCGCGCCGGAACCTACCCGGCCGACGCCCCGAAACGCCTCGAGTCCGACTCGTTCTCGCCGAACACGGCGGCCGGCGCCTGCCCGCGCTGCCACGGCCTCGGGGTCGCGCACGAGGTGACCGAGAACTCCGCCGTGCATGATCAGTCGCTGAGCATCCGCGACGGCGCGATCGCCGCCTGGCCCGGCGCGTGGCAGGGCAAGAACCTGCGCGACGTCGTCGCCGGGCTCGGCTACGACATCGATAAGCCGTGGCGCGACCTGCCCCGGAAAGACCGCGATTGGATCCTGTTCACCGACGAGCAGCCCGTCGTCGAGGTCACCCCGCAGCGCGACCGCGTGGCCAAGCCCTACAAGGGCCGGTTCTGGAGCGCGACCAGCTACATCATGCACACCCTCGCCGACTCGAAGAGCGAGAGCCAACGCACCCGCGCGCTGCAGTTCGTCGAGACCGGGCCGTGCACCCTGTGCGGCGGAAGCGGCCTCACCCGCGCCGCCCTCGCCGTGACCTTCGCCGGCCACACGATCGCCGACCTCAACGCGCTGCCGCTCTCGGCCCTCGCCGACGCGCTGCGGCCGACCGCGCAGCTGACCGCGGCGAGCGCCGCCGTGTCGTCGAAGGCCTCGGGCGAGACCACCGAGGTCGCCGTCACCATCGCCGCCGATCTCGTCGGCCGCATCGACGTGCTCGTCGGCCTCGGGCTCGGTTACCTCAGCCTCGGCCGCGTCACCCCCACCCTCTCCCCCGGCGAGATGCAGCGGCTGCGCATCGCCACCCAGCTGCGTTCCGGCCTGTTCGGCGTGATCTACGTGCTCGACGAACCCTCCGCCGGCCTGCACCCCGCCGACGCCGAGCCGCTCATCGAGGTGCTCGAGCAGCTGAAAGCGGCCGGCAACTCGGTCTTCGTGGTCGAACACAACATGGACGTGGTGCGCCGCGCCGACTGGATCGTCGACGTGGGCCCCGGCGCCGGAACCGGCGGAGGCTCCGTGCTCTACAGCGGCCCCGTCGACGGTCTCGCCGAGATCGACGCGTCGGTGACGAGACCCTTCCTCTTCAGCGACGCGGATGCGCCCCGCGTCACCCGCACCCCGCGCACCGCGACGGGCTGGCTGAACCTCGTCGACATCACGAAGCACAACCTGCGGGGAGTCGACGTCGACGTTCCGCTCGGGGTGCTCACGGCCGTCACCGGCGTCTCGGGTTCGGGCAAGTCGACCCTCGTCGGCCACGTGCTCGCCGGCATCGCCGACCCCGCCGTCGATCGCATCGTGCAGGTCGACCAGAAGGCCATCGGACGCACCCCGCGCTCGAACCTCGCCACCTACACCGGCCTGTTCGACGCGGTGCGCACCACGTTCGCGGCGACGCCCGAGGCGCGCGAGCGCGGCTTCGACGCCGGGCGGTTCTCCTTCAACGTCGCGGGCGGCCGTTGCGAGACCTGCCAGGGCGAGGGCTTCGTCTCGGTCGAGCTGCTCTTCCTGCCGGGCAGCTACGCACCCTGCCCCACCTGCGAGGGCTCGCGTTACAACGCCGAGACGCTCGAGGTGACCTACGACGGCAAGACCATCGCCGACGTGCTGCAGCTCACGGTCGACGCCGCCGCCGAGTTTCTCGCCGACGTGTCATCCGCGGCCCGCAGCTTGGAGACCCTGCGTCAGGTCGGCCTCGGCTACCTGCGTCTCGGTCAGCCGGCCACCGAGCTCTCGGGCGGCGAGGCGCAGCGCATCAAGCTCGCGACCGAACTGCAGCGCGCCCGCCGCGGGCACACGCTCTACCTGCTCGACGAACCGACGACGGGGCTGCACCCCGCCGACATCCGGCTGCTCGTCGAACAGCTCGAGTCGCTCGTCGACGCGGGCAACACCGTGGTCGTCGTCGAGCACGAGATGGACGTCGTCGCGGCGGCCGACTGGGTGATCGACATGGGCCCGGGCGGAGGCGACTCCGGCGGACGACTCGTCGTCGCCGGCGAACCTGCCACCGTCGCCGACCACGCGACGAGCCGCACGGCGCCCTACCTCTCCACCGCGATCGATCCCCACCGTAAGGTTGACTAATGGCCGACAAAGCGACCGAGGCGCCCGCCGCCCCCACCGGGATCCCCGCGATCATCGCGAAGGTGATGAAGCTCAAGCCGGTGCGTGTCTTCCAGCACTATTCGACCTCCGGCGGCCCGCTGATGGCCTCCGGCCTCGCCAACCAGGGCCTGTTCGCGACCTTCGCCGGGCTCTGGGTGGGCTTCTCGATCATCGGCCTGGTCATCGCGGGCAACCCCGACCTGCGCGCCTCGCTCGTCGACACGATCGCCAACGCGGTGCCAGGGCTGATCCAGTCGAGCACCACCGACGGCGCGATCGACCCCGACGACCTGCTCTCGGCCGGCATCCTCAACTGGACCGGCGCCATCGCCCTCGTCGGTTTGCTCTTCACCGCCATCGGCTTCCTCGCGTCGGCCCGCGAGGCGGTGCGCCGCATCTTCGCCGTCGCCCCCGACGCCACGTTCTTCCTCCTGCTCAAGCTCAAAGACCTCGGGCTCGCCGTCGGCTTCGGCGTCGCCCTCATCGTCTCCACGGTCATCTCGACCGTGAGCACCTCGGCGCTCGGCTGGCTGCTCGACCTCACCGGCATCGGCTCCGACTCGACGGCCGGCACGATCGGCGGCCGCATCGTCGGCCTGCTCGTCGCGCTGCTCATCGATGTCGCGGTGCTCGCCGCCCTCTACCGGGTGCTCGCGGGTGTTCCGATCCCGTTCCGCCGGCTCATCGGCGGCGCCCTGATCGGCGGGGTGGCGCTCGGCGCACTCAAGCTGCTCGGTGGCCTGCTGCTCGGCGGCGCCAGCAACAACCCGCTCATCGCCTCGTTCGCGATCATCGCGGGTCTGCTCATCTTCCTGAACCTGGTCTGCCAGGTGATCCTGGTCAGCGCCGCGTGGATCTCTGTCGGTATGGATGACGCGGGCATCGCCGCCGATCCCGTGGCCGCCGAGAAAGCACGCGTGGAGCGCGAGCGCATCGCCGAACTCGAACGGCGGGCCGCCGAGGCCGACGAGCCACGCGGGCTCGCGCGGTTGTTCCGGCGCAAGAAGAAGCACACACCGGCCGATGACGGTGGCGCCGCTTAAACTGAGGCAATGCCCACTCCTCTCCGCGTCGCATCCGTCAACGTCAACGGCATCCGTGCCTCCTACAAGAAGGGCATGGGCGACTGGCTCGACGCCCGCGGGGTCGACATCCTCGCCATGCAGGAGGTTCGCGCGACGACCGAGATCGTCGAAGACCTGCTCGGCCCCGAGTGGGACATCCTGCACGACGCCGCGACGGCCAAGGGTCGCGCGGGCGTCGCCATCGCGTCGCGCAACAAGGCGTCGATCCACCGCGTGACCCTCGGCGACGACGAGTTCGACAGCGCGGGCCGCTGGCTCGAGGCCGACTACGAGGTCGACGGCAAGATCGTCACGGTCGTCAGCACCTACGTGCACTCCGGTGTCGTCGACACCCCGAAGCAGGTGGAGAAGTACAAGTTCCTCGACGCGATGACGGCGCGGATGCCCGAGATCGCGGCGCACAGTGAACTCGCCCTCATCGTCGGCGATCTCAACGTGGGCCACCGCGAGCTCGACATCAAGAACTGGAAGGGCAACCGCAAGAGCGCCGGCTTCCTGCTCGAAGAGCGCGCGTACTTCGACCGCTTCTTCGGCCCCGCGGGCGAGCCGGTCGAGGCCGTCGACGGCACGACCGGGCCCGGGCTCGGCTGGGTCGACGTCGGCCGCCGGTGGGCCGGCGAGGTCGAGGGCCCGTACACCTGGTGGTCGCAGCGCGGCCAGGCCTTCGACACGAACACCGGCTGGCGCATCGACTACCAGCTCGCCACCCCCGCTCTCGCGGCCACGGTGCAGAACTACGCCGTCGACCGCGCGTCGGCCTGGGACACCCGCTGGAGCGACCACGCCCCGGTCGTCGTCGACTACGCGATCTGAGTCTGTGACGGTCGAGTAGGTCGCGCAGCGACCGTATCGAGACCTCGCCGCCGTTCCGATACGGCCGTGGACGACCTACGGGGCCCGCAACGTCTGGAAGACTGGACACATGACCACCAAGCCCCGTCTCTTCTCCGGCATGCAGCCCTCGGCCGACTCGCTCCAGATCGGCAACTACATCGGCGCGCTGCTGCAGTGGAAGGAGATGCAGGTCAGCCACGACGCCGTCTTCTGCGTCGTCGACCTGCACGCGATCACCGTCGCGCAAGACCCGGCCGAGCTGCGCGCGGCCACCCGCCGCACCGCCGCCCAGTACATCGCCGCGGGCATCGACCCCGAGCTCTCGACGCTGTTCGTGCAGTCGCACGTGCCCGCGCACCCGCAGCTGGCCTGGGTACTCAACTCGATCACCGGCTTCGGCGAGGCCAGCCGCATGACCCAGTTCAAAGACAAGTCGGCGAAGCAGGGCACCGACGCCACCACCGTCGGCCTGTTCGCCTACCCGACGCTGATGGCCGCCGACATCCTGCTCTACGGGGCACAGACCGTGCCGGTCGGCGAAGACCAGCGCCAGCACATCGAGCTCACCCGCGACCTCGCCATGCGGTTCAACTCGCGCTTCGGCGAGACCTTCGTCGTGCCCGAGGCGCAGATCCAGAAGGCCACCGCCAAGGTCTACGACCTGCAGGAGCCGACCAACAAGATGAGCAAGTCGGCCTCCACCGACAAGGGCGTCATCTGGTTGCTCGACGAGCCGGCGAAGAGCGCCAAGAAGATCAAGTCGGCGACGACCGACAGCGACGGCGAGGTGCGCTACGACGTGGCATCCAAGCCCGGCGTCTCCAACCTGCTCACCATCTACTCCGTTCTCAGCGGCCGCACGATCGAGTCGATCGAAACCGAGTACGCGGGAAGCGGCTACGGCGACTTCAAAAAGGGTCTCAGCGAGGTCGTCGTCGAGACGTTCGCGCCGATCCGCGCGCGCACCCTCGAACTGCTCGACGACCCGGCCGAGCTCGACCGCATCCTCGCCCGCGGCGCCGACAAGGCCGCCGCGATCGCCGACGCGACCCTGGCCACCGTGTACGACCGCATCGGCTTCCTCCCCCGCGCATGATCACCCCGGCCATCCGCTCCGAGCGGCTCACCCTCGACGCGCTGCGGCCCTCCGACGCCGGCGCCGTGCACCGGTACTGCCAAGACCCGGAGGTGCAGCGCTGGGTGCACATCCCCTCGCCGTACACGCGCCCCGATGCCGAGTACTTCGTCACCACCTACGCGACGGATGCCGCGACGAGCGCCGCGCTCACGCTCTGGGCCATCCGTTCCGAGACGGGCGGGCTGCTCGGCGTGATCGAGCTGCGGCACGAACCGGTGCGCTCGGCGACCGTCGGCTATTGGCTCGGCAAAGAGCACCGCGGGCAGTCGATCATGACCGAGGCGCTGCAGACGCTGATGGAGTACGCCTTCGACCCGCAGGGTCTCGACCTCGACCGGGTGCACTGGGAGTCGTTCTTCGGCAACTACGCCTCGGCGATCGTCGCCCGTCGCAACGGGTTCCACTTCGAGGGCACGCAGCGCAAGGCGGTCGTGCACCGCGACGCGCGGGTCGACACCTGGAACGCGTCGCTGCTGCGCGACGACGACCGCGAGATCCAGGACGGCTGGCCGATCTGATGATCCCCGCAGTCGTGCTGTTCGACCTCGACGACACCCTCTTCGCGCACTCCCGCGCGGTGGCGAGCGGCGTCACGGCGTACCGCGCGGCACACGGCGGGGCCCTCGCCGCGGCCGACGACGCCGTCGAACTCGCGCGCTGGTACGCCCTCGAAGAGCAGCACTACCACCGCTACCTCGCGGGCGAGATCGACTACCGCGAGCAGCGCCGCCACCGGGCGCGCGGCTTCGTCGAGCCGTTCGAGCTCGACCTGTCGAACGACGTCGACGCCGACGACTGGTTCGGCCGCTACCTCGTCGAGTACGAGCGCGCCTGGGAGCTGTTCGACGACGCGCTGCCCGCCCTCGACGCGCTCGAGGCGTCGCGGCCCGGGGTGCGCTTCGGGGTCGTCACCAACGCCGAGCTGCCGTTCCAAGCCTCGAAGATGGATGTCACGGGGCTCGCGTCACGCATCGAACTGACCATCGCCAGCGGCGACGTCGGGGTCGCGAAACCCCACCCGCGCATCTTCGAGTACGCCTGCGAGAGGTTCGGCGTCGAACCCAGGGAGGCGGCCTACGTCGGCGACCGGCTCGACACCGACGCGATCGGCGCGGCAGCCGCGGGCCTCGTCGGCGTGTGGCTCGACCGGAAAGGCACCGCGACCGACGACGATGTGGCTCGCGCCGCGGCATCCGGAGTCCGCATCATCGCGGGTCTCGACGAGCTGCCGACAGCACTTTCTCAACAGGCGTAGGCTGTCAGGGCTGCCATAAGCGGCCATATCCTTCTGCGCCACTCGCGCGGCCCCGCTTTTTCACGCCTTTTTCGTTTCGGAAGCAGTCTTCTCCATGTCCCAAGTCGACGCCACTGCCGCGCCAGCAGCACCCGTCAATCCCCGTTCGCGCGTCATCCTCGCGAGCCTCATCGGAACGTCGATCGAGTTCTACGACTTCTATGTGTACGCCACGGCGGCCGTGCTCGTGTTCCCGATCCTGTTCTTCCCCAGCGACAACGCCGTAGCGGCGCAGCTCGCCTCGTTCGCGGCCTTCGGTGTCGCGTTCATCGCGCGCCCGATCGGGTCGATCCTCTTCGGCCACTTCGGTGACCGCATCGGCCGCAAGGGCACGCTCGTCGCCTCGCTGCTCACGATGGGTATCGCGACGTTCATCATCGGCATCCTGCCCACCGCGCTCACGCCCGGCTGGCAGGTCATCGCCCCCGCGCTGCTCGTGCTGATGCGCTTCGCGCAGGGCATCGGCCTCGGCGGCGAGTGGAGCGGAGCCGCACTGCTCGCGACCGAGAACGCGCCGAAGGGCAAGCGCGCCATCTACGGCACGTTCCCGCAGCTGGGTGCGCCGATCGGCTTCATCATCGCCAACGGCGTGTTCCTCCTGCTGTCGATCAACCTCGACCCCGAGGCGTTCCTGGCCTGGGGCTGGCGGGTGCCGTTCATCGCCTCGGCGCTGCTCGTCATCGTCGGACTCTACGTGCGCCTCAAGCTCGTCGAGACGCCCGCGTTCACCAAGGTCGTCGAGCGCGGCGAGGTCGCCAAGCTGCCGCTCGTGCGTGTGCTCAAGACCAGCTGGCGCCCGCTCATCCTCGGCACGTTCATCATGCTCGCCACCTACGTGCTGTTCTACCTGATGACCGCGTTCACGCTCAGTTACGGAACGACCGCGAAGTCGTCCGACGCCGCGGCCGCCGCGGCGGAGGCCGCCGGCAAGCCGTTCGACCCGTCGACGTTCGTGCCCGGCCTCGGCTACACGCGTAACGAGTTCCTGATCATGCTCATCATCGGCTGCGTGTTCTTCGGAATCTTCACGCTCGTCTCCGGCCCGCTGGCCGAGAAGTACGGACGCCGCAAGACGCTGCTGTTCACCACCGCCGGCATCATCGTGTTCGGTGCCCTCTTCGTGCCGCTGTTCGGCGCCGGAACGGTCGGCGTCATGGCGCTGCTCATCATCGGCTTCGCGCTGATGGGACTCACGTTCGGCCCGATGGGTTCGGTGCTGCCCGAGCTGTTCCCGACCAACGTGCGGTACACCGGCTCGGCGATCAGCTACAACGTGGCGTCGATCCTCGGTGCGGCCCTCGCGCCGACCATCGCGCTGGCACTGCTCGCGGCAGCCGACGGCAGCCCCGTGCTGGTCGGCCTCTACCTGAGCGCCGCCGCGGTGATCACCCTGGTCGCGCTGTTCATCAGCAAAGAGACCCGCGACATCGACTACGAGGTCTAGCCCTCGGCGTCTCGAACGGCCCGCACCCCTCGGGGTGCGGGCCGTTCGTCATTGCGCGCGGCCGGTGGCATAACTCAGGCAGAAAACACCGGCGGTGAGGCGGATGCCCGGGGTCCCGCGGGTGGGCGGGCGACGGTACCGCAGACTGCCTGAGTTATGAACACGTCAGGCCGCCGGACCGCGGCGGTGACTGTGCAGGGCGGCGACGATCGTCGCGAGCGCGCCGGCCGGATCGAACATGACCTGCGCGTAGTTGAGGCGCACGACGGAGTATCCGAGGCGGACGAGCGCGGCATCGCGGCCGTAATCGCGGGCGCGTGACACTGCGTCGTCGTGACCGAGCCGGCCGTCGGTCTCCACCACGACACAACCGCCGACGAGGAAATCCACCGTGCCGATGCCGCGGAAGCCGGCCTGCACCTCGAACGGGATGCCCGCATCGAGCAACATCAAGCGCACGAGGGTCTCTATGCCCGACATACAGCGTCCGTCGATCAACGGGCGGAGGTACGCCAGCTTCGCGGGCAGCGCCGCGAAGACCCCATCGAGGCCGGCGGGCCCGACCAGACCCTGATGCACGGCGCTGTCGAAAGCGGCCAGAGCGAGCCCGCGCGGCTGGCATCGGGCGATGTGGGTGAGGGCTTCGGCCGGGGTCACCGTGTGCACGTTGCCCGTCCGCACCGCGGGCAGCAGCCACCAGTGCAGCTCGCAGCCGTCGAGGTTCTGCGGGGTCAGCGGCTGACTCCGGTCGTGCGGGCTGCGCAGCCGTGAGGCCTCGTGCCTCATGGCGACGTGAGCGAATAGCGGAGTCGGCGCCCAGATTCCCATGCCGTGGGCTGCGGCGACGCAGCCCAGTCGCCCGCCGATCCGCACCGCGTGCAGCAGCATCGGGTCGGTGCCCGGTCGGGCGTAGTACCCGCGTCGAACACGGAGCAGATCGCCGAGGCGCACGGCGTCGGTCAGCTCGTGCGCGGTGACACCCAGTCGCCGGAGTTGCAGTCGGGTGGCGACCGGTTCGCCGAGCCTGGTGAGCGCGTCAGTGACATCCATGCTGCGAGCGTGCCGTCGGCTCGCGCCATCCGCCCGCTTTTCCGCCGTTCTGTGGACAACCGACCGCCTGTGGATAGCCGGGCTCTGTCGCAACTCAGGCAGAACGCCCGGCGGGCGGCGGCGAGCGGCGGAATCCCGCGGGCGGCGGGCACGGCGGCGGGTTTCTGCCTGAGTTATGCACGGCGGCCCGCCCGGCGGCCCGCCCCGGGCGCGCAAAAGGGGCGCCGCCGGACCACACCGGCGACGCCCCTGGTTTGTTGCGGGAAGCGGGAAGGGCTACTTCACGTCTTCGTCGACCCAGTCGAAGGTCTTCGTGACGGCCTTCTTCCAGTTGCGGATCTGGCGGTCGCGCTCGGCGGGCTCCATGTTCGGCTCCCAGCGCTTGTCTTCCTGCCAGTTCTGGCCGACGTCGGCGAGGTCCTTCCAGAACCCGACGGCGAGGCCGGCCGCGTAGGCGGCGCCGAGCGCGGTGGTCTCCGCGACGACGGGGCGCACGACCGGCACACCGAGGATGTCGGCCTGGAACTGCATCAGCGCGTCGTTGGCGACCATGCCGCCGTCGACCTTGAGCTCTTCGAGGTCGACACCGGCGTCGGCGTTGACCGCGTCGAGGACCTCGCGCGTCTGGAACGCGGTCGCCTCGAGGGCGGCCCGGGCGATGTGGCCCTTGTTCACGTAGCGCGTGAGGCCGACGAGGGCTCCACGGGCGTCCGAACGCCAGTACGGGGCGAAGAGGCCGGAGAACGCGGGCACGAAGTACGCTCCACCGTTGTCTTCGACCGTGGCCGCGAGGGTCTCGATCTCGGGCGCCGAGTTGATGATGCCCAGGTTGTCACGCAGCCACTGCACCAGCGAACCGGTGACGGCGATCGATCCCTCGAGCGCGTAGTGCGGCTTGGCGTCGCCCAGCTTGTAGCCGAGCGTCGTGAGCAGGCCGTTCTTCGAGTGCACGATCTCTTCACCCGTGTTGAAGATGAGGAAGTTGCCGGTGCCGTAGGTGTTCTTCGACTCGCCGGCCTCGAAGGCCGCCTGGCCGAAGGTGGCCGCCTGCTGGTCGCCGAGGATGCCGGCGACGGGGACCTCGCGCAGCAGCGACGACGACTCGACGTTGCCGTAGACCTCGGAGGACGACCGGATCTCGGGCATCATCGACAGCGGTACGCCGAAGATGCCGAGGATCTCTTCGTCCCACTGCAGGGTCTCGAGGTCCATGAACAGGGTGCGCGACGCGTTGGTGACGTCGGTGGCGTGCACGCCGCCCTCGGTGCCGCCGGTGAGGTTCCAGAGAACCCACGAGTCGGTGGTGCCGAAGAGCAGGTCGCCGGCCTCGGCCTTTTCACGGGCGCCCTCGACGTTCTCGAGGATCCAGACGATCTTGGTTCCGGAGAAGTAGGTGGCGAGTGGGAGTCCGACCTTGGGCTTGAAGCGCTCGACTCCGCCGTCTGCCGCGAGGCGGTCGACGATGTCCTGCGTGCGGGTGTCCTGCCAGACGATGGCGTTGTACACGGGCTTGCCCGTGTTCTTGTCCCAGACGACGGCGGTCTCACGCTGGTTGGTGATGCCGACGGCTTCGACGTCGTGGCGGGTGATGTCGGCCTTCGACAGCGCCTGGCCGATGACCTCACGCGTGTTGCGCCAGATCTGCTCGGGATCGTGCTCGACCCAGCCCGCCTTCGGCAGGATCTGGTCGTGCTCCATCTGGCCGGACGACACGATGCCGCCCTCGTGGTTGAAGACGATGGCACGCGTGCTTGTGGTGCCCTGGTCGATTGCGACTACATATTTGGTCATGAACTCATTCACTCCTTTGTGGGTGTGGTGCTGCGCTAGATGTGTGGAGAACTCTTACGAGACGAGCGGGAGGAGCGGGATGGAGGCCAGACCCGCGATCACACCGCCGACGATCGGCCCGGCGATCGGAACCCAGCTGTACGACCAGTCGCTCGTTCCCTTGCCCTTGATCGGCAGCACGAAGTGAGCTATGCGCGGACCGAGGTCGCGGGCAGGGTTGATCGCGTAGCCGGTCGGGCCACCGAGCGATGCACCGATACCGACGACCAGCAGGGCGACGGGCAGGGCGCCGAGCGCTGCGAGACCGGCAGGGGTCGCGGTGTCGGGGTCGCCGGCGCGGCCGAAGCCGATGACGACGAACACGAGCACGAACGTGCCGATGACCTCGGTGATGAAGTTCCATCCGTAGCTACGGATGGCCGGGCCGGTCGAGAACACACCGAGCTTGGTGGCCGCGTCGGGCTCGTCGTCGAAGTGCTGCTTGTATGCGAGCCAGCAGAAGACGGCACCGATGAAGGCTCCGAGCAGCTGGGCGAGCAGGTAGATCAGCACGTCGGCGAACGACAGGTCGGCACCGCTCGCGAGCAGTCCGAGCGTCACGGCCGGGTTGAGGTGGGCTCCCGAGTTGTACGAGACGGTGACACCGGCGAAGACCGCGAGGCCCCAACCGAAGTTGACCATCAGGAAGCCGCCACCCAGACCCTTGTTTCTGGCGAGGGCGATGTTCGCGACGACGCCGCAACCCAGAAGGGTGAGCAGAGCCGTCCCGACCAGTTCAGACAGGAAAATTACACCTAAATTGTCCACGTTGACCTTTCTTTGTAAAACCCCGTCGTCGCGCTACTTGGTCGCGATGACCGCGGGTGCGAGGTGCACCCCGTGGGCATCAGCGAGCAGCGCCGTGGCGTGACGAATTTCGTCAGCCCGACGTTCTTGCTGCCAGCCGAGAACGCCGGCGGCGATCTCCACTAGTTCTTCGAGCAACTCCACGGTAATGGCACCCGTGAAGGCAAGGTTGGTACGACGCAGCAGAATATCGCTCAGGTGCACGACCGACTCCGTGGCGACGATGTGCTCGATCTCGAGCACGCTGTACTCGCCCGAGTTGCGCAGCGGGGCGTCGTCTCCGGCGTCGATCGCGTCGATGACCTCGACCGCGCGGGTGCCGTAGCGGTCGAACAGCTGCTCGGCGCGCGGGCGGCCGACGAAGCCGGAGTGCGCGGTGATCCAGTTGTCGCGCGCCTGCGTGGTGCGCGGGTAGTTGCGGCCGCCGCCGATCTCGATGTTCTTCGTGTCGACGTTGCGCGGGCTGCCGAGCAGCGCGAGCACGTCGGTGCTGATGTGCGCGGCGAGGGCGCGGAAGGTCGTCCACTTGCCGCCGACGAGGCTGAGCAGGTCGGCCTTGCCGAGCTTGCCCGCCACGATGCGGTAGTCGCGGGAGACGAATCCGGGCTGGAGGTCGTCGTGCTTGGGCAGCGGGCGCACACCCGAGAAGCTGAAGACGATCTGCGAGCGGTCGACGGCGATCTTCGGGAAGACGTTGCCGATCAGGTCGAAGAAGTAGTCGATCTCGTCTTCGGTGCACACCGCGGGCTCGCGGATGTCGGCCTCGAGGTCGGTGGTGCCGACCATGACCTTGCCGTTGAGCGGGTAGATGAGCACGATGCGGCCGTCTTTGTGCTCGAAGAACATCTCGCGGCCGGCAGTGGCGGCCAGCAGGGCGGGGTTGTCGAGCACGATGTGCGAACCCTTGGTGCCGCCCATGTAGGCGGTCTCGTCGCCGAGCGCCTCGTTGGTGAGGTCGGTCCACGGTCCGGAGGCGTTGACGACGACGTCGGCGGCGAAGGTGAACTCGGTGCCGGAGACGGTGTCGCGCAGCACGACGCCGTTCTCGTTCGAGCCGACGGCTTCGACGTAGTTGCTGGCGCGGGCGGTGTCGCCGACGGCCAGGCCGTCGTGCAGCACGTCGAGCGCGAGTCGCTCGGGTTCGTGCACCGACGCGTCGAAGTAGGTGGCCGTGTACTTGATGCCGGGGTTCAGGTGCGGCAGCGTCTCGAGCGACTTCTTGCGGCCGTGGAATACGTGACGCGGAACCGTGCCGCCGTCGCGCGAGAAGGAGTCGTAGAGCACCATGCCGACCTTGATGAGGGCGGCACCGCGCTCCTTCGGGGTTCCCGACTTGTGCGTGAGGAACCGCAGAGGGGCAGAGAGGATGCCACTGAAGGTCGAGTAGATCGGAATGGTCGTCTGCAGCGGCTTCACGTAGTGGGGAGCGATGCGCAGCAGGCCGTTGCGCTCGGTGACCGACTCGCGCACGAGCCGGAACTCGCCGTTCTCGAGGTAGCGCACGCCGCCGTGGATCATGTGCGACGAGGCGGCGGATGCGCCCGAGCAGTAGTCGTTGCGTTCGACCAGTGCGACGTCGATGCCCTGCAGGGCGAGGTCGCGGAACGTCGCGATGCCGTTGATGCCGCCGCCGATGACGAGCACCTTCGCGTTCGGCCTCGCGGTCAGCGCGGTCACTTCATTGCGGACTTCGCCGGTCGGCATCGACTCTCGAGACTTCACTTCACTGTCGCTTTCACAAGATTGCGGCCTGACCGTGGTGAACGCCACGGTTCAGGAGCGCGCCGTCACCGGCGCGATACGTCCATACTGGGTGTGGACAGCGACACGATCAAGCGGGGTGAACAAACGTGCAAGCACCGGTAGGGGCCGTCGCCCCCGAACCCGCGACGGCGGAGAAATCCCGCGACGCACTGCGGGCCGCACAGCTCTACTACCTGCAAGACCTCACGATGGACGCCATCGCCAGCGAGCTGCACACCTCTCGTTCCTCGGTCTCGCGCCTGCTGAGTTATGCCCGGGATCACGGGCTCGTCGAGATCCGCGTGGTCTCGCCACTCGACAGGTTCTCGGTGTTGCAGCGCGACCTGCGTGACCGGTTCGGCGTCAACGCGCACGTCGTGCCGGTTCCCGATTCGACGAGCGACATCGACCGGCTCGAGCGCGTCGCCCTCTCGGCTGCACGGATTCTCACGCCGTACTTCGACTCGAACATGACGCTCGGCATCGCGTGGGGTGCGACGATCAACGCCGTCAGTCGGCACCTGCAGAAGAAGGAGACGCACAACTCGCGCATCGTGCAGCTCAACGGCGCGGGCAACACCTCGACGACCGGCATCGACTACGCGAGCGAGATCCTGCGCCGCTTCGGCCAGGCGTTCTCGGCTTCGGTGCAGCAGTTTCCGGTTCCCGCGTTCTTCGACGACCCGGCGACTCGCGACGCGATGTGGCGCGAACGCACCACCAAGCGTGTGCTCGACATGCAGCGCCACACCGACATCGCGCTGTTCGGCGTCGGCTCCACCTTCTCCGAGGTGCCGAGCCACGTCTACGCCGGCGGCTACCTCGACGCCGAAGACTACGCCGCCCTCGACGACGCCCAGGTGGTGGGCGACATCGCCACCGTGTTCTACCGGCTCGACGGCAGCCACGACGGCATCCCGCTCAACGCCCGGTCCACCGGCCCCGACCCCGCGGTGATGCACGCTGTCGCCCGGCGCATCTGTGTCGTCTCCGGCGCATCCAAGATCACCGCCCTGCGCGGCGCCCTCGCCGCCGGCATGATCACCGACCTCGTGCTCGACGAACTCGCCGCCCGCACCCTCCTCACCGAAGACACCGCGCAGCGTCTCAGAACGTCACGGGAATAGTCGCGCGCCCGGCGCGTTGACTACACTGCAAGTACAAGCAGTAACGTGCTCCGGGGTCGGTGAAAGTCCGAACCGGCGGTGACAGTCCGCGACCTGCGGTCAGGCGAGAGCCCGGCCGTGGCTGACCTGGTGGAATTCCGGGACCGACGGTTATGAAGTCTCTCGAGATTTCTCAGTCCGGATAGGAGGAAGCACGAGCGTGGCGGGCAGCCGCGACGCCGGTCGTCACGACCTCTAAAGCCCGGAGTCCGTCTTCTGAAGAAGATATGAGGACACCCGGATGACACGAGCAGGCAGTACCGAGCAGGCGTTGATGCTGCACGCGCTCTCCCTCGCCGCGCACGGACCGGTCACCGGCGGAAACCCCCAGGTCGGCTGCGTGCTGGTCGACGCCGACGGCGCGATCGTCGCCGAGGGCTGGCACCGCGGCGCGGGAACCCCGCACGCCGAGGTCGACGCCCTGAGCAAGCTGGGCCCGTCGCCGGCCGCCGGTCTCACCGCGATCGTCACCCTCGAACCCTGCAACCACACCGGCCGCACCGGCCCGTGCTCGGCCGCCCTCATCGCCGCCGGCGTCGGGCGCGTGGTCTACGCCGTCTCCGACCCAGGGCAGAACTCGGCGGGCGGCGCCCGCCGCCTGCGCGAGGCGGGCGTCGAGGTCGAGGGCGGGGTGCTCGCCGCCGAGGTCGAGGCGTTCATCCGCCCCTGGCTCACGGCCACCCGCCGCGGGCGCCCGTGGGTCACCGTGAAGTGGGCGTCGAGCCTCGACGGCCGCGCGGCCGCCGCCGACGGGACCAGCCGGTGGATCACCGGCACCGCCGCCCGCCAGCGCGTGCACGAGCAGCGCGCGGCGAGCGACGCGATCCTGGTCGGCACGGGCACCGTGCTCGCCGACGACCCGTCGCTCACCGCTCGCGGCGACGCGGGCGAACTGCTGCCGCACCAGCCCGTCGCCGTCGTCGTCGGCGAGCGCCCCGTGCCACCGGCCGCCAAACTGCGCAGCCACCCGGCCGGACTGATCGAGACGCACTCGCGGAACCTGGAACAGGTGCTCGCGGGATTGTTCGCCCGTGGCATCCGTCGGGTCTTCGTCGAGGGTGGACCGGCCGTCGCGAGCGCCCTCGTCGCCGACGGCCTCGTCGACGAATACCTCGTCTACCTCGCGCCCATCCTGCTCGGCGGCCCGATGACCGCGCTCGGCGACATCGGCGTCGCGACGATCGGCGAACAGCGCAGACTCAGCATCACCGCGATCGAACGCCTCGGCGACGACCTCCTGGTCGTCGCGGAGGCCGTGGAAGGAAACCGATAATGTTCACCGGAATCATCACCGAGCTCGGCTCCGTCACCGCGTGGCAGCCCACCGCCGACGCCGCGCGCATCACCGTGCACGCCCCGCTCGCCGCGGCCGCGGCGAAACACGGCGACTCGATCAGCGTCGGCGGCGTCTGCCTGACCGTCGTCGACCAGGGCGCCGACTGGTTCACCGCCGACGTGATGGCCGAGACGATCGCGATGTCGACGCTCGGCGGCACGCAGCCGGGGCGACGCGTCAACCTCGAACTCGCGGCCCAGGTCGGCGACCGGCTGGGCGGGCACATCGTGCAGGGACACATCGACGGCACATCCGAGGTCCTGTCATTCACCGACGGCAGCGCCTGGCGGGTCGTGCGATTCGGCCTCGATGCGGATGTCGCGGCCCTCGTCGCCCGCAAGGGGTCGATCGCGATCGACGGCGTCTCCCTCACGGTGAGCGCCGTCGGCGACGACTGGTTCGAGGTCTCGCTGATCCCCGAGACACTCACGGCGACCACCCTCGGCGCCCTCGCCGTCGGCGGCCGCGTCAACATCGAGACCGACATCCTCGCCCGTCACGTCGAGCGCATGCTGTCCCTCACCAGTACCGATAGGAGCTCGCTATGAGCCTCGCCGACATCCCCACCGCGCTCGACGCCCTGCGCGCCGGACGCCCCGTCATCGTCGTCGACGACGAGAGCCGCGAGAACGAGGGCGACGTCGTGCTCGCCGCCCAGTTCGCCAGCCAGGAATGGTTGGCCTGGCTCGTGCGCAACTCGTCGGGCTTCATCTGCGCGCCGATGACCAACGAGATCGCCGACCGGCTCGAACTGCCGGTCATGGTTCCCGACAACCAGGACCCGCGCGGCACCAACTACACGGTGTCGGTCGACGCGGCCGACCGGCTCAGCACCGGCATCAGCGCCTCCGACCGCGCGCACACCCTCCGTGTGCTCGCGAGCCTCGACTCGGTGCCCGCGAGCCTGCACCGCCCCGGCCACATCATGCCGCTGCGCGCCGTCGAGGGCGGCGTGCGCGAGCGCGACGGCCACACCGAGGCGACCGTCGACCTGATGAAACTCGCGGGACTCGTCCCCGTGGGCGCGATCTCCGAGATCGTGGCCGACGACGGCGAGATGATGCGGCTCCCCGGCCTGATCGAGCTCGGCGAGCGCGAGGGGGTTCCGGTCATCACGATCGCCGCCCTCATCGACTACCTCGACGAGACCCAGCCCGACGGCGACATCCCGCTCGCCGTCGACATCCCCGAGTCGTCGCGCGTGATCTTCGAGGTGGAGACGACCGTGCCCACCACCCACGGCGAGTTCCGCTTCCGCGCCTACCGCGACCGCACCACCGGCTACGACCACCTCGCGGTCATCGCGGGAGACCCGACCGACGGCGCGCTCATCCGGGTGCACTCCGAGTGCCTGACCGGCGAGGTGTTCGGCTCACTCAAGTGCGAGTGCGGCCCGCAGCTCGACGCTGCGCTCGAGGCCATCCAGGACGAGGCGGCGCAGGGGCGTGGCGGCATCGTCATCTACATGCGCGGCCACGAGGGGCGCGGAATCGGCCTGATCAACAAGCTCAAGGCCTACCGGCTGCAGGAGGACGGCCTCGACACCCTCGACGCCAACCTCGCCCTCGGCTTCCCCGCCGACGGGCGCGACTACGCCGCCGCCGCCGCGATCCTCACCGACCTCGGCATCTCTTCGGTGCGCGCCATCACGAACAACCCCGAGAAGCTGCGCCAGCTGAAAGAGCGCGGCATCTTCGTCACCGAGCAGGTTCCGCTCGTGGTCGGCGTCGGCAGCTTCAACGAGGGCTACCTCGAAGCCAAGCGTGACCGCATGGGTCACATCCTCCCCAGCAATGCAGTACTCGACGAAGCAGCCCACGCGGGCACGAAAGGCATGATCCTATGAGCGGCGACGGATCCCCCGACATCCAGGTAGACGGCACCGGCCTCAAGGTGACGATCGTCGCCGGCCAGTGGCACACGCAGATCGCCGACGGCCTGCTCGCGGGCGCGCGGCGGGTGCTCGACGCGTCCGGCGCCGAGGTCACGGTCGTGCGCGTTCCCGGCAGCTTCGAGCTGCCGGTCGTCTCGCGCGCGGCCCTCGACGCCGGGGCCGACGCGGTCGTGGCGCTCGGTGTGATCATCCGTGGCGGAACGCCGCACTTCGAGTACGTGTCGGATGCCGCGACGACGGGCCTCACGCAGGCGTCGTTGCTCGCCGGCAAGCCGATCGGATTCGGACTGCTCACCCTCGACGACGAACAGCAGGGCCTCGACCGCGCCGGCCTCGCCGACTCGAAGGAAGACAAGGGCGCCGAGGCGGCCGAGGCCGCACTGGCGACCGCGGTCGTGCTGCGCGACATCGCGGCCGCAGCTGGTTGAGCAGGGCCGGCTACGGCCCGCATCGACCTGCTCGACCGGCGCAGTCAGTCGAGGAACAGCGCGCGCAACCGCTTCGTCGTGACGACCAGGCCGAGCACGATCATCACGACGTAGTACAGCACGTGCACGACCATGGCCGGGGCGATCTCGCCGGTGGTGAGGCCACGCACGAGCTCGACTCCGTGCCAGAGCGGCAGCGCCATCACGACCCACTGGATCGCCTCCGGATAGACCGTGATCGGGTAGAACGTGGCCGAGAACAAGAACATCGGCAGCAGCACGAAGCTCACCCAGTCCATCTGCTGGAACGTCTTCATGTACGAGGTGACCGCCATGCCCAGGCTCGCGAACCCGAACGCGATGAGCAACACGGCGGGCAGCGCGAGCAGGGCGGTCCACGCGAGGTTCAGCCCGAGCGCCTGCATCACCACCATAAAACCGGCCGCATAGAGCGCCCCGCGCAGCAACGCGAGCAGGATCTCGCCGAAGGCGACATCCAACGGCCCGAGCGAGGTCGCGAGCATCCCTTCGTACAGCCTCGAATAGTTCATCTTGAAGAACACGTTCCAGGTGGAGTCGAAGACGGCGCCGTTCATCGCCGAGACCGCGAGCAGCGCGGGCGCGATGAACGCGGCATACGGCACCTCTGCGCCCGTGGTCGTGGCGACCGTGCCGACGAGGGCGCCGAGTCCGATGCCCATCGACAGCAGGTAGAACACCGGTTCCACGAACCCGCTGAGCACCACCCAGTAGTTCGAGCTGCGGGTCGCGAGCACGCCGCGGCCGACGACCGCGCGGGAGTTGCCGGCGTAGAGCGAGCCGAGGAACCGCGGCCGCTGGGCGGTCGGCAGATAGACCGGCGCGGTGGGAGTGCGGGTCATGCGTCGAGCCTCCTCGTCATGATGACGCGTGCGCCCCACCAGCCGCCGACCGTGATCGCGAGGAGGTAGACGACGTGGACGACACTGAGCCACAGTGGCTCGGCGAGACCGTAGGCCAGCACCCGGCCGAGCTCGGTGCCGTGCCAGAGCGGGGAGATCCAGCCGATCCACTGCAGGTAGACCGGCAGCTGCGCGAGCGGGAAGAACGTGCCGGAGAAGAGGAACATCGGCGTGATGATGAAGCGCTGGATGATCGCCATCTGCCCTTTGTCTTCGGTGACGGTGCACGTGTAGGCCATGATGACGACCCCGACCGCGAGCCCGGTGAGGGTCGCCGACACGATTCCGAGCGCGCCGAGGGGCTCGGGCACGGCGCCGAAGAGCAGCATCACGGCGAAATAGATCGCGCAGGTGGCCACCATGCGCAGGATCACCGCGACGATGACGCCGTCGGCGATCTGCGCCGACGACAGCGGGGTCGCCCGGGCACCGATGAACACCGGGTTCCACTTGAACGCCGCGAGCACCGGATAGGTGAGCTCCTCGCTCGCGACGGTGACCGCGGCGGTCGCCAGCAGGGCGGGGGCGACGAAGGCGAGGTAGCTCACCTCGCCGCCACGGCCGTCGCCGAGCGGCGACTGCACGAGGCTCGCGAGTCCGACGCCGAGCGCGAAGAGGTAGACGAGCGGGTTGCCGATGCTGGTGGCCAGCATCGTCGACCCGTAGGCGCGCATGAGCAGCAGGCGGTGCTCGGCGACGTACCAGGCGCCGAAACGGCGTGGTCTCCTGCCCGCGGCGGTCGCCGGGTCGGTCGACGCGGGCGCGTCGACGGGCCCGGCGGGCGACAGGCGTGTCATTCGATCAGCGTCCGTCCGGTGAGGCGCAGGAAGACGTCTTCGAGGCTCGACCGGCGCACGAGGCTCGTGATCGGCTCGAGCCCCTGCCGCAGCAGGCGCGCGAGTTCGGCCTCGCCGTCGGAGGAGTAGACGAGGATGCGGTCGGGCAGCACCTCGACCCGGTCGCCGAAGCCCGCGATCTGCTCGGCGACGACGGCGTTGCGGTCGCTGCCGAAGCGCACCTCGAGCACCTCCCGGCTCGAGTGCAGCCGGATGAGCTCGGCGGGCGAGCCCTCGGCCATGATCGTGCCCTTGTCGACCACGACGAGACGGTCGCAGAGCTGTTCCGCCTCGTCCATGTAGTGGGTCGTGAGCACCAGCGTCGTGCCCTGCTCTTTCAGCCGGAACAGGCGGTCCCAGAGGATGTGGCGCGCCTGCGGGTCGAGGCCCGTCGTCGGTTCATCCAGCAACAGTATTTTCGGCTCGTTGACGAGGGCGCGCGCGATCGTGAGGCGGCGCTTCATGCCGCCCGACAGGTCGTCGACCTTGGCCTTGGCGCGGTCGGCGAGCTGCGCGAACTCGAGCAGTTCGTCGGCGCGTTTCGCCACGACCGCGCGAGGGATGCCGAAGTAGCGCCCGTAGACGATGAGGTTGTCGCGCACCCGCAGTTCCTGGTCGAGGTTGTCGGCCTGCGGCACGACGCCGAGCTGCGAGCGGATCTCGGGCCCGTAGCGGTCGGGGTCGAGCCCGAGGATGTCGAGGTCGCCGCCCGTGCGGGTGGACACCGCGCCGAGCATGCGCATGGTCGTCGACTTTCCGGCTCCGTTCGGGCCGAGCAGGCCGAACGCCTCTCCGGGGGCCACCTCGAACGAGATGCCGTCGACGGCGGCGAATCCCTTGTACTTCTTGGTCAGGGAGGTGGCGGTGATGACGGGCGCTGGCACAGGGGCGAGCCTAGCGAAGGGCTCCGTCGTTGGATAGCACCGGCGACCGACATCCACTTCACAGCAAGAAACGTTTCACACTGTGTAGCGAGTGTGGCAAGCTAGGCGGATGCAATCCACCGAGCCCGGCATGCGCGAGCGCAAGAAGCTGCAGACGCGCTTCGCGATCGAGACCGCGGCGATCGACCTCGTGCTCGAGCACGGGTTCGACAACGTCACGATCGAGGCGGTCGCCGAACGCGCCGACGTGACACCGCGCACGTTCTTCAACCACTTCGCCGACAAGGCCGACGCCGTCCTCGGCATCGCCCGCGAGCACGAGGTCGCGCCCGACATCGACGTGTCGACGATCGTCGCCGACTCCGCCATCGGATTCGCGGCGGCCGTCGTGCGGGCCGGCATCACCCAGCTCGACGACTCGATCATCGACGCCGACAAGCGCCGCCGGGAGGTGTTCGCACAGACGCCGGCCCTGCTCGCCCGCGAGATGGAGAAGATCGCCCTCATCGAGGAGTCGATCACCCGGCACGTCGACGGCTACCTCGCCGAGACCGGCATGCCGGCCGGCATCGACCGCGACGACCGTGCGCTCGCCATCACCGTGACGGTCACCGCCGCTGCCCGACTCGCCTTCATCAGGTGGAGCCGGGAGCCGGCATCCGCTCTCGAGCTCGTCTCCTTCTTCGACCACGCGGTCGACTCGATAACCGATATCCTCACCAACCCCGGAAAGACGGAATGACCACCACAGCGAAAGACCCGGCGATCGCCCCGGGCGCGGGCGCCGCCAAGCCCCGCATCATCCCCATCTTCATCGCGCTTATGGTCGCGATGCTGCTCTCGAGCCTCGACCAGACGATTCTCGGCACGGCGCTGCCCACGATCGTCGGCGAGCTCGACGGCGTGCAGCACATGCTCTGGGTCGCCACCGCGTACATCCTCGGCGCCACCATCGTGATGCCCATCTACGGAAAGCTCGGCGACCTCATCGGCCGCAAGACGCTGTTCCTGGTGGCTCTCACGATCTTCATCGCCGGTTCGGTCCTCGGCGGATTCGCGACCTCCATGGAGCTGCTCATCGCGGGCCGCGCCATCCAGGGTCTCGGTGGCGGTGGACTGATGATCCTCAGCCAGGCGATCATCGCCGACGTCGTGCCGCCCCGCGACCGCGGCAAGTACGGCGGCTTCATCGGCGCCGTCTTCGCCTTCTCCGCCGTCGTCGGCCCGCTGCTCGGCGGCCTGTTCACCGACTCGCTCACCTGGCGTTGGGCGTTCTGGATCAACATCCCCCTCGGCATCGCCGCGATCGTCGTGGCCGCGATCTTCATCCGCCTGCCGCACAAGCCGAACCGCGTGAAGCCGAAGATCGACTACCTCGGCACCGCGCTCATCGCGATCGCCACCACGAGCCTCGTGCTCGTGACCTCCTGGGGCGGCACCGAGTACGAGTGGGACTCGCTCGTCATCATCGGCCTCATCGCGCTCACCGTCGTCTCCGCCGCCCTGTTCGTCTGGGCCGAGACCAAGGCCGCCGAGCCGATCATCCCGCTGTCGCTGTTCACAGACCGCAACTTCACCATCACGACGATCGCCGGCCTGATGACCGGTGTCGCCATGTTCGGCGCGATCGGCTACATGCCCACGTTCCTGCAGATCGCCAACGGCATCAACGCCACCGAGTCGGGCCTGCTGCTGCTGCCCATGCTCGCCGGCCTGCTCCTCACCGCGATCGGCAGCGGCATCCTGATGTCGAAGACCGGGCGCTACAAGTGGATGCCCATCGTGGGTTCCGCCCTCATCGGCGTCGCCCTCGTGCTGTTCTCCACCCTGACCGCCACGACGAGCCCCTTCGTCACCGGCGTCTACCTGTTCGTGCTCGGCGCCGGCCTCGGTCTCACCGTGCAGGTGCTGGTTCTCATCGTGCAGAACTCGGTCCCTCACAAAGTGCTCGGAACGGCGACCGCCGCCAACGCGTTCTTCCGCGAGATCGGTGCGACCGTCGGTTCGGCCGTGGTCGGCAGCGTCTTCGCGAGCCGCCTCACCCAGCAGCTCGCCGACACCTTCGGCACCGGCGAGAGCGCCGAGGCGAACTCACTCACCCCCGCCGCGATCAACGCGCTGCCCGACGAGCTGCACGACCTGATCAGCACGGCCTACGCCGACGCCCTCGCGCCGATCTACCTGTTCCTCGTGCCGCTCATGGTCATCTCGGTCGCGATGCTGTTCTTCATCAAGGAGGTCCCGCTCGCCTCGACGGTTCCCGTGATGGAGGGCATGGAAGACGACGAGCCGGATGACACGGCCGACGCGACTGCCGCCGGCACCGCGACAACCGGCACGACGGCGACCGACACGACGGCCCGCCCCACCGGCGACGCGCCTAGGCTGTAAGCACGGGCGCTCGGAGCGCCACTTCAGAAAGAAGCGTTCATGAGTTCCCCCACCGCGTCCCGTCCTGCCCGCCCCGCACGTCCGGGGCGCGGCGGGCGGGGCGGCCGCGGCGCGACCGACGACGGCCCGCGCGCCAAGTTCAGCCAGCTGCTGCCCTACCTTCTCGAGCACAAGAAGGTTCTCGGCGTCGTGGTGGCGCTCAGCCTGCTCGCCGCGGGAGCCTCGCTCGCACAGCCGCTGCTCGTGCAGGAGGTCGTGAAGAAGGTGCAGGCCGGCGACACGCTCGGCAACCTGGTCTGGGTGCTCGTCGCTCTCGTCGTGATCTCGGCGCTGCTGGGCGGCTTCCAGCACTACCTGCTGCAGCGCACCGGCACGTCGGTCGTGTTCTCGGCCCGTCGCCAGCTGGTGCAGCGCATCCTGCGCCTGCCGATCAGCGAGTTCGACACCCGCCGCACCGGCGACCTCGTGTCGCGTGTCGGTTCCGACACCACCCTGCTCTACGCCGTCATCACCCAGGGACTCGTCGACGCCCTCGGCGGCGCCGTGCTGTTCGTGGGCGCGCTCATCGCGATGCTCGTCATCGATCCCGTGCTGCTCGGCCTCACCGTCGCGGTCGTCGCCGTGTCGGTGATCACCGTCGTGCTGCTCTCCGGCCGCATCCGCGTCGTGAGCCGCAAGCAGCAGGAGAAGGTGGGCGACCTCGCCGCCGCCGTGGAACGCGCGATCAGCGCCATCCGCACCGTGCGCGCCTCGAACGCGACCGAGCGCGAGATCGAGAAGATCGAGAAAGACGCGAAGGGTGCCTGGGAGATGGGTATCCAGGTCGCGAAGATCTCGGCGCTCGTCGTGCCGATCGCGGGCATCGCCCTGCAGGTGTCGCTTCTCGTCGTGCTCGGCGTCGGCGGCTTCCGGGTGGCGAGCGGCGCGATCGAGATCGCCAGCCTCGTGGCCTTCATCCTCTTCCTCTTTATGATGATCATGCCGCTCGGCCAGGCCTTCGGTGCGCTCACCTCGGTGAACCAGGCGCTCGGTGCGCTCGGCCGCATCCAGGAGATCATCAACCTGCCCGGCGAGACCCAGAACGATCCGAAGATCGCGGATGCCGCGGCAGCCGACATCACGACCGACGCGGCCATCACCTTCGACGCGGTGGAGTTCAGCTACCCCGAAGGCGCGAAAAAAGACGAGGTCGCGAAGGCCGTCGCCGAGGTCGTGTCGACCTCGCCGGTGGCGCTGCCCGCCGAGCCGCAGGACCTGACGGTGCTGCGCGGCGTCTCGTTCTCGGCCGAGCGCGGCAAGCGCACGGCCCTCGTCGGGCCGTCGGGCGCCGGCAAGAGCACGATCCTCGCCCTCATCGAACGCTTCTACGACCCGACGGCCGGGGCGGTGCGGCTCGGCGGCATCGACGTGCGCGCGCTCGACCGCGAGACGCTGCGGTCGCAGATCGGCTACGTCGAGCAAGACGCCCCCGTGCTCGCCGGGACGATCCGCGAGAACCTGCTGCTCGGCGCGCCCGACGCGACCGACGAGCAGTGTGTCGAGGTGCTGCGTTCGGTGAACCTGATGGAGGTGCTCGAGCGCAACGACCTCGGGCTCGACGCCGCCGTGGGCGAAGACGGCGTGATGCTCTCCGGTGGCGAGCGCCAGCGACTGGCGATCGCCCGCACGCTGCTCGCCGCTCCCCCGATCCTGCTGCTCGACGAGTCGACCTCGAGCCTCGACGGCCTCAACGAGCAGATGCTGCGCGAGGCGATCGACGCGGTCGCCGAGAACCGCACGCTCATCGTGATCGCGCACCGGCTCTCGACGGTCGTCGACTCCGACCAGATCGTGGTGCTCGACCACGGACGCGTCATCGGCGTCGGCACACACTCCGAGCTCGTCGTCTCGACCCCGCTCTACAAGGAGCTGGCGAAGCACCAGCTGCTGGTCTGACCCGCCCCGCTGATTGAGTAGGTCGCTCAGCGACCGTGTCGAAATCCCGCGCGAGGTTTCGATACGCGCCGAAGACGGCGCTACTCAACCGGCTAGACCGCCAGCGCGTACATCGCCACGGCCGCGGTCGCCGCGACGTTGAGGCTGTCGATGCCGTGCGCCATCGGGATCTGCACGACGGTGTCGGCCGCGGCGATCGCCTCGGGCGTCAGCCCCTCGCCCTCCGTGCCGAGCACGAGCGCGACCTTGTCGGGGGCTGCGGCCGCGAAGTCACGCAGCGACACCGCGTCGTCGGTGAGCGCGAGGGCCGCGACGTGGAACCCGTTCGCCGTCAGCAGCGCGCGGGTCGACGGCCAGTCGCCGGTGCGCGTCCACGGCACCTGCAGCACCGTGCCCATCGAGACCCGGATCGCGCGACGGTAGAACGGGTCGGAGCAGCGCTGGGTGACGAGCACCGCATCCGCCCCGATCGCGGCGACCGACCGGAAGATGGCGCCGACGTTCGTCGGATCGACCACGTTCTCGAGAACGACGATGCGGCGGGCGGTCGCGACGAGCGACGGCGTCGTCGGCAGCGCGGGCCGGTGCATCGACGCGATCAGGCCGCGGTGCAGGATGTAGCCGGTGAGCTCGGCGAGCAGCTCGCCCGGGCCCGAGTAGACGGGCACGTCGTCGCCGACGAGCGCCACGGCCTCGTCGACCGTGCCGCCGAGGGCGAGCACCGAGCGGGGGCGGTGGCCGGCGCGCAGGGCACGCCCGAGCACGAGCGCCGACTCGGCGATGTACAGCCCGTGCTCGGTGTTGCTGCCGTTCTTGAGCGCGACGTCGGTGCGGTGGGCGAAGTCGGCGAGTCGCGGGTCGGCGATGTCGTCGATCTGGACGACCGGCACTAGCGCACCGCGCGCACGTCGACGAACAGCACGGTCTCACCCGAGCGGTCGACGAGGGCGGCGCTCGCCTCGAGCTCGCTGCTCGCCGCGGCCAGGTACCCGACGACGGCCTCGCCCACGAGCGAGGGTGCGAGGTCGGCGCTCGGGGCGACGGCGCTCGCGTACCCGGCGAGCGGGAAGTCGGGCAAGCGGTCGGGCGGCAGCAGCAGCGTCGCGGTGAAGACGTCGGCGGTCTGCGTCGATGCGACGACCTCGGTGCCCTCGGGGAGGTCGATGTTGGTGCGCTGCTCGACCGTGTCGAGGTCGGCGACGGTGACCTCTCGTCCGACCTCGATCACGTGCGCGACCGTGCCCAGGGCGAAGACCACGACGACGACCGCGAGCACCGCGGCCGCGAACAGCGCGACGACGGTGAGCACGATGCGCGGGGTGCGGCCCGCGACATCGGAGGACTCGGGCAGGTCGTCGAGGGTGCCGAACGATTCGGTGGTCATGGTTTCGATACGCCCGCTGCGCGAGCCGATCAACCTGCCGCGAACGGGTCGGGGGTGAGCACGTACTTCGTCTCGAGGTACTCGTGGATGCCCTCGGAGCCGCCCTCGCGTCCGATGCCCGACTGCTTCACCCCGCCGAACGGTGCCGCGGCGTTCGACACGACGCCGACGTTGAGTCCCATCATGCCGGTCTGGAGGGTCTCGACGAGCCTCTGCCCGCGCGCGAGATCGCGGGTGAAGACGTAGCTCACGAGACCGTACTCCGTGTCGTTTGCGAGAGCGACGGCATCCGCCTCGTCTCTGAACGGAACGATCGTCACGACCGGCCCGAAGATCTCTTCGCGCAGGATGTCGCTTCCCGCGACGATCCCGCTGAGCACCGTCGGCTGGTAGAAACTGCCCGGACCCTCGACGCGCGACCCGCCGGTGACGAGCGTCGCGCCGCGCTCGACGGCGTCGCGCACGAGGGCGTCGGCCTTGTCGACGGCGCCGTCGGTGATGAGCGGGCCGATCGCGACACCGTTCTCGGTGCCGCGCCCGATGGTGAGTTCGTTCACCCGCGCGGTGATGCGGGCGGTGAACTCGTCGGCGACCGACTCGTGCACGATGAACCGGTTGGCGGCCGTGCACGCCTGCCCGATGTTGCGGAACTTCGCGAGCATCGCGCCGTCGACCGCCTTGTCGAGGTCGGCGTCGTCGAAGACGAGGAACGGGGCGTTGCCGCCGAGCTCCATGGAGGTGCGCAACACGTTCTCGGCCGCCTGGGTGAGCAGCTTCCGTCCGACGGGGGTCGAGCCGGTGAAGCTCAGTTTGCGCAGGCGCTTGTCGGCGATGATCGGTGCGGAGACCTCGCCGGAGGCCGAGGTGGTGACGACGTTGAGCACACCCGCGGGCAGCCCCGCCTCTTCGAGCAGGCGGGCGAAGTAGAGGGTGGTGAGCGGGGTGAGCTCGGCGGGCTTCACGATCACGGTGCAGCCGGCGGCCAGCGCCGGGGCGATCTTGCGCGTGGCCATCGCGAGCGGGAAGTTCCACGGGGTGATGAGGAACGACGGGCCGACCGGCAGGTGGGTGACGATCATGCGGCCGGTGCCCTCGGGGTTCACGCCGTAGCGCCCGGAGATGCGCACCGCCTCCTCGCCGAACCAGCGCAGGAACTCGCCGCCGTAGGTCACTTCGCCGCGCGCCTCGGCGAGCGGCTTGCCCATCTCGAGCGTCATCAGCAGGGCGAACTCGTCGGCGCGTTCCTGCAGCAGGTCGAAGGCGCCGCGCAGGATCTCGCCGCGCACGCGGGGAGCGGTCGAGGCCCACGACTGCTGTGCTGCCGCCGCGGCATCCACCGCCCTGATCCCGTCGTCGGGCGAGGCGTCGGCGATCGTCTTGATCACGAGTCCGGTCGAGGGGTCGTGCACGTCGATGCTGCGCCCGGAGGTCGAGGGCACCCACGCGCCGCCGATGAACAGGCGGTCGGGAACCCGGGCGAGAAGGTCGGCTTCTGAGAACGTCATGACCGTCTCGCCTCCACGATCTGCGCGCCGGCCGCTTCGAGCTCGACCAGGGCGGCGGCGCTCGAGTCTGCGGCGACTCCGGCCACGAGGTCGGCGAGCACCCGCACGGGCCTGCCGGTGGCGAGGGCGTCGAGCACGCTGGCCCGCACGCAGTAGTCGGTGGCGATACCGGCGACGTCGACCTCGGTCACGCCGAGGGTGTCGAGCGATTCGGCCACGGTCTCGCCGTCGGCGGTCGTGCCCTCGAAGATCGAATAGGCGGGCTTGCCCTGCCCCTTGCGCACGTGCACGTCGATGCCCGAGAGGTCGAGGTCGGGGTGGTAGTCGGCGCCGGGCGTGCCCGCGATGCAGTGCGACGGCCAGGTGTCGACGAAGTCGGGGGTAGCCGAGATGTGGCCGCCGTTGTCGTTCGCCGCGTCGTGCCAGTCGCGGGAGGCGAACACGTGCGCATAGCGCTCGGGATGCTGCGCCAACAGTTTCGAGATGCCGGCGGCCACGGCGGCTCCGCCGTCGACCCCGAGGGAACCGCCCTCGGTGAAATCGTTCTGCACGTCGATGATGAAGAGCGCCCTGCTCATGGCAGTACCTTTCGTCGCGGTGGAACCGGGAGCACCCGGGTGGGTCTAGATGTTCGCGAGGTTGTCGCCGCAACTGTAGACGCTCGTGGCGAGGGTGTCGATGGCGGCCTTCGCGTTGTCCTGGATGCCGTTGCCGATCGCGTAGAACGCGAAAGTGAGCGGGGTGCCGTCGGCCGCCTTGATGACGCCGCCGAGCGTGTAGGCGGTGTCGATCCAGCCGGTCTTCGCGATCACGTTGCCGCGCGCGACCGCGTTGGCGCCGGTGAAGCGGCTCGCGAGGCTGCCCGACTTGCCGGCGACGGGGAGCGCGTTGTAGACGATGTTGAGGTTCTGCCCGCCCGCGAGGATCTTCACCATGAGCTTGGCGACGTACTCGGGCGGCACGGCGCTCGCCTCGCTCAGGCCGGAGCCGTCTTTGATCGTGAGCGCGTCGACCGGCACACCGTAGCCCGTGAGCGCGGCGGGGATCGCCTGCTGCAGCGAGGCTGCGGATCCGCCGAAGCCGCCCTTCACCGAGATCACGCGGGCGAGCATCTCGGCGAGGGTGTTGTCGCTCGTGAGCAGCATAAACGGGATGAGGCTCGACACCGGCTGCGACTGCACCTCGGCGAGCACGTTCTGCGACGACGCGGTGCCGGTAGTGACGGTGACGCCGGGGAGGCCGAGGGCGGCGACGAAGGCCGCGCCGGCGCGGCCGACGGGGTCGGTGCTGCGCGGGCTGGTGTTCTTGGAGGGGTCGGCGCGGTCGCCGTCGACCATGAGCGCGGTGACCTCGGAGTGGTAGCCGATGGTCTGCTCGCTGCGCTTCCAGATCGGGTCCCACTTGTCGGCGGGGTTCCAGTAGCTCGCGTCGAGGACGACCTCGGTAATCGGGGTGCCCGGGTAGGCGGCGTCGTGGGCGGCCTTCGCTTTCGCGGCGAGGTCGGCGATCTTCGGGGCGCCGGCGTAGACGCTGGAGCCGGCCGCGCTGAGGGTCGGGTCTCCCCCGCCGACGAGCACGATGCTGTTCGGGGTGGCTCCGGCGACGACCTTGGTGCTCAGGCGGTAGTCGGGGCCGAGCGAGGCGAGGGCGGCCGAGGCGGTGAGAACCTTCATCACGCTTCCGGTGCGGTTGGGCACGTCGCCCTCGCGGGAGAACAGCACCTCGCCGGTGGTCGCGTTCATCACGTAGCCCTTGAAGTCTTTGAGCCGCGGGTCGGCGGCGGGTGCCGCGACCGAGCAGGTGCGCAGGCGCGTCGCGGCGGGCAGCGCGCCGGGAACCGCCCGACCGGTGTCGGCCTCGGGTGTGGGAGTGGCGCTCTCTTCGGGGTCGGCGCCGACGACGGCGTCGGGCTCTGCGGTCTCGGTGCTGCCGACGGCCGCACCCGCGAACACGGCTCCCGTGCCCAGCATCAGGAAGACGACGGCGAGGGCGGCGACCAGCCACGCGGTGGGGTGTCTGCCGATGAGGCCGGACAGGCCCGTTCGGGCGGTCGGCGTCGAAACTTCTAGCTCACTCACCCAGCAATGATAAACGGCGTCGCTGGAAGAGCCGTGGCAGGTGGCAGGCTGGGCGGATGAGACTCCGACGCGTGCACCACATCGCCATCATCGGCACCGACTACGAGCGCAGCAAAGACTTCTACACCCGGGTTCTCGGTTTCGAGCTGATCGACGAGGTGTACCGCGCGGAACGCGACTCGTGGATGGGCAACCTCGCCCTCGACGGCGCGTACATCGTCGAGCTGTTCTCGTTCCCGACGCCCGCGGTGCGCCCGACCTGGCCGGAGGCCACCGGGCTGCGCCACCTGGCGTTCGAGGTCGACGACGTGGTGGCCACGCTCGCCGAACTCGACACCGAGGGAATCCGCCACGAAGAACTGCGGGTCGACCCGTACACGGGCAAGCAGATGGCGTTCTTCTTCGACCCCGACGGCCTACCCCTCGAGCTCTATCAGGCCTGACCTACTCGACCGGCGTGAGGAGCATCGCCAGCTCGTCGAGCTCGACGTCCCAGCCTTCGCGGTTCTGTTCGAGACGGTCGCGGCGGTATCGCGTGCCGCCGGGGAGCGTGTCGAAGCCCGACTCGACGACGGTGAGCTCGCTCGACGAATCGCCGCCGCTGAGGGTGAACGCCACGTGCGTCGAATACTCGTCGAGCTCGTCGGCCGGGATGCCCGACCAGCGGAACGCGAGGGTCTCGAGCGGGGTGATCTCGGTGATCTCGATCGGGAAGTCGCCGAAGTCCTCGTAGACGATGCGGCCGGTGCCGCCGACCTCGAACGCGGTCACCTCGAAGCCCTCGCCGAACCACTGGTTGAGCAGCTCGGGCTGGGTCAGCGCCGCCCACACGCGTTCGCGGGGAACGTCGAGCTGGATGGTGCGGCGGATGAGGTGGCCGATGACGCGGGCGTGGTCTGACAAGGTGATCCTTCCGATCTGTATCAGAAGAGGTTACTCGCCCGGGTAGGCGAGGCCGATCTGTCGGCGCACCTCGTCGAGCGTGCGCATGATCGCGACCGACTGGCTCGGCGGCAGCACGTCGCCGGCGGTCACCCCGGCCGCGACGAGACGCTCGGCCTCCCACGCCTGGAACTGCATACCGCGCTGCGCCACGTCGCTCTCGTACTCTTCGACGACCGCGCCGGTGCTGTCGTAGACGGTGAAACTGGTCGGCACGTAGAACGTGCCCTTGATAGCGATCCAGCCGTCGGTGCCGATGACGGAGGCCGAGTTGGGGCCGGCCGTGTCGAGCGCGGTGTGCAGCACGGCCTGCTGGCCGTCGGCGTACCCGAGCAGGATCGCGGTCTGGCGGTCGACGCCGGTGGCGGTGGGGCTGGAGATCGCGTGCACGGTGCTCGGCTCGCCGAGGATGTCCCAGGCGAACGACACCGGGTAGATGCCGAGGTCGAGCAGCGCGCCGCCGCCGAGGGCGAGGTTGTTGATGCGGTGCTCGGGCGCGGTCGGCAGTTTCTGGTTGTGGTCGGCGATCACGGTGCGCACGTCGCCGATCGTTCCGGCGGCGATGATCTCGCGCAGGCGCACCATGTGCGGCAGCCAGCGCGTCCACATCGCCTCGAGGATCACGATGTTCTTCTCGGCCGCGAGGTCGACCAGCTTCTCGGCCTCGGCGGCGTTGATCGTGAACGGCTTCTCGACGAGCACGTGCTTGCCGCCGTGGATGGCGAGCGCGCTGTTCTCGGCGTGCATGGGGTGCGGGGTCGCGACGTAGACGATGTCGACCCCGGGGTCGGCGGCGAGCGCCTCGTAGCTCGGGTGCGCGGTCGCGATGCCGAACTTCTCGGCGAACCGGTCGGCCGACTCCTGCGAGCGCGATCCGACGGCGGCGACGGTGAATCCGTTGGCCAAGACGTCGGAGACGAACATCTCGGCGATGCCGCCGGTGCCGAGGATTCCCCAGCGGAGTGATTCAGTCATGTCGTTCCCCATCGAAAGGTGTGCAGAAAGCGGTCTCTCGATCATGCCACGGTGACGAGCACCGGCACCTCGCTGCCGAGCACTTCGTCCCAGCGGCCCACCACGAGGTCGACCTGCTCGCGCAGCTCGCTCGGCGATGCGCCCCTGCGGGCCGACACGGCGATCTTGAGCGCGGGGGTATCGCGCACCCGGTACCCGGAGACGGAGACCGACGCGACCGCGGGGTGGTCGGCGAGCGCGGCCTCGATGAGCGTCGCGGCCACCTTGGTGTCGACGACGATCGCCCCGTCGGATCCGCCGGCGCCCGACGATCCGCCGAGCCCGTCGGAGCCGCCGCGCCGCACGATCGTGCGCGTGTGCCCCCTGCCCTGCCGCAGCACGAACACGAGCAGCAGGGCGATCACGGCGACGCAGACGGCGAGCACGATCACGAGGGTGACGACCTGCGACGGGTCGAACACGATGTCGAGCGCGTCGGCGCCGTCGGTCCAGGCGGCGAGCCACTCCGGAACGAGGGCGGCCGCGGCCACTCCTCCCCCGACGGCGACCAGCACGAGACCGACGATCAGCAGCGCCGCCCGGTTGAGCACACGGTTGGTGGCGTTCACGCTCCCACCACCCCGCGGCGTTCGACGACCAGGCGCGGCGAGACGGCCGGCGCGAGATCGAGGCGGGCGAGTTCGGCCGTGACCGCGGCGGTGACGGATGACTCGTCGACGGGCCATCCGGAACTGCGCGTCACGCGCACCTCTGCCACGCGACGCGCGACGGAGACGACCACCTGGTCGGCGGCGACTCCCGCGGCGTGGGCCGCGACCCGCGCGAGGGCCGAGGCGGTCGCGCGGTTGTCGACGACGAGCGCCGTGCGTGTGGTGCGGCCGACGTGGTTGGCGCGGCGGCCGGGCAGCAGCGCCACGAGGACGAGTGCGAGACCGATCAGGACGACGACGGCTGCCGCCGCGACGAGAACGGGGACGTCGACGGTGCCCGGCAACGCGACGGCCGCGGCGACGGCGTCGGCCGGGTCGACGAGCAGGGCGGGCCGAGCGGCGAAGCGCAGCACACACTCGGTGCCGACCCACGCCGCGACGAGGATGCCGGCGACGGCGAGCGCGATCGCCGGGGTCGAGCGCGGCGAGTGGGTCTCGCGGCGCACGATGCGCCGGTAGACGCCGGATCTGTCGGCGATGGCTCGGTCGCTCATCTGTTTCTCCTGTCGACTCTGCGTGCTGCGGTGGTGCTGATACGGGCGGTGGTGAGGCGCAGGTCGACGGTTCCCACGGTGCTGCCGGTGAGGGCGAGCATGCGGTCGCGCACGACGGTCTGGGTTTCGGCGGCGCGGTCGAGAGCGGTCGTCGTCGTCCGCTGCGGCCCGGCGAGCGAGGGCAGCGCGATGGCGGTCGTCACGGAGACGCCGAGCAGGCCGTCGTCGTCGACCAGGTCGACCGACACGTCACGCGTGTCGACGCCCATCGCTTCGGCGGTCACGGCGGTCGCCACGGCGCGCAGCGCTTTCGCGCCCACCCGTGTGCGTCCCGCCCTCGGCCGTCCGGCCTCGGCGGGAACGGTCATGACGACGAACGCTTGCTGCGGAACGCGTCGACGACCCGGCCGAGGTCGAGCTTGCCGTCGAGCACACGCGCGACGAGGGCGCCGAGCGCCATCGCGACGGCGACGAAGACGAAGGCCCAGAAGCCGAACACGATCCAGCTGAGGGCGAGCACGGCACCGACGAAGATGCCCGAGACGGTGGTGGTCACAGGACTCGTGTTCCTGCGGCGTCGTCGACGACCACTGCGGTGTCGTCGTCGCTCGGGATGTGCACGTCGGTGATGGTGACGTTGACCTCGGTGACCTGCATGCCGACGAGGTTCTCGATCGCGGCGTACACCGCGGTACGCACGTTGTCGGCGACCGTCTGCAGCGGCATCGGGTACTCGGCGACGAGCGTGATGTCGACGGCGACCTGGGTCTCGCCCACCTCGACGCTGATGCCCTGGGTGAGGTCGGTGCTGTTGATCGCGTCGCGGATCGCGCCGAGCGCACGGGCCGCTCCGCCACCGAGGGCGAAGACGCCGGCGACCTCGCGGGTCGCGATGCCGGCGACCTTGGCGATGACGCTGTCGACGATGACGGTCGATCCGGTGCTCGACTGGTCGACGGTGACGGCCGGGGAGGTCGTGGTGGTGGTGGCGGTGGCCATGGTGGTTCTCCTAGCGGGTTGTTTCCTGTGTTTCGGAGCCGAGACTCAGGAGGGTTGGTATGCGATAGTCATGGGTAAGACGAGCCGTGCGCACGATTCGTCACGCGATCGCAGAAAGTTTTTTGAGGAACCGTGGACCAGGCGCTTTCGGAAGCATCGGATGCCGTGCTCGCTGCGCGCATCAGCGAGGGCGACGACCGGGCGTTCGAGGTGCTGGCCCGGCGGCATTCGCCCCTCATGCGCGCCTACGCCGCCCGGCTGCTGGGTTCCACCGTCGAATCCGACGACGTGGTGCAGGAGGCGTTCGTGCTGGCCTGGCAGAAGATGGGCGACGTCGCCGACGGCGGCGCGGTGAAGAGCTGGTTGATGCGCATCGTCACCAACAAGGCGATCGACCGCATCCGGGTGCGCAAGCAGCACGTCGACATCGACGACTGGGACGCCCCGACCCCGGCCGACCGGTCGCCCGACCACGTCGTCGAGGTGGCGATGCAACTCGATGCGCTATCGTCGGCGCTGAACAGACTTCCCGAACTGCAGCGGCAGTGTTGGATCATGAAAGAGGTCGGCGGCTCGTCGTATCACGACATGGCCGACGCACTCGACCTGCCCGTGTCGACCGTGCGTGGTCAACTGGCGAGAGCGCGACAGTCGCTCGTGACCGAGATGGAGGCGTGGCGATGACCGATCCCGACACCCTCGACGGTCACACGATCGAAGAGCTGAGCGACTACCTCGACGCCGGCCGCGAACCGCGCGACGAATCGATCGAGAACTCCCCCGGCTGCCAGATCGCCCTCGAGTCGCTCGCACGCCTGCGGGCGAGCACGTGGGCGGTTCTGGAGGCCGAGGCGCAAGCGACGCCCGCCGACGACGCCTGGCTCGGCCGGGTCATGGCCGGCATCGCCCGCGAGGCGCACGCGGGCCGCGACATCCCGATCGCCGCCCCTGACGAACGGGTCACGCTCGCCGTGACCGAGGGCTCGGTGCGCGGGCTCGTGCGCGCGGCCGGCGACGGTGTCGGCGGCGCGCTCGTCGGCTCGTGCACTCTGCTGGGCGACGTGACCGTGGCCGGCGAACCGGTCGACGTGCAGGTCACCGTGAGCGTCGCGTTCGGCGAGAACCTGCGGGAGGTCGCGCAGCAGATCCGGGAGCGCATCGCCGCGACCCTGGCCCTGCACACCGAGCTCGAGGTGCGCGACATCCACGTGACGGTGAGCGACGTGCATCCCGTCGCGAAACCGGCCGGAGGCGGAGTATGACGAACGACGAACTCGAACTCTCCCGGCAGCTCACCTCCCTCGTGCGGTCGCTGCCCGGTGTGCACGACGTGTACACGACCGGAGGACTCGTGGCGGCGGCCACGATGGCCGTGACGAACCTGTTCGACGACGAGGCGCGCGTCGCCGTGGAGGGCGACAAAGTGAGCGCGAGCATCGCGGTGGCGGCCGGCTTCGGCGCGCCCGACACCCTGCGCGCGGCGAGCGCCGCGATCGCGCGGTTTCTGACGGCCGCCGGCCGCGACGCCACGCACATCTCGGTGACCGCCAGCCGCATCGAATAGCCGCACCGGCTTTACAGCGGCGCGCACCCGGAGTCGAATAGACAGCGTGAGCGAGAAGAACGACGCGGCACCCCTGCGTTTCGACGGCTACGCGCCGTTCCGCGACTGGTTGCGCGAGAACCAAGACGCCTCGACCGGGGTGTGGATCGTGCTGGCCAAGAAGGGCTCGGACCAGACGACGGTCACCTACGCCGAGGCGCTCGACGCCGCGCTCGAGTTCGGCTGGATCGACGGGCAGGCCAAGCGCATCGACGACGCGACCTACATGCAGCGGTTCACCCCGCGCCGGCCGCAGAGCCCGTGGTCGTCGCGAAACGTGGAGGCCGCCGAGACGATGATCGCCGAGGGGCGGATGGCGCCGCGCGGCCTCGCGGAGGTCGAGCGGGCGCGCGCCGACGGACGGTGGGACCGGGCCTACGACGGGCCGGCGAAAGCCCGGCCGCATCCGGATTTCGTCGCCGCTCTCGCCGCGAACCCCGAAGCCGCAGCCTTCTACGCGACCCTGAACAGCCAGAACCGCTTCGCGATCTACTACCGTGTGCAGTCCGCGAAGCGAGACGAGACCCGGGCGAAGCGCATCGCCGACTTCGTGGCGAAGCTCGAGAGAAACGAAAAGTTTTACCCGTAGCTGAGGTTCCCTCTCACGTAGGATCGATCGCGATGACGACCGTCGGCCTGTTCCTCTCGCGTCTGCGCAGCTCGGCGATCGTGTTCGCCGCCCTCGGCGTCGTCGTCTTCGTCGCGAGCCTCGCGCTCGGTGCGACCGTCGGCTCGGTGCAGTCGGGTGTCGCGCAGGGCGGTCGCGAGGTGCTCGCGGCAGCGGCCCCGCAGTCTGCGGCGGTGCGCGTGACCACCCACCTGGCCGACGACGGCGAACGCCAGACCGCGGCCGCGGACGCGATGTTCGACGGCCTGTTCCCCGCCGGCACGATCGAGGTGCACACCCGCCAACGGTCCCTTCCGGTCGACCTGCCTGGCGGGTCGACCGCGGTGTTCGGTGTCGAGCCCGCGCTGCTCGACGCCGCGACGATCACCGCGGGCGGATGGCCTGCCGACGGGGTGGCCGTGCAGGAGGATGCGGCCCGCGAGCTCGGACTCGCGGTCGGCGACACGTTCGTGGTCGACGGCGGCAGCGAGCAGCTCCCGCTCGTCGTCGACGCCCTCTGGCGCGCAGACGATCCGACGGCGCCGCAGTGGTTCGCGGAGTCGACGATCGGCTCCGGCCGCGACGGCGACGCGGTCGGCGTCGTCGTGGTCGATCCCACGACGTTCCGGAAACTGCCCACCCAGCTGTTCGTCTCGTGGACCGCCTCCGCGACGACCGACGCGCTCGCCCCCGACACGATCGCGGCAGTGGGGCAGGCGCTCGACCGCCTGCACGGCGCGGTGCAATCGGCAGACGGCGTGGTCGAGATCTCCGCGTCGACCGACGGCACACTCGCCGCCACCCTGGAACGCATCGCCGACGCCGGGCGCGGAGCGGCGGCGATCGCCCTGTCCGCTCTCGTCATCGTCGGCCTCCTCGCGCTCGTGGCGGTCGTGCAGGTGAGCTCGGTGATCGTCGGCTCACGCCGACCGCACACCGACCTCCTGCGGGCGCGCGGACTGTCGCGGTGGCAGCTCGCCGCGCTCGCCGTCGCGGAAGCGGCCGTCGTCGCTCTGCCGGCGAGCGTGCTCGGCCAGGCGGGCACCGTCGCGATCGTCGGAGGCGGCGTCTCGGCCGGCGTCGTGGCCACCGCAGTCGCGGTCGGCGTCGCCACGGTCCTCTGCTTCGTCGGCGCCGTCCTTTTCGACGCGCGGCCCGCGGCCCGCGACGAGACGGCGAAACGCTCGCCCGCCGGTTTTCTCGTGATCGGCACCGTGCTCGCCGCCGCTGCGGCCCTCGCGACCTGGCGGCTCTTCTCTACCGGCCCGACCGACGGCGTCGACGTCGTCACGGCGACGAGTCCCGCGCTCGCGCTCGTCGCGGCCTCGGTGCTCGGGTGCGCCCTGCTCTACCCGGCGTCGGCCGCGCTCGCCCGCCGGGCGGCCCGTTCGGCTTCGGTCGGCACGGTGCTCGCGGCGCGGCAGGTGGCGAGCCGGGTCGCGCGGTACCTCGTGCCGTCGCTCGCCCTCGCCGTCGCGGTCGCGAGCGCCGTGTTCGCGACCGGTCTCGCGACCACCTGGGCCTCGACCGAACGCGACGTGCAGTTCGTGGGCGACGGCGGCGACGTCGCGGTCATGCTCGGCACCGACGGCGCCGCGGCGATCACCGCGCGACCGTTCGCCCCGATCGAGGGCGCCGATGCGGCCGCTGCCCTGCTGGTCGCGTCCGTCGGACTCGGCTCCGACCGGCTGCCGTTCGTCGCCGTGAGGCCCGACGCCGCAGCGCGGGTGATGGGTGAACCGTCGCGCTCCGTGGTCGCCGCCCTGAAGACCACGAGTCCGGATGATCCGGGCCTACCGCTGCCCGCCGGCGCGACCTCGATCTCGGCCCGGGTCACCGGCGACGGCGACGGTTCGGCCCCCACCTCGGTGTTCGACGTCGGAGTCTGGGCGGCCGATGCCGACGGTTCGCTGTCGCGTGTCACCCTCGCACCGGGCGACGACTACTGGTCGGCACCGCTGCCCGCCGGCGTCGGGCCGTGGACGCTGCTCGCCGTGGAGTCCCTCCGCACCGGCAAGGCGGATCGCTCCACCGCGCGCATCGAGGTCTCCCGCATCGCGGGATCGACCGCCGCACCGGTCACGCTCGACGTCACCGGATCGAGCCCGCGGGCGATCGCGGGCATCGCGCCGGTCGACGAGGAATCGGCTCTTCCGGTCGTGGTGACCACCGCCCTCGCGGCGCGCATCGGTCTTGTCGTCGGCGACCCGCTCGAGTTCACGTTCGAGCCGACGGGCAAGAACATCGAGGCGGTCGTGAGCGCCGTCACACCCCGCCTTCCCGGTGTCTCGTCGAAGCTCGCCCTCGGCACCGACCTCGTCGCCCTCGACGCCGTGACCCTGAGGCCGGGCGGGGCACCGGCGGAGGCGAACGCGGTCTGGCTGCGCACCGGCGAGCCGTCGGCGGTCGGGGCCGCCGTCGCCCGCGACACGCCGAGCACGGCGATCGTGTCCACCCGGGCGTCGACGTCGTCGGAGCCCGTGCTCGCGACCGCGCTCGACGCGTTCTGGCTCGCCGCGCTCGTCGCGGGACTCTTGGCGCTCGTCGCGGTCGCCGCGTTCTTCACCGACGATTTCCGCGGCCGCCGCGGAGACATCGCGGTTCTCCGGGCGCTCGGTTTCTCGCCGCGCGCCCAGGCGTCGACCCGGTCGCGCGAACTGGTCGCCGTTCTCGGGTTGGCCGCCCTCGTCGGCGCGGCGACGGGAGCCGGGGTGACGGCGCTCACCGTCGGCCCGTTCATCGCCTCGGCCGTGCCAGCCACCGCCGGGTTCGTGAGCGTCGCCCCCGCCTTCGACCCCGTGCCGTGGCTGGCCTTCTGCGGAGTGCTCGCCGTGCTCGCCGCGGCCGTGGGGTCCGCGCTCGTCGCGGCCGTGCGCCGGTCTGCCACGAGCGCCGTCGACGAGGTGCGCGCGTGAGCGCCCGCACGATCGCGCGCCGCTCGCTGCGCGCATTCGCACCCGTCGTCGCTATGGTCGCTCTCGTCACCCTGGCCATGGCGGTCGTCGCCACCGCCATCCCCCGGTCCGTCGACGGTTTCCTCACCGCGGGACTGCGCTACGACGCGGCGCAGGTATCGGCCCTCGGCCGCGACGTCGAGGCGCAGGGCGCGGCGGATCTCGATTTCTCGCCGGGTGACGGCGACGGAATGTCCGAGGGTGCGTCGGAGACCTGGGGGCTGTTCGACGAACAGGCGGAGGCGCTCCGCTCGGCGCAGCCGCGGCCGCTGCGCGATGCGCTGGGGCGGGCGGACTACACCGTCGTCACGACGCCCGAGCCGTTCGCCGTCTCGAGCGCGCGCACCGTCTCGCTCGGTTACGACCCGCGGTTCCTCTCGAGGATCACGGTCGTCGAGGGCGAGGCACCCGCCGCCGGACCGAGGGCGGTTCCCGGCGACGAGCCGATCGAGGTCATCGCCACCGCACCCGTCGCCGACGCGCTCGAGTGGCCGGTGGGCGAGACGCGCCTCGTCGACCTCGCCGACCGCCTGCAACAACCGCTGACGCTCTCGGGAATCTTCGAGGCGAACGATCCCGACGACGGATACTGGCAGCACACCACCGCGACTTTGACACCCGTGATCGACCGCACGAACACCGAGCCGCTCGTCTTCGGCACGGTGTTCGCCGATGCTCCCGGGTTCACCGCGCTGCTCGACGGTGTCGCGCCGTTCACGCCGCGACTCTCGGTGTGGTTCCCGGTCGAGGTGGATTCGCTCGAGACGTCGACGTCGGCGCAGCTCGCGCAGCAACTGCGCAAATTCTCCAGCGCCGCGCAGCAGGTGGGAGACCCCGGCCGTGCCTCGATGCTCTTCGGCAGCAATCTGCCCGACGTCCTCGAAGAGGCCGCGGCCCGGAACGCGAGTTCGCAGGCGATCCTCGCCACGATCCTCGCCGGACCGTTCGGTCTCGCGGTCGCGATCGAGATACTCGTGGCCAGGCTCGCCGCCGCTCGGCTGAAGGCCAGCCTCGCCCTGCTCGCTGCGCGCGGGGCGTCGGCCACCCAGCGGAGGCTCCTGCTCGCCGTGCCGGCCCTCGCGCTCGGGGTCGTCGCGACCGCCGTGGGTGTGGCGCTCGCGCTGCTGCTGCCGGGCGGCACCGTCGGTGTGCTCGGTTGGCTGGCGATCGCCGCGACGGCGCTCGCCCCGGCCGTTCTGCTCGTGGTCTTCGCCGCGGGGTCCGACGGCATGGCTCCCCGCCTGCGACGACGCGTGCGGTCGGTGGGCGAAGCCGTCGTCGTACTCGTCGCCGTGGCATCCGTCGCGTCGGCCCTCCAGCGCGGAGCCGCGACGTCGGGGGGCTCGCCCGGCGGCTCCGTCGACCTGGTCGCCGCCGCCGCCCCGCTCGCTCTCACGCTGCTCGGCTGCGTGGTGACGCTGCGCCTCTACCCCGTGGTGCTGCGCCGCTCGCTCGCCGCCGCGCATCGCACGCGGGGTATCGCGCGCTTCCTCGGTCTGGCCCGCGCGCTGCGCGCCGGTTCGGCCGGCCTCGTGCCGGTGCTGGCGGTGCTCATCGGAGTGTCGGTCGCCGTGTTCTCCGGTGTGCTCACGTCGACGCTCACCGCCGGCACCGAGACCGCGTCGGCGGCGCGGGTCGGAGCCGACATCGCCGTCGACGACGTGCGACTCGACCCGGAAAGCGTCGACGCTGTGCGCTCCGTCGACGGCGTCGCGGCCGTCGCTGCGATCTCGAGCGACCTGTTCCACCGCATCACCCCCGAGAACCAGCCCAGGTTCCAGGCGACCCTGCTGCTCGTCGACCCCGGCGAGCTGGCCATGGTGCAGCAGGGGCGGCCGGGGGCCCTCGATCTGCCCGACCTCGCCCCGTCCTCCGACGGCACGGTGCCGCTCGTGGCATCGGAGAGGGTGGCCGACGCGCTCGCCGGCGAGACGACCGTGCTGCTCGACTACTCGACCGATGTCACCGTGGTAGCGCCGCCGGTCGCGAGCGAGATCTTCAACACGAGCGCGAACTGGGTGCTCGCCGACATCGCGAACGCCGAAGAACTGAACTTCCCGTCGCCGGTGCTCGCGGGACAGCTCGTCGTGCGACTCGACCCCGGCGCGTCGGTCGACGCGGTCACGGCCGACATCGTGGGACTCGTCGGAGCGGATGCCACGGTCAGCACCCCCGAGTCGGTGACGGCACTCCGCTCCGCGAACCCCGCGGTGGGCGGGGTGCGCACGGCGACGGTTCTCGCGATCCTCGGGTCGGCCCTGCTCAGCGCCGCCGCGCTCGCCCTCACCACGGTGCTCGACGGCCGCTCCCGTCGCGCCTCGCTCGCCCTGCTCGGCACCCTCGGGCTCGGGCGGCGTCAGGCCCGCCGCACGGTGGCCTGGGAGCTCGCGCCGCTGTCGGCCGTCGGGCTCGTCGTCGGTGTGGTGCTCGGCGCCGCCCTCGCGGCGATCGTGCTCACCACCGTCGACCTGAGGCCGTTCACCGACGGGATCGACCAGCCGGGCATCGTCGTCGACCCGCTGCTGATGCTCGCCATCGGCGGCGGATTCGCCCTGCTGCTCGTCGTCACCGTCGCCGCGGCCGCCGCACGGGCGACGCCACGGACACGATCGCTCGCAACCGATGAAGGATGGGATTCATGACACGACCAGACATCGAGTGTGTCGACCTCGTACGCATCTTCCGCACAAAAGACGTCGAGGTGCAGGCGTTGCAGGGGCTCACCCTGAGCGTGGAGGCGGGCGAGATGGTCGCCGTCGTCGGTGCATCCGGCTCGGGAAAATCCACCCTGCTCAACGTGCTCTCCGGACTCGACCGGCCGTCTGCCGGCCGCGCGCTCGTCGCGGGCCACGACATGCTCGCCATGAAGCGGGCCGAGCGTGTGGTCTTCCAACGCACGAGCGTCGGGTTCGTCTGGCAGCAGACGTCGAAGAACCTGCTGCCCTACCTGACCGCCGCAGAGAACATCGCCGCCGTGCTCGCCATCGCCGGCGCGGTGCGCGGCGGCGCGCGGGCGAAGCGGGTCGACGAGGTGCTCGACCTGCTGGGGGTCGGCGACATGCGCGACCGCCGGGCCGCCGAGATGTCGGGCGGTCAGCAGCAGCGCGTCGCGATCGCCGTCGCGATCGCCAACGACCCGAAGGTGCTGCTCGCCGACGAACCGACCGGCGAGCTCGACGAGGCCACGAGCGAAGACGTGCTCGGCGCGATGCGCCGGGTGAACGAAGAACGCGGTGTCACGACCCTCATCGTCACCCACGATCCGACGGTCGCGACGCAGGTGCGGCGCACCGTGCAGATCCGCGACGGGCGCACCTCGACCGAGGTGGTGCGCAGCACCCGCACCGACGAGCTCGGCGGCGAGTACGCGGTCGCCGAGGAGTTCGCCGTGCTCGACCGTGTCGGCCGTATGCAGCTGCCCGCCGCCTTCACCGCGAGCCTCGACCTGCGCGACCGGGTGCGGCTCACCCTCGAGGGCGACCACGTGAGCGTGCGCCCCGGACACGAGACGACGCAGAAGGAGAACGACCGGTGACGACACCCCTGCTGCGCGCCGAGCGACTCGGCCGCGTCTTCTCCACCCGCGCGGGCGACGTCGTGGCCTGCGCCGACATCGATCTGGAGGTCTACGCCGGCGAACTGGTCGTCGTGCGCGGACCGTCGGGGGCCGGAAAGTCGACCCTGCTGCGGCTTCTCGGCGGACTCGACACCCCGACCACGGGCCGGGTGTCCGTCGACGGGTCGCCCTACGACGAGCTCTCCGAGCAGCAGGCCGTCGACCTGCGCCGCGACGACCTCGGCTTCGTCTTCCAGTCGTTCGGTCTCATCCCGGTGCTCACGGCCGCCCAGAACGTCGAACTGCCGCTGCGGATGAAGAACGTCGACGCCGCCACCCGCGACGCACGCGTGGCGGAGGTGCTCGAACTGGTCGGCCTCGCCGAGCACGCCGCGCAGCTGCCCGACGAACTGAGCGGCGGACAGCAGCAGCGGGTGGGCATCGCGCGGGCGCTCGCGGTTCCGCCGCGCATCCTCATCGCCGACGAGCCGACCGCGCAGCTCGACAGCACGAACGCGGCCGTCGTGATGGACCTGCTCGCGGCCCTGGTCGAGACCGCGGGTATCGCCGTCGTCGTCGCGACGCACGACGCCGACCTCGCCGACCGCGCGCACCGGGTGGTCGAGCTGCACGACGGCCGCATGCTCCCCGGTTAGGCGGCGGGTGCGACCGCCGCGGCGGTGATCGCGGCGACGACGGCGGCCAGCTGGGCCACCACCTCGGCATCGTCGCGCGGGTGGGTCTCGGCGAAGCGCACGACGGAGCCGGGGATCGACAGCTTCACGTCGTCGAGCACGTTCGCGCCGGCGATGCCGAACGCCTTGCGCGCCTCGTCTTGCGCCCAGATGCCGCCGAACTGGCCGTAGGCGCTGCCGATGACGGCGACGGGCTTGCCGGTGATGGAGCCCTGCCCGAACGGGCGCGACGACCAGTCGATCGCGTTCTTCAGCACGGCGGGGATGGTTCCGTTGTGTTCGGGGGTGAGCACGAGAACCGCGTCGGCCGCGGCGACCGCGGCACGGAACTCGGCGGCCTTCGCGGGGACCGAGCCCTCGACGTCGATGTCTTCGTTGTAGAAGGGGATCTCGGCGAGACCGTCGAACACGGTGAACGCGGCGTCGCTCGTCGCGGATTCGATGGCGGCGTCGGCCAGCTGGCGGTTCGTGGAGGCCGAACGGAGGCTGCCGACGAGCACGAGGATGGAGGGCTGGGTCATGGGATCACTTTCGTTGGAACGGGATTTAAAACAACACCCGTTGTTAAACGTTGGCGATCCGGATTTCTTCCCGCCTCGGGAAACTCGCAGCTACTGCTGGTCGAGATCGCTCTCGAGCAGGGCGGTGAGCGTCTCGAGCGCCGCGTCGGCGTTCTCGCCCTCGGTCGTGAGCGTGACCTGCTCGCCGTGCGAGACGCCGAGCGTCAGCAACCCGAGGATGCTCGCTGCGTTGACCGGCGTGCCCTCGGCCTTGGCGATGGTGACGGCGACCCCCGAGGCGAGCGCCGCCTGCGAGAACAACGAGGCGGGGCGGGCGTGGAGTCCGGAGGTCGATCCGACGGTGACTGTTGCGGTAGGCATGGCTCCAACGATAGCCCGGCTCACTTCGCGAACAGCCCCCGGTAGTACTCGTACACCCACCCGGTGAGCGCGATGAGCACGAGCGGAACCCCGTAGAGCGCGAGCCACGGCCCGAGCGCGAGCCCCAGGAACACGACCGCCAGTGCCCCGGCGAGCATCACCGGCCACCAGCTCCACGGGCTGAAGAAGCCCTGCTCGGCGTCGCCGTCGTCGATCTCGGCGTCGACGCGGTCTTCGGGCAGCTCGGCGCCTTGGGCCTTGTGGGTGCGGCCGACGTAGAACGCGATCAGGCTCGATGCGACCGCCGACAGGGTGAGCGCGACGGTGCCCGCCCATTCGATGCCGCCGCCGGTCACGCTCGCCGTGCTGGCGAGCGGCTGGTCGTTGAAGAACACCGACCAGACCGTGTAGACGATCGCGAGCAGGCCGAAGTAGCCGGCCAAGATCCAGAACAGCTTGGTGTTGGCACCCATGCGCAGGCTTCTTTCCGCGAAGAAACAAGAACCGCGTCAAGTGAACTCCGCGTCAAGCCGTTCCGACAAGTACTTGACCTCGCCCGGAACTGGCTAGATTGTGCAGATGACCTCAGCCCTCCTCGCTCTCGGCGACGAAGCCTTCGTTTCGCTCACCACCTTCCGCAAGTCGGGCGCGGCCGTGTCGACGCCGGTGTGGGTGGCCCGCGACGGCGACTCCCTGATCGTGACCACCCCGACCGACAGCGGCAAGGTCAAGCGCCTGCGCAACAACGCGCGCGTCGAGTTGGCTCCGTGCACACGCATGGGAAAAGTGGCGGATGACGCGGTGCCGGTGCCCGGCACCGCGGTGCTCGCCGGCGACGAGCGGTCGGTCGAGAGCTCCAGCGCGATCATTCGCAAAAAATACCCGATCGAGTACCGCGTTTTTATGGTGGTCGAGGCGATCGTGGCCAAGCGCCGCAAGCCGCGCGTCATCGTGCGCATCTCGGCCGCCTGAACCGGCGGCCGGCGACCCGCCCGAACCTCTCTCCGCTCCGAACACCCGGTATGACACCGACACCGGCACGCGCGACCGTCGAAGCCGTCGCCCAGGCCAGCACCCTGCGCAGCTGGAACATCGCGCTGCAGACCCCTCCCACCGCGTTCTACCCGGAGTTCGGGCCGCTGCCGGCGGTCGTCGGCGTGCACGGCCAACCCGCGCAGTGGGACGTCGCCGGGTACCGCCGCACGCTCGAACTGTCCGACGGCGGGAGCGTGGTGGAGACGATCACCGAGAGCGACCCCGGGGTGTTCTTCGGCTACGACCTCTCCGCGTTCCGGAAACTCTTCGGTCGGCTGGTCTCCGGGGCCCGCGCGGAATGGACCTTTTCTGCCGAGGGCGCGACCACACGCATCCGCTGGTCGTATACGTTCCATCCGCTCGCGGGCCGCGGCCTGGTCGTGCGGGCGATCGTGGCACTGTTCTGGGCGCCGTACATGCGCCACGTGCTGCCGACGATCGTCTCGGCCATCAACACCCGCTAGTACCCTCGGAGGGTGGCACACAAGAGAGACTCCCGGCGGCCGGACACCGACGTCGAGGTGCAGCGCGTCTACGACGGCGACATCTACGTACGGGTGAACTCGGTCGGCAGCGGGGTGACGCGGCCGTTCCTGCTCATCCCCGGCATCGGCGTCTCGTCTACCTACTTCGAGCGGCTCGCACCGGATCTGAACGAGTTCGGCCCGGTCTACGCGCTCGACCTGCCCGGCTTCGGCGGGGTGCCGCACCCCGACCACGCGCTCAGCATCCGCGACTACGCCGACCTCGTGGGCCGGGTGATCGACGATCTCGGCCTCGACGACCCGATCGTCGTCGGACACTCGATGGGCAGCCAGATCGTCAGCGACCTCGCGGCGCGGCGCTCCGACATCTCGACCCTCGTGCTCATCGGACCGGTCGTGAACCCGGCCGAACGCTCATTGCTCACGCAGGCCCGTCGCTTCCTCGGCGCCGCCTGGCACGAGCCGGGCCGGGTCAAGGCACTCGCGATCGGCGCCTACCTGTTCTGCGGATTCAAGTGGTTCTCTCGTGTGTTGCCGAAGATGATGGCGTACCCGATCGAAGACGCCCTGCCGAAGATCACCGCCGACACCCTCGTCATCCGCGGGGAGTTCGACGGCGTCGCACCGCGTGACTGGGTGCGCCGCATGGGCGAGCTGCTGCCGACGTCGCAGCTGTGGGAGATGCCGGGCGCCGCGCACTCGGTGATGTACGCGCACGCCGACGAGGTCGCGCGGCTCTGTGTCGCGCACGCGCGCGGCGAACTGCGCGCTGCGGCGCGGGCCGACGGCCTGAACGTCGCGACCGTCTCCGACGACGAGACGGATGACGCGCTCGGTGCGGCCACCACGGCGAAGGCGCTCGGCGGCCGCCTGACCGAGGCGGTCGGCGTCATCACCGACGACGACGAGCTGATCGAGGAGGGCAAGTCGACCCACGCGGAAGCGATGGACGAGGCCGGCGAGCGCGGCCGGCGAGGACCGGACCGCTAGACCAGCACCCCCGCGTCGAGGCGGATGACGCGGTCGGCCGCCGCGATCACGGCATCGTCGTGCGTCGCGTGCACCACCGCGACACCGCGCGCGGCCTCCCGGGCGATCGCCAGCCCGATGAGCACGTCGGCTTCGTCGTCGAGGCCGACGGTCGGCTCGTCGAGCAGAAGAACGTCGGCGCGTTGGGCGAGGCCCTGCGCGACGAGCGCGCGCTGGCGCTGGCCGCCCGAGAGCCGGTGCAGCGCGCGGTGCTCCAGGCCGCCGAGACCGAGGGCGCGGATGCTGTCGGCGACGATCTCCCGGTCGGCTCGGGTCAGCGGCCGCCAGAACGGACGGCCACCCCACCGCCCCATCGTCACCGCGTCGCGCACGGTGAGCGGCAGGGACGCGGGCACGGCACTGCGCTGCACCACGAACGCGACGCGGGTTCCGGCGGGTCGGCGCGCGCTGCCCGAGTGAGCCTGGGTGCCCGCGATCACGGAGAGCAGGGTCGATTTTCCCGAACCGTTGCGACCGGCGAGCGCCGTGACCTCGCCCGAGCGCAGGGTGGCGCTGACCGAGTTCAGGGCGTGGATGCCGTCGTGGTCGACGGAGATGTTCTGGAGTTCGATCACGCCTCTACCATAGCTCAAATGATTATCGTTCTCATGTAGGGTCGTTTCCGTGATGCACCTCTTCGACCCTTTCGCCGCCGACTTCATGCTGCGCGCCCTCGGCGGCGGCGTGCTCGTGGCGGCCGTCTGCGCGATCGTCGGCACCTGGGTCGTCATCCGCGGCATGGCCTTCCTCGGCGAAGCGATGGCGCACGGGATGCTGCCGGGTGTCGCGGCGGCGAGCCTCCTCGGCCTGCCCGTCATCGCCGGGGCCGCGGTGAGCGCCGTCGTGATGACCTTCGGCGTGAGCGCCATCACCCGGCGGGGACGGTTGTCGAACGACACCGGCATCGGGCTGCTCTTCGTCGGCATGCTCTCGCTCGGCGTCATCATCGTGTCGCACTCGCGCAGCTTCGCCGTCGACCTCACCGCCATCCTCTTCGGCGATATCCTCGCCATCGGCGAGACGGACATCGCGCTGCTCGCCGTCGCGCTCGGCGTCACCCTGCTCGTGGCCGTGCTCTTCCACCGGTCGTTCGTCGCCCTCGCCTTCGACCCGCGGGTCGCGCACACGCTGCGGTTGCGCCCCCGCCTCGCCGGGGCCGTGCTCGTCGGCCTGGTCACCCTCGCCGTGGTCGCCTCCTACGGGGCCGTCGGCTCGCTGCTCGTCGTCGGGCTGCTCCTCGCCCCCGCCGTCGCGGCCGGGCACTGGGCCACCCGCATCCCGACGACCATGCTGCTCGCCGCCGTGTTCGGCTGCCTCGCGGTGTACGCCGGGCTGCTCGTCTCCTGGCACCTCGAAACCGCCGCCGGTGCATCCATCGCCGCCGTCTCCATCGTCATCGCCGGCCTCTCCGCCGCGCTCTCCGCCCTCACCCGCCAGCTCACGAAAGTCACCAGTGTCACCTCGTAACACCCTCACCACCCTCACCACCCTCGCCGCGCTCGGAACGTTGCTCGCCGTGACCGCCTGCGCGTCTCCCGCCCCGACACCCGCCGCCGACAAACCGCACGGGTACGTCGAGGGGGCCGCCGAACTCGCCGAACCGCAGCTCACCCTCGCCACCGTCGACGGAGCCGGCGAGCTCGCCCTCACCGACCTGATCGACGAGTCGCGCGTCGCGGTCGCCGACCTCGACGGTGTGACCGCCGTGGCGACCGACGGACGCTACGTGTTCGCCACGACCCCCGACGGCGTCGACATCGTCGACACCGGCGTCTGGACCGTCGACCACGAAGACCACTCGCACTACTACCGGGCCGAGCCTCGCGTCGTCGGCACGGTGGCCGGTGAGGGCGACGCGGTCGTCACGGGCGGCGGAACCGTCACCGCCGTGACCTTCCCCGCGAGCGGCGAGAGCGTGCTGCTCGACAGCGACGCGCTCGGCACCGGCGAGATCTCGGAGGTCGACCGCATCGCCGCCGACCTCGTCGCGCCGTTCAAGACCGCGACGCTCGTCGCTTCGGGCGGCACCGTCACCGTGCTCGACCAGCCGGGCGCCGAGATCGCCTGCTCCGAGCCGTCGGACGCGATCACGACGCGGGTCGGTGTGGTGATCGGATGCGCCGAGGGCGCCGTTCTCGCGACGCTCGACGCCGAGACGGTCGCCTTCGAAGCACTGCCCTACCCCACGGCGGTCGATGCGGCCGAGCGGGCCACCGTGTTCGCCGCCCGCCCCGGACGCCCGACGGTGGCCGCCCTCGCGGGCGGCTCGGGGTTCTGGCTGCTCGACAGCCGGGAACGTTCGTGGTCGCGCTTCGCCACCGAGACGCCTCTGCTGCGCGTCGTGGCCGCCGACGACACCGGACCGACCGACGGCGGCGGTCACGTGGTCGCGCTGTCGGCCGACGGCCGGATCCTGACCCTCGACGGCGCCACGGGCGCGACGATCGCCGCGACCGGACCGCTGCTCGCCGCGACCGTCGCCGACCCGGCGCTGCTCGCCGGCGTCGAGCTCGCCGTCGACGCGAACCGCGCCTACGTCAACGCGCCCGCCGAGGGCGCGGTCTTCGAGATCGACTACGCCGACGGGGCCCGTGTGGCGCGCACCTTCGACGTGCCGGCCTCTCCGCTGTTCTTCGCCGAGACGGGACGCCTGTCATGAGAACCCCCCTGAAGACCACGACGGCGTTCGCCACGATCGCGGTGACGCTCGCCGCCCTCGCGGGGTGCAGCTCGCCCGCCGGCGACCGGCCGCTCGTCGTGGTCACCACCAACATCCTCGGCGACGTCGTGTCGAACGTCGTCGGCGACGAGGCCGAGGTCATGGTGCTGATGAAGCCCGACGCCGACCCGCACTCGTTCGAGATCTCGGCGAAAGACGCCGCGCGCATCCTGGGCGCCGACCTGCTGGTGTCGAACGGGCTCGGGCTCGAAGAGGGGCTGCAGCAGCACCTCGATCAGGCCGAGGCCGAGGGCGTCGAGACACTGGCCGCGGGCGACGTCGTCGACGTGCTCGCCTACGGCTCCGGCGACTCGGAGGGCGTCGACGACCCGCACTTCTGGACCGACCCGGCGCGCATGCTCGACGTCGCCGCCGCCGTCGCCGACGCCGTGGAGCACCACGTCGAGGGGGCCGATGCCCGCGTCATCCGCTCGAACGCCGACGACTACTCCGAGCGGCTGCGCGAGCTCGACTCCGAGATGACGGCGGCGTTCGAGGCGATCCCCGCCGGGCAGCGCAACCTCGTGACCAACCACCACGTGTTCGGCTACCTCGCCGACCGGTTCGGCTTCACCGTGATCGGCGCCGTGATCCCCGGAGGTTCGACCCTCGCCGCACCGAGCGCCTCCGACCTGCGCGATCTCGTCGGCGCGATCGACGAGGCGGGCGTCGCCACGATCTTCGCCGAGTCGTCACAGCCCGACCGGCTCGTGCAGGTGCTCGCCGACGAGGCGGGCGTCGACGTCGCCGTCGTCGAGCTCTTCACCGAATCGCTGAGCGGACCGGGCTCCGGCGCCGACAGCTATCTGACCATGATGCGCACGAACACGGAGCGCATCTCCACCGGCCTCTCCCCCTGACGGGGCGGGCCACCACAGTGAAGGAAACAATGAAAACCCACCTGAAACTCGTCGCGCTCGCGGCGGGCTCCGCGCTCGCCCTGACCGCGTGCGCCAGCAGCACCCCCGCGGCGGAGCCGTCCACCGACGGGGCGGCCGAGACCGGCACCGCACGTGTCGCGCTCACCTACGACGGCGGCATCGTCGTGCTCGACGCCACGACCCTCGAGAGCGCGGCCGACCTGCCGCTCGAGGGCTTCAACCGCCTCAACGCGGCGGGCGACGGCCAGAACGTCTTCGTCACCACGACCGAGGGCTTCCAGGTTCTGCGCGCGGCCGGCGAGCCCGAGCTCACCGACCTCGTCTTCGAGGCGAACACGGCCGGCCACGTGGTCAAGCACGGCGACAAGACCATCCTGTTCGCCGACGGCACCGGCGACTCGACGATCTTCGAGACCGACGCACTGCTCGACTCGACGACCGAGCTGCCCGAGACCGAGACGATCGAATCGGAGGCTCCCCACCACGGTGTCGCCATCGAGCTCGAAGACGGAACGTTCCTCTCGACGCTCGGCACCTCCGAGGGCCGCACCGGCGTGCGTGTGCTCGACGCCTCGCGCACCGAGGTCGACCGCAACGAGGAATGCTCCTCGGTGCACGGAGAGGGGGCCGCGATGAACGAGGTCGCCGTCTTCGGCTGCAGCGACGGCGTGCTCGTCTACGACGCGGGCGTCTTCACCAAGATCACCGCTCCCGACGCGTACGGCCGCACCGGCAACCAGTACACGACAGAGACCTCGGCGATCACGGTCGGCGACTACAACTCCGACCCCGACGCCGAGGGCGTGCTGCTCAGCCAGCTCGTGCTCACCGACACCGAGGCGAAGACCGCGCGGGTCATCGACATGCCGGAGGGCGTCGGCTACACCTGGCGCGACGTGGTGCGCGGCGCCGACGACGAGGCCTACGTGCTCGGCTCCGACGGCAGCGTCTACGAGCTCGACGTCACGACGGGCGAATTCACGCAGCTCGCCTCGGTCATCGACGCGTGGGAGGGTCCGGCCGAGTGGCAGGACGCGCATCCCGCGCTCTCCATCCTCGACGGAACGCTCTACGTGACCGACCCGGCCGCCGATTCGGTGCACGCCGTCGACGTCGCGACCGGCGAGGTCGTGGCCTCGGCCGAGCTGCCCGGCGCTCCGATCGAGATCGCGGTCGTACCCGGCCGCTAGCGCCCGAGGGGCATACCGTCGCGCTGCTAGCGTGGCGGTATGCCCACGCCAGAAGAGAACGCGGATGCGCGCCAGCAGCGAGCGGAAGAGCTCTTGAAAGCGGTCGCCGGCGGAGCAGACCTCGGCCAGGAGACCTTCAAGATGTCGAACGAGTTCACCGACGAGTTCACGGCGAAGTTCACCGCGCGACTGAAACGTCTCTTCCGTCGCTGACGACGAAAAGCCCCGCACGCCGATCACGGCGTGCGGGGCTTCGTCGTGTGCGACTAGCGCTTGATCGCGTCGAGGTGCAGCATCGCGGCGAGGTTCTTGTCGAGCTCGTCGTCCTGGAACACCTTCTTCCAGTCGTCCTTGATGATGTTCGAGCGGCCGTAGTCCATCGCGATGAGGCACGCGTCGGAGAACGGGTTGTCGCCCTTGAGCGTGTTCGCGAGCGCGACCTGGGTGTGGCCGAGCAGCATGGCGCGGGCAGCGGGCTCGGGGATGCCCATCGTGTTGATGGCCTCGTCGAGCGACTCCTTGAGCAGCGCGCCGATCATGCAGGCGATGGTCTCGACCAGCGTCGGCTCGAGCTGCGCGAGCTGCTTCACGGTGACCCAGTGCACGTCGACGACCGGAGCGTACATCGCGCGGATGGTCGCCTCGGTGATCTCGCGCTTGCTCTCGTCGTCGCTCTCGATCGCGGCGACGACGTCCTGCGGCGCCGCGATGCCGCCGAAGGTGTCGGCGTACTCTTCGGGCGTGTGACGCTCGAGGAACACCGAGGGGTGGCACGGGTGGGCGACGGCGAAGACGACGTCGTCGCGCGTGGTGAGCAGACCGGCGTAGGCGGCGGCGGGGTCGAGCGTGAGCACGACGGTGCCGGGGCGCAGCAGCGGCACGAGCGCGCTCGATACCGGGCCGAGGGCGAGGTCGGGAACGGCGAGGATGACGACGTCGGCGACGAGCACCGCTTCTTCGCTCGGGGTGACCGTGCGGCCGATCTCTGCCATGCGGCTCTGGCCGGCGGGCGAGTTCTCGCTGTAGTAGACCGTGTGGTCGGTCTTCGCGAGGTTGTTGGACACTCGCGTGCCCATTTTTCCGCCCGCACCGATGACAGCGATGGAAATGGGGTTCGACATTACTTGCTCCTTAGGTACTGCAGGTTGGAAAGGTTCCAGGTGTTCTCGAGGGCAGAGGTGTCCTCGATGGTCTCGCCGAGCGGAAGCCAGTGCTCGATGATCTGGGTGATGCCACGCTCGGCCGGTTTCACCGTCGCGAGCATGTGGTCGTAGTCGAGCAGGCCGGTTCCGAGGGGCACGCCCTCGAGGGTGAAGCCCACCCAGCCGCCGCGCCTCGTGAACGCGAAGTCTTTGACGTGGATGTTCGCGACGTAGGGCGCACAGCGGTCGATGACGTCGACCGGGTTCTCGAGGGCCGCGACCGAGTTCGCCGGGTCGAGGCAGATGCCGAGGCTCGGACTCGCGACGGCCTCGACGAGCGACACGAGGTCGCGCGACTGCACCTGCTCGTAGGTCTCGAGCGCGACGGTGACGCCCGCCGCCTCGTAGGCCGGCAGCGCGGTGCGCAGCAGCGCCTCGGCCTCGGCGATCGAGGGCTGGTGTTCGGCGGTGTTGATCATGCTGCGCACGGTCGTCGCGCCGAGCGTGTCGGCCATCCGCAGGAAGCTCGCGAGGTGGTCGGGCAGCACGCCGCGGGTGCCGAGCTCGAGCGTGATGCCGAGGTCGTCGGCGAGCACACGGAGGTCGCGCAGCTCGGCCGCCGAGTAGCTCAGGATCGGCGCGTAGTCGCAGATCTGGAACAGGTCGACGTCGAGGTCGCGCGTGCGGCGCAGCATGTCGGCGAGGCTCAGCGGCTGCGGCGCGAGCGCCGAGTGCTGCCAGAAGAAGGCGTAGGTGCCGAGACCGATCATCGTGCCACCTCAGGAGTGCGGGTGGCGGCCAGCGCGGCCGCCTCGTCGAGCACACGGCCGAGGGCCGCGGTGTCGTGGGCGAACCGGCCGAGGAACACACCGTCGACGTCGGAGCCGAGTTCGGTGAGCAGGCCCGGTCCGGCGCTGCCGCCGTAGATGACGACGCTGCCGTCGCGGCCGGCGAGCCCGGCCACCGATGCGCGCAGCAGGGCGCAGACCTCGCGGATGTACGCGGCAGGGGCGGGCTCGGCGGCGCCGATCGCCCAGACGGGTTCGTAGGCGACGATGACGCGTCCGTCGGGAGCGCCTTCCAGGGCGGACGCCACCTGGCGCAGGCTTTCGGCCGCGGCATCCGCCGGTTCTCCCTCGACGGTCTCGCCGATGCAGAGAACCGGGGTGATGCCGTTGCGCAGGGCGGCCGAGGTCTTCTCGGCGACGATCTCGTCGGTCTCGCCGAACAGCCGTCGGCGCTCGGCGTGGCCGACCTCGACGACGCCGACCCCGATCTCGGCGAGCTCTGATCCGCTGACCTCGCCGGTGAACGCACCGCTGTCGGCCGAGGCGAGGTCTTGCGCCCCGACGACGACGTGGCTGCCCTCGAGGATCTCGACGGCCGCGGGCACCGCGAGGTACCCGGGGATCACGAAGAGGTCGACGGCGCTCGAGACGACGCCGGGGTGCGAGTGGGCGAGTTCGGCCACAGCGGCGCACCAGTCGAGGGCTTGGGCATGCCCGAAGTACATCTTCAGGCTCACGCCGACGGTGACGGGGGTGGTCATCAGCAGGTGCCGGTGGTCTCGTACTCGTCGAGGACGGCGACCTTCTCTGCGCTCGCGCTGGACTCGTCGAAGCGGTAGGTCAGCCACTCGCGCACGAGGCGGCGGGCGAGCTCGATGCCGACGACGCGCTGTCCCATGGTGAGCACCTGCGCGTTGTTGCTGAGCACGGCGCGCTCGACCGAGAAGCTGTCGTGGGCGGTGACGGCGCGGATTCCCTTCACCTTGTTCGCGGCGATCGCGACGCCGAGGCCGGTTCCGCAGAACAGCAGGGCACGGTCGGCCGAGCCCGCGGCGACGAGCTCGGCCGCGGCGATGGCGACCTTCGGGTAGGCGGTGTGACCGTCGGCGTCGACTCCGACGTCGGTGACGAACTCGACGAGGTCGCTCAGCTCGAGGTCGCCCTTGACGATCTCCTTGTAGTCGAATCCGGCGTCGTCGCTGCCGATGACGATGCGAAGTTTGTCAGTCACTTGTTTTCTCCATGTTCTGCCGCGAAGACCGCGGCGACTGCCTGCACGATGAGTGCGAACGAGTGGGCGCCCGCGTCGGGGGTGCCGAGGCTCTTCTCGGCGTGGGGACGCGCGCGTCCCATGCGGGGCAAGAGCTCGGCGGTGGCGCGGGCCGATTCGGTCGCGACGTCGGCGGCGGTCGCCCAGGCGGCCGAGAGACCGGTGCCCGCGGCGACCTCGCTCGCGAGCGACTCGGTGAACGGCACGATCGCGTCGACCATGGTCTTGTCGCCGACCTCGGCCTTGCCGAAGCTCTGGATTCCGACACGGGCCGCGGTGACGCCGGCCGAGACCGATGCTGCCGTGGGTGCGGCGGTGTCGCCGATCTCGCCGGCGAGGGCACGGAGCATGACGCCCCACAGGGCGCCCGAGGTTCCGCCCGCACGGTCGGCCCACGCGTCGGCGGCCGAGACGAGCAGGGTCTCGACGCCGGCGCCGGCGGCCTGGGCGTCACGGGCCGCGGCTGCCGCGGCGCGGGCGCCGCGCTGCATTCCGACCCCGTGGTCGCCGTCGCCGGCCACCGCGTCGATGCGGCCGAGCTCGTCGGCGTGCTCTTCGATGACGGCGAGTACTGCCTCGACAGCGGCGAGGGCCACGACGGCCGACTGCTGCGACTCGTCGCTGCCCGGGGTGATCACCACGGCGGCCTGGGCGGAGTCGTGCATCTCCGAGGCATCCATCTGTTCGGATGCCACGACCGAACCCTTGCGGTACGCGGGGGTGTCGGCGGGTGCACGCCAGAATGTCTCGAGTTCGTCGTCGAGCCAGAACAGGGTGAGCGAGGCTCCGGCCATGTCGAAGCTCGTGACGAGTTCGCCGACCTCGGGGTCGACGACGGTGAGTCCGGCGTCGGCGAGCAGCTCGGCGACGCGCTTGTAGACGACGAAGAGTTCTTCGTACTTGACCGAGCCGAGGCCGTTGAGGATGACGCCGACCTTCTGGCCGCGCGCCTCGTTGACGCCCTCGGGCAGTTCGGCGAGCAGCTCGGTGACGAAGAGTTCGGCGAGTTCGGCGGCGGTCGGGATGTCGGCTTCCCGCAGTCCCGGCTCGCCGTGGATGCCCATGCCGACCGCCATGCGTCCCTCGGGGACGGTGAACAGCGGGGTGTCGGCGCCGGGCAGCGTGCAGCCGGTGAAGGCGACGCCGAGGGTGCGGGTGCGTTCGTTCGCGAGGATCGCGACGCGCTCGACGTCGTCGATCGAGTAGCCGGCTTCGGATGCCGCGGCGGCGGTCTTGAAGACGGTGAGGTCGCCCGCGATGCCGCGGCGCTTGGCCTTCTCGCCGACGGCGGCGCTCGCGATGTCGTCGGTCACGGCGACCGTGCGGCAGTCGACGCCCTCGGCGCGGAGCTTCTCCTGCGCCTGGGTGAAGTGCAGCACGTCGCCGGCGTAGTTGCCGTAGCTCAGCAGCACGCCGCCGCCGTTGTCGGCGGCGGTCGCGACCGAGTGCACCTGCGCGGCCGACGGCGAGGCGAAGAGGTTGCCCATCGCGGCGCCGTGGGCGAGGCCCTGGCCGACGAGTCCGCCGAACGCGGGGTAGTGGCCCGAGCCGCCGCCGACCACGACGGCCACGGTGTCGGGGGTGGAACGGGTGGAGCGCACGACGCCGCCGGTGACACGGCGCACCTGCAAGCTGTTGGCGGCGACGAAGCCGTCGATCATCTCGTCGGCGAAGAGGCTCGGATCGTTGAACAGGCGGGTCATGGGAAGAGCTCCAGTAACGGTGAGGGGTGGGGCGGCCCTCGCGGGCCGCCCAGGGGGTGTGCCTAGTGGGCGATGGTCGGGGCGGGCACGCCGTCGACCGGGGTGTTCTTCTTGCCGGCGCGGGCGAGCAGCACCATCAGCACGGCGGACAGCAGCATGAAGAAGCCGACGATCGCCATCGGAACGAAGTACTGCGGCTCTCCGTTGGCGTCCTTCGTGGCGTCCGCGACCGCGCCCGTGATGTACGGGGCGCCGAAGCCGGCCAGGTTTCCGACGGTGTTGATGAGCGCCACTCCCGCCGCCGCCGCCGCTCCCGTGAGGAACTGCGTGGGCAGCGTCCAGAAGTTCGGCAGCACGGCGAAGATCGCCATGGCCGTCAGCGCGATGATCGCGATGGTGAGTGCGGGCGAGCCGGCGAACAGCGCGAGCGGGATGGTGAGTGCGGCGACGACCGCGGGGCCGGCGATGTGCCAGGTCTTCAGGCCGCGCTTGGACACGTCCTTGGTCCAGAACCACAGGGCGAAGGCCGCGGGGATGTACGGGATCGCGGTGATCAGGCCGCGGTCGAAGACGTTGTACTCGACGTCGTACAGCTCCTGGAACCCCGCGATGATCGTCGGCAGGAAGAACGCGAGCGTGTACAGGCCGTAGATGAAGCCGAAGTAGATGAAGGCGAGAACCCAGACGCGGCCGCTCGAGAACGCGGTGCGCAGGCCTCCGTGCTGCTTGCCCTTGACGACGTTCATCGACTCGGTCTTGGCCTTCTCGGAGGCGAGCTCGGTGGTGAGCCACTGCTGCTCTTCGAGGGTGAGCCACTTCGCGTCGCTCGGCTTGTCCTTGAGGTAGAACCAGGCGATGATTCCGACGACGACGGCGGGGAATCCGACGCCGAAGAACATCACGCGCCAGCCCTCGAGACCGAGGAAGCCGTCGGCACCGATGAGCAGGCCGGCGAGCGGGGCGCCGAAGACGGTGCTGAGCGGCTGCGCCAGGTAGAAGAGCGCGAGGATCTTGCCGCGGTGACGCGACGGCACCCAGAGGCTGAGGAAGAGGATGGCGCCCGGGAAGAAGCCGGCCTCGGCGACACCGAGGATGAAGCGCAGGATGGCGAGGTGCTCGAAGCTGCCGACCCAGGTGAAGAGCACGGCGACGATGCCCCAGGTCACCATGATGCGCGCGAGCCAGCGGCGGGCGCCGAAGCGGGCGAGCGCCAGGTTGGAGGGAACCTCGAGCAGGATGTAGCCGATGAAGAACACGCCCGAGGCGAATCCGACCTGGGTCACGGTGAGCGCGAGGTCGTCGTTCATGCCGTTGGGGCCGGCGAATCCGATGGCCGAACGGTCGAGGTAGTTGATGAAGAACATCAGGGCGACGAACGGCACGAGCCGGATCGAGACCTTGCGGATGGCGGATTTCTCTACCGCGGATTGCGGTGACGCCTTGGGGGTGAGGGTGTCCACTGTGACTCCTGACTTCGGGTGAACGTCGTTGTTTACGTACGAGCGAGGGTCTCCCCGGCGCGGTAAACAGTTTCATCTACTTCTGTAGATCTGTCAACCGGTTGACCAATTTGGCGGCAACCCGGTTTTTTGCTCACTGTTTGGTACCGTGTGTCCATGCCCGTCTATCCCGCCAGCGCGACCGAAGAGATCAGCGCCGCGCTCGGGGCCATGGACTCGGGATCCGCCGCTTCCGCCGTGGCCAAGCGCCTGCTCGAACTCTTCACCGAGCAGTCGATCACGCCGGGCACCCGCCTTCCCCCCGAGCGCCAGCTCGCGGCCAGCCTCGAGGTCGGCCGCTCCGCCGTGCGCGAGGCGCTCGCCGCCCTCGAGATCCTCGGGGTCGTCGACGTGCGCCCCGGATCGGGCACCTACCTGCGCGGCAACACGAGCGAGCTGCTCCCCCAGACGCTCAGCTGGGGCATGATGCTCAGCCGCACCCACACCGTCGAACTCGTCGAGGTGCGCGGGGCGCTCGAGACCTACGCGGCCCGCCTCGCGACCGAGCGGATGAGCGACGAGTCGCTCGAGGTCATGCGCTCCCACGTCGACGAGATGCGCGAGTCATCCACCGATTTCAAGAAGTTCGTCGAGGCCGACCTGCAGTTCCACCTCGAACTCGCCCGCAGCACCGACAACGCGGTGCTGCTCGACCTGCTGCAGAGCATCCGGTCGCTGTTGCGCGTCTGGTCGGACCGCGCGGTGCAAGACGACGCGCACGCGCAGCAGGCGATCGAAGAGCACGCTGCGGTCTACGAGGCGATCGCCTCGCGAGATGCGGATGCCGCGGCTGCCGCCATGGCTGCCCACATGCGCACGGCGGCCGTCCGGCTCGCCGGCGAGGTCGGCGAGCACGCGGCGCACTAGCGTGGTTTTCTCCGCGCCCGGCGCCGCTCGCGCCAGGTCATCGCGGCGAGCTCCGCGGCCTCGCGCTCGCGACGCGCCTCGGCCTCGGCGTGGCGGGCCGCCCTTCGTTCGCGCCAGCGCTCGACCTCGGCGTCGATGTCGCGTGTCGGCGTGACCACGGGCGGGCCGCCCTGCAGCTGGCGGCGGGCGGTGATCACCCGTGCGTTGAAGTCGTCGAGCAGTTCGCGCACCCTCTGCTCGGTGTTCGTGGCGTCGATGCGGCCGTCGAGCTCCGCGTTCTCGGTGCGCAGCGTGAGCGCGGGCGGGCCGAGACCGGTGATCTTCTCGCGCTCGATCTTCTGCCGGATCCACCAGTCGGGGTCGTAGGTGCCGCCGAGGTTCTCGATCGGCTTGCCCGCGCCCGGCAGGTTGTCGAAGTCGCCGCGGCGGATGGCCTGCTGGATCGTGATCTCGACGTACTGGGCGCGCGCCTCCATCATCGACTGGCCGGCGCTGTCTTTCTCGGCGGCCTCGCCGTCGGGGGCGACCTCCTCGCCGGCCTCCCGCGCGAGCCGGTCGATCTCGTAGCGGGCGACGTTCAGGCGCGCGTCGCCCGGCTCTTTCCTCACCATGACGACAAGCCTAGAACGCACCCCCGGCTATGTCAGCGACCGGTCCCAGCGGCCGAGGCTCGCGGCGGCCTCGTAGGTCGCCGCGAGAAAATCGCCCACGAGCGCGTCGGGATCGGCGGCGGTGCGCACGGCCTCGTACGGGAGGATGAACTCGCCCAGCGCGTGGTCGAAGTAGGCCGGCGCGGGCACGGGCGCATCCGAGAACCCCTCGGGGGCCGGGTAGGCGTACGAGTAGAACGCTCCCTCGGCTCCCCCGCCCGGCCAGAAGCCGGCGCTCGAGATCTCGTGCGAGTAGCCCTCGATCATCACGTGGTCGGGACAGTTCGGCACGCCTCCCGGGTGCTGTGGCGCGGGGCGCCCCGAGAACCGGGTGACCGCGAGATCGATCGCGCCCCAGAAGAAGTGCACGGGGCTGACCTTTCCGCCGAAGCCGGCGCGGAAGTCGGTCAGCACACGCTGCGCCTGCACGAGCTGTAGCCAGAAGGCGTGGACGGCCGCGGGATCGTACGACGCGTGGCCGAAGTCGTCGGCGAACGGAATCGCCGGATCGACCTCGTTCGGCCGGGCAACGATGGGTACGTCGATACCCACCTCGGCGAGCGCGGCCTTCGTCGCGGCGTAGAACTCCGCGACCGGCATCGCCCGCAGGGTCACCTCCGCCGACCGGCCGTCGCTGCGGCGGATGCGGAGCACGTGGTCGACCAGGTCGAACTCCATGTCGAACGCGTCGCCGGCGTAGGGCATCGAGCCGGTCGTGAGGCCGCGCGCGCTCACGTAGAGCGGCACCTGCCACCAGTGGTTGACCATCGGTTCGCACTTCAGGCGGATCTTGCCGACGATCTGGGTGAACATGTGGAAGGTATCGCGCGAGTCCGTCCAGTCGGCGACGGCGAGCGAGGGCCATGAATCGTTCAATCGAGAATCCTCCGGGCGGCACCGCTCGCCTTCAGCGCGCTGATGAGGTTGTCGGCGACCGTCGTCATAGGGAGACCTTCCGCTGGTGGGGTGCTGCCCACGCTAACCAGCGCGCCCGTCGAAGGATACGAAGATTGTCGAAACCTCTAGCTTTCGACCGTGATACCGAGGTGCCGCGCGAACGCCGCCGCGAGGCTTCCGACCTGGTACTCGCTCAGGGTGGCCCCACGCAGCGACTCGAATCCGTCGATCTGGTCGAACTCGGCGCCGCGCAGGTCGAGGTGGGTGATCTTCGCCCCGGCGAGGCTCAGGCTGCGCACGGTGGTGCCGGTGAACGCGACCCGGGTGAGCGTCGCCCCGCTCAGGTCGAGTTCGTCGATGGTGCACCCGTCGAACGCGACGTCGACGAGCTGCGCGCCGCGGGCGTTCACGAATCCGAGCTTGCTTCCGGTGAAGCGCGCCGAGGTGACCGACGACTCGTACAGTTCGGCCGAACCGATGCGCGAGCCCTCCATCGTCACGTCTCGAAAGCTCGCGCGGGGCGCCGAGAACACGGGGGCGTCGAACCGCGCGAACGCGAACTCCGAGAACGTGGCGGCGCGGAAGCCGGTGGCGTGGGCGTGCACGTCGTCGAACGCGCACTCGCTGAACTCGATGCCGGCCAGGTCGCGGCCGCCGAGGTCGTCGCCGGAGAATCGCAGCCCCTCGTAGCGCGATTGGGCACGCAGGGCGTCGCCGTCGCCTGCGGAGAGGTCGTCGAGACGGATCGCGTCGATGCGGGGCGGGTGCGTTGTCGTCTTCTTGGCCACCGCTGAAGTCTAGAGAGCGTCGGTGTGACGAACGGCTCGTGTTCTCTCAGGTGGCTCTGCTCCGCGACATCCGCCGCTCTTTTATGTTGCGTGCAACCGAGTTGCGCGCAACCTGCTACAGTCGAACACATGGCCTCCCCCACCCTGCTTCCCCCGGAGCAGCAGATCTGCTTCGCCCTCTACAACGCGTCGCGGTCGATCACGGCGCGCTACCGCGAACTGCTCGCGCCGCTCGGCATCACCTACACGCAGTACCTCGTGCTGATGATCTTGTGGGAAGACGGCACGGTCTCGGCCAGCCACATCGGCGACCGACTGCAGCTCGAGTCGGGCACCCTGTCGCCCCTGCTGCGCCGTCTGGCCGCCCTCGACCTCGTGACCCGCGAGCGTTCGGCCGCCGACGAGCGCGTCATCGAGATCGGCCTCACCGCGAAGGGCGACGCGCTGCGCGACGAAGCCCCGCACATCGCCGAGCAGATCTGCGCCTCGACCGGCCTGCCGATGCACGACCTCGTCGCCCTGCAGGGCCAGATCACCCAGCTCGCCGAGCACGTACGCTCGCTCCCCTGATACCCCGCCCAACCAGAAAAGGAACAACAATGCCTACACGTACCGCACGCACCGCTTGGAACGGCACCCTCGAGGCCGGCGAAGGCCAGGTCGAACTGACCAGCTCGAAGCTCGGCACCTACGACGTGTCGTTCCCGAAGCGCTCGGCCGACGACGCCGGCGGCTCGACCAGCCCCGAAGAACTGCTCGCCGCCGCCCACACCGCCTGCTACGCGATGCAGCTCTCGGCGACGCTCGCGGGCCCCGGCGTGACGATCGAGGCTCTGGATGTCGCGGCCGACGTCACCCTCGGCGCCGACCCGGCCGGCGGATTCAAGCTCACCGGCATCAAGCTCACCGTGCGCGGCGAGGTCTCCGGCGTCGACAGCGCGACCTTCCTGGCCGCCGCGAACGACGCCAAGGCGAACTGCCCGATCAGCAAGGCGCTCACCGGGGTCGAGATCACCCTCGACGCCGAGCTCGAGGTCTAGCACCCGCTCGTCACACGGAGCCCGGCCTCGCGACGTGCGCGGCCGGGCTTTTCCGCGCGCGATAATACACTGATGCGCGCGCGAGTTTTGAACATTGCCTTCGGTCTTGACAACGGCAATCGTAGGAGCTTCGGCATGCCGGTACCGAGATCTGGAGTGAGTCAGTGGAGCTAGTGTCAGAACTCGCCGGAGCGGTCTCCCGCGGCGAAATCGCGGCGGTCTTCCAACCCCAGATCGACGTCGGCAGCGGCCAGGTCGTCGCCGTCGAAGCCCTTGCCCGGTGGAACCATCCCGAACTCGGCCTCGTGCGGCCCGACACGTTCATCCCGCTCGCCGAAGAGACGGGTCTCATCGCCGAGATCGGCGATTTTATGCTCGACGAGGGCTGCCGCTGCGCGTCGGAGTGGAACAGCTCGGGCCACCGCATCGAGGTCGCCGTCAACGTCTCGGCCGCGCAGCTCGCGAGCGTCGACTTCATCGACCGCGTGCGCGTCGACATCGAGCACTACCGCCTCTCGGCCGACAATCTGATCATCGAGATCACCGAGTCGCTTCCGGTACCCGAGGCGCCCGACGTTCTGAGCCGTCTCGTCGAGCTCGGCCGGCTCGGCTTGAACATCTCGGTCGACGACTTCGGCACGGGTCACTCGTCGGTCGCGCGACTGCTCGCGCTTCCGGTCAACGAACTCAAGCTCGACCAGAGCCTCGTGCAGGCACAGCACACGCCCGACTCGCTGACCGAGGCCATCGCCATCGCGAAAGACAAGGGCCTGCGCATCGTCGCCGAGGGGGTCGAGACCGAGGTGCAGTTCGAGCGCGCCCGCGATCTCGGATGCGACCGCGCCCAGGGCTACTACTTCGGCCGCCCGACCTCGGAAGAGCAGATCACGCGGCTTCTCGCCGAGGCCTAGGCCTCAGGCCCGGGCCTTAGGCCTGCACGCGGGTGGTGCGGTCGCGACCGTGCCGTTTCGATTCGTACATGGCCGTGTCGGCCGTGGCGATCAGTGTGTCGACGGTGGTCGTCGGGGCGGATGACCCGTGCACGGCCAACCCGATGCTGGCGGTGATCTCGAATCCGGGCGCCTCGTCGAACGGGGCGCGGATCGCCGCGTGGATGCGCTCTGCGATCAGCGCGGCCGCGTCGCCCGCCGTGTCGGTCGACACGACCACGTATTCGTCGCCGCCGTAGCGCCCGACGATGTCGGATCCGCGCACCGATGCCCTGAGGCGCGAGGCGACCTCGCGCAGCACCGCGTCGCCCACGGTGTGTCCGAGCCGGTCGTTGACGGTCTTGAAACCGTCGAGGTCGAGAAACATCACCGAGAGCGGCCGTGCCGCGTACGCGGTCGTCGCCAGCCCGTCGGCGATACTCGCCCGCAGCGAGGCTCGGTTGGCGAGGCCGGTCAGCTGGTCGTGGCGCGCGGCGAACGCGAGTTGTGTCTGGGCGCGCAGGCGCGTGAGGCCCTGGCTGGCCTGTCGGGCCACCGAGAGCACCATGTCGCGTTCGCTCTCGCTGAGCACACGTTCGCGGCCGAAGAACGCCGCGGTCACGCCGATCGGGGTGGAGTCGCTCATGATCGGGAACACCGCGACCGTGCGCAGCCGCGCCTGGCGAAGGGCGGCCACCACCCACGGGTAGATCGCCTCGTCGTTCGCGCCCGTCCCGACGATCACCGGCAGCTCGGAGGCGAGCACCGTGCTGCCGAGCAGGTGCACGTCGCCGAGCACGAGCCCGTCGAGCAGGTCGGTGCCCGCGACGACGTCGAGCTCGTCGCGGTCGTTCAGCAGCGCGACGCAGGCGGCGCGCGCGACGAGGGCGTCTTCGAGGATCGCGGCGAGACTGTCGGCGATCTGCGTCTCGGTGTTGCTCGCGGCGAACGCGGCCGACGCGTTCTGCAGCACCGTCACCCGCGCGGCGAGGTCTTCCGCCGTGCGCTGGGTCGTCAACAGCTGCCGTTCGTAGCTCACCCGGTTCGAGGCATCCAGAATCCCCACCAGCACCTCGGTGCCGCCGGCGACGACCGCGGCGTTCAGCAGGACGGGCAGAGTCGGGCCCGACGCCGTGGACAGCTGCAGGAAGACCTCGGTCGAGTGGCCCTGCAGCCGCAGCACCGGAAGGTGCCTGGTCTCGTAGAGCAGCTGCGAGCCGGGAGCGAGCAGGTCGCGCAGCGGGCTGCCCACGACGGAGCTCTCGTCGAACCCGCCGAGGGCGAGCAGGGTCGTGTTCACGCGCACGACGATGTCGCTCTCGTCGGTGACGAGGTAGCCGAACGGGGCGTCGCGGTAGAGCGACTCGAAATACGTCTCCGGCGCCGCCGGGTCGCTCACGTCAGGAAACTCTGGATCGCGGCGACGACCTCGGCGGGCGCCGACAGGTGCGCGCAGTGTCCCGAGACCGGCAGCACGACGAGTTCGCTCTGCGGGATCTGGTCGGCGACGAAACGACCGACCGACATCGGCGCGATCACGTCGTCGGCGTTCTGCAGGATCAGCGTGGGCACGCTCACGTGCTTCAGGTCGTCGCGGTTGTCGGAGAGGAAGGTGACCCGCGCGAAGTGCCGCGCGATCGCGGGATCGGTGCGGCAGAAACTGCCGTCGAGCTCGTCGCTCAGCTCCGGCTGTTCCGGCGCGCCCATGATGACGAGGGCCATGGTGTGCGACCAACCGAAGTAGTTGGCGTCGAGACCGTCGAGCAGCTCGTCGATGTCGGGCTGGGTGAACGCGCCCTCGTAGCCCTCGTCGTGCACGTAACGCGGCGACGGGCCGACCAACACGAGCGTCGTGATGCGGGAGGGCTTCTGGTTCGCGGCGAGCAGGCCGATGATCGAGCCGACCGAATGCCCGACGAAGATCACGTCGTCGAGGTCGAGCTGCTCGAGCATCTCGACGACGTCGTCGGCGTACCCGTCGAGCGAGTCGTACTTGCCCGGGCGGTAGGCCGAGAGGTCGGAGTCGCCCGCCCCGACGTGGTCGAAGAGAACCACGGTGTGGTCGTCGGCGAAGTGCGGGGCGACGAAACGCCACATGTCCTGGTTGCAGCCGAACCCGTGCGCGAAGACGATCGGGCGACCGGAGCCCGTGACATGCACGTTGTTGCGAGCCACCGCGTCGATTCGGGTCGAGGGCACTGGGTCGTCCTGTTCTGAGGGGTTCACCGGTGATCCGGTTTCGGGCTAACAGTATCAAACGCGGAAACCCCGGACGCTGTACAGGCGCGCCCGGGGTTTCGGCGGATCACCCGCCCCGATCAGTAGACGACGACGGGCTTGAGCGTTATGCCGGCCTCGGAGTCTTCGAACGCCTGCGCGATATCGGCGAAGGCGTACTGCTTGATCAGTGTGTCGAAGGGGAACTTTCCCTGCTCGTACAGGGCGATGAGGCGGGGGATGAAGACCTGCGGGGTGGAATCGCCCTCGCTGATCATGCTGATCGTGATGCCGGTGGTCAGCAGGCTGCCGATGTCGATGCTCGCCTCGGTGCCGAGAGCCGCCGCACCCACGAGGCCGCCGTGGCCCCGGATGGCGAGTGCGCCGAGCATCTGCGGGAAGACGAACTTGTTGCCCGTCGTGTCGAGCGCGAACTCGACGCCGATACCGCCCGTGATCTCGCGGATGGTGGCCACCGCGTCGACCTCTTTGCTGTTCACCACGTGGGTCGCGCCGAGGGTCTTCGCGAATTCGAGGCGCGCGTCGATGATGTCGACCATGATGATGGTCGTCGCGCCGGCCGCGACCGCCGCGAGGAGAGCCGCGCAGCCGACCGCGCCGGTGCCGAAGATCGCGATCGTCGCACCGGCGTGCGGGCGCAGCACGTTGAGCACGGAGCCGGCACCGGTCTGGATGCCGCAGCCGAGCGGGCCGAGGATCTCGAGCGGGATGCCGGTCGGCACCTTCACGATGTTGCTCTCGAAGACGTTCGACGACGAGGCGAACGAGCTCTGCCCGAAGAAGTGCGAGCCGACCTGTTCGCCGTCGCGGGTGAACGCGCTCGAGCCGTCGGCGCGGCGTCCGCCGAAGTTCATCGGCCAGGCGTTGAGGCAGTACGACGGGTGTCCGGTGATGCACTGCGCGCAGGCACCGCAGTGGGCCGGGGCGAGTACGACATGGTCGCCGACCTCGACCGAGGTGACGCCGTCGCCGAGCTTGGTGACGATGCCGGATCCCTCGTGGCCGAGCACGGCGGGCATGGGGAACGGGTACCAGGCGTCGCGCACGATGGCGTCGGTGTGGCAGACGCCCGACGCGACCATACGCACCTGCACCTCGCCCGCACGCGGCTCGTCGAGCTCGAGTTCGGTGATGGACAGCGGGACTTTCGGGGCGGTCGCGATCGCGGCAGTGACCTTCATTGCATCTCCATTGATAAGGGGTGTGGCATCAGTCGGTGCCGCACAGTCCGAATGTACGTCCGGCATCGCGCTATGTCAAACCGTTTGGTTTGACATAGCGCGGCCTACGCTGGGGGCATGGCAATCAGAGACCCCGCGGCGACCCGCAGACGTGTCGTCGACGCCGCGCGGGTCGTCTTCGCCGAGAGCGGTCCGGCCGGTGCGCGGGTGGATGCCATCGCGGCCGCCGCGCAGACCAGCAAGGAACGCCTGTACGCGAACTTCCGCACGAAAGACGAGCTGTTCGAACTCGTGCTCGGCGAGAGCGTCGACGAGTGGCTCACCGCGGTGCCGTTCACCGTCGACGACCTCCCCGGGTACGCCGGCGCGCTGTTCGACCACCTCTGCACCCACGACGTCGACGCCCGTCTCATCCTCTGGGGCCAGCTCTCGAGCCGGTCGACCAGCGCCCTGATGCAGACAGGGGAAGAGCTGCTCGAGCGCCGCGGGGTCGAGGTCGCCGACGCGCAGTCACGGGGCGCGATCAACCCCGACTGGGATCCGGCCGACCTCTTCGTGATGATCTACGGCGTCGTGATGAGCTGGATCATCAATCCGGGAACGCCCACCATGCCGCACGTGGCCGACGTCGAACAGCAGCGCCGGCGCTCCATCGTCGCCTCGACGGTCTCGCTGCTCGTGCAGCCGCGCGGCCGCTAGCCCGGGCCCTGATCGCCGGCGGTCGGATCTGCGACCGTCGGAACGGGCCCCGGCACCGGCGTCGAGACGAGAGCGGGGTCGGGAGCGTCGAAGGTTCCGCCGGGGTAGAGCGTGTTCGCGGCGGCGTTGATCGGCTTGGCGATGACGTGCCGGTTGTTGATGCCGCCGGGGTACCGGTTGAGGTTGTACTTGCCGCTCACGTTGCCGAACCAGACGGCGGTCGTCACCGCCGTCGTCGAGCTCATCAGCCAGGTCTGGTCGAAATCGTCGGTCGTTCCGGTCTTGCCGAAGATCGCCGTGCGGTCGTTCGGGTTGCCGCCGTAGCGTTTCATCGCGTTCTGGAGGGCGTACACGGTGGTGGCCGCGACCTCGGGCGACATCGCGGGCGAGCACGCCCGGCGCTGCCCCGGCAGCACTTCGCCGTGCGCGTTGGTGATGCTGTCGATCGCGACGGGTGCACAGTAGTCGCCGTGGTTCGCGATGCCGGCGTACGCGGCCGCCATCGTGAGCGGCGCGATGACGTTGGTGCCGATGATCGCCGACGGGTTCGACGCGAGCTCGTTCTCGACGATGTCGGTCGTGGCCGGGTCGTCGACGTTGTTCGCGGGGTGCACACCGAGGGCCTGCGCGATGCGTTTGGTCTCGCACTGGTCGAGCTGCAGTCCCATCGAGACATACGCTCCGTTGATGGATGCGGCGGTCGCATCCATCACCGACCGGTTACCTTTCTCCCCTGACGAGTTCTTGAACGGCCACGGTCCGCCGAACGGACCGTCTTCGACCCCGCCGCCGGTGGCGCTGTTCGCGCAGGAGTTCGCGAAGGCCGACTGCTGCACGGTGCGCCCGTTGCCGTCGACGACCTCGCTCAGCGTGTGCCCGGTCTGCAGCCAGTTGATCAGCGTGAAGACCTTGTAAGTCGAGCCGGCCTGGAATCCGCGCGAGCCTCCGTACTGCCGGTCGGTGTTGTAGTTCACCCCCGTCGAGCCCGGGCCGCCGCCGGCGGCGGTGTTGTCGAAACGGGTGTTCTGCGCCATGGTGAGGATGCGGCCGGTGCCCGGTTGCACCGAGACGGCGGATGCGCCGAGCGCCAACCGCGATTCCGCAGCCGGCGCCTGCGTGGTGACCGCGTCCTGCGCCACGTCCTGCAGTCTCAGGTCGAGCGTCGTGTACAACGAGTAGCCGCCGAGTTTCCAGTTCGCCGCGCGCTCGTCGGCCGACCGCCCGAGCGATTCGAGCTCGGGAACGAGGGCCGTCACGTAGTCGCAGAAGTAAGCGGCATACGGGTCGGCCGCGATGCAGCCGTTCGTATAGGGGGCGTGCACGACCGTCGTGTCGTCGATCGCGACCGCGAGGGCCTCATCGAGCTGCGCACGAGTGATCGTCTTCTCGACGAACATGTTGCGCAGGATCACGTCGCGGCGCTCGCGGTTCGCCGGGTAGTCGGCCGGGTCGTCGAGCGAGCGCGCACCCGGCTCCTGCACGATCGCGATGAGGCCGGCCGCCTGGGCCAGGGTCACGTCGAGCGCGGAGACTCCGTAGTAGCGCTGCGCCGCCGCTTCCACGCCGTAGTTGTTGCCACCGAAACCGGCGATGTTCAGGTAGCCGAGCAGGATCTGGTCTTTTGTGTAGCGTTTCTCGAGGCCGATCGCCAGCTTCATCTCTTTGAGCTTGCGAGCGGGAGTAGCGGCCTGAGCCGCCTCGATCCCGGCCTTGCGAGCCTCAGGGGTATCGAGTCGCAGCGCCTCCTGGATCGCGATGTTCTTCACCACCTGCATCGACAGGGTCGAGGCACCGCTCTTCGACGTGCCGGACGCGTTGCCGATCGCCGCGCGGATCACGCCCTGCAGGTCGACTCCGCCGTGCTCGTAGAAGCGACGGTCTTCGCCCGCGATCGCGGCCTCTTTCAGAAACGGCGACACCTCGTCCCACGGCACCTCCTCGCGGTTCTGGTCGTAGACCTGCGCCACCTGCCGGTAGACCGGGGCTCCGGCGGCATCCATGCCCTCGATCGCGAAGATCTCGTTCTTCTGCGGTTGTGCACCCAGCTCGATGTACTCGGGCAGGCTGTCGAAGATGCCGACGGCACTGTTCGCGGTGACACCGGTGACCGCGACGAGCGGGGTGACCAGTACGGCGACGAGTACTCCGGCGACCAGGGAGAACCCGGTGAAGCCGAGCAGCCCGGTGACGACCTGTTTTGTGGCGCGCATAAGAGACCCCTTTCGGTGGGGGGTTGTCAGAGGAGAGCGGGACTACTTCAGTGATTCGGCGACGATGCTGGCCGCCCGCGCGACGACCGCGTCGTCGCGGGTCGCGTCGGGAGAGTCGCGCGTCGTGAGCACGGCGAGCACGATCGGCTCCCTGCCGGGGGGCCAGACGACCGCGATGTTGTTGCGCACGCCGTATCCGCCGCTGCCCGACTTGTCGGCCACCGTCCAGTCGGCGGGAACTCCTGCGCGGATCAGGGTGTCGCCGGTGGCGTTGCCGCTCATCCAGTCGACGAGCAGCTCGCGATCCTCGGACGTCAACGTGTCGCCGAGCGCGAACTCGCGCAGGTCGGTGGCGAACGCACGCGGCGAGGTGGTGTCGCGCGGGTCGCCGGGAACGCCGTCGTTGAGACCGGCCTCCCAGCGCACGGCCTGCGTCACGTCGTCGCCGACTGCTCTGAGCGCGGTCGTGAACCCCGCAGGCCCGTCGAGTTCTTCGAGCAGCAGGTTGCCGGCGGTGTTGTCGCTGACGCGCACGGCGGCCTCGGCGAGCTCGCCGAGGGTCATGCCCGACTCGACATGGAGTTCGGTCACCGGCGAGTGCGTGATCAGTTCGTCGCTCGAGAAGGTGACCACCCGGTCGAGGTCGGCGAGGTCGTTTTTCTGTAACACTGCCGCGGCCGCGAGCGCCTTGAACGTCGACGCATACGCGAACCGTTCGTCGGCGCGGTAGGCGATTTCGTCGCCACTGCCGGTGTCGATCGCGTACACGCCGACACGCGAGCCGAACTCCGCCTCGAGGGCGGCGAAAGCGGCGTCGTACGGTGCCGCGGTCGGCGTCGGCGATGGCGTCGAGGCCGTCGGCGACGGGGTAGGAGCTGCCGTGTCATCCGGGCTCGAACACCCGGCGACGAGAATCGCGAGGGCCGCGCCGACCGCGACCACTGCTGCACGCCGGCGCTTCATCGCGGCACCGAATCCACGACGGTTGCACTGAGGGCTGTGTACTCGAGCGCGGTGCCCGCCGGAATCTGCCCGAAGCCGTCGATGGTGACGAGGCGCACCCCGATGTAGTCCCCTGTCGATGATTCGATGATGATCTCCTGTCTGGTATCGCCGACCGTGTCTTGCAGTCCGATCGCGGTGCCGATCCGTCCGTCGATGTCGGCGCGCTCGTCCGTCACGACGACGGCGGGCATCAGCGCGAGGGCCCGGTAGAGCGCCGCGCGCAGGTCGGACGCGACGGTGCCCGTGCGCAGCAGGTCGACGACGTGGGCGAACACGTTCTCGTCGCTCGACCCGGCCTGGTAGCGGTAGGCGACGAGGTAGGCGAGCAACGCCTCCGGGTCGCGGGGCATCGCCGCCTGGTCTTCGACCGGCTTTGTATCGTCGGCGGGGGAAATACCGACGGTGACGACGCCGGCACTACCGCTCCACTCGCGTTCGGCGAACTCCTGTGCGCCCTGCCCGAAGAAGACGGTCGGCTCGACGTGGGTGGTCTGGGCGACGGGCTCGGCATCGGCGTCGGCGGGGAGGTAGACCTCGCGGAGCTGCGAGTCGCGATAGCCGATCGTGGTGTCGTCGACGGTGGTGACGGCGATATAGGAGGCGCTCGTCGCGAGTCGCAGAAACTGGCCGTGGCCGATCTCGGGTTCGACCGTCGAGGCCGCCGCGTCGCGCAGCACGGTCGAGGCCTGCACCGCCGGGTCGCCCGGGGCCACCGCGGGCGCCACGATGGTGACGGCGGCCGCTATAGCCGCGACCGCGCCGGTCGCCAGGGCACCGAATCCGATTCGCCGCACGATCTGCACGCGGTGCGTCGCCGCCGGGGCCTCGACCTTCGACACGAGCATCGCGCGCATCGCGGCCAGCTGGTCGGGGCGCAGTTCGGGGTCGCTCATCGTGATGTCCCTTCGAAGGCTCTGGTCAGTGAGACGGACGGCCGGTGGTCGGCGAGGTGCTCGGCGAGCGCCTTCTTCGCGAGGTGCAGCCGCGACTTGACCGTGCCGACCGGAATTCCCAGCAGCTGCGCGGCCTCGGCCACCGTGAGGCCCTCGATGATGCAGAGGGTGACGATCTTCTGGTGGTTGCGCGAGAGCGCTCCGAGCGCCGCGACCGCCGGGCCGTCGTCGAGAGCCTCCGCCGGGTCGATGACGTCGCCCGAGGGCGGAACCCGGTCGAGCAGGTCGCGGTAGCGCCTCGCCGAGCGCGTGATGTTCTGCGCCGCGTGTGTCGCGGTCACGAGCAGCCACGGCAACAGAGATCCGTCGACGAAGCGAACGCTCGCCCGCTTGCGCCACGCCTCGAGGAAGGCCACGGCCACGACATCTTTCGCGTCGTCGAAGGCGGGCACGAGGGCGAGGCTGTGCCGGAACACCCGCTGTTGGTGCCGGTCGAAGACGGCGGCGAAACTCTCGCCGTCACCATCGAGAGCGGCCCGCCAGTGCTCGGCGTCGGTCGTCTCGGTGGGCATACCTGTATTGTCCGGCACCGACGAAAAGGTTCACTGTGCCGGCGGTCGCTCACGACCGGCAGCCTCGGGCGGCGTCCGGACCGCGACATCCGCCTCTCTCCGAAGCCCGCCGGGTCTTGATTTTCTCGGGGACCGGTGCCAGCGTGGCCGGATCGAACGCACCTCGTCGGGGAGGACGCACGCTTATGGTCGACGCACCGCTCGTTCTACTGGGAGGCAGCGGGCTCGGCCCGTGGGCCTGGCAGCGGGTGACGCCGCTGCTCGAGGAGGCGGGGGCGAGGGTGATCGTGCCGACGCTCTCGGCGACCGCCGACGACGAGACCCCTGCCGCGGTCGTCGATCTCGACGTCTGGGTCGCCGATGTCGTGCGCGCCCTCGACGCGGCACGGGTGCGCACCGCGACGGTCGTGGCGCACTCGTTCGCGGGGTACCTCGCGGCCGCGCTCGCCGAACGGCATCCGTCGCGGGTGCACGGTCTGATCTTCGTCGACGCGAACATCCCGGCCCCCGGGGTGCCGTGGCTCGCGGCGATGGGCCCGCAGATCGAGGCCGTGCTGCGATCGAGTGTGCGCGACGACGCCGTGCCGTTCTTCGCGCCCGACCAGTTCGACGCGGTACACCCCGACAGCGGGCTCAGTGACGACGACCGCGCGCTTCTGCTCGGTTCGGCGACGCCGCAGCCGCTGCGCACCGAGGAGCAGCCGGCTGTCGCCGCGGCACCGCGCCGGGATTCCCCCTACATCCGTTGCATCCGCACCATACCGCCGGCCGCCGACCTCGACGGCTGGACACGTGTCGTCGACCTCGACACCGGGCACTGGCCGATGCTGTCGGCTCCGGGAGAACTGGCCGAAGCGATCGTCGAGGGCGCCACCTAGTTCTCCACAGGCCCGAAGATTTTCTCCCCCGTTTTCACCCGATCGACTCGAACACATGTTCGAAAGTGGGAAAATCGGGTATGGAAGATTTCGAGATAGCGGATGACACGGGCGCACCGCCGCCCGGAGTACTACCGCCCTACGCACCCACCTTCGGTGACGGCCCACCGCCCGATCCGCCGCCCGACGTCTACGTCGACCCGCCGCCCGATCCGCGGTTCTTCGACACCCACGTGCGGCGGCAGCTGCTGTTCGGCACCTTCCTCGACGACGCCGAGGTGCGCGACCGGCAGCTCGCGGTCGCCGCGGCGGCCCGGGCGAAAAGCATCGACGAACTCCGGCGGGTCTCGGTGGCGATCGCCACTCGAGAGGAGGCCGAAGACGCCGCCAGACCCGAGCACCTTCGGGCCAACCGCGGGCAGGAGTCGGGCTGGTCGATCCAGAACCGCGCGAAGACCGAGCTGTCGACCGAGGTCGCCAGTGCGCTCAACCTCTCGAAGAACGCGGCGAGACGGCTGGTCGAAGAGAGCCAGACGCTCGTGGCCGACCTGCCGCTGACGCTCGACGAACTCGGCCTCGGCACCATCCGCTACGAACACGCGTCGCTGATCGCGACGACGGCGTGGAGCCTGCCGAAAGAGGCCCGGGCGGCGTTCGAGAACGAGGTGGTTCCGTGGGCGAAGACCCTCGTCTACGGCGCCTTCCGGGCGAAGGTGGTCACCGCGCGTGAGCGGCTGCACACCGCGAGCATGCAGGAGCGGCACGAGAAGGCCGCGGCGTTCCGCAACGTGTCGAAAGAACTCGGCGAAGACGGCATGGGCTACCTCACCGTGCACGACTCGAACGAGGTGATCGCGGGCATCTTCAACCGGCTCACCGATCTCGCCCTCCCGAAGGTCAAAGACGACCCGCGCACGCTCTCCCAGCGCCGCACCGACATCGCCACGGAGATCCTGCTCAAGGGCGACCTCTGCGCGGTGGTCGACGAGGCGGTGATCGCGAACGCGGGCTCCGCGGAAGCGCGCTCCGCAGACACGGGCGTTTCCGGTAGCGATAGCGACGGCATCGGCCGCGACGGCAAGCGCCTCGGCCACGGCATCGTCGCCCAGGTGCACGTCGAGATCCCGCTCCTCACGTTGCTCGGCCGCGACACTGAACCGGCGACGCTCGAGGGCATCGTGCCGATCGATCCGGCCACGGCCCGAAAGCTCGTCGCCGACGCCCCGGGGTTCTACCGGCTGCTCACCGACCCCGTCACCGGAACCATCGTCGCGTTCGACGACGCGTTCCGGTACCTGCCGAAGTCGCTCCGCCGCGCGGTGCGACTGGTCGACGGGCACTGCACCGCCCCCTGGTGCGACGCCACCGAGAAGGAATCCGACGGACACCATCCCGACGAGTGGGCCGATTCGAACGACACGTCGCTCGACAACTCGGCCCTGCTCTGTCAGCCCGACCACCGGCTGGTGCACAACACCCGCTGGACGATGACGAAGCTGCCGAACGGCGACAAGCAGTGGATCTCGCCCTGCGGCCGCATCCGACGGGTCGCCCCCGAACGACGCCTCTCCCCCGCATTCGTCGAGGCGTTGCGTGACGAACCGGCGAAGCCGCAGCCGGCACCCGACCCGTCGGGTGCCGGCTGGTACACACCCACCGACCCCGACGAGGTGATGCCGTTCTGAACGGAGGGATCGTAGAACGAGCCGCATCAGGCGGTCGCCGCGCCCCACCGCGCACCGGACCGCCGCAACACGGGTCTATCGGGCCGCCGCGACACACCGCGTCACCGGGTCACCGGGTCACCGGGTCACCGGGTCACCGGGTCACCGGGTCACCGGGTCACCGTTACGAAGCCTCCCGCCCTCACGGTCACCTTCGTAACGCCGGTGATCGCACGCTCCTCGACGAGAACGCCGTCGGAACCGTAACTGCGCAGGGTCGCGGCGGCACCGTCGGCGCCCACCGACGTGCGCTGCGGAACGACCTCGGTCGAGTGCACCAGCTCGGTCGACGCTCCCGAACCCTCGAGCACGAGTCGCGACAGCAGCGGGCGCACGATGACGGCGTCGAGAGCGACGGTGCCCGTCAGGCCGGTGACCGTGACGGTGTCGCGTTGTGCCGAGACCGGCAGCAGCGTCGGCTGCGGCAGCAGCACACCGGGTGCCGCGGTGATGCCTTGGGCGCCGGCGCGGTCGCGCACGATGCCCAACGGCAGCTTCGACGTCCAGAGCGAGGACGCCGAACCCGGGTTCGGCTGGAACGTGACCGGCTCGACGTGGCGCAGCCCGGACGCACCCGCGGTAGCACCGGCACCGGAGGCGCCCGCGGTAGCACCGGCACCGATCGCGATCGTCGCCTTCTGCCCGCGGGCGAGCGAGAGATAGGCGCCGCCGCCGTACTGCGATTCGCCGGTCCAGGCCGACTCGGGCGTCACGACCGATCCCGTCGTCGACGTCGCGGATTCCGCCTCGACGACTCCGAGGCCGCTGATCGCCGCGGTCTCGGTGACCGCCACGGCCCGCGCCGCCACCTCGGGGTGCGCGTCGAGCGTGAGCATCGAGAGCAGCCCGTGGATGGTGCTCTCCGCGCCGCTGTTGCGGTTGATCGAGCCGTCGGCCTGCACTCCGTCGTAGGTGACACCGGTCGCCGGGTCGTAGACGGGCTCCCCCGCCTTGTTCATGCCGAAGTACCAGGCGCCCATCATGCCGGCGAGCTCGGCGAGGCCCGGACGGTCGGCAGCGTCGGCCACCGCGAGCAGCGACTGCAGCCGCGAGTCGGCACCGTACGCGATCTGCACGCGCTCGATCGGGGTCGGGTACCAGGCGTTGTCGGGGCCGCCCGCGGTGAGCAGGGTGGGTACGAAGCCGACGGAATCGGTGACGGCCGGTCCGAGAAGGGCCGGGTCGCCCAAGACCCCGGATGCCACGGCGAGCGCCGCCGGCATCTGGGACGCCCAGGCGTGCCACATCGAGCGCGACTGTGCCCACGGCAGAATCGCGCCGTACGGCCAGGTGCGCGTGTCGCCCGACCCCATCTTCGCGATGCCCTCGGCCAGTTTCGCCAGGGCCGAGCGGGCCGCCGCGTCATCGGGCGCGGCGGCGGAGTACGCCGCGAGTCCGAGAACGGCTTCGGCCGAGGCATCCGCTCCGTCGACGATCAGCCATGCGGGAACTTTCGCTCCGTCGGCGTCGACGAACTGTCCGTAGCGCGAGAGCGGATCCCGTTCGAGGGCGGCCACGCCGAGCTGCAGGCGCTGTTGCAAGAACGCGGCGAACCCCGGGTCGTCGGCGGCGAAGGCGGCGTATCCCTCGCCGAACGCCCACAGGCTGCGGGCGAGCCAGTAGCTGTCGCCGCTGTCGGAGGGGTCGGGCAGTTCGACCGGTTCGGGCGAGGGATTGAGTGTGCCGTCGGGCTGCATCCAGAGCACGACGTTGCCGGCGTTCGGTCCGGTCGCGGTCTGCAGGTAGGCGACCGAGCGCAGCAGCTCGTAGGCCGAGTCGCGGCTCGACTCGGAGCCGGTCTGCTTCCAGTCGCGCAGGTAGACGACGGCGGCCCGGGCCACGTCGTCGGAGTTGTAGGCGCCCTGGCCCCAGTACCCGGTCGCGGGGTCGAGCGGCCCGCCGCCGACCCGCTCAAAGGTTCCGCCGTCGCGCGCGTCGGCGTAGGTCCACGGCAGGGTGAGTGCGGGCTCCTCGGCCAGCCGGTAGGTGTCGTGTCCCTCGATGGCGGGCGGCGACGCCTGATCGAGCAGGAAGTCGAGGTGCGCGAGATTGGTGAGCGGGGCCGGTACAGGCGCAGCAGGGGCCGCGGATGCCGGAGCGGTCGTCATCACGAAGCCGGCGGCGAGTGCGGCGACGGCAATAGTCGCCGGCCAGCGCCGGAAAGACGAGCGGGTTATGAGACGGTTCGTCATTGAAACAGTCCTTTCGAATGGGGATTACACGGCGTCGAGCCGGGCGACGCCGATCTTCGAGTCGGCCATGCCGTAGAACACATAGCGCTGGCCGTCGATCTCTTCGATCGCGGTGGGGAAGACGACGTTCGGCACGATGCCGCTCTTCTCGTCGTCGGTCTCGGCGAACAGCAACGGTTCGCTCGTGCGGGTGATCACCGTCGAGGGGTCGTCGGCGTCGAGGATGAGCGCGCCCGCCGCGTAGTTCACCTTCTGCTGCTGGTCGAAGGCGCGCTCGAGCTTTCCGGTGACCCCGTGGTGCAGCACGAGCCACCCCTCGGGCACCCGCAGCGGTGGCGGGCCTCCCCCGATCTTCAGCTGTTCGAAGTCGAACTCGGGGCCGGCGACGAAGCGGTGCTGACCCCAGTAGACGAGCGCGCGGATGTCGGTCTCGACGGCGGCGACGGGAACGTAGCTGATCCAGATGCTCTGCCGGTCGTCGGGTAGGCCGACGGGCATCCGCACCCCCTCTCCCGCGCGCACCTCGTCGAGGTCCCACATCGGCCGGTGCAGCACCGCGAAGCTCTCGGTGCCGTCGGGCGCGGTCACCGGTTCCGGGAAGAACACGGTGTCTTTGTTGTGGAAGAGGTTCAGGTCCATGTCGAGCGCGTCGTCGTAGGCGAAGAGGGCGGGCCCGAGCCTGGTCCACTCGCGCAGGTCGGTCGACGTGGCGATCGCGGTGCGCGGGCCGAGCGGTCCGTACGCGACGTAGGTCATCACGTGCAGGCCGAGCCGGGGCACGAAGGTGAGGCGCGGGTCTTCGACACCGGCGTTGTTCGCGCCGCGTTCCCAGCCGCGGTCGGGCGCGAGCACGACGCCCTCGCGCTCGACGCCGACGGGCACGCCGTTCTCGATCACCACCCGGGCGAGCCCGACCCGGCTGACGTTGCCGGTCGCGACGAGACGCGGCAGCAGGTAGAGCGTGCCGTCGGGGGTGCGCCCCGAACCGGGGTTCAGCACTCCCTCTGCCTCGAGGTCGTTGCCGTCTTGCGGGGTCATGACGACCCCGACCCTGCTGAGCTTGTAGGGGAAATCCATGGTCAACCTTTCACGCCTGAGCCGATATCGGTGGAGATGAAGTAACGCTGGAACACGATGAACAGCACGACCACGGGCGCCGCGAGGACGACGGCCCCGGCCAGGGTCGCGCCGAAGGGGTTCGCCGCCGAGGCGGCCACCGTGGAGATGTAGTTCGCGAGCGACACCGCAAGCGGCTGCAGCGCGGCGTCTTTCGTGATGAGGAACGGCCAGAGGAACTCGTTCCAGGGGCCGATGAAGGTGAGCAGCACCACGGTGATGAGCGCGGGCCGCACGAGCGGGATGGCGATGCGCCAGAGCAGCACGAGCTCGCTCGCGCCGTCGATGCGGGCCGCCTCGAACAGCTCCTTCGGAAGCTGCAGGAAGTACTGGCGGAAGATCACCACGGCGGTCGAGTTGATGAAGAACGGAAGGATCATGCCGAGGTAGTTGTCGCTCAACCCGTAGTCGCGCGCGATGAGCACGTAGAGCGGGATCATCAACAGCTGGAACGGCACGACCTGCACGAGCAACGCGAGCGCGAAGGTCGCCCCTCGACCACGCCAGTGCAGCTGCGCGAGCGCGTACCCGGCGAGCAGGCCGAAGACGAGCGTTCCGAGCAGCACCCCGAGCGTGAAGATGCCCGAGTTCACGAGGCCCGTGAGCAGGCTGATGCGCTCGTTGATCGCCGCGAAGTTGTCGAGCGTGAGGTTCGCGGGATTCGGGAAGGCGCCCGCGACGGTCGGATCCGGTTCGGTCTGCAGCGACCCGATCACCATGTAGTAGAAGGGGAACAGGAAGACGAGGGCGCCCAGGGCGAGCACGACCGCCCGCAGCGTGGCCTGTCCCCGCGACATCCGCGTCTCCGACAGCGTGTCGATGGGTGTGATCCGGTTTTTCGATCGTCTCGACATCAGTCTCTCTCCCCCGCGAATCGGTTCTGCAGCCAGGCGATGACGAGCACGAGCACGACCAGCACGATGCCGATCGCCGCCGCGACGTCCGGCTGGCCCTGCTGCAGGCCCTTCTGATACATGATCAGCACCGGCGAGGCCGAGGCCCCGTTCGGTCCGCCGCCGCCGGTGAGCAGGTACGGCTCGGTGAACAGGTTGGCGCCCGTCACCGTCGATACCAGCAGCACGAGCACCGTCGCCGGGCGCACGCCGGGAACGGTGACCGAGAAGAAGCTGCGGATGGCGCCGGCGCCGTCGGTGGACGCCGACTCGTAGAGCTCCTTCGGTACGCCCTGCAGCGCCGCGAGGTAGAGCAGGATGTAGAACCCGAGCTGCTTCCAGGTGACGAAGATCGCGATGGTGGGCATGGCCCAGGTCTCGCTGATCAACCACGACGGGTCGGGAGCCAACGGCCCGAGGATCTGGTTGACCAGACCCTCCCCGTTGAACAGGAACAACCACACTCCGACGACCGCGACGCTCGCCGTGACGTACGGCACGTAGTAGCTCACCCGCAGGAAGGTGCGGAACCGGGTGACCCGGTTGAGCGCCGTCGCGAGCACGAGCGAGAGCACCACGGTAAGCGGCACGTTGATGAGCAGGAAGATGCCGACGTTGCCGAACGACCGGATGACCGCGGGGTCGCTGAACGCCGCGACGAAGTTGTCGAGGCCGACGAACGGGCGGTCGACCTGGGCTCCTGGGGCGGCGAAGAAGAAATCGTGGAACGCGATCCAGAGCGAATAGACGAGCGGATACGCGAACACGAGCAGCACGAAGACCAGGTACGGCGCGCTGAACAGCAGCCCGAGCGGGTTGCGGCCGAGCAGCCGCTCCCTCACCCGGGGTGCCTTGGCCGCTTTCGGGGCGGCCGTTGCGGTGGCGGTCATGGTCTACGGCTGGGCGGCGATGTCGTCGATCTCGGCGGCGGCGTTGTCGAGCGCCTCGTGCACGTCTCCCTTGCCGAAGATCACCGACTCCGTCCACGCGTCGCGGAACGCCTGCAGCATCTGCACGGTGTTCGGTCCGGGCGGAACCTCGACGGTGCGCGAGGCCTGGTCGCCGAACAGCTCGTACGCGGGGTTCGCGGTGAAGTAGTCGGCGTAGGTCGTCGCGAGGTCGGTGCGCAGCGGCATCTGGCCGGTCAGCTCGAGCAGCTGGCCGTCTTGTTCCTCACTGGTCGAGAACTTCAGCACGTCCCACGCGGTCGCCTGGTTCTCGCAGGCCGAGTAGAGGCCGATGTTCTTGGCGTCGCTGAAGGTCCAGGTCTCCTCGGCGGGGGTGCCGTCTTTGGTGGGCACCGGCACGGCGCCCCAATTCAGCCCCTCGTAGACCGAGACGGCCCAGGGCCCGACGATCGCCATCGCCGCTGCTCCGTCGGCGAACGAGTCGCCCTGGAACTGCTCCTGCCCGGCGAGCTTGTCGGTGTAGAGCTTCGCCCAGAAGTCGGCCACGTCGTAGCCGGCCTCGTCGGCGAAGGTCGCTTTGTTGTCTTCGACGATCTGGGTGCCGCCGGTCTCCGCGGCGTAGAGCGGGTAGAAGTCGAACTGGGTCTGGAAGAACTCGCTCGTCGGGGCGGGCAGGATGGCATTGGGCGCGACGCCCGCGTCGACGAGCGTCTTCGCCGTCGCGAGGAATTCGTCGTAGGTCGACAGCGCGGGGTTCTCGGCATCGAGACCGGCCGCGGTGAACATGTCCTTGTTGTAGAAGATCATCACGGGGTTCGACTTCCACGGCATCTGGAAGTAGTCGCCGTCGGCGTTCTGGTACTGCTCGGCGATGTCGCCCGAGCGGTCTTCGATGTACGAGGCGCCGTCGTCGAAGGCCGAGAGATCGACGAGGCCGCCCTGCTTCTCGAACTGCCCGACGGCCGAGGGTGCCGTGTTGTAGATCAGGCACGGGGCGTTTCCGGCGGTGATCGCGGCGCTGATGACCTCTTCGCTGCTCTTACCGGCGGGGATCTCCTGGCCCTTGATCTGCTCGTCGGGGTGGTCGGCGTTCCACGCCTCGACCATCTGCTTGCCCCAGGCGACCTCCTGCTCGTTGTTCGAGTACCAGATGGTGATGTCGCCGCGGCCGTCGGCCGAGCCGCCGCCTCCGCCGCCTCCGCAGGCGGTGAGGGCGAGGGATGCGACGAGCACACCCGCTGCGGTTGCTGCTGTTCTCTTTTTCACGGTGGATCCTTTCAATCCGGCTACATTGCCGAGGTCGGGAGTTGCGTGGTGGTGCGGATCTTTCAGGGAGACGGCGGCGCCGTCGAGTCTCGGATGACGAGGGTCGCGGGAGGCAGGACGACGTCGTCGTGGGCGCCGGCCGGGTCGTCGACCACACGCAGCAGGAGTTCGGCGGCGGCGTGACCCCACGCGCCGGCCGCGGTCGTGACCGTCGTCAGTGCGGGGTGCAGGTAGGCGCCGACGTCGCTGCCGTCGAAACCGGTGATCGAGAGGTCGACCGGCACATCGAGTCCGAGGCGCTGTGCCACGCCGAGTCCGGCGATCGCCATCGGGTCGTTCGCGTAGACGATCGCGGTGGGATGCCGGTCGAGAGCGAGCAGTTCGCGGGTGGCGCGTGCGCCGTCGGCGGCCGTGAAGTCGGTCTCGACGATGTCGCCCTGCGGGAGGCCGAGTTCGGCGAGCGCCGCAGCGAACGACCGGGCACGCCGTTCGCCGTGCAGCATGCGCGACGGGCCGGCGACGTGCGCGATGCGCTCGTGGCCGAGCCCGGCGAGGTGGGCGACGACGTCGCGGATGCCGGCCGTGTCGTCGAGCAGCACGGCCGGGATGGCGGCCGCGGCGTCGGGGTGGCCGAGGGTGACGGCCGGCAGCCGCAGCTCGCGCACGAGGTCGAGCCGCGGGTCGTCGCGCCGCAGGTCGGTGAGGATCACCCCGTCGACGCGGTCGTGGGCCTTGAGCCGACGGTAGCTGGCGATCTCGGAGGCCTCGCTCCCCACCATGCTGAGCACGAGCGCGTGTTCGACCGGCGAGAGAGCCGACTCGACCCCCGCGATGAACGCCGGGAAGAACGGGTCGCCCGACAGGATCTCCGGATCGCGCGCGATCACCAGGCCGAGGGCGAACGAGCGGTCGGTGCTGAGCGAGCGCGCACGCACGCTCGGGATCCAGCCGAGGTCGTCGGCGACCCGCAGGATGCGGTCGCGGGTCGCGGGCGCGACGCCGGGCCTGTCGTTAAGCGCGAACGAGACAAGCCCTTTGCTCACCCCGGCCTCGCGGGCGACGTCGGCGATAGTCGGTCGTTGTCTGACCATCGATGCCTCCCCTGTGAGTGCGGTCCGGTCGTCTGAACCGGTTTAGGGAACGGTACCCCGAACGGGGGCCGAACGGAACCCCTCCGCCGGGAAAGGGCCGGTCGCGTCACAGGTCGACGACGAGCTCCTCGGTGAGCGCACGCGACACACACGGGTACATGATGGTCGCGTCGGCCTCTGTGGTGAGCGAGTCGCGGTGCTCGACCCTGCCGTCGAGCACGCGCACGGCGCAGGATCCGCACACCCCACGCAGGCACGACCCGGAGACCGCGACATCCTCGGCATCGAGCGCCTGCAGCATGGTGCGGTCGGCCGGCACCGTCACCACCCGGTCGGAACGCGCCAGCCGCACGGTGAAGTCCACGTTCGGCAGCGGCACGATCGCCTTCGGCTCGAAGCGCTCGAGGTGCAGGCTGCCGGCCGGCCAGTCGCGCATCGCGTGTTCGACCGCGTCGGTGAAGCGCGACGGCCCGCAGCAGTACACCGCGACGCCCTGCTGCGGCTCGGCGAGAAAGGTGTCGAGGTCGAGGCGGCCGGCCCGCTCGGGCGAGTTGATCGTGACCCGGTCGCCGAGCGCCGCGATCTCGGCGGCGAACGGCAGGTGGGCGTCGCCGCGCACCGCGTAGTTCATGCTCCAGTCGGCGCCGCCTTCGGCGAGGTGGCGTGCCATCGACAGGATCGGCGTGATGCCGATGCCCGCGGCGAGCAGCAGGTAACGCATCGCCGGCAACACGGGGAACAGATTGCGCGGCGTGCTCGCGTAGACCGTGCGGCCCTCGCGCAGGTAGTCGTGGATGTACATCGAGGCACCGCGCGAGAACTCCTCGCGCAGCACGGCGATGCGGTACGAGCCCAGGGCGCCCGGGTCGCCGCAGAGCGAGTACTGCCGCTGCTGCCGCGTGACGAGCTGCACGTCGATGTGCGCGCCCGGCTCCCACTCCGGCAGCGCACCGCCGTCGGGGCGCGCCAGTTCGATGCCGACGATGTCGGTGCTCTCGTTCGTGATGCGCTTCACGACGAGCGGAAGCATCCCCTGCCTGCGCGGCACGTCAGTACAGGGTCTTGTAGGCGGCGGCCATGCCGTCGTCGATGAGCTGGCCGATCTCGGTGGTCAGGCCCGAGGCCTCGGCCCACATCTGCCCAGAGGTCGGAACCTCGTTCGCGAGATCCTGCATCTCCGGGTCCCAGAGTCCGCTGCGCAGCAGCGCGCGCCCGCAGTGCAGGTACACCTGCTCGGTCTTGATCACCGTCGCGAGGCTCGGCACCACGTGGTCTTGTTCGAGCATCTGCATCAGCTCCGGGTCATCCGTCACATAGGCCGTGCCGTTGATGCGCAGGGTCTCGATCATGCCCGGCACAAAACAGACCAGCCCGACGTGGCCGTTGTCGAGGATGTTGAGAAACGAGTCGGCGAGCTTGTTGCCGAGCCGGTCGGGAATCACGAGGGTCTGCGCGTCGAGCGCCCGCACGAAGCCGGGGTAGTCGCCGCGCGGGGAGTTGTCGCAGTTGCCGTCGCTGTCGGAGGTCGAGAGGCAGAGAAACGGCGAGTGCGCGAGGAAGGCGAGGCAGTGCCGGTCGAGGTGGTCGAGGATCTTGTCGCTCGTCGCCTGGTCGGGATAGCCGAGGTGTTCGCGCAGATCGGTCTCGGCGAGCCTCCGGAACTCTGTCTTCACGAAGCGGCCTCTCGAGATCTGTGACGGGACGAAAGTCCAAGACTACGGGTGGTGGGCGGATGCGGCCCGGGTCCGGCCGCACAGCGTTTCTGCCCGCAGTGTGCCGTGGGCACAGCCGGCGCAATCGAAGTGACGGCGTTTCACTGTTTGTCGTAGAGTCGTAGGAGGGGGAAGGATTCCATGACTCTCATCGGCACGGACATCAGGGAAGACCGTCGCCAGCGCGCGGTCGAAAGCCTCGGCTTCACGGAGGCGGTGCGCAATCCGCAGCTCGACCGGGTGGCGCGCATCGCCCGGGCCACCTTCGGCGTCGATTTCTCGTCGATCACCGTGTTCGACCACGACCGCGCGCTCTTCGTCGGCGGCGGCGGATTCGACGGCACAGAGGCGCCGCGCGCCGACAGCCCGTGCCAGCTCGTCGTCGACTCCGGCGAGATCGTCACGACCGCCGACGCACGCACCGACGCGCGATTCGACGACATCGCGAACATCAGGGGGCCGGGTTCGGCGTTCTATGTCGGCCATCCGCTCACCGACGCCTCGGGCAACGTGGTCGGCTCGCTCTGCCTCGTCGCCCAGGAACCCCGCGTGCTCTCCGACCGCGAGATGCAGGTGTTCGTCGACCTCGCCGCGTGGGCGCAGGCCGAGATGCTCGCCGACGCCGAAGCGGTGCACGCCCGCGCCACCCAGCAGTCGCTGCTCCCCGCCGCGCCGCTCGACCACGACGGGGTGAAGGTCGTCGGGGTCTGCCTCCCCGCGCACAGCGTCGGCGGCGACTACTTCGACTACGGGCCCGTCGGGCCGCTCGTGCACGTCGCGATCGGCGACGTCATGGGCAAGGGAACCGGCGCGGCGATCCTCGGCGCCGCGACCCGCTCGGCGTGCCGCGCGGTCGTGCCCACGATCGAGGACGGCGCGGGCCTCGGCCGCGGGGTCGAACGCATCGAACAGGCCATATTCGCCGACCTGCAGCGCACCGGCACCTTCGTCACCTACTTCCACGCCGTGGTCGACCCGCACGCCGCCACCCTCCACTACGTCGATGCGGGCACCGGCCTCTCGCTGCTCGTGCGCGCCGACGGCAGCACCCGGCAGCTCTCGGGTTCCGGGCTGCCCCTCGGCATCGACCTGCAGAGCCACGTCACCCACTCGGTCGACCTGCGCGCCGGCGACCGGCTCGTGATGGTGAGCGACGGCCTGCTCGACATCGTCGACGACCAGGCGAACTGGGTGGTCGAGCTCGACGCCCTCGTGCGGTCGGCGGCCGACGCCGCCGACGTGCTGCGGCTGGTCGCCGAGGTCAGCCGCGCCCGGGTGCCGCTCGACGACGTCACCGTCGTGGTGATGGAGTACCTGCCGTGACGATGGAGTACAGCCGGCGCGACCTGCGCCAGCTCTCCCAGCGCACGAGCCTGCGGCGGCTGGCGGTCATCCGCATCGTGATCGTGCTCGCCGCGGCATCCGGTCTCAACTACGTGGTCTGGCGCTGGGCCGCGAGCGTCAACTGGGACTCGTGGTGGATCGCCGTGCCGCTCGTGCTGGCCGAGACCTACAGCCTGATCGACTCGCTGCTCTTCGCCCTCGGCGCCTGGCGCATCCGCGAGCGCGGGGAACCGCCGGCCCCGCCCTCCACCGGCTACACCGTCGACGTCTTCATCACCACCTTCGACGAACCGGTCGAGCTCGTGATGCGCACCGCCCGGGCGGCGCTCGACATCGACTACCCGCACACGACCTGGATCCTCGACGACGGTGCGCGCGAAGAAGTGCGCGCCGCCGCCGCCTCGCTCGGCATCGGCGTGATCACCCGCTCGTCGGACTGGGTCGACCGGCCCCGGCACGCGAAAGCGGGCAACCTCAACAATGCGCTGCTGGCGACCGAGGGCGAGTTCGTGTTGGTGCTCGACGCCGACCAGGTTCCGCACCCCGGCATCCTCGACCGCACCCTCGGCTACTTCAAAGACCCGCAGATGGCGCTCGTGCAGACGCCGCAGTGGTTCGAGAACGTGCCTGTCTCCGACCCGCTCGGCAGTCAGGCCCCGCTGTTCTACGGCCCGATCCAGCAGTCGAAAGACGGCTGGAACGCGGCGTTCTTCTGCGGGTCGAACGCCATCCTGCGCCGCGAGGCGCTTATGCAGCTCGGTCTCTCGCGCTACGTCACCGACGTCGAGCGGTCGGTGCATCGCGCCATCCGCACCTCGCGGCGCCTGCTCGCGCGTGCGCGCGAAGAGGCGGCGGGCGACCGGCGCGTCACCTCTGCCCTGCGCAAAGCGGCGACCATCGTCGAGAACGCGCGCACGGAGCTCGCAGCGGGCGACGGCATCTCGGATGTCACGTACCGATTCCAACGCGGAATCGACGCCATCGCGCGCGACTACGCCGATGCCGACCTCGCGATGATGCGCGACGACCTGCGTGAGCTCGCGGCCCTCTCGAACGAGACCGACACCTTCGCGGGCATCGACGATGCCGCGCTCGAGATGCTCACCGGCCGCGAGACCTCGCCGCTCGCCGCGATCGAGGCGATCTCGGTTCTCGCCGGCGCGCTCGACGTCGACCGGGGCGACGAAGCCCAGGCGATCATGCCGATGGCCACCATCTCGGTCACCGAAGACATGGCGACCTCGATGCGGCTGCACGGTCTCGGCTGGCGCTCGGCCTACCATGGCGAGGTGCTCGCCTCGGGGCTCGCGCCCGAAGACCTCGAGACGATGATCGGCCAACGGCTGCGCTGGGCCCAGGGCACCATGCAGGTCTTCTTCCGCGAGAACCCGCTGCTGCAGCGCCGGCTGTCGGTCGGCCAGCGGCTGATGTACTTCGGCACGATGTGGAGCTACTTCTCCGGCTTCCCCGCCCTCGTCTACGTCACGGCGCCCGTGCTCTGCCTGGCCTTCGGGGTCATCCCGGTCACCGCCTACAGCCTCGACTTCTTCGCCCGCTTCATCCCCTTCCTGCTGCTCAACCAGCTGCTGTTCTGGGTCGTCGCCGCGGGTCGCCCGACCTGGCGTGGAGCGCAGTACTCGCTCGCGCTGTTCCCCGTCTGGATCGAGGCGGTGACCTCGGCGTTCAAAAACGTCTTCCTCGGTCGACCGCTCGGGTTCCGGGTGACCTCGAAGGTGCGGGTCGAGGGCGGCAGACCCCGGTGGGATCTGGTGCGGCCGCAGCTCATCGTCATGGCGTCGCTCGTCGTCGCCCTCATCGTGGTGGTAATCCGCATCCTCGTCGGCCAGGCCGAGGGCATCGCGCCCTACGTCAACATCGTCTGGGTGATCTACGACCTCGCGGTGTTCAGCATCATCATCCGCGCCGTGCTCTACCGGGGCCCGGCGAGAACCGAGAAGGAGTCCTTATGACGTCGATCGACGTACGTGCCGCAGACGGAGGGGTGGTGCTCGCGCAGAGCGGCCGGCTCACCGTCGTCACGGCGCCGCAGTTGCGCGCCACGGTCGCCGACCGCATCGCCTCGGGCGACCGCCTCATCGTCGTCGACCTCTCGGCCACCGAGTTCGTCGATTCGTCGGGTCTCGGCGCGCTCGTCTCCTGCCTCAAGTCGGCGAGGCAGGCGGGCGGCGACCTGCGCATCGTGGCACCGAGCGAACAGGTCTCGATGGTGCTGCGTATGACCAACCTCGACCGCATCCTCACCCCGCGCGTGTCGGTCGACGACGCCCTGCGCGGCTAGTGCGCCGCGCATGACCACGTACGCGCACCGCGAGGTCGACGTCGCCGCGACCGTCGCGAGCATCGACGTCGTGCAGACCGAGTTCGACGCCTGGTGGACCGAACTCGGCGAAGAGAACGTGAAGACACGGTTCGCGTTCGAGATCGCGGTGGTGGAGATCGCGACCAACATCGTCGAGCACACGCACCGCGCCGAAGGGAGTGCCGGTCGGCGCTTCCGTCTCGAATTGACCGCTGACGCGACATCCGTCACCGCGGTCTTCACCGACAACGGCCAGCCCGCCGACATCGACCTGAGCACGGTCACCATGGCCGATACCGACGAGGAGAGCGGCCGCGGCCTCGCCCTCGCGATCGCGGCCCTCGACAGCCTCGACTACGGCAGGGTAGACGGCCGCAACACCTGGACGCTCGTGTGCGGTCGCTGATCCGCCGCACGGCCGCGCTCGTCGGCCTGGTCGCCGTCGGTGCCGTCCTCGGCCCGGTCGCGGCCGCGCCCGCGTTCGCCGCGGACACCCGTGCGTCGGCTGCCGCCGATGCGCCGCGACCCGACGAGGTGTGGTTCGGGCCCGACCTCGGCTGGACCGACAACGCGCCCGACGGGTACGCCGACCGCCTCGGCGCAGACCCCTCGCTCTACGAGCTCACCCTGCCGTACCCGATCGACGAGAGAGCCGCGGCGCAGTGGCGCACCTCGGCGCGCGCGGTCGCGACCCAGGGTGCGGTGCTCGCGCTGAGCCTGTTGCCCACGACCGCGCTCGACGAGCTGACCGCGGCCGACGCCGCGGCGGCCGAGGCGCTGCTCGACGAGATCCACGAGCAGTACGGCACCCAGCAGCTCGTGCGGTTCGCTCCCGAGATGAACGGCACCTGGATCTCGTGGGGGCAGCAGCCCACCGCCTACGTCGACGCTTTCGGGTTGTTCGCCGACACCGTGCACGGCGGCGACTCCGAGGCGCTCATGGTCTGGGCGCCGTCGTACGGTTCGGGGTACCCGTTCGGCCTCGCCGAGGGCCGCCTCGACTCGATCTCGGCGACCGACCAGGCGCTGCTCGACACCGACGGCGACGGCGAGATCACCGAGTCCGACGACCCGTACGGCCCGTACTACCCCGGCGACGACGACGTCGACTGGGTGGGGCTCACCATGTTCTACTTCGGCAAGGGCGAGGCGACCGCTTCGGCGGGGGTCGACGTTCCGCTGACCACCAACGAGATCGCGGTCGGCACCGAGGTCGAGCAGCGCTTCGACGAGTCGTGGGGCTACGTCGTGCCGCAGGCCGACAGCTTCTACGACCGGTTCGCGGTCGGGCACGACCGCCCGATGCTGCTCGACACGGGAGCGCTGTACGCCGACCGGCTCGGCGGAGCGACAGAGATCGACGTGAAGCGCGGCTGGTGGCGGCAGGTGCTCGCCGCCGTCGCCGACCGCCCGCTCATCGCGGGCGTCAGCTGGCTCGAGGTCGAACGCGACGAGGCGGAGGCGGGCGGCGACGAGGTCGACTGGCGTGCCACCTACGACCGCGACATCGCCGCCGCGTTGCTCGCCGACCTGCGGGCCGACGAGCGCATCGAGTTCGCGCCGGTCACCGAGGTCGTCTCGAAGAAGGACGGCAATGCCGCGACCGTCCAGGTGCGCGACGCCGAGGACGCGAACACCGGCGGCGACCAGATGAGTTTCATCGTCTGGTGTGCCGCGGGGCTCGCGATCGCGTTCCTGCTCTCCGGGCTCGTGGGCAGGTTCGTTCCGAGCTGGCGCTACGACGACGACGGCAAGCCGGGGCGCGACCTGCGCATCGACCTGTTCCGCGGATTCATCATCCTCGCGGTGGTGATCACGCACATCGAGGTCGCCGGCCCGCTGTCGTACATCACCCTGCACGCGGTCGGCGCGATCACGGGCGCCGAGATGTTCGTCTTCCTCTCGGGGCTCGTGCTCGGCATGGTCTACCCGCTCGGTGTGCGCAAGTTCGGCGAGCTGAAGTCGGCGACCGGCGCCCTGCGGCGCGCGGGCAAGCAGTACACGGTGACGATCGTGGTGATCCTCGTCGTCTTCGCCCTGAGCTTCGTGCCATTCCTCGGCGCCGACGCGATCACGACGTTCACCGACCGCGGCACGGGAGAAGACGGGCTGCCCGCCGAGGGCCGCACCTACGATCTCTACCCGAACGGCGACCGGCTGCTCGACTACCCGCCGCCCTGGTACGCGGTGCGCCAGCTGCTGCTTCTCGAGATGGGCCCGTGGCCGTTCAACATCATGGGTCTCTTCGTGGTGCTCAGTGTCACGATCCCCGCGGCGATGTGGTTGCTCAAGAGGCGCATGTGGTGGGTGCTGCTCGCGGTCAGCTGGGCGCTGTACATCTGGCGCACGCTGGTTCCGGATGCCCCGTCGCTACCGTCGCAGTTCGAGGCCGTCTTCCCGCTCTTCCTCTGGCAGATCCTCTTCGCCCACGGCCTCGTCGTCGGCTACTACCGCCGGCAGATCCAGCGGGCCCTCACCAGCCTCCCCGGCCGCATCCTCACCGCGACCGCCCTGCTGGCCTACGCCGGCGCGCTCGTCTACCTGTGGGCGGGTTACACCTACGGGTTCGACCCCGCGCCGTTCCCGCCGACTCTCTACGAGTCGCTCTACGGCACGGCCTACCAGCGGGTCGACATGCAGTGGGGGCGCCTCGCCAACCTGGTGCTCATGGTCGTGTGCACCTACGCGATCCTCACCGCGTTCTGGAAGCCGATCAACTTCGTCATCGGGTGGCTGTGGATACCGCTCGGACAGGCGAGTCTCTACGTCTTCGTCTGGCAGGTGTTCTTCGCGCTCGCGGTGGCATCGATCCCCGGGCTCGACCGCACCGACGCCCTCATCGGCACGGCGATCCACACCGGTCTGATCCTGCTGGTGTGGGTGATGGTGCGCAAGAAGTTCCTGTTCTCGATCATCCCGCGCTAGTCGTTCGCCTTCGAACAGGTGCGGTCCGCCGCGGTCTGACCGGTGAGCCCCTGGATCGTCTCGACCGGCGGGGCGGCGACGGGCGCAGCGGTCGGGGTGCTCGTGGCCGCCGGATCGGGGGCGGGCGCGACCGGCGGTGCGACGGCCGCGGGGTCGGCGACCGTGCCCACGCCGGAGACGCCCTCGAGGCCGACCGGCTGGTCGGCGGCGATCTTCGCGAAGAGCTCGTCGGCGCGCGCGGTGATCGGCACGACCCGCCCGGCCTCGGTCGACGAGGTTCCGGCCGGGTACTGCACGAAGGTCACGTTCTCCAGCGGCAGGTCCTTGAAGACGAGCGCCATCGACACGAGGGTGGTCGGCTGGGCCAGGCTGTCCGACACGATCATGTTCTTCGACGCGGCCGTCGCGAGCTGGAACACGCGGGCCGGGTCGGTCAGCGTGCTGTCCGACTTGATCTTGCGCAGCATCGACGACAGGAACATCTGCTGCGACCCGATGCGTCCGATGTCGCTGCCGTCACCGACACCGTGGCGGGTGCGCAGGAAGTCGAGCGCCTGCTCGCCCTCGAGGGTCCACTCGCCGGCGGCGGGCAGCTGCAAGCCGGTGTACCGGTCGTCGATCGGTCCGTCGATGCACACGGTCACGCCGCCGATCGCGCTGCTGATCTCGCGCACCCCGTTGAACGTCATGATGCCCGCGTACGGGATGTCGAGTCCGGTCAGGGCGCTCACCGTGAGCACCGTGCAGGGCAGGCCGCCGAAACCGAGGGTGGTGTTGATCTGCCGCGAGCTCATGCGCGGGTAGTCGCCCGACCCGTCGGCGCGGGGGCAGGCCGGGATCGGCACGAGCAGGTCGCGCGGGAAGCTCACCGCGACCGCGCGCTGGTGGTCGGCCGCGACGTGCAGCAGCATCGTGAAGTCGTTGAGTTTGCCCTCGCGGTCGGGGCAGCCGCCGGGAACGTCGCACTCGTCGCTGCCGACGAACAGCACGTTGAAGCCGCCCTCGAACGCGCCGACGCCGGGAGGAGGGGCCGGCACCTCGTCCTGGCCGGGCAGGGGGACGGTGTCGATGTTCTCACGCAGCTGGTTCACCGCGAGGGCACCGACCGACACGAGGCTCACCGCGATCACGGTCAGCCCGACGAGCAGGAGCTTCAGCGCGCCGAGCACCGGCCGCGGACGTGCGAGTCGGCCGTGACGGGCGACGGGTGCGGAGCTCATACGACGAACGTACTTGCTGCGGACACCGCCGTCCGGTGCGCAACACACCTTGGGGCGCGGATCCGGCCTCGGTACCGTGGGGGTACGCGTTCACCGAAGGAGCATCCGATGACCGACCTCCCCCAGCCCCTCGACCACACCTTCACCGCCCCGATAGGCGTCGACGTGAAGGGCGAACTCTGGCAGTGCGTCGAGATGCCCGACTCCGCCGACTTCTTCGGCACCGGCTCATCGGTGCGCGTCGACGCGACCGTCGACGACGTGACGCTCGAGAACGTCGGCCTGATGCCCACCGGCACGGGCGGCCACATGCTCTCGCTCAACGCGACGGTGCGCAAACGGCTCGGCAAGGGGCTCGGCGACGACGTGACCGTGCGGCTGCTCAGGCGGCTGAGCTGAGTGGAGACGGAGAGACGGAGCCGCCTGTCAGAATCGAACTGACGACCTTCTCATTACGAGTGAGATGCTCTACCAACTGAGCTAAGGCGGCGGGTGACCGGGTTTCTCCGGGCACAGCATAAAAGCTTAGCCGATCATTCGGACCGCGAATGCACAAGCAGACCATCGAGCTGCGCGAACGAGTCGCGCAGGCGGTCGGCGAGTTCGCTCGGCCCCCCGCCGGCGTCGGCCCAGCGCGACCAGGCGTGCCGCATGACGCCGAAGGCGACGAAGGTGATGAGCCGCGACCGCTGCGCCAGTTCTGCGGCGTCGTCGGCGAGCCATGGCTCGTCGGCCACGAGGCGCCGGGCCACGATCTCCCCGAGCTCGTCTTCGAAATTGCGCATGGTCGCCATGCGCAGGGCGAAGAGTTGCGGATGCTGTTTCATCAGTGTTCGACGCAGCGTCAACAATTCGAAGTCGTCGGGGATGTTCGAGCTCGAGGTCGCGAGCATCTCGCCGAGGTCGGCGAGGATGTTGCTCCGTGTGCCCGCGTTCACGAACGCGTCGACGCGGGTGCCCTCCGACAGCGAGGGAGCCTCGCCGATGAGGGCTTCCTCTTTCGAGGCGAAGTAGTTGAAGAACGTGCGCGGAGAGATGTCGGCGACGCGGCTGACCTCGTCGACGGTGACGTTGTCGAGGCCACGTTGCGCCACGAGTTCGAGAACCGCGAACTGGATGGCTCGGCGGGTGGCGAGTCGCTTGCGTTCGCGCAGGCCGAGCTCCGGGGCATCCGTCTTCATGGCGATATTCTTTCACGGTGCGCAAGTTTGCGCGTGTATTTCAGTCAGTAAAAGTCAACACTTCGGGTCTGCCGCGGGCACCGTGCCGTCGACGAAGTAGTCGTCGACGGTGTCGTCGATGCAGGCGTTCGACTTGTTGTAGGCGGTGTGCCCCTCGCCCTCGTAGCTGACCAGATGGCCGTTCTCGAGTTGCGCGGCGAGCTCGACGGCCCACGAGTACGGCGTCGCGGGGTCGTTGGTCGTGCCGACGACGAGGATGTCGGCCGATCCGGCGCCGTCGATCACCGGGCGCTCGGTCGCGGCCGTGACGGGCCAGCGCAGGCAGCCGACGTCGCCGTAGGACAGCTGCTTGCCGAGCACGGGCGCCGCGGCGGCGAGCTCGTCGGCTTGCGCCCGCATGACGGCGGGGTCGCCCTGCGCGATGTAGTCGAGGCAGTTGATGGCGAGCCGCGCCTCGAGCGAGTTGTCGAGGTAGCTGCCGTCGGTGGGGTTGCGTCCGTTGTAGCTGTCGGCGAGATTGAACGCGAGCTCTGCCTCGCCGCTCATCACCGTGGCGAACAGCTGGCGCAGGACCGGCCAGTTGTCCTGGCTGTAGAGCGGCAGGACGATGGCGCTCGTCATCGAGTTGCTGCCGAGTTCGCGCCCGTCGGCGGCGCGGATCGGGCTCGCGTCGAGCCGGTCGAGCAGGGCGCGGATCTTCAGCATCGAGTCGTCGGCGCTGCCGGCGAAGGGGCAGTCGTCGGCGCTGGCGCAGTCGGCGAGGAACGCGCGGAGGGCGCTCTCGAAGCCCTCGGCCTGGGTCAGCGACACGTCGAAACTGGTCGAGGTGGGGTCGAGCGCTCCGTCGAGCACGAGGCGGCCGGTGTTCTCAGGGTAGAGCTCGGCGTAGGTGGCGCCGAGCAGGGTGCCGTAGGAGAACCCGAGGTAGTTGAGCTTCTCGTCGCCGAGCACGGCGCGCAGCAGGTCGAGGTCGCGGGCGGCGCTCACCGTGTCGACGAAGCCGAGCAGGTCGCCGGTGTTCGCGAGGCACTGCTGGCCGTAGGCGCCGTTCGCGTTCTCGGCGTTGGCGATCCACTCGTCGCTGCCGATCACGCCGGGGGTGATGTCGTAAATGAACGCGTCGAGCTGGGCGGTGTCGGTGTGGCAGAGCACCGCCGACGACCGGTTGACGCCGCGCGGGTCGAAGCCGACGATGTCGAACCTGTCGCGCAGCGTGGGCGACACGGCGTAGTCGAGGCTGGAGGCGACGAAGTCGTACCCGCTGCCGCCGGGGCCGCCCGGGTTCACCAGCACCGAGCCGAGCGGGGTGCCGTTGTCGGAGGGGTGACGCACGAGGGCGAGGTCGATCGAGTCGCGGGCGGGGTCGGTCCAGTCGAGCGGTGCCGTCGCGGTGGCGCACTGCATCTCGTCTTCGCAGGCGGTCCAGGTGAGCACCTGGCTGTAGAACGGCTCGAGGTCGGCGCTCACGTCGGACGGCACCGGCGTGGACTCGGTGCGCACGGCGGGCGCGCTGCAGGCGGCGAGGGCGAGCGCGACCACGATCGCGGCTGCGACGGCGGGAAGACGGCGGAGGCGCATCAGGCGGAGCGGCGGGCGGAGACGAGCATGGCCTCGAGGGCGAGCGCCGGCGTGACGTTGCTCTCGATGCGGCGACGGGCGGTGGCGATCGCGTCCATGGTTGCGAGGGTCTCCTGAGCGGTCGAGTGTGCGCTCGCGGTCACGAGCTGGTTGTAGATGCTGAGGTTGATCGGTTCGGTCTCGACACCGAGCTGCAGCAGCAGGATGTCGCGGTAGAGCGACAGCAGGTCGACCATGATGCGGTCGATGCCGTCGCGCAGGCTGCGCTTCTCGCGTCGCTTCTGGTCTTCTTCGAGGTTCTTCATCTGCACCCGCAGCGCCGGCGGGATGGTGCCGCCCGGCTCGATGCCGAGCGAGCGCAGCGCGCTCTCGCGTTCTTCGGCGTCGCGTTCCTGGGTGAGCGCCGTCGCGTCGGCGCCGGCCAACGCGAGCAGGCGGGTGGCGGCGAGCATCGCGCCGGAGACCGAGTGGATGCCGAGCGCGATCTCGAGCGTCTCCGCCCGGCGCGAGCGCGCCTCGTGGTTCGTGGCGAGGCGGTGGGCCATGCCGATGTGGCTCTGCGCCTCACGCGCGGCACGCGTGGCGGTGGCGATGTCGACGTCGTCGCGGCGGGCGATGAGTTCGGCGACGTCGGCGACGGCGGGCACCCGCAGGCGCACCGAGCGCACGCGCGAGCGGATCGTCGGAAGCAGGTCGGCCTCGCTGGGTGCGCAGAGGATCCATACGGTGCGTGGCGGAGGCTCTTCGAGCGCTTTGAGAAGAACGTTGGATGTTCGCTCGGCCATGCGGTCGGCGTCTTCGATCACCATCACCCGGTAGCGGCCGACCGACGGGGAGTAGTTGCTGGTCGCGACCAGCTTGCGCACCTCGTCGACCGTGATGATGACGCGGTCGGTGGCGAGGGAGCCGAGGTCGGGGTGCGAGCGCGCGTCGACCTGGCGGCGCACCGCCTCGTCGCCGTCGGGGTCGCCGGTGCTGAGCAGAGCGGCCGCGAAGGCGTAGGCGAGGTTCGAGCGGCCGGAACCGGGCGGACCGGTGATGAGCCAGGAGTGGGTCATCGACGAGTCGTCGCTGCCTCCCGCGGCGCTCGACTCCGCGGCCGCCTTGAAGATCGCGATGGCCTCGGATTGGCCGGTGAGCTCGTCCCAGACTGACATGCTCTCAGCCTAGGCGAGCAGTCTGACAACGCGGGCCTGGATGGCGGCCGCGATGGTCTCGACGGGTTCGGTGGCGTCGAGCACGAGAAAGCGCCCGGGTTCGGCCGCGGCGAGGGCGAGGAACGACTCCTGCACGCGCAGGTGGAAGTCGTGCTTCTCGTCTTCGAGCCGGTCGTAGACGTCGCGCGTCGACGCGATGCGCTCGCGCGCGGTCTCGGGCGACAGGTCGAGCAGGACGGTGAGGTCGGGCAGCAGGCCTTCGGCCGCCCAGAGCGAGATGTCGCGGATCTCGGTGCCGTCGAGCACTCTCCCGGCACCCTGGTAGGCGACGGACGAGTCGAGGTAGCGGTCTTGGATCACGATCTCGCCGCGCTCGATCGCCGGCCGCACCTTCGTCGCGATGTTGTGCGCACGGTCGGCCGCATAGAGCAGCGCTTCGGCGCGCGGGGCGATGTACCCGCGGCGGTGCAGGATGATCTCGCGAAGCTCGCCACCGAGGTCGGTTCCGCCGGGCTCGCGCGAGTGCACGACCGAGTGCCCCGCGTTCGTGAGCCACTCGGTGAGCAGCGCCGACTGGGTCGACTTGCCCGACCCGTCGCCGCCCTCGAACGTGATGAAGAGACCGGGTGTCGTTGTCTCTGCCACTACTGCGCCGCGGCCTCGGCTGCCGCCTTCTTCGCCGCCGCGGTTCTGGCGCGCGTCGCCGCGGCCTTCGCCTTGGTCGCTTCGGCCTTCGCCAGGGCTTCGGGGGTCGGCGCCGCCGTGGTCTTCACAGCGGTGCTCGTCGCGGGTACGGCCTTCTTCGCCGGGGCCTTCTTCGCCGCCGGCTTCTTGGCTGCCGGCTTCTTCGCGGCGGGCTTCTTGGCCGCGGGCTTCTTCTTGACGACCGGGCCCTTCGCACGCTTGTCGGCGAGCAGCTGCACGGCCCGGTCGTAGTCGACGTCTTCCACGGTCTCGCCCCGCGGGATCGTGGCGTTGGTCGTGCCATCCGTCACATAGGCGCCGAAGCGACCGTCTTTGATGCGGATCGGCTTTTCGCTCTCGGGGTCGGGCTTCTCGAACTCTTTGAGCGCGCTCGACGCGGCACGTCCGCCGTACTTGGGCTGGGCGTAGAGCTCGATCGCACCGGCGAGGTCGATCTCGAAGATCTGGTCTTCGCTGGTGAGCGAGCGGGTGTCGGCGCCCTTCTTCAGATACGGGCCGAACTTGCCGTTCTGCGCGGTGATCTCGGCGCCGGACTCGGGATCGAGGCCGACGACGCGGGGCAGGTCGAGCAGGCGCAGTGCGGTCTCGAGGTCGACGGTCGCGAGGTCCATGTTTTTGAAGATGGATGCGGTGCGTGCCTTCACTGCGACGGCCTTCTTCGCCGCCGGCTTGCGCTTGGGCTTCGCCGCGACGACCTCGCCGGTGGCGGGATCGACGACCTCGGCCGCGGCGACGAGGGCAGCGGCCGCTTCGGCCTCGGCCTTCGCGAGCGCCTCTGCGGCCTCGTCGACCGGGTCGACCTCGGTCACGTACGGGCCGAAACGCCCGTCTTTCGCGACGACGTTCTTGCCGTTGTCGGGGTTCACTCCGATGATGCGGTCGCCCACGACGGGCGCCTCGATGAGCTCGCGCGCCTTCTCGGCGGTGAGTTCGTCGGGGGCGAGTTCGGCCGGGATGTTCACGCGACGCGGGGTCTCGGGATCGACTCCCGGCGCCTCGAGGTAGGGGCCGTACTTTCCGATGCGCAGGGTGACGTCGTCGGCGATCTTGATCGAGTTGATCTCGCGGGCGTCGATCTCGCCGAGGTTGTCGATGACGGTACGGAGCCCGCGGTGCTTGTCGTTGCCGAAGTAGAAACCGGTGAGCCACTCGACGCGGTCGGCCTCTCCCCCGGCGATGAGGTCGAGGTCGCTCTCCATGCCCGCGGTGAAGTCGTATTCGACGAGGTCGGAGAAGAACTCCTCGAGCAGACGCACCACCGAGAACGCGATCCAGTTGGGAACGAGTGCCTGGCCGCGCGGGGTGACGTAGCCGCGGTCGATGATCGTCGAGATGATGGCGGCGTACGTCGACGGCCGGCCGATGCCGAGCTCTTCGAGCGCCTTGACCAGGCTGGCCTCGGTGTAGCGCGGGGGCGCCGAGGTCTCGTGGCCCTTGGCCTCGATGTCGACGAGGTTCAGCGACTGGCCCTCGGTGAGCTGCGGCAGCTTCGCCTCGGTGGGCTCGGCCGTGGCGTTGCGGTCTTCGTCGCGGCTCTCTTCGTAGGCATGCAGGAAGCCGCGGAAGGTGATGACGGTACCGCTCGCGGCGAACTCGGCGATCGAGTCGTCGGCGGTGGGGCCGGCCTTGATCGTGACGGTGGCGGTCGAGCCCTTGGCGTCGGCCATCTGCGAGGCGACGGTGCGCTTCCAGATCAGGTCGTAGAGCTTGAAGTCGTTGCCGCGGAGAACGGATGCCAGTTCTGCGGGAGTGCGGAACGTCTCGCCCGAGGGGCGGATCGCCTCGTGGGCCTCCTGCGCGCTCTTGTTCTTGCCCGCGTAGACGCGCGGCTTCTCGGGGATCGTGTCGGCGCCGTAGAGGGCCGCGGCCTGGGTGCGGGCCGCGTTGATGGCCTGACCCGACAGCGTCGCCGAGTCGGTACGCATGTAGGTGATGTAGCCGTTTTCGTACAGGCCCTGCGCGACGCTCATGGTCTGGCGTGCGGAGAAGCGCAGCTTGCGGCCGGCCTCCTGCTGCAGCGTCGAGGTGGTGAACGGGGCCGCGGGGCGGCGGGTGTACGGCTTCGACTCGACCGAGGAGACGACGAGCGAGACGTCCGGCTCGCGCAACTGAGCGGCGAGCGACGTGGCACGGTTCTCGTCGAGCGCGATGGCGTCGGACTTGAGCACACCCTTGTCGTCGAAGTCACGGCCGACGGCGATGCGGGCGCCGTCGACGCGCACCAGGCGCGACTCGAAGTCCTGTCCGGCGGTCTCGGGGGCGAACTGGGCGATGAGGTCCCAGTAGCTCGCGGCGGTGAAGGCGAGGCGTTCGCGCTCGCGGTCGACGACGAGGCGGGTCGCGGCCGACTGCACGCGGCCGGCGGAGAGCCCGGGGCCGACCTTGCGCCAGAGCACGGGCGAGATCTCGTAGCCGTACAGGCGGTCGAGGATGCGGCGGGTCTCCTGCGCGTCGACGAGGGCGGTGTCGAGTTCGCGGGTGTTCGCCTTCGCGCGCTCGATCGCCTCCTTGGTGATCTCGTGGAAGACCATGCGCTTCACGGGCACCTTGGGCTTGAGCACCTGCAGGAGGTGCCACGCGATGGCCTCGCCCTCGCGGTCCTCATCAGTCGCGAGGTAGACCTCGTCGGCGGATGCGAGCGCTTTCTTCAGATCGGCGACGGTCTTCTTCTTCGCGTCGGACACGACGTAGTACGGCTCGAAACCGTTCTCGACGTCGACAGAGAACTTGCCGAGCGAGCCCTTCTTGAGCTCGGGCGGGAGGTTTTTGGGCTCGATAAGGTCGCGGATGTGACCCACCGAGGCCTGGACGATGTATCCGTCTCCCAGGTACTGGGCAATGGTCTTCGCCTTTGCAGGCGACTCGACGATAACGAGCTTCTTCGTGCCAGGCACGTGACTCCTATATATAAGGGGATGGAACACGGGGCGCATTGAGGCCCTATCAGCGACACGATACACAGGTGAAGCCGATTCCCACCTATTCAACTCCTGTGCGACCTCCGATAGCGGGCGGCCCGGCGGTCGCCGATACGCCGACGGCGAACCCCGCCACCGAACCGGCGACGCGTACGGTGACGACGAGACCGTCGACCGTGCACGACGCCAACGAGCCGCCGTTCGCCGCGGCGACGCGCGCGGCGACGGCGCACGGTTCGCCGGGCGCGAACCCCACGCGCACGTCGGCCGCGGCGAGCGCGGCCGCGTCGGCGGCACCCGCCAACGCCTGCTTGCCGGCGAGCACGAGGTACAGCGGAACGGCCATCGCCGTGACGCTGAGCACCCCCGCCATGATCGCGATGGCGAGCACGGAACCGGAGCCGCGGTCGGAAACGCTTCGGCGGCTCATCTGCCACCGGCCAGGGCGCAGCTCGAAGCGGTGAGGGTGAGCCCGAACAGGGCGCCCGCGGGCGACCGCAACCGGGCGCTCAGCCGGGCGCAGACGAGGTCGCCGGAACGGGACACGGCGACCGACGCACCGACCAGGGCCGCGGCGGCGCTGTCGCCGCCGCGCGCGATCGAGCGCGATGCGTCGGCCGCGGCATCCTGCAATCGCAGCTGCTGGCCCGCGATCTGCAGCCCGGAGAGGCTGAGGGCGAGAACCAGCACGACCGCGGGCACGGCCGCGGCGAACTCTGCGGTGATGCTGCCGCGGTCGCCGCGGTCAGATCGAGAGTGCATTGCGGATGATGTCGAGCAGCATCGCCCGCACCTCGTTGCTGCGCAGGATGACGACGAGCAGCCCGGCGAACCCGACCGCGGCCATGGTGGCGATGGCGTATTCGGCGGTGGCCGACCCCTCGTCGTCGGCCAGACGAGATTGGGCCAGACGAGAGTGGGCCAGACGGGAGCGGCTCAGCCGAGAGCGCCAGGGGGCAAGACGGGTTCTCCAGCGGGTGGGGTGTTCCATTGTTGTGTCTCCGTTCGGGTGTTCGGTGGCGACGAGCACGATCAGTGTCCCTCCGCCCGGACGGCGCCGACCGGCCGCGGACGACTCTGTGCACACCCGGGCGTCCGGGGCGGGTGTGGAGGGCTCAGAATCCCGACACCGTCGACGTGACGACGGCGATCAGCAAGGGAGCGACGGCGAGCACCATAAAGGCGGGCAGCACGCACAGGCCGAGCGGCAGCATGAGTTTGACGCCGAGCACGGCTGCACCGGCGGCGGCGTCAGCCCGGGCGGCTCGACGTGCCTCTTCCGCTTCGCTGCGCAACAACTCGCCCGCCGGAACTCCGGCCCGTCGCGACAGGTCGAGCACGGCCTCGACGGCGGCCTCCGCGGCCTCGTCGTCGGCCACCTCGGTCGCGGTCAGAGCCCGGCGCACCGACGAGGAGGCGCGGTCGAGCGACGTGCCGCCCGAGACCGCTATCGCCGTGAGCTCGAATCGGAGCCCGGGCGCCACGTCGCGTGGCCGCGCCGCAGACACGAGCCGTCTGTTCCACGCGAACGCGAGCGCGAGGAGCGCGCAACCGATCAGCAGGCAGCACGCCCCCGGCAGCGTCGTGAACAGGATCCCGAGCATGTCGAAGCCGAGGACGAGTCCGAACAGCACTCCGACCGCCGGCAGAACCATCACCAGCCGGGCCGTCGCCACGGGTGCGGAGAGCGCGACGGCGATCTCGCGCTGGGCGTCGGCGAGCGAGCGCAACGACACGGCGAACGCCCGCAAAGAGGGGGCCAGCGGCGCTCCGGCCTCGGCGGCTACCCACCAGGCCGCGGCGAGGGCCCGCCACGCGGGACGTTCCCGTTCGGGCACGTCGGGCAACGCCGTCGTGATCGCTGTGGCGATCGGTACCCCGCGGGACGAATCGGCCGCGATGCGTGCGACCGCCGTCGTCGCGTCGAGGTAGCCCCAGGCCGTGGCCGGTGCGACCCCGGCGGCGAGCAACACGGCAAGCCGTTGCACCATCGACGCGATGCCGCCGAGCGCCGGCCCGTCGCGTCGGTGTCCGGTCGAACGGCGCCCACCGGTGCGCCCCGCGGACCGCAGGCTCACGTCACCACCTGGAGGCGTCCGCGTTTGTCGAGCGCGAACCGGCCCGTCTGCGCGAGCACCCGCGTCGAATCGCGGCGTTCGACGTGCAGCACGGTTCCGATGGCGCTCACGGTCTGGCGGGCGATCGCGGTCGGCGACATGCCGGCGAGCGCGCCGAGGGCCTCGAGCCTCGCGGGCACGTCGGCGAGCGAGTTGGCGTGCAGGGTGCCCGCTCCCCCGTCGTGACCGGTGTTGAGCGCCGCGAGCAGGTCGCGCACCTCGGCTCCGCGGCACTCGCCGAGCACGAGGCGGTCGGGGCGCATCCGCAACGCCTCGCGCACCAGGCGGTCGAGCGCGATCTCGCCGGCCCCCTCGAGGTTGGCCTGTCGTGATTCGAGGCCGACGAAGTGCGGGTGGTCGACGCGCAGCTCTGCGACGTCTTCGATGGCGACGATGCGTTCGCTCGGCTCGGCCGCGCTCAGGACGGCCGAGAGCAGCGTCGTCTTTCCGCTGCCGCCCGCGCCCGTGATCAGCAGGTTCTCGCGGCGGTCGATGAGCGCCCGCAACCGGTCGAGGTCGCCCTCGGCGAAAAAGCCGGCGGCGGCGAGATCGTCGAGCGAGATGCGGCGGATGCGCGGGAGGCGGATCGACAGCAGTGTTCCGCCCGTCGACACAGGGGCGAGCACGGCGTGCACCCGGATTCCGTCGTGCAGTCGCGCGTCGACGCACGGCGTCGTCTCGTCGATGTGGCGCCCGCCGAGGGCCATCAGCCGCACGGCGAGATCGCGCACCGCCTGGTCGTCGAGGTCGATGGACCCCTGGAGCACGGCGCCCGCACCACGGTCGGCCCAGACGGAGTGGGCGCCGTTGACGAACACGTCGGTGACGCCCGGGTCGGCGACGAGGGGCGCGAGTACCCCGAACTCGGACGGGAAGCCGCCGTCCGCCCCGAGGCGCAGCGCGGGCGGCGGGGGTGCGCCCGGCCGCACGGCGACGAAGGGTTCATCGACGGATGGTTCCATGCGCCGAAGATACCCACGCCGCGGGTGGCGTGAGCCGCGTCATCCGCATCGGTGGAAAGCATCGAGAACGGCCCTTTGTGAGGGAGGCGAGATGACCCGCAAGACCCTAGCGAGGCGACGACCCCTTGAGAACGACGTACGTTCTCGAAACGGGGTCATTAAGCAGAGAGGGGCGGCGCCTATTGGGGGGAACAGGCGCCGCCACGGCGACGCCGATTGGGGGAAATCGATTGCGCCGCCATAACCAGACTCTCACCGAAGGGCGTCGGTCTGGATGAAAATCAGTGTACATCCGCGCGACCCCTATGCAAGGGCCATTTATCGGGCTTGACAGTCCACTCTCAGCGAGCAGTCTAGGATCGTTGGCAACACTCGCACCGATGGCGGAGCCCCGTGTTACCGCATGAATGACAGGATAACGATGTCCCAAAATTCGATCGACAGCCTCCTCTCCGAAACCCGACGTTTCGCACCGAGCGACGAGTTCGCGGCGCAGTCGGTGGCCTCCCCCGACGTCTACGACAGGGCGAAGGACGACCGTCTCGGATTCTGGGCAGACCGGGCCCGCGAGCTGCACTGGCACTCGCCCTTCACAGAGACCCTCGACTGGTCGAATCCCCCATTCGCGAAGTGGTTCGCCGACGGCCGTATCAACGTGGCGTACAACTGTCTCGACCGTCACGTGCTCGCCGGCGACGGCGACCGCGTCGCACTGCACTGGGAGGGAGAACCGGGTGACAGCCGTTCGTACACTTACGCAGAACTGACCGCCGAGGTGAAGCGTGCGGCCAACGTGCTGCTCGGTCTCGGCATCGGGCAGGGCGACCGCGTGGCGATCTACCTGCCGCTCGTTCCCGAAGCCGTGATCGCGATGCTCGCCGTGGCGCGCATCGGCGCCGTGCACTCGGTCATTTTCGGCGGCTTCAGCGCCGACAGCATCCGATCGAGAGTCGCGGATGCCAGTGCTCGCCTCGTCATCACCGCCGACGGTGGGTGGAGAAAGGGCAAGGTGTTCCCGCTCAAGGCCGCGGTCGACGCCGCCTTGGCACCCGCCGACGGCGCAGAGCCCACGACCGTGACCGACGTTCTCGTGGTGCGCCGGGGCGAGAACGAGGTCGACTGGACGGAAGACCGCGACCACTGGTGGCACGAGGCGATCGCGGCCGCCGAGCCGGAGCACGAGGCCGAGGGATTCGAGGCCGAGAACCCGCTGTTCATCCTCTACACGAGCGGCACGACCGGCAAGCCGAAGGGCATCCTGCACACGAGCGGCGGCTACCTCACCCAGGCGGCGTTCACCCACAAGAACGTCTTCGACCTGCACCCCGAGACCGATGTCTACTGGTGCACGGCCGACGTCGGCTGGGTGACAGGGCACTCCTACGTGGTCTACGGCCCGCTCGCGAACGGTGCGACGCAGGTGCTCTACGAGGGCACACCCGACACCCCGCACTCCGGGCGGTGGTGGGAGATCATCGAGAAGTACGGCGTCAGCATCTTCTACACCGCTCCCACCGCGATCCGGTCGTTTATGAAGATCGGACGACAGGTTCCGAACCGGTTCGACCTGAGCTCGCTGCGCGTGCTCGGCTCGGTGGGCGAGCCGATCAACCCCGAGGCGTGGATCTGGTACCGCGACGTCATCGGAGCCGGCACCACCCCGATCGTCGACACCTGGTGGCAGACCGAGACCGGCGCGATCATGATCTCGGCGCTGCCCGGTATCACCGAGGCGAAACCCGGGTCGGCGCAGACTCCCATACCGGGCATCGTCATCGACGTGCTCGGCGACGACGGCACCCGGGTCGATCCCCCGCACGGCGGACTCCTCGTGGTCTCCGAACCCTGGCCGTCGATGCTGCGCGGCATCTGGGGCGATCCCGACAGGTTCATCGAGACCTACTGGTCGAAGTTCTCGAAAGACGGCGTGTGGAAGTACTTCGCCGGCGACGGCGCCCATGTCGACGCCGACGGCGACATCACCCTGCTCGGGCGGGTCGACGACGTGATGAACATCTCGGGCCACCGGCTGTCGACGACCGAGATCGAGTCGGCCCTGGTCTCGCACACCATCGTGGCCGAGGCCGCGGTCGTCGGCGCCGCAGACGACGACACCGGCCAGGCCGTCGTGGCGTTCGTCATTCTGAAGAGCAACCAGGCCGACGCGCAGACCGCCGACGAGGCGAGTGCGCTGCTGCGCTCCCACGTCGCCGACCGCATCGGCGCGATCGCGCGCCCGAAGCGCGTCTTCATCGTCGCCGAACTGCCGAAGACCCGTTCGGGCAAGATCATGCGGCGCCTGCTGCAAGACGTGGCGGAGGGCAGGGCCGTCGGCGACACCACCACCCTCGCCGACACGAGCGTGATGCAGATCATCACCGACAAGGTGCGCTGAGCAAAAAAGAGCCGGTCGAGTGGGGCGCAGAGCGACCTACTCGACCGGCGGAACCCGTCAGGCGAACTCGACGACCAGTTCGACCTCGACGGGCGAGTCGAGCGGCAGCACCGCGACGCCGACGGCGCTGCGGGCATGCACGCCCGCGTCACCGAAGATCTCGCCGAGGATCTCGGATGCACCGTTGATGACTCCGGGCTGGCCGGTGTACCCCGGGTCGGAGGCCACGAAGCCGACGACCTTCACGATGCGGGTGATGCGGTCGAGCGAGCCGATGACGCTCGCTACGGCGGCGAGGCCGTTGAGCGCGCACTGGCGGGCGAGCTGCTTGCCTTGCTCGTCGGAGACTCCGGCTCCGAGCTTGCCGGTCGCGGGAAGCACACCGTCGACCATCGGCAGCTGGCCCGAGGTGTAGACGAGGTTTCCCGTCACGACGGCGGGGATGTAGGCGGCCACCGGCGGCACGACGGCGGGGAGGGTGATACCGAGTTCGGTGAGGCGTTCGTCGATGGTGCTCATCAGTTGTCGTCCTTCTTCTCGCGCTTCAGGTAGGCCACGAGTCCGCCCTCGGGGCCGTTCACGACCTGCACGAGTTCCCAGCCCTCCGATCCCCAGTTATTGAGAATCGCGGCGGTGTTGTGGATCATCAGAGGGGTTGTGAGGTACTCCCACGTCGTCATTTGTCGGCTTCCGCTCAGGTAGGTACGCGTGTACGTCGCGTAGCATGCATTCTATGTCTGCCCAAAACTCCCGACCTAAAGGCGTGCTCAGCGGCGTCTTTGGAATGTTCGGCTTCAGCGTGATCGCCGGCGTCCTGGTGACCGTCATGGTCACCCCCGCTCTCGCCGTCACCGGCGTCACCGCGTCCAACGGCATCGGAATTTTCGACAGCCTCCCCGAATTCATCGAGATCGGCGACCAGCCGCAGCGCAACGAGATCTTCGCGGTCAACGGAACCAACCCCGACGGTTCGCTGATCTACACGCCGGTGGCGCAGGTCTACAGCCAGAACCGCCAAGAGGTCAAGTGGGACGGCGTCTCGCAGTTCTTGAAGGATGCCACGGTCGCCGGTGAAGACCGTCGGTTCTACGAGCACGGCGGAGTCGACCTCCAGGGCGTCATCCGCGCCGCGATCGGCAACGTCTCGGGCGGAGACACCAGCGGCGCATCGACGCTGTCGATGCAGCTGGTGAAGAACATCTACATCCAGGAAGCACTGCAGCTTCCCGACGTGGAAGACCAGAAGGCCGGCGTCAAGGCGGCCCAGGCCGGCAGCTTCGACCGCAAGATCAAAGAGATGAAACTCGCGATCGGCCTCGAGAAGAAGTACACGAAAGACGAGATCCTTCTCGCCTACCTGAACATCGCCGGCTTCGGCGGCAACAACTACGGCATCGAGTCGGCCGCCCAGCGCTACTACGGTGTCTCCGCCGCCGACGTGAACCTCGCCCAGGCCGCCAGCCTCATCGCCATCGTGCAGGAGCCGGGCGCCCGCGGTCTCGACAGCGTCGACAACTACGAGAACAACAAAGAGCGCCGCGACGTGATCCTGCGCAACATGCTGGTCGAGGGCATGATCGACCAGGCGCAGCTCGACGAGGCCCTCGCCTACCCGATCGACCCGACCACCGTCGTGCTCACCCCGTACACGAACGGCTGCATCGCGGCCTACCCGTACGCGACCTACTTCTGCGACTACGTCACGAAGCTCATCCCCGAGCTCGAATCGCTCGGCACCACCGTCGAGGCGCGTGAGGCGGCGTGGAAGACCGGCGGCTACCAGATCTTCACCAGCCTCGACCTGCGTCTGCAGACCACCGTGCAGGACACCTTGGCGGCGAAGGCACCGGCCGGCGAGACCCGCCTGTCGCTCGGTGCCGCTTCGACCTCCGTGCAGGTAGGAACGGGGCGCATCGTCACGATGGCCCAGAACAAGACCTACGACAACTCCGAGGCGGCAGCGGCCGACCCGACGAAGACGTCGATCAACTACAGCACCGACCGTGAGTACGGCGGATCGAGCGGATTCCAGGTCGGCTCGACCTACAAGCTGTTCACCCTGCTCAACTGGCTCGACAGCGGCCGCGGCCTGAACGAGGTCGTCGACGGCAACGCGCGCACGCTGCAGCAGTCGGCGTTCACCAACACGTGTGAGCCGGGCGTCGACGGAACGAACGACGGGCCGTTCGGCGGCGGTTGGCCGTTCAAGAACTCCTCGGGCGAGAAGGGCAACCGCACCGTGATGGCTGCCACCGCGGCATCCATCAACGGCGCCTACGCTTCCATGGGTCTCGAGCTCGACCAGTGCAAGACGAAGCGCATCGCCGAGTCGCTGGGTGTGCACCCGGCCATCACGATCGACAACCCCGAGACCGACAAGCGCGAGGACAAGCTCGAGTCGAACCCCTCGGCCATCCTCGGCACGAACACCATCTCGCCGCTGACGATGGCCGCAGCGTACGCGGGCGTCGCCAACCACGGCATCTACTGCAAGCCGATCGCGGTCGACGGCATCACCGACCGCGACGGCAACAAGCTGCCGGGCCAGGCCCAGCAGTGCGCGCAGGCGATCGATCCCGAGGTCGCGGCCACAGCCGTCTTCGCCCTGCAGAACGCGATGAAGGGCTACGGCGGAAACCCCCAGGACGGCACCCCGATCTTCGGTAAGACCGGAACCACCGACTCGTCGAACCAGACCTGGCTGATGAGCTCGACCACCGCGCTGACCACCGCCGTGTGGTTCGGCAACATCGTCGGCGACTACCCGATCTCGCGCTACTCCGGCGGCATCAACAACCGTCACGTCATCTCGAAGCCGATCAACCAGGCCGCCGACAAGCTCTACCCCGGCGGCGGCTTCGACGCCCCGGCCGACCGTCTCGTGAAGGGCGCGAGCATCACGCTGCCCGACTTCGTCGGCGGCACGGTCGCCAACGCACAGGCGCTGCTCGCGAGCAACAAGCTCACCTACGTCGACGCCGGACCGATCGAGTCGGCCCTGCCGGCCGGTGCGGTCGCGGCGACCGACCCCGCGCCCGGGACCGTGATGGCCCGCGGCCAGTCGGTCTCGATCTTCACCAGCAACGGCGCGCTCAAGGCGCTGCCCGACGTGGTGTCGTCGGCGCCGCTCTCGGCCGATGCGATGGCGACGCTGGCCTCCGCGGGCTACACCAATGTCACGACGACGTGTGTGCGGCTCTCTGCGGCCGACGTGCAGTTCAAAGACAAGGTGGTCTCGAGCAACCCGCTTCCGGGAGCGACAGCGCGACTGACCGATCCCGTGACGCTCGGCGTCGGGTGCTGAGCCACCCCGCAGCCAAGACGGCGGCCACCGCGCTCGGCGCGGCGGCCGCCGTCGGCGTCGGCGCCTTTGCGTGGGGCACGCTCGTCGAACGCAACCGCTTTATGGTGCGCCACGAGGTTCTGCCGGTGCTCGATACGGGCGCACGATCGTTGACGGTGCTGCACCTCGCCGACCTGCACCTCGCGCCGTGGCAGCACGCGAAGCAGGAGTGGGTGCGCTCGCTCGCCGACTACGAGCCCGACCTCGTCATCAACACCGGCGACAACTTCGGCCATGAAGACGCCCAAGAGGCCCTCGAGTACGCCCTCGCCCCCTTCGCGGGCGCGGGCGTGTTCGTCAACGGCTCGAACGACTACGCGGGCCCGAGCTTCAAGAACCCGGTGCGCTACTTCACCGGTCCGAGCAAGCACAAAAAGAAGTCGGTCGTGCTCGATACCCCGCGTATGGAGAACTTCTTCGAGAACGAGCTCGGCTGGCTGAGCCTGAACAACACGGCGCGCGCCATGACGATCAAGGGCTCGCAGCTCGAGTTCTTCGGCGTCAACGACGCGCACCGCGGCTGGGACAGGCTCGGGGCGCTTCCCGGCGCCATCGAAGACATGCGGGAGAACGTGGAGTGGCCCGAGGGCAACGGCGCCCCCGAATCGATCTCGATCGGTGTCACGCACGCCCCGTACCAGCGGGTGCTCAACTCGTTCGTGAACAACGGCGCCGACGTGATCTTCGCGGGACACACGCACGGCGGACAGGTGCGCGTGCCCGGTTTGCCCGCGCTCGTGACCAATTGCGATATTCCTCGCGACCAGGCCCAAGGGCTCAGCGTCTGGCACAACGCCCGTCGTGCCGCCTATCTGAACGTATCCGCGGGCATCGGGACGTCGATTTACGCCCCGTTCCGGTTCGCCTGTCGACCCGAAGCGGTCGTAGTGACATTAACCGCGTCAGATTTCAGCTATTCTTGATAGGTTCACGTCGCTAGCGACGAGAAAGATCGGGGTGTGGCGCAGCTTGGTAGCGCGCTTCGTTCGGGACGAAGAGGTCGTGGGTTCGA